>Ga0102591_1000237_pt1 | contig 125352 bp, 79 predicted proteins | sample AraplaCol_mCL_r2_2_FD_76860 | JGI IMG/M metagenome (GOLD analysis project Ga0102591, IMG submission 76860) | Arabidopsis root microbial communities from North Carolina, USA - plate scrape MF_Col_mCL_r2 (SPADES assembly) (version 2) | ecosystem: Host-associated > Plants > Roots > Endosphere...
GCGTTGCACGGCGTCAGCTCGGACCAGGTGTTGCAGATGCCGATGATCGGCTTGCCCTCGAACTCATGGTCCGGGATGCCCTGGTTCTTCATCCAGGACCGGTACATGAATCCATTCTTGTCCTGCGTCCCGAACCATTCGGCGGAACGCAGCTTGATCTTCTTCTTGGCCTCGGTCATTGCAGGTGTTCGGTGATGTCTCCGTGAGGGATGCTAGGGAGACGGGTGATTCGGATCCAATCAAAACTTCTCGGGTTTCGATATCGGATCGGGTATCAGGCGAGCCCGGCGTCGCCGAAGTCCGGCATGCCGTCCGGGGTCCAGCGCAGGCGCTTGATGAAGGTGTGGCGGTCCGGATTCCACAGCGGGTCGCCGACGATCTCGGTGTAGGTGCGGGCGTGATAGACCAGCAGCACCGTCTGGCCGTCCTCGTCGAGCGCGAAGCTGTTGTGCCCCGGGCCGAACACCGGACGCGTCGGGCTGGTGGTCAGCACCGGCGTCTGCGACTTGGTCCAGCTCGCCGGATCGAGCGGGTCGGCCGACTCGTCCATCCACAGCAGGCCCATCGCGTAGTTCTGATCGGTCGCGCTGGCCGAGTAGCTGATGAACAGCCGCCCGTTCCGATGCAGCACGGAGGGCCCCTCGTTGACGAGGAAGCCGCGGCATTCCCACTCGAACTCCGGCTTGCTCAGCCGCACCGGCTCGCCGCCGAGCTGCCAGGGCGTGCGCATCGGCGCGATGTAGAGGTTGGAGTTGCCGGGGATGGCGGGGTCCTTCTGCGCCCAGAGGTAGTACAGCTGTCCCCGGTGCTCGAAGGTGGTGGCGTCCAGGCAGAAGGTGTCGAGCCCGCTGTCGACCTGGCCCAGGAATTCCCAGTCGCCGGTCATCGGATCGGCCGAGCCGCAGCGCAGCGCATACATGCGGTGCTGGAACAGGCCGCCGACGATCTCGCGGCTCGGCGCCGCGGCGAAGTACACGTACCAGGCGCCCTGGCGCAAGTGCAGCTCCGGGGCCCAGATGAGTTCCGACCAGGGCCCGGTGTCCGGCTTGCGCCAGATCACGCGGGGCTCCGCCGCCGCCAGTTCGCCCCAGCGGCCGGCGGCGCGCAGTTCGATGCGGTCGTACTCCGGCACCGAGGCGGTGAACAAGTAGCGCGCCCGGCCCGCGCCGTCGACATGGCGCGTGAGGTGCGGATCGGCCCGCTGCAGGATCAGCGGGGCCAGGTCGTGCGCCTCGGGCGCCAAGGTCGGAGCGGTCATCGGATCACAGCTTCCAGCGCAGGCCCAGCGCGACGGTGCGGTCGTAGTAGCGGACATCGCGCACCCGCGACGGGTCCTGGTCGAAGTAGTCGTGGTAGGCCTGGTTCAGCAGGTTGGTCACGTCCAGCGAGACCGTCATCTTCGGCGTGACCTCATAGCCCAGCGACAGGTCCAGGGTCTTGAGCGGCGCGACGTAGAGCTTGCTCTGCGTGCTGCGGTACGGCGCCTCGGCCAGGAACTTGTCGCGCCAGTTGTAGGCCAGGCGCGCATAGATGCCGTTGCGCTCGTACATGCCGACGACGTTGAAGGCGTTCTTCGACTGCCCCAGGAACGGTCCATCGCCCTGCTTGCCGGTCATGAAGGTGTAGTTGACCTCCATGCCGAACCCGCCCAGCCAGCCCGGCAGGAAGTCGTAGAACTGGCGGTAGCCCAGCTCGTAGCCATGCAGGTCGGCGGTGGCCACGTTGATCGGCCGCGTCACGTTGTAGGGGACGCCGTTGATCGTCGTCTGGATCGTGTCGGTCGCGACGCGGTTCTTGAACTTGTGCTGGAACACGGTGCCGGTCAGTGAGCCCGTGCGTGCGAAGTACCACTCCAGCGCGACGTCGGTGTTGTTGGACTCGGTCGGCTTGAGCTCCGGATTGCCGCCCGAGAGCGTGCCGAAGATCGTGCCGCCGCCCGGAGGGCTGTTCGTCTGGCCGGGGTTGTACTGGTCGAAGGCCGGCCGTTCGATCGTCTTGCCCCAGACCAGGCGGCCCACCAGACGCGGTGTCAGTTCGGCGCGCAGCGAGAGCGAGGGCAGGGCGTCGGTGCGGGACGTGTCCACCAGCACCGGGGTGATCTCGTTGGTGGCGGCGTCCTTGGAGTTGCCGCGCAGCGTCTGCTGGGTGCGCACCCAGCGCACGCCCGCGACGCCGGAGACCGGCACGCCCAGGGCATCGAAGCCGAACTTCAGCCGGCCATAGATCGAGCTGGTCTTCTCCGTGTCGTTGAACAGCGTCATCGGGTCGTAGGGCGTCAGCGCGGTGCTGCCCGTCAGCATCTGACGGAAGGCCTCGCCGTTGTCGAGCAGCCAGTCCCGCGACGCGAAGACATATCGCTTGACGCCGAAGTCGCCGGACGTGGGCTGCGCCACCTCATAGAGGCCGGGGAAGTTGGTCAGCGTCTGACCGGCTGCCGGGAAGGTGGTCGTCCACGGCATGCTGGTGCCGATCGACATCGCGTCGCGCTTGGCCAGCCGCACGCCGGTGCTGAACTCCTTGAAGAAGCCGTCGCCCAGGTCGTAGTCGGCGTCGCCGCGCCAGTCGGTGGCGCGGCCTTCGCGGCGGCCGCGCACGTCGACGCCGCCATTGATGTGGAAGTTCGCCGCGTCGGTCAGGTCCAGGTTCGGGTAGTCGATGAAGCCGCCGCCGTCGCGCACCGCCGCCACGGTACTGGTGGGGTTGTAGCCCGTGTCCAGGATGCGGTTGACCCAGTCGATCTGGCTGCGGGTGCGGACCAGCTCGGTGCTGAGCTTGAGGCGCTCATTGACGCGCCAGTTGCCGCCCAGCGCCAGCTGGTTGTTGCTGGCCTCGTCATGCTTGGCCTGGGTCGAGGTGAAGCCCCAGCCCGGATAGTTGGTATTGACCGCGGTGTCCAGGTTGTCCGTGCCGGGCCGGGTGGTGATCACCGTGCCGGGCGCGGGGCGCCAGACGCCGGCGTCATTGATCATGCCGATGCCGCCGACGAGGAAGGACTGCTGGTAGCGATGGTCGATCCGGGTGCCGAAGCCCTCGAGGTAGACCTCCGACTCCGTGCTGGGCTTCCATTGCAGCGCGAAGTTCCCCGCCAGGCGCTTGCGATCGCCGAGGTCCAGCACGCGGCCCATCGCGTCGGTGCCCTTGACCGGGTCGGCGCGGCCGTCGACGACGATGGATTGCGGATCGCCGACAAAGGCGCGCTCATCGTGGTATTTGCCGCGCTGGTAGGACAGCCCGATCAGGGCGCCCATGTCGCCCAGGTCGGTCTTCCAGCGGTTCGACGCCATGCCGGAGACGTCGGGGTTGTTGGACTTGGCCTTGTCGCGATGTTCCCCGCGCGCCGAGATGACCAGTTGCGCATCCTTGAAGTCGAAGGGGCGGTTGGTGCGCACGTCAATGACGCCGGCCGTGCCGCCCTCGGGCAGCGCGGCTTCCTGCGTCTTGTAGACGTCGATGCGCTTGAGCATCGTCGCCGGCACGTCCGCCAGATAGAGGCTGCGGCTGGAGTCGGAGAAGAACTCGCGCCCGTTGAGCAGCGTCGTGACCCCGCCCAGGCCGCGGATGATCACGGTGCCGGCCTCGCCGTTGCCGCGCTGGATCTGCACGCCGGTGACGCGGCCCAGGATCTCGGCCACGTTCTTGTCGGGGAACTTGCCGATGTCCTCGGCCACGATGGAATCGACCACCTGGTCCGAGTTCTGCTTGATCGTCTGCGCCGACTCGGCCGAGCGCCGCATGCCGGTCACGACCACCGTCTCGAGCTGGCTGTCGTCCTTCTTCTTTTCCTCGGGGGCTTGCTGGGCCTGGGCGCCGGTGATCAGGCCCAGGACGGTGGCGGCAGCCGCGGTGCCGCGCAAGGCGAATGGAATATGGCTCATGTTGTCTCCGTCGTTTTTCTGGCTGGTCGATCCGGCTGGACCCGGATGACGCCCACAACCCCCGCAGGGTTGTTGATCGAGCGGAGCTGATGCTAGGAAGACGACCGATTCGAGGCCAATCACATTTTCCGGATGTGCAATGCCAAATCCGAAATCAGGGCAGGCCCGAATTTTCTTTTTTATCGTGTTTCACGCGGTTTCAAGCAAGGAACTGGGGAAGGACGCGAGCGGCGCTCACACCCACAATCAGCTTGGCAACATGTAGTCACAAGTGTTTCTAAGTCGGGCCGTTCGGCTTCCCCCTGAAGAGGGGGCGACGCAAGTGACCATCGGCCTATCATGCGAGCCTTCTCCGGCGGGTAGTAAAGGGTGACGACAGCCGAGCCGGAGAGCATCGGCGAGTCAAAAGAAGGGAGGCCCTATGGAAGCAGTGTCCGTTGTCCGTACTTTCGAGTCGGTCGGGAATGGTGGCTACGTGATGCCGGCGGTCAAGCGCCGGGTGTTGCTGGTCGACGACCATGAACTGGTGCGCGCGGGGATCCGCACGCTGTACCAGACCCTGGACGAGATCGACATCGAGTGGGTGGAAGCCTCGTCGCTGCAAGAGGGCCTGCAGGCCTACGGTCACGGCGGCGCGGTCGACGCGGTGCTGCTGGACCTGAACCTGGGCGACTGCAAGGGCCTGCAAGGGCTGCGGCAGTTCATGGAAACCTTCCCCGAGGCGCGCGTGGTCGTCTTCAGCGGCACGCAGGATGAATTCGTCGTCCGCCAGGCGCGGGCGCTGGGTGCGGTGGGCTACCTGCCCAAGGGCGCGCTGATGGCCGAGATGCGCAGCACGCTGCACGCCCTGCTGGCCGAGGGGCCGCGCCACCGCGCGGCGCAGGCGGGCTCGCTGTTCCCGCGCTTCCCGTCGTCGGCGATGTACGACCGCGTGGCCGAACTGGGCCCGCGCCACCTGGAAATCCTGGAGCTGGTCCTGTCGGGCTGCAGCAACCAGGAGATCAGCAACTCCACGCAACTGTCGCTGGGCACGGTGAAGAACTACGTGTCGTCGTTGCTGCTGGCGCTGGACGTCAAGTCACGCTCGCACATGATCAGCCTGTTCCGCTGACGGAGTGGCCACGGTTCACCGCGGCGGCGACCGCGGGGCGAGGGGGCCTGCGGCCCCCGACACCACCTTTGCGCCGACCGAGATCATGATCGACTCGCCGGACGTCCCTGACGTGCCGGCGAGTGCCATTTCGGGCATCGCTCCTTCCTCCGCGACCCACGCCATCGGCAGCGCGGCGCCGGATCCGGCGACTGTCGACGCCGCCCCGCCGTTGCCGGCCGATGCCGAGGCGTCCGGGGACGCGGCCTCGCCGCCCTCGCAGGGGAACGGCGAGCCGCCTCCCGCACCGCCGCCGCGGACACGGCGCGCCAAGCGCCCGCCGCGTCCGGGACTGTTCGTCGCCGTCGCCGGCCCGACGCCGGACACCGACGAATCGATGCAGGAAGGCCAGCGCCGCGAGCGCCGCGCGATCGCGCGCCGCCTGCAGGATGCCGGGTTCGAAGAAGCCTGGAGCCATTGGCCCTCGCTGCTCGGCGCGGTGGCCGCGCCGCTGGTGTCGGCGCTGCTGCGCGGGATGCCGACGCCCGGGCTGATCGCGTGGATCGTCAGCGTCATCGCACTGGCGGCGGGCTGCGTCTTCACCGCGCGCTCCCTCTCGCACCGGGCCGCGCCGCGCGCCCATGAACACCGCGGTCCCGCGCTCTTCAGCGACCGCGAGGGCCGCCGCCTGCTGGTCCTGCAGGCCGCCGGCTGCCTGGGCCTGCTGTGCCTGCACCCCTGGCTCGCGGAGTCGCCGGGGTCGCGCGGCCTGCTCACCGGCCCGCTGCTCGCCGCCGCCGCCGCGGTGATCGGCGTGCTGCTGGCGCCGATGGGGCGCTGGGCGGCGGTCATCGCGCTGCTGCCGGCGTCCGAGGGGCTGGCCCGCCTGTTCGACCCCGCCGCCCGGCCCGGCGCAGGCCCGGTCTGGTTCCTGGCCGCGGCGGTCATCGGCGGGCTCGCGCTGCTGGAGCACCACCGCTGGCAACGCGCCAAGCGCCTGCTGATGGAGCAGGACCTGCACGTCAGCACACTGGAGCACGACCGCGACGGCGCCATCCGCGCGGACCAGGAGAAGAGCCGCTTCCTGGCCATCGCCAGCCACGACCTGCGCCAGCCGGTGCATGCGCTGGGCCTGTTCGCCGCGAGCCTGGAACGCCGCCTGCAGGGCACCGAGGAAGAGCCGCTGATCCGCAACGTCATGCGTTCGATCGAGGGTCTGGAGCGCTCCTTCAACGCGATGCTGGACATCTCGCGCCTGGACGCGGGCACGGTCGATCCGAACCTGCAGCATTTCCCGCTGCGCGACCTGTTCCGGCGCCTGCACATGCATTACGCCGGCCAGGCGGAGGCCTCGGGGCTGGGGCTGCGCTTCTCGCCGGGCGGCAAGTCGGTCACCAGCGACCCGCAACTGCTCGAGCGCATCCTGGGCAACCTGATCCAGAACGCGCTGAAGTACACGGAGGAGGGCGGCGTGGTGGTGGTGGCGCGCTCCACCTCGACGCATCTGAATCTGGAAGTCTGGGACACCGGCATCGGCATCAAGGCCACCGACCTGCCGCGGATCTTCGCGGAGTTCTATCAGGTCGGTCAGAGCGAGCGCAGCCGCACCCAGGGACTGGGCATGGGGCTGGCGATCGTCAAGCGGCTGGCGCACCTGCTGGGCTACCGGCTGATGGTCGCGTCGCGGCCGGGCAAGGGGACGATGTTCCGGCTCAGCATCCCGCTGGGCGGCCTGCCGGAGATCCCGGAGTTCACCACCGCCGCCGACACCGTGCCGATGCCGGTGATGGAGCCCCGCTCGGTGCTGGTCATCGACGACGAGGAGTCGATCCGCATCGGCCTGAAGCTGCTGCTGGAGGAATGGGGCTACGAGGCCATCGTGGCGGCGACGGCGGTGGAGGCGGCGGATGCGGTCCGGGCGCGCGTGCTGCCGCCCGACCTGATCCTGTCCGACCTGCATCTGGGCGACGGCCCGGACGGCATCGCGGCGATCCGCGCGGTGCGCGCCTTCTGCGGCACCGACGTGCCGGCGATCCTGGTCACCGGCGACACCAGCCGGGAGGAACTGCGCCGCGCCACCGAGAGCGGTCACACGGTGCTCTTCAAGCCGCTGCAGCCGCGCAAGCTGTTCAACGCGCTGCGCGGCATGGTCTCCTGAGCGGCGGGCGAGCATCGCGCGATCCGCGCGGCGGGCACGCCCGGGCACGGCGGTGGCCCCTACAGTCACGGGTTCTTCACGCCGCACCGCGATGACCTCGACCGCCTCCCTCGCTCCTCCATCCCCGCGCCGCCTGCAGGCGGCGGCCTGGGCCCTGCGCATCCAGTTCTTCGTCTCCGGCGCGCTGTTCGCGACCTGGGGCGTGCATGTTCCCACCGTCAAGGCGCATTACGGCTTGGGCGAGCAGTCGCTGGCGATCGCCATGCTGGCCTCGGGCGTGGGCGCGCTGCTGGCGCTGACGCAGGCCGGGCGCGTGGTGGCGCGGTTCGGACCGCGCGGCGTGGCGGGCTTGATGGGCGCGCTGTGCGCCGGCGGCGTGTCGCTGCTGATCGTGCCGGACGCCTACCTCGGCCTGGTCGGCCTGCTGATGCTGTTCGGCGCCACGGCCAGCCTGTTCGACGTGGCCATCAACGCCGAGGCCACCGAGATCGAGCACCTGGCCGCCCGCCCGCTGATGAGCGGCTTCCACGCGATGTTCAGCCTGGGCGGCATGGTCGGCGCGGGCGTCGGGAGCCTGCTGCCCTGGCTGGGCTGGACGCCGCAAACCCACCTGTTCGCGGCCTGCGGCGCGGGCATCGCGCTGATCCTGGGTGCCTGCGCGGCGATGCTGAAGATGCGCACCGAAGCCGGCGAGCAGCAGCCGATGAGCCTGCCGCGCGGCGTGCTCGCGCTGATCGGCGCGCTGGCCGCGCTGGGCCTGATCGCCGAAGGCGCGATGTACGACTGGAGCGTCCTGTTCATGAAGCAGGAGCGCGCCAGCGATGCCAGCATCGCGGCGCTGGGCTACGCCAGCTTCAGTCTGGCGATGGCGCTGGGCCGCTTCGGCGGCGACTGGGTGCGGGCGCGCGTGGCGCCGGTGCCGCTGATGATCGCCAGCGGTCTGCTCGCGGCGGCGGGCATGGCTGCCGCGCTGCTGGTGCCGGTGGCCGGCGCGGGACTGCTCGGCTTCGCGCTGGTCGGGCTGGGCCTGTCGAACGTGGTGCCGGTGCTGTTCTCGGCGGCGTCGAAAGTGCCCGGCATCAGCGCGGCGCACGGCATTGCGGCGGTGTCCTCGCTGGGCTACCTCGGCATGATGGCCGGTCCGCCGCTGATCGGGATGATCGCGGAGCACTCGTCGCTGACGGCGGGTCTGGCCTGCGTGGTCGTCTTCGCGCTGGTGATGGCGATGAGCGCGCAGCGCGCGCTGGGCGTCACGCAACCGGGCGGCGGCCAGCCGTGTAGGCGATTGACCGACACGCGCATCGGACGATGACTGCCCTGCGCTTGCGCCATCGGCCTCGTGTCAGGCCGCGATGCCTTCACTACAGTTGATCCTGACAACGGAATTCGAGCTTCCGTTGTTCATGCTTCTCTCTCGCATGGTCCGTCTTTTCCCTCTGCAGGCGGACGAACTTTCGGCCCTGGTCTCACGACCAGGGCCTTTTCTTTTTTGCTGTTTCCATTTCCGGCGCCGGCGTCAGACCGGCAGCAGCCCCATCGTCATCGCCTTGAGCGTCGCCGCGGCGCGGGTGCTGCACTCGAGCTTGCGGAACGCGCTCTCCAGGTGCGTGCGCACGGTCGCGGGACTGATGCCCAGCACCTTCGCCGCCTCCTTGTTGCTCTCGCCGATGGCGATGCGCGCGAGCACCTCGGTCTCGCGCGCCGAGAGCGACACAGTGGCCGCTGTTGCCGTCGTGGCCGCCGTTGCTGAGCCCTGGCGAACGGGCCAGCCCTTGCCGCCGCAGACCGCTTCGGCGGCCTGCGCATCGAGCAGGCCGGCGCCGGCCTCGGCGCGCAGCGCGGCGCGCGCCGCTTCCACGTCGAGCGCTGCCGTGCCGGGCCGCGCGGTGCGCAGCGTGGTCCAGCGCGACGCCGCGGCCAGCACGCGCGCCGGCATCGGAATCGCCGCGCCGGCGACCCCTCGGAACGCGCCCGAGCCATCCATCCGCTCGTCGACATAGGACGCGAGTTCGGCCTCCTCCTGCAGGGCGGTGAGCCGCCGCGCGGCGCGGCCGGTCCAGTAGGGCATCAGCCGCAGCCGCTCGCGATCGGCTTCGCCCAGGCGGCGCCCGTCCTGCCAGAGCGCGTTGGGCACCGAGGCCCGCCCGATGCCATGCAGCAGCCCGGCGCGGTGCAGCCGTTCCTGAACGGCCTCATCGAGCCCGAGCGCGGCGGCCGCGTCGCGCGCCGCCTCCGCGACGCGGCGCGAGAGCCCGGTCATCCACGGGATCTTCAGATCGATGACGTCGGCGACCAGCTCGAGCGGTGTCTCGAGCGCCGCCAGGCCGTCGACTCCGGCGTCCGCCTCGCCGCCGCGTTCATGCGCGCCGTCGTCGAGCGCGGCCATCCATCCGGCGGCCTCGCGCGCGACGAGGTCGGCCAGCGCCTTCGGGTACTTGCCATCGGCGCGCTCCGCGATGTAGCGCAGCGCGGCCGGCAGGCCGTGCACGCGCGAGAAGATCTCCAGATCCCCGGCCAGCGCGACGTGGAAGACCACCGCGGGCACCGCGTCGCCGCTCAGACCGGCGGGTTTGCCGCCACCATCCCAGGTCTCGAAGAGGCAGCGCATCGCCCGCTCGATGTCGGCCGGCAGGCCGAGCAGGCGCGCGATCTCGCCGGCCACCTCGCAATGGATCAGCGCGGCGTCGCCGAAGGTGCTCGCCAGCGCGGTCGCTTCGGAGGCCGACGCCATCGACAGCATCGCGTCGCGGCCGGTCACGTCGTCGCCCATCAGCACCGAGAACTCGGGCGCGTTGGCCGTGCAACCGGACCAGCGCAGCAGCGCGACGCAGGCGGCGTGGCCGTCCGGCCCGCCCGTGCCGATGCCGGCGGCGCGCGCGGACTGCGCGACGCGCGTGGCGAGCCACGCCGCACGGGTCGAGTGATCGACCGGCTGCCCCATGCTCAGGTCACCGACAAACGCGAGCGCGCGCACGGCGTCGAGCACTGGCACGCGCGAGCCCGGCCGTGCCGGGGCGAGGGAAGGGGAGTCGGCGCGGGGGGCGGGGCGAGCGGAAGGGCTGGAACGGCTGGAACTGCTGGAACTGCTGGAATAGGTCACGGTGAGGTCGGGCGTCGATGGCCGCGGACACGCCCGGGGAGCGGCGCGCCCGCGGCCGGCGCGGACCTTACCGGGATTGGCGGACGGCGTCCAGGATCACCTTCGCGACCGCTTCCGGCTGCGACTGCTGCGGCACATGGCTGCTGTCGACCTTGGTCACGCGGGCACCCGCGCGCTGGGCCATCGCGGCCTGCGCCTCGGGGGCGATCATGCGGTCGGACGTCGCCAGCACATACCAGGACGGCTTGGTCTTCCAGGCCGGCGTGCCCACCGTCTGTTCGAAGGCCTTGGCCTGGATCGGCCCCTGCGTGGCGGTCATCACCGCGGTGGCCGAGGCCGGCAGGTCCTGCGCGAAGTGCTGGCTCATGCCTTCGGCGGTGAGGCTCAGCCACCCTTGCGCGTCCGCCTTGAAGTGGGCCGAGCCGGACGGCACCGGGAAGCCCTTGCCCTGCTCGGCGGTGTTCTGGCCGGCGTCCGGCGCGAACGCGGCGACATAGACCAGCGACGCGACCTTGGGCGAGTTGCCCGCTTCGGTGATCACCGTGCCGCCCCAGGAATGGCCGACCAGCACGACCTTGCCCGGCTGCGCGTCGATGGCGCGGCGCGCGGCGGCGACGTCGTCGGCGAGCGAGCTCAGCGGGTTCTGCACGGCGGTCACCTGCAGGCCCTCACGCTGCAGCAGCGGGATGACCTTGGCCCAGTCGGAGCCGTCGGCGAAGGCGCCGTGGACGATGACGACCGCGGGCTGGGCCGCCGCGGGGGCGGCCAGGGCCGCGCCGGAGAAGCCCGCGGCGGCGAGGGCGGTGGCGGCGGCAGCGGTGGCGAGGAGTCGGCGGGAGAGGTTCATGGTGGGCTCCAGTGAAGGGTGGGGTGTTGGAACAGGACTCGACTATCCCGGCATGCGCCTCGCGCTGGTATCGGACGAATGTCCGAGGCGGACTGGCACGCGCGTGCGCCGGCGGTCTGCCCATCGGTGTTTCCCCCGAGGACGCCACACTCGCCCGGCGCCGCGCGAGCGCGGGGCAAGCCCTGACCCCGGCCTGGCCGGCCCGATCGGGCCATGTCCGGCACCTGTTAGGGAAACAACTCCCCCCGCTCCGAGGGGGAGCCCGGCTTTGCCCCTCTCCTATGGGACGTGACATGCGTCACAGAATCGACCCGCCCGAAGGCCGCCCCTCCCGCCGGCCCTCAGCAGTCACGGCGGCGCTCCGCATCACGGGGCGCCGCTGTCCATGTCCAGGTGGACATCCCACCTTCCTTTCGAAGAAGGACGCAGCAATGTTCAAGAAAACCTGTCTGGCCCTGGCGCTTCTGGGCGCCGCGGCCGCGGCCCAGGCGGGCCCGACACTCCTCGACGAGGGATTCGACAACGTCGACACGCTGGCCGGCGCCGGCTGGATCCGTTCCAACCAAGGCAGCGGCGGCGGCCTCACCGATCCCTGGGTCCAGGGCGACCAGTCGATCTTCACCGCCTTGAGCGGCGCACCCAATGCCTACGTCGCCAGCAACTTCAACAACGCGGCCGCTGGCGGCACGCTGTCGAGCTGGCTGATCAGCCCGGTGTTCTCGACCGCCGAGAACCTCGAAGTCTCCTTCTGGGCCCGCGGCGACATCCAGCCCGGCTACATCGACCAGCTGGCCTATGGCCTGGTCGACGCGGCCGGCATCTTCAGCAGCTTCGTGCCGCAGGCCACGATCACCGCGCAGGGCGACTGGACCCGCTACAGCTTCCTGCTGGGCGGCCAGGGCGCCGGCGCCACCGCGCGCTTCGCGATCCAGTACATCGGCAGCGCGGACCAGGCGAACTACGTCGGCGTGGATAACGTCGCCGTCAACGTGCCGGAGCCGTCGAGCTGGGCGCTGGCCGGCATCAGCCTGCTGGGCCTGGCGGCCGCCCGCCGCCGCCGCGCGCAGCGCTGAGCCTTCGAGCCGTCGAATCATCCGAGTCATCTCCGAGTCATCGAAGCAAGGACAACGTCCATGATCACCCGCATTTCCCTGGGCCTGGCGATCGCCGCGGCCCTGCCGCTGGCGGCGCAGGCTCACGAAGCCGCCGCCGCGGCGACCCCGGACTCCACCGCCGCCGCGGCCCAGGAGTCGCTCGTCATCGTGCGCGACGCCGACACCGGCAAGCTGCGCCCGGCCACCGCCGAGGAGCATGCCGCGCTGAAGGCGCTGCCCGCGTCGGGCAAGGCCCGCGTGGCCCTGCGCGCGATGGCCATCGGCCCGCAGCTCAAGCGCCACAGCAGCGGCGCGGTGGGCATCCGCGTCACCGACGACATGGCCAGCCAGTCGGTCGTCGTGCGCGGCGCCGACGGCAAGCTGATCGAAGCCTGCTTCGCCAGCAAGGAAGAAGCCGAGAACTTCATGAAGTCCGGCGCCACCGCCGCCAAGACGGCCCTGCCCACGGAGTAAGCCATGCAGAAGACCTTCAAGAAGACCCTGCTGCGCTCGGCCGTGCTGGCCGCGCTGTGCGGCGCCGGCCTGGCGCAGGCCGCCACCATCGTGATCCAGAGCCGCGACCCGGCGGGCGTCGGCTTCAACGACCCGACGCCGGTGGCGCCGGTGGGCGGCAACCCGGGTACCACGCTCGGCGAGCAGCGCATGTACGTCTACCGCTACGTCGCCGACGTGTGGGAGAAGGCGCTGGACAGCAACGTCACGATCACCGTGAACGCCGGCTGGCAGGCACTGACCTGCACCTCGTCGTCGGCCACGCTGGGCAGCGCCAGCCCCTGGAACCTCTGGCACGACTTCACCGGCGGCGACCCCGGCACCTGGTACCCGCAGGCGCTGGCCAACAAGCTCTCCGGCGTCAACCTCAGCGAGGGCATGCCCGATGACGGCAGCGGCTACGCCGGCGTCGACATCAAGACCCAGTTCAACGTGAACCTGGGCCAGCCGGGCTGCCTGGACGGCTCGCCGTTCTACCTCGGCCTGGACGGCAACTTCGGCACCGGCGTGAACTTCGTCGAGACGCTGCTGCATGAGCTGGGCCATGGCCTGGGCTTCACCGTGCTGTCGGTGCAGACCTCCACCGGCAAGCGCATCAGCGCCGACGGCAGCGTCTACGCCGACGACGGTCTGCCCAGCATCTGGGAGCGCTACATGTTCGACAACACGGCTGGCAAGTCGTGGCTGAACATGACCAGCGCGGAGCGCAAGGCCTCGGCGATCAATCCGCTGGGCCTGGCCTGGACCGGCCCGAACGTGCTGGCCGGCGCCGGCATGCTGGCGGCCACGCCGGTGCTGAAGGTCGCGAGCTCCGCGCCCGGCGCCTCGGGCCAGTACCCCTACGGCACCGCGTCCTTCGGACCGGCGGTGAGCAGCGGGCAGGGCCTGGGCGCGCTGGCGACGATCGCCGCGCCGGCGGCCGGCCAGGGCCAGGGCTGCACCGCGTTCAGCGCGGCGGACACGGCGGCCGTGAGCGGCAAGGTCGCGATCATCGATCGCGGCGTGTGCGGCTTCGCGGTCAAGGCGAAGAACGCGCAGAACGCCGGCGCGATCGGCGTGATCATCGCCAACAACGTCGCGGGCGCCGCGCCCGGCCTGGGCGGCTCCGACCCGACCATCACCATCCCGACGGTGAGCGTGTCGCAGGCCGATGGCGTCAAGCTGCGCTCGGCCATCACGGCGTCGATCCCCTACGGCACGCGCAGCAAGCCGGGCGTGGCGACGGGCTCGCTGTCCAGCGACCCGAGCCGCCGCGCCGGCGCCGACGCGCTGGGCCGTCCGCTGCTGTACACGCCGAACCCGCTGGTGCCGGGCTCATCGGTGTCGCACTGGGACGTGTCGGCTTCGCCCAACCTGCTGATGGAGCCCAACATCTCGCCCGACCTGGGCCTGGTGCTGGTGCCGCCGAAGGACCTGACCAAGCCGCTGCTGAAGGACCTGGGCTGGTGATCCCGGCTCGAACCGCGCGACGGGCGCGGTGAGCCCCGAAGCCCGGTGCGAAAGCGCCGGGCTTTTTCGCTGTCCCCGCCCGGTGCGAAAGCGCCGGGCTTTCTTCATTTCGCGCGTGAAGTGCCGGCTGCGGCGTTGGCGAAGCCGGCCAGATGCGCGCGCAGCGCCTTCGCGGCGATGCCGCGATCGTCGCCATGCAGGAAGGCGGTGACCCCGGCTTCGCACCAGGCCTCGTACTGGCCGCCGGCGCGAGGGATCGCGCAGAAGGGCACGCCGCGCGCGCGGCAGGCCGCGGCGACGCGATGGATCGCGTCCTGTACCGACGGATGCTGCGCCTGACCCGGCACGCCCAGCGACTGCGACAGATCGATCGCGCCCTCCAGCACCATGTCGATGCCGGGCACCGCCGCGATCGCATCGATGTGCTCGACGCCCCGCGCGTCCTCGATCATCGCCACCACCATCAGCTCGCGGTTGGCCATCGCCATGTACTCGATCAGCGGCAGCGTGCCGAAGCCGGTCGTGCGGCCGCCGCTGATGCCGCGCTCGCCGAGCGGGTGGTAGCGCGCCGCGCGCACCGCCTCGCGGGCCTGGCCGGCGTCCTGCACCCGCGGCACCACGATGCCCATCGCGCCGGCGTCGAGCGCGCGCAGGATGGAGCCCGGCTCGACGCCGGGCACGCGCACCAGCGGCGTCAGGCCGCAGCATTCGGCGGCGCGGATCAGGTCCTCCAGCGTCTGCGGATTCACGCCGGCATGCTCCAGGTCCAGGATCACGAAGTCGAAGCCGGCGTAGCCGATCATCTCGACCAGCAGCGGCGCCGGGATCGAGTTGATCAGCCCATGCACGCGCCGCCCGGCGGCCAGCCGGGCGCGGAGCTCATTCGGCCGCAGCATGCTCGTCCTCCACGGGAAGGAATTCCTGGCGCGGCGCCGGATGGCGCAGGAAACCCTGGTGCGAGATGTGCCACGCGTAGGCGCCCGCGAAGGGGAACACCACGAGATCGCCGGCGCGCACCCGCGTCACCGGCGCGTCAAAGGCCAGCACGTCCTTGGGCGTGCACAGCTGGCCCACGACGTTGACCGTCGCATCGCTCAGCGCGGGCCGCGCCCAGGGATAGGGCCAATGCTCGACCGGCAGCACCGTGAACGGATGGCTGTGTCCCTGCGCCGGCGGCGTGCGGAAGTGATGCGTGCCGCCGCGCGCGACGACGTAGTCGCGGCCGAAGGCGTGCTTCAGGTCGATGACCTGCATCGCGTAGTAGCCGCAGGCGGCGGTGATGTAGCGGCCGCATTCGAAGCGCAGACGCGGCAGCGACGGATCGCGCTCGCACAGCCGCCGCAGGCCGTCCGAGAACGCGGCCAGATCGAACTGGCGCGCGGGCTCGCGGTAGTTCACGCCGATGCCGCCGCCGACATTGATGTGATCGATCGACAGGCCGTGCTCGCGGCACCAGTCGCGCACCTGGGCCGCGTAGCCGGCGATCAGCTCGACATGGGCGGCCGCGTCGAGCTGGTGCGACAGCAGGTGGAAGTGGAAGCCGCGCAGGCGCAGCGATGGCGCATCGCGCAGCAGATGCAGCGCGTGCGGCAACTGGTCGGCCGGGATGCCGAAGGGCGTCGGCTTGCCGCCCATCATCAGCGTCGTGGCGGCGAGCCCGGGCAGCGACAGGTTCATCCGCAGCAGCACCGGCGCCTGGCGGCCCTGCGCGTTGGCCAGCCAGGCCAGGCGGCGCAGCTCGTTCAGGCTCTCCACATGGATCGCCTCAACGCCTGACCGGATCGCCAGACGCAGTTCCTCATCGGTCTTGCCGGGACCGCTGAAGATCACCGGCGCGTCGGCGAAATGCTCTCGCACCCACGCCAGCTCGCCGCCCGACGAGACCTCGAAACCCGCCACCAGCGGTGCCAGCGTGCGCAGCACCGGCAGGTCGGAGTTGGCCTTGATCGCATAGAAGAGCTCGCAGCGCGGCGGCAGCGCCGCGGTCACCGCCGCCGCATGGCGGCGCAGCGCCTCGAGGTCGTAGACGTAGGCGCACAGTGGCTCGGACGTCTCGTCCAGCAGCTCGCGCAGGCGGCGTTCGACCGTCTCCATTCGCAGTTCCATCGGGGTCCTCCGCGTTCAGCCGGCCAGCGCGATCGGATTGGCCACCGGCACGTAGCCAGCGCTGCGATCCGGGCGTTGCAGGAAGCGGTTGCTCAGGTTGGTCTTGCCCGGGAAGGGCTCGCCCGCGAGCACCGCGTTGATGCGCCGCGCGGACGCCGCATTGCCCCAGCGCGCCTGGTAGCGCTGCAGCTGCTGGCGCACGACGGCCCACAGCCGCAGCTGCATCGCCGTGTCGTCGGGCGCGAGCTGCGCGATCGCCTCGGCGAAGTTGTTGACGAAGAGGCAATAGGCGATGCGTTTCCAGCCTTGCTCCTCGCCGTACCAGAGGGCGTCGCGCGCCCGCGCGCTGACGCCCTGCAGCGTGTGCGCCGGATGGAAGGCCGGGACGAGCTTGACGCCCTCGAAGTCGCGCAGGAAGAGCTGGCGCGGCCAGCCCTCCTGCAGGCCCAGCAGGACGTTCTGCAAGTGCGGCTCGAAGATCACCCCATGCGCGAAGGCGCAGTGCAGCACCGGCGGCATCAACAGCTCGACGTAGGCCGAGAACCAGCGCTCGGCCACGGCCGCCCGCGGGCTGCCCTCGCGCTCGGCCAGCGCCTCCAGCAGGGCGCTCATGCGCTGCTCGCCATAGACGTGGTTGCCGAACAGCGAGCCCGCCAGCAGCGCCGTCGCGCCCGGAAGCAGCTGCGGCTCGACGCTGCGGCGCAGGATCATGCCGAAGGCTTCGACCACCTCGCGGTTGCGTGCCTCGTTGGCGTCGCGCAGGTCGACCGAGAGGAAGGCCGGTTCCTCCAGCACTTCCAAGCCGGGGAAGTCGCGCTGCAGGCCCGGCAGCAGGCCGCGCAGGACGCGGCTGACCTGGGTCGCGCCTTCGAGTTCGTACCAGGCGTTCTTGCGGACGCAGTTGGTCAGCCGCACGTGCAGCGAGAACTTGTAGAAGAACGGATGGCCCGGTTGATAGAGCGTGCGGACCGACGAGGTCGCGTGGAAGGGCGCGCCGTGCTCGCCGAGGTGGCGCAGCCGGCCGTCGGCAATGGCCTCGTTCACCAGCGGCAGACGCAGCAGGTGGGCCGCCTCCCACGGATGCACCGGCACCGCCACGTAGCCCGGCTCCACCGCTGGCGCACCGGCGGCGACGATCTCCTCGCAGCGTTGCCGCAGCAGCGACTGCTGGATCACGAACTCCTCGCGCACCGCGAACCAGTGCAGCGCGAAGCGCGCGCCCAGCTCTGGCGAATAGCGCCGCAGGTCCGGGGCGGAGAAGCCCTGGCGGCTCTTCGGCGCCGGGTGGAAGGGATGGCCGAAGACCAGCGACTGCTCCGATTCGATGAAGGCGTCGACGGGATCGGCCGGAATCGCAGCGGCCGGCGGCGTGCGCAGCGCCAGGGTGGCCATCGCGACGCTGTCGCGCACCTGCGTCATCAGCTCGATGTTGGGCGGCACGTCATGCCGCAGCGCCATCTCGCGCAGCAGCACGGCGGCCTGGCTCTGCCAGTCCAGCAGCGTCCAGGGCTTGCCCGGGGCCTTGTGGAAGACCGGCGAGCGGTAGCGGAAGCTGCCCGTCAGCGCCGGGCCGGCGACGACCACCAGCAGGCGCTCGCCGGTGTGGGGCAGTTGCACGTGCAGCACCTGCCCGCCCTCGCGCTGCAGCGTCAGCTGGATGGCGGTGGGCCAGTCGTTCTGCCAGAACATCGGGCCCACGCTCATTTCGCCAGCGGGGCCGGCGACCTCGCGGCAGTAGCAGTTGAGCAGGGTTTCCTGGCTGCGCTGGCCCGCCGCGCTCGCGGCGAGGTCGGTCAGCGCAGCAGGCCGGACTTGGGTCTCTTGCATGCGGGTACTCCCAGGGATTCGTTCAGGAAAATGCCGGCTGCGGCCTGCGCCTGAGCGCGAGCGCGGCCAGCCCGATCAGCGCCGGCAATAGCGCGGCGGCCGCCAGCAGGAAGGGCGAGCGCAGGCCGAAGGCCTGGGCGGCGACGCCCGCGGCCAGGCCGGCCGCGACGCCGCCCCATTTGGAGCTGCTCTCGAACCAGCCGAAGCTGCGTCCCGCGTTGCCGGCATGAACCGTGGCCGCGATGAGCCCGTGCAGCGCGATGAAGCCCAGCGTCATCGCCACGCCCATGAGCAGCCGGCAGGCGATGAGCAGCGGCGTCGAATCGGCCACCGCCTGACCGAGCAGCGAGACCAGCAGCGCGCTGAACGACACGGCGAGCCACGCGCTGCGGCGGCCTCGGGTGCTCCAGCGCGTCAGCGGCCACGCGGCGACCAGGTACACGGCATGTGGCAGGCCGAAGAGCAGGCCGGCTGCCGCCGTCGACAGACCGGCGAAGTGCTGCTGAACGTGCGGCGCGAAGTACGGGAAGGTCGAGACCGTGCAGAACACGAAGACGAACTGCAGCAGATAGACGCCGCGCGCGGACAGCTCGGGCGCGGCCGCTGGCGGCGCCTTGCCGGGCGCGCGATGGGCCTCGCCGCCAGCGGGCAGGAAGGCGGCCAGCCCCGCGGCGGCCAGCGGCAGCAGCGCCATCCAGCGGTAGACCTCGATCGGTGAACCGCCGCCCGCCTGCAGCACCAGACCGAGCGCCGCCGGTGCCGCCACCAGCGCGGCGCGCGCCGACCACTGCATCGCGGTCAGGCTGCGCGCCAGCGCGGGTCCGCTGGCGACGGTCGCCAGGTACGCGTTCGACGCCGCGAAGGTGCCGCCCAGCAGCCCCTGCAGCGCGAGCGCCGCGGCGAAGGTCCAGGTGCTGGTGGCGTAGCCCGCCAGCACGAAGCTGGCGGCCAACCCGAGCTGCGCGCGGATCAGCAGCCGCTTCTTGCCGTAGCGGTCGGCGAGCCGCCCCCACCACGGGCTGCTGAGCGCCGCCAGCAAGGTCGGCAGCACGTAGAGCCAGCCCGCGAGGAAGCGGGCGTCGTTGTGCAGCGATTGCTCCAGCACCAGGCCGAAGAATGGCGGCATCCCGAGCGCCGCGAACGAGGCCACGAAGTGGCCGGCCATCACCGCCGGGACGACGATGCGCGATCCGGCGGCGCTCACGCGGGAAACTTCAGGAAGTTGGGCGCGGTCTGGCCGTAGAACTTGTTGACGTCGGCGGCGCCGGTGGTCGCCTTGTCCAGCAGCGTGGCGGCGGTCAACAGGTACTTCAGGCAGAGCCGGTCATCGCGCAGCAGCGTCCGGCGGGCCAGCTCGACATCGCCGCCAGAGGCGGCCAGATCGTCGAGGATCGCCGCGACGCGGTCGCGCACCGCCGCGTAGGCGCCGGCCCGATCGAAGCCGGGGACCTTCGCGGCCAGGCCTTCGACGAGCACCGCGATGTTCAGCTGCAGCGTGATCGTCGTGAACATCTGCGCCAGCGGCAGTTCGTCGGGCACCAGCAGGCGCGGGTCCTCGAGCGCGTCCAGCCGGGCCGCCAGCGCCGGCGAGACCTCGGCGAGCTTCGCGCGATGCAGGCGCGCGGCGTCGTTGTCCTTGAGCAGCAGACGCAGGCGCGGCGCGGCCTCCGACAGCACGACGACGGAGTTCTGCTGGTTGGACTCCAGCGCGATGCCGTAACGCACCCACAGCGTCAGATGCAGGCGCAGCGTGAGGTCGAGGTACGCATCGAAGAAGGCCGCCAGGTCGCCGCCATGGAAGCGGTCCGCCAAGGACTGGCTGACGCAGCGGCCATCGGGCGTCTCGGCCAGCAGGCCGGCCACGGGCACCGGCGTGCTGCCCCTGAGCGCCTGCGCGGGATAGCGGCGGACGATCATGCCCAGGAAGTTGTGGCCGCCGACATGCGCGCCGGTGTCCTCGCGGGTGAGCAGCACGCGTTCGCGCAGTGCCGGCTCGGCGTCCAGCACCGCGGCGAGCAGGTCCTGCACCCGCTGGCCGTCGCCGATCGTGCTGGGCTTGATCGTGCGGATGTTCTTCGCGCCGAGCGTGCGGATCGTCAGCGGCAGCTTGATGTGCCACTCCGGCGCGTCCAGCACCACCAGCGAGCGCACCGACAGCGTCGGCATGACGCGCAGATGGGTCCTGGGCGCGCGCGTCACGCGACCGGCGAGGCCGGCGCCTTCGAGCATCACGTCCAGGCCGTTGCGCCAGAGGAAGGGGTGCACAGGCATGAGGGCGTGATCCGCCTCGAGCGATGCGGGCAGGCCCACGTCGGCGAAGGCCGGCCAGCCCGGCGGCAGGCCGTCGCCGCGCGGGTGGTGCAGCGCGCGCGGCACGGCCAGCCAGTTCAGCTCGAACGAGGGCGCGAACTCCGGCGCGTAGTGGCGCAGGTCCTCGACCTCGAAGCCGAGCTTGGCGCGCGCGGTCGGGTACAGCGGATGGTCGAGGTACGACGCCAGGCGATCGTGATGCTGCATGCGGTCATGCCACTCGCCGGTCTCGGCGGCGTCCGCCGCCCGAGGCGACGAGGCGAACCAGTCGCGGCGGGCCGACTCGGCCGCGCGGCGATGCGCCAGCGCGACATCGCTCTCGACGGCGAACTCGGCGAAGCGCGCGGCAGTGTCGGCATCGCAGCCCTCGGCGAAGCGGGCGAGGATCTCACCGATGCCGAACAGCGCCTCGACCTGGCCGCCGCGCTCGGACAGCAGCGGCAATCGCGACAGGCGCCAGGTCTGCATGAAACGCTCCGGTGCCACCGGGATCCAGAGGCGCCCCTGGCCGAGATGCTCGATCGCGAGCCAGGCGTGGCCCTCGGGCAGCGTCATGCCGGCGGCGATGGCTGCCTCCTGGACCAGCCGCCCCTGGCTCACGCAGCCGCGCACGTCCTCGCGCAGCAGCGCGTCGATCACGCGCGTGGCGATGTACACGGCGTCCGGATCGGCCAGCGCCGCGCCTTGCGGGTCACGGCGGTTCATGCCCTGATCTCCCAGTTCAGACGGCGCGACGCCTGGTCCATCGCGGCGGCGAGCCGGCCCGCATCGGGCCCGCAGCCGCGCAGCACGCCGAGGTAGTCCTTGTTGGAATGGGTCAGCGCGAAGCTGTCGCCCGTCGAGCGCAGCGGCTGGAAGGACAGACGGGCATGCTCGCCGTCCTCGGAGAAGGCGGTGGGCGCGCTCGCGACCGCGCCGGCCTGCGCCGCGACGAAGTAGCGGATGCGCGCGGCATGGTCAGCCAGGCGCAGCGCGGGCAGCGGCTCGCCCAGGTACAGGCGCAGCACCGTCTCGAACAGCGGGAAGCCCAGCGTGTCCTGCAGCAGGAACTCGCGGTAATCGCCGATGTTGCGGTAGTTGATCTCGATCAGGCGCGGACCGCGATCGGTCATCACGTACTCGGTGTGGCAGGCGCCGAAGCCGACGCCAAAGGCGCGGATGATCTCCAGCACGCGGGCCGCCGGGCCCTGCGGCGCCCCGGGCTGCCACACGGCCTCATGCTCGACGAAGTGCGGCGGCGGCGAGAGCTCGACGCGGAAACCGCCCAGTACCGCCATGTCGCGGCCGTCGCCCAGGGTCTCGAGCGTGTACAGCGGGCCGTCGATGTACTCCTCGATCAGCATCGGGCGGCCGGGATGCTCAGCCCAGACGCGCGCGCACTGCTCGCGCAGCTCGGCGGCGTCGCGCGCCAGGCTCACCTGCAGGCTGGCCACGCCCTCGCGCGGCTTGACCACGACGGGGAAGGGCGGCGCCGCCACCGCATCCAGCATCGCCGCGTCGCAGACGGTGGCGTGCCAGAGCGCGTCGATGCCCAGCGCGGCGAGGCGGCGGCGCATCTCGGCCTTGTTCTTTGCCCGGTAGGTGGTGTGCCAGTCCTTGCCCGGCAGGCCGAGGAAGCTCGCCACGGCCGCGGTGCTCGTCTGCAGGTGGTCGCTGTTGGAGAACACTGCCGCGGGCCGGCCGGCGCGATGCGACAGCAGATCCAGCACGGCGATCGGATTGAAGACGTCGCAGCTCAGGATCTCGTCGGGATAGGCCGCCAGGCCCGGCTTGGCGAAGTGCGCCCGATGCGCCTCCGCGCAGTCGGTCACCAGCGTGACGGCCAGGCCCAGCCGCCGCGCGGCGGGCAGGAATCCTTCGTTGACGGCATCGGTGGGCACGTGCGCCAGCACCACGAGTTCTTTCATTTGCTGTTCTCCCTGGATCGGTGACGGGGTCAGAGGTTCATCAGATTTCCACCTGAAGGCGGGCCATCACGGCGCGGCCGGGCTGGGGCATGCGGCCCTGGCTGTAGTCGACGCCGCGGAAGTAGTAGTCGCGGTCGAAGAGGTTGTTGACGCCCAGGCCCAGCGTCATGCGGGTGCCGGCCCAGCTGAAGCCGCGGCTCACATGCGCGTTCATCAGCCAGTAGCCGGGGATGCGGCCCGCCGAGCCGGTGGCGGTTTCCGCGACGGTGTTGGCGCCGTCGCTGAACATCGCGCTCTGGTACTGGCCGTTGAGGTTCCAGCTCCAGCCATCGACGCGGTAGCGCGCGTCCAGCGCCAACTGGTGATGCGGCGCGTAGGGCAGGTCGTTGCCGAGGAAGGCGCCGGAGCGCTGCTCGGTGTCCACGCGGGTGTAGGCCGCGCCCAGCTCGAGGCCGCGCACCAGTGCCGGGCGCCACTTGGCCTCGAGCTCCGCGCCCTGATGGCGGGCGCGGCCCAGGTTGCGATAGCCGGCGGTGGCGCTGATGAACTCGAGCTTGTTGTCGAAATCGAAGCGGAAAGCCGTGGCCGTGAGGTCCAGCGAGGAGCTCGCGGCCCAGCGCGCGCCGGCTTCGTAGTTCTTCGCGCGCTCGGCGGCCAGGTCGCCGCCGAAGGTGATCTGCGTGAACTGCACCGGCCGCAGCGAGCGGTGCGCGTTGGCGAAGAGGAAGACGTCCGCGCTCGCCTGGTAGCCCACGTCCAGGCCGGGCAGCCAGTCCTTGGTCGGGTTGTAGGTCTGCGCCTGCGTGGCGTTGTTGCGATAGCGCAGCCGCAGGTCCTCGTGGCGCACGCCCGGCGTCACCTTGAGCTGGCCGTCGAGCAGCGAGAACGTGTCGCTCAGGTAGGCGGCGTAGGCGTCGCTCTCGAAGCGCCAGTCGCGCGTCACGCTGTAGACGCCGGTGGCGAGCACGCGGCTGTCGACCTTGTAGTCGACCTCCTCGCGCATCAGGCGCGCGCCGACCAGGATCTTCTGCGGCACGGGGCCGCGCAGGTCGATGCTCAGACTGGGCTCGGTGCCGTAGACGCGGAACTCGCGCGGCGAGGTCTGGCGCAGCGTCGAGGGCGTGTCGGCGTTGGTCGCGTTGCCGAACTCGAACACCCGCGTGCTGCGATGGCCGAAGCTCTTCCACGTGAGCTGCGTGCCGGTGCCGAAATCATGCGTGAAGGTCAGCGAGCCGCGCGTGGTGTCGCCGTCGAAACGGTCCAGCGGCCGCGTCGACTGGTGGCGGTCCTGCTCGTAGGCGGCCGGCGTGAGCGCGCCAGGCAGTTCGTTGCGTGTGAGGTAGCGCTGCAGGCTGGCGCGGACCTCGGTGCGGTCGGTGACCAGCCATTCGGCATCCAGCGTCACGTTCTTCACCGAGGTGTCGGAATGAGCGCGTTCGCCTTCCCCATCGATGACGTTGGCCTGCAGCTGCACGCCGAGGTGGTCGTTCAGGAATCCGCCGGCCCGCACGTAGCTGTCGGTCAGGACACGGCCGGAGCGGCCGATGGTGAGGGACTCGCTCGCGGTGAAGGTGGTCTTGGACGGGATCCGCTTCGTCACGAAGTTGATGACGCCGCCGACGTTGTTGGGCCCGTAGTGGACCGCGACACCGCCGCGCACGACATCGATCGCCTCCACCGACTGCAGCGTCAGCGGAAACAGCGACGCCCCGGTCTGGCCGTACGGGGCCAGCGTCATCGGCATGCCATCCTGGAGCAGCAGCACCTGCTCGCTGCGCAGCGGGTTCAGACCGCGCACCCCGATGTTGGGCAGCGTGCCGGAGCCGTTCTCGTCCACGACCGTGATGCCTGGCACCTGGCGCAGGGCGTCGTCGACGCTGCGGGCACCGCTGTCGATCAGATCCTTGGCGTTGATCGCCGTGCGCGCGCCCGGATGCTTGCGGGCGCTGGCCGCCGTCGTCGAACCGAGCCAGCCGCCGCTCACGGTGACCGTGTCGAGCCGCGAGGGCGAGGCTGCGGCGACCTGGGCCGCGGAGGCCTCGGGGGCCGGCGGCGGGGCGCTTTCCTGGGCCTGAGCCTGGGCCGCCGCGCAGGCCGCGGCAGCGAACATCAGTCGCGCTGCAAGGGCGACGGGGGAGGGAGTCGGACGGTGGACGGGTTCTCCGCGCATGGCTTCTCGATTTCTGGTTGTCCGGCGTAGCGCCTGTGGATCGGTGTCAGATGCAAATGCGAACGATTTGCATCGGCGACCATCCTACACACGTTTTCCCTGAGCGGTGTGAATGTCCCCGTGAGAAAAAGTGACCGGGCCGAGGGCGTCATTCGCGCGCGACAGGGCGGCGAAGCGAGGCATAGTCGGAACGCATGGCGACCCCCGGCCTGGAGACCCGCGTTGAGCAGGACAAGGATTCCCGCATGCTGAGGCGGCTGCACCGCTTCCTCCGATTCCTCGCCGGTGGCGCGGCCGCCGCGGGTGTCGCGGCCGGAGCGCTCGCGCAGGATCTCGCGCTCACACGGCACGCCCAGCCGGACGGGCTGTCCAACCTGGCGGTCACCGGGCTGATGCAGATGCCCGATGGCCGTCTGTTGATCGGCACCGAGAACGGCCTGTATCGGCACGATGGCGCCCGCATCTCGCGGGTGGACGAGCGTGACGCGCCGATCGGCAACCGGCTCGTGAGCGGCCTGGCGCCCGATGGCCGCGGCGGCTTCTGGGTCGCGATGATCAATGGCGTGTTCCATCTGGACGAGCGCGGGCTCGAGCCTGTGGACATGGGGCAGTCCAAGATCGTCGTGCGGCAGGGGCAGCGTTCGATCGCCGCCACCGCGGAGGGAGGCGCCCTCGTGGCCGCGTTCGACGGTCTCTACGCGGTGCGGCGCGATGCCGCCGACGGCCGCTTGCGCGCCTCCCCCGCGTTCCCCCAGGCGCTGCGCGACCGGGAGCCGTCGCTGACGGCGATTCACAGCGTGCTGGTGGAGCCCGACGGCGGCTGGTGGCTGGGCTGCGGCCAAGCGCTGTGTCACTGGCGAAGCGGGGCGCTGCGGCGATTCGGCGAACGCGAGGGCGTGAAACCCGCGCGCTGGGCCAACGTGCTGCGCACGCGCGACGGGGCGCTGTGGGCGCGCAGCCAGGAGCAGGTGCTGCGCGCGGCACCGGGCGAGACGCGATTCGAGGACTTCACGCCGAAGCGCCTGAGCCAAGGCACCGTGCTGCTGCACCAGCCGCTGGTGGAGGATCGCCAGGGCCGGATCCTGACCTCGAGCGACGCGGGCCTGCTGCGCTGGGAATCGGGCCGCTGGACGCGCTTCGGCGAGGCGCAGGGGCTGGAATCCGGCGGTATCTCCGCGGTCCTGCAGGACCGCGATCGCGACCTGTGGATCGGCACGGCCGGGCACGGGCTGGTGCACTGGCGCGGCTATGAACACTGGCGTCACTGGACGCGCCGCCAGGGCGTCGCCAGCGACGATGTCTGGTCGTTCCTGGACGATTCGAACGGCCGGCTATGGCTGGGGACCGGCAGCGGCGTGACCTTGATCGATACCGCCGGCGCGACCGTGCCGGCGATCCCGCTGCCGCGGCGCGGCACCACCGACCAAGTCGGCGGACTCGCTCGCGATGCGTCCGGGCAGATCTGGATGGCCACCTACTCCGGCGAGCTGCTGCGCCTGCGCGGCGGCGCGTGGCAGCGCGTGGCCGAGGGCCTCCCGCTCGTGCTGATGCTGCACGCCAGCCCAGACGGCGCCCTGTGGCTGGGGGCGGACAAGGGGTTGCATGTCGTGCCCCCTTCGGAGACCAGCGCCGAGCGCCCGAAGCTGCTTCCGGCGCCGGGCATGGAGCCGGAACGGGCGCTGTCGATGACGGTCTTCGCCGCCTGCACGACGCCGTCGCGCCGCACCTGGTTCGCCACGTCGGCGGGGATGATGGCCCACGATGCGGACGCCGGCATCACGCAGCCCGCCATCGCCCAGTTGCCCGCCGGCATGGCGGTCGAGCAGATCGCCTGCGGGCGCGATGGCACGGTCTGGGCGGGCACGCGCGACGGGCGGCTGTGGCGGGTCTCGGGCAGCGGCGCGAGCTGGCGCGCCCAGGCCTTGCCAAGCGACGCCGCGCTCGGGCGGCGGTCGGTGATGGCCTTGCTCTCCGACCGCCGCGGCTGGCTCTGGGCCACGACCGACGATGGCGTGCTCGTCTGGAATGGCCGCGCCTGGCGGCGCTTCGACGAAAGCAACGGCCTGGGATGGAACGACTGCAACCAGGGCGCGCTCCATGAGGATGTCTCGGGCGGCATCTGGATCGGCACGAGCCGCGGCGCGACGCAGGTGCTGGCGCCCGAACGATTGCTCGATCCGGTGCGGGTCGATCTGCATTTCACGCAGCTCACGCGCGATGGCCGGGACATGCCGCGCGACCGCGCGTGGACCGCGGACTGGTCGGCCGGCGCGCTGCAGATCGCGTGGGCCGCGCCGGCCTTCATGAACCGGTCGTCGCAGCAGGTGCGCTACCGGTTGCGCGGGCTGAGCGAGGAATGGAGCACGACGCCGCATGACGACGTCAGCTTTCCGGCGCTCGCCGGCGGGCGCTACGTCTTCGAGGCCCGCGTGGAGAACCCCGATCTGGGCGTGACCTCCGACATCGCGTCGCTGTCCTTCGAGATCCGGCCGCCGTGGTGGCGCAGCGGCTGGGCCTGGGCCGCCTACGCCGCAAGCGCGGCGGCGCTGGTGGCGCTGGTCTATCGATGGCGGATGCGCGCCTGGGTGCGCCGGCAGCGCGAGCTCGAGGCCCTCGTGGGGCTGCGCACGGCGGAACTGAAGGAGTCCTACGAGCAGATGCGCACGCTCGCGCTGACCGACGGACTCACCGGCGCGATGAACCGGCGCGCCATCGCCGACCTCGCGGCGCGCGAGCTCGCGCGGGCCCGGCGCGGCGAGGCGGCGGTGACCTTGATGCTGATCGACATCGATCACTTCAAGCGCATCAACGACACCCACGGCCATCCCGCCGGCGACGCGGTGCTGGTTCAGCTGGTGCGACGGCTGCGCCTGACCATGCGCGACTACGACGCCATCGGCCGCTGGGGCGGCGAGGAGTTCCTGCTGTTGCTGCCGGGGATGTCGCTGGCGCAGGCGGACGGCCGGCGGCGCGTCGAGCACCTGCAACGCAGCGTGGGCGCCCAGCCCTTCGACATCGGTGCCGGTGAGCCTCTGAGCGCGACCTGCAGCGCCGGCGCGATCGGCGTCGAGGCCGGCGACGACGCGTCACTCGAGGCGTTGATCGAGCGCGTCGACGCCGCCCTCTACGACGCCAAGCATGGCGGCCGGAACCGGTCGGTGATCGCGTCGTGAGTGTTTGGTGACAACGCGGCCCAAGCCTTGCCGGATGTTGCGGGACTCCGACGGCAAGCGGTCACAGAGTGAAACAGCGACTGAAGTGACAACGGTGTCGAGCCAAGATGCGCGGCACGCGCCGCCGATGGCGCTTCTGCATGGCTTCCCCTTCGACACAGGCACTCCCATCGTGATGGACTTCGACTTCGACGCGTGGCTCGCGTCCACCAGCAATCGCCGCCAATGGCTGCGCCAGACCCTCGTGAGCGGCGGGGCCGCTTTCGGGCTGGCCGCTTGCGGGTCCGGCGGATCCGATGGGACCGCGTCGGCCGAGGCGGCCGCCGGCGGTTCGGCCGGCAGCGGTGGCACGGCTGGAACGGGCGGCGTCAGCGGAGGAGCGGCCACCAGCGGCAGTGCCTCCGGCGCGCGCGTCTTCAAGCATCCTGGCCTGCTGCACACCGAGGCCGATTTCACCCGCATGCGCGCGCAGCTCGCGGCCGGGCGGGAGCCCTGGGTGGCTGGGTTCCGCGCGTTGACGTCGAGCGGCCGCGCGCAGCTCGGCCGTGATCCGCAGCCGGTGGTGACGGCCATCCGTGGCGGCGACGGCGAGAACTTCCGCGCGATGGTCGAGGACGTGCAGCGGGCCTATCAGCTGGCGCTGCGCTGGAAGGTCTCGGGCGACACGGCCTACGCCGACCAGGCGGTGCGCTACATCAATGCGTGGGTCTCGACGATGACGACCCTGACCGGCAATGGCGACCGCTTCCTTGCCGCGGGCATCTACGGCTATCAATGGGCCAACGCGGCCGAGATCCTGCGCACCTACAGCGGCTGGAGCGCCGCCGACATCGCCGCCTGCCAGAAGTGGCTGATGGCCAACTTCTATCCGCTGACGAGCAGTTTCCTGAAGGATCACAACGCCACCAACATCACCAATCAATGGGCCAACTGGGACCTGGTGAGCCTGGCGGGCATGCTGGCCATCGGCGTCTTCGCGGACCGGGCCGATGTCTATCAGGAGGCGCTGGACTACTTCAACCGCGGCCGCGGCAACGGCGCGTCGCAGCACATGGTCTATGCGCGGCATCCCGGCCACATGGGCCAGTGGCAGGAAAGCGGCCGCGACCAGGGCCACTCGACGCTGAGCCTGGGCATGGCGGGCTACCTGTGCGAGATGGCCTGGAACCAGGGCGACGACCTCTACGGCATGGACGACAACCGCCTGCTCGCCGGTGCCGAATACGTCGCCAAGTCCAACCTGAAGGACGCGGCGGGCGCGTTCTACTCGCTGCCGTTCTACGTCTACATCAACCGTCAGGGCACCTTCACGGCGGTGTCCGACGGCGGACGCCCGAACGGACGGCCGTGCTGGGAGCCGATCTACAACCATTACGTGAAGCGCAAGGGCCTGGCCGCGCCCTGGGTCAGCGCGCTGGCGGCGCAGCTGCGGCCGGAGGGCAACACCTGGCTTGGCGACGATCTGAGCTTCGGAACGCTGACCTTCTCGCGCGACGCGGACGTGTCGCGCGTGGCGCCGGCTGGGCTGCAGGCGATCGTGCGCGGCGGCGCGGCGCAGCTCTCCTGGTGGGGCAGCGCGGACGCGGCGTCGCATGCGGTGCTGCGGGCGCCGGCAGGCTCGAGCACGTATACCGAGCTGGGCCGCGTCCAGGCGGGCGAGCTCAACACCTGGACCGACGGCACGGTCACGCAAGGCCGCTGGCAGTACCAGATCCGCGCGCTCGACGCCGCGGGGGCGACGCTGTCGACGTCGGTCACGGCGACGGTGGACCTGGGCGCGCCCGTGCTGCTGAGCCTGCCGCTGGATGACGGGCAGGGCACCGCGGCGCGTGATGTCGGCGGCCGCGGCCTCACGGGCACGCTCAATGGCGGCGCCTCCTGGGGCGAGGGCCGCAAGGCCGGGACGAAGGCACTCGCGCTCGACGGCGCATCCGGCTATCTCGCGCTGCCGGAAGGCGTGCTGGCGGGCGTCGGCGACGTCACGATCTCCGGCTGGGTCTGGTGGAACGGCGTGGGCAAGGGCAACGCGCGCGTCTTCGATTTCGGCTCGAGCGACATCACCTACCTCGCGCTGTTCGTGAGCCCGGACGCGATGCGGGTGAGCGTGACCAACACCACTTACTTTGGCGAGCAGACGGTCTCGACCGCCCCGCTGGCGAAGGGCCGCTGGGTGCATCTGGCGATGACGCTCAAGGACAGGACCTGCACGCTCTATGTCGATGGAGCGGCGGCGGCCTCGATCGCGACGATGGACCTGGCGCCGTATCAGCTCGGCCGCACCGGGCAGAATTGGCTGGGCCGGGCGCAGTACGGGCAGGACCCCTACTTCAATGGCCGGCTGCAGGACTTCCGCATCCATGGGGGCGCGCTGTCCGCGGCGCAGGTCCAGGCGCTCGCGCAGGCCTGAACGAACGGAGCATTCATGGGTGGACGAGTGACGGCCTGCGTGGCCCGGGCGTGGCTGACCGCGCGGTCGATCGGGCGGGGCTTGCCCTTGCCGGTGGCCGACCGCGGGGGCTTTCGGGTCGACACGATGTCCGAGAAGGAGCAGCGGCGCTGGGTGTTCGCCGAACCGCTCGAGGGGCTGGCCGCGCTGGGACGCGAGATCACCGCGCCCTTGCACTTCCTCAAGCTCTGCGGGCCGCCCGACGCGCTGATGGCGCAGTTGCCTGATCGGTGGGAGCTGCAATCGATCGGCTTCTTCATGCAGGCGGGCGATGAGGGCCTGGCGCCCGCGGGCCGGGGAAGGCCTGTCCCCGCCGGCTATCGACTGGAAGTGATCCAGGACGGTGCCGTGACGCAGGCGCGGGTCGTCACCCAGACTGGTGAGCTGGCCGCCAGCGGCTTCGCCGCGGAGACGGCGGATCAGTTCGTCTACGACCGCATCGTCACGGAAGATGCCCATCAGCGCCGGGGCCTGGGCAGCGTGGTGATGGGCGCGCTTGGCCAGGTGCGGCGGAATCCTTCGACGCCGCAGGTACTCGTCGCGACCGACGATGGCCGCGCGTTGTACGAGCGGCTGGGGTGGTCCGTGATGGGACTGCTGAGCACTGCGGAACTGCGGTCGCCCAAGGCCTGAAAGGCCTCGGGCGGCGGCCGCGGCCTCAGCGTGCCGCGTCCAGGCTCGACGCGGTGAACGCCGGATAGCCGGCCGGGCGGCCGTCGTTGAGATTGGTCAGGAAGTTGCTGTCCTTGACCGGCACGTTGCCCGACCCGTAGTCGTAGTCGTTGAAGAGCCCGCGCAGCGTCGCATTGCTGACGCCGTCGCCCGTCATCGCGGTCCAGCTGATGATCGCGGGCGTGACCCACTGGCCATACGGGTTCTCGGCGGCCAATTCGTCGGTGCCCGCGAAGCGCATCGCATGCGTCAGCGCGCCGTCCTTGTGGTAGACGAAGCGCACATGCCCGTCCTGCACGGCCAGGGTGTTCACCGCCGCGTTGGTCAGCTTGCCATGCGCGCTGTAGCCGGCATGGGTGACCACGCCGTTCGTGGTCCAGATCGCGGCATGCTCCCAGTCATGGCGATGGCCGCCGCCGAACGGCGTGACCTGGTCCTTGAGGAAGTACAGCGCGTAGAAGTGGCCGCAGTACACGTTGCCGCCGCTGCTCACGCAGGCATGGCGGTGCAGCGTGTTCGAGTAGTCCAGGAAGTCCGCGCGGCGGCAGCCGGCGGTGATGCCGCCGGAGGTCTTCAGGCCGCCGTTCTGCTGACCGCTGCGGCTGATGCCGGCGCTGGGCAGGCAGCCATCGGTGTCGAAGTCGAACAGCGGGTAGCTGGCCCCGATCGGCACGTTGGCCGGCCAGGCGGCCGACAGCGCGGGGAAGTCATCGGCGTGCGCGGCCGTTGCGGCCAGCGCGGACAGGAGCGTCAGCGACGCGAGACGAAAGCGATGCATGAACGAGGTCCTCGTCAGTTGATGCGGATCTGAAGGCCGGTGGCGGTGTAGTTCGCCGTGACGGTGTAGCCGTCCGCGACGACCTTGTCGAACACGCCCTTCAGCGACGCGGCCTGGATCAGCGTGACGGTGTCGCCGGTGCGCGGCGTGAAGCCGGGCTGGAACTTCAGCGTCAGCGTGCCGCCAGCGATGACCACATTGCCTTGCGCCGCCAGGCTGCCCGCGCCCGAGGCACCGACATGCAGCTCCAGCGTGCCGCCGGCCAGCTGCGTGTAGTTCGTGACCGCGACCGGCGTGGCGGCCTGCGTCATCAGCGTGCCGGTGTCGACATAGACGTCGCCAGTGCCGAGCGCCTTGGCGCTGTCGGCGCGCAACACGCCGGCCGAGACCTGGGTCCCGCCGCTGAAGCTGTTGCCGCCGGCGAGCACGAGCGTGCCGCTGCCCAGCTTGGTCAGCTTGCCCGCGCCGCGGATGTCGTTGCGCCAGATGTCCAGCGCCTGGAAGCCGCCCTGGGCGGCGTCCATCGTGACGCTGACGTCGCCATCGAAGGCGCCATAGCCGTCCGCCGCGGCGAACAGGTTCAGGCGGCCCCAGCCTTCGGCGTCGTCCATCACCGGCGAGCCGGACGCGAGCGCGGTGGTCTTCAGCACCACGCGGCGCTGGTCGGCGCTCAGGTAGGGCAGGCGGGTCTCGAGCAGCACTTCCGCGCCCTTGGGCACGGTGGCGGCCTTGGTTGTCGCGCCGATCGGCGCCAGGCCGAAAGTCATCAGACGCTGCACCGTCGCCTTGTTGGTGGCGTAGTCCGCGTAGGCATCCTGCGAGGCCGGCAGCGAATGCGCATAGGCCTGCAGCGCCGCCGCGTCCTTCGCGCCGACGGCCGCCATCAGCGCGGTGCGGGCCTGGGCGTAGGCGGCCTGGCGGCCGGACTTGTTGGGATCGGTGGCCAGGTTGGCCGCCGCCGCGGCGACGCCCTGGATGCGGCCGCCGATCACGTCCAGCGGCGAATGCATGCCGGCGAGGACGCGGTTCTCGCCCATGACGAGGGCGCGGGTGACCATCTCCTGATAGCGCTCGGGCACGAGGTAGGCCATGGCCAGCGCCTTGCGGACGCCTTCGGCGGTGTGGCCGCTGATGAAGCCGCCGTCGGTCGCGGGCGTGCCGCTCTTCGCGGGCTCCAGGGCCGGCACCACCTTGACGCTGGCGCTCCAGCGCCACGGGCGCGCGTACTTGTAGAAACGCTTGGCCGGCTCGGTCGAGGCGTTGTTGCCGATGTTGCCCACCAGGTCGATCGCCGCGCCGAAGCCGTGGCTGTTGGCCGCGCCGGCGTTGCCGATGTCGTTGCCTTTGTCGTTGTAGAGCACCGTGGTCGCGTCCGGGGCGATGTCGGTGATGGTGGTCGTCTGCTCGCTGAGGGTGCGCCAAGCCGGCGTCAGCGGGCCCAGGCCGTCGCTGATGCTGTAGCCCTTGTTGCGCCGGTCGTCGAGGTAGGCGGCCAGTTCCTGCGCCGCGGTGCGGCGTGTCGTCGCGTCCACGACGTACTGCACGTTGGCCGCGTGCACGGCGGCGTTGAGCACCTTGCCATCGGTGGCGTCGCCGGGAATGCCGCTCCAAGAGGAGTTCGCCACGGCCGCGAAGCCATCGCGCGCCGGCGCGGTCACGCCAGCGTCGACCAGCAGCGTGCTCGGTTGCCAGATGTCGAGGAACCCTGCGACCACGCGCACGCCGGCGTTGGTCTGCAGCGTCGCGTAGCGCGCGTCGCCGCGCTGGTTGCTCGCGATGTTGTCGATGAAGGGCGGGACCTGCGTTTCGTCCTGCACGGCGGCGGTGTCGACCGTGCCCAGGCCCTTCGGCGCGGCGGGGACGACGAGGGGCGCGTCCTGGTTGTCGTCATCGGACGAGCAGGCGCCCAGCAGCAGCGCCGGCATGAGGAGGGGGAGCAAGGCGAGCAGCAGGGGGCTGCGCTTCGAAGGGAAGGCGGAGAGAGACATCGATGGAGGGATCAGGTGGGAACGGCGGCGGACTCTAGGACGCGTCGATGTCGTGCCGATGACAACGCAGTCATATGCCGTTACCCAATCTCACGAGGGCTTGCCGGGGAAGTCCGGACACTCGGGCGGTTCACGGCCTTGAGCCGTGTTCATCGAGGTTCCACGAGGCTCAACGAGATTCGACGAGGGGAGATCGCCATGACTTCACGACCTGCGGCGCATCGCCGCGCGTTCCTGCCGCTGCTCGCGGGGGTGCTGCTGGCGGCCGGCGTGCCGCTCACCGCCCTGGCCCAGGGCAACTACCAGCAGACCCACACCGGGCAGGGCACCTTCTACGGATACGGCGGGGGCGGCAACTGCTCGCTGCCCAAGCCCACCGAGTTGCTGACCGTGGCGATGAACACGGCGGACTACAACACCGCGCAGGCCTGCGGCGCCTGCATTGAGGTCACCAACCTCAACACCCAGCAATCGGTGACGGCCCGCGTCGACGACCGCTGCCCCGAGTGCGCGCCGGGCGACGTGGACCTGTCGCAGGAGGCCTTCGCGAAGATCTCGCCGATCGAGGCGGGCCGCATTCCCATCAGCTGGCGCTATGTGTCGTGTCCGGCGCGCTCGGCCAAGCTCTTCTTCAAGGAAGGGTCCAGCCAGTGGTGGACGGGCGTGCAAGTCCGCGACCAGAGCAGCCCGGTGGCGACGCTCGAGTACCGCCCCAGCAGCGGCGGCGGGTTCACGGCGCTCGGGCGCGAGATGTACAACTACTTCATCGCGCCGAGCGGCATGGGACCGGGGCCTTACGACATCCGCATCACCGATGTCTTCGGTCAGCAGCTGCTGGCGCCAGGTGTTGCCCTCGCGGTGACGACGGAGATCGATCTGGGCCAGCAGTTCCCCGCGGTGCTGCCCAAGCCAGGTTCGGGCAGCAGCGGCGGTGGGGGAGGGGGCGGCGGCTCGCCGACGACGCCGGCGCAGTCCGCCACCGTGAGCATCAGCGTGGCCAACGACTGGGGGCAGGGCTACTGCAGCAATGTCACCGTGACCAATCCGAATGCGGCGCCGCTGAACTGGACGGTGTCCTTCCCGGTGACTGGCGCGGTCTACACCGCCTGGAATGCCACGGTGACACAGAGCGGCGCGACGGCCAGCGCCGTGGGCGTCTCCTGGAACCAGACGCTGCAGGCCGGCGCGAACACCAGCTTCGGGTTCTGCGCGAACCGCTGATCGAGACGCTCTGACCGGCCCTGCGCCACGAGCGCCGGGCCGCTCATAGCTTGAAGCCGCCCACCACCTCGGTCAGCCGCCGGGCCTGCTGGCTGAGGCTGTCCGCCGCGGCGGCGGATTCCTCGACCAGCGCGGCGTTCTGCTGCGTCACCTGGTCCAGCACGTGGACTGCCTTGCTGACCTCGCCGATGCCCAGGCTCTGCTGGTCGGTCGCGGTGCCGATCTCCGCGATCAGGCGCGCCACCTGCTGGATCTGCCGCACGATCTCGTCCATCGTGCCGCCGGCGCCCTCGACCAGGCGCGAGCCGGCTTCGACGCGGCTGACGTTCTCGCCGATCAGCGCGCGGATCTCCTTGGCCGCGGTGCCCGCGCGCTGCGCCAGCGTGCGGACTTCGCCGGCCACCACGGCGAAGCCGCGCCCCTGCTCCCCCGCGCGCGCCGCCTCCACGGCCGCATTGAGCGCCAGGATGTTGGTCTGGAACGCGATGCCATCGATGACGCCGGTGATGTCGGCGATCTTGCTGGAGCTCGCGCTGATGTCGCGCATCGTCGAGACGATCTCGGACACGGCGCTGCCGCCGCGTGTCGCGGTCGCGCTGGCGGTCGCGGCCAGGGCCGTGGCGTCGCGCGCCGAATCGGCGCTGCGCTGCGCGGTGGCCGCGACCTGCTCCATCGCGGACGCCGTCTGCTCCAGGCTGGAGGCCTGTTCCTCGGTCCGCTGCGACAGGTCCATGCTGCCCGTGGCGATCTGATGAGACCCCGTGGCGATGGAGTCACTGCTCAGACGCACCTGGCCGACGATGCTCACCAGGCTCTGGTTCATCGCGCTCAAGGCGGTCAGTAGCTGGCCGGTCTCATCGCGCGCGCTGGTGTCGATGCGCGAGGTGAGGTCCCCCGCGGCGACCGTCTCGGCGACCTGCACCGCCGCTGCGATCGGCCGCGTGATCGAGCGCGTCAGCAGCAGCGCGATCGCGACCGCGAGCAGCACCGCGATCACCGACAGCGTGATCATCAGCGTCTTGGCCCCGCGCGCCAGCGCGCTGGCCTGCGCGCCGAACTCCTCCATGCCATCCGCCTGCGACGCCGCGAACGCCTCCACCGCGGCCAGGTAGACGGTCTGCAACGGCAGGATGTCCGACACCAGGTAGAGCCGGCCCTCGTCGACCTTGCCGGCCTTCGTCAGTTCCAGGAGGCGGCTCTCCTTGTCGCGGAATCGCGCGCGGCTCTCGGTCAGCTTCTGGAGCGCCTCCTTGCCGTGCTCGCTGTGGACGGTCGCGGTCAACTGGTCCATCGCCTTGGCGACCACCGGGACGGACGCCTCGAGCTTGGCGAGCTCGCCGTCGATGACCGCGCGGTCGGAGGCGATCAGTGCCGTGCGGATGGCGCGGAGCTGCTTGTTGACTTCGTTCTCGATGGACTGGGCCAGCTTCACCTTGACGAAGCGGTCGTGGAGGATGATCTCGGTGTTGGTCTCGACCGCCGCGATCTTGCTGACGCCGATGATCGCCAGCAGCGTGAGCAGCGCGATCACGGCCGCGAATCCCAGGGTCAGTCGCACACCGATCTTCAGATTGGCGAATGAGCTCACGATGGTCTCCGGTGGAATGGGGGCGTGCATGAGCACGGGGAGCTTGCGCGACACATTGAACCGCAGCCTTGCAGCGCATGGCCCATGGAAAGTCCTACCCGATGCGGCATTGGCACCACGGTCGCCATCGTGTGAGTTTCCACCGGCCGCCCTCGTCCCGGCTATGGGAATATTGGCGCTTCCCCTTGGAAGGAGCTTTGCGCCGAGATGCATGCCGTGTGCTGGCCCTGGATCGGGTGCGCCGTGCTCGCGCGCCAACGGTGGCTGCCATTGCGGTTGCCACTGCGGCTGCTGGCCGCCGCCGCGCTGTGGGCATGCGCGGCGCTGGCGGCCGCGCAGACGCCGGCGCTGCGCTTTCTCCAGAACAAGGACGGCCTGACCAACATGGCCGTCACCGCGCTGGCCCATGATCGCGACCATCGGCTGTGGATCGGCACCGAGAACGGCCTGTACCGCTACGCCGGCGAGCGCGTGGAGCCCATCGACGCCGTGGCCGAGCCCCTGCAGGACACCATCGTGGCCGCCCTCGCGGCCGATGCCCGGGGCCGCCTGTGGATCGGGATGCGGCAGCAACTGTTCGTCCTCGATCCGGGCCAGACCCGGGCCACGCGCGTCGGCGAGTCCGTGCCCGTGGACACCGGCGCGACACTGGCGACGGCGCCGGACGGCGTGTGGGTGCTCAGCGGGCGGCGCCTGCTGCGCGTGACGCAGCGGCCCGGCGCGCCGGTCCAGGTGCGCGTGGCGCTGGACGAGCATCGCGCCGGCCCGCTGCGCTCGCTGCTGGCGGTCGGCGACAACGAGCTCTGGCTGGGCTGCGGACGGACGCTGTGCCACTGGAACGGCCGCGAGCTCGAGCGCCTCGGGCCCGCGCAGGGCGTGCCGCCAGGATGCTGGGGCAGCACGCTGCTGGCCAGCGATGGCGCGCTCTGGGCGCGCAGCGGCAACCGGATCCTGCGGCGGCTGGCCGGCACCGAGCGCTTCGTCGACGCCACGCCGCCGGGTTCGCCGCCGGTGGTGGACAACGTCGTCGGGGACTGCCGCACGCCCCCGATCGCGGAGGACCGGGAAGGCCGCGTGCTGGTGTTCTCCAACGAAGGCCTGCGCCGCTGGAGCGGCGGCCAATGGCAACTGATGCGCTCGCCGGCCTGGTCCGGGGCCGATGCGATGTCGATGAACATCGATCGCGACGGCGATCTCTGGCTCGGCACGACGGGATGGGGCGTGGCCCAGTGGCGCGGCTATCGCCACTGGCGCAACTGGACCACCGAGCTGGGCAGCGCCTGGGGGGACACCTGGGGCTTCTCCGCCGGCGACCCGGGCAGTCTGTGGATGGCCAGCAATCGCGGCGCGCTGCACTTCGACGCGCGGGCCGGCCGCCTGCTGCCGGCGCCGCCGGACGGGCAGGCGGTGTCGAGCTTCGAGCGCGACGGGCAGGGGCGGCTGTGGTCCGGCACCTTCGAAGGCACGCTCCGCCGCCTGGACGGCCGGCACGGCTGGCGGCCGGTCGCGCACGGCCTGCCAGAGATCCGCGCCCTGATGCTGGACAGCCCCGGCCAACTGATGATCGGGACGCAAGGCGGCGTGTACTCGATCGATCCGCGCGACGCGAATGCCCGCCCCACGCGCTGGGAGGGACTGGCGGACGAGCGCCGCTCCGGCAATGGCGTCTATCGCCTGTGCAGAAGCGCTGGCCAGCTCTGGGTCTCGGCGCACCAGGGCCTGTTCTGGACGGCGCCGGGCCAGCGGCTCGTGCCTGCGGACGTGGACGGACTCCCCAAGGGCCGGGCGACCAGCCTGGCCTGCGGGACGGACGAGGTCTGGGTCGTGATGGAGCCGGGACAGCTGTGGCATGTCGCGCGGTCCGGCGGCGGCCGCTGGACTGCCGAGCGCCTGACGCCCGACGTGCTGACGCGCCGCGGCATCGTGTCGCTGATGCAGGACAGCCGCGGCTGGCTCTGGGTCGGCACCGACAGTGGCCTGATCCTGCGCACGCCCGCGGGATGGCGCCGCTTCGACGAATCGGCGGGCCTGGTCTGGCCCGACGCGAACCTGAGCGCGCTGCACGAGGACGTGGCCGGCGCCATCTGGGTCGGCACCAGCCGGGGCGTGAGCCAGATCGTCCATCCTGAGGCGCTCGTGGTGCCCGCGACGCTGGAGGTGGTGGTGGACAGCGTGAAGACCGGCGCGCGGTCCTGGCCGGCGCAGGCCGCGAAGATCACCGCCGCGTCGCGCGATCCGGTGCTGGTGGATTGGCATGTGCTGAGTCCGCTCAACCGCGATTCGCTGCGCACGAGCTACCGGCTGCTCGGCAGCGACGATGGCGAGGATGTGCCCTGGACGGAGGCCGGCCGCGGGGCGATCCGCTTCGACGGCCTGGCGCCCGGGGCGCACCGGCTGCAGATCATGGCCGCCAACCCCGACCTCGACACGCAATCGCCGATCGTCGCGCTGGAGATCGAGGTCCTGCCCCCGTGGTGGCGCTCGACCATGGCGATCGTCGCGGGCTGCGCCGTGCTGGCGCTGCTGTCCTACGGCAGCTACCGGTGGCGCGTGCGCGCGCTGCTGCGCAACGAGCGCACGCTGCAGCGGCTGGTGGGCGAGCGCACGCGGGAGCTCGAGACCTCGCGCGAGCAGCTGCGGGAGCAGGCGCTGCGCGATCCGCTGACGGGCGTGTGGAACCGGCGCGCGTTGATGGAGATCTTGGCCCGGGAGGTCTCGCGCGCTTCGCGCGAGCGGGTGCCGTTGACGGTGGCCTTGGCCGACATCGACCATTTCAAGCGCGTGAACGACACCCACGGCCATCCGGCCGGCGATGCGGTGCTGAAGGAGTTCGCGCGGCGTCTGGACGCTTCGGTGCGGCCCTACGACGCCGTGGGCCGCTATGGCGGCGAGGAGTTCCTGCTGGTGCTGCCCGGCCTGGACCTGCGCATCGCGGCGGACCGCGCGCGGCTGGAGGCCCTGCATGCCGGCGTCACGGCGCCGCCGATGGCGGTGGTGGGGCAGCTGACCTGCTCGATCGGCGCGGCCGCTTTCGATCGCGACGCGCTCGCCGACGTGGAGGCACTGATCGCGGCGGCGGACGCCGCGCTGTACCAGGCCAAGGCGGCGGGGCGGGATCAGGTGGTGCTGGCGCCGCTGGCCGGCGAAGCCGTGCCCAGCGGCGGCGAACGCGGCCTGGCCTAGCCGCCGCTGGACTTCAGGCCGCTGGCGGGCGGCTCATCGGCCCATTGCAGATGCACGACGCGGTAGCCATGCGCCTTGATCGTGCGCAGCAGCAGCGGCAGCGCCGCCGCGGTGCGGTCCTGCGCATCATGCAGCAGCACGATGCCGCCGCGCGAGGCGGCCAGGCGCTGCGTCAGCTTGTCGGCCATCTGCTGCGCGGTTTGCGGCTCCCAGTCCTCGACGCCCAGGTCCACCGACATCACCGCGGTGCGCGACGCCGCGAGCGCTCCGCGCAGGAAGGGCGTCTCCTCGAGGAAGGGAAAGCGATAGGCGGGCGCGGTGCCGCCGAGGACCTCGCGATAGGCCGCCTCGAGCGCGCGCAGATCGGCCAGTTGTGCCGCCTCCGTCAGGGCCGCGAAGTGTTCGTGGCGCCAGCCGTGCACGCCGACGCTGTGCCCCTGCGCCTTGACCTCGCGGGCCAGCGCCGCATGCGCGCGCATCGGCTCGCCGACCATGAAGAAGGTGGCGCGCACGCACTCGGCCTGCAGCGCCTTGAGCACCAGCGGCGTGGATTCCGGGCGAGGACCGTCATCGAAGGTGATCACCACCTCATCCGGTTGCAGCGGCAGTGGCGCATGCTGCATGCGGCCGTAGGCGGCCGCCTCGCGCGGCAGCGTCAACACGCGCGCGGTGCCCAGGGCGTCTTCGCCGCAGGCAGCCGTCGCGCTCAAGGCGCTGCCCAGCAGCAAGGCTGCTGCGGTCGCGCGCAACGGCCGCAGTGTCGATCCAGCGTTCATCCTGTCTCCTTCATGCTTGTTCGTGGCTTGGATTCGTCATGCATTGGCGCGCCGCCGCAGCGCCCTGACGCGGCGCCCTAACGCGGCGCCCTCAGCCGCGCCACCTCGTCCAGCGGCGTGGCGCCGAAGTAGCGCTTGAACTCGCGGCTGAACTGGGACGGGCTTTCGTAGCCGACGCGAGTGGCCGCGACGCCGGCCTTCACGCCTTCGTTGAGCATGATCAGCCGCGCCTTGTGCAGTTTGTAGCTCTTCACGTACTGCAGCGGCGAGGTGTTCGTGACCGCCTTGAAGTTGTGATGGAAGGCCGACACGCTCATGTTCACCAGCTTGGCGAGCTGCTCGACGTTCAGCGGCTTGGCGTAATTCGACTCGATGTGCTGCAGTGCCTTCGTCACCTGCGCGAAGTGCGTGTGCCGGCGGGCCAGCGCCTGCAGCGCCGCGCCGCTTTCGCCGCACAGCACGTGGTAGATGATCTCCTTGATGATCAGCCGGCCCAGCACCTTGGCATCGCGCGGATGGTTCATCGCATCGACCAGCCGCTCGAGCGCGCACAGCACCTCCTCGGTGAAGCGGGCGCTGTTGACGCCGGGGCAGTCCAGCGTGGCGGGACGGTCGAAGTCCTCGTCCTCGAGGTCGATCAGCAACTCCTGCAGCATCGCGGTGTCGATGTCGATCGACACACCGACGAAGGGCTCCTTGCGGCTCGCGATGGTCTGGCATTCGAAGGGGAGCGGGACCGTCAGCACCAGGTAGTTGTCGGCGTCATAGCGGAAGCTGCGGTCGCCCACATGCCCCACCTTCGCGCCCTGCGCGACGATGACGATGGAGGGCTCGTAGAGCACCGGCGTGCGGGGATGCGGCGTGTCGGTGTAGAGCACGCGGACGCCGGCCACCGGGGAGGGCGTCGAGAACGACCCCGTCGAGAAACGGGTCGCCGCATCGATGATGCGCCGGCGGATGCTGTCGTTGAGGGTGGTCGCCATGGGGCTTCGAAGGACATCGGGCGCGAGCGGCCTCAGGCCGCCCGCGCCGCGGGAAGGGGCGGGTCCGGATCAGCGGGCCGCTTCGAGGATGCGCTGGCTGTCCTCGGGGCGGATGTCCTGGTGCTCGCCCAGCGCGGTGCCGCCGTGCTCCTTGAGCTTGGCGATGATCGCCGGGATGGTGCTGCCATCGAGCCCGTAGGCCGACAGGCGCGTGCCGACGCCCAGCCGCTCGAAGAATGCGCGCGTTGCCGCGATGGCGCCGTCGATGCGCTGCTCTTCGCTGCCGTCACGCAGGCCCCAGACGCGGTCCGCGTACTGCAGCAGCTTGGCGCGCTTCTGCTCCTTCTTGTAGGCCAGCAGCGAGGGCAGCACGATCGCCAGCGTCTGCGCGTGGTCCAGGCCATGCATCGCGGTCAGCTCGTGGCCGATCATGTGCGTGGCCCAGTCCTGCGGCACGCCCGCGCCGATCAGCCCGTTGAGCGCCTGCGTCGCGCTCCACATCACGTTCGCTCGAACGTCGTAGTTCTGCGGCTCGGTCAGCGCGCGCGGGCCTTCCTCGATCAGCGTCAGCAGGATGCCCTCGGAGAAGCGGTCCTGGATGCGGCCTTCGGCCGGGTAGGTCAGGTACTGCTCGACGGTGTGCACGAAGGCGTCCACCACGCCATTGGCCACCTGGCGGGCGGGCAGCGAGTAGGTGGTGACCGGATCGAGGACCGCGAACACCGGGTAGGTGAACGGCGAGAAGAAGGCGAGCTTGTCGCCGGTGGCCCGGCGGCTGATGACGGCGCCGTTGTTGGACTCGGAGCCGGTGGCCGGCAGCGTCAGCACGACGCCCATCTTCACGGCGCCAGCGACATTCGCGCCATGGGTCAGCAGGATGTCCCAGGGGTCCTGGGCGGCGTCGTGGCGCGCGGCGGCGGCGATGAACTTCGTCCCATCGGCGACCGAGCCGCCGCCCACGGCGAGCAGGAAGTCGATCCGCTCGGCCTTGACGACGTCGACGGCCTTCATCAGCGTCTCGTAGGTGGGGTTGGGCTCGATGCCGGAGAACTCCAGCACGGTGCGGCCGGCCAGTGCCGCGCGGACCTGATCGAGCACGCCGTTCTTCTTGATGCTGCCGCCGCCGTAGGTGATCAGGATGCGGGCGTCAGCGGGGATTTCCTGGCCGAGCTGGGCGATCTGGCCCTTCCCGAACAGGATCTTGGTGGGGGTGTTGAGGCTGAAGTTGTTCATGGCTGCGGACTCCGTGGCGGTGATCGAAGAAGGTTCGATGCGATGGGGTGGATTGTTCGCATCCACTCAGGTCCGGGCAAGGCACGAAACTGCATTCGTCTTGCCCATTCCTGCTCGATCAGGGATGAATGGGCAAGGTCCGCGAGGCGTCCCGCCGCCGCCATGACGCTCGTCACACGCGGGCGAGTGCGCATTGCCGGGCGGCGCCGGTTGAGGGACAGTCGCGCGGTTTCCGGACTTCACAGGACTTGTCTTGACCACCGTCCCCTTGACCGCGGCCGCCGGCGCCACCAGCGACGCGCGCGCCCGTTTCGACCGATCCTTCCTGGGCCATCCCGCCGGCCTGGGCTGGCTGGCCTTCTGCGAGCTGTGGGAGCGCTTCTCGTACTACGGTATGCAGGCGCTGCTGGTGCTGTATCTCAGCAACTACCTGTTCATGCCCGAGCACATCGGCATCGTGGCCGGCATGGACACGCTGCGCGCGATGATCGAGCACATCACCGGATCGCGCTCGACGCAGCAGCTGGCCTCGGTGGTGTTCGGGCTCTACACGGGCTTCGTCTATCTCACGCCGATCTTCGGCGGCCTGCTGGCCGACCGCGTGCTGGGCCGCACGCGCACCGTCGTCATCGGCGCGCTGCTGATGGCGCTGGGCCATTTCCTGATGGCCATCGAAGCGGCGCTGCTGCCGGCGCTGGGCTGCCTGCTGCTGGGCGTGGGCTGCTTCAAGGGCAACATCGCGGCCCAGGTGGGCGATCTGTACGGCCCCGAGGACAAGCGCCGCGCCAGCGCGTTCCAGATCTTCATGCTGGCGGTGCAGATCGCCGTGATCGCCGCGCCCATCGTCTGCGGCACGCTGGGCGAGCGCGTGGGCTGGCATTGGGGATTTGGCGCGGCCGGCGTGGGGATGCTGATCGGGCTGGCCGTGTACCTGGCGGGCCGGCGGTTCCTGCCGCCGGAGACGGCGAAGAAGGTGGCGGCCGAGCGCGCGCCCAGCCCTCCGAGTCCTCCGATCGGGCGCCGCGGCGTGATGCAGGTGCTGCTGCTCGTGGCCATCCTGCCGCTGCTGATGCTGTCGATCGTTGGCAATCAGCAGTTCTACAACGCCTACCCGCTGTGGTCGCAGAAGTACATGGACATGGCCGTGGGCGGTTTCCTGGTGCCGGTGACCTGGCTGCAGTCCGTCGACGCGACGGTGAGCTTCCTGACCATGCTGGGATCGATCGCGTTCTGGCGCTGGTGGGCGACGCGGCGGCGCGAGCCCGACGAGGTCACGAAGATCGCGCTGGGCTGCTTCGTGGCGGCAGGCGCGCCGGCGCTGCTGCTGATTCCGGCGATGTCGCTCGAGGCCGGGGGGGCCAAGATCAGCATCCTGTGGACCTTCGCCTACACGCTGGTGAATGACATCGGCTTCGCCAACATCATGCCGGTGGGATTGGCGCTGTACTCGCGCGCCGCGCCGCGCGGGCTGCAGGGCGTGATGATCGGGATCTACTACCTGCATCTGTTCTTCGGGAACATGTTCGTCGGGTGGCTCGCCGGGCTGCTGGAGGTGCTGCCGGGCTCGCAGTTCTGGACGCTGCATGCGGCGCTCGTGGGCAGCGCGGGCGTGGCCATGCTGCTGGTGAAGCTGCTGTTCGGGCGCTTGCTGGCGCCGCAGGAGTCCTGAACCGCGGCGACGCTCGCCGGCATGAACCCGCTCGCCCCCGCGACGTGGGGGCAGGGGAGCGGGATCACGCGGACAGGCGGCGCTCGATCGTCAACGCGGCAGCGGTGCCGGATTCGCCAGATAGGCCTTGAACAGCCGTGCGAACTGCCCGCCGTCGGTCGTGATGTTGGCCGAAGCGCTGCCGCCTCCGCTGAACACGATCGCGAACACGCCACTGGCCGTGTACTCGCTCGCGTGGGTCAGCATGTACTGGACGTGGTTGTCGCGGTAGTGCCCGGGCGTTCCGCCCGGCGTCGACGACGGCACGCCCATCGGCGTCTGCCAGAACAGGATCGGCAGGTTCCCGAGCTTGCTTCTCACCGCCGCCCATTGCGCGAGGTCCTGATGGAAGTTGGGCGTCGCGACGTTGTTCTCATCCCAGTAGAACGGGCCATTGCCGCGCCCCGCGCATTCGGCCGGCGGCGGGGACACTTCGAAGCAGCCCGCATCGCGGTCGCTCGTCTGGCCGACCATGAAGTCCGCCTTGTCCGCGCCCAGCTTCAGCATGAAGGCGCCGACCGCCGTGGCATCGCGCCCCCAGAACGACGGCGGGAACCCGATCCTGGCCTTGGGCGCGTAGGCCCGTCCCAGCGCCAGCAGGCAGCCGGCCATGCCGACGGCGTTGTCCGGCTGGCCCGCGCATTCCGCGACCTGGCTCACGCGCGCTGGCAGCTTCGTGGGGTCGGCGCCCGGCGCGCCGGTCATCACGAAGCCCCAGAAGTCCGGCTCCAGGTTGACCAGCGTTGGCAGGCCAGTCGCGCCGATCTTCTGATACATCAGCTTGACCTGCGCCCAGTAGCTGGACATGAAGGAGGCGTCGTTGATCACGGCGAGGTTCCCTTCACCGCGTGACGCCATCTGGTACAGCGTGAACATCGGCACCGCGCCGGCGGCGGAGACGTTCCCCGAGACGTAGGTGACGTAGGCGCCGCTGGGACTGTTCCAGCTCGGCCAGGACCCGTCGCCGACGCCGACCAGATAGGTGTCGATGATGTCCGGACGGATCTGCTGCGCCGTCATCTCAGCGATCGGATTGCCCGCTCCCAGGCCGCCCAGCAACCGGTTGGGAGCGCCCAGCGCCGCCGTGATCGACGATGAAGGAGCCGGGGCTGGAGCCGGGGCTGGAGCTGGAGCTGGAGCTGGAGCTGGGGCTGGAGAGGGGGCTGGAGAGGGGGCGGGCGAAGGAGAAGGTGCGGGGGATGGAGCCGGCGATGGCGACGGCGACGGCGATGCGGCCGGTGAAGGGGCTGGCGCGGTGCCCAGCGGGGGCGTGGTCGCCTCCGTGCCTGGCGACGCCGCCGATCCGCCCCCGCCGCAGGAGGCCAGGCCTGCCATCAGAAGGGCGAGCGCGAGCCGCTGGACCACGGGCGTGGCGTTCGGAGTGGTCGACATGATTTCCTTTCGAATGATGTGAAGCGTCATGCGCGCGAGGCCGTGATATCTCCGTTGCAACTCGGATGCGTCGCGCCGACAAAATTTGTCAACGTTGTCATCCCGGGCGGACGAGGAATGTCAGTCGGGCAAGGAGTTGCCGCCTCGCGCGTCGTGCGCGCGAAGGCTTGCAATTCGCGGGCCAGCCGCAGGCCTCGCGACAAGGGCATTCATGCCCCCGAACGCAGCGACTTCGGGGCATCGGAATGGGGGGACTGCGAGCCCCGGGGCCATGACTTGCGAGCGCGCGGCCCCTAAGCTGGTGGAGGTCGCTGGGACGACTGATCGCGCCGGAGCGGTTCGAGCGCGATCGATTCGCGCTTCCGCAAGAAGGAGCTCCGCCATGCATGCGCTCGCCCGCCTCACCGTCGCCCGGCGGCTCACCCTCGGCTTCGGGTTGGTCTCCGCGTTGATCCTGACCTTCGCGGCCGTGGCCTGGAGCCAGTTGGAGGACATCCAGACCGCCGTCACGCAAGTGGTCGACGACCGCTACCCGAAGATCGACGTGTCGCGCGACATCTACGACGCCGTGAACCTGCAGGCCCGCTCGCTGCGAAGCGCCATCGTGGCCGCCAGCCTGGGACGGCCGTCGGAGGTCAATGGCCAGCTGGACAAGCTGGACAGCGCGGTCTCCGCCAACCAGGCGCGCTTCGACCGGCTTCGGGGATTGATCAACACGCCCAAGGGCGATGAGCTGTTCAAGTCCATGATCGACCTGCACGCCGGCTTCGGCCGTGTGCGCGCCGAGCAGGTCCGTCTGCTGCGCGAGGGCAAGTGGGAGGACGCGGCGCGGCTCTCGCTGGGAGAGGGCCGGGCCAAGCAGGAGGTGTTCTTCGCCAAGGTCGAGGAGATGGTCGAGTTCCAGGAAGGCCTGATGCGCACCGGCGGCGCGGCCGCGGAGGCGCGGATCGCGCACACCATCGCTTCCACGCTTGGCGTCGCCAGCGCCGTGCTGGTCCTGTCGCTGCTGATGGCCTGGGCCATCACCCGCTCCGTGCTGACCGAACTCGGCGGCGAGCCCGCGGCGGCGCGCGACGAGGCCCAGCGCATCGCCCGGGGCGACCTGACCAGCTCGATCACGGTGGCGCCGCGGGACACGGCCTCGCTGTACGCGGCGCTGCGTCTCATGCATGGGGCGCTGGTGGAGACCGTCTCGAGCGTGCGCCTGGGCAGCGAGTCCGTGGCCTCGGCCTCGGCGCAGATCGCGCAGGGCAATCAGGATCTGTCCAGCCGGACCGAGGAGCAGGCCAGCGCGCTCGAGCAGACCGCCGCGACGATGGAGCAGCTCAACGCCACGGCGCGCAACAACACCGACGCCGCCAAGCAGGCCAACCAGCTCGCCAAGGGCGCATCCACGATCGCCATGCAGGGCGGCGAGGTCGTCGGCCGGGTCGTGAGCACCATGCAAGGCATCAGCGACAGCAGCCGCAAGATCGCCAACATCATCGGCGTCATCGATGGCATCGCCTTCCAGACCAACATCCTGGCGCTGAATGCCGCCGTCGAGGCGGCGCGCGCCGGCGAGCAGGGCCGCGGCTTCGCGGTCGTGGCGTCGGAGGTCCGCGGCCTGGCGCAGCGCAGCGCCGAAGCGGCCAAGGAGATCAAGACGCTGATCGGCGACAGCGTCCATCAGGTCGACGAAGGGACCGCGCTGGTGGACCAGGCCGGCAAGACGATGGACGAGATCGTCGCCGCGATCCAGCGCGTCAGCGACATCGTGGCGGAGATCGCCGCGGCCAGCGTCCAGCAGTGCTCAGGCATCTCGCAGGTGAGCGATGCCGTCAGCCAGATGGATCTGGTCACGCAGAAGAACGCGGCCCTTGTCGAGGAAAGCGCGGCCGCCGCCGAGAGCTTGAAGAACCAGGCGCAGCAGCTGTTGCAGGCGGTGTCGCTCTTCAAGCTCGCCAACGGCCAGGGTGCCAGGCACGGGCCGCGCCACTAGGGCGCCCGGATGAGCCCGAGCGCCTCAGGCGCTCAGGGCTGCTGCTTCCAGAGCTGGCTGCTGGTGCCCTGGTAGCGGCTGGTCTTCAGCGCGCTGCCCGGCTGGGCGCCAGTGCCATCCACCGCCTGATCCGGAGCGGTGCGCAGCGTGAAGCGGCCGCTCGTGGCATCGACGCTGAAACGCTGGTTGGCGCTGCCGGTGCACTGCGCCACCACGAGGGCGGCGCCGTCGGCATAAGCGCCACCGTTGTCCAGGCAATAGTGCGGATCGAGCATGCTGCGCACGAGGCCCGTGGCGGCGTCGTAGTGCCAGGTCTGGCTGGTGCTGCCGGCGTTGCAGCTGGCTTGCAGCACGGCGTTGCCCTGCGCGGCCCGCGACTGGTTCAGGTCCATGCACAGGCCCGACCCGACGTTCACCAGACGCGTGGCCGCGGCCTTGGCGCCGGTGTTCGAGACCACTGGCGCATACACCACGCCGAGCTTGTCCACCTCATCGCCATCGCGGCCGTGGAAGCCGACGATGGCCCAGCCCGACGGCGCGGTGAAGGTCGTGCAACTGTCGCTCGTGCTGCCACCGGCCAGCGTGCGGTGCGCGCTGGTGGTGAAGGCGGCCGAGAAGATGCGGGTCTGTCCCTTGTACTGGTCCGCGCACAAGCTCGCCGAGGTCAGCACCTCGCCATCGGCCAGCGTGAGCGCCTGCTCGTTGCCACCGGTGCCGCCGTGTCCGAGCGGGAAGCCATTGGACAGTACGACCTCGACGCGATCGACACGGCTGCCACTGCGGATCTTGAGCTGGCGCACCGCCGGGCTGGCGGGCAGCAGGTTCACATCGTTGAAGCTGGTGCCATGCGGGCCACCGACCGTGTCGCTCAGACGGCGGTTGTCGGCGGTGCTCCACTTCCATTGGGTGGAGACCGGACGGTGGTCCGACAGCTCGGTCCCGTTCGCGTCCGTGGCATCGGTGCGCACCGCGTAGCCGGACGGCGTGAGCGTGATCTGGCCATTGCCGCGGAACAGCACCTTGTCCACGATCTCGCAGCTGGCGCTGGTGAATGCCGGCTCGCACAGGAGCGGGTCGCCCACCGGCGGCACGCTGCCATTGCGCACGCCCTGGATCCAGGCGTCGGTGAAGCCGTGGCGCAGGAACTGGCCCATGTTGTCGCCACCGCGCGTGTAGCGGGTGTTGGTGTCGCCGAACACGATCACCGCGTTGCCGGCCGATTCCGACTCGATGTACGCGAGCATCTGCTCGACGTTCTTGCGGCGTGCGGCCAGGTCCGCGGTCTCCACCTGAGCCTGCGCATGCAGGTTGTAGATGTCGACGTAGACGCCTTCGGCCAGGCGCGTGCGCGCCATCGTGAAGCCCTTGGGCGTGAGGCAGTCCACGCCGTTGCAATCGCTCCAGCGCACGCGCGCCAGGTCGTCGAAGGGGAAGCGGCTCATCGTGTTGAGACCGCTGCCGATGCCGGCGCCACCGCTGGTCGGGGTGCGGAAGGCGTGGTCGTCGCAGGCGTCGTACAGATCGGCGTGGTAGTTGAAGTCCTCTTCCACGTTGACGATGTCGAAGGCCTTGACGTAGCAGCTGATCTTCCTGGTCGCGGTCGAACGGTCGCCCGCCGCGCTGGAGGCGCCCTGAGGCAGGCCCGCGACGTTGTAGGCGAGGGTACTGAAGCTGCCGCTGGCGGCGAAGGCGCCACCGCAGGCGAGCAGCGAGGCCAGGGTGAGGGGGAGCAGACGAAGGTGCATCGGGGGTCCTAGGTGGATGCTTGATGGATGCTTGAAAAGCGCTCGCATCTTCTTCACCCAAGGTGACGCCCCAGTGGCGGAAATCTCTCCAGGACATCACGGGGCCCGAGGGGCCCCGGCCCGCCGTGCGGTCAGCCTCGCTTGCCTTGACGCTTGCGCCACGCGTCGATCACCTGCGCGGTCAGGGCGTCGGCCTCGCGCTGCTGATCGGCACTCAAGGCCGACGGCGCCGCGCCCCATTGGCCCATCAGCTTCTCCATGTCGGCCATCGAGATGCGGCTGGCCCGCTCCATCTCCGCGCCGGACATCAGCCCCTGGATGCGGAGCCAGGCTTCCTTGTAGGCCTGCCGCTGCACTTCGGTGATGCCCAGCGTGCTCGCGTTGAAAGCGAAGCTGTAGCTCGTGAGCGCGATGAAATCGCCGTCCTCCGCGGTCTGACGCGCATCGCGCTGCAGCCGGCCGCGGAGCTCAGGATCGATGGGCCGCCCGCTGCCGGCCAGCCATTGCAGGTAGGGCAGTGCCGCGTCCCTGGCGCCCCCGTCGTAGGCGCGCTTGAACAGCTCTCCCCGGCGCGCGATCGTGGCCGCGTCGAAGACCTGGCAGTGACGCTGGAAGTCCTGCTGCAGCCGGATCCGCTCCTGGCTGGACAACCCGGTGATCCGCTGAAGCTGCTGCCCCACCGGCGATGGCTGGTCGCGCTCCCGGTACATGTGCTCCGCCGCCATGTCGGCGCCTTGGCAGGCCGAGAGCATGGAGGCGGCGTCCAGCATGTCGCGCGACGTTCCGGCGCCGTCCAGGGCCAGCTGAACCCTGCGCAGCGCCTCCGCCGGCGAGGCCAGCGGGAGGGGCGCCGATGTGGTCGCGGGCGGCAGCGTCGGCACTGCCGGCGATGCGCCGGAGGCGGTTTGGAAAGAGGGTACGGTGGTGCTCGATGGTTGGGGGTTCGCGGCGGGGGAGGGCGCCGGCTCGGCGGCTGGCGCGGGGACCTCCGAGCGCTTCATCAGCCAGCCGCCCGCGACCAGCACTGTGACGACAGCGATCGCGGCCCATGCCGCGCCTGAGGTCTGCTTCGATGCCATATTCAGAACTCCCGGATTCGTGCGTGGCCGTTGATCTGCAGCGTCAGCGCCTGACCCGGCGCGCGCGCGCCGGTGATGTCTGCCACGGGCTGTCCGCCGCCAATCCATAGCGCGACCGGGCCCGGCTCGACCACGCGCTGGCCGTCGGCCCGCACGATGCTCGTCGCCTTCGCGTCCAGGTCGACAACGACGCGGCGCGACTCCCCGGCACCGAGCACCACCCGGCGGAAGGCGACCAGCGTGCGTTCCGGCGCCATCGCACCGGAACGCGTCGCGTAGACCTGCACCACTTCGGCCGCCTCGCGGCCGCTCTCGTTCTTCAACAACACCGACAGCCGCGTCCCTTGCCCCGCCGTGACGCGGTCCTTGGCCAGCTTCGCCTGCGAGTAGCTGAAGCGGGCATAGCCCAGGCCATGGCCGAACGGGAAAAGCGGCTCGCCCTTGAACCAGCGGTAGGTGCGGCCCGCCATGCCGTAATCCTTGAACGGCGGCAGTTGCTCGACCGACTGGTAGAAGGTGACCGGCAGACGGCCCGACGGACTGAAGTCGCCGGCCAGCAGCTCCGCCACGGCCTGGCCGCCTTCGCCGCCCGGATACCAGGCCTGCACGATCGCCGAGGCGCGCCGCGTCGCGGCACCGAAGGCCATGGCGCTGCCGCTGAAGTTCACCAGCACCAGCGGGCGGCCGAGGCCGGTCAGACGATCGAGCAATTGCTGCTGCGGCGCCGGCAGATCGATCGAGGTGCGATCGCCACCAGCAAAGCCGGGCGCCGTCACCGGCATCTCCTCGCCTTCCAGCGCGGCGCTCAGGCCGCTGGCGAAGACCACCAGATCGGCCTCGCGAGCGGCGGCGACCGCAGCGTCCGGGTCGGGACGGGGGCCGCGGGGCTCCGACGCTGGAGTTTCAGGTACTGCGACCCGGTCGCTGCCCTCGACCAGATCGATGCGGGCCTGCGGAAAGCGCGCCTTCAGTCCGGCCAGCAGCGTGACCGGCCGGGACGGCGTGCCGTTGTAGTTGCCCACCAGCGCGTCCACGCTGTCCGCGTTCGGGCCGATCAGGGCGATGCGCCGGGGCGCGGCCTTCAGCGGCAACAGGCCATCGTTCTTGAGCAGCACCAGCGAGCGCCGGGCTGCCTCGAGGTTGAGCGCCCGGTGCGGCGGCGTATCGAAGTCGCGCGCCGTGATGCCGGCGAAGGGCCGTTGCTCTGGCGGGTCGAGCAGGCCCAGGCGCAGCCGCACATCGAAGAGCCGATGCAGCGCCCGGTCGAGTTCCGCCTCGCGGAGCAGCCCTTGCCGCACGGCGGCGACGGTGGTGGCGGGAGCCCCGGTGCTGTTGACGCTGAAGTCGCAGATCAGGTCGGTGCCGGCGCGAACGGCCAGCGCCACGGCGGCCTCGGGCGTCTTCACGTGGTGGTGGGCCCCGTCCATGTGGATGTCGGCCACCGCGCCGCAGTCGGAGACCACATGACCCTGGAACTTCCACGCGCCGCGCAGATAGTGCTGGAGCAATTGCTCGTTGGCGCAGGCCGGCACGCCGTCGACGGCGTTGTAGGCGCACATGACGGATTCCGCGCGACCCTGCGTTACTGCCGCATGGAAGGCCGGCAGATAGGTGTCCACCAGGTCGCGCGGCGCCACTTGCACGTCCTCCTTGTGGCGGTCGGCTTCTGGGCCGCTGTGCACGGCGAAGTGCTTCACCGCCGCCGACACGCGCGGCCGCCGCGGGTCGGGCCCCTGCAGTCCCTGGATGAAGGCCACGCCCATGCGCGAGGTCAGGAACGGATCCTCGCCATAGGTCTCCTGGCCGCGGCCCCAGCGCGGGTCGCGAAAGATGTTCACGTTGGGCGACCACACGGTCAGGCCGCGGTACAGGACGGAGGAGCCGTCGGCGCTCACGGTGGCGAGGAACTTGGCGCGGAACTCGATGCCGGTGATCTCGCCGACGCGCTGCACGAGCGGCGTGTCCCAGGTTGCCGCCAGGCCGATGGCCTGCGGAAACACGGTCGCCACGTCCGCGCGCGCCACGCCGTGCAGACCCTCGCTCCACCAGTTGTAGGCCGGGATGCCCAGCCGCGGAATGGCCGGTGAATCGTGCTGGAGCTGACTGGCCTTCTCCTCCAGCGTCATCCGCGCCACCAGGGCGCGGGCCCTGTCCATCGAGGTGCCCAGCGGCGCGCCCATCGCGCCGGTGGTCATCGACAGCGCCAGCAACATGGCTGAAGCGGTCGCTCCGAGCAGCGGCAAGGAAGCCGGTTTGCTTGTGTGGTGCATGGCGCTTCAGAACGCGTCGATCGTCAAGCTCGTGACCGGCAGTCCCTCTCCACGGGCGCGCAGCGTCGCGGGACCGCGCGCGCCGGTCGATTGCAGGAGCACCTGCGCCTGGCCGTTGAAGACGCGGCGCTCCCACGGCGCGGCTGGCGTGGTCACGCGCAGGGTCACCCAGCGCTTGCCGCCTTGCGCGTTGTCGGTCATCGCCCGCAGGCCGCCGGCCGGTGTGGGGAAGACCAGGACCAGCGTGTTGCGGTCGCGCCATTGCGCAGGGTCCAGGTCCACGACGCCCAGGCCCTGGTCCAGCCTCGGCGTCACGGCCTGGCCGTTCACATAGACCTGCTGGCCGGGGCCGAGATCGCCGATGAACAGCGTCGACCGTTCGCCGGCCACCGTGGTCGGCCGCGGGAAGGCGGCGCGCACGATGTTCCAGGCGCTGTCGGCGGGCTGCTGCTCGGGCGGCACCCATCCGAAGGGCTCGCGCCAGGCCTGCGCATTGGCGTCCGCGATCAGCGCCGCGGCGTCCTCCGGCCGATCGATGCCGCGATGCCCCCAGTCGCCCAGCGGCACGAAGCGATGGCGCTCGGCCGGCTTGTCGGCTTCGTGCGAGCCCGGATCGCCGTTGCCCATGCCGATCAGCCGCGCGGCGCCCTCGACCTCGAAGCCGATGCGCTGGCTGGCCGTCGGAACGACACGGCCCTCGCTGTCCACGACGTTCACGGTGACGACCGCCACGTCGCTGCCATCGGCGCGGATCTTCTGGCGGTCGACGCTCAACCGCACCGCGGCCCCGTCGCCGGTGGTCGCCACGGTGTCCGAGGCCACCCATTGGCCGCCCTTGTAGCCGCGCGCCGTCAGCGTGCCCGGCGCGTAGGGCACGCTCCACTGCAGGTGGCCGTAACGCTGCAGCGTCTGGCGTCCCAGCGAGCGGCCGTTGAGCAGCAGCTCGACTTCCTCCGTGTTGCCGTAGACGCGCACGTCCACCGGCTGGCCGTCGCGGCCGGGCCAGTTCCAGTGCGGCAGCAGATGGACCATCGGCTCGGCGGTCCACGCGGCTTTCAGGTAGTAGCCGCTGTCCTTCAGCGCGCCGGTCGTGTCCATCATGCCGAACTGCGACGACACGGCCGGCCAACCGAAGGGCGTGGTCTCGCCCCGGTAATCGAAGCCGGTCCAGACGAACATGCCGGCCAGGAAGGGCCGCTCGGCGTTGAAGCGCCACGCCTCCTCGATCGTCGACGTCGACGCGCCGCCCGAGCGCCGGTCGTAGGCGGCGACCTGCACCCGCGCCGGATCGTCGGCATAGACGCCGCGGGTGGCATAGGTCAGCCCCTCCTCGGTGACCACCATCGGCCGGTCCGGGAAGCGGCGGTGCATCGCGTCGATGTCGTGCTGGCCCTTGTAGTTGAAGCCGATCACCTGCGATCCGACCGAGGTGCCTTCCGCCTGACCCGAACTGGACGCCGCCAGCGTCGCCGGCCGGGTGGGATCCAGCCGCGCCACGATGGCCTGCATCTCGCGCGCCAGCCGTGTGCCGATCTCGGTGTTCTCGATCGCCCATTCCTCGTTGCCCACCGACCACAGGATCACCGAGGGGTGGTTGCGGTCGCGCCGCACCATGCGCTCGAGTTCGTCGCGGAGCTGCGGCGCGGTGCCCATCATGCGGTGCTCGTCGATGACGAGCACGCCGAGACGGTCGCAGGCGTCGAGCAGTTCGGGCGTGGCCGGGTGGTGGGCCGAGCGGATCGCGTTGACGCCCATCGCCTTGAGCATCTTGAGCCGCGCATCGTGCAGCGCGTCCGGCAGCGCGATGCCGATGCCGGCGTGGTCCTGATGGTTGTTGGCGCCATGCAGCTTCACGGGGCGGCCATTGAGGAAGAAGCCCTGGTTGGGGTCGAAGCGCAGCGTGCGGATGCCAAAGGGCGTGTCGTAGTGATCGACGACCTGGCCGTCGCGGCGCACCCGCGTGGTCATCGTGTAGCGCTGCGGCGTTTCCAGCGACCATAGCCGCGGCTGCGTGACCCTCAGCGTCGCGGCCGTCGTGACGCTCGCGTCGGCGGCGGCCTGCCGCGCCGGGGTGCGGGCACGCGCGACGACGCGGCCCTCGGGATCGCGCAGCTCATGCTCCAGCGTGAAGGAAGCGGCGGTCCCGGCGTCGTTGCGCACGGTGGTGTCGATCGCGACTTCGGCCTGCTGGCCCTTGAGTGCCGTGCGCACGAAGGTCCCCCACGGCGCCACGTGCAGCGGATCGGTCTGCGTGAGCCACACATGGCGATAGATGCCCGCGCCCTCGTACCACCAGCCTTCCTGCGTGGTGGCATCCACGCGCACGGCGACCACGTTGCGCCCGCCGTAGTTCAGGTAGTCGGTGAGGTCCACCCGGAAGCTCGAGTAGCCGCTGGCCTCGCGGCGCAGGAAATGCCCGTTGATCCAGACCACGCTGTCGCGGAAGACGCCATCGAACTCCAGCGCGATGCGCTTGCCGCGCGCCGCGGCCGGGATGGCCAGCTCGCGCCGGTACCAACCGATGCTGTTCTCCGGGAATGCGCGGCCGATCGCCTTGGAGCCATGCGGCGAGCTGCCGCGCTCGCTGAACGGCAGCTCCACCGCCCAGTCATGCGGCAGGTCGACGCGGCGCCAGGGCCGGTCGTCGAAGTCCGCCGCGGCCGGGCCGTCGCCGAAGCCGGCCTTGGCGAAGAAGAAGGGGCGCATGCCATGGTCGAAGTCCCGGGACGGATCCCAGGCGTGACCCAGCGCGAAGCGCCAGTCCTCGTCGATGCGGGTGCGTTGCCGGACGTCATCGGCCGCGGCCGGGCCGGCGGCGATCAGCATCGCCAGCGCCATCAGCCAGGCGGTGAACAGGGGTCTTCTCATGCGGAGGGGGTCGGAGGAAGGGGTTTCAGTTGGCTGGCTTGCCGATCACCCGCACTTCGCTGAGCGCGGCGGGATGGTCGGGGCTGACGGCGGGGAAGCGGATGCGCAGGAACCGGGCGTTGACCACCGGGTCGAAGAGCGCGAACTCGTAGCTCTTGCGCCCCGGCTTGGCTTCGCCGACCTGGCGCCAGTCACTCGCGTTGGTGCTGATCTCGACGACGAAGGCGGGCGCCTGGTCGTCGGGCAGGATCACCGACAGCCAGTGCAAGGTGTAGAGGTTCTCCAGGTCCACGGCCCAGAACGCCGGGCCCTCCTTCGCGGAAGCCCGCCACTCGGTCTGCGGCTGATCGTCGTTGGCGAGCGGCGCCTCGTGGCCGGGCTGCGAGCCGCTGGTCGACGTCGGGCGGCTGATGGTCACGTTGATCGGATCGCCCTCGAAGGCCTTGCGCGTCACCGGCGGATAGGCGACGACGGGCTGGTCCGGCGCCAGCGGCGAACGTCCCGGAACGAAGCGGTCGGGCCCCGTCGTGGTGATCTCCAGGCGCGCGGGCTTCAGGCCGGGCGAACTCGCCTCGATGACGGTCTTGCCGGCGAAGTAGGAGCGGAAGCTGATCGCGGCCTGGCCGTCGCGGATGGCCACCAGCGACTTGTTGCTGAAGCGGATGCTGCGTCCGGTGGGGAACTTGCCGGGGCCGCTCACGATGCTCAGCGTCACGTCCGGCGAGTTGCTCAGCGCGCGGCCCGCCTCGTCGCGCACCGTCACCACCAGTTGCGCATCGTCCAGCCCCTGCGTGCCGCGGATCACCGTCTGGCTGGCGGTCAGGCTCAGCCCGGCCGGGGTGCCCTTCACCGGCCAGACGGGCGGCGGCACGCCGGCGTAGACCTGGCGATACCAGTGGTACTGCCGCTTGGGCAGGCGGAAGTAATCGATGAAGCCCATCGAGCCGAACTCGATGGAGGCGATGGAGCCATGGTCGAAGCCGGCCCACAGCGCCTCGCCCGAGCGCCACGGATAGCGCCACGAGTAGGCAGGCGCGGCCCCGGCCGCGCCGCTGGCGGGCGCCGACGGCGCCAGGGCCTTCTGATCGGGCGTGTCCGGCATCAGGCCGAAGCCGGGCTCGAACTCGCCGGGCCGGTCGGTCATCGTGGCGCCGTATTCCGACACGACGGACGGAATGCCCGGATCGAGGAACAGCGTGGCGCCATCGCCGTTGTAGCCGGCCACGTCGCCGAGCCGGTCGATCTCGCCGCGCTGCGCGCCGCCGATGGCCACCGGCCGCGTCGGATCGATGCGATGGAAGAACTCGACCTCCCGGCGCAGGAAGTCGCGCATCGCCGGCATCGCCTCGCCCTTGGTGAAGAAGGGCTCGTTGCTGGCGCTCCAGACGAAGACCGAGGGCCGGTTGCGATGGATGCGCACCATCTCCTGGACCTGCTGCAGCACGCTGGCCTCGAAGGCGGGGCGGTCGTCCGGATCGGGCGGGTAGGCGCTGGAGAGCCAGTTGCCATCGGCGCCGAAGCCGCCGATGCCCCAGAAGGGCGCCTCGGACCAGAACAGCAGGCCGAGCTCGTCCGTCGCCTGCGTGAAGGCCGGCGAGTGCGGGTAATGCGAGCCGCGGATGAAGTTGAAGCCGGCGTCCTTGATCATCTGGACGTCGCGGCGCGCGGCGCCATCGGTGACGCCGTCGCCCCAGCCGGCCTGGTCCTGATGCACGTTGGCGCCGATCAGGTAGAGGTGTTTGCCGTTGAGGAAGAAGCCGCGGTCGGCCGTGAACCTGACGCTGCGGATGCCGAAGGGGGTCTCGTAGCGATCGACCGGGCGGCCGTCGACGTACAGGCGGCTCACCATCCGGTAGAGATGCGGTTGATCAGGCGACCACAGCCGCGGCGACGCGATGGCGGGCAGGGTCTGGTCATAGGTCACTGTGCTGGAGGCCGGCACCGTGCGCTCGCTGCGTTGCATGGCCACGCGCCGTCCGCCCGCATCGAGCACCTCGGACACCAGCGCGATGCGGGCCGCCGCGCCGGGCCGGTCGTTGCGGACCTCCGTCTGCACGCGCACCGTGGCGCGGTCCTCGGCCACCTGCGGCGTGGTCACGAAGGTGCCGTACCACGCGACATGCACGGGATCGGTCATCACCAGCCGCACGTTGCGATAGATGCCACCGGAGAACACGTGCTCGCCGGCGCGCGGCGCGACACGCGCATTCCACTCGTTGTTCACCCGCACGGCGACGAGGTTGGCCCCGGGCTTGGCGAACGGCGTGATGTCGATGCTGAAGCCGGTGTAGCCGCCGACGTGGCGCCCGGCGCGGTGGCCGTTGACGAAGACCTCGGCGTCCTGGAAGACCCCGTCGAACTCCAGCGACACGCGCCGCCCGGCGGCCGCCGCGGGCAGCATCAGCTGCTTGCGATACCAGCCGTGGCCGACATAGAAGCCGGTGCCGAGGAAGTAGGGCTCGGAGAACGAATGCGGCAGGTCGACGCGGCGCCAGTCCGCCGTGTCGCGATCGACGGCCTGGCCGTCGGCCGGATCGCCCAGCGTGAAGGTCCAGTCGCGGTTGATGACCTCGCTGCGGCGATCGGCCGCCGACGCGGGCGCGCAGACGGCAAGGGCGGCGAACAGGGCGGCGCCGAGCGCGGCCGCGAAGCGGTGAATCGGGTTCATCACGGGTCGTTGTCAGGGTTGGACTTGCAGCAGGTCGACGCCGCGCGGCTCCAGCCGCAGCGTGCCATGCCAGTGCTTGCCGCTGAGCACGCCGACCCCGTCGCCGTTGATGGGCAGGTCCACCGGCGCGTGGGTCGTATTCACGTAGAGCACGCGGCCATCGACCGCACGGGCGAAGACGCCGTCGGGCGTCTTCGGGCCGGGCTCGATGCCGGCCTGCGCATAGAGCTGACGCAGCAGCGGCCGCATGATCTGCGGCTGGGCCGGCATCGCCAGGTAGTAGGCCTTGCCCTTGCCGAAGCGATTGACGGTGATCGCGGGCGGCGTGCCCTCCAGGTTGGTGAAGCGGGCCAGCACCTGCGCGCTGGACGGCTCCAGCACCTCGTAGTGCGCGATCGTGCCCTTGATCTCTTCGCCGCCCAGCGTCAGCGTGCCGGCCGCGTCGTAGAACTCGTTGGTGCGCAGGCCGAAGACGTCGGTCAGTCCGCCGGGCAGCGGCGTGGCGTGCCACTGGTTGTTGTCGTTCACCTTGGCCGACTGCGCGGTCATCACGACCGTGCCGCCGTTGGCGACGAACTGGCGCACCGCCTCGGTCGACGCCCGGTCCAGCAGGTACATGCCCGGCAGGATGATCAGCCGGTAGCGGCTCAGGTCCTCGTAGGAGAGCTTGATGATCGCGACATCGACGTTGTCCTTGAGCAGCGGCTCGAACGCGCCTTGCGCCTGCTGGAGGTAGGGCGCCTTGATGTACTGGCGCACCGTGTTCGACGGGCCGTTGGGGCTGGTCGCGTGCACGTTCTCGAACGAATACGCGATGGCCACCTTGGGCTCGACGCGGCGCGGAAAGCCCAGCTTCTCGAGCACCGCGTACTCGCGCGCGATGGTGGCCCATTCGCCGAGCTTCCACGACGGGCGGTCGTCATGGTCGATCAGTCCCATCAGCGCCTGCTCCTCACCGCCGAGATGGCTGTTGAAGGTCCAGGCCAGGGCGGCCTGGCCGCCGAGCAGCAGCACGAAGTGCGCCCACATCCGGGACCAGCCCTTGCTGCCGTAGGACCCGCCGCCGCCAGCGGCGAACTCGTTGAACCAGGTCGGCGTGCTCATGCCGCCCTTGATCATCGTGGCCTCCCAGCCGCCGCTGACCGCGTCGCCGGCGTAGAAGCCCATCGCGCCATAGGTGGTGTGGCGGCGGTAGCTGCCGAGGAAGTCGAAGCCCTTGCGGCCCGACCAGTCCCAGTAGTTGGACAGGACCGGCTTGTCGGGCACGTTGTGCCGGCGCACCGCCTCGAGGTCGTCGAGCGTGGCGATCGTCACGTCGGACCAGAAGCGCCGCAGGTCCAGATAGCGCTCGGCCGGGCCGGGGCCGTCGGCATAGGGCAGGCGCACTTCGTCCCAGTGGCCGATGCGGCGCGACCAGCGCTGCGTCGCCCAGGCCTGGTTGAGCGCCTCGATGCTGCCGTAGCGCTGCTTCAGCCAGGCGACGAAGCGCCGGCGATCGGCCTCCGAGTACGACATGAAGCCGTTGCCGATCTCGTTGTCGTAGCCGACGGCCAGCAGCGCGGGGTGCTTCGCGTAGCGCCGGGTGAGCGTGTCGGCCATGCGGCGGGCCAGGCGCCGGTAGTCCGGGTCGCCGATGTTGTCCATGTAGCGCTCGGCGGGCGCCAGCCGCGTGCCGGCCTGGTTGACGATGTCCGCGCCGGGGTAGCGGTGATGCAGCCACATGGGCGCCGGCAGGCCGGGGATGTCGAGGATGACCTGGATGCCGGCGGCCTTCATCTCGTCCATCACCGCGTCGAAGTGGCGGAACTCGAAGCGGCCCTCGGCGGGCTCGAAGTAGTCCCAGGACAGATCGCCCATGCGCACGACCTTGAAGCCCGCCTGCTTCATCAGCGCCACGTCGCGCCTGACCTGCTCCAGGCTGCGATCGACCGGCTGGTAGTTGACGCCCGCGAACAGCTGCCCGGGGCCGGGCCAGCCGGGGTGGCCCTCGGCGCTCTGGGCGAGCGCGGGCTGCAGCGCGGCCAGGGCCAGCGCGCAGGCGGCGAGGCGGGTCCTCATGGGGGGCTTCCTGGCGCGGCGGCTGGCAGCGGTCGGGCAGGCTGGCATCGGTGTGTTCATCGCAGAGGGGGCTCGGCGCCTTGCGCCCGGTTCATCAACCAGGCGAGGTAGGCGTGGTGGGTCGGCAGGGGCGCCACCGCTCGCGCGATCGCGTCGCGCCGTTGCTGGAGGAACGCGCGTGCCTGCGCCAGCGGCAGTTCCTCGAGGACCGGATCGGCGCGCCGCGGCCAGTGGCGCATGCCGGCATGGATCGCCAGCCAGCTCGTTTCGTCGAAGCCTTCGTCGTGCTGCTGATGCAGCACGCCATGCTGGCGCCAGAGCTCGATCTTGTAGGCCAGCGTGTCAGGCAACGCCATCGTGGCCATGTCGCGCCACAGCGCGCTGTCGCGGCGGGCGGTCAGGCAGTAATGCAGGACGATGAAATCGCGGATGCGGCGGAACTCGCGCGTACCGCGCGCGTTGAAGTCGTCCACGGCGGTCTGGTCGATCGGCGCCTGGCCTTCAAGCAGCGTCATCAAGTGCCCCAGGTTGCTCTGGATCAGGAAGATGCTGGTCGACTCCAGCGGCTCGAGGAAGCCCGACGACAGCCCCAGCGCGACGACGTTGCGGACCCAGAAGCGCTCGCGGTGGCCGGTGGTGAAACGCAGCAGCCGCGGCTCGGCCAGCGGACGGCCGTCGAGCTGCGCCAGCAACTGATCGCGCGCCACGGCGGGATCGACGTGCCGGCTGCTGAAGACGTGGCCATGGCCGGTGCGGCTCTGCAGCGGAATGCGCCAAGCCCATCCGCCTTCGAGCGCCGTGGCGCGCGTGTACGGCGTCAGCGCGTCGCCGGACCGCTCGCAGGGACAGGCCCAGGCCCCATCCACCGGCAGCCAGCGGCTGAAATCGACGAAGGGCTCCTGCAGCGTGCGCCCCAGCAGCAGCGAGGCGAAGCCGGAACAGTCGATGAACAGGTCGCCCTCGATCTCGCGGCCGTCCAACAGGCGCAGACGCTCGACATCCCCCTGCGCGCCGCGGACCACGTCCACGATGCGGCCCTCGATGCGCCGCGCGCCCCGGCGCAGCGAGAGGTCCCGCAGAAACGCCGCGTAGAGCGTCGCGTCGAAGTGGTAGGCGTAGTTGAAGGGCGCGCCGCCTTGCTCGCTGGGCGGCACGAAACGGCCCTGCATCGCCATGACCGTGGGCAGGCATTGCTCGCCGAACTCACCCAGCGAGGGATCGGCCACGCGCCGGAACTGACCCCACAGCATGTCGGGGCCGCGCAGGCTGCCGAAGTTGCCGAAGGTGTGGAAATAGCGTTCGCCGATGCTGTGCCAGTCGCGGAATTCGATGCCCAGCTTGTAGGTGCCGTGGGTGGCGCGCAGGAACTCCGCCTCGTCGATGCCCAGCAGTTGATTGAAGGCGCGGATCGACGGGAAGGTCGCCTCGCCGACGCCGACGATGCCGATCTCCTCGGACTCGACCAATTGCACCGAGCAGCGCCCGCGCAAGCCGGTCGCCATGGCGGCGGCCGTCATCCATCCGGCGGCTCCGCCGCCGACGATCACGATGCGCTGGGCCATCCGCTCTTCTTCCCTCCCGCTGGCATGGATGTCTGGTATTACCAATTTGCCACCCTGTTTCGTTGGTCAGACCGGTAGATACCCTGTTCCCGCGCCGTGGAAGCGGCGCCTATAAACGCGGGCAGAACACGAGACAGCGCGCAGGGAGCCATGGCAACACATTCGTTCAGCGGCGACGTCCGCCGGCAATACCAGGTCGTGGCCGACCGGATCCGCGTGCTCATCCGGGACGGCGGCCTGACCGCGGGCGCGCGGCTGCCCTCGGAGCGCGAACTGGCGCACCAGCTCGGCGTGTCGCGACCCTCGCTGCGCGAGGCGCTGATCGCGCTCGAGATCGAAGGGCGCATCGAGATCCGCGGCGGCTCCGGCGTCTACGTCTGCGCGGCGGCGCCCGCGGAGCTCGGCGTGACGCCGACGCTCGGCGAGAGCCCGGCCGAGCTGATGCACGCGCGCGTGGTCGTGGAAGGCGCGGTGGCCACGCTCGCCGCGGCGCGGGTCGACAAGGCCGCGCTGGACCGGGTGCGCGAGGCGCTGGAGGCGATGCGCGCGGACGTCGCGGCGGGGCGCAAGCCGGTCGAGGCCGACCGGCGCTTCCATCTCAGCATCGCCGAAATGAGCGGCAACACGGTGCTGGCCGGCGTGGTGGGCACGCTCTTCGATGGGCGCCATGGCGCGATCTCCACGCACATGAGCGGGCGCGTCGAGTCGGTGTCGCCGCCCTGGATGGACGCGCTGGGCGAGCACGAGGCCATCCTGCGCGCGCTTGAGTCGCGCGACCCGCAGGCCGCATCGGCGGCGATGTGCCGCCACCTGCTGGCGGCGCACGAGCGCTGGGCCGGCATTCCCGACTGAGCCGCGCGCCACGGTCACGCCGCCGCGGGCCCGACCAGCCCGTTCCCGCGGATCTTCAGGGCCACCGCCGGCGTGCCGGCGAGGCCGTCGGGCAGGCGCAGCTCCAGCCCCTTGCGCGTGCGGGTGAAGGGCACGCTGCCCGGCGCGCCGACCAGTTCGACGCGCTCGATCGCGCCGGGCGCCAGCGCCGAATCCTGCGCCAGCGCCGCGATGCGCAGCGTGCCGCTGCGCGGCCAGCCCAGGGCGATCGCATAGAGCGCGCCGTCCTTGGCCGTGAAGCGGATGTCCTCGGCGGACAGCGGCTGCGACGTGCCTTCGCTGAACATGCCGCCCGCCACGCGCGTGGGGCCTTCGCCATAGACGCGCCATGGGCGGGTGCCGTGGATGGCTTCGCCGTTGCGGCCCATCCAGGCGGCGATGTCCTCGAGGATCTTGCGCTCGTCCGAATCGATGGTGCCGTCGCCGCGCAGCGGCACCGACAGCAGCAGGTTGCCGTTCTTCGAGACGATGTCGCACAGCCGGTGGATCACCGTGGTGGCCGACTTGTAGCCGTGGTTGTCGAACAGCCCGCGGTTGTAGTGCCAGTCCCCCAGGCAGGTGTCGGTCTGCCAGGGCATCGGCTCGATGTTCTCGCGGAAGCCGCGCTCCACGTCCTCGACCACGCCGGCGCGGCGCTCCGGCGGCAGCACCTTGGCGTTGATGACGGCCTCGAGCTTGCCGCCGTGCCACGCCATGCTGGCGTTGTAGTAGTGGGCCGCGATGTCCAGCCCCGCCTGGCCCAGCGGCAGGCCGGAGTTGTCGAAGTAGACGAGGTCCGGCCGGTAGCTGTCGATCAGGTCGCGGCAGCGCAGGAACCACTGGCGCGTGAAGGCGGGGTTCTGCAGCGGCGCCTTCTCGTCCCAGTAGCGCGTGTTCTCGTCATGCCAGGCATTGGCCGCGCGCGTGGTGCGGAAGCCCTCGGGCATGACGATGTTGCGGCCGGTGTACAGGTCCTGCGGATCCAGGCCTTCCCACCAGGTGCCGCGGCCATCGGCCTTGGTCAGGCGGAAGGCGTCGTAGCGCTGGCCGGCCAGCGGGCCCTCGGCGTCGTAGCCGTAGGCGGTCTGGAACCAGTGCCAGGCGTGGGCCGAATGGTTGCTGACGCCAAAGCGCAGCCCGCGCGCGCGCGCCGCCTTGGACCAGGCGCCGATCAGGTCGCGCCTGGGGCCGACCCGCACGCTGTTCCAGGCGTGGTACTTCGAGTCGTAGTTGTCGAAGTTGTCGTGGTGATTGGCCAGCGCGACGAAGTACTTCGCTCCCGCCTTCACGTAGAGGTCGAGCAGCGCGTCCGGATCCCACTGATCGGCCTTCCACCGGTTCTGCATCTCCATGAAGCCGACCTTGGACGGATGGCCGTAGGTCTTCAGGTGATGCTCGTACTGCCAGTTGCCCTGGATGTACATGTGGCGCGCGTACCAGTCGCCCATCTCGGGCACGCACTGCGCGCTCCAGTGGGCCCAGATGCCGAACTTGGCGTCGCGGAACCAGTCCGGCGTCTGGTAGCCGTCCACCAGCGAGTCCCAGTTCGGCGCGAACGCGGGCGCGCCGGCGGCGGCATGGGCCGGCGCCAGCGTCGCGGCGCCCGCGCTGGCTGCGGCGGTCGCGGCGGCCTGGAGGAAGGAGCGGCGCGTCCAGGGTGGGGATGTCCTCGGATGACGTTGGGAATGGTCTTGCATGAGGGCAGTGACTGCTGTCGAGAAGAAAAACCCGGCACGGCGGCGTTGCTGCCGCCGCGCCGGACAAAGGTCGGCGAGCCCGGATCGACCCGCCCGACCGCCTTGACCTTAGAAGGAGTAGCGCATCTGCACGGTGTAGCGGCGTCCGGTGGAGAAGAGCGCGCGCTCCTTCAGCCCGATGCCTTGCTGCATGTACTGCTTGTAGATGGCGTTGTTGAGGTTCTGGGCCTCGAAGCCGATGCTCATCGCCTCGCTGACGCGGTAATGCAGGCCCAGGTCCAGTTGGCCGTAATCGCCGCCCCAGGTCGGCAACGCGTAGTTCACCGAATACGACTGGCCGAAGTTCGGGCTCGCCGGGTTCTGGTCGATGCCGCTGCCGTCGGCGGTGCCGTAGGCATTGACCGCCTGCAGGTACTTCGAGCGCCAGCTGTAGGCCAGCCGCGCCGACACCGGTCCATGGTCGTACAGCAGCGCGATGTTGTAGGAGTTGCGCGACATGCCGGTCATCGGCAGCCCGCCCAGCACCCGGCCGTTGGTGTCGCAGCCCATCAGGTCGCGCGCCAGGTTGGCGTCGACGGTGTCCTTGGGCGTGCACCACTGGGTGTTGACCGACTGGTTCATCGTCAGGCGGCTGTCGATGTAGGTGTAGTTGCCCGACACGCCGAATCCCGCGAGCCAGCCCGGCAGGCCGTCGAAGTACTGCTGGTAGCCGAGCTCGATGCCGCGGGCGCGGCCCTTCGCGCCGTTCACCGGCGAGGTGATCATGAAGTCGTGCGGCTGGCCGTCCGTGTCGTTCAGGCGGTACAGCGAGGTGCGCCCGATGACGATGTCCTTGAGCTGCTTGTTGAACACGGCGACCGTCAGCGAGCTCGAGCGGCCGAAGTAGTACTCGCCCGTCAGGTCCAGGTTGCTGGACTGGGTCGGCTTGAGCATCGGATTGCCGCGCGCGGAGCCGGTGTAGCTGACCGAATCGAGCACGGTCTGACCGTTCTCCTGATGCGTCTTGGGCGACTGGCTCAGCGTGGTGTACGCCTGCATCTGCCAGAACTCGGGCCGGGTCATGCCCTTGGAGAACGCGAAGCGGAACTGCAGCTCCTCGCTGGTCTTCATCCGCAGGTTCAGGCTGGGCAGGACGTTGGTGTAGCTGTTGCTGAAGGACTGGCGGTCGGACTGCGCCGGAATCGCCGGCAGGCCGGGCATGGGTTGCGGCGGGGTGAACAGCGTGTAGCCGGTGGCGTCCGACTTGGTATGCACCACCCGCACGCCGACGTTGCCGTCGACCGGATAGGGCAGGTCCTCGAAGCCGAAGCGCAACTGCGTGTACGCGGCCTGGGTGCGTTCGGCCTGTTCGTTGATGCCCTTGTCGTCGCCATAGGGTGCGGGATTCCAGGGCACCCAGGACGGGCAGGGGTCGATGCACACCGCCGTGGCGTAGCCATGCAGCTTCTGGAAACTCGCGGGGAAACCGTTCACCAGCGCCATGTCCGGCACCACGATCGTCGGGGGCACGGACACGCGCCCGTCGAAGAAGTTGTTGAAGTGGAACAGCGTGTTGTCCCCGGAGAAGCGCGGATCGCTCATCCAGGACAGCTGCTTCAGGGGCTGCCAGGCGTTGGTGGAGCCTGCCGGGATCACGGCCCAGGGCGCGGTGATCTGCGCCCATTCGCTGTCGTGCGTCGAGCGCGTGGAGCCGCTGCGATCGGTCAGCCGCACGCCGAAGCGCAGGTCGTTCAGCACCGGATGATCAAAGGTGTACTTCGCGTCCCCCCGCCACGCCGTCTCGCTGGCGACCGCGCGGTCGCGGTGTTCCTGCGCGAAGCCCCAGTAGTAGTTGGCCGGGTTGGTGAGGAAGGCCTTGTCCGCGTCGTCGAAGCTGAAGACCGGCAGCGAGCCGCGCAGGTCCACGGTCTGCTTGGGCGTCCAGCCGCCGGTGCCGACGGTGTAGTCGTAACCGTCGGTCTTGGCTTTCACATGCTGCAGGTCGGAGCGCAGCTCCCAGCGGTCGGAAGCCTTCCAGGCCAGGTTCCAGGAGAGATCGCGCGTGTCGGCGTTGCGGCCCGCCACGCGGGTGTCCGTGCCGAAGCCGATGCCGCGCACGCCGGGCTGGTCCGGCGCGCCGTCGGTGGGCGCGCGCAGCGTGCCGGCCAGCAGCGCGCCGCTGGCGTCGAAGACCGCGTCCGAGTCCACCTGCAGCTTGGTCGGATCGGTGGCCAGGAAGAACGCGTGCTCGGTCGTGTTCATCTTGTACTTCGACCGGAAAAAGGTCAGCGACGAGCTCAGGTCATCCTTGCGCCACTGCAGCGCGCCGTACAGGCCGTCGCGCGTGCGGTCGAAGTCGTTGGAGGTCCACGAGCCGCCCGGCGTGATCCAGCGCTGCGTGCCGCTGGTGTCGCCGGCCACCGCGTTGCTGCGCGGGTAGTACGGGGAGATGGACATGCCGTCGCTGTGCGTGGCGATCCGGGAGTGGGCCAGGTCGATCAGCGCGCCGAACTGCCCCAGATCGGTGTTCCAGCGGTTGGACACCATGCCGGAGAACGAGGGCTCGGTCTTGCCGCGCAGCGGCGCGCGCGAGGCCTCCGCCGAGAAGGCCGCCTTGAAGCCGGGGAAGTCGAAGGGCAGCGCCGTGCGCAGGTTCACCAGGCCGCCGACGGCGCCTTCGATCTGCTCGGCCGACGGATTCTTGTAGACGTCCACGCCCGCCATCAGCTCCGGCGGCACGTCCTCGAAGCTCAGCGAGCGGCCGCCATTGGCGGAGAAGGAGTCGCGGCCATTGAGTTCGGAGCGCACGTAGCTCAGGCCCCGGATCATCACGCCGGTGCCTTCGGCCGCGAAGTGCGCGATGCCGTCGCCCACGCCCTGCTGCGGATCGGAGCGGTTGAGCGTGCGGTCGATGCTGACGCCGGCGATGCGCTGCAGCACCTCGGTCACCGATTTGTCGGGCAGCTTGCCGATGTCGTCGGCGACGACGGAGTCGACGATCTCGTCAGCGTGCTGCTTGATGCGCTGCGCCGATTGCAGCGCCGCGCGCTGGCCGGAGACGACGACGGTCTCGATCTTGCGCGTGGCCTTGTCCTTGTCCGCCTTGTCCGCCTTGTCCACTGCCGCGGATTTCTCCGCATTGCCGTCCTTGACGGCCTGCGCGGCCGCATCGCTGGCGGCGGAGGCCGGCGCAGAAGGGGCGGCGGGCGGCGTCTGGGCGAAGGCGAGGCTGCTGCAGACCAGCGCGGCGTGCGCGGCGGCCAGCGAAATGGCGGTGCGCCGAGGGTGGTTCATCTTTGTCTCCTCTCATGGCGCCTGGACGCCTGGGGGGTGTTCTGGGTCTTGCTGCCGGCTCGGCGGCGCCTGCGCGGGACGCGGTTGCCGGGATCGCGGAACTCCGGGGGTGGGGTGCGGAGTCGTTGGCAACGTTGTCATCGAGCGGCAGGCGAGACGTGGTCGGTCAAACCGCTTTGGTCATGCCACTTTGCCATTGTTGATCGTTGGTCTGACCACTGGATATCCCTAATCGCACAAGTTGGCGATGTAACGAACTGATCACCGACTCCCAACCGTCATGCCGACCAGTTCGAGCCGGGAGCGCTACCATTGGTCAGTCCACTTCCGGAGGTCAGGGCGAGCATGGCTACTCAACACCGTGGCGGCGATACGCGCCGGCAATACCAATTGGTCGCCGACCGCATCCGGTCCCTGATCGAAAGCGGTGGCTTTTCCGCCGGCGCCCGCTTGCCGGCGGAGCGGGAACTGGCGCTGCAACTGGGCGTCTCGCGGCCTTCGCTGCGGGAGGCGCTGATCGCGCTCGAGATCGAAGGCCGGATCGAGATCCGCGGCGGTTCCGGCGTCTACGTGGCCAGCCTGCCGCCGCTCGAGGACGCCGGCACGCCCTCGCTGGGCGAGAGTCCGGCCGAGCTGATGCATGCGCGGCTGGTGCTGGAGAGCGCCGTCATCATGCTGGCCGCGGCGCGGGTGACCAAGGCCGGACTGCAGCGCGTGCAGGAGGCGCTCGAGGCGATGCGCGCCGAACTGGCGGACGGGCTCAAGCCGGTCGAGGCGGACCGCCGCTTCCACCTGAGCATCGCGGAGATGAGCGGCAATTCAGTCTTGGTGGGCATGGTCGGCTCGCTGTTCGACGGACGCCACAGTCCGCTGTCACTGCGCATGTGCGGCCAGGTCGAGTCCGACCTGACCTGGAAGGATGCGCTGGCCGAGCACGAAGCCATCCTGCAGGCGCTGGAGGCCAGGGATCCGCAGGCCGCGTCGGCGGCGGTGTGCCGCCATCTGATCGCCTCGCACGCGCGCTGGATCGGTGACGGCGCGGAGATTCCAGCCCGTGGCGCGCTGACGCTGTGAGGGGTGTTCCGGCCAGCGCCGGACCGCTCACATCACCGCGCCCAGCTGCCAGGGCACGAACTCGTTGTCGCCCAGGCCGTGCTCCTCGCTGAGCGTGCGGCGGCCCGAGGCGGACTCCCGGATCAGCGCGAACAGCGCTTCGCCCGCCTGCGCCACGGTCTGCGTGCCGTCGACGATGCCGCCAGCATTGAAATCCATGTCCAGCCGCATGCGCTCGAACAGCGCGGTGGTCGTGGCCAGCTTCAGCGTCGGCGCCGGCTTGCAGCCGTAGGTCGAGCCGCGGCCGGTCGTGAAGCAGATCAGCGTGGCGCCGCCGGCGACCTGGCCGGTGGCCGACACCGGGTCGTAGCCCGGCGTGTCCATGAAGACCAGGCCGCGCGCGCGGACCGGCTCGGCGTACTCGATCACCTCGTTCAAGGAGCTGGAGCCGCCCTTGGCGACCGCGCCCAGCGACTTTTCCAGGATGGTGGTGATGCCGCCGGCCTTGTTGCCGGGCGACGGGTTGTTGTTCAGCTGCGCGCCATGGCTGGCCGCGTAGCGCTCCCACCACTGCAGGCGCTCCATCAGGCGACGCGCGATCTCGGGTGAGGCGGCCCGCGCGGTCAGCAGGTGCTCCGCGCCGTGGATCTCCGGCGTCTCGGACAGGATGGCCGTGCCGCCGTGGCGCACCAGCAGGTCGACCGCGGCGCCCAGCGCCGGATTGGCGCTGATGCCGGAGTAGCCGTCCGATCCGCCGCACTGCAGGCCGACCACCAGCGCCGACATCGGCACCGTGCTGCGCCGCGCCAGCGAGGCCTCCTCGGCGAGCTCGCGAACCAGCGCCTGTCCCTGCTCGACGGCCTCGCGCGTGCCGCCGGCGTCCTGGATGGTCAGCGTGCGCAGGCGGCCGCGCGTCGCTTGGGGAAGGGCCTCGATCAGGGGCTCGATCTGGTTGACCTCGCAGCCCAGGCCGACGAGCAGCACGGCGGCGAAGTTGGGATGCGCCGCATAGCCGCGCAGCGTCCGCTGCAGCAGCGTGAAGCCTTCGCCGTCCGCGCTCATGCCGCAGCCGCTGCCATGGGTGATCGCGACGACGCCGTCGACGCCTGCGGGCAGGCCCGGTCCCTGGAAGACCTGCGCGATCGCCTTGCAGACCGTCGCGGAGCAGTTCACCGACGCGATGACGCCGATGTAGTTGCGCGTGCCGACGCGGCCATCGGCGCGGCGGTAGCCCTCGAAGGTCGCGGCCGCGTCAGGCGGCAGCAGCGGCAGCGACGCCTCGCCGGTGGCGCGCGGCGGCATCGGGCCGGCCAGCTCGAGGTTGTGTGTGTGCACATGTGCGCCGGCCTCGATCGGCGCGCTGGCCAGGCCGATCGGCTGGCCGTACTTGAAAACGGCCTCGCCGCGTCCGATCGGGCGCAGCGCCAATTTGTGCCCGGCGCCGATCGGCGACGTGATCCGCAGCGCCGTCCCGTCCGGCCGCTCGACGCCGTCACCGGCGCCCAGCGCGATCCGGGCGACCGCGACGTTGTCGCCGGGGTGCAGCACGATGAGCGCCGGTGCGCCGCCGCTGGTCCCGTCAGTCGACATGGAACACCTGTTCCATCGCGGCCCAGTGCTCCCCCGGAGCGCGGCTGTCCAGCGGCCGCTGGCATGGGCCGCAGAAGGTCCACCAGCGCTGCGTTTCGGGATCGGCGGCGATGGCGGCCATGTCGCCCGCGTAGTCGCTGCCGTGGTACTCCCAGTAGCCGAACAGCAGGTTCTCCGGCTCACGCAGGAAAATGCTGTAGTTGCGCACGTTGGATGCCGCCAACCGTGCCAGCACGGCGGGCCAGACGGCCGCGTGCAGGCGCTTGTACTCGGCGATGTGCTCCGGCGCGATGCCGATCACCATGCCCATCCGTTGCATGTCTTGCTCCTCTTGATCACGGGGTCCTGAGCGCGGCGCGCAGCCGCGGCTGGGCCAGGCCGGGCGTGTGCCGGCGCGCCAGCTCCACGACCGGCAGCAGGCGCCGGGCCTTCTTGCGCGCGTGGTGCTGCGCGATGTCGGCGAGCCGGTGCTCCAGGAACGGGTTCAGCAGCCGGTCGCGCAGGCTGCCCAGATAGGCGATCGCCTCGTCGCCCTGGCCGAGCGCGTCCAGCACCGGCAGCACCTCGTCCAGCCAGGTGCGCTCGAGCGGCTCGCGCAGCGCGCCGTCCTCCATCGCCTGCCGGACCGTCATGCCGGCCGGCCGCTCGAACAGGCGCCAGAGCTCCGCCAGCATCGTGTGGCCCAGGTTGAGCAGGAAGAGCTTGAGCCGCTCGTGGCGCGCCAGATCGTCGGTGACGACGATGGCGGGATGGCGGCAGGGCAGCTGCAGCCGGGGCTGCGCCTGGATGGCCCACAGCGCGTAGGGCTCGGCCACTGCGCCGACCGGCTCCAGCGCCTGCGCCACGATGCGGTCGACCAGCGAGTTGGCCCACACCACGTGCGTCAGCAGCCAGTCGATGAAGGGCGCGGGGCACTGCCACGCGCGCGCCTGTCCCACGACCAGGTCGCCGAGCACGGAGCCATTGCGCGACACCAGCTCGCAGGGCAGCACGGTGAGTTCGGCCTCGGGCGCCGCCAGCCAGCGGTCGTGCAGCAGCACGAGCAGGCGGGCGGGGAAGGACTGCGGCGCGGCCGCGCCAGCAGCCAGCAGGGGCGGGCCATCGCGCAGGGACAGCGTCCAGCCGTCGTCGCCGGTGTTGGACACGATGACGCGCACCGGCCCGCGCACGCGTTCGCGCACCGCGCTCCAATCGCTGGCGGCGTGCAGGATCTCGCGGACGGAGCGGCTGATCCGACGTGTTTCCACCGGCACGCCGGCCACCAGGCCGCGCAGCACGATGGGCACGCCTTCTCCGCCGGCCAGGGCCTGCGCGCGGCGCGTGCTGGCGGGGTCGTCGGTGCTCTGGACCACGGTGATGCCGCCCAGGGCCGCGCCGCTTTCCGCCGCCTCGCTGACGAAGAGCCCCACATGCGCCTGCAGGAAACGGCCCGTGCCGAACTGCAGGATGGGCGAGGGCGCGGCCGTCTCGACACTCATTTCGACATCCATCGCGGCGCTCAGCACTCGACCAGCGCCTTGATCACGCCCTGGCGCGGATCGAGCAGCGAGGGGAAGCTGCGCGGCAGGTCGTCCAGCGCCAGGCGATGCGTGGCCAGCGCCGCGTGCGGCACCTGGCCCTGGCGCATCGCGGCGATCACGGTGGCGAAATCCTCGGCCGTGGCGTTGCGGCTGCTCAGCAGCGTGGCCTCGCGCTTGTGGAACTCCGGATCGGAGAAGCGGATGTCGCCCTGCACGATGGAAACGAGCACGTAGCGGCCGCCATGCGCGATGAAGCGGAAGCCGCGCTCCATCGCCGCGGGATTGCCGGTGGCGTCGAAGACGACATCGAAGAACTCGCCGTCGGTGATGCGCGCGAGCTCGTCCTCGTCGCCGTCGCCCAGCGGCACCGCGGCCGCGATGCCGGTGTGCCGCAGCGCGAAGTCCAACCGTTCCTCGCGGCTGTCCAGCGCCGCGACGGCGGCGCCGCGCAGCGCCGAGAAGATCATCACGCCGAGCCCGATCGGTCCCGCGCCGACCACCAGCACGCGCTGGCCCACGCCGACCTCGCCGCGGCGCACCGCGTGCGCGCCCACGGCCAGGAACTCCAGCATCGCCGCCTGGTCCAGCGTGAGGCCCTCGGCCTTGCCGACAAAGCGCCTGGGCAGGCTCAGGTACTCGGTGAAGGCGCCGTCACGGTGCACGCCCAGCACCTGCATTCGCACGCAGCAGTTGGACTTGCCTTGCCGGCAGGCGATGCAATCGCCGCAGGACAGATAAGGCATCGCATAGACGGCGTCGCCGGGCTGCAGGCCGCTGTCGGGATCGGCCTCCTCGACGACGCCGGAGAGCTCGTGGCCCATGACCCGCGGATAGGCGAGATAGGGCTGGTGGCCGGTGAAGATGTGCAGGTCGGTTCCGCACACGCCGACGCGCCGCACGCGCAGCAGCACCTCGCCGGGAAGGCGTTCCGGTTTGGGGCGGTCATGGACGGCGAGCAGGCCCGGGGATTCGCAGAGGACGGTCAGCATGGCGGCAGTCGGTAAAGGGCGGCGGCATTGCCGCCGAACAGGGCGTCGAGTTCGGCGCGCGAGGGCGCGGGGTGGAGCTGCTGCGCCAGACGCTGCGCCTGCGCCCACCAGTGCGCATAGTCCGCGGCCAGGCGCAGCACGGGCCAGTCGCTGCCCCACAGCAGCCGGCGCGGGCCGAACAGCTCCCACAGCGTCTGGACATAGGGCAGCAGCGCCGCGTCGCCTTGGCGGTCTCCGGCCTCGGTCAGCAGGCCGGACAGCTTGCAGTGGACACGGGGCAGGGCGGCCAGCGCGGCGAGATCGTCGCGCCAGGGCGCCATCTCGCCGCGAGCGATGAAGGGCTTGGCGCCGTGATCGATGACGATGGTCAGATCGGGATGGCGCGCGGCGAAGCGGCGCAGGCCCGGCAACTGGCGCGGCAGCACCAGCGCGTCGAAGACCAGGCCCGACCGCGTCATCGCCTGCGCGGCGGGATCGCAGGCCGGATCGGCGATCCAGTCGTCGTCGGGCAGGTCCTGCAGCATCGGCCGCAGGCCCTTGAGCAAGGGATCGCGGGCCAGCGCCTCGATCTGCGCCGGGGCGTCGGCGGCCTTGAAGTCGACCCAGCCCACCACGCCCCGCACCCATGGCGTCGCCGCGGCGAGCGCCAGCATCCAGCGCGTGTCCTCGGCGCTGGGCAGCGATTGCACCAGCACCGTCGCGTCGATGCCGCAGGCGCGCAGCTGCGGCTCGAGGTCGTCGGGGCCGAAGTCCCGATGGAGGGCGGCCAGCGAGGGCGGGGGCCATTGGCCCTCGCGCTGCGCGAGGCGCCAGAAGTGCTGGTGCGCGTCGACCTTCATGCCGGCGCTCCCGGGTCGCGCGGCAGCGGCGCATCCGCATGGACCAGACCGCGATCGCGCAGCGCCTGCCACAGCGCTTGCGGGATCGCCTGATGCATCCAGGCCACGTTGCTCGCCACCTGCTGCGGCGAACGCATGCCCGACAGCACGCTGACCACCGCCGGATGGGCGAGCGGGAACTGCAGCGCCGCTGCGGGGACCGGCACGTCCCATTCGGCGCAGACGGCGGCGAGCGCGTCGGCGCGCTCGCGCATCGCGGCCGGCACGCTGCCGTAGTCGTATCTGGCCTGGCCGGCCAGCAGTCCGGAATTGAACGGGCCGCCGATGACGACGCCCACGCCGTCGGCCGCGCAGCGGTCCAGGAATCCCAGCGCGCCCTGTTCCAGCAGCGTGTAGCGGCCCGCCAGCAGCACGCAGTCGAGCGGCGCGGCCGACAACGCGTCCCAGGCCACCTCCCATTCATTGACGCCCAGTCCGATGGCCCGCACGGCGCCCTGGCTGCGCAGCGACGCCAGCGCGCGGAAGCCGCCCCCCTGCGTCAGCGCGCGCCAATGGCGGACGTGCTGGGCGCCATGCGTGGCGCGGCCGATGTCGTGCACCAGCAGCAGGTCGATGCGCGCGCCGCCCAGGCGCTGCTGGCTGGCCTCGAACGAGCGCATCACGCCGTCGTGGCTGTAGTCGAAGACCGGCCGGAAGGGCAGCGGATCGGCCCAGCCGTCACTGCCGGGGCGGGCCGGCAGGTCCGGCTCCATCAGCCGCCCCACCTTGGTCGACAGGACCAGCCCGTCGCGAGGCCGCCCGGCGAGGAAGGCGCCGACGCGGCGCTCGCTGCGCGTGTAGCCGTAGAACGGCGCCGTGTCGATGTAGCGCAGGCCCGCGTCCCAGGCGGCCTGCAGCGTCGCGGCGGCGGTGGCCTCGTCCACCGCGTCGTAGAGCCCGGCGAGCGCGGCGGCGCCCAGACCCAGCGGGCTCAGGCGCAGGTCCGCGCGCGGCAGCGCGCGGGCGGCTGCGGGAGCGGCTGGGGTGGCGGTCAGCACGGCGGACATCAGTAGAGGACGGCCCGGGCCTCGGGCGACTGCAGGTTGCCCTTGTTGACCCACACCACGCCGGTGTCGCGGAACTTGGGCACGGGCTTGCGCTGCAGCAGCTCCTCGATGGTCTTCACGCCCAGGTAGCCCATGCGGAACGAGCTCTGCACCGCGATGCCCTCCAGCGTGCCGTCCTGGACGAACTTCTGCAGGTCCTGGTTGCCGTCGAAGCCGATCGCCACCACCTGGCCGGCGCGGCCGCTCTGCACCAGCGCGCGTCCCATGCCCACGGCGGTCGGCTCGTTGGCGCCGAACAGGCCCTTGAGGTCGCGATGCGCGGCCAGCACGTCGGTGGTCTGGTTCATCGCCGTGGCCATCTGCGACTGGGAGTAGTAGGGGCCGACGATCTCCAGCTTGGAATGCGCCTGCAGGTAGCGCTTGAAGCCGCCGACGCGATCCGCCTCGGAGCCCGCGCCGGCCACGTAGGACATCAGCGCCACCTTGCCGGTGGTCCCGATCCGGGCGATCAGGGCCTTGGCGCAAAGCTCGCCCGCGGCGCTGTTGTCGGTGGACAGGAAGGACTGGTAGTAGCGCGCGCCGGCGTCGGAGATCCGGGAGTCGATCAGCACCACGGGGATGCGGGCCTCCCACGCGCGCTTGATGGCCGGCACCAGCGCGTCGGGGTCGGACGGCGCGAGCACGATGCCCGCGACGCGGCGGTTGACGGCGTTCTCCACCAGGTTGACCTGGTCGGCGACCGCCGATTCCGACGCCGGGCCGGAGAAGGTCAGCGTGTGGCCGGCGGTCTCCTTGATCGCCGCGTCGGCGCCCTTGTTGACGTTCTGCCAGAAGCTGGAGTTCGTGGTCTTGACGATGACGGCGATCTCGCCGGCCTGGGCCGCCGCGCCGAGCAGCGCCAGGCCGGCACCGAGCAGCGCGCGCCGCAGGGCGCCGGCCATGAACGGGGAGAGGGACGACAGGGTGCGTGACATGCGGGTCTCCTGAGGGGATGGGCCGGTCTTCAGCGCCGGTTGCGGAGCTGGTCGATCCACACGGTGACGAGGATGACCAGGCCGATGATGATCTGCTGCGAGAAGGCCGACACGCCGTTCATGTTCAGGCCGTTGCGCAGGATGCCGATGACGAAGGCGCCGATGACGGTGCCCGAGACGCTGCCCACGCCGCCGCTCAGCGAGGTCCCGCCGATGACCGCGGCGGCGATGGCGTCGAGCTCGTACATCACGCCCTCGTTGGGCTGCGCGGTCACCAGGCGCGACATCAGCACACAGCCGGCAAGCCCGGCGAGCGCGCCGGAGCAGACGTAGGCGAACATCGCGACGCGGCTCACGTTGACGCCCGACAGCCGCGCGGCCTCCGTGTTGGAGCCCACCGCATGCAGGTGCCGGCCCAGCATCGTGCGGCGCAGCAGCAGGCCCACGACCAGCGCCAGCGCCGCCATCAGCAGCACCGGGTAGGGGATGCCCGGGAAGATCACGTTCGGGAAGCCCTGTGCATCGATCTCCTCGATGCGCCACAGCGCGCCGTTGCCCAGCACGCCAAAGGCCTCGCCCAGGCCCGAGATCGCGCGCGCATCGGTCAACTGCAGCGCCAGGCCGCGCGCGACCAGCATCATGCCCAGCGTCGCGATGAAGGGGGGTAGCCGCAGCCGCGTCACGCACAGCCCGTTGACGGCGCCGCACAGGCCGCCGACCACGATGCCGGCGGCCATCGCCGGCGCCACCGGCAGTCCTTGCTTGACCAGCAGCCCGGCCACGACGCCGGACAGCGCCAGCACCGAGCCCACCGACAGGTCGATGCCGCCGGTGAGGATCACCAGCGTGGCGCCCAGGCCGAGGTAGACGATGGTGGTGACCTGCAGCGAGACCGTCATCGCGTTGCCCACGCTGAAGAAGGCGCCGCTGGTCAGCGAGAACACCAGCACGAGCAGCAGCAGGCCGGCCAGCGCGGCGAACTTCTGGAGCAGGTCTTTCTGTCGTTCGTTCATGGGGAACCCGTGTCGGGCGCCGCGTCCGGCGCGAGGGAAAGGGAGGCCGGACCGACCGAGGCCAGGCGCATCACGTCCTGCTGGCTGCTGCCGCGCGTGTCCAGCACGCCGGCGATGCGGCCCTGGCGGAACACCGCGATGCGGTCGGTCAGGCCGAAGATCTCGGGCAGGTCGGAGCTGATGAGCACGACGCCGACGCCCTGCGCCGCGAGCTGGTCCATCAGCGCGTAGAGGGCGTACCTGGCGCCGACGTCGATGCCGCGCGTGGGCTCGTCGAAGACGATCACCCGCGCCTGGCGGAACAGCCACTTGGCGATGACCACCTTCTGCTGGTTGCCGCCGGACAGCAGCCGCGCGATCTGGTCCGGCGACGGCGTGCGGATCTGCAACTGCTCGATGAAGCGCTCGGCGGTCTGCCGCTCGCGCGCCGCGTCGATGACGCCCGGCCCGCGGGTCAGCGCCGCCAGGTTGGCCATCGTGATGTTGTGGGCCACGCTCATCGCCACCGCCAGGCCATGCGCCTTGCGGTCCTCGGAGACGTAGGCGAGGCCAGCCTCGATCGCGTCACGCGGGCAGCGGATGCGCAGCAGGCGTTCGCCAAGCGCGATCTCACCGCCGTCCACCGGATCGGCGCCGAACAGCGCGCGCGCGGTCTCGGTGCGGCCGGCGCCGATGAGGCCGGCGAAGCCGAGGATCTCGCCGCGCCGCAGCTCGAAATCCAGCGGCCCGAAGACGCCGCGGCGGTGCAGGCCGCGCACCCGCAGCAGCAGGTCGGCGCCGGGGCGGCGCGTGGCGGGCGGGAACTGCTGGTCGAGCTCGCGGCCCACCATCAGGCTGACGATCTCGTCGATCGAGGTGTCCGCCCAGCGCCGCGTGGCGATGTGATGGCCGTCGCGCAGCACGGTGACGCGATCGGCGATCGCGCCCAGCTCATCGAGCCGGTGCGAGATGTAGAGGATGGCCACGCCCTCGCGCCGCAGCTCGCGCACGACCTGCAGCAAGCGCGCCGCGTCGGCCTCGCCGAGCGAGGAGGTGGGCTCGTCCATGATCAGCAACCGCGCCTGGAGCGACAGCGCCTTGGCGATCTCCACCAGCTGCCGCTGCGCGATCGGCAGCGTCGTGACCAGGAGGTCCGGATCGATGTCCGCGCCCAGCCGCGCCAGGCAGGCGCGCGCGCCGTCGCGCTGGCGCTCGCGGTCGACGAACCAGCCGCGCCGCGGCTCGCGGCCCAGCCAGATGTTCTCGGCCACCGTGAGGTGCGGCACCAGGTTGAGCTCCTGGTGGATCATCACGATGCCCATGGCCTGCGCCCGCGCGAGGCTGTCGATGCGCGCCGGCTGGCCGTCGATGTGGATCTCGCCCTGGTCCGGCGCCTGCACGCCGCTGAGGATCTTCATCAGCGTCGACTTGCCGGCACCGTTCTCGCCGCAGATCGCGTGGACCTCGCCGCGATGCACGTCCAGCGCCACGTCCGCCAGCGCGACGACGTTGTCGAAACGCTTGCACACGCCACGCATGCCGAGCAGCGCGGGGGCAGGAACCGAGGACGGCAGCGCGTTCATCGGAGCGGTCCCGTATCAGGGCGAGGCGGGCGCCGCGCCGCGTTCGAGCGACACCGGCCCGATGAGCCCCGACGGCGCGTCCGCTGACGCGCGCACCAGCACGGTCATCGTGCGCCAGCCCGGGCCCTGGGCGATCGGCAGGCTGAGCGGGCCAGGCGCCGGCGAGGTCTTCTCGCCGAGCTTGACACCGTCGACCCAGACCTCGGCCTGTCCCGCGATCTCCTGGAACAGCAGGCGGCCACGGCCGTCGTTGCGGTCCGCGCGCAGCCGCAGCGAGGTGCGATAGGCCCGCCACACGCTGCCCTCGGCCACCTGCCGCATCGGCGGCTCGCCCCAGCCCCAGCTGTTCATGTCGTTCTCGGCCAGCACCTGGTTGGGATCGGGGCGCGCGGCCTGCGGCGGCGAGATGCGCCAGCCGCCCACGCGGCTGATCGCTTCCGCGCCCGGCACCGCCGGGATCCGGGCGGGGCGCACGTCGAGCACCGCGTCGGCGCCTTCCAGCCCATCGGCCGTCGCGCGCAGGCGCAGCGGGCCCTGGCCGTCGCGGTCCGTCTGCAGGATCACCTGCGCCAATCCGTTGAAGAGCGAGCGCTCCGGCGCCTTGGACGATTCATGCGAATTGGGATCGCCATTGCCGACCCCGATCAGCCGGCCCGCGCCGGTGATCTCGAAATGCACGCGCAGGTTGGCGGTGGGCACTGGGCGCCCCTGGGTGTCGACCGCGCTGACGGTCACGGCCACGGCATCGCGGCCATCACCGGCCAGCGCGGCGCGGTCCGGTGTGAGCACCAGACGCGCCGGGGCGCCGCTGGTCTCGACCACGTCGCGGGCCAGTTCGCGGCTGCCCTGCAGCGCGACCGCCTCGAGCCGTCCCGGCGCGTAAGGCACATTGGCGCTCACGATGCCATCGCGGTCCGGCGCCTGCTCGGCGACCGGCTGGCCATTGAGCAGCAGCCGCACGCGCGGCGCGTTGCTGGCGACCATCACCTTCACCGGCTGGCCTTCGCTGCCGGGCCAGTTCCAATGCGGCAGCACCTTGACCACCGTCCGGTCCTTCACCCATTGCGCCTGGTGGATGTAGAAGGCCGCCTTCGGGAAGCCGCACAGGTCCAGCGCGCCGAAGAAGGTGGAGGCGCTGGGCCATTGGAAGGGCGTGGGCTCGCCGTGGTAGTCGATGCCGCTCCACACGAAGCTGCCCGCCATGAATGGCCGCTCCGCGATGTGGCGCCACGCGTCGCGGTGGGTCTGCCCCCAGGAGGCCGGCTCGTCGTCGCTGCTGCCCATGACCTGCGCCTGACGGTCGCTGCGCCAGGCGCCGCGCGTCATGTAGGCGGAGGTGTCCTCGGTGCTGGTCATCGGCTGGCCGGGATGCTCGCGGTGGAAGCGATCGTAGGCGTGGACCTGGTAGTTGATGCCGGCCACGTCCAGCACCTGCGAGGCGTTGCGCTCGGCGAAGAGGCCGTCGTGCATGCCGGCGGTGACGGGCCGGCTCGGATCCAGCCGCTTGATCGCGGCGACCAGGCGGCGGGCCATCTCGCGGCCCTGCGCGGTGCCCTGCAGCGGCTCCTCGTTGAAGATGGACCAGAGGATCACGCTCGGACGGTTGCGGTCACGCCGCACCAGCCATTCCAGCTGCGCCATCGTGTCCGGGCTCGGATTGAAGTTGCGGTTCTCGTCCATCACCAGCAGGCCCAGGCGGTCCGCCAGGTCCATGACTTCCGGCGCGACCGCGTTGTGGGCGAAGCGGACCGCGTTCACACCCATCGCCTGCAGACGGCGCAGGCGGAACTCCCAGATCGCCTCCGGCACCGCGACGCCGACACCGGCGTGGTCCTGGTGGATGCACACGCCTTGCAGCTTCAGCGGCTCGCCATTGAGGAAGAAGCCCCGCTCGGCGTCGAAGCGCAGCGTCCGCAAGCCAGTGTGCAGCTCGGTGCGGTCGATCTCGCGCAGCGGGCCGGCGCCGGGCTGGCGCAGCACCGCGCGCACCCGGTACAGCTGCGGCGAGCGCGGCGACCACAGCCGCGGCTGCGGAATCTGGAGCGTCAGGCGCGCCGTCTCGGATCCCAGCGCGGCGACGCTGACCCGCGTGTCTCCCTGCGCGACGGCCTTGCCGTCGGGCCCGGTCACTTCGAGCGCGACGACCGCGCCGCGGCTGGTCTCGCCGCTGTTGTCGACCTGCACCTCGACGGGCAGCGTCCAGCGGCCGCCGCGCTGCACCGGATTGGCGTACAGGCCATCGGTCGCGATGTGCAGCGGGTCGCGCTTGACCAGCCAGACGTGGCGATAGATGCCGGCGCCCTCGTACCACCAGCCTTCCTGGGCGTCCGCGTCGACGCGCACGGCGATGCTGTTGATGTCGTCCCCGAAGCGCAGGTAGGGCGTGATGTCGATGGCGCGGCCGTTGTAGCCGGACCAGTTGCGATTCACCACGATGCCGTTGACCCACACCGTGCTGTGCGTGGCCACGCCGTCGAACTGCAGCTCGATATGGCGGCCCCGGTCGGATGCCGGCAGCTGCAGATAGCGGCGGTACCAGCCGATGCCCCGGGCGCGATAGCCCTGGGAGGCGTTCTCCTCCGGGTCGAAGGCGTTCTCGATGGCCCAGTCGTGCGGCAGGTCCAGGCGCCGCCAGCTGGAGTCGTCGAACTCCGCGCCGCCGGCGCCCACGGCGCCCCCGGCCTTGGCCTGGTGATAGCTCGCGCCGTGCCCCTTGACGGGCGGCGGCGGCACCTCGCCGCGATGGAACAGCCAGCCGGCGTCCAGCGACAGGCGCTCGCGCGACTCCTGCGCGCGCGAGGCGGCGGGCAGCATGGCCGCGATCGCCAGGCAGGCGACCAGCAGCGCATGGATCAGCGACGCAGGCCGCGGCATCGTCTTCAGCATCTTGTCTCCATGGTCAGGACCGCGGCGCCGGATCAGCAGCGGGTCCGTCGAGGCTCTGAAGGCCCTTGATTTGGTCTTACCAGTTTCTCAAAATACAGATCTGGTCTTACCGGTGAAAACACCGAGCCCATGGCTCAACCGCGGAAGCGGTGCCGCTCCAGCGACTCGGGCTTCATCGTGATGGAGAAGCCGGGCGCGGTCGGCAGCAGATAGGCGGCGCCGCGCACGACGCAGGGGTCGACGAAGTGTTCATGCAGATGGTCGACGTACTCGATCACCCGGTCCTCGCGGCTGGCCGAGACGCACAGGAAATCGATGACGGACAGGTGCTGCACGTACTCGCACAGGCCGACGCCGCCGGCATGCGGGCACACCGGCAGGCCGTGCTTGGCGGCCATCAGCAGCACCGCCAGGATCTCGTTGACGCCGCCCAGGCGGCAGCTGTCGATCTGCACCACGTCGATGGCGCCGCGCATGATGAACTGCTTGAACAGGATGCGGTTCTGGCACATCTCGCCCGTGGCGACCCGCATCGGCGCGATCGCCTCGCGGATCGCGCGGTGGCCCTCGACGTCATCGGGGCTGGTGGGTTCCTCGATGAACCAGGGGCGCGCGAAGGCCAGGTCCTGGAGCCAGTCGATCGCGACCGGCACGTCCCAGACCTGGTTGGCGTCGATCATCAGGCGGCGCTCGGGCCCGAGCACCTCGCGGGCGATGCGCAGGCGGCGGATGTCGTCCTCGCGGTCGCGGCCGACCTTGAGCTTCACATGGCTGAAGCCGGCGTCCACCGCCTCCTGGCACAGGCGGCGGAGCTTGTCGTCCGGATAGCCGAGCCAGCCGGCCGAGGTCGTGTAGCAGGGGTAGCCCTCGCGCTCGAGCAGGGCCAGGCGTTCGGCCTTGCCCTCGGCGGCGCGGGTCAGCAAGGCGAGCGCCTCGCCGGGCGTGATGCAGTCGGTGAGGTAGCGGAAGTCGATGCAGCGCACCAGCTCCTCGGGGCTCATGTCGGCGACCAGCCGCCACAGCGGCTTGCCCTCGGCCTTGGCCCAGAGGTCCCAGACGGCGTTGACGACGGCGCCGGTGGCCAGATGGATCGCGCCCTTGTCGGGCCCGATCCAGCGCAGTTGGCTGTCCGAGGTCACGTGCCGCCAGAAGCGCCCCATGTCCGCGGCGATCCAGTCCAGATCCAGGCCGACGACCAGATGCCGCATCGCCTCGATGGCGCGGCAGCACAGGTCATTGCCGCGCCCGATGGTGAAGGTCAGGCCATGGCCCTCCAGGCCCGGGCGGTCGGTCGTGAGGATGACGTAGGCGGCCGAGTAGTCCGGATCGGGATTCATCGCGTCCGAACCATCCAGGTGGGCGGACGTCGGGAAGCGCGCGTCGACGGTGCGCAGATCGGTGATGCGGGTCATGGCGTGGCGGGGTTCAGGCGGCGACGGTGCGCTGCGTCTGCACGCCCAGTCCGTCGATGCCCAGGCGCATGGTCTGGCCCGGCTTCAGGAAGACCGGCGGCTTCTGGCCCAGACCGACGCCGGGCGGCGTGCCGGTGGAGATCACGTCGCCCGGCTGCAGGCTCATGAAGCGGCTCAGGTAGCTGACGATCTGCGCCACGCCGAACACCATCGTGCGGGTGTTGCCATCCTGGTAGCGATGGCCGTCCACCTCCAGCCAGAGGCCCAGCCGCTGCGGATCGGGGATCTCGTCCGCGGTGACCAGCCAGGGACCGAGCGGGCCGAAGGTGTCGCAGCCCTTGCCCTTGTCCCACTGGGTGCCGCGCTCGAGCTGCCACTCGCGCTCGGACACGTCGTTGACGACGCAATAGCCGGCGACATGCTTCATCGCGTCGGCCTCGTCGATGTAGGCGCCGCCCTCGCCGATGACGACGCCCAGCTCGACCTCCCAATCCGTCTTGATCGAGCCCCTCGGGATGCGCACCGGGTCGTCGGGACCGCTGATCGCGCTGGTCCATTTGGCGAAGACCACGGGCTCCTGCGGCACCGGCAGGCCGGACTCGGCGGCGTGGTCGGCGTAGTTCAGCCCGATGCAGATGAACTTGCCGACTTGGCCGACGCAGGGCCCCAGCCGCAGATCCTGCTGCGGGGCGCCCGGCACGCGGGGCAGGGCGGCGGGATCGAGCTGACGCAGCAGCGACAGACCGGCGCTGGTGAGCACGTCGCCAGCGAGGTCGTCGACGTGCTCGGAGAGATCGCGCACCAGGCCGTCGGCATCGAGCAGGCCGGGGCGTTCCTGGCCGGGCGGGCCATAGCGGAGCAGTTTCATGAAGGTCCTTGCAGGAAGGGATCGGAGGGGCCGGATCGGGCCGCGGCGCTCAGATCGTGACGCCGCCGTCGACGCTGACGGCCTGGCCGGTGATGAAGCGGGACGCGTCGCTGAGCAGGAACACCACCAGCGGCGCGATGTCGTCCACCGTGGCCAGGCGGCCCATCGGCTGACGTGCGATGAAGTCGCGCTCGGCCTGCGCCGGATCGGCCGCCGCGGCGATGCGCCCGCGCAGCGAGGGCGTGTCCACCGTGCCGGGGCACAGCGCGTTGCAGCGCAGGCCTTGCTTGACGAAGTCCGCGGCGACCGACTTGGTCAGTCCGATCACCGCCGCCTTGCTGACGCCGTAAACGCAACGGTTGGGGAAGCCCTTCACCGACGAGGCCATCGAGGCCATGTTCAGCACCGAGGCGCCACCGGTGCGCTCGGCCTCGGCCAGCATGCCGGGGAGGAAGGCGCGCAGCATCCGCCACATGCTCTTGACGTTGAGGTCCATGCTGAAGTCCCAGGCTGATTCGTCGCAGTCCAGGACCGAGCCGTGATGGACGAAACCGGCGCAATTGAAGAGCCCCTGCAGCCGCGGCAACTGGCGCGCGAGCGCCTGGATGGCGGCGTCGTCGCGCACATCGAGCGGCGCGGTCCGCAGCCGCGCCGCAGCCCCGGCTTCTTCCCGCAGGCTGTCCAGGCCGGGGGCCGCCAGGTCGGTCGCGATCACCTCGGCGCCCGCCGCGAGGCAGGCCAGCGCGCTCGCGCGGCCGATGCCCTGTGCGGCCGCGGTGATCAGGACGGTCTTGCCGGCCAAGGCGCCGGCGGCGGAAGAAGGCGTGAGGGGCAGATTCACGATCAGGGTCCGTCCAAGAGGTCTGACCAGTTTATGGCAGACAGGGTTGTCATCCCCAGCCCGGGACTTCCCTTGATTCGAATCGTTTCAAATTGGTCGGACCAAATGTCGGTGTTTTCACCGGTAAGACCAAAACCGGCCGTTGAGATACTGGTTTGGCCGCATTGCTATCCGACCTCCTTTCTGGACTTCGTTTTGGACTTCGCTTTGGACTTCCTATGACACGCCGATCTTTCAAACCGCAGGCCTGCGCGGTTCTGCTTCTCATGGCTGCCGCCGCCGCGCATGCGCGGCAGGCGGACAGCGTGAGCCCCGAATCGGCTCGCGCCAACTTCGGCCGGCCCGTGGTGCTGGCGGCCGACGATGTGCGGGCGATGCCCGAGCCGCCGCGCGGCTTCGACACGGCGCGCCCGGGCGTGGCCCTGGGCCGGGTCGAGGAGTTCAGCTATCAGTCCGGTGTCACCGGGGGAGCGCGCCAGGCGCTGGTGTACCTGCCGGCCGGCTATTCGCGGGAGCGGACCTATCCGGTGCTCTACCTGCTGCACGGCATCGGTGGCAACCAGCACGAGTGGACCGGCTATGTGCGCGCCCATGCCATCCTCGACAACCTGATCGCCGAGGGCCGCGCGGTCCCGATGATCGTGGTGATGCCCAATGGCCGCGCATTGCCCGACGACCGCGTGCCGCCGCCCGATCAGGTGTTCACCGAGGCCAATGCGGCGGGCTTCGCGAAGTTCGAGCGCGACCTGCTGGACTTCCTCATTCCCGCGGTGCAGGCCGCGTACCCGGTCCGCGCGGACGCGCGGCACCGCGCGCTGGCCGGGTTGTCGATGGGCGGCGGACAGGCGCTCAACATCGGCCTGGCCCATCCGGAAACCTTCGCGTGGATCGGCGGTTTCTCCGCCGCGCCCAACACGCGGCCCGCGGCGGAACTGCTCGCCGATCCCGGCGCGCTGCGCCGCCAGCTCGCGCTGTTGTACCTGTCGTGCGGCAACCGGGACGGGCTGATCAGCGTCTCTCAGCGGGTGCACCGCGACCTGCTCGAGCAAGGGATTCGTCATGTCTGGAACGTCGATGCCAGCGGCCATGACCGCGAGAGCTGGAGCGACAACCTGTACCAGTTCTCGCAGCGGATCTTCCGATGAACGGCTTGATCACGCTGCAGCGGCGCGCGGGCGCCGCATGGACGATGGGTGCGCTGTTGCTGTCCCTCTGCGCGGCGGCCCATGCACAGAGGCTGTCGACGCCGTTGTCCGACGGATGGGCATTCCTCCCGGAGGACATCCCGGCCGCCGCCGATCCGGCCTTCGACGATGGCGCGTGGTCCCGGGTCACGCTGCCGCACACCTGGAACGGCGTCGATGGCGAGCGCGGCGGCGCCTATCGGCGCGGGGCCTCGTGGTACCGGCGCGGCCTCGATCTGGACGCGGCCGATGCGCGCGAGCGGCGCCGCTATCTCGAGTTCGACGCCGCCACGCTCGCGGCCGATGTGTGGGTCAATGGCCGGCACGCCGGACGCCATGAAGGCGGTTACGCGCGCTTCCGGCTGGACATCTCGGCCTTCCTCCGCCCTGGACCGAATCTGATCGCGGTGCGCGTGGACAACGGCGAGTTGCCCGGCGTCGCCCCGCTGGGCGGCGACTTCACCGTCTACGGCGGATTGATCCGCCCGGTCCGCTTGATCGAGACGGCACCGCTGCACATCGAGCTGCTGGATCACGGCGGCCCCGGCGTGGCGGTGGAGACGCAGGCCCTCGATGCACGCGAAGGGCGTCTGCGCGTGCGCGTTCAGTTGCGCAACGATGGCGACGCGGCGGCAGCGGGGAGTGTGCTGGTGACGCTGCGCGACGCGCGCGGCCGCGTGGTGGACCGCGCGCGCCAGGATCTGCGGCTTGAAGGCGGGGGCGCGCGCCTGTCGGACGCCGCGCTGCGCGTGCCGGCGCCGCATCGCTGGCAGGGCGTGGAGGATCCGTATCTGTACCGCCTCAGCGTGGAGCTGCGACGCGGCGCCGCCGTGATCGACACGGTCCAATTGCCGGTGGGCCTGCGCCACATCGCCGTCGATCCTGACCGGGGCCTGCTGCTCAACGGCAAGCCGTACGCGCTGAGAGGCGTCAACTACTTCCATCCCGGACGGCCTGGACGTGGCGTGGCGGTCGGCGACGCGGAGATCGACGAGGACCTGCGCCTGCTTACGGACCTGGGCGTCACCGGCCTGCGGCTGGTGCACTACCAGCACCCGCAGCGGGTCTACGAGCGCGCGGACGAGCTCGGCCTGCTGCTCTGGACCGAGATTCCCTTCAACGCGGCGATGCGGGAGACGCCGGCGTTCCGGGACCAGCTCGACGGGCAACTGCGCGAACTCGTGCGGCAGACCCGGCAGCATCCATCGGTGGCCGTCTGGGGCATCGGCAACGAGATCTATCGCAGCGACGAGCCGGTGCGCGCCTTGCTCGCCCACCTGCATGAAGTGGCCCACCGGGAAGATCCTTCGCGCCCGACCAGCTACGCGCACTGCTGTGCGGCGGACGACCATCCGATGGCGCTGCAGACCGACCTGGCCGCCTACAACCGCTATTGGGGCTGGTATGACGGCGGGCTCGACGACATCGGCCCGTGGCTGGATCAGCTGCATCGGCGCCTGCCCGGCAAGCCGATCGCGCTGAGCGAGTTCGGCGCCGGCGGCAGCGTGCTGCAGCAGGAGGACCCGCCGCGGCGCCCGCAGCCCGGCGGCCGCTGGCATCCGGAGCAGTACCAGGCGCTGTTCCATGAAGCGTATGCGCGCCAGCTCGCCACGCGGCCCTTCGTGTGGGCGAATTTTGTGTGGCTCGGCTTCGATCACGCCTCCGCCGGGCGCAATGAGGGCGATGTGCCCGGCCTCAACGACAAGGGTCTCATCACCTATGACCGGCGCTTCCTCAAGGACGCGTATCACCTGTGGCGCGCCTGGTGGCAACGCGCGCCGGTGCTGCATCTGGCCAATCGCCGGGCGAGCCCGCGGCCTGCGGGAACGGTGCTCGTGAAGGCCTATGGCAATGGCACGCGGGCGACGCTGCAGGTCAACGGCCTCGATGCGGGCACGGTACCGGTGATCGACCGTGTCGCCACCTGGTCCGTCGCGCTCAAGCCCGGCCGCGTCACGCTGCAGGCGCGGGACGATCGAGGCAGCAGTGATCGCATCGAATGGGACGTGACCGCCCCATCCTGTGCCGCCTCCGATGCGTCCTGCGCGGGGCTTCAGCCCGCGGCTGCGATGATGTCGCCCTCGATGGGCGCGACGAAGCGATAGCCGATCCGGTGATAGGTGCGGATGGTCTCGCCACGGCCATCCATGGCATCCTGCAGCACGGCGCGCACGCGGGCGATCGCCATGCTGAGCGCGCCGGGCTGGACTTCCTGCTCACCCCAGACGGCGTCGAGCAGTTCATCGGCGGTGACCACGCGATCGCGGCACTCGATCAGATGCACCAGCAGGTCGAACGGACGCGGCTGCAGGTAACGGAATTCGCCAGCCACGACGACTTCGCGGCAAGCCGGGCGGACCGTGCAGGAGCCGAAGCGCCAGCAGGAGTCGCTGTGAACGGGATCCACCCACGCCGCCTGCGGCGCCGCAGCGGCGGTAGCAGCAGTAGCGGCAGGGCGGGTGAGGTCCAGTTCGATATCGACTTCGGTCGGCCGGCTCTGGGCGGAAATGGGGGAATTCGCGAGAAACATCGGCCCTCCTGTAGGGTTACAACGACAACGTAGGTGAAACTCTACAAGACACCCGGTTGCAACGCTGTGAATTTGTCCACATTTCGCGCAGTGGTTGTCATGGAATCCCTACAAGATGTAACCCGCCGTGCCGATGTGTCGATCAATGCACGAAGCGGCCGCCGGGCCCGATCATCGTCATCTCCACCCGATGGGTGCCGCTGTGGTCGGTGGGCGTGTATGAGATCCGGAAGCCGCCGGCGTCCCAGCCCTGCATCGTCTCCAGCGCGGCGATGAAGCGGGCGTGGTTGGGCTCGTGGCCGGCGCGCCGCAGGGCTTCCGCGAAGACTTTGGCCGCCAGGTAGCCCTCCATCGAACCGAAGCTGCGATGCGGCACGCCGGCGCGCTGCATGGCCTGGTTGTACTCGCGCTGCAGTGGCGTGCTGTCGCTCCAGGGGAAGGGCACGACGTCGGCCATCCACAGGCCGTTGCCCTCGGCGCCCAGTTCGTCGGCCAGCGATTTGCCGCCGACGTAGGAGGTCGCGGCGAACTGGCCGGTGTAGCCCAGCTTGCGCATCGCCTTCACGAGCGCGGCGCTGGACGTGTAGGAGGCCACGAGCACCACGGCCTGCGGCTTGGCGGCCAGCAGCGCCTGGGCGGCCGCGGCGACGTCGGTGGCATCGCGCTCGACCGAGGCGATGGCCACCATCTTGAAGCCGCGCTTGTCCTGCGCCTTGGTCACGGCCTCCAGGCCGGCCTTGCCGTAGGCATCCCGCTGATGGAAGACGGCGATCTGCCGCAGGCTGCTGACGGCCAATTGCTCGACGAGATAGTCCGCCTCCTCGTGATCCCCCGCGCGGATGTGGAACACCAGCCGGTTGAAGGGCGTGCGCAGCGCCTCGGCGCCGGTGGACGGCGCGAAGAGCGGCACGCCTTCGGCCACGGCGACCGGCAGGGCGGCCAGCGTCGTGCCGGTGCCCACGGTCCCGAACAGCGCGAAGACCCCGTCCTGCGAGATCAGCTCCTTGGCGAGCCGTGCGGTCTCGGCGGGGACGTAGCGGTCGTCGCGCGTGCGCAGCTCGATGCGCTGACCGTTGACGCCGCCGTGCTCGTTGAGCGCCTGGAAGAAGGTGCGGGCGCCGAGGTTGTATTCCTCGGCCAGCTTGACCGAGGGGCCGCTGAACGGCGCGACCTGGCCGAGCAGGATGGTGCCGGAGCCCGCGGGCTCGGCCGCGAAGGCGGCGCTGAAGGCCGTGGCCGCGGTGAAAGCGGCCAGCCACTGGGGGATCGATCGCATGGGGATGCTCCTGAGGAGGCGCGGCCGCTCAGACCTTGAGGCCGCGTTCGATTTCGGTCAGCTTGTAGCGCGCCAGCGCGAGGTTGCCCTTGGCCCGGTCCAGCACCAGGTAGAGGAACAGCCCGGCGTTGTTGGGCACGAGCCGGATCAGGTGGTACTGGTCGGCGAGCGTGATCAGGATGTCCTCGATCCCGTTCTTGCGCAGGCCCAGCGACTCCATCGTCTGCAGCTTGGCGCGCACGACCTGCGTGTTGCCGGCCGCAGCCAGGTCCAGGTTGAGGCCCGTGCCGGCCTGGGCCAGGCACATGCCGCTGCGGAAGTCCACCAGGGCGGCCGCGAGGGCGCCGTCGATCGTCATGGCCGTCGTCATCGACTGTTGCAGGTTGCTCATAAGTGCTTTCTTGAGGTCAGGGGGAGGAAAGGACGTCAGGCCCGTTGGGCCTGACAGGCGGTTGCTCTCGTCGATCAGCACGAACCACAGCGTCTCCGCGCTGCTGTCAGGCAGGCGGTAGAGGCGCGTGGCGTCGTCGTCGCGGCGCAGCATCGATTGCAGCGCCGTCTCCTCGATGAGCGCGTTGGGCGCCAGCAGCGCGCGGATCCATCGCACACCGGCGTCGATCGCGAGCCGCAGGGCCTGCGTGGCAGCCCGGACCGAACCGGGACCCACGAGGAGGAAGAGCCCGTCGGGGCCGTTGCCCGCGGACAGGCCGTCGAGATGACCGGGCGGCTTGACCCATTCGAGCGACGGGCCGTGCGGCATGGCGCCCGGGCGCACCAGGCGCAGGCCCCGGGCATCCGGCGAGGTGCTCGCGCATTGGGCCAGCGCCGCATCGCCAAGACGCGTCGTCAAGTCAACGACGCGGATCGCTGGTGAGGTCATCTCGTTACTACGGTCGAATTCAGAAGCCGGGGCGCTGCGGGGGTGCAGGCGCCAGCGGCATTCTGTCGAGGAGGGTGTGGCAAGCCTTCACAGACACGTCACCGTCGCCGAACCCCGCGCGCCTTGGCCTCACGCGGCTCGCGCTTCGAGGCATTTATTCACTGGCTGGCCCGGCGCGGCCGTGCCGCGCGCGTGCGGGCGGACGGCGTCTCGCTAAGCTCGCCGCCAAAGACCACAGGCGGAGAGACATGAGGAACGCGTGGTGCCGCGCGATCGCCCGCGCCGCATGGCTGCTGGCAGCGATCGCCGGATCGCCGGCCGCGCGCGGCGAGCAGATGAACCTGCAGGAGTTCGGACAGCCGGACGGCCTGGGCAATCTCGCGCTCAATGCGCTGCAGCAGGATGCGCAGGGCTTTCTGTGGATCGGCACCGACAACGGCCTGTACCGCCATGACGGCCAGCGCATCGAGCGCGTGGCCACGCAGGCCCTGCGGCGGGTGATCTCGATGGCCAGCGCCGGCGGCCACCTGTGGGTGCTGTCCGAGTCGGGCGCGTGGTGGTGGCATGACGGCCGGCTCGAGCGCGTGCTGCCCCGCGACGTGAAGCTGACGGGGGATTCGCCCGCCGCGGTCGCCGCCCGCGGCGACGAGGCCTGGTTCGTCACGCTGGACGGGCTGCGCCACGTGAGTGTCGACCCGCGCGCCGGCACCTGGTCGTCGGACGCGGTGATGACGGCCGCGCAACTGGCCAGACATCCGGAGCTGGGGCGGCTCGCCGGCGTCATGCTGGCGCGGGACGGTGCCCTCTGGATGGGTTGCGGCGAGGCGATCTGCCGCTGGCATCGGGGCGAACTCCGGCAATGGGATACACGCGGCGGCGTGCCGCGCCAGGAATGGCATGCGCTGCTCGAGGCCAGCGACGGGAGCATCTGGGCGCGCTCAACGCAAGGCACGCTGCAACTGCCCGCGCGCGCCGAGGCCTTCATCAACCGCACCGCCCCCAGCGATCGCGGCGATCCCATGCATCGCTATCCGCTGGTCGAGGACGCCTCGCACCGCATCCTCACCGCCTCCCAGCATGGCGTGCTGCGCTGGCAAGGGCAGGGCTGGCAGTTCTTCGGCAAGCCGCAGGGCCTGCCCGGCGACGGCCGGGTGCATGCGCTGCTGAGCGATCGGGAAGGGGGCCTCTGGCTGGGCCTGCGCGGGACCGGACTGCTGCAATGGCGCGGTTACGGACGCTGGGAAGCCTGGACGGACGCGGACGGCTTGCCCAGCAGCGTGGTCTGGACGATGCAGCGCGCCGGTGGCGCCAGCGCGGGCGGGCCCGCGGGCGATCCTCTGTACGTTGGCACGGGGCGGGGACTGGCGATCCAGGACGCGGCGCAGGGCCGCTTCCGCGGGGTGCCCCTCCCGCATGCCGGCGACGTCTATCAGCTGACGCCGGATGGCCTGGGCGGACTGTGGGCGGCGACGGACGTCGCGGCGCTTCATCGCGTGCGCGGGGCGCGGGCGCTGCCGGGCGCCCTCAAGACCCCCGGCGGGGCCGAGGATGGATTCAACCGTGCATTGACGGCCAGGGATGGTTCGCTCTGGGTGCTCACGCCGGGCAAGCTGCGGCGCTGGGCGGCGCCGGGACGGGGCGAGGCGCCATCCATCGAGGCGCCTCCCGGCGGCGAGCAGGCCGGCCTGACCGACCTGTGCGAGACGCCCGATGGCACCTTGTGGTTCGCGGGTCATCGCGCGCTGGCCAGGTACCGCGACGGCCACTGGCTGCCTTCGCTGCCGATCGATGGCGGCGCCGAGTTCGTCGCCTGCGGTGCGGACGGCACCGTGGCCGCGGCCAGCGAGGCCGGCCACACCTGGCGGGTTCGGGCTCCCGCCGCTGCCGAGCCCACCATCGAAGCGCTGCAGGGGCCCGCCCTGCGGGGGCGGCTGATCATGTCGCTGCTGATCGACAGCCGCGGCTGGCTCTGGTTCGGCACGGATGCCGGCCTGGTCGCGCATGACGGCACGCGCTGGAAGCTGCTCGACCGCTCGCAGGGACTGGTCTGGAACGACACCTCCGGCTACGCGCTGTACGAGGACCGCGACCATTCGCTGTGGATCGGCACCAGCCGCGGCCTGTCGCGGCTGATCGATCCCTCGGCGGTCTTCGCGGCGGCCATGCCGCGGCCGGTGCTGATGGGCGCGACGCGCGGCGCCGCCCGCGTGCCGGTGGCCGACGGCCAGACGCTGGCCTGGGCGCGCGACCGCATTCAGCTTCGCGTGGCGACGCTGCAGTTCAGCGACCGCGCGCTGCGCATCGAGCACCGCGTGGCGGGGCGCGACGAGGGCTGGGTCGCGTCCACCAGTCCCGAGATCGAACTCGCCGGCCTGGAGCCTGGCGCCTATCGGATCGAGGTCCGGCTCGCGGATCCCGAGACCGGCCGGCACTCCGAGCCGGCCGCCTTCGGGTTCGCGCTGCGGCCGCCCTGGTGGCGCACGGCCTGGGCGCGGGCGCTCGGCGCGTGCGGGCTGCTGGCGCTGTCGCTCGGCGCCTACCTGTGGCGGCGCCATCAATGGCGTCAGCGGCAGGTCCGGCTGGAGCAGTTGGTGCGCGAGCGCACGCGCGAACTGGAGGCCTCGCGCGCGCAGCTTGAGGAACTGGCCAGCCGCGACGCGCTGACCGGCCTGTGGAACCGGCGCGCGCTGACGGAGATCCTGCGGCGCGAGGTCATCCGCGCCCGCCGCGAACGCACGCCGTTGACGCTGGCGATCGTCGACATCGACCACTTCAAGCAGGTCAACGACACCCACGGCCATCCGGCCGGGGATGCCGTGCTGAAGGATTTCGCCGCCCGGCTTGCCGGGACGGTGCGGCCCTACGACGCGGTGGGACGGCTGGGCGGGGAGGAGTTCTGCCTGGTGCTGCCGGGCTTGGACCTGAGCCAGCCGGACGATCGCCGGCGGCTGTGCCGCATGCAGGTGGACATCAGCCGCGCGCCGACCGTGATCGGCGTGGTGACCAGCTCGTTCGGCGCAGCGATGCTGGACGCGGAGCTCCTTGACGACGAGCGGCTGCTGGAGGCCGCGGACCAGGCGCTCTATCGCGCCAAGCGCGCGGGGCGCAACCAGGTGGCCTTCCACGATCCCTTCGCGGCGGCCGCGGGCACCGCTGCCTCAAGCGCCGATGTCAGCGCCGATGTCAGCGTTCAAGGCGGCGCCAGCGGCGCGCCTGGAACGACCCGCAATTCGATCGCCGTGCCCTGACCGGGCGCCGAGACGATGTGCAGCGTGCCGCCCATCAGGCGCGCGCGTTCCTGCATGCCCAGCAGGCCATGCCCCGCCGAGCGGACGCCGGGATCGAAGCCGCGGCCGTCATCCCGGACGGTGAGCGTCCATGCGCCCTCGTAGCCATTGAGCCGCAAGTCCACGTGCGAGGCGCCCGCGTGACGGCGCACGTTGTTGAGCGACTCCTGGACGATCCGGAACATCAGCGTGCCGACCTCGGCGCTCAGGTTATTGGCTTCCGGCGGGATCGACATCGCGCAGGGCACGCCGGTGTCGCGGCTGAACTCCGAGCCGAGCCAGCGCAGCGCGGCGCTCAGCCCGCCGTCCAGCGCGGGCGGGCGCAATTGCGAGACCACGCTGCGCATCGTGGCGATCAGGCCATCGACCCGTTCGTGCAGCAGGTCCAGCTGCGCGGTCCCCGGCGGGGACGCCTTGGCCGCCCGCGAGCGCAGCACCGAGATCTCCAGCCGCAGCGCGGCCAGTTGCTGGCCAAGCTCATCATGCAGCTCCCGCGACACGCGCTTGCGCTCCTCCTCCAGCGCCATCGCGTTGTGCGCGCTCAGCCGGTGCAAAGCCGCCTGCGACGCCTCCAGCTCCTCGGTCCGCAGCGCGATGGCGCGTTCCAATTCGCGCCGGCGCCGGCGGGCGCGGCGCTGCGTCCAGACCGTCTGCGTCCAGTAGAGCGCCGCGAGCGCGGCCAGCGCGGCCAGCTTCGCGCCCGCGGAGTTCCACCAGGGCGGCGCGATCACGAAGGGCAGCCGCAACACCTCGCCGGGCGGCTCGAGCGGCACGCGCGGGGCGGCGCGCACCTCCAGCACATGCGAGCCGGCGTCCAGCATGCCGATGTCGATCACGGCGCCTTCGCTGCCGCGCCAGGCGGCTTCCGACGACAGGCGGTATTCGATGCGCAGCGCGCGCGCGATCGTGAACGCCGGCGTTCCCAGCGTCACCCGCAATTGCCGCGCCTGCCAGGGCACCGGGTCGCGCGGCGGCGCGTCGAAGCGCAGCGGTCCGAACTCGAGCAGGTCGGCTCGCAGCTTCGCCGGCGACGGCGTCAGCCGCCCGCCCGGCAACACGCGGGTGAGGCCGGCGCTGGTGCCGACCCAGGCGTCGCCGGCGCTGTCGATCAGGAAGCTGTCGCTGTTGGTGTCGTTCCAGACCAGGCCGGTGGTGCGATCGAGCAGGCCCTGCCAGCCCCCCTCGCCGTCGAGCCGGAAGACGCCCCGGTCCGTGCCCAGCCACAGCCCGTCCCCCGGACCGCGCGCGAGCCACATCAGGTCGGCGCCGCCGAAGGAGGCGCGCGGCAGGCGCCGCAGCAGATGTGCCCGGTCACCGGCCAGCGCGTACATGGCGATGCCCTCGCGGTCGATCACCCACAGGCGGCCCTCGGCGATGACCGGCGAAGATCCCTGCACGCGGCCGCCCCGGTCGTCCAGCATCGGCAGCCAGCGGCCGCCCTCGGCGCGATGGAGATGCCAGCCGGTATCGACGAACCAGTCCGCCGTGCCGTCGTTGAAGACTTCGAGCGGGGGCTGGCCGTCGGGCACGCCGTCGGCGACCAGCGTCCGGCTCGGGCCGCGGCCGGCCGCGCCCGGCGTGAGGCGCTCCACGCGGTCCCCGCTGGCCAGGTAGAGCGAGCCGCCATGCCCGCCCATCAGGATGAGCAGCGTCTCGTCACGCAGCACCTCGCGCGGCGCCGTGGTGCCGGCCTTGATCGTCATCAGGCGGCCATTGTTCAGCCACCAGAGGTTGCCCGCCGCATCCACCGCGGCGCCGTCGAGCGCGCTCGGACCGGAGAGCGTCTCGCCCACCGGCACGAAGCGGCGCCGCGCCGGGTCGAACCAGGCCACGCCCCGGCGCGTGAACGCCCACAGCCGGCGGCTGCCGTCCTCCAGGATCCGGAACACGACGCCGGAGGGAAGTCCCGACTCGCGGGTCCAGTGCTCGACCTGGCCATAGCCGATCCAGCGATGCACGCCCTGGCCGGACGCGCCCACCCACAGCGAACCCGAGGCGTCGCTGAGCAGCACGCGCACGGCCGCGTCGGGCAGGCCTTCCTCGCGCGTCCATTCGCGCCAGGTCTGCCCCTCCCAGCGCGCGAAGCCGTGCTCCGTCGAGACCAGCAGCCGCCCCTGTGCGTCCTCGACCATCGGGCTGGAGGCCTCCCAGGCACGGTTCGGAGGGGGGGCCGCGATCACCTCGAAGCGCTGGGCCTGCGGCGCGAGCCGGGCCAGGCGGTTGCGCCCGCGCGCCCAGAGACTGCCGTCGCGGCCGACGTACAGCGTGGCCCAAGTGTCCTCCGGCAGGCCCTGCGGCGCTGCCCAGCGGCTCACCTCCAACTGCTGCCGGTCCCACGAACAAAGCCCGGCGCCGCAGCCGAACCACAGACGGCCGCCGACCAGCCGCAGCGGACTCGAGTCGACGAACGGCGTGCCGCGCGGACGCGCATGAGCCGGCACCGGCAGCAGGCGGGCCGCCACGGTGCCCGTCGCGTGGACGTCGACGGTGGCGGTCCAGTAGCGGTGATCGCGGTCGTAGGCGACCATCTCGCCATTGCCGTCGACATCGAACTGCTGCGCATGGAACACGTCCAGCGGCGAGCCATCGGGACGCGCGACCGTCACCCATTGCGCCGGTTCCAGCAGGTCGCGGCGGTCGGGCGCGGGCACCGACGGCTGGCGCACGAACACGCCCCGCTCGGTCGTCAGCCACAGGCGGCCCGCCGGGTCCATGCGCCCGCCCCACAGCGACGTGCCGATCGCCGCGGGCAGCGGCTCGGCCCGGACACGGAACCCGTCGAAGCGGAACAGCCCGTTCTCGGTGCAGATCCAGACCGTCGATTGACGGTCCTGCAGCAGGCAGGTCGGCGTCAGGCTCAGCAGGCCCTCGCGCTCCTGGTACGACGCCAGCACGATGTGCTCGGCCGCGCGCGCGGCGCCCGCGGTGGCCAGGACCAGCGGCAGCAGCATCGCGAGCGCGGCCAGCGCGCGGCCCAGGCGCCAGGCGCCGGTGCGGGCAGGGACACGGCTGCCGGCCGCCAGCGCCGCCGAGTCCGTCGAGTCAGTCGACGAGGCCGTGACGCATGGCATAGCGGACAAGATCGCTCAGCGAAGCCTGGTTCAACTTGTCCATCAGCCGCGTCTTGTAGGTGCTGACGGTGTTCGGGGCCACATCCAGCTCCGCGGCCGTCTCCACCAGCGACTTGCCGCGCACCAGCGCGACCAGCACCTGCCGCTCGCGCGGCGAGAGCGACTCGAGCGGTTCCGGCGCCTTGGCGCGCGGGCGAATCAGTTCGGCGCTCAGCGACGGATCGACATAGGTACGCCCGCCCGCGACCTGATGCACGGCATCGATCAGCAGATCGGTGGAGATGTCCTTGGTCAGGTAGCCGCGGGCGCCGGCCTCCATCGCGCGGCTGGCGATATGCGGGTCCGCGTGCATGGTCAGCACCAGCACCGGCAGGTCGGGATGGGCCTGGTGGATGCGCTCGATCAGGTCGACGTCCTTGGCGCCCGGCATCAAGAGGTCCAGCAGCACCAGGTCGACGCCGCCCTCGGCGAGCCGCTCCAGCACCTGGGGCGCCGAGGCCGCCTCGCCCGCCAGCGCGATGCCGTCCTCCAGCTCGAGCGCCTTGCGCAGGCCCTCGCGCACCAGCGCGTGGTCATCGGCGATCAGCACCCGGATGGCGTCGGCCGCGCTCATGGCGTGCACTCCGCAGCGCAGCGCGGCGCGGCCAGACCGTGGTGGAAGGGAAGGCCGCCCGCCGCCTGAGGACGCGCGTGGCGAGGGGCGTGGCCAGGAGCGTGGTGGACGAGCGGCTGCGAGAGGGACTGGGAGAGGGGCTCGGGCAGGGTCATGGTCGAAGCGGTCATTCGGGACGAAGCCCGGCATTGTCCTCGGAAGCGGCGCCGGTCATCCCAGGCCGGATGGCGGCTCCAGCCACTGCAGTCCCAGTTGCTCGCCGATGTGCGTCTGGAGCGCCCCCAGCGACACCGGCTTGGTCAGGAACACGTTCACGCCGGCCCGCAGGCAGGCGGCGCGATGCTCGGCCGTGGCCGTCGCCGAGATCGCGATCACCGGCACCGTGGCCGTCTCGGCATGACCGCGCAATTGCCGCGTCGCCTCGACGCCGTCCAGGGCCGGCATCATGCTGTCCATCAGGATGAGATCCGGGCGGAACCGGGTCACCGCCGCCGCGAGTTCGGCGCCGTCACCCGCCTGGTCGACCTGGAAACCGGCGTCCGACAGGAAGTCGCACAGCAGCGCGCGGTTGGCCGCCACGTCGTCGACGATCAGGACGCGCCGCGGCGCGCCGAGGTAGCGCGGCACGCCACCGGCCGCGCCCGGCGACGAGCCCGTCCCGGAGCCGGTACCGGTGCCGGCGTCGGTGGGCGTCAGCGGCAGTTCCAGGTGGAAGCGCGTGCCGGCGCCGGGCGCGCTGCTCACGCTCACGCGGCCGCCCATGTCGTTCACCAGCGCGCGGGTGATGGCCAGCCCCAAGCCCGTGCCGCCGGCGCGCCGCTGCGCGCTGCCGACCTGCACGAAGGGCTCGAAGATGCGATCCAGGTCCTCCGCCCGCATGCCGATGCCGGTGTCCTCGATGTCCAGGCTGAGCAGCACCTGGCCGCCGCCTTGCGGCTGCGCGCCGGCGCGCAGCGTCACCGTGCCGGTGTCCGTGAACTTGATGGCGTTGCCCAGCAGGTTCAGCAGCACCTGGCGCAGCCGGCGTCCATCGGCCATCACCGCGGGCGGCAGCGCGCCCGCGGCCTCGAAGGCGAAGGCCAGCTGCTTCTCCTCCGCCTTGATGCGCATGAGGTTGACGACCGATCGCAGCAGCTCCGGCAGGTCCACCGGCGCGAGCGTCAGCTCGGTGCGGCCCGCCTCGATGCGGGCCAGGTCCAGGATGTCGTTGATCAGCGCCAGCAGGTGAAGTCCGCTCTGCTGGATGGTCTCCAGGCCGCGCGCCTGCCGGGCGCTCAGCCCGCCTTCCATGGACAGCAGCTGCGCGTAGCCGAGCACGCCGTTGAGCGGCGTGCGCAGCTCGTGGCTCATGCCGGCGAGGAACTCGCTCTTGGCCCGGTTGGCCGCTTCGGCCGCATGGCGCGCGGCACGTTCGGCCTCGAGCATGCCCTGGTGGAGGTCGCTCGCCGCCGCGCGTGCCCGTTCCTGCTCGTCCAGCTTGGACAGGATGCCGCGCACCTGGCCTTCGACCACGGCCGTGCGCAGCCCCAGGACCTTGGAGATCTCCTCGTACGCGTCCCCCTGGGCGATGAAGCGCAGCAGGCCGATCTCCGCCGGCGTCAGGGTGTCGACGGTGATCTGCCCGGCGAGTTCGAACGAGGTCTCGGAGGGCAGGGCGACGCGGCCCGCGTGCACCGCGCGGATGGCGTCCAGCAGTTCCTTGTGCAGCGCGTTCTTCAGCAGGTAGCCCAGCGCGCCCGCCTGCATCGCCTGCTGCGCCTGGACGTCGTCGACGTAAGTGGTGAGGACGATGATGCGGGCGTCCGGGAATTCGGCGCGGATCGCCGCGATCGCGTCGAGCCCGCCCAGGCCCGGCATCTGCAGGTCCATCAGCGTGACGTCGGGGCGGTGGGCGCGGAACTGCTCGATCGCCTCGCGGCCGTTGGCCGCCTCGGCCACCAGCGCCATGTCGGGCTCCACGGACAGCAGGGTCGCGATCCCCTGGCGCACGATGGGATGGTCATCGACGCAGAGCACCTGGATGCGGCTTGGATCTTCAATCATTGGGCTATCTCCCGGGCCGGGGGCCTCTTGAACGGGAACCATGACCGGGCCTGCGGAAAGGGACTATAAGCCCGCGCCGCGGGCACGCTGAGCTCCACCTCCGTGCCGGCGCCCGCGCCGCTGCGCACCGTCAGCCGCCCGCCCAGGAGCTCGGCCCGCTCCCGCATGCCGCCCAGGCCGAAGTGTCCCGCCTTGCTGCCCGCCTGCTGCACCGTCGGATCGATGCCGTGGCCGTCGTCGCGCACGCGCACGCGCAGCTGCCGCTCGTCATGGCGGATCTCGACGTCAACCTGCGCCGCCTCGGCGTGGCGCAAGGCGTTGCGCAGCGCCTCGCCGGCGATGAAGAAAGCCTCGTCGCGCACCTCGGGGCGAAGCAGCCGCGGCGCCCCGTGGACCTCGACGTGCACCGGCACGGCGCGCCCGCGTTCCCGTTCGCGCGCGAGCGTGCCCGCCAGATCGCGCAGCGCCTGCGCGAGGTCGTTCGCCGCCGTCGCCGCGGACCGCAGGCCCTGCACCGTGTCGCGCCCTTCGGTGATCGCCTCGGCCACCTGATCGATGGCGGCGGTCAGCACCCGCCGGGACTCGCCGGGCCGGTCGGGCAGCAGGTTGCATGCGGCCTGGAACTGCAGCAGCAGCCCGTTGAAGCGCTGCAACAGCGTGTCGTGCAGATCGCGGGCGATGCGCGTGCGCTCGGCCACGCGCGCTTCGAGCGTCGCCTCGAACTGGCGGCGCACGCGGCGGATGCGCAGGCGCATCCAGATCTGGAAGGCGCTCCAGGCCAGCGCGATCAGGGCCGCCAGGGCCAGCAGCCGGAACCAGACGGTCTGGTGGAAGGCCGGCTCGATCGAGAACGCGAGCTGCGCGCCGTCCTCGTTCCAGACGCCGCTGTTGTTGGCCGCCTTCACGCGGAAGCGGTAGGCGCCGGGCGGCAGGTTGGTGTAGGTCGCTTGGCGGCGGTCGACCACCGTCTGCCAGTCGGTGTCATGGCCGTCGAGCCGGTAGCGGAAGCGCGTGTTCTTCGGATCGACCAGGCTCAGGGCCGCGAACTCGATCGTCAGGTCGCGCACCTTGGGCGGCAGGCGCAGGCCGGGCGCGACGGCGTAGGACCGGTGGTCGGCCACCAGCGATTCGATGTGGACCGGTGGCGGCAGCGGATTGACGGGCAGGTGCGCCGGGTCCAGCACCTGGATGTCGGTGCCCGAGGCCAGCCAGAGCCGGCCGTCGCTGGCCTTGGCCACGGGCGGGTTGAAGTAGGCGGCGGTCAGCGCCAGCAGCGGCACGCCGTCGGAGCCGCCCCACGCCTTGGGCGCGACGCGATGCCCCGGATCGGCCTCCCACGCGGCCAGGTCGTCGCGCTGGATCCGGATCAGCCCGCAGGCCGTGTACAACCACGTCGCCCCGTCATCATCGACGATGGACCAGTGGATGGTGTTGCAGGGCAGGCCCTCGGCCACGGTGAGCGTGGTGACGCGGCCGTCCTTGATCCGGCTGAGCCCGCCTTCCTCGGTGGCGGCCCAGACGGTGCCGTCCGCCGCCACGCGCAGGCCCGCCACGTGGCCGGCCCCCAGGCCCTGCGCGGCGGTGTAGGTGGCCAGCACCTTGCCGTCCTTGACGCGCATCACCCCGCCGTCCTGCCAGAAGGACAGCCACAGGCCGCCCCGGTCGGCGGCGATGACCTTGGCCTGCTGCCGGCGGCCGAAGGCGGACCAGGGCAGGATTTCCGCGAAGCGTCCCTGATGCAGGCGCACCAGGCCGTCGTTGACCGAGAGCCAGAGGTTGCCCGCGTCGTCACCCGTCATCGAGTAGACCTCCTTGCCGGGCACGCCGTCGACGCGCTCGAAGCGCTCGAAGCGCTCGGCCGGCGGGCGCCGCGCGGCGCGGGAGGGTGGCCGCGGCGCCGGGTGGTCCAGCCGGGCCAGCCCTCGGGCCGTGCTCGCCCAGAGCGTGCCGTCGTGGTCCTCGTACAGCGACTGCACGCGGGCGTCCGGCAGTCCCTGCGCCTCCTTGTAGACAGCGACGCCGCCATCCTGCCATCGGGCCAGGCCTTCGTCGGTGGCCACCCAGACGCTGCCGTCCCGGGTCGACAGCACCGATCTCGTCGCCTCATGCGGCAGCCCCTGGGCCTTGGACAGCGAAACGATGGGCAGCTTGCGGAAGCGGTCCACGCCCTTGTCGCTGCCGTACCAGATGTTCCCTTCGCGGTCCTCGAACAGACTGCACGCGATGTTGCCGGACAGGCCGTCGGCGCGGGTGAAGGCGTCGGCCTGGCCCTCGCGCACATGCAGCAGCCCGTGGCCTTCGGTCCCGATCCACAGGCCGCCGTCGCGGTCGCGCAGCAGCTTGTTGGACTTGATGTCGTGATCGGACAGCGGCGCGCCCGCCCCGGTGGCGCTGCGCAGCGGGTAGGGCAGGAGCTGGCCACCGGCCGGGCGCTTGAGCCCGGCGCCGCGGATGCCGGCCAGCAGCTGCCCGTCCGGGGTCAGGCTCAGGTCGCCCAGGCGCGCGCCGGGCGTGTCGATGCGCCGCGGCGGACCTGGCCGCCACTGCCAGAGACCCGATTCGGCGCCGGCCCACAAGGTTCCGGCACTGTCCTGCGCCAGGCTCCACACGAACAAGCCGAAACCGCCCTGGGCGTCGTCGCAGCGCGCCCGGCCATCGCGGATCGCGCACAGCTGGCCGGGGGTCGAGAACAGGCCGGCCCAGACCGTGCCCTCGCTGTCCTCCATCAAGGACGTGACGAGCCAGCCATCGGTCTCCGGGTAACGGGTCAGGCGCGAGCCATCCCAGCTGACCAGACCGTTGAAGGTGCCGATCCACAGCGTGCCGTCGCGGGAGACCAACAGGGCGTAGGGATTGCTCGGCAGCGCCGGGCCTTTCGGGGGCTGCCAGGGCACGAACCGCAGCCCGTCGAAGCGGAACAGCCCATAGGAGCCGCCCACCCACAGATAGCCGTCATGGGTCTGCGCGAAGGCGAAGACCAGACCGAGTTGCGCGCCGTCGCGGGCGGTCCACGAGGAGTGGGCGTACTGAGAGATCTGCGGGGCGATCTGCCGGGAGATCCGCGTGGAGACCTCTGGCGCCTGGGGCGGGGCGGGCCAGCCGGCTCGCCAGGCCCCGGCCAGCAACAGGCACAGGATCAGCAGCTTGATGCAGCGGCCGGGCAGGCGACTCACGGACTCTCCTTCGCCGCTCTTGGGCGTTGGCGGCATGTCGCGAATATCTCATTGACGCCGCACCAAGTCGTCACCGCGAATGGGCGTCAGGGTCTGCCCCCTTCACAAGGCCAGCCAGGCCACCAACGGCGCGCACACGGCCAGGAAGGGCAGGCTGATGCGATGGAAGGTACCGAGCGCACCCGGCACGCGGGCCAGCCGCAGCGCGATCAGGTTGGCCATGGACCCCGCCACGAAGCCGAAGCCGCCCACGTTCACCGCGATCGCGAGCACGGCGACGTTGGGCACCGCGTCGGCCAGCACCAGCGTGGCGGGGACGTTGCTGATCACCTGGGAGGCGCCGATGGCGGTCAGGTAGGCCACGAGCGGCTGGTCCAGCGGCAGCGCGCGCATCAGCGCGTCCACCTGCGGCAGCGCCGCGAGCTGGTGCAGGACCACGAACATCAGCGCGAAGGTCGCCAGCAGCGCCCAGTCCAGCTTGAGTAGCACCTGGCGGTGCCACAGCGCATAGACCGCCAGCACCACCGCGAGCGCCGGCGCCCACTGGTGCAGCTCGAGCGCCAGCACGAAGCCCACGAACAGCGCGCCGGAGAGCGCGAGCAGCCCGGGCCGGGTCGGCGTCCTGCGCGGGTCCGCCGCCAGCTTGATCGGCGCGCGGGGCATGGTGATCAGGATGGCGGCCACGAGCAGCGCGAGCATCACGCCCACCGAGGGCGCCATCATCGCGATGAAGCCGCCGAAGGATTCGCCGGACTTGTGCCAGAGGTAGAGGTTCTGCGGATTGCCGATCGGCGTCAGCGACGATCCGGCATTGACCGCCAGCGCCTCCAGCGCGACCAGCCGGGCCAGCGGCAGATGGGCCTGCGCGGCCAGCTCGCGGGTCAGGGGCACCAGCAGGAACAGGCTGACATCGTTGGTGACCAGCGCGGACAGCGCCGCGGCCACCGCGCACAGCAGCAGGGCGAGCTGGCGGGCGCTGCCGGTGCGCGCGAGCAGCGCCCGCGCGGCCGACTGCAGCACGCCGCTGCGCTCCACGCCCTGGGTGATGGCCAGCAGCCCGGTCAGCGCGCCCATGGTCTGCCAGTCGATCAGGGCCAGCCAGTCGCGCGGCGGCATCGGCCGCAGCACCGCGAAGACGACGGCCGCGAACAGCAGACACCACAGCAGCTTGTTGCCGCCGGGACCGGTGTCGTGGTCGCCGGGGCCGCCCGTGTCGGACGCGGGGGAGGGGGAAGGAGGCGTGGAAATCGTCATGACAGAGGGGACGGCCGAAGGCGCCGCCGGGTGGTGAGGCCAACTGGTGGCGCCGCGAAAGCCGCCGATTGTCCGGTACGAACGCATCGCCCCCGCGGGTCATCTCGCAGCCATTGAAGTGCGCGATGATTCGCCGCGCCGGACGGGTCCGGCCTGGTGCAGCAACGAGAAAGACGATGAATCGAGGGATTGAACGAGAGGAGGCCGCGTCCACACCCGCCGGGGTGACGCGGCGGGGATTCTGCGCGGGCGCGGCCTTGTCGCCGCTCGGGGCCTCGCGGGCCTGGGCCGGCGCCGCGCAGGACGCGCAGCCGCTGCAAATCCCCCTGGCGCTGTCGGAGGCGGTGGATCCGCAATTCGTGACGCCGCTGCTGCGGCTCATCGAGCAGCCGGCCCGCATCCGCTGGACGCTCGTGCCGGTGCCGTTCAGCCGCTTGCTGATGATGGTCGAGCAGGGCGAGGCGATGGGCTTCGGCGTCAGCCCGACCGAGGCGCGCGCGGCGCGCTGGCGTTTTTCGACGCAGGTCTTCCGCGGCGCCGTCTGGGCCATCAGCCGGCGCGGCCAGGCGGTCCAGGCGCGCCGGCCCGAGGACCTGCGCGGCCTGACGGTGTGCAGCTCGCGCCAGGCCAGCTACGGCGCGGACCTGGACGACGCCGCGCGCCGGCCTGTCGAGACCGAGTACGTGGCCGGCGATCTCGCGCAGCGGCTGCGCACCTTCCAGGCCGGCCGCTGCGACGTGCTGCTGGTCACGAGCCGCAACGCCTCGGCCGCCACCATGCGCGCGCGGCTGCGCGCGGCGGGCGCCGATGCGCAGGCGCTGGTCATCGGCGAACGGCCGCTGGTGGAGGAAGGCGTGCACTTCGCCGTCGCCAAGGACAGCCGCTTCGTCGACGTGATGCCGCGCCTGGACGCGGCCATCGAGGCGCGGCGGCTGCGCATCGGCCAGATGGCCCGCGAGTAGCGCGGGCCCGGGTCCGTCAGCGTGCGAGCTGGGCGATCGCGGCCGGCGTCAGCGCCCCGCTGTAGATCCGCAGGTCCTGCATGCGCCCCTTGAAGAAGGGGTCGCCGCCGTACTGCGAGCGGCCCAGCCAGGTCTGCGTCGTCTGGCCGAACTGGTTCGGCGCCATCCAGATGCCGTCGTGGCTGCCGGCCGGCGCGCCGTCGACGTAGATCGTGCCCACGGTGCCGGCCAGCGTGACGGCCACGTGCACCCAGCGGCCGGTGGGGAGCATCGGCGCGCTCAGCGGTTGCTCGGTCCAGAACTGGTTGCGCGAGGCCAGCACGCGCATCTGGTTCGGCGTGGCGCCATCGCGCGGCGTCAAGGCGAGGTAGGCCACGTCGTTCGAGCCGAAATCGAAGATCCGCGCGTTGATCGCGCTGGTCTCCCAGTACACCCACACGGCGAGCGTGAAGTCGCCGAGCGTCGACACGGCACCGTCAGGCAGGCGCACATGCCCGGTGCGGCCATCGAGCTGCAGGCAGGTGGTGCCATCGCGGCCGCCCGTGCCCCAGCTCGCGCCGTTCACCAACTGGCCGTGCAGGCCGCGGCCGCTGGCGTCATTGGCGCTGCCGTTCAGCGGCAGATGCAGCCAGAGCTCGCCCGGGACGGCCACGCGCACGACGTCCACGCCGATGCGCTCGCCCAGCGGTGTGACCGCGCTGATCCGGTAGTGCCAGACGCCCTGGCCCGGCGCGTCGCTGCAGGTGCGGGGATCGCTGACCCGGGCGACGCTCGTGAACGGGCCGTCGGGAGAACTCGCCCGCTGGACCAGATACTGCGTCGCGTCGGCGCAGCCCCACCACGAGAGCTGCACCTTGCCGTCGCTGAGGTGGGCGCTCAAGCCGGAAGGCCGGGCGGCGGGCGCGGGGTCTCGAAGGAAGAACAGCGTGCCCAGGCCCACGGAATCGCCGCCATCGCTGCGCTCCGGCCGGACCTGGTCGACCATGGCCTGCGTCCATGGCGCCGACAGGCCCTTGCGGCCGACATAGTGGTTGAGGATCAGCTCCCAGCACGGGCGCCGGCTGCCACTGCCGGCGGCCGCGGTGCCCACGCCCCAGACCCCGTTGTAGGGCGCGAACGGCATCACGTACGGCGTGCCGTTGGCATCGCTGAGATTGGTCTTGGCGACGTATTCCGCCCCCGCCAGCAGCCGGTTGTTCCAAAGGCCGTAGAGGTCCTCGCCCTGGTTCCAGGCCATCTCGCACAGCATGCCCGCCAGCGCGATCCCGAGGGTCGAGTGCCCCTGATCGCGGTGGCTTTCCTGCCATTGGCCCAGGTAGCCGGGGTGCAGGTAGTAGACGCTGTTGCTGATCGCGCCGTTGCCCCGGCCCGTCTTGTAGTAACGCACGGCTTCCGCGGCGATGTCGGGACGCTCGCACGCCACGCCGATGGCATACATGCCGCACAGATTCGCCAGGTCCCAGTTGGCCCAGTAATGGGTGACCTTTCGCGTCTCGGTCCCGTTGTGGTTGGTCAGGAAATCATGGCAGCGCGAGTAGAAGACCTTGAGCAGCATGTCCTGGAACCGCGCGATGTCCTCCTTCGCCCAGCCGTCGTAGCTGCGCATGATCTCCGCCGCGTTGGCCCACTGATTGCCATACAGCCCCGAGGCCAGGAACAGGTTGGAGTTGCCGCCGAGCTCCTTGAGCGTGACCGCCCAGGCGTTGAGGAACTTCACGGCGTCGTTGGCGTATGCCCGGTCTCCGGTGATCTTCCATCGAACCGCGAGGTGATAGGCACGCATCATGTCGACGATCATGGCGCCATAGTTCTGGCCGTCGACGCCGCGTATGACGACCGGGAGCGGCCTGGGCGTGGCGCCCAGATCGGATCTGCGCGCGCCCAGGAACTGGTTCCACCCGCCTAGCCACGGCTGCAGCGCCGTGGCGACCTTGTCGTGCATCCGCAGGAAGTCGGCCTGGGTGTGGAGCAGCGCCGGCGCCGGCGCCTGCACAGGCGCGGGAGCCGGTGCCGGCGATGGAGCCGGTGCCGGCGATGGAGCCGGCGATGGAGCCGGCGCGGGGGCAGGCCCGGGCGACGGCGACGGCGTCGACGTCGGCGTCGGCGGTGGAGCCGGTGTGGGCGATGGCGCCGGCGCCGTGGGCGGCACGGGCGCTGGCGCAGGCACGGGTGCAGGCGGCGCGCCGGGAGGCGCAGCCGGAGGATCGGCTTCTGGCGGCGACGGCACAACGAATTCCGGCGCGCCCTTGTCCGCGGCGGTCCCCACGACGGGCGTGCCCGCTTCGCTGGTGGGGCCGCCGCCGCATCCCGGAAGCAGCGGGAGCACGGGCAGCAGGCCCGCGCCAAAGGTCAACAGGCGGCGCCGGGGATCGGGCGCTCCGTCGATCGTGGCCGATTCCGCTGCGGGCTTCGCCATCTTTACTGCTTCAACCATCACACTGCTCCAACGACTTCAACTGCTTGACTGCTTGACTGCTTGACGACTTCAAGGCGCCGGCGTGAGCCGCAGCATGATCACGCCGTGCGGCGCGACGGTGCCGCCGTAGCCCTTGCTCACGCCTTTGGCGACGCGCTTGCTCCACAGGTCCTTCACGTCGGCCTTGCGATCGGCGGGCCACTGGAGCAGGTTCCAGTCCACGCGCATGTCGGCCGGCGCGCGGCCGCGGTTGAACAGCACCACGGCGTGATCGCCGTCCTTGAGCGGGCGGGCCCAGATCTCGAGCTCGCCCTGCTTCCACAGGCGCTGTCCCTGCCGGCCCAGCGGGTCCTGGTCGACGGCGATGACGTCGGCATTGGTCAGGATGCGGCGCGTGTCCGCGTCCATCTTCGACAGGTCGTTGCCGGCGATCAGCGGCGCGGCCAGCATGGCCCACAGCGAGAAGTGGGACTCGTACTCGGTGGTGCTCATGCCGCCGTTGCCGACCTCCAGCATGTCGGGGTCGTTCCAGCCGTTGGGGCCGGCATGCGGCGCGCGCTCGACCTGCATGTCCAGGATGTCGGTCATGCCGTGCGACCAGTCCTTCTTGCCTTCCCAGGCGTCGAAGATGTCGCCCGTGGTGCGCCACAGGTGGCCCACGACCGGGCCCCAGCGCTCGGGATGATCGGTGCCCCATTCGCAGATGGACAGCACGATGTCGCGCCCCGACTCCCGCAGCGCCTTGGCCATGATGGTGTAGGCGGCCTCCGCGTTGCGCGGACCGGTGTGGCACCAGTCGTACTTCAGGTAGTCGACGCCCCAGCGCGCGTACTGGCGCGCGTCCTGGAACTCGTGGCCCGCGCTGCCGGGACGGCCACCGCAGGTCAGCGAGCCGGCATCGGAATAGAGCCCGAACTTCAGGCCCTTGGCGTGAACGTAATCGGCCAGCGCCTTGATGCCCGACGGGAAGCGCTCGGGATCGGCCTGGATGTTGCCGTCGGCATCCCGGCTCTTCTGCCAGCAGTCGTCGATGACGATGTAGCGGTAGCCGGCGTCCTTCATGCCGGAGGCCGCCATGGCATCGGCCTGCTGGCGGATCAACTGCTCGCTGACGTTGCAGCCGAACTTGTTCCAGGAGTTCCAGCCCATCGGCGGTGTCGGCGCGATGGCGGGCTTGGGGGCGTCGAGCTTGAGGGTCTCATGGGCTTGCGCGGGAGCCGTGGCGACGCCTGTGATCAGGGCGATCAGGGCGAGCGCCGGCGCGGCGCGTCGAAGGAGGGCATGCATCAGGGAAGTCCTTGGGTGTATTCAGAAGAGGACAGAAGAGGGCAGGGTCGCAGGGGCGTCAGCGTCCATAGCGGCGGCCTGCCGAGGCGAGTGGCCAGTCGTCGGTGCGCAGCGGCGGGAGCGGCAGGCCATCGCCGCCGACGATGTTGGCTTCGCTCGGGTTGTCGACCCACGCATAGCGCGCCGCCACCGGCGCGGCCACGGCACTGCTGCGCAGCACGATGCGATCGCCGTCGAAGCGGGCCTGCGCGGGCTCCCAGCGGCGGTCGGCGCCGGCCACGTAGAAGCCGCGCAGCGGCTCGCCGGCACGCGCGGTGCGCAGGCCGCCTTCGACACGGTCGAAGCGCAGTTCGAACTCCGCGCCGCGCGCCTGGCCCCCGATCAGGCGCGGGCCCGAGGCCGGCGTGGCGCGCAGGCCGAGTTCATGCATCGCCACCGCTGCCAGCCGTTCGCCGACGGTGCGCTTGTTGCGCGGATGGATGTCGACCGCGTCGCCGATGTCGATCGCCGTGGCCATGCCGGTGTGCGGCAGGGCGAGCGCGGCGGCCTGGCTGCCGCGCAGTTCGGCGAAGCCGTTGCCGTCGGGCCGGTTGTCCGCCAGCGGCCGCCAGGCGGCGAGCTGCACGAAGAGGAAGGGCAGGTCCGGGTCGCCGAACTGCTGGCGCCAGTCCTGGATCAGGCGCTTGAAGCCGTCGGCATAGGCCGCGGCGCGTCCCGCGTTCTCCTCGCCCTGGTACCAGAGCACGCCACGCACCGACAGTCCCTGCAGCGGCGCGATCAGACCGTTGTGGCCGAGCGAGGGCGCGTTGTTGGCGACCGGTCCGGGGGGCGGCGCGACCTTCTCGACGCGGGCGCGCCACGCGCCAGCCAGCGTCACGGCACCAGCCGCCGTGTCCAGGCGCAGGTCGGCGGCATCGCCGTGGATGCCGCCGCCGCCGCCGTTGTCGGTCACGCGCACGGCGATCCAGTTGGCGCCCGCGCGCAGCACACCGGCGGGCACGGCATAGCGGCGGGACAGCTCCCAGCCGCACTGGCCGCCGATGCGCTGGCCGTTGATCCAGACCTCGTCGCAATCGTCGACCTTGGCCAGATGCAGCTCGGCCGCGCCGGCTGCCTGCGCCGCGCTCAGTTCGACGCGCTTGCGCATCCACACGATGCCGTCGAGATCGGCCAAACCTTGCCCCTCCCAGAGGCCCGGCGCCTGCAGCGTGGGCCACTTCTGGTCGAGGTCGGCAGCCGCGCTCCAGCCGGAGGCGTCCGCGCCGTCCAGCGGCAAGCCCGGCTGCCAGGCCGCCACGCGGCGCTGCAGGCGCTGGCCCAGCGCGGCGCTGAAGGCGGCGTTGTCCGCGGGCAGCGCCCGCACGGCCGGAGCCAGGTCCGCGTCGCGCAACGCGGCGGCGCGGCTCATCCAGGTCTCGAGCATCGAGCCGCCCCAGGCCGTGTCGATCAGGCCGATGGGGATGCCTTGCACCGCCTGCATGCGGCGCGCGAAGTGATAACCGACGGCGCTGAACTCGCCCACGCGGCCCGGCTCGGCGACGACCCAGGGCGCCGGCGCGATCTCCGCCTCCGGCCGCACGCTGGCCCGCAGCGGCACGCGCAGATGGCGCAGCCGCGCATCCTGCGGCGAGGCCACTTCCTGCGGACCGGTGTCCGTCTGCGCCAGCGGCCACTCCATGTTGGACTGGCCGCCGAGCAGCCAGACGTCACCGATCAGCACGTCCTGCAGCGTGACGGTCTGGTCGCCGCTCACCTGCAGCCGATGCGGGCCGCCGGCCGGCAGCGGATCCAGCTGCACGCGCCAGCGGCCGTCCGCGCCGACGCGGGTAGTGGCTTCGCGGCCGCCCAGCGTGACGGTCAGCGAGCGGCCAGGCGTGGCCTGGCCCCAGACCTGCAAGGGACGGTCGCGTTGCAGCACCATGTGCTCGCCAAAGACCTCGGACAGGCGCACGTCGGCCTGGGCGGTCGCGGCCGCCAGGGCCAGGATCAGGGGAAGGGCAGTCTTCTTCATGGAGAGAGGGAAGTGGCGTCGACGGTCAGCGCCAGGGCCTGGCCCTGATAGCGCAAGGTCCGGGTCTGTTCGGCCCGATCGGCATCGGCCATCACGCGCACGCGCCATTCGCGCCGCGTGACCAGGCCAGGGAAGCGCCCCTCGCGGGCGCCGATGTGCAGCGTGCGGCGGGCATCGTCCCAGCGCAGCGCGACGGTGGCGCGCTCGCCGCGTTCATGGCGGTAGGTCTCGCCGTCGTCCTCGTACAGGACGAAGCGCCCGTCGGCGCCGGGATAGACGCGGATCTCCCACGGCGCGCCGGTGTCCTGCCCGGTGTGCTCGATGACCGGGCCCATCGGCACGATGGCGCCCGCGCGCACGAACAGCGGAAACTCGTCCAGCGCGTAGTCGCGTACGGCGCGGCCGCCGCCCGCGTGGCGCTGGCCGGTCCAGAAGTCGAACCAGCCGCAGCCGGCGGGCAGCAGCGTCTGCTGCTGGCGATCCAGCCGGCCTTGCAGCTCGGCCAACTCGCGCGCCTGGGCCGGCGTGCGCCATGCCAGCCGCAACAGCCGGCCGCGCGTTTCCTGGAAGTAGTCGATGCGCAGTTTCAGCCGCTGACCGGCGCGCAGCGTCAGGCGATGGCCCTTGAAGCGCGGGGGGCCGAGGTTCCAGTCGTCGACGACCAGTTCGTCGTCCAGCCACAGCCGGAAGCCGTCGTCGCCCTCGACGCCGATCTCATGCTCGCCGCTTTCCGCCGCGATCAGCTCGCCCGTCCAGCGCGCCGAGAAGCGCATCAATCCGCCCAGGCCCGGCGGCACGCTGCCCAGCGGCGGATCGGGCCAGCGATGCTCGATCACCGTGTCGATCGTGCGGCTGGCCGGCCGCTCGAAGTTCATGCCGTCGAAGTACTCGAGCAGCAGGCCGCGCTCGCCGTCCGGCGCGCGCAACTGCCCCGGCGGCACGGTCGCGGGCGGCGGCAGCACCGCATGGAACATCGGCCGGGTGATCGGCTGCACCAGGAAGGCCGGGCCAAACATGTAGGTGTCATCGACCTTGCGCAGCGCGGTCTGGTCCGGGAAGTCCATCGCCAGGCCGCGCATCATCAGATAGCCCTCCTGCGTGGCCCGCCAGGCCAGGCTGTAGAGGTAGGGCAGCAGCCGGTAGCGCAGCTCGGCGGCGCGGCGCAGCGACGCGTACACCGCCGGATCGAGCGTCTTGAACAGGTAGGGCTCGCGCTCGACCGAGGTGCCGTGGATGCGGTAGATCGGATTGAAGATGCCGAACTGGTTCCAGCGCGCGTAGAGCTCGCGCCAGGCCGGGTTGCGCTCGCCCTCGGCGAAGTTCACGAAGAAGCCGCCGGTGTCCTGCGACCAATAGGGGAGCCCGGCCATCGCGACGTTCAATCCCCCGGCGATCTGCGCGCGCAGCGAGGCCCAGCTGGACTCCGTGTCGCCCGACCAGGGCAGGGCGGCGTAGCGCTGCTGGCCGGCCCAGGCCGAGCGCGTCAGCGTGAACACGCGCCGGCCCGACGGGCCCGCCGCGCGCTGGCCCTCGTAGACGCCGCGGGTGGTCAGCAGGCTGTACACGTTCAGGTAGCGCGTGAAGTCGCCCATCGCGTTGCGGCCCAGGCGCTTGATGTCGGCCTCGACCTCGGCCGGATCGTGGGCCGCGCCGCCGACCTCGACCTCGGTGCCGTCCATCCACAGCGCGTCCACGCCGACGTCCAGCAGCCCCTGCTTGACGTGCTTGAAGTAGATGCGGCGGCCCGTGGCGCTGAACGCGTCATAGATGCGCGCGCGCTTGGAGATCCAGTGCAGCGGCTCGAAGCGCAGATGCTGCGCGTCGAGCTCGCGCGCCAGCGCCGTGTCATTGCCCACCGACGGCCAGATCGACACCATCAGCCGCGCGTGCAGCGGCCCGTGCAGCTCGCGCGTCATGGCGGCGGGATCGGGAAAGCGCTCGCGGTCCCAGACCATGCCGCTCCACTTGCCGTCCCAGACGCCGTCCTTCTCGCCGCCCCAGTACTGCCAGTCCTGGACGATGGTGTCGAGCGGGAAGCCGTCGGCGCGGAAGTGCCGCACCACGTCCAGCAGCTGCTGCTGGGTCTGGTAGCGCTCCTTGCTCATGAAGAGCCCGAACGCGGACTTGGGGAACATCGGCGCGGCGCCGGTCAGCGCGCGATAGCCCGCGATCACGCCGTCCATGTCGCCACCAGCGACCAGGTAGTAGTCGGCGCCCGCGGGCGCGCTCTCGGCGCGGAAGGTGGCGCCGTCCGGCCCGTCGCTGAAGTTCATCTTCGAGTAGACGTCCCACAGCAGGCCCCAGCGGCGCGTCGACACCATGAACGGCACGACGATGCCGATGTTGGTCTGCACCATCAGGACCTCGCGGCCGCGGTAGTCCATGTAGGGCTCGTTGTACTGACCCAGGCCGTACAGCGACTCGTCGGGCGTCAGGCTGAAGTGCTGCGCGAGCGTGTAGCTCGGAGCGCCGGCGATCTCGACCTGCCGCAGCTCGGTCGGCGCGCGATCGCGCTCGCGCGTCAGCAGCCGGCCCTCGCCGTCCAGGAAGCTCAGCGCGCCGCTGCGCTTGTCCACGCTGACCTGGAGCCCCGGTCCGATGAGCTCGAGGCGGTCCGCCTGATCGCGCACGTCCAGCGCAACGGGTCGCGGCCTGGCCACGACCGCCAGGCTGGGCTGAGCGGTATGCGCCACGCCCAGGTGTGCGGTGACCCGCACCAGACCCGGACCGTAGAACAGCACGCCCTTGGTCAGGCCGTCGACGCGGAACTGCACGCCCTCGGCGACGCGCCGCCAATGGAAGCCGTCCGCCGGACCGTCCATCGGCAGCGCGCGCAACTGCCCCGCCGCGTCGAGCGCGGAGGGCAGCGGCACCGCGTTGGCGGCGGCGCTGGCGGCACTCGCCGCGGTCCCCAGCGGGCCGGCCGAGGCCAGCGCCATCAGCCCGAACACGTCACGGCGTCTCATGTCGGCACTCCCCCGTGTTCATCGGCATTCCCGGCCGCACGCGCGCTCAAGGCGCCGGCTCCAGCATCACCGCGGCGCCGCCCGCGGCGGCCAGCGCCAGGCTCAGCGTGTCGGCGCGGGTCAGCTGCCGCGCGCTGCGGCGGACCTCGCGCGCGACCTCGCCGTCCTGCCAGATCGTCGCGCGCCAGCGTCCTGGCGGCAGGAAGTCCAGCTTCACCGTCTTGACCTGCGCGCGATCGGCCGTCATCGCGCCGATGAACCAGGTCTTGCCGCTGCGCCGCGCCAGCACGATGTCCTGACCCGGCTCGCCATCGAGGAAGCGCGTCTCGTCCCAGGCCGTGGGCACGCGCCGCACGAAGTCGAAGCCCGGCTCGCCGCGGTAGTTGGACGGATCGTCGGAGACCATCTGCAGCGGGCTGTCGTAGACCACGAACATGGCCAGCGCCTGGCCGCGCGTGGTCTGCGTCTGCGGCATCACGGCGCGGACCTCGAAGTCCCGCGGCGTGGCGTTGCGGAAGCCACCCGGCGTGTAATCCATCGGACCGGCCAGCATGCGGGTGTAGGGCAGCATCAGGTTGTGCTGCGGCGTGATGCGCCGGTCCATCTTGTTCCACTCGGCGCCCAGCACGCCTTCCTGGGTGATGAAGTTGGGATAGCTGCGCTGCAGGCCGGCGGGCACGTAGGCGCCATGCAGGTCCAGCAGCAGGTGGCGGCGTGCGGTGGCCTCGGCCAGGCGCTGGTAGAAGGCCACCATGTCCTGGTCGTCGCGGTTCATGAAGTCGACCTTGATGCCCTTGATGCCCCATCGCGCGTAGGTGTCGAGCACCTCGTCCATGCGCGGCGCCAGGTGCTCCCAGTGCACCCACAGCAGCAGGCCCACGCCCTTGCCCGCGGCGTAGCGCACCAGGGCTGGCATGTCGATGCCATCGGCCGCCCGCGTGATGTCGGTGCCGGGCAGCGCGTCGCAGCAGGGGCCGGTGCCGAAGGCCCAGCCGGCGTCCATCAGGTGGTACGGGAAGCCCGATTCCGACGCGAAGTCGATGAAGCGCTTGTACGCGGCCAGATCGGGCTTGACGCCCTCGAGCGGCCCCGACCACCAGTCCCACGAGGTCTTGCCCGGCTTGACCCAGCTGAAGTCGCCGCGCGGCGGCGGGTTGAGGTTGCCCACGAGTGGCGACTCGATGAGCTGACCAGCGCGGTCCGCCATCATGACGGCGCGCCACGCGGTCGTCAGGCCGGAGGCCGAGACGACGGCGGGGCCGCTGCGCCCCGGCACGGCGGACAGGCGGACCTGCAGCGCCGCGCCGTCACGCCACAGCGAGGCCCCGGTGTAGCCCTCCAGGTGCGCCTGCGTGATGGCGTAATGGGTGCGGCCCGACGGCGCGGCGCAGACCACCGGCACGTCGTAGCCGACATCGGGTTTGAGCTGCGAGATCCGCAGCCGCTCGAACGGCCGTTCATGCGCGCCCTCCACCGGCGTGACCAGGCAGGACGGATCGCCGGCCGGCACGAAGGCGGTGCGCTCGGCGCGCACGCGCACCGGCTCCTGGCCCTCGAGGCGATAGCGGAAGGCGACGCCGTCGTCATAGGCGCGCGTCTCGATGAAGAGCCGCCGGCCGCCGCCCGCCTCGCGGAAGGCCAGCGTCGCACCGAGGTAGCGATCGCGCGCCGCGGCGGCCTTCGTGGCCACGAGCGGGATGACGCGGTCTTCGCGCGTGTCCTGCCGGGATTCCAGCGTCAGCGCGCCGAGCGGCGGCTGGCCGTCGAGTTCAAGTCCCAGCGGCGAGTCGGCGATGACCGTCTCGCCGCGGCGGCTGATGCTGAAGCGGCTGGCGTCATCGGCGATGCGCAGCGTGATGCGTCCGTCGGGCGACGAGAGCAGGGCGTCGGCCGCCTGGGCGCTGGGCAGGCCCAGGGCCAGGAGGGCCGCGGCGATGGGGGTGATGGTCTTCATGCGCAGAAGGAGGTGGGGCCCGTCGCCGGGCCCGTGGATCAGTTGCTGTACACCACGCCGCGGCAGGTGCCGCCGGCGTAGATCCGTCCGTAGAGGCCCTGGTCGGCGGCCATCACGCCCACGCCGGCGTACTGGTGCGCGTCGTCGTTGTGGCGCACCCAGGTGGCGCCGCCGTCATCGGAGCGCCAGACCGCCCAGAGGCCGTTGATCACGCCCACCACGTAGACCGCGGCCGAGTAGCTCGAGCCCGGCTTGGCCTTGCCCAGCGCGACGATGCTGGCGCCCGCCACTTCGGGCCCGAGCCAGTCCTGCCGGCCGCCCCAGATCGGCGCGAACGCGTTGAGCCGGGTCCAGCTCGCGCCCGAGTCCACCGAGTGATAAACGCCCAGGCCGTCGGCCACCCACAGGTCGCCTTCGGCGTTCGGGTTGACCGCCATCGATGACGATCCCCACGGCGCGAAGCGCATGTTGGCCGACACCGATCCCTGGCTCAGCGCGAAGTTGTGGCCGCCGTCGGTCGACACGTAGACCTTGGCCTGCGTGTAGGTCCACCAGGCGCCGCCCGAGTCGTAGGCATAGACCTTGTTCGGGTTCCTGCGATCGGCGACCAGGCGGTAGCTGCGCGGAACGCCGCCGACCACCGGCAGCGCCGGCAGGTTGGTGGCGATCCAGCTGTTGCCGTTGTCGGTGGTGTAGGACGGCACCGAATCGGCCGGAGCCCAGACGACACGGTTGCGCGCCGTGACGGCCAGGTTGGAGGCTTGGTTGATGTTGCCCGCTGCGCCGGCGGGCAGCCGCGCGAACGCTGCCCAAGACCGGCCGCCGTCGCCGGACCAGTAGCCGGTGCCTGCGTGGCCGCTCGACGTGCTGGTGACGTTGGCGTTGGCGATGTAGTTGGGATCCGACCAGGCCATGTCGGCGGAGTTGCCGTTGCTCCACTGCTTGTACGGGCTCAGCGTCGGCGTTGTGCGCAGATCGGTGTGGACCCAGGTGCCGACGTCGCCCGAGTTGTTGATCAGCGTGTAAGAGGCGCCCGCCGGCGGCGTGGCCAGGCTCAGCGTGCAGGTCTCCTCCAGTCCGTTGACCGCGAAGTTCCAGCTGGGCGTCGAGGAGGACGCGTTGCGCGTCTCCCAGATGCCGCCGCCGAAGACATGCATCACGCGGTCGCGGTTGAAGGGATCGATCTCGACGTCGTCGATCCAGCCGGAGAAGCCGTCGCTGGCCGGCGCATGCGGCATGGTGGCGGCGATCTCGCGCCAGTTGCGGCCGCCGTCGTCGGACAGCTGCACGACCTGCTGGCCGCTGTAGTTGCCCCAGGTGCCACTCACGCCCAGCGCGATGCGCGCGGTGGCGCCGGTGCCCTGCACCGACAGGCCGCCGTAGCCGGCGCCATCGTTGCTGTTGAGCAGGGTCCAGGTGTTGCCATTGCTGGCGTCGAACTTGTACAGCCGCGCGGGACCGGCGTCGCCCGGGCCGGCGCCCTTGGTGAACAGCAGGTACAGCGCGCCGTCGGCGGTGCGCACGATGTGCGGGATGTGGAAGCCGGACACCGGCGTCGAGACCGGCGTCCACGTGGCGCCGCCGTTGACCGACTTGTAGAGGTTGGAGCTCAGGCCCGCCGCGTTGACGTAGTCCGGTGCGATGGCGGCCCACAGGATCCAGGTCGGCGATCCGGAGCCCTTGGTCGAGGTGTCGAACACCAGGTGCTCCACGCCCATCACCTGGCCGCCCAGGCGGTTGATCTGGTCCGCGCTCAGCTTCGCCGAGGACAGCCCCGTCACCTGCGCCCACGTGCGGCCCGAATCGGCGCTCCTCCAGAGCCCGGCCGTGCGCGACGCGTAGAACAGGATCGCCGGGTTGTTGGGGTCGACCGACAGGCGCTCGCCGATCGCGCGGCCGTTGTTGTTGCCGCCCGCGGAGAAGGGCAGGTTGACGTGGGTCCAGGTGCTGCCGCGGTTGCCCGAGATGTACAGCCGCGCCGTGGCATCGGCCGACGCCGACATGCCGGTGACCATGTAGACGCGCTGGTCGTTGGTGGGATCGAGCGCGATGCTCTCGACGCCGTGATGGAAGCCCTCGGCCGCGGTGAAGCCGTCGTTCAGGGGCACCCACGAGGAGGCGCTCGCGTTCCACCGGTAGGCGCCGCCGACGTCGGTGCGCGCGTACAGCACGTCCTTGGTGGACGGATGGAAGACCAGGCCGGTCACGTAGCCGCCGCCGCCGAACTTGACGCTCGCCCACGCGCCGACGTTGATCGAGAACGCCTGCTGGCTCTTGGCGCCGCACGCGTTCGTGTAGGTCGCCGTGGCGGTGCAGGAGGCCGCGGGTTGCACGGTCTGCTCGCGCGACGCGCCGACGGTGCCGCAGCCGCTCCAGCTCCAGGTGCCGCCGGAGATCGGCTGCGGACCCAGGATGGCCGAGCTGCCGGTCTTGAGCGTGGCCGAGGCCGTCGGCGACCAGTTGCCGCCGACATTCACGAAGGGCTTGATGGGCGTCGGCGCGCAGGTCTGCGCCATGGCGGAGGACACGCCGGCAGCCGCCAGGGCCAGCAGCAGGGTCGAGGATCGAGGCGTCATGGGTCTACCTTTCAACGGCGGGCCCGGCCGGTTGTCTCCTCCGGACTCGAGCGTGATGGGAATTGGTGATGGCCCCGTTCGGGGCGCGTGATATTCCGCTATATCAGGGCAGCGCGATGTTAATTTGTGTACTGGATGAACTATCTAGGGGAAAGACCTCACCGCCTCGGTGCGGCGCACGCGGGCGGTGCGCGCCAAGGCGCGGATCAGGGGCGATGAGCGGTGATCCGCGGCGGATCAGGTGACGAGCACCCGCGCCGATCGCGCCGGGCCCAGCGTCACGCCGGGCACGATCGCCGTCGGCAGGACCAGGTTGGCGGCGTCGGGCAGGGGTGCCTGCTGACGGATGGCCTCGATGCGGGCCAGCAGCAACTCGACCGCGCGGCGGCCCATCTCATGCAGCGGCTGGCGCATCGTGGCCATCTGCACCGATCGCGCCATCAGCGTGTGGTCGTAGCCGACCACCGACACGTCCTCCGGAATGCGCAGGCCGCGGGCGCGCAGCGCCTCGATGCAACCGAACGCGATCGCGTCGTTGCCGCCAAAGACCGCATCGGGCAACTGGCGGCCGCGATGGCGCTCGAGCCACGCCTGCATCGCTTCGCGCCCGCCCTCGATGCTGAGCGGGGCCCGGATCACGTGGCCCGCGGCCGGCTTGACGCCGGCCTCGGCATGGGCGCGCAGATAGCCGTCGACGCGGCGGTTCGCCCCGGCGTAGGCCTGCGGCCCGCCGATGTGGAGGATGCGGCGATGACCGCGCGCGAGCAGCTCGCGCACCATGTCGTGGGCGCCGGCCTCGTCGTCCGTCTCCAGGTTGGCCACGCCGGCCAGTGGATGGTCGGCATGGACGGAGACCATCGGCGTGTGCTGCGGCAGCCAGGCGGCGCTGTCGGGGGGCAGGCGCGGTCCGAGCAGCACCAGCCCGTCGACGCGGCCGTCGCACAGCGCCGGCAGGCGCACGCGCGCTTCCTGCCAGTCGCTCAGCGTGAAGACCACCGGGGTCTGTCCGGCGGCGGTCGCGCCCTGGATCACGCCGCTGAAGACCTCCAGCACGTAGAGGTTGGGTTCATCGCCCTGGAAGTTGGCGACGAAGCCGATCGCATTCGTGCGCTGGCTGGCCAGGGCGCGCGCGGTGGCGTTGGGCCGGTACTGGAGCCGCTCGGCCGCGGCCAGCACGCGTTCGCGCGTCTCGGCCGACACGCGCGCCGATCCGCGGCGTCCGCCATTGAGGGCGGAGGAGGCTGCCATGTCCGACACCCCGGCCGCGCGGGCGACATCGGCGAGCGTTGGCGCGTCGCCGCGGCGGCGTGTCGATCGGGCAGGGGCGTCGGAGGGAGGTTTGGGTGGCGAGGCAGGCACGGCGGCTCGAGTCGTGGCGGCGCAAGGCCGCGGACTGTAGCACCCGCGCCGCCCGCGGCCGGATCAGCTCGTCAGCCCGTCAGGCCCGCGGAGGCGGGATCACGCCACGGCCCGGTGGTCTCGCGCACTTCGAGCAGGATGTCCGGCACCGCCGGCGCGGGCGCTTCCATCTCGCGGCCCAGCGCGTGCAGCATCGCCCAGGCGGCGGCCTGCCCCATCGCGAAGGTGTGCTGGCGCACCGCGGTGACCGGCGGCGTCATGTACTTCGATTGCGGCAGGTCGTCGAAGCCCACCAGCGAGAGGTCCTCGGGCACGCGCAGGCCGCGGCGATGCAGCACCAGCTTCGCGCCCCACAGCGACTGGTCGTTGGCGCAGAACACCGCGGAGAACGGATGTCCGGCGGCCAGCAGCGACTCCATCGCGGCGATGCCGCCGCCTTCCATGAAGTCGCCTTCGACGATCAGCGCGGGATCGACGCTCAGCCCCGCCTGGCGATGCGCGAGCATGAACCCTTCCTTGCGCTCCTGGCCGTCGATCTGGGCCGACGGGCCGGCGATGTGCGCGATGCGCCGGTGGCCCAGGCCGATCAGGTGCGCGGTGGCGAGCCGCGCCCCTTCCACCTGGTCCTGCGAGAACGACAGCACCCCCGCCGCCTCCGAGCGCCTGCCGATGATCGCGACGGGCAACTGCTGCGCCAGCTCCGCGAGCCGGGCATCGCCCAGCCGCCCGCCCAGCACGATCAGCGCGTCGACCTTGCGCGCCGTCAGCAGCGCGACGCGCTCCGACTCCTCGTCCGGATTCCAGTGGCCCGGCACGACGATGGGGGTGTAGCCGCTGCCGGTCAGGCCTTCGTCGACGCCCTTGACCGCGTTAGCGAAGTAGGGGCTCTCGAGCTCCTGCGTCAGCACGCCGATGGTGTGCGTGGAGCCGCTGCGCAGGCCGCGGGCCGAGAGGTTGGGGCGGAACTTCAGCTTCTGGATCGCCGCCTCGACGGCGCGCCGCTTGTCTTCGGCCACACGCGCCGAGCCCGTCAGGATGCGCGACACCGTCGCGGCCGAGACGCCGGCCAGCCGGGCGACGTCCTGCACCGTCGCCGGCTCGGACTTCGGGCGGGAGAGAGGGGAACTCGAATCCATGAACGAGGCGGCGCCACGGCGCCAGGGAGACCGGAACGCCGCATGATAACGATTTCGCGGCGAGCGCGAGACACAGGGCCGCCCAGGCGCTAGGGGACTTCCCGAAGAGAGACGGATTCCTGCGATGACAACGTTGACAACGCAATTCCTGTGCGGGCAGACTGCGTGAATTCGATTTCAGAATAACGAGACAAGGCGGCGCTTCGGACCCACGAAGCGCCGGCGACAAGCATGACCATGAGATCGCTGAGGCGCCGAGACGCCTTGATGCTGCTGACCTGCGCCGCTGCCGGCGGGGTGAGTGCCGCACCGGTGCGCCTCACCGTCGCGAGCTATCCGGACCTCGATCAGGCGCTGAAACTGGCGCTGCCGGCCTTCGCGCGGCGGCACCCCGGTGTCGAGGTCAACGTGGTGACGCTCTCGCACAAGGATCACCACACGGCGATGACGACGGCGCTCGCCGCGGGCGCCGCGCTCCCGGACCTGATCGCCCTTGATATGGATTTCATGGGCAAGTTCGTCGACTCGGCGGGCCTGGAGGATCTCTCGCGGCCGCCGTATCTGGCGCGCTCGCAGGAGTCCCGATTCCCCCGCTACGCGTGGCAGGCCGCGGTGAACCGCCGCGGCGAGCTCAAGGCGCTGCCGGTGGACACCGGTCCCGGCGCGCTGTTCTACCGCCACGATCTGCTGGCTCGCGCCGGATTGCAGGAGGCCGATCTCACCCGCTCCTGGACGGGCTTCGTCGATGCGGGCCGGGCGCTCAAGGCCAAGACCGGCGCCTATCTGGTGGCCCATGCGCAGGACCTGAAGGACATCCGCATCCGGGCTGGACTGGCCGATGGGGAAGGGGTGTTCTTCGACCGGCAGGGCCGCACGCAAGTGCAGACCGAGCGCTTCCGCCGCGCCTTCGAGCTCGCGCTGCGGGCGCGCGACGGCGGCATCGATGCCGGCGTCCGCGCCTGGAGCAACGAGTGGTCGGAAGGCTTCCGCCGCGGCGCGATCGCGACGCAGATGATGGGCTGCTGGCTCGGCGGCCACCTCAAGCGCTGGATCGCGCCGGGCACGGCCGGTCTGTGGCGTTCGGCGCCGCTGCCCGAGGGCGTGGCGGCGGCATGGGGCGGTTCGTTCTACGCGATCCCCGTGCACTCGCGCCAGAAGGCGCTGGCCTGGGAGCTGCTGCAGCTGCTGGCGCTGGACCGCGACCAGCAGGTGGCGGCCTTCCGCGCGCTCGACGCCTTTCCCGTGCTGCTGTCCGCGCAGGAGGACGGCTTCCTGTCCGAGCCGATCGACTTCCTGGGCGGCCAGCCGGCGCGGCTGCAGTGGCGCGACGCGGCCCGCCGAACGCCGGCGCTGGCGATCGACCGCTATGACCCGGTGGCCGATGAAGTGGTGCGCACCGAGCTCGATCTGGTGCTGCTGCGCCGCAAGAGCATCGACCAGGCGCTGGCCGACGCGCGCGCCACCATCGAGCGCCGCGTGCGCCGCCGCGCCTGACCGCATCGCAAGGGACCCTGTTCATGACCCGTCGACTCACCTGGCCCCATCGCTGGCGGATGCCGCGCCGCTGGATGCCCTACCTCTTCATCAGCCCGTTCTTCGTGCTGTTCGCGGCCTTCGGCCTGTTCCCGCTGCTGTTCTCCATCGTGCTGTCGCTGCACAACTGGGACGCGTCGGCGGGCCTGGGCGCGATGCAATGGGCCGGGCTGGACAACTACGTCTACGCGCTGACACGCGACGACGGCCTGCGCGCCTCGCTCTTCAACACGCTGTGGCTGGCGCTGGCGGGCTGCGTGCCGCAGCACCTGGTGGCGCTGCCGCTGGCCTACTACCTGCACACCGCCTTCCGGCGCTGGCGCAACGGCGTGGTGGGGCTGTACTTCCTGCCCTTCATCACCTCGACCGTGGCCGTGTCGCTGGTGTTCTCGGCGCTGTTCTCCAAGGACTTCGGCGCCATCAACGCCGCGCTGCGCGGGCTGCATGAACTGCCGCTGCTGGGCGCGCTGTTCCCGTCCGCGCCGATCGACTGGGACCAGGCGGAAAACACGCGCTGGATGATCGCGATCGTCGTGTTCTGGCGCTACGTCGGCTGGAACACCGTGCTCTACCTCTCGGCGATCCAGACGCTGCCGCGCGACCTCTTCGAGGCCGCCCGCGTCGACGGCGTCAGCGAGCGCCAGACCTTCCTGCACATCGTGCTGCCGCAGCTGCGGCCGATGATCTTCTTCGCGGTGACGCTGGCGATCATCGGCAGCCTGCAGCTGTTCGAGGAGCCCTTCATCCTGACCAGCGGCACCGGCGGCTCCGGCCAGGCCGGCAAGACCGTGGCGATGCACCTGTACACGGTGGCCTTCACCGATGGCGACTTCGGCACCGCCTCCGCGATCGCGTGGCTGCTGTTCCTGCTCATCGCCGCCGCCACCTGGCTCAACAACCGGCTGCTCGGCCGCCAGCGCTGACCCGCCGCGAGGACCACCGCCATGTCAACCCTGCTTCCCACCCAGGCCGGCTCCGGCCGGGCCGTGCCCCTCTCGGGATGGCGCCGCCGCTGGCCGCTGCCGCGCGTGATCGGCCATGCCATCGTGATCGCGGGCGCGCTGCTGATGTTCGCGCCGTTCTATCTGATGATGGTCTTCGCGACCCACACCAACGCGGAGATCCTGTCGGTGCCGCCGCCGCTGTGGTTTGGCGATGCCTTGCGCGACAACCTCTCGCTGCTGCTCGAGCGGCTGCCCTTCTTCTGGCGCAACCTGGGCTGGAGCTTCTACGTGGCCGGCGCCGTCACGGTGCTGAACCTGCTGCTGTGCTCGCTGGCGGGACACGCCTTCGCGCTGCTGGACTTCCCGGGCCGCGACCGGCTCTTCGCCGTGGTGCTGGCCACGATGCTGCTGCCCGGCTTCCTCGGCATGGTGCCGACCGTGCTGACGATGGCCTGGCTCGGCTGGCTGAACGAGCACAAGGCGCTGATCGTGCCGGGCGCCTGCGGGGCGCTGGGCATCTTCATGATGCGGCAGTACATCGGCAGCACGGTGCCGCGCGAGCTCGTGGACGCCGCCCGCCTGGATGGCTGCGGCGAGTTCGGCATCTTCTGGCGCATCGTGCTGCCGCTGACCTTGCCCGCGCTGGGCACGCTCGGGCTGATCACCTTCATCGGATCCTGGAACAACTTCATGGGACCGCTGGTGGTGATCCGCGACATGGACCTCTACACCGTGCCGCTGGCGCTGCGCGCGCTGCAGGGCAGCGGCCAGACCCCCTGGGGGGCGCTGTGCGCCGGTGCCGCGGTCGCGGTGCTGCCCTTGCTGCTGCTGTTCGTCGTCGCGTCGCGGCGCCTGATCGACGGCCTCACGGCCGGCGCGGTCAAGTAGCCCGCTTCAGCGCCACAGCGCCTCCGCGCCTCCTTCCGCCGATGTCAAACCTTCCCTTCCTCATGAGCACGACGCCTTCCATGACCGCCGATCGCCTGTCCCCTTTCGCGCTTCGCCAACTGGGCGACTCCTTCACCTGGGGCGTCGCGACGAGCGCCTATCAGATCGAGGGCGCCGTCGATGTCGACGGACGCGGCCCGTCGATCTGGGACACCTTCGCGAGCGAGCCGGGCCGCACCGTCAATGGCGAAAGCGGCGCCGTCGCCTGCGACCACTACCGCCGCTGGCGGGAGGACGTCGCGATGATCGCGGGCCTGGGGGTCGACGCCTACCGCTTCTCCATCGCCTGGCCGCGCGTGCAGCCGCTGGGGCAGGGGCCCTTCAACGAGCGCGGCCTGGACTTCTACGACCGCCTCGTCGATGCGCTGCTCGAGCGCGGCATCGCGCCGCACGCGACGCTGTATCACTGGGATCTGCCGCAGCACCTGCAGGACCGCGGCGGGTGGGGCAATCGCGACACCGCCTTCCACTTCGCGATCTATGCCGACGCGATCGCGCGGCGGCTCGGCGACCGGCTGGCCTCGCTGGCCACGCACAACGAGCCCTGGTGCACGGCCGTGCTGGGGCATGAGATCGGCAAGTTCGCGCCGGGCGCGCGCGATCCGCAACTGGCCGCGCAGGTGTCGCACCACCTGCTGCTGTCGCACGGCCTGGCGCTGAGCGCGATGCGGGCCAGCGGCACCGCCTGCCCGCTGGGCATCGTGCTGAACCAGTCCAGCGTCACCGCCGCGACCGCGAGCGCGCAGGACCAGGCCGCGGCCGCCACCGAGTACGCGCGCTTCGTACGCTGGTACATGGACCCGCTGTTCCATGGCCGCTATCCGCAGGACCCCGGCATCGCGCACCACCCGCAGGTGCAGGACGGCGACATGGCGTTGATCCAGGCGCCGCTGGACTTCCTGGGCATCAACTACTACGCCCGCATCTGGGCCAGCCGCGGCGAGCCGCAGGTGCCGCCGCCGATGGCGCTGGGCGCCACCGACATGGGCTGGGAGATCTACCCCGACGGCCTGCGCGAGCTGCTCGTCGGCCTGAAGGCGCAATACCCGGCGCTGCCACCGGTCTTCATCACCGAGAACGGCATGGCCAACGCCGACACGCTGGAGCAGGGCCGCGTGCCCGACCACGCCCGCATCGACTACGTGCGCCGCCACCTCGAATCGCTGGCCGAAGCCAAGGCCGCCGGCGTCGACCTGCGCGGCTACTTCTACTGGAGCCTGATGGACAACTACGAGTGGGACTCGGGCTATGCCAAGCGCTTCGGGCTGGTGCACGTGGACTACGCGACGCAGCAGCGCACGCTGAAGGACAGCGCGCACTGGTACAGCGCCACGATCGCCGAGGCGCGCCGCCACGCGGCCGCGCCGGCGCAGGAGCCCGCCCATGGCTGACGTGCAACTGCGCGGCCTGCGCAAGCGCTACAGCGGCGGCGTCGAGGTGCTCAAGGGCATCGACCTGGACATCGCCGATGGCGAGTTCACCGTGTTCGTCGGGCCGTCCGGCTGCGGCAAGTCGACGCTGCTGCGCATGATCGCGGGGCTCGAGGACATCGACGACGGCGATGTCCGCATCGGCGGGCGCAGCGTGGCCGCGCTCGATGCGTCGCAGCGCGGCGTGGCGATGGTGTTCCAGAGCTATGCGCTGTACCCGCACATGACCGTCGAGCAGAACATGGGCTTCGCGCTCAAGATGTCCGGC
>Ga0102591_1000245_pt1 | contig 122959 bp, 95 predicted proteins | sample AraplaCol_mCL_r2_2_FD_76860 | JGI IMG/M metagenome (GOLD analysis project Ga0102591, IMG submission 76860) | Arabidopsis root microbial communities from North Carolina, USA - plate scrape MF_Col_mCL_r2 (SPADES assembly) (version 2) | ecosystem: Host-associated > Plants > Roots > Endosphere...
TGGCAAGCCGTCCAAGCTTGCCATCACCGCCTGCATGCGCAAGATCCTGACGATCCTCAACTCGATGGTCAAAACCGGCCAACCGTGGGAAAACAGACTGCCTGCTTGACACGGTTGCTCTCCCGCAACGCGGGAGAGGGGAGAAAACAAGCGCGGCGGAGAGGGGAGAAAACGGGCGCGGCGGGAGAGGGTAGAAAACGGGCGCGGCGGGAGAGGGGAGAAAACAGGCGCTCAATCTTTCGTTGCGGCTTTCCAGAATGCTTCGGCCAGCGGTCGCATGGCGGCGCGGGGGCGGTACAGGCGGATGTCGAGCGCGAGGTCGGCGGTGTCGCCGCCGGCGAGGTCGGCGCGCACCAGGCGGCCCGCGTGCAGGTCGTCGGCGATCAGCCGTGCGGGCAGCCAGGCCAGGCCCATTTTCTGGCGCACCATTTCGTGCACCGATTCGGCGAAGTCGCTGATTGCGATCACGTCGAGCCAGCCCGCGAGCTTGCGGCGCGCTACCTCCTGGTTGACCATGCGGCCCATCGTCAGCGTTTCGGCATAAGCGATCATCGGCACCGGTACGGGGCGCGCGCCCGCCCTGGGCTTTTGCAGGCGGAATTCCGGCCCGCCGCGCGCGGTGGCCGCCGACACGCACACCAGGCGCTCCACGCCCACCGCGTGGAACTGGTAGCGCGCATCGTCGAGCATCACGGGCAGGTCGTGCGGGCTGTAGCAGAGCAGGAAGTCGGCATCGCCCTCGGTGAACATCTCCAGCGCGTCATGCGTGGCATGGGTGGAGAGCCGGGTGCGGAAGCCCGCGCCGACGGCGTCGTCGCGCAGGCGTTCGCGCAGGCCGGCCAGCCAGGCCGGCACCATGGAACGGGCCAGTGTCTTGCCGGTGGCGATGGTGAGCGTGCTGGCGTCGGCGCGATGCGCGGCGCGCAGCGTCAGGCGTGTCTCGTCCAGCGTGCGCAGCGCCGTTTGCGCGGCCTCCAGGAACTGCCGCCCTTCGGCTGTCAGGCGCACCGGAAACGCGCTGCGATCGATCAGCGGCGCGCCGGCCCAGACCTCCAGCGCCTGCATGCGGCGCCCGAACGCCGGTGGCGTGACGTTGCGCAGTTCGGCGGCGCGCGCAAGGCTGCCAGCCTGTGCCAGGCAGACGAAATCTTCGAGCCAACGGATATGCATGGGAGCGCCGGGAAGTGTTGGCGCATTGTAACGTCGGCGGCCTCGGTTAGAATTTTCGCCATGCCTGCCCACAAGCGCGACGCCAGCCCCTCCGCACCCACTGCCGCCCCGTCCGATGCCACGTCATCGGCGCGCGCGGCATTCCCCGAATACACGATCGACGAACTGGCGCGCGCGGCCGGCACCACGGTGCGCAATATCCGCTCGTACCAGGATCGCGGCCTGATCGATCCGCCCGAGCGGCGCGGTCGCGTGGGCATCTACACGCAGACCCACCTGGGCCGCCTGCGGCTGATCCATCATCTGCTGGCGCGCGGCTATACGCTCGCCAACATCATGGAGCTGCTCAAGGCCATCGTCGAAGGGCACGACCTGCGCTCGATCCTGGGCCTGGAGACCGCCATCAGCAGCCCGTGGAACAGCGAAGCGCCGCGCCATTACTCCTACCTGGCGCTGGCCCGCCTGTTCGGCCGCGCGATCTCGCGGCCGGCACTGGAGCGCGCCATCACGCTGGGCCTGCTGGAGCCCGACGGCTTCGGCTATCTCGCGCGCAGCCCGCGTGCGCTGGCGGCCGGCGCGGAAATGGCGCGCGCGGGCTTTCCGCTCGAAGACGTGCTCGACATCATCGGGCAGGCGCGCGGGCACTTCCAGGCGGTGTCCGACCGCATCGTGGCCATGGTGGTGCGCGAACTCGACAAGTTTGGCGAAGGCCAGCTGCCGCCGCCCGCCGAAGTGCCGCGCATCGTCGACGTGCTGTGGCGCATTCGTCCGCTGGCGCTGGTGGCGCTGGAAACCGAGATGATGCGGGCGCTGGAGATTTCGGCGAACAAGTATCTGGGCGACCGCGTGGCGGCGATTCTCGAACATCTGAACGACGCGCCACGCGAGCCATAAGCGCCCGCCGCTACGCCGCGTTGCGGATCGACGGCGCGCGCGTGCTGGCCCCGGCGCGAATCGCGGTCTGCTCGATCTCGTCGATCAGCGGCAGGATGCGTTGCAGCTCGGCGCGGTTGTCCGCGTCCCACGGATGGAAGCCCGGACGGAAGTAGTCGAGCCACTCCGGAATCATCTTGCGCAGCACGCCCGGCGAGCCCCACAGGAAGTTCACCACGCGCCCGAAGCCAAGCAGCTTGTTGCGGCACGTCTTGTCGGCCATTACCAGCCGCACGTGGAAGACGAACACCAGCGCCCAGAACGTGACGGTGGTGGTCAGCATCGTGAACGCGCGCAGCAGGTAGCGATACGGCCCCGGCTTCATCACGGTGTTCCATACGTCGTAGGCCACGGCCTTGTGCTCGGTTTCCTCCAGCGCATGCCACGTCCACACCTGCCGGTATCCAGGCTCCGATTCGCCCATGTGGCGCGGGTCGGACAGCATGCCGCCCGCCAGCATCGCGGTGTAGTGCTCCAGCGCGATGGTGTGCGCGAGCTGCCACGACTTCGGCAAAATCTTGCGCAGCAGGTTCAGCAGCGCGGCCACCGCGTTGTCCAGCCGCGACGCGGGCAGCCCGGCATCGTCGAGCAGGCGGTTGTAGAGGATGTGCTCGCGCGTGTGCATGGCCTCCTGTCCGATGAAGCCGGCCACGGCCTGTTTCAGCTCGGGGTCGGTCACGCGGTCGCGGTAGTTGCGCACGCTGTCCATGAAGAAGCGCTCGCCGGCCGGAAAGAAGATCGACAACGCGTTGATGAAGTGGGTCACGTGCTGCCCGCGCTCGTGCCAGTCGCAAATGCGTTCCGGCGGAAGGTGGGGGTGCACGTCGCGGCGGACGGGCATCATGATGTGAACTCCTGTGGCTGGAGGGCAGGCGCCGCGCGGGCGCCATCGAGGAAGCGCAGCAGGTCGGCCGCCACGCGCTGCGGGTCTTCTTCCATCGGCACATGGCCAAGGCCCGCATAGCGGTGCAGCGTCACGTCGGGGATACGTGCCGCGAACGCCGCGGCATGTGCGGGGGGAATCCAGCGGTCGCGGTCGCCCCACAGCACCAGCGTGGGTTGACGCACGGCCCGCAGGCGCTCGGTGTCGAGCTGGTCGAAATCGAGCTTCGGCACCATGCGGCCCACCGCCTCGCGGCTGCCTGCTGCGTAAAAGAAATCGACGTAGCGCCGGAACGTGGCCTCGGGCACGCGCGACGCATCGCCATACACATCGCGCGTGGCCGCACGGATGATCCACTCCGGCAGCAGCCAGGGCGCGGACCAGCGCACCACCGCGTGGCGGAACAGGTCGATATAGACCGGCAGCTTCATCGGAAAGCCGGCGGCGTCGATCAGCACCAGGCGGTCCACCACGGCAGGCCGGCGCGCGGCCAGATCCCAGGCGATGAGCCCGCCCAGCGAGTTGCCGATGAACGTGGCGCGCGAGAGGTTCACGGCGGCCAGGAAGGCGTCGATGAAGCCACGGTAGGCGTCGATATCCATCGTCATGATTCGGCCGCGTGCATCGCGCAACGGGCCGGTCAGCCCGAATGGCGCAAGATCGAGCCGGATCACGCGATAGTGCTGGCGCAGCGCGGGCAGGATGCCTTCCCACGTGTGCAGCGACGCCCCGAAGCCGTGGATCAGCACCAGCGGCTCGCCCTCGGGCGCGCCTTCCTCGGTGTAGTGCACCAGCGCGCCCATGACCTGCACCCAGCGCGATGCGGGCAGCGCGTAGCGGCGCGCCAGCGTGTCGCGCGACAGGCTGATCAGCCCCACGCGCCCTTGGCCGAACCAGCGTGTGAAGGTGCCGGGCGGCAACTGCAGCGCGGCCTCGCGTGGCAGGGCGGCGCGCGTCATGCGCGTTCTCCGCCGCGTGCCGGCGCGGTGGCGCCATCGGCCACCAGCTGGCGGCGCTTGCGGCGCGCCTCACGCACCACCAGCGACTGGTAGGCCGCCGGCAGCAGGCGCGCCATGGCATCGGCCGCATACGCATCGGGGCCAATCAGCACGCGCCGCCGGTTGGCACGCACGCCATCGAGGATCACGCGCGCCGCCTTGTCGGCCGTGGTGATGAAGAATTTCTCGAACTCCTCGCGGCCCTGCTGCGCATCGCGCACCAGCAGGCCGTTCACGCTGGACGACACCCGGCTGGCACGCGCGATATTGGTCTTGATGCCGCCGGGGTGCACGGTGGTGGCCGAGACGCCGCAGTCCATCAGGTCCAGCTCCTGGCGCAGCGACTCGGTGAAGCCGCGCACCGCGTACTTGCTGGCGTTGTAGGCGCCCATGCCCGGTTGCGCGAACAGGCCGAACACGCTCGACGTGTTGACGACATGGCCGTCGCCGCTGGCCTTCAGGTGCGGCAGGAACGCCTTGGTGCCATACACCACGCCCCAGAAGTTGATGCCGATGATCCATTCCAGATCGTCGTAGCTCATGCCGTCCACGGTGCTCGACAACGCCACGCCGGCGTTGTTGAAGATCAGGTTGACGTGGCCGTGGTCGCGCACCACGGTGTCGGCCCACGCATAGACCGCCGCGCGGTCCGCCACGTCCACGCGCTGGCTGGTCACGCGCACGTCCGGCGCGGCACCTTGCACGTCGGCCACCGTCTGCGCCAGGCCGGCCTCGTTGCAATCAGAGAGCGCCACGTGGCACCCGGCCTGGGCGAGCTGCACGGCGAGGCAGCGGCCCATGCCCGAGCCGGCGCCGGTGATCGCGGCAACCTTGTTGCGGAAATCCTTCATGCTGTCTCCTGTGCGTCTGGCTTCTTGTTGGCGTGAGGCATCGGGTCAGGCCTGGACGGCGTCGGTGGGCGCAGCGCTGGCCGCCAGCGGCACCGTGCTGTGCTGGCGTACGGGCCAGCGCTCGTAGTCGCTCATGCGGAACGTCTGCGTGGCGCGGCGGAACTGGAACGTGAAGCCGGGCCACAACGTGGTGTTCTTGTTGCTGCGCGGATCGATGTACCAGCTGGCGCAGCCGCCGGCGGCCCAGATCGCATGGCCCAGCTTCTGCTGGATGCCGCGATTGAAGGCGGCCTGCACGGGCGCGCGCACGTCCACGGCCTGCACGCGCTCGGCGCGCATCTGGCGCAGCGCATCGAGCACGTAGTTCACCTGCGACTCGATCATGAACACCATCGAGCTGTGGCCCAGCCCCGTGTTCGGCCCGACGATCAGGAACAGGTTCGGAAAGCCCGAGACGGTGGTGCCCAGGTAGGCTTCGGCGCCATCGCGCCAGGCATCGAGCAGGTCGCGGCCATCCCGGCCCACGATCACGCCGCGTGGCAGCGGATCGGTGGCATGGAAGCCGGTGCCGAGGATGATCGCGTCGGCCGGGCGGCGCGAGCCGTCGCGCAGCACCACGGCGTCGGGCTCCACATGCGAGATGCCCTGGGTTACCACCTCGACATTGCTGCGCGTCAGCGCCGGGTAGTAGTCATTGGAGATCAGCACGCGCTTGCAGCCGATGGTGTAGTCGGGCGTCAGCGACTGGCGCAGCGCGGGGTTGGCCACCTGTTTTCTCAGGTGGCGGCGCGCCACGCGCTCCACCGCCTTCATCAGCTTCGGATGCACCACAAACCCGAGCACGCGCGATTCGAGCATCCAGTACAGGCCCGCGCGCATCAGCGTCTGCGTGATGGGCAGATGGCGGAACAGCCAGCGCTCGGCGGCGGAGACCCGGCGGTCTGGCTTGGGCATGATCCATGGCGGCGTGCGCTGGTACAAGTCCAGCCTGGCCACCTGAGGCGCGATCTGCGGCACGAACTGGATCGCGCTGGCGCCCGTGCCGATCACCGCCACGCGCTTGCCGGCCAGCGGATAGTCATGGCGCCACTGCTGGGAGTGGAACATCGTTCCCGCGAACGAGGCCAGGCCCGGAATATCGGGCAGGGCCGGCCGGCTGAGCCCGCCCATGCCGGAGATCAGCACGCGCGCCAGCACGCGGCGGCCGTCGCGCATGCGCAGGCGCCAGCGCGCGGTCTTGGCATCCCATTCGGCATGCGCGAGTTCATGGCCGCAACGCAGATGCGGGCGCAGGCCGAAGCGGTCGGTGCAATGCTCGAGATAGCAGCGAATCTCGGGCTGGGTCGAGAACATGCGCGACCAGTCCGGATTCGGCGCGAACGAAAACGAGTACAGGTGAGACTGCACGTCGCAGGCGCAGCCCGGGTAGTGGTTGTCGCGCCAGGTGCCGCCCACCGCATCGGCCTTCTCGAAGATCAGGAAGTCATCCACCCCCGATTGCTTGAGCCGGATGCCCATGCCCAGGCCGGCAAAGCCGCTGCCAATGATGGCGACGTCGCAAGCGAGATCGGGCTCGGTCGGCAGAGGCATGGGCAGGTCCGCGGGTGCATTCATGGGGGCGCTCGTCCGGTGGTGTCGGCGGCGTAGCCTGGCGTACTGGCTCGTCATTGACACGGTTGATTGTGACATTGGTCGATGTCATCCTAGGCATCGATATGAGGCCGGTCAATGTGCGCATCTGAAGAATTGCTCTAGTTTTCGGCGTTTTCCAGCGGCGCCTGGCGCACATGAAACACGAGGCTTGCGGCGAGAGGGGCACGGCGCAAAGGCATCGGTCGTGCGTTTGAAACCGCTGGCTCATGACAAAAAAATTTCGGCCGCTTCGGCAGAATCGCAACGCTGCGGTGGCCGGGCCCTGGCGATGTCGCCGTCGCCATCGGCATCCGCTCTGCAGCGGACAACACAACAACACATGGAGACGGCATGGCCCCCTCGCACGCAGCGCCGCCGGATGCGTCCCGGCGCTTGTTCCTCAAGGTTGGCGCGGGATTTTCCGCCGCTGTCGCCTGTACGGCGCTGCTGCCCGCGCTGACCGGCTGCGGCACGTCCGACACGCCGCCAGCACCGGGCTTGGCCTATCTGAAGCCGGCCGACGTGGCCCTGTTCCGCGCCGTGCTGCCCGCCATCGCCATCGAACTGGAACCGATGCCCGCCGCGCAGCGCCATGCGCGCATCGACGCCGCGCTGAAGAACATCGACGGCTCGATCGCTGCGATGGGCCAGAACGGCCAGGCGGAACTGCGCAAGCTGCTGGACTTGTTGTCCAGCACGCCATTGCGCTGGGCGCTGGCCGGCATCCGCACGCCCTGGGAAGCCGCCACGTTGCAACAGGTGCGCAACTTCCTGGCGCGCTGGCGCGGCAGCCGGTTTGCCACGCTCAACGCCGGCGGCGTGGTGCTGGTGAAGCTGGCCAGCGTCGGCTACTTCGTGCTGCCCGATACCTGGGAAGCCAGCGGCTATCCCGGGCCCAATCCCGCCGTCTACCGCGCGCTCCAAAGCTGAGACCAACATGGCCATTGACGACATCTACGGCGCCGGCATGGCGTCTGGCTGGCGCGTGCTCGACGCCGCCACCTTTACCGCTTCGCGCACACTCGACGCGGACATTGCCATCGTCGGCAGCGGCGCGGGCGGCGGCATGGCGGCGGAAATCTTCAGCCAGGCCGGGCTCAAGGTCCTGCTGATCGAAGAGGGTGGGCTCCATACCTCGAACAGCTTCAAGGACATGGACGAAGCGCGCGCCTATCGCGAGCTGTACCAGGAGGCCGCGGCGCGCGCCACGTCGGACGGCGCCATCTCGATCCTGCAGGGGCGCTCGGTGGGCGGCAGCACCACGGTGAACTGGTCGTCGAGCTTCCGCACGCCGCCGCACACGCTGGCGCACTGGGCCGCCGAACACGCGGTAACCGGGCATGGCGAGGCCGACATGGCGCCGTGGTTCGCGCAGGTCGAGGCGCGCCTGAACATGGCGCCCTGGGAGATGGACCCGAACCCGAACAACGCCGTGCTGCGGCATGGGTGCGAGGCGCTCGGCTGGGAGTGGCACGTGATCCCGCGCAACGTGAAGGGATGCTGGAACGCCGGCTATTGCGGCCTGGGCTGCCCGGTCAACGCCAAGCAGTCGATGCTGGTATCGACGATTCCAGGCGCGCTGGCCCATGGCGCCACGCTGGTGCACCGGCTGCGCGTGCGCACCCTCGACCACGACGGCAAGCGCGTGCGCGGCCTGACCGCCGAGGCCATCGGCCACGACGGCTACACGCCCACCGGCATTGGCGTGACCGTGCGCGCTCAATACGTGATCGCGGCCGGCGGCGCCATCAACACGCCCGCCTTGCTGCTGCGCTCCCGGGTGCCAGATCCGCACGACCGCATCGGACAGCGCACGTTTATTCATCCGGTGAATTTGAGCATCGCCGAAATGCCAGAGAAAATTGATCCGTATTATGGCGCGCCGCAGTCGGTGGCCTCGGATCATTTCCAGTGGCGCGACGGCGCCACGGGGGCCATGGGCTACAAGCTCGAAGTGCCGCCGATGTTCCCCGGCATCAGCGCGGGGGTTTTCAATGCGATGGGCGAAGACCTGAAGCGCGAAATGGCCGCGCTGCCGCATACCAACGCCATGCTGGCGCTGCTGCGCGACGGCTTCGTGCCGGACAGCCCGGGCGGGCGCGTGCGCATTGCCGGCGATGGCAGCCCGGTGCTGGACTACGACGTCAGCGACTATGTGTGGGACGGCGTGCGCCGGGCCTACCTGAGCATGGCCGAGGCACAGTTCGCGGCGGGCGCGCGGCGCGTGCGGCCGGCCCACCTCGATGCCACCTACTACACGAGCTGGCCGCAGGCGCGCGCAGCCATCGGGCAGTTGCCGTTGAAGAAGTTTCGCGCGCTGCTGTTCACCGCGCACCTGATGGGTGGCTGCGCCATGAGCGATGACCCTGCGCGCGGTGTGGTGAATAGCGCGGGCCGCCACCACCAGCTCGCCAACCTTTATATCTTCGACGGTTCGGTGTTCCCAACCAGCATCGGTGCGAATCCCCAGTTGTCAGTGTTCGCATTGACGGCGCAGAATGCCTCTGCGATGCACAAGACCATCACGGCGTGATCGGATTCCTGCCAGGCGGCACGTCACGTGACGTGGGGCTTGCAATTTAGAGCAAGTCTTCGAAAAATGGTCTTGTGAAACGCTCGGAGCGCTGGATAGGCTCCCTACAACCGTTTCAAGCATCCGTATGCCGATAGAGCAAGGAGCGGACGGTCGTGGATTTGAAGTACTTTTTTTGCAGGGGTCCACAGCGGTTTTTCAGCGAGAGACGCCCCCATGAAGACCGGGAAAACCACGGCAGGAGATACGAAGGCTCGCATCCTCGATGCGACCGAGAAGCTGTTCATCGAGGTTGGCTATGAAGCGACGTCGCTCAGACAGGTAACGTCGCGCGCCATCGTCAACCTGGCAGCTGTCAACTATCACTTCCGGAGCAAGGAGATCATGATGCAGTCGGTGCTGAGCCGCCGGCTGGATCCCCTCAACACCAGGCGGCTTGCGTTGCTGGACGCGTGCGAGGCACGCTGGCCCGGCAACCAGATCCGCTGCGAACACGTGATGGGTGCGCTGTTCGTGCCCGCGCTGCAGATGGCGCGCGAGCCCGAACTGGGTGGCCCGTCGTTCCTGCGCCTGCTCGGGCGCGTGTATTCCGATACCTCGCCATTCATCCAGTCCTGGCTGATGGGGCACTACGCACCGGTGTTCGGGCGCTTCTTCGAAGCGTTTGCGCGCGCGCTGCCCGACGTGCCGCGCCAGGAGCTTGGCTGGCGCCTGCATTTCGCGCTGAAGGCACTGGCGGGCGTGCTGGCCGGCGATGAACTCGGCAACCTGATGCCGGCATTCACGCAGGGCCGGCGCATGAGCGACGCGCAGGTGCTGGCCCAGCTCACGTCGATGGTGGTGGCCGCGCTGAAATCGCCATCGCCGGAAACGCACGAGCTTGGCGCGCTGCAGGAGGTGTTTGAAATCGGCGACGCCCAGCACGCCGACGAACAGGCACAGATGGCGGCGCAGACCGCCACGGCTGAAAGCGAGGCCCAGCAGGTGGCCGCAGCCACAGCCGCCGCACTGGGGCGCGCACGACGCAGCGCACGCACGGTGCGCAACGAAGGCGCGAACCGCTCCGCCACGGCCAGCCTGGCCGTACGGCGCGAGCACTGCGCCTTCCCCAGCAATCCGCTCGATGACTGGATGCGCACCCGCCCCAGAACCTAGCCGCGCTGGCGCAACGGCCTCCACCGAAACCGTTGCGCCAGTCGGCCACCGAGCAGGCGACCCCACCCGTCGCCACTGACTCCGAGACGTTCAGCAAATCGAATCGCCACGCGGCACCACGCGAGGCGTGACCCGCTGCGCGCTGCGTTCGCCGTGCGCGATGCACCTGCCGTGTCCGCACGCGCGGGAGGGCCCCGTCTTGCCCGCAACACCATGACAAGACACTGGAGACACGCGATGAAGCAGATGTTCGTGATTGCCGCGTTCGGCGGCGCGCTGGGCTTCCTGGCCGCACCGGCCGGCAGCCTGTTCGACGCCCATGCGCAAGGCGCGCCCGCAGCTCAGACCCAGCAGCCCAACCGCACGCCCACGCCGTACGACGGCCTGCCCACCTCCCAGCAGACCACGCTGTTCGCCAGGCAGATTGCCAGCGGCGAGCTGGCGGCCATGCCCGACGCGCAGGTGCTGGCCGTGTTCGACGCGCTGCAGCCCGAAGCGTTGCTGACGTGGGCACGCCAGGAGATCAACCGCTATCCCGAGTACGAATACTGGATGACGCGCCAGGAGCGGCTCAACGGCCAGTGGCAGGACAAGCCCGCGCGCATGATGATCCGCTACCGCCATCTGCCGCGCCAGCTCTATGCAAAGTGGCTGCCCAACGGCGCGCAGGCGGGCCAGGAAATCATCTACGACGAAACGAAGCGCAAGGAAGAGATGTATGGCCACCTGGGCGGCATCATGGGCTTCACGTCGATCTGGACCAGCATCGACGGCACGCTCGCGAAATCGCAATCGAACCATACCGTGCGCGACCTCGGCTTCCAGTTCGTGCTGTCGATGCTGGAGCGCGACGCCAGGACGCTGCGTGCCGCGGGGTTGTCCGAGAAGTACGCGCGCACGGAGATCGTGCACGAGCAGGGCGTGCGCATGGTGGCGCTGACGTGGGAGCTGCCCGAGGGCGCGCCGAAGTACTACGCGAAGAAGGTGCAGCTGATGTTCGACCTCAAGCATCCGTGGCCACGCGCGGAAACCGCATGGGATGCCGACGGCAACATGGTCGAGAAGATCGTCTTCGAGAAGGCCGTGAAGAAGACCTTCGATGCGTCGGCCTTCGACCCCTCGAACGGCGAATACAAGTTCTGAACCGCCGCGGCCGGGCGCCACCCCCGTTTGAATGTGTGCACATCTCCCTGCGCAGGCGGTTTGAACACCGGCGCGAAGCGCTTGGCCATCAACGGTACGCGGCGCGGCACCCACGTTTGGAACGAGCGCTCTATTGCGCCGAGGCGCTTGAAACGCGAGATTCCGACCACTGTGCGAGAGACCCGGCAAGGGCGAGCGCGCCGGTCAAGATAACGAGGAGACAACCATGCAAGCGTCGACGATCCAACGCGCCCTTTTTGCGTTGGCAGGGGTAAGCCTGACCATTGCGCTGTCCGCCTGCGGCGGCGGCGACGGCAGTCCCGGCGGCACCACGCCGCAGGCCGCGGCACAGCAGTGCGCCACCAATGGCACGTGCACGCCCACCGGCCCCACCGAGAACCAGCCGGTGGCCGCCATCTGCCCGAGCGTGCTCGACTACAACACCACGTACACCGGCGGCTCCGGCGCGGGCGAGTACGTGAAGATCCAGCTCGACAGCACGCAGGGCACCTATCGCATCCAGATCCTGGAGTCGGCGGTGCCGAAGCAGACCAACACGGTGTCGCCCACGCGCGCCGGCGTGACGTTCACCGGCACCATGGCGCATCCCAGCAAGCCGCTGCCCACCGCCGCGCAAAACAACTGCGCGTACGAACTGAAGACGGTCACGGCGTCCGACGGCATCTCGCAGGCCATCATCGATCCGGCGCACCCGCCGATCCTGTTCGTCGGCAACGGCGTGGCTGGCGGCGGCATTCCCGGCGCCACGATCGCCTACGACAACCCGGGCCTGGGTGGCATCGGCGTGATTCCGTCGACCACCTTCCCGATGTACCCGGTGCTGGCCTTTGCCGAGACCGAGACGAACTTCGCCAAGGTGGCCGGCATGTACAACGTGCTGGGCTTTCACCTGGTGCCGTCGGGCGGCGAACTGTTCGGTACGAACTTCGCGCCGGCCACCGCGAATGCCGTCGAAACGCTCAACGCGGACGGCACCTGCACCGCAGCGTCGGGCACATGCAAGACCACCGGCCAGCCGTGGACGGCGCGCGCCGACGGCGCCTTCGAAAGCGGCAATGCCAACAACGCGTCGCCCTATCCGTACTTCTACAAGGGCGCGCTGCTGCAGGACAACACGAGCCAGGCCAAGGGCGTGCTGATCGTCGGCAAGCTCGAAGGCAAGCAGGTGCCGCTGCTGGTACGCGTGGGCTTTGCCGACATCAATCTCGACCCACTGAACTTCCGGCTGACCGTCGACGACGAATCGGGCATCGCGCTGCTGTCGCCGACCACCGCCACCAGCGCCGCCGTGCTCAAGGGCGGCTACATCGGCTCGGGCAGCGACTTCAAGTACACGGCATCGTCGCTGCACGACAACGTGGGCGCGCTGCTCGATCCGCAGGACCCCACGCTGGTGCCGACCGGCGCGTTCCAGATGGACTTCACGCAAGCCACGCGGCCCGGCGTGGTGAGCACGGTGGACAACAGCGGACAGGCCGGATCGATCATCACCACCGGCCCGGTCTACGCGCACCTGTTCACCACCGCCGGCGGCCCGGTCTTCCGCGTCAGCGCGGTGGCCAGCCGATAGATCAGCCGATAGATCAGCCGTCAGGTGCCCCGTCACAGCACCCTGCCTCATACATAAGAAAGCCCCAAGGAGACGCCATCATGCAGCTGCCGCAATCGACCGAACCGCAGGCCACGCCCACCGCACGGCCGTCCCGCGCACCACGCGTCGCATCACACGGCGCACCACGCGTCGCATCACGCCTGGCACCCCGCCTCGCACTCGCCATCGCCACCGTCGCCATGCTGGCCGCCTGTGGCGGCGGCGGTGGCGATGGCGGCGGCTCCGCCTCGCCCTCTGCGGCCGCCACGCCGCGCCTGTGCCCGGCGTCGGTCGACTATTCCACGCCGTACCTCGGCGGCACCGGCTCCGGCGAGCTGGTCAAGGTGCAGATCGACACCACGAAGATGACCTGGGCCGTAACGTTCCTCGACTCGTCGGTACCCCGCACCACGGGCACGGTATCGCCCACGCGCTCGGACCCCACTGACGGCAAGAACGTGATGACAGGCACGCTGGTGCAGGAAACCGCGCTGCCCACCAACAAGCTGAACCAGTGCGCGTTCGTGCTGCAGGGGGCCAGCCTCGATCCGGCGCGCCCGGCCAAGCTGTTCCTCGGCGAAGGCGTGATGGGCGGCACCATTCCGGGCGCACGCATCCAGTTCAATGGCCTGCTGGGCGGCGGCGCGGTGCCCGACACCACGTTCCCGTACTTCCAGTTCATCGGCTTCGCGCAGACCGAGACCGACCTGGGCAAGGTGGCGGGCCTCTACAACGGCTCGGGCTTCCACGAAATTCCGTCGAAGGGCTTTGCGCAGGTGGCGCAGGACTACCGCATGTCGCTGGCGGCGGACGGCTCGTTCACGGTCTGCGACAACAAGACCGGCGGCACCTGCAAGCAGAAGGGCAACAAGTTCGCGCCGCAGGCCAACGGCACGCTGCTCTCCACGAACTACGAAGGCGAGCAGCCGCCGAACATCGGTGGCGTGATGGGCCGTGCCTACCTGATCGTGGGCAAGCTGCGCGGGGCGCTGGTGCCGGTGATGATCCGTGTGGGCTATGCCAGCGCCGACGCGTTGCCCCTGGGCGCCGACGATGAAATCGGCATCGGCATGATGGCGCCGGCGGTCTCCGCCACGCAGGGCACGGTCAATGGCGAATACGTCGGCGTGGACAGCGCGTTCGAATACAAGACCACCGCGCTGGTAGGCGCCGACGCCGCAATGCTCGACCCGTTCCACGCGTCGGACGCCACGCGCGCCATTGCGCTGAAGCTCGACTTCTCGCAGACCACGCCCGGCATCGTCACCACCACGCGCAAGGAAGGCACGCCCGGCATCACCGGCAAGCTGATGTTCACGGGCGGCGTGTTCGGCTTCCTGGAATCACGCAACGGCAGCCCGTACTTCACGATCGGCGCGTTCGTCGAATAACAACAAGGGGAGACAACCATGCAGAACAAGCGCCGCGCCCCCGCGCGCTGGATTGCGCTGGCGGCCACCTTTGCCGCCCTCGCCGTGAGTGCCCCCGCCTTCGCGCAGAAGGCGGGCGACAACGTGGTGTCCGCCGGCTGGTTTCACATCCAGACCTTCGGCACCAGTGGCCCGCTCACCACCAACGTGGTGGACGTGCCAATCAACTACCCGCTGGGGCTGCCGTCCACCTTCCAGGCGCCGGGCAGCGGCCTGTCGTCGTCGAACGCCGATACGCTGGGCCTGACGTTCAGCCACTTCGTCACCGACCACATCGCAATCACGGCCGTGGGTGGCATTCCGCCCGAGTTCAAGATCTACGGCCATGGCGAACTGATTCCGCCCGGGCCGGCCGGCGCGCTGGGGCATCAGAGCCTGGGAGACCCGTCGCTGAATCCGATCATCACGCGGGCGCGGCAGTGGAGCCCGGCGGCCATGGTGCAGTACCACTTCCGCTCGCCGGGCGTGGCATTCCGGCCGTTCGTCGGCATTGGGGTCTCGTACAACTTCTTCACCGACATCCGGGTGAATCCGGCCTTCGCCGAATCGGTGAACAACAACCTCGGCGCCATCCTGGCCGCCGGTGCCGGCATTCCGGGGCCGACCTCGGTCAGTGCCGATGCCTCGTCGTCGTGGGCGCCGATCTTCAATATCGGCGGCACCTACAACTTCAACGAGCATTGGGGCGTGACCGGCGCCGTCACCTACATCCCGCTGAAGTCGGAATCGACGATGACCATCAAGGCGTCTGACGGCACCGTGCTGTCGACGTCGAAGACCACGCTGCGGCCGAACCCGCTGGTGTTCTTCCTGGCGGCGACGTACAAGTTCTGATGCAGCCGCGCTGGCGGTAGGGCAGCGAAAAAACAAAGGGCGAAGCCGGTAAGGCCTCGCCCTTTGATTTGGATCGCGCGCTTGGCGCGCCCTCCCCCCACATGCGGGAGAAGGGCAACCACGCATCACTGCGTGGTGGTTTGCGCCGCGCCGCCCGTTTCGTTCAGCCCGCCGCCCAGCGCGCGATACAGGTCGATTGCATTGGTCAGGCGCAACTGCCGCGCTTGCACCAGCGCCTGCTCCGCCGAGAACAGCTGGCGTTGCGCATCGAGCTCGTCCAGATAGCTCGCCACGCCACTGCGGAAGCGCAGGCGCGACAGCTCGTAGCGCGCGGCCTCGGCGTTGCGCTGCTGCTCCTGGCCCGCCACCTGCTCTTCAAGCGTGCCACGTGCCACCAGCGCATCGGCCACTTCGGCAAACGCGGTCTGGATCGTCTTCTCGTAGTTGGCGATCTGGATGTTCTTGCGCACGTTGGACACGTCCAGGTTCGCCAGGTTACGGCCGTAGTCGAAGATCGGCAGCGTCAGCTGCGGCGAGAACGACCAGACACCGGCACCGTTGTCGAACAGGTTCGTGAAAGACGTGCTGATGTTGCCCGCATTGGCCGTCATCGTGATGCGCGGGAAGAACGCCGCGCGCGCCGCGCCGATGTTGGCGTTGGCCGACAGCAGTTCCTGCTCCGCCTGACGAATGTCCGGGCGGCGCGTCAGCAAGTCCGAAGGCAGGCCCTCGGGAATATCGCTGATGATGCGTTCGTCGGACAGCCGCATCGGCGCCGGCAGGTTCTGGATTTCGGCAATCGGCTTGCCCACCAGCACTTCGAGCGCGTTCTGGGCCTGCGCACGCTGGCGCGCCAGTTGCGCGGCAGCCACGCGGGCCTGCGCCACCAGCGACTCGTTGTCGCGCAGGTCCAAGGCCGACGTGGCCCCGGCATCGAAACGCTTCTTCGCCAGGTCGTACGTGCTCTGGCGCGCTTCCAGCGTCTCGCGCGCCAGGTCGTACTGCTCGGCGGCGGCGCGCTCGGCCAGGTAGGACTTGGCAACCTCGGACACCAGCGAGATGTACGCGGCGCGATGGGCTTCCTCGGTGGCCAGGTACTGCGCCAGCGCGGCATTCGACAGGCTGCGCACGCGGCCGAAGAAGTCCAGCTCCCACTGCGTGACCGACAGCCCCACCTGGTAGATGTTGCCCGTGAACGACTGGTCTACGCCCGACGTGGCGCCCGAGAAGCGGCCGCGCTGGAAGCTCGCGTTGCCGTTCACGGTGGGCAGCAGGTCGGCGCGCTGGATGCGGTACTGCGCGCGGGCTTCCTCGATACGCAAGGCCGCCGTGCGCAGGTCGCGGTTGTTCTCCAGCGCAGTGGCGATCAGCGTCTGCAGGCGCGGGTCGGTGAAGAACTCGCGCCAGCCGATGTTGGTGGCGTCGCGCGTTTCACCAGTCTTCACTTCCGCCGTGGCGTAGCCGTCCGGCGCGGCCGGGTAGCTGCCCGCCACCGGGGCGGCGGGGCGGTCGTAGTGCGGCGCCAGCGTGCAGCCCGTCAGTACCCCGGCCACCAGCAGCAATGTGGTCAAAGTCTTCGTCATGTCAGATTTCCTTGTGGCTGGCTTCCAGGCGTGCCTGTTCGCGGTCGTGCTGGGCCTTGCTGCCCTTGAAGCGGCCGCGCACCACCACGAAGAACACCGGCACCAGGAAGATGGCCAGCACCGTTGCCGTGATCATGCCACCCATCACGCCCGTACCGATGGCGCGCTGGCTGCCCGAGCCCGCACCGGTGGAGATGGCCAGCGGCAGCACGCCCAGGATGAACGCCATCGACGTCATCAGGATCGGGCGGAACCGCAGGTGCACCGCTTCCAGCGTGGCATCCACCAGGCTGCGGCCCTGGGCCTGCAGGTCCTTGGCAAATTCCACGATCAGGATGGCGTTCTTCGCCGAGAGGCCGATCGTGGCGATCAGGCCCACCTTGAAGTACACGTCGTTGGGCATGCCGCGCAGCGTCACACCGAGCAGCGCGCCGATCACGCCCAGCGGCACCACCAGCAGCACCGCCACCGGGATCGACCAGCTCTCGTAGAGCGCGGCCAGGCACAGGAACACGATGATCAGCGAGAGCGTGTACAGGATCGGTTCCTGCGAACCGGCCAGGCGCTCTTCGTACGACTGGCCCGACCACTCGTAGCCAAAGCCCGGCGGCAGCTTCGCGAAGTTTTCTTCCATCACGCGCATGGCCTCGCCGGTGGACTTGCCCGGCGCGGCCTGGCCGGCCAGCTTCACGGCCGGCATGCCGTTGTAGCGCTCCAGGCGCGGCGAACCCATGATCCACTGCGACGTCGAGAACGCGGCAAACGCCACCATGTCGCCATTGGCATTGCGCACGCGCAGCTTGCTCAGGTCATCGGGCAGCAGGCGGTCTTCGCCCTGGGCCTGCACGATCACGCGGCGCACCCGGCCTTCGTAGATGAAGTCGTTCACGTACGAGGAGCCGAACGCGATCGACAGCGTGGCGTTGATGTCCGCCACCGTCACGCCCAGCGCACGCGCCTTCTCGCGGTCGATGTCGATCCGCAGCTGCGGCGCATCTTCCTGGCCTTCCGGACGCACGCCCTGCAGCGCCGGCGACTGCGCCGCCATGCCCAGCATCATGTTGCGCGCTTCCATCAGCTTGGCGTGGCCCTGGCCGGTACGATCCTGCAGGCGGAAGTCGAAGCCCGACGAGTTGCCGAGTTCCGAAATCGCCGGCGGGTTCAGCGGGAAGATGATCGCGTCCTTGATGAACGACAGCGTGCCGAACGCACGGCCCACCAGCGCCTGCGCGGTCTGGTCCGCACCCGGACGCTCCTTCCAGTCCTTCAGTCGCACGAACGCGATACCGCCGTTCTGGCCGCGGCCGAAGAACGAGAAGCCAGCCACCGTGATCATCTGGTCTACCACCTTCGATTCCTTCTGGAGGTAGTAGTCCTCGATCTGCTTGAGCACGCCGATCGTGCGCTCCTGCGTGGCGCCCGTGGGCAGCTGCACCACGGTGATCATGTAGCCCTGGTCTTCATCGGGCAGGAACGACGACGGCAGGCGCTGGAAGAGCACCACCACGCCCGCGATGATCAGCGCATAGATGATCAGGTAACGGCCCGAGCGCTTGAGGATGCGCGCCACCAGGCCCTGGTAACCGCTCGACGCCGTGGCGAAGGTACGGTTGAACCAGCCGAAGAAGCCCTTCTTCTCGTGGTGATGGCCCGCTTCCACCGGCTTGAGCAGCGTCGCGCACAGGGCCGGCGTCAGCGTCAGCGCCAGGATGGCCGAGAACGCCATCGACGAGATCAGCGACAGCGAGAACTGGCGATAGATGTTGCCCACCGAGCCCGAGAAGAACGCCATCGGGATGAACACGGCGGTCAGCACCAGCGTGATGCCGACGATGGCGCCGGTGATCTGGCCCATGGCCTTGCGCGTGGCTTCACGCGGCGAGAGACCTTCCTCGCTCATGATGCGCTCGACGTTCTCCACCACCACGATCGCATCGTCCACCAGGATACCGATCGCGAGCACCATGCCGAACATTGTCAGCACGTTGATCGAGAAGCCGAACGCCAGCATGGCGCCGAACGTGCCCAGCAGCGCCACCGGCACCACCAGCGTGGGAATCAGCGTGGCGCGGAAGTTCTGCAGGAACAGGTACATCACCAGGAACACCAGCACCACGGCTTCCAGCAGCGTCTTGACCACTTCCTCGATCGAGATCTTCACGAACGCGGAGGTGTCGTAAGGGATGCTGAATTCGTAGTCGGGCGGGAAGAAGCGCTGCAGCTCTTCCATCTTCGCGCGCACGGCGGTGGCCGTGGCCAGCGCGTTGCCGGTGGGCGCCAGCTTGATGGCGATGGCCGAGGCCGGCTTGCTGTTGATGCGGGCCAGCGTCGAGTAGTCGGCGCCGCCCAGCTCCACATGACCCACGTCCTTGATGCGAACCGACGAGCCGTCCGGATTCACGCGCAGCAGGATGTTAGCGAACTGCTCGGGCGTGGTCAGCCGGCTTTCGGTGTTGACCGTGGCGTTCAGCTCGGTGCCGCGCGGCGACGGCGTACCGCCGAGTTCGCCCACGGCCACCTGGATGTTCTGCTCCGACACGGCGGCCGTCACATCCAGCGGCGTCAGGTTGAAGCCGGTCAGCTTGGCCGGATCCAGCCAGATGCGCATTGCGTACTCGGTGCCGAACAGATCGGCGGCGCCCACGCCGGGCACGCGGCGGATGGAGTCCACCACCTGTGCCGAGACGAAGTTGCCGAGTTCGATCGCGTCGGACTTGCCCGACTTCGACGAGACCGTGATGAACATCATGTAGTTGTTGCCGGCCTTGTCGACCCTCACCCCCTGCTGGCGCACTTCCGACGGCAGGCGCGCTTCCACGCGCTTGAGCCGGTTCTGCACTTCCACGGAGTTCAGGTCGGCATTCGAGCCGGGCGCGAACGAGATGTTGATCGTGGCCAGGCCGGACGATTCACTCTGCGATTCGTAATAAAGCAGGTTGGGCGCGCCGTTGAGCTCCTGCTCGATCGGCGTGATCACCGAATCCTCGATCGTCTTGGCCGACGCACCCGGATAGGTGGTGGACACCGTGATGATCGGCGGGGCGATATTGGGATACTGCGCGATCGGCAACTGCGTGATCGCCAGCACCCCGCCCAGCGCGATGATCAGCGCGAGCACCCACGCGAACACCGGCCGGTCGATAAAAAACTTCGCCATGAATCTGGCTCCCTGTTAATTCGTGTCGAAGGTCCGCATCAGCCCTGCTTGGCCGGGGACTTCTCGTCGGCCTTGGCGTCCTTGGCCGCCTCGGGCTTGGCGCCCTGCGCGGTGGCGCCGGAGGCCGGTACCTCGGCCGTCTTCGGGGCCTGGAACGGCACCGCCTTGGCCGGCGCACCGGGTCGCACCTTCTGCAGGCCTTCCACGATCACCTTCTCGCCACCCTTGAGGCCCTCGGTCACGATCCAGCGATCGCCGATGGCCTGCGGCGCCTTCACCGGCACCGCGGCCACGTTGCCGTCGGCGCCCACCACCAGCACGCTGGCGCCCTGGGCGCTGCGGATCAGCGCGCGTTGCGGCACGGTCAGGGCGTTCTCGTCGATGCCCTGCTCGATCTTCACGCGCACGAAGGTGCCAGACAGCAGCTCGCGCTTCGGATTCGGGAATTCGGCACGCAGCGTGATGGCACCGGTGGTCGGGTCCACGGTCATGTCCGAGAACAGCAGCTTGCCGGTGGCGCCGTATTCCTTGTCGTCCGCCTGCGGGAACAGGTGCACCTTGGCACCGCCGTTCACACCCTTGACCTTGCCCGACTCGATGGCGGCGCGCAGGCGCGCCACTTCGGAGGCCGGCTGGGTGAACGTGACCCAGATCGGGTCCACCTGCTCGACGGTGGCCAGCTTGGTGGCCTCGCCCTTGCCGACCAGCGCGCCCTCGGTTACCAGGGCCCGGCCCACGCGGCCCGAGATTGGCGACGTCACCGTGGTGTAGCCCAGGTTGATCTGCGCGGTGGTCACGGCCGCCTTGGCGGCGGCGATATCGGCATTGGCCTGGCCGGCGGCGGCCACGGCGTCGTCGTACTCCTGCTTGCTGACCGCGTTCACGGCCACCAGCGGCTTGTAGCGCTCGGCCTTCTGGCGCGCTGACACGGCATTGGCCTCGGCGCGCTCCAGCTGGGCCTTGGCCGATGCCAGTTGCGCCTGGTACGGGGCCGGATCGATGCGGAACAGCACCTGTCCCGCCTTCACTTCACCGCCCTCGGTGTAGTTGCGCGACAGCACGATGCCTTCCACGCGTGCCCGCACTTCGGCGGTGCGCACACCTTCCAGGCGGCCCGGCAGTTCATTGACGACGGCAACGGCAGACGGCGTGACGGTGACCACACCCACTTCCGGCGGCGGCATCGCGCCGCCCTGGGGCGCCTTCTGACCACAGGCGGACAACCCCAGGGCCGCGGCCATAACGGCAGCTGCGGCGGCGACGCAACGGATACGTTGGGACTTCCTCATCGATAACCCCATATGACAATTTGAGATCGGCCAGACGCACCCAACATGAACTGGGAACGGCCACACTCCGGGGACGGGGTATGGCGGCCAAAAGTGATGCTTGAGACGTAATGGATGCCGGCGGCGGGACTCGGTGGTGATCAGAATCACGCCAAAAAACGGCTTGGCCGAATTCCGGGCAAGCGCGTAGTATAGATACATTCGCGCATGTATGTAAGAGCCGATTGCAAATTTAGGCAGTTAGCAACACTTGGCACCTATTGCGTGCATTGGAATGTTCCGGCCCTGGCAGCACGATTGTTCCATTCAAGGTACGATGCGGCCCGCCAGTGCCACTGGGCAATGAACACATAAAGGCCTCGCGGCCCCTGTGCGGCGAGGACACCACGAGAGACCCGGATGGCCATCCAACTGGCCATGGGGAAAGAGGAAATGGTCAGACGTACCAAGGAAGAAGCGCTGGAAACGCGCAACCGGATTCTGGATGCGGCGGAGACCGTGTTCCACGCCCGCGGCGTGGCACGTCCGTCGCTGGCGGACATTGCCGAGGCGGCCGGTGTCACGCGCGGCGCAATCTACTGGCATTTCAAGAACAAGAGCGACGTGTTTGCCGCCATGTGCGACCGCGTCAACCTGCCCGTGGAAGCGCTGTGCGCGCCCGAGCGGCTGGCCCAGCAGGAAGACCCGCTGGGCGCGATTCGCGACATCTGCGCCTTCGTGTTCCGCCAGACCGTCACCAACCCGCAGTGGCGCCGCGTCTTCGAGATCATTTTCCACAAGTGCGAGATGGTGGAGGACAACGGCGCCATCTTCGAGCGCCAGCGCCAGTCTCACCAGGACGGCACGGTCAAGATGCGCGAACACCTGCGCCTGGCCATGGAGCGCGGCCAGCTGCCGGCGGACCTCGATCTCGACCTCGCCGTGAATGCCTTCCATGCCGCGATTGGCGGCGTGCTGGCCCACTGGCTGTTTTCGCCGACCGATTTCGAACTGAACCACCAGGCCGAGCGCCTGGCCGACGCCTTTGTCGACACGCTGCGGCTGTCGCCCGCGCTGCGCCATGGCTATGTGCCGCGCCCGATGGCGCCGCTCGACGCCGAGATGGCGGCGCTGTGCGAGCGCCCGCAGGCCGTGGTGGTCTGACGCCTATCCCTTCAGCGCCTCGCGCCAGCGCGCGAGGAATGCCTTCTTGCGCAGCGCGTCCTGCGCGGCCAGCAGCCCCGGACCCACACTGATCGGCTTGAGCGCGTAGCCAAGCCGCTCGGCCAGCGCATTGGCCGTGTGCGCGCTGTCGGTATCGGTACGGATCGTATAGAGCTGCGATGTGGACTGGCCCAGCAGCGCCTGGCCCTCGCGCGAGAGCAGGTAGTCCAGCCACAGGCGCGCGGCGTTGGGCCGTGGCGCACGGCGCGCGATGAACGCCACGCGCGACATCACCAGCGTATAGTCGCGCGGCGCGATCACGCCGATGCCGGCACCGCGCTCCATCAGCGACAACGCGTAGGACCCCAGCAGGTTGTAGCCCAGCACCAGCTCGCCGCTCGCAATGCGCTCCACCATCTCCCCCGTGGACGACGACAGCTGCACCTGCGCGCGGCCCAGCGCCTGCGCCAGGTACCAGAACTCGCTGCCCATGCGCGCATCCTGCTGCGCCAGCAGATAGCCCACCCCCGATCGCTCCACGTCGTACGTCACCACCTTGCCGCGCCACTGCGGCGCGTGCTCCTGCAGCAGGCGCGCCAGCCCGCTGCGGCTGCCGGGCACGTGCGACCGCGCAAAACGCTTGCGGTTGTAGACGATGACCGCCGGCTCGAAGGTGGTGCCCCACGCTTCGTCCCGCCAGACCGCCCAGCCGGGCAGGCCCGCGCGCTCGGGCGAGTCGTAGCGCTGCGCATGGCCATCGTTGACGAGCTTGATCTGCAGGTCCATGGCCGTGCTCCACAGCACGTCGGCAAACGCCGTGTCGCGGGCCGGCTGCACCGGCGGGGTCGATCCGAGGCGCGCGCTTTCCGCCAGGAACCGCTCATGCAGCTCCAGCGTGTTGAGGTCTTCATAGCGCACGCGCACGCCGGGATAGCGCGCCTCGAACCCGTCGATCAGTGGCTGCACGACTTCGAGATCGGTGGACGCATAGACCGTCACCGCCCCTTCCCGCCGCGCCGCCGCGATCAGGTCGGCATAGTCGCCCGGATAGCCCTCGGGCACACGCGGCGCGGGCTGCCCCAGCGCGGGCGCGCCGACGGCCACGGCACCGGCCGCCAGCAGCAGCTGGCGCCGTGCGCGATTGCAGGAATCCGTCAGGGAAGGGGGCGCGATGGACACGGAATCGGGGGTGCTGAACGGCGGGTCACGCCGGCGGACACCGGCGGGCAGGGCGGGGGTATTATAGGCGCCCGCGGCACGCACGGGCGGTGCCGCGAGACACGCAATAAGAGACAAGAGGGCGGAGGAGGTCCGGCATGCGCATCCTGCTGGTGGAAGACGAAGTGGAACTGGCCCGCTGGGTGGCACGCGCGCTCGAACAGGGCGGATTCGTCATCGAGCACGTTGCCGACGGCCTGCAGGCCGAAGCCCGCCTGACGGCCGAGGAATACGACGCCGTGGTGCTGGACCTGCGCCTGCCGGGCAAGGACGGCCTGGCGGTGCTCAAAGCCATGCGCGGACGCGACGACCGCACGCCGGTGCTGATCCTCACCGCGCAGGACACGCTCGACGAACGCGTGCGCGGCCTGAACCTGGGCGCCGACGACTACCTGCCCAAGCCGTTCGCCATCGCCGAACTCGAAGCCCGCATCCTCGCACTGATCCGCCGCAGCCGTGGCCGCGCGCATCCGCGCCTGCAATGCGGCACGCTGGTGTTCGATGGCGAGACGCGCAGCTTCACGCTCGATGGCGCGCCGCTATCGCTCACGCCGCGCGAATCGACGCTGCTGGGCGCGCTGCTGGCGCGCAGCGGCCAGCCGTTGACCAAGGCGCAGTTGCTGGACAAGGTGTTCTCGCTCGACGCCGATGTCAGCCCCGACGCCATCGAGGTGCTGGTCTATCGCCTGCGCAAGAAGCTGACCGGCCACGGCGTGACCATCGTCACGCTGCGCGGCTTCGGCTATCTGCTGGAGCCCGAGGCGTCCGACGCTTCTGGTGGAGGCCACGCAGGCAACACAGGCAACACAGGCAAGACGCCCGGGACCGGAGCCTGACATGTGGCGTCGCCACCTGCGCCAGCGCGCACGGCTGCCGGTGCGGCTGTGGCTGCGCGGCAGCCTGCGCCGCCAGCTGCTGATACTGCTGGTGCCCGCGCTGGCGCTGATGATGGCCGCCGACACCTGGTTCACCTACGGCACGCTGCGCGACGCGGCGAATACCGCCTACGACCGTTCGCTCTACGGCTCGGTGCGCACCATCGACAACGCCATCGGCATGGCCGGCGAAAGCGTGCAGCTCACGCTGCCCGACGCCGCGATGGAAATGTTCGAGACGGCCGCGCAAACCCACGTGTTCTATCGCGTGTCGATGGAGCGCACCGGCAGCGTCGAGACGGTGACCGGCTACGACGACTTGCCGCTGCCCAAGGGCGCACTCACCAACAACGTGCCGCGCTTCTACGACGCCGTCTATCACGGCGATCCGGTGCGCATTGCGGCGATGGCCCGGCCGATCTATCGGCCCGACGCCAACATGCGCGTGATCATCCAGGTGGCCGAAACCGCCGAGCCGCGTGCGGCGCTGATCGGCAATGTCTGGCGCAGCGCGCTGCTGCGCGACATCGCGCTGATCGTGCTGTCGGCCCTTATCCTCGTCGGCGGCATCACCTACGTGCTCAAGCCGCTGCAACGGGTACGCGACGACGTACGGGCCCGCTCGCCCGAGGATCTCACGCCGCTGGCGTTCGACGTGGTGCCCGTGGAAGTGCGCCCGCTCGTCGATGCCGTGAACGTGCACGTGTCGCGCTCCGAGGCGATGGCGCAGTCGCAGGCGCAGTTCATCGCCGATGCCGCCCACCAGCTGCGCACGCCGCTGGCCATTCTCAAGACGCAGGCGGAGTTCGCGCAGCGCCAGTTGCAGATGCGCCATGACGGCCCCGCGCACGATGCCCCGCGCGAAGCTGCGGCCGAAGCGGTGGGTGGCATTGTCACGCAGCTGGAGCAGGCGGCGCGCCTGACCAACCAGTTGCTGGCGCTGGCGCGCGTGCGCCAGCCCGCGCGCGACGGCGCCACGCCCGACGAGGAAGCCGGCGTGATCGACGCGGTAACGGTGGCCGAGCACGTGGCGCTGGACTACCTGCCCCTGGCACGCGGCAAGCAGCAGGATTTCGGCTGGGAACGCCCCGCCGGCCTGACCCTGCCGGTGCGCGCCGACGCGGCGCTGCTGCGCGAGGCGCTGGCCAACCTCGTGCACAACGCCATCCAGTACTCGGGACGCGGCAGCCGCATCACGCTGTCCGCCGCGCGCCGCGACGGCCGCGCGCTGTTGGTGGTGGAAGACGATGGCCCGGGCATTCCCGAGAACGAACGCGAAAAGGTCTTCGCACGGTTCTACCGCCGCGTGGAAAATACCGAGCCCGGCTCGGGGCTGGGCCTGGCCATCACGCGCGAGATGGCGGCGCGCTTCGGCGGCAAGGTGACGCTACGCGATGCCACGCAGGGCAGGGGATTGCGAGCGGAACTGGATTTTGCGCTGGTGGAACTGCAGGGCTGAGGGATTTTTTTCCCGCTGCTGTTTTCTCCCCTCTCCCGCATGCGGGAGAGGGGCGGGGAGAGGGGCGGGCGTCTCAAGTACGACGTGTGGCAATTTGAACCGCCACGCCCTCTCCCCCGGCCCCTCTCCCACGCGTGGGAGAGGGGAGAAAACAATGGGAAGCCAAAGCGCATTACCTCATCGGCTTCCCCATTACCGCATCCTTGCACGGATCGTCGCGCTCCCTGGGCGGCACGCGTACCACCGCGTCGAAGCCCGTGGCGGGCGAATCCGTTTCGATATAGCCCACGCTCAGCACGCTGTTGTTGCCCGCGTCCCACAGCCAGCGCGGCACGCCGATGTCGCGCCGCACGTGGCCGTTGCCGGCGATCAGCACCGCGCCACGGCTGGCGTAGGGGCGCAGCGTCTGCGCCATCACCGCATCGCGCGCGGCCTGCGCGCTCAGCATGCCGGGCAGCATCGTCTTCGGGAAGTGTCCGCAGTGCCCGGCATCGAGCACGGCCGTCTGTGCCGTCACGATATCCGCTGGCAGCGCCGCATCGAGGCCCAGCGCAGCCTGCTGGTCTTTCGCGAACACGTCGCCATAGCCGCCGCGCACGATCTTCGCGGCATCGGCGCGCGACAGGTTTGCCGCCAGCAAGGGTAGGTCGTATTGCAGGGCCAGCGCCACCACGGGCTGGTACAGCGTCCAGTCCCAGCCGGCCTTGCTGCCGGCCTGCGCGATCAGGTAGTTGGCGTCGCGCGGACGCTCGCGGCGCGCGCGATCGATATCGGGCTGGCGTTCGCGATCGAACTGCTCCATCGCGATGGCAGGACGCCAGCCGGCCTCCACCGCGCGCGACAGCGCCTGCAGCCGCTGCTGCTGCGCGGCGGCGTTGTCGTGCACCTCGCCGAGCAACACGTAGGACTTGCCAGCGAACTGCTGGCTCACGGCCTGTGGCGACGGGGATGACGGGGGCGTGGTGGGCGTGCTGGGCGTGCTGGGCGCGATGGGGGAGGTCGCGCAGCCGGCGACCAGCGTTGCTGCCAGTGCCACCGTGGCGATACAGGTCAGGGAGCGCATCATGGGCGGGCGGGTTCCGGTTTCATTCGGGCCTGCGGGAGGTTGGCGGGGTTGGCGGCGTTGGTGGCGTGGTTGCTGACGGCCGGCGTTTCGGGCACGTAGACCATCGAGCCATCCTTCATCCGGTACGCCACGCCGGCCTTGATGCCGTCGCCGCTGCCTACCTGGCCGCTGGCCTGGTAGCGCACCACCTTCTCGCCCTGGCGCGACACGATTTCCATGTTCGGCTTGCCCGGATTGGTGATGATCGTGACGTCGTTGTGCGTGAAGGGATTGAGCGGGTTCTGCGCGATGGTTACCAGCAACGCCGCGATCACCACCAGGAACACGTCGATCAGGTTGACCACCGACAGGATGGGGTCGTCGGCTTCGCTCTCCTCGAGGAACTTCATGCCTCGGACTCCCACTGCGGCTTCGACTGCCCCAGCCACACCAGTTCCTCGGCCAGCCACCGGCGGCGCACGTTGACCACCCAGAACGTGATGCTGGCCGCGATCAGCGCCAGAATCACCGCGGAGAACGCGATGGTCAGGTTCTCGCCCACGTTGGCCAGGTTGCCGCCGGACAGGCTCTTGAGCGCCGGCCCCATCGGAATCATCGTGGCCACCAGGCCCAGCATCGGCGCCACGCGTGTGGCAATGCGCGGGCGCTCCAGCAGCTTGTGCGCGGTCACGTCGAGCGCGTCGGGATGGCTGACCTTGTGGCGGCGCGCCCAGGCGACCAGCGGATACCCGCGCCCCGTCTCCATCGCATGGCGCCCCCGCAGCCAGGCCTGCATCGCGAAGTCGCCCAGCGCCCAGAACGCATACAGGAACAGCAGCCCGATCAGAACCAGCGTCGGGTACAGGAACAACTGGCCGACGTCGTACATCAGGGTTTCAAGCAAAGTAGGAGTCATGGTCGAGCGTCTTCGTATATATCAACACGAAGAATAGCCTACGGCGCGAATTCAATCGACGCATTCTTTATCCGGATACCGCCAACGCGCAGTAGCGCACCCCGCCGCCGCGCCAAGCATGCGGGGCGCCACGGCCGGATGTCCACGCTCAGTGCGTTACCGCTTCCGGCTGACGCACGTCCAGTGCGTTGCCTTCCGAGTCGATCTGCAGCGGGCCGTTGCCCGAATAGCGGTCCAGCGCCAGGTAGATCACCGGCGTGATGAACAGCGTGATGACCTGCGAGAACAGCAGGCCGCCCACCACGGCCAGGCCCAGCGGCTGGCGCAGTTCCGCGCCGGCGCCCAGGCCCAGTGCCAGCGGCAGCGCGCCCATCACAGCCGCGAAGGTGGTCATCATGATCGGCCGGAAGCGCAGCAGGCAGGCCTGGCGGATGGCCCGTGCCGGGTGCATGCCCTGCTCGCGCTGCGCCGCCAGCGCGAAGTCGATCATCATGATCGCGTTCTTCTTCACGATACCGATCAGCATCAGCACCCCGATCGTGGCGATCAGCGACAGCTCGACGTTGAAGATGAACAGCGTCAGCAGCGCGCCGATGGCGGCCGATGGCAGGCCCGCCAGGATCGTCAGCGGGTGGATGTAGCTCTCGTAGAGCACGCCCAGCAGCGTGTAGATGACCGCGATGGCCGCGATCAGCAGCACCACCTGCGTGGCCTGCGACGACTGGAACACGGCCGCGTCGCCGCCCCAGCTGGTGAAGATCGACGCCGGCATCTCGATCTCGCGGCTGAAGCGTTCCATCAGCTTCGACGCGTCGCCAAGCGGCGCGCCCGGCGCGAGGTTGAACGACACCGTCACCGACGGCAGCTGCCCCTGGTGGTTCACCGCGATCGGCCCCACGCGGCGCTCGGTGGTGGCAAACGCCGACACCGGCACCATCTGTCCGGTCTTGCTGCGCACGTAAAGCTTCGAGAAGGCGGTCTCGTCCACGCGGTCGACGTCGGCCGCGGTCAGGATCACGTAGTAGTTGTCGATCGGCGTGTAGATCGTGGACACCTGGCGCTCGCCGAAGGCCGTGTACAGCGCGGCGCGCACGTCCTGCATCTGCACGCCCATCGCGTTGGCCTTGTCGCGGTCGATCGTCAGCTGGGCTTCCAGGCCCGACTGCTGCGAATCACTGGTGACGTCGCGGAACACCGGCTCGGCGCGCATCTTCGCCATGAGCTTGTCGCTGTACTCCTGCAACTGGCCGGGCTTCACGCTCTGCAGCGTGTACTGGTAGCGGCTCTTGCTCTGCCGGCCGCCCAGGCGCAGGTTCTGCACCGGCGAGAAGTAGACCTGCAGGCCCGGCACGCCGGACACATCGCGGCGCAGCGATTCCACCACCTGCGGCATCTTCGGGCGCTGGCCCAGCGGCTTCAGTTCCACGAACATGCGGCCCGTGTTGATGGCCGGCGACGGGCCGCCGCCAATCGACGCCACCACGCTCTTCACGGCCGGGTTCGCACGGATGCGCTCAGCCGCGTCGCGCAGGCGCTCGGACATCGCGTCGAACGAAATGTCCTGCGGCCCTTCGGCGTTCACCTGGATCTGGCCGATGTCTTCCTCGGGGAAGAAGCCCTTGGGAATCTTCACGAACAGCACGGCCGTCAGCACGAACGTCAGCCCCGCCACGCCCAGCACCACGCGGCGATGCGCGAGGCACCAGTCCAGCCCGCGCGCGTACTTGTGCAGCGTCCACTCGAACAGGTCCTCGAACCACTGGGTGCTGCGCATGCCCAGCGTGCGCTGCTGCGGCACGTGGTGCGCCGGCGCGCCGTGCGGATGGTCGCCATAGGCATGCTGCGATTCGTCCACCGGCACGTTCTCGGCCGACAGGAAGCGCGCGCAGAGCATCGGGATCAGCGTGAGCGAGACCAGCGCCGACACCAGGATCGACAGCGACACCACGGCCGCGAACTCGTGGAACAGCAGGCCGATCACGCCCGGCATGAAAAAGATCGGGATGAACACGGCCACCAGCGAGATCGAGATCGACAGGATCGTGAAGCCCATTTCGCGCGAGCCCACCAGCGCGGCCTTCAGCGGCGGCACGCCTTCTTCGATATGGCGCACGATGTTTTCCAGCATCACGATGGCATCGTCCACCACCAGGCCCACGGCCAGCGTGATGGCCAGCAGCGACACGTTGTCGAGGCTGTAGCCGAACGCCTTCATCAGCGCCACCGTGCCGATCAGCGAGATCGGCAGCGACACGGTGGGGATCAGCGTGGCCGCCGCGCGGCGCAGGAACAGGAAGATCACCATCACCACCAGCGCCACCGTCAGCGCCAGCGTGAACTGCACGTCGTGGATCGACTCGCGAATGGAGTTCGAGCGGTCGTTCACCACGCTTACGTTCACCGAGCCAGGCATCTGCTGCACCAGGCGAGGCAGGGCCGCCTTGATGGCGTCGACCACGGCCACGGTGTTGGCATCGGGCTGGCGCAGCACGGCCAGCACGATCGAGCGCTCGTTGTTGAGCCAGCTGCCGGTCTTGATGGTCTCGACGCTGTCTTCCACGTCGGCCACGTCAGAGAGGCGCACCACGGCGCCGCTGGGCTGGCTGGCCACGATGATGTTGCGGAACGCGTCCGCACTGGTCATCTGGCGGTTGGCCTGGATGGTCAGCGTCTGGCGCGCGCCATCGAGCGTGCCCACCGGCGTGTTGGCGTTGGCGCGGTTGAGCGCCGTGGCCAGTTCGTCGAGCGTCATGCCGCGCGCGGCAAGCGCGTCGGGGTGCGCGCGCACGCGTACCGAGAACCGCTTCTGGCCAAAGATCTGCACCTGCGCCACGCCAGGCAGCGTGGCCAGCGTGGGCGAGATGAGGTTGTCGCCAAACGCGTTCAGCTCGCCCAGGCTCATCGACGGCGAATTGATGGCCAGCAGCAGCACCGGGGCGTCGGCGGGGTTCACCTTGCGGTACGACGGCGGCACCGTCATCTCGATCGGCAGCGAGCGTTGCGCGCGGAACAGGGCCGCCTGCACATCCACGGCCGCATCGTCGATGTTGCGGTCGCTGTTGAACTCGATGGTGATGCTGGAGTTGCCAAGCGTGTTCGACGAACTGATCACGGTCACGCCCGGAATCGTCGCGAACTGCTTTTCGAGCTGCGTGGCCACGGACGCGGCCATGGTCTCGGGGCTGGCGCCGGGCAGCGTGGCCGTGACCTGGATCACGGGCGAATTGAAGCTGGGCAGAGCCGCGATCGGAATCGTCGGATACAGCACGATGCCGGTGACGATGACGGCCAGGCACAGCAGCACCGTCATCACGGGCCGGCGGATACAGAGCTCGGACAGCGACATGGTCTTAGTGTCCGTTGGCGGCAGCGGCGGCCGACGCCGAAGCGCCGCGTGCCACGGCCTCGCGCACCTGGCTGCCCGGGCGCAGGTTCTGCGCGCCCTCGGTCACCACGCGCGCGCCCGGCTGCACGCCTTCCACCACGGCGGCGGCAGCCGTGGTCACCAGCACCTTCACCGGTACGCGGGCCACCTTGCTGTCGGGTCCGACGGTATAGACGAAACGGCCCTCGGGGCCGGCCACCACGGCTTGCGGCGGCACGCTCAGCGCGTTGCGCAGCACCTGCACGGTGGCGCTCACGTTGGCGTAGGTGCCGGGCCAGAGCCGATGCTCGTCGTTGGGGAACATCGCCTTCACGCGGATGCTGCCGTATTGCGGATCGACGCTGTTGTCGACGAACGTGATCTTGCCGGTCACCGGCGCCGCGTTACCGTCGTTCGGCTGCGCCGTCACGGTCACCGGGCCGGCCTGCAGCGCTTCGCGCAGTGCGGCCAGCTGGCGCTCCGGCAGCGTGAACATCACGGTAATCGGCGCGATCTGGGCGATGGTCACCATCGCGGTGGTCGTGGTGGTGTTGGTCGGCGTGACCAGCGAACCGGGGAACACGTTGAGCACACCGGTGCGGCCGCCGATCGTGGCGCGGATCTGGCCGTAGCTGATAGCCACTTTGCTGGCCTCGATGGCGGCCTGATCGGCGCGGATCGTGGCTTCGAAGCCGTCGACCTTGGCCTGCGCGGTATCCACGGCGCTGCGCGAGATGAAGTTGCGCTCCAGCAGCTCCTGGCTGCGCGCCAGCGTGCGGCGCGCATCGGCCAGGTCGGCCTGGTCGCGCATCAGCTGCGCGCGGGCCTTGGCCAGGTTGGCCTCGTCCATGCGGGTATCGAGCGTGAACAGCAGGTCGCCCGGCTTCACCGACTGGCCTTCCTTGATATGTACGGTGCGCACCGTGCTGGAAACCTGCGGCCGCACATCGACGGTCTGCATGGCAGTGACCGTGCCGTTGGCAGTCACTTCCACCGGCACGTCCCCCTGCGTCACCACGGCCGTGCTGACGGTGGTCACGGCCGGCCCCTTGGCCGCCGGCTTCGGCGCGAACCAGGTTTTCCAGCCGTACCAGCCGGCCAGCGCGAGCAACACCACTACAACGATTGCCACCCAGGGCGAAGTACGGCCACGACGCGTGCTGGCGGCCGCGCTCCAGTTGCCATCGACGAAGCCTTTCGGCTGGTCGATCCCGTCTGTTTTCATGTAAGGACCCTCAAATGCCGCATGGCGCGCTCCCCCAACCTGGCACCGGCTTCTTGGAGCCGCATTGTTGCCCGCGCAAACCGCTACTAGTACCGCATCGGCCCGGTCAGGCCAAGCGAGTGGTATTACAAGCCATTACAGCACCGCAGGGGGCGGATGCCCGGTCCAGCACGGACGTGTTGGCCGGCACGCTTGTATCAGATACAAAACATTAGCAGAAAAGCGTGACGACTCAACTCGGGACTAACGCGGGAGATGCCCTCCCATACGCGGGATACGGCCGGAAGGCGGGGACGGAGGCCCGGACGGTCGGAAAGCAAGGGAGCCAAGCGGGCGCCCTAGGGCGGGCGAGCCCCGGCGCGAACCGGCTTGCAGCCTCAGGCGTGACTGCGCCGGTCCAGGCCGTGCAGCGGCACCCGGCGCGGGCCGGGCGTGAGCACCATGCCATCGCCGGCGCGGATCACGCCGGGACGCGCCACGCTCAGGTACACGCCCGAAAAGCCACTGTCGGCCATGTCGCGCACGGCGTGGGCGTAACCCATCACGGCGTTGAACTTGTAGCAGGGCTTGCGTGGCGATTCCACCACAAATTCGACTTCGCCGATGCGTAGCCGGTCTCCCACCCACAGTGCCGCCTCCAGCAGCCCCTGGATGGTGAGGTTCTCGCCCATGGCGCCGAAGGCCAGCGGCCGCTCGGCCTCTTCCACGCCCGCCTCGCGGCGCCGCGTGTTCCACCATGTGTAGTGTTCGATCGGATAGGCGTAGACGGCCCGGTCGGGCCCGCCGTGCACGGAGCGGTCTACCTGTTCGTCGCCGGCCATGCCCAGCCGGTGCACGCCCACCGCAATCGGATGGTGCAGGGTGCTCAGCGGATGCTTGCGGATGGCTGACATCACCACGGCTTCGGTGCCGGCGCCGGCTACCACGAGCGGCAGCGCCGTGCCGACATTGACGGCCAGAACACGGCCGACGGCAGCGCCGCCGGCGCCTGCCGGATTGGGACGCGGATCGGATTCGGCCACGGAACGCCCTCCTTGCGTGTACGGGCCCGCGCGAGTGCACCGGATGGGGGCGTCACGCGCTGACGTTGTGCACCGAGTGTACCGGCTCGTCCACGTGTTCGAAGGTGGGGAATGTGGGCAAACAGACGCACGCCGCGTAGCGTGCGTCTGTCAAGGTCAAAGGCGCGGTCAGCGCGAGAGCGCGGGCGTCAGGGCCTTCGGATTGACGATGCTGTCGTGCCGGCCTTCCAGCACATCGAGGATGTTCTGGAACGCGGTGCGGAAATACAGTTCGTAGCTGTCGCGCTCCACATAGCCCAGGTGCGGCGTGCAGATGCAGTTTTCCATGCGCAGCAGGGCATGGCCCTGCAGGATCGGCTCGGACTCGAACACGTCCACGGCCGCCATGCCCGGGCGCCCCCGGTTGAGCGCCGCCACCAGCGCGTTTTCCTCGATCAGTTCGGCACGGCTCGTGTTGACGAACAGCGCGGTGGGCTTCATGCGCTGCAGGTCGGCCAGCTTGACGATGCCGCGCGTGTCGTCGTTCAGGCGCAGGTGCAGCGACAGCACATCGCTGTCGGCGAAAAGCTGTTCCACCGATTCCGCCACGTTCAGGCCGTCTTCGCGCGCGCCATGCTGGGATGCCTCGCGGCCCCACACCAGCACGTTCATGCCGAAGGCGCGCCCGTAGCCGGCCAGCAGCTTGCCGATCTTGCCGTAGCCCCAGATGCCCAGGGTCTGGCCGCGCAGCACCTGGCCCAGGCCGAAGTTGGGCGGCATGGTGGTCGATTTCAGGCCCGACTGCTGCCAGGCGCCGTGCTTGAGGCTGGCCACGTATTGCGGAATGCGCCGCTGGGCCGCCATGATCAGCGCCCAGGTCAGCTCGGCCGGGGCCACCGGCGAACCCACGCCCTGCAGCACCACCACGCCGCGGTCGGTACAGGCGTCCAGATCCACATGGCTGCCGGCGCGGCCGGTCTGGCTGATGATCCTGAGCTTGGGCAGCTTCTCGAGCAACTGGCGCGTCACGCGGGTGCGTTCGCGGATCAGCACCAGCGCTTCCACGTCCGACAGGCGGGCGGCCAGCTGGCCCACGCCCTTGACGGTGTTGTTGAAGACCTTGACGTCATGCCCCTCCAGCAGGGAGAAGCAGGGCAGCTTGCGGACGGCGTCCTGGTAATCGTCGAGAACGGCAATCTTCATGGATGACTCATTGGGGGCTTGGTGCGCGCGACCACAGAATCAGCGCACGCCCGACAGTATTGTTGGCTTCCCTGACGCAACATTGACAGCAGACACGTCCCGGCGAGATCCCGCCGCGCGACGATGCTGCGCGGTGGCGACAGGCATTCTGACAGGGGAAACAATGCTGCGCAGCAAAAAACAGGGGGTCCGTACGGTGGTATTCTTGCCCGCTTGCCGCGGCGGACAGTGCGGTCGAGCCATGCTCCCGCCTCCTGTTTGCCGCCGGACAATGCCCGACCGGACCCTGCCGCCCGCCAAAAGCGGGCGAAGCGCAACTGTATCGCAGCCGCAGGGACCCCCGCGACCATTTGCGCGGGATCGGTCGCCGCGGAGTTGTAACGGGATGTGACGGTCCCCCGAGCGAGTGCGCCATGCCCAACGCGGCACGCCCGCCCCGACCGCCTTCCCCCGCCAAGGCTCCCCGCCACCGTGCGTCGGACATGAAAAGGTTTCCTTTTTCGCTTTGGAGCAGTCAAAAATGAACCACCCCACAATGCAAGGCACACCCGCACTGAACGTGCCGGCCTGGGTCAAGAACCAGAAACTGGTTGCCTGGGTTGCAGAAATCGCCGCGCTGACCAAGCCGGACCAGATCTACTGGTGCGATGGCTCGCAGGAGGAATACGACCGCCTGTGCGAACAGATGGTGGCCGCCGGCACCATGCGCCGCCTGAACCCCGCCAAGCGCAAGAACTCGTTCCTGGCCCTGTCCGATCCGTCGGACGTGGCGCGCGTGGAAGACCGCACCTTCATCTGCTCCGAGAAGAAGGAAGACGCGGGCCCCACCAACAACTGGATCGCCCCGGCCGAGATGCGCACCACGCTGAGCGGCCTGTTCGACGGCTGCATGCGCGGCCGCACGCTGTACGTGGTGCCGTTCTCGATGGGCCCGCTGGGCTCGCCGATCGCGCACATCGGCGTGGAACTGTCGGATTCGCCGTACGTGGCCGTGAACATGCGCATCATGACCCGCATGGGCCGCGCCGTGTATGACGTGCTGGGCACCGACGGCGAGTTCGTGCCGTGCGTGCACACCGTGGGCAAGCCGCTGGCCGCCGGCGAGAAGGACGTGCCGTGGCCGTGCAACCCCACCAAGTACATCGTGCACTTCCCCGAGTCGCGCGAAATCTGGTCGTTCGGTTCGGGCTATGGCGGCAACGCGCTGCTGGGCAAGAAGTGCTTCGCGCTGCGGATCGCCTCGACCATGGGCCGCGACGAAGGCTGGCTGGCCGAGCACATGCTGATCCTCGGCGTGACCTCGCCGGAAGGCAAGAAGTACCACGTGGCGGCCGCGTTCCCGTCCGCGTGCGGCAAGACCAACTTCGCCATGCTGATTCCGCCCAAGGGCTTCGACGGCTGGAAGATCACCACCATTGGCGACGACATCGCCTGGATCAAGCCGGGCCAGGACGGCCGCCTGTACGCCATCAACCCGGAAGCCGGCTACTTCGGCGTGGCCCCGGGCACCAGCGAGAAGACCAACTTCAACGCGATGGCCACGCTCAAGGAGAACGTCATCTTCACCAACGTGGCGCTGACCGACGACGGCGACGTGTGGTGGGAAGGCATGACCAAGGAGGCGCCCGCGCACCTGGTTGACTGGCAGGGCAAGGACTGGACGCCGGCCATCGCCAAGGAAACCGGCGCCAAGGCCGCGCACCCGAACGCCCGCTTCACCGCACCGGCCTCGCAGTGCCCGTCGATCGACGAGAACTGGGACAACCCGGCCGGCGTGGCCATCGATGCCTTCATCTTCGGCGGCCGCCGCAGCACCACCGTGCCGCTGGTGACCGAGGCCCGCAACTGGACCGAAGGCGTCTACATGGCCGCCACGATGGGCTCGGAAACCACCGCCGCCGCCGCTGGCCAGCAGGGCGTGGTGCGCCGCGATCCGTTCGCGATGCTGCCGTTCTGCGGCTACAACATGAGCGACTACTTCAACCACTGGCTCGCGCTGGGCAAGAAGCTCGAGGCATCGGGCGCGAAGCTGCCGAAGATCTACTGCGTGAACTGGTTCCGCAAGGACGCCGACGGCAACTTCGTGTGGCCGGGCTTTGGCGAGAACATGCGCGTGCTGTCGTGGATGATCGACCGCGTGGAAGGCCGCGGCCAGGGCACGGACCACGTGTTCGGCACGTCGCCGCGCTACGACGACCTGAACTGGGACGGCCTGCCGTTCACGGCCGAGCAGTTCGACCTCGTCACGTCGATCGACCTCGACGCCTGGCAGAAGGAACTGGCCCTGCACGACGAACTGTTCACCCAGCTCAAGCACAACCTGCCGCCGGCCCTGGTGGAAACCAAGGCGGCGCTGGCCAAGCGCCTGGGCTAAGTCGCCGGTTTGATCTGTCGAGAAGCCGCCCGGCCACGCCGGGCGGCTTTTTTGTCGCCTGTCATTCAGCCTTTCACGGCCTTTCTGTGCTGCTTGAATGCCTTCAGGTCCGCGATGGCAAATAGTTGGCTGCGCCCAACTTCCGCGCGCGGCGTCAGCTTACCGTCGCGAACGAATCGGCGGAACGTGGGCATCGACACCTCGAGGTATTCGGCTGCTTCAGCAGCCGTGAAATCGGCATCCGCGAGGTCCCCAAAGACTTCGCCATGGCGGAAATTCTCGTCGCCGAAGGCGCGCTGACCCACCATCAGGAAGAATTTTTCACGCTCCTCCGAAGCCATCGTCTTCAGGCGGTTGAACATCTCGTTTGCAGGCATTGTCTTCAGTATGGACGCACGTCGACATGACGTGACTGTATGCATCGAGCTTGCGGACCTCTATCAGACAGTTCTCGAACTGACGATTGGTTGCGCCACGGCAAGACAGACGCGCGGAAAGCCAAACGCCGAACGGCTCACCACCGTTCGGCGTTTTCTTTTGCGCGCAGCCTGCGGCCGGGCTACCGGTACAGCACCTCCGGCAGCCACAGCCCGATGCCCGGGAAGATGTACAGCAGCGCCAGCGCCACCAGCTGGATCGCCATGAACGGCAGCATGCCGGCGAAGATCTGGTTCAGCGTGACGTGCGGGGGCGCCACGCCCTTTAGGTAGAACGCGGCCATGGCCACCGGGGGCGAGAGGAATGCCGTCTGCAGGTTCAGCGCCACCAGCAGCCCGAAGAACAGCGGGTCGATGCCGAAGTTGTCGAGCAGCGGGATGAAGATCGGCATGAAGATGATGATGATCTCCGTCCATTCGAGCGGCCAGCCCAGCAGGAAGATGATGACCTGCGCCAGGATCATGAACTGCACCGGGCTCAGGTCCAGCGACAGCACCCATTGCTCCACCAGCGCCTGCCCGCCCAGCAGCGCGAAGGCGGCGGAGAAGATTGACGAGCCCACGAACAGCCAGCACACCATTGCGCTGGTCTTGACGGTCAGGAAGACCGAATCGCGCACCACGCCGTAGTTGAGCTGCCCGTAGGCCGCGGCGAGGATTGCGCCGCCGAGCGAGCCCACCGCGGCGGCTTCGGTTGGCGTGGCCAGCCCGAACACGATCGAGCCGAGCACGGCGAGGATCATGACCGCCAGCGGGAAGAACGACGACAGCAGCAGCTTGAAGATTTCGAGCCGGGCGAAGTTGAAGTACCAGTAGAACACCGCAAGCCCGACGGCCACCACCGCTAGCGTGATCCAGAACCAGCCCGGCGCGGCCCGTGCGGGCGCGTCGGTGGCGGCGGCAGCGTTGGCGGGCGCGCTTGCCGCCGGGGAAGCCGCACCATTGGCGGCCGGTGCCACATCCTGCGCGGTAGCGGGCCTGGGCGTTATGGGCGTCATGGGCGTTGTGGGCGTGACGGTCGGTGCGGCATCGGATGCATTCAGCGGCGTCGGCGCCTCGCTCTCGGCCGGCGGCGCCTGCAGGTCGTCGAACGACTGCGGCGCGGCGCTCTCGACGGTGGCGCCGATCTCGACCGGTCCGGCATCCGCAGGCTTCGGCGCGGTCAGAGCCGCATACATCAGGCTCATTGCCACGGCCACCACGAACGCCGGCATCAGCACCACGCCAAGCTGGCGCACCAGGTAGCCTGCCGGCACGTCGGCATTGCGGCGGCCCTTGAAGCCCAGCAGCAGCGCCGGCAACGCGCGCGTGCTGACGTGATCGTGCAGCGCTGACGCAAAGCCCGACAACGGAATTCTGCGTTCCTCCTGCGACAGCGGCGGCGCCAGCGCTGGCTTCAGCTTGGCGATGAGGATGGCGTAGAGGATGTAGAGGCCCGCCAGCATCAGCCCGGGAAAGAACGCGCCGGCATAGAGCTGCACCACCGACACGCCCGCCGTGGCGCCATAGACGATCAGCAGCACCGACGGTGGAATCAGAATGCCCAGGCATCCGCCGGCCGTGACCGCGCCAGCCGAGAGCTGGGTACTGTAGCCCGCCCGCAGCATCGCCGGAAAGGCCAACAGGCCCATCAGCGTGACCACCGCGCCCACGATGCCGGTGGCCGTGGCAAACACCGCGCAGGTGATCAGCGTGGCCACGGCCAGCGAACCGGGCAGCCACGCCAGCGCCAAGTGCAGGCTGCGGAACAGCTTTTCGATCAGGTTGGCGCGCTCCACGAGGTAGCCCATGAAGACGAACAGCGGGATCGAGATCAGCACGTCGTTGGTCATTACCGCGTAGGCCCGCTGCACCATCAGGTCCAGCGTCTGCGCCACCGCAATCTCGGGGTTGGCATGCCGGTACGCCAGCCACGCGAACAGCACGCCCATGCCCATCAGCGTGAACGCCGTGGGAAAGCCGAGCATGATCGCCACCACGATCAGCGCCAGCATCAGCAGGCCCAGGTGGCCGTTGGTCCAGTCAGCCGGCGCGGGCATGAAGACGATCACGGCGCCGACGATCAGCGCCATCAGCCCCACGCCGAACCACAGTTCCTTTCTCATCGCGCGCGCTCCTCGATCTTCGGCATCGGTGCGGCCGCGGCGGCATCGGCCAGCGGCACGTCCTTGCCCACCATCTGCTTGAGCTTGTCGACGTCCACTTCCTCCACGTCGTCCTCGCGCCGCGGCCAGTGCCCGGTGGACAGGCACAGCACGCAGCGCGCCACTTCCGCCACGCCCTGCAGCAACAGCAACCCGCCCGCGATGGGAATGACGGCCTTGAACGGATAGACGGGCGGCCCGTCGGCGGCAATCGACGAGTGCTCGTTCTGCGCCAGCGAGACCTCGAAGAAGTCGATGCCGGCCCATGCCAGCGCAATCACGCCGGGGAAGAAGAACACCAGGTACAGCAGGAGGTCGATGGTGGCCTGTGCGCGCGGCGCCAGGAAGCCGTAGAGGATGTCGCCGCGCACGTGGCCGCGCTTGGCCAGCGTGTAGGCGCCGCCGAGCATGAACAGCGCGCCATAGAGCATGTTGCTGGCGTCGAATACCCAGGCGTGCGGCGTGCCCAGCGCGTAGCGCGAAAACACCTCGTAGCTGATCATCAGCGTCAGGCCGACGATCAGCCACGAGGCCGCCTGTCCCACCAATGTACTGATACGGTCGATGCCCAGCAGCAGTCTTTGCATGCGGTGCTCCGTGGGGGCGCGGGCCATGCGCGGCGGATGGCGGCGGGTAGCTACGGCCAGCGGCGGCTAGCCGCGTTTGGTCGAGAAGTAGTACGACGAGGCCATGCGATAGTCGACGTTGGTATCGTTCTGCCAGCGCGTGCTGCGCTGCGCGAACGCCTTCATCGAATCGTTGACCTTCTTGAACATCGGGTTCTCCTTTTCCTTGCGCGCGACAATCTCGTCCCACACCTTCAGCTGCGCCTGCAGCACGGAGTTCGGCGTGGCATAGAACTTCACGCCCTGCTCCTGCAGCGCCTGGTAGTCCTTCGCGTAGCGGTCGATGGCCTTCATCGACATCTCGGCCGAGCTGGCGTCCACGGCGTTGGCGATCAGCGCGCGCAGCTTGGGCGAGAGCGCCTCGTAACGCTTGCGGTTGAACAGGATCTCGAACTGTTCCGAGCACTGGTGGAAGCTGCGCAGCATGCAAACCTTCGACACATCCTGGAAGCCCAGCGCGCGGTCGGAACTGGCGTTGTTGAACTCGGCGGCGTCCAGCAGGCCGCGGTCCATCGCCGGCACGATCTCGGCGCCCGGCAGCGCGTTCACCGCCGCGCCCAACCCCGTGAAGATATCGATCGACAGGCCCACCGTCCGGAACTTCAGCCCCTTGAAGTCCTCGGGCTTGGTGATCGGCTTCTTGAACCAGCCCAGCGGCTGTGTGGGCATCGGGCCGTACAGGAACGACACCACGTCGAGGTTCAGGCTTTTGTAGATTTCCTGTTGCAGTTCTTTGCCGCCGCCGTACTTGTGCCAGGCCAGCAGCATGTTCGGGTCCATGCCCCAGGCCGGGCCGGAGCCCCACAGCGCGAGCGCGGAATTCTTGCCGTACCAGTAGGCAATCACGCCATGGCCGCCGTCGAGCGTGCCCTTGCTCACGGCGTCGATCAGGTCGAACGCCTTGACCACGGCACCGGCTGGCAGCAGCTCGATCTTGATGTCGCCGCCAGACATGTCGTTGACCTTCTTTACGAAGTCGCCGGCGAACTCGTGAAAGATGTCCTTGGTCGGCCATGTGCTCTGCCAGCGCATGGTGACCGGCCCCTGGGCCTTGACGATCGATGGAAAGCCCATCGTGGCCGCACCTGCCGCCGCCGCGGTGGCGCCGCCGATGAATCCCCGTCGCGAAACCTTTTCCACGGCACCGGTGGTGCCGTCCTTGCGCCTTGCTGCCATGACCGTCTCCCCTTCGTGTTGGACGAACCGACGAACGACAACTGCACAACCGTCCCCCGGCGCGGCGTCGAAGACCGGCGCCACGTCGATGGACAGGTAAAGGAAAAGGAAGGATTCAGTGCGGGGGCCCGCTGCGCGGCGCCTCCAACGCCGGCCGCGCCGTCGCCGCAACCAGACATTGCGGACAGCCACGGGCCCATCAGTTGTCTTGATCTTAGGTACAGCAGATCACGTCAACAATGTAGGGAATACCCGATTCGGCGTCGGATGGCGCTCAGCCCGGTGCGCCGGGATCGGCGTCGATGCCCAGTTGCTGCACCGCATACTTGACCAGCTCGGCACGACCCTCGATGCCCAGCTTGCGCTTGAGGTTGAGCCGATGCGTTTCCACGGTGCGCACCGACACGCCCAGCCGTGCGGCAATGTCCTTGTTGGAATGCCCGCGTCCGATGCCGTGCAGGATGTCGCGCTCGCGCGGCGTCAGCGCGTCGAGCGGGCTGATGGTCTGCTCCGCCATGCCGCGGGCCACCCGCGCGCTGTAGAACACGCGCCCGGCCAGCACCGCCTGGATGGCGGCCATCAGCTCGTCGGCCGGCGCATCCTTGAGCACATAGCCGCGCGCCCCCGCGCGCATGGCCTGGCGTACGTATTCAAGGTTGTCGTGCATCGACACGATCAGCACCGCCACCTCAGGATACTGGTCGTGCAGCGCGCCGGCCAGCGCAATGCCGCCCATGCCGCGCATGCCGATATCGGTGATCACCAGCTCGGGCAGCCCCGCCGGGCCGGCGTGGGCCAGCCACGCCAGCGCGGCCTCGCCGTCGTCGGCCTCGCCCACCACCTCCAGCCCGGACTGCAGCGACAGATGCATGCGCATGCCGTCGCGCACCAGCGCGTGGTCGTCGATCAGCAGCACCCGGGCGGGGGCGCCAGCGGGGCGGAGGACGGGATCGTCGTCGTGCAGGGCGGTCATGACAGCGGAATATCGGAGGTAACGGAAATCACGGGCAGCATCGCCACGAGCCGCGTGCCGGACGGCATCGACACAATGTCGAACTGCCCGCCGAGCGCGGCCATGCGCTCGCGCAGGTTGCGCAGGCCGATGCCGCGCTGGGGGTCGTGCTGCATGCGCGCGACGTCGAAACCGGTGCCGTTGTCGCGCACGGTGAGCCGGGTGGCCGATGGCGAGAATTCGAGGTCGATGCCGACGCGCGTGGCGTTCGCGTGCCGGCCCACGTTGGTCAGCGCTTCCTGGGCGATGCGGAACAGCGCCGTGGCATGTTCGTCGGACAATTCGCGCGGGCGCCCGCTTTGCGTCACATCAATGGTCAGCGTGCTGCCGGCCTGCATCTCGCGCGCCAGATGCTCGAGCGCGGCGAACAAACCCAGGTCGTCCAGCAGGGCGGGGCGCAGGTTGCGCGAGACGCGCCGCACTTCATTGAAGGCGGAATCAAGCCGGTTCAGCGCCATGCCGAGGATCGGTGCCACCGATGCCGACTCCCCGGGCGCCTGGCGCAGGCGGTTGGTGGCCGCTTCCAGCACGAGCTTGACCGACACCAGCAGCTGGCCAATGCCGTCGTGCAGCTCGCGCGACAGCCGCGCGCGCTCCTCCTCCTGCGACTGCACCACGCGTTGCGCCAGCTGGCGCAGCTTGGCGTCGGCCTCGCGATGCTCGCTGATATTGAGCGCCAGCCCGCTGGCCGCCACCAGCAGGATGCTGATGGCCGCGATCACGCCAATCCACGCCATGGTCTCGCGAATGTCGGTTTCCGCGCGCGCATCGAGCTGGCGCAGCGTCTGCTCCACGTCGTCCAGGTAGATGCCGGTGCCGAGCATCCAGTTCCAGCCCGGCACGGCCACCACGTAGCCGAGCTTGGGCGCCACCTGCTTCGACGACGGCTTTTGCCACAGATAGCGCACCGAGCCGCCCCCCGACTTGGCTGCGGCAATCAGTTTCTGGATCGTCAGTGCGCCCTGCGGATCGCGCATCAGCCACAGGTCTTGCCCCACCAGCTCGGGCTGGCGCGGATGCATGAGGTTGCGGCCCTGCAGGTCGTAGAGGAAGAAATAGCCGTCGGGGCCGTAGTCGAGCCGTGCCAGCGCCTCCATGGCGGCCTGGCGCGTGGCTGGGTCGTTGCGGCCCGATGCCACCATCGGCGCGATCGCGCTTTGCGCCAGTTCCACGTAGTGGCGCAGCTCGGTTTCCTTGCTTTGCAGGTAGGCGGCCTCCACCAGCGCGCGCTCGTGGCGGGCCAGCGCCGTGGCCTGATATCGCACGGCAAAGGCGATGCCGATCATCGCGACGGCCAGGGGCGCCACGGCCAGCAACAGGATCTTTTGGCGGAGTTTCATCGAACCGGGGGTAAACACCGATGCCGGGCAGGCCGCTTGACATCGTCGCCCTACGTACTACTACGCAGGGGTGTTGCGTAGTTTCGCGCTTGTGTCGACATGGGCGGGTGTCAATACTACACGCCGGATCAAGCCGGGGGCCCGCCCACCGTGCAAATCCGACGCAGTAGGTGTACCTCGACCATACGTTTCACGCATGCGGGGCGCACTGCCTGCCTGCACGACAAGATCCGGTTCCAGACGAGAACAGACCGGGCGCCGCAGACATCCAGGAGACACCCTTTCCACGCGATTGTCGGCGGCCGCTATTCCGGCACCGCCCCCGCTGCCCGCACCTCAAGTCGCCGCAGGTTCTTTCAGCCGGTCTGAGGAGACCCTTCAACATGAATCGCATCGGACAACATCTGTTGTGGCTGGCCGTCGCCGTGCTCGGCGCCTTCGCCTTCGCCACCGTCGCGCTATCGCGCGGGGAAGCCGTCAGCGCACTGTGGATCGTGGTTGCCGCGCTCTGCATCTACCTGATCGCCTATCGCTACTACAGCCGCTTCATCGCCGACAAGGTGATGCAGCTCGACCCCAAACGCATGACGCCCGCGTGGCGCCACAACGACGGCCTGGACTACGTGCCGACCAACAAGGCGGTGCTGTTCGGCCACCACTTCGCCGCCATTGCCGGCGCCGGGCCGCTGGTGGGCCCCGTGCTGGCCGCGCAGATGGGCTACATGCCCGGCATGCTGTGGATCCTGGCCGGTGTGGTGTTTGCCGGTGCGGTGCAGGACTTCATGATCCTGTTCATCTCCACGCGCCGCGACGGCCGCTCGCTGGGCGACCTGGTCAAGTCCGAGATGGGCACCGTGCCCGGCCTGATCGCGCTGTTCGGCTGCTTCATGATCATGATCATCATCCTGGCGGTGCTGGCGCTGATCGTGGTGAAGGCGCTGGCCGGCTCGCCGTGGGGCACGTTCACCGTTGCCGTGACGATTCCGATCGCGGTCTTCATGGGCATCTACACGCGCTACATCCGCCCGGGCCGCATCGGCGAGGTGTCGGTGATCGGCTTCGTGCTGCTGATGCTGGCCATCATCGGCGGCCAGTACGTGCACGAGAGCGCCGTGCTGGCGCCGCTGTTCACGTATGACGGCAAGGCGCTGACGTGGATGCTGATCATCTACGGCTTCATCGCCGCCGTGCTGCCCGTGTGGCTGCTGCTGGCGCCGCGCGACTACCTGTCGACGTTCCTGAAGATCGGCACGATCATCGCGCTGGCCATCGGCATCCTGATTGTGGCGCCCGAGCTGAAAATGCCGGCGTTCACGCAGTTCGCGCAGGGCAACGGCCCGGTGTGGTCGGGCAACCTGTTCCCGTTCCTCTTCATCACCATCGCCTGCGGCGCCGTGTCGGGCTTCCACGCGCTGATCTCGTCGGGTACCACGCCCAAGCTGCTGGAGAACGAATCGCACGCGCGCTTCATCGGCTATGGCGCGATGCTGGCCGAGTCGTTCGTCGCCATCATGGCGCTGGTGGCTGCCTCTGTGATCGAGCCGGGCGTGTACTTCGCCATGAACAGCCCGGCGGCCGTGATCGGCACCACGCCGGAAGCCGTGGCGCACACCGTATCGACGTGGGGCTTCGTGATCACGCCGGACGTGCTGATCCAGACCGCCAAGGACGTTGGCGAAAACACCATCATCTCGCGTGCCGGCGGCGCGCCGACGCTGGCCGTCGGCATCGCCCACATCCTGCACCAGGTAGTGGGTGGCCAGGCCATGATGGCTTTCTGGTACCACTTCGCCATCCTGTTCGAGGCGCTGTTCATCCTGACCGCCGTCGACGCGGGCACCCGCGCCGGCCGCTTCATGCTGCAGGATCTGCTGGGCAGCTTCGTGCCGTCGCTGAAGCGCACCGAATCGCTGCCGGCCAACCTGATTGCCACGGCGCTGACGGTGGCGGCCTGGGGCTACTTCCTGTACCAGGGCGTGGTTGACCCGCTGGGCGGCATCAACACGCTGTGGCCGCTGTTCGGCATCTCGAACCAGATGCTGGCCGCCGTGGCGCTGGTGCTTGGTACCTGCGTGCTGGTGAAGATGAAGCGCGGCCAGTACGCCTGGGTCACGCTGCTGCCCACCTGCTGGCTGCTGATCTGCACCCTGACCGCCGGCTGGCAGAAGCTGTTCGACGCCGATCCGAAGGTCAGCTTCCTGACCCACGCCTCGAAGTTCAGCGCCGCCATTGCCGAAGGCAAGGTGCTGGCCCCGGCCAAGACGATGGAGCAGATGCATCGCATCGTCTTCAACGACTACCTGGACGCCGGCCTGTGCGCGCTGTTCATGTTCGTGGTGCTGTCGATCGTGTTCTACGGCTTCAAGACCGCCATGTCGGCCCGCAGCGCCGCCCGCCGCACCGACCGCGAAACGCCGTTCGAACCGATGCCGGCACAGGCCTCGGCCGCCTCGCATTAAGCACGGGAGCCGCACATGCTGGAACAGATCGGAAACATGGGACGTTACCTGGGCCAGTCGCTGCGGCTGATGGTGGGCCTGCCCGACTACCAGACCTATGTGGCCCACATGGAAAGCACGCACCCGGACCGCGCGCCCATGACGTACGAGGAATTCTTCCGCGAACGTCAGGAAGCCCGGTACGGCGGCGGGCAAGGCAAGTGCTGCTGAGCAGCGGCACTGTCTCTCCACGGAAAAGCGGCCGGCATGGCCGCTTTTTTGTTGTCCGCGCCGTTGACTGGTCTACGTCGTCCAGCGCAGTTCCTGTGGCGGATAAGGGGCTGCCTGTTGCGCCGGAACATCGGTTTTTAATGCTTTGATACCGTTTCTGGGGCGGGTTACAGGGCCTCACAACTGGTTACAGCAAGGGCAGGGTTGCTTCTCTACACTCCGCTTCCAGATACTCATCACAAAAGGAAAATACGATGTCTCGCCATCCTCTCCGCAACCTGACTCTGGCTCTTGCCCTCTCGGCGGCTGCGCTGCCGGCGTTTGCAGGAGGTGACCTGAACAACGCGCTCGGCGGTGGCCTGGGTGGCGTGGCAGGTGCCGCCGTGGGCGGCGCGCTCGGTGGCAGCACCGGGTCGGTCATCGGTGGTGCCATCGGCGGCGGCGCCGGCGGCGCTATTACCTCGAACCGTCGCGAACGCACTGGCGCCATCATCGGCGGTGCGCTGGGCGGTGGTGCCGGCACGGCAGCAGGCAACGCCGTGGGCGGCCGCACCGGCGGCCTGGTGGGTGCTGGCCTGGGCGGCGCGGCTGGCGCGGCGCTGGGCGGCAATGTGTCGCGCAGCAACTCGTACGACGATGACCGTCGCTACTACAAGCGCAGCAAGCATCGTCGCCACCACCGTCACGACGACTAAGTCGCGGTTGCAACAAGAAAAGGGCCCCCAGGGCCCTTTTTCAGTTTTCAGGGGGCCGCGCACCGATATCGCGGCACAATAAAAAAAGCCCGTACCGGTTGGTACGGGCTTTTTGCGGAATATCGGGAATCAGCGGTTGGCGCCGTCCGCGTACACATCGAACGACTTGGCGCCGTCGGTGAACGAGTCGAATTTGCCTGCCTTGGCGCCGTCCGTGAAGGTATCGAACTTGCCGGCCTTCGCACCGTCGGTGTACGGGTCGAAGCGGGTGGCCTTGGCGCCATCGGTGTACGGATCGAACTTGCCGATCTTGGCAAACGCGGGGGCAGCCGACAGGGCGGCGGTGACTGCAACGATCAGGGCGATTTGGCGCTTCATGGCGAATCCTTCACTTTCTTTCGAGGATGCCGGCGAATCTGGATTGCTGCGTTGCGGCATCGGATGTGAGGATATTAGGCATTCCCCTGATATGAATAAATATGCGCGTCCACAATGATTGATTGTGGATTCAACAATAAACTTCGCGCCCCGTGTAAAAGTTCATGGCGGACGCGGGAGACTATGTCATGGATCGACTGCAATCGATGCGCGTATTCGCCAAGGTGGTCGAACTTGGCAGCTTCGCCCGTGCGGCGCAGCAACTCGAGATGTCCAACGCCGTGGTCACCCGCTATGTGGCCGATCTGGAGAGCCATCTCGGCACCCGGCTGCTGAACCGCACCACCCGCAGCCTGTCGCTTACCGATGCCGGCGAAACCTACCTGCAGCGCTGCGCGCAGATCCTCGAAGACGTGGAAGAGGCGGAATCGATCGTCACCGCGCGCAGCCAGTCGCTCTCGGGCACGCTGCGGCTCGTGGCGCCGGTCATGTTCGGCCTGCACCTGCTGCCGCAGACGCTGGAACGCTTCCACCAGCTCTATCCCGACGTGGTGTTCGACGTGCAGCTGTCCGACCGCATGATCGACATCGTCGAGGAAGGGCGCGACGTTGGCGTGATGCTGTCCGACCTAGGGCTGGGCTCTCACCTGGTGGCCCGGCCGCTGATTTCCGCCGAGATCGTGCTGTGCGCGTCGCCCGGCTATCTGCGCGAGCATCCGCCCTTGCGCACCGCGCATGACCTGTCGAGCCACCGCGCGATTGCGATGCGGCTGCCCACGGCCGAGCATGAATGGACGCTCTCGGGCCCCGAAGGCGAGGTGACGGTGCCGATCCGGCCCGGCCTGCTGTGCAGCAACGCCGAACTCGCGCATCAGGCCGCCCTGGCCAACATGGGCATCGCCATGCTGTCTTCCTACCTGGCCCGGCCCAATATCGAGGCCGGACGCCTGGTGCATATCCTGCCCCAGTACCAGCTGCCGCGCCGCGATGTGAGCGTGGTCTACCCGAGCCGCAAGTTCCTGCCCACCAAGGTGCGCGCGTTCATCGACTTCCTGCTCGAGGAAGGCAAGCAGCGGGCGGGGGAGAACACCCCCAAGGCGGCCGTCCAGTAACCACCGGCCATCCAGACGAAAACGGCGAGGCATCTGCCTCGCCGTTTCCTTTCCAGGAAAGCCTGGCCGCGCCGTTACTCTTCGGCGTCGGCCGTCTGCTTCGAGGCAGCCCGCGTCTTCTTCGCCGCCGCGGTCTTGCTGGCGGCCGTCTTGGTGGCAGTCTTGGTCGCGGTCTTGCTGGCCGCCTTCCTGGCCGGAGCCTTCTTGGCGGCGGTCTTGGCAGCGGTCTTCGTGGCCGCCTTCGCCGGTGCGGCGTCGGCTTCCTCCGCGTTGGCAGCAGTCTTCGCAGCGCTCTTCGCCGCCGTCTTGCCGGCTGGCTTGGCGCCGGCCTTCGGCTCGCGTGCCTCGAACTCGAAGCCGATCTTGCCGTCCGGCTGCTTGACCAGGAACGCCTTGAAGTTGCGGCCCGTGCGCGACGACTTGAAGCCGGTCAGCAGGTCAGTCTTGCCATTGGTCAGCAGCTTGCCGATCTGCTCGCGCGAGATTTCCTGCTGGAGGATGATCTTGCCCGTGGTGAAGTCGCAGGTCTTCTCGCTGCCCACCGCGTGCTCGCACACGTACTTCATGCCGTGCTCGTACACCGAGCCGTTGCACTTCGGGCAATGACCAACCGGTGTCTGCTCGCTGAAGTCCACCGGTTCGTCGTCTTCTTCGTCGTTCTGCCCGAAGTCGAACTCCATCTTCCAGTGGTTCTCGTCATCCTTGACCAGCTTCAGGATGGCTGCGAACGGCCGGCCCATCTTGCTGCGGAAGCCCTGCAGCGGACCAATTTCCTTCTTGAGCAGCAGCTCCTCGACTTCATCGATCTCGAACTGGCGTCCGCCCGGGATCTTGCTGATCGAGAAGTCGCATGCCGTGCAGGCGAAGCGCCGGTAGTTTTCCTTCACCTGGCCGCCGCACTGCGGGCACGGCGTGTCGAGCGTGGCGTAGTCGCCCGGAATGGTGTCGCTGTCGTATTCCTTGGCGCGCTTGACGATCTGCTGCGTCATCTGCGCGATCTCGCGCATGAATTCGTCGCGCTTCAGCCGGCCGCGCTCGATCTGCGACAGCTTGTGCTCCCATTCGCCGGTCAGCTCGGCCTGCGTCAGTTCCTGCACGCCCAGGCCACGCAGCAGCGTCATCAGCTGGAACGCCTTGGCCGTCGGAATCAGTTCGCGGCCTTCGCGCACGAGGTATTTCTCGGTCAGCAGGCCTTCGATGATGGCCGCACGCGTGGCCGGCGTGCCAAGGCCCTTGCCGGCCATGGCCTCGCGCAGCGCGTCGTCGTCCACGAGCTTGCCGGCACCTTCCATCGCGGACAGCAGCGTCGCTTCGTTATAGCGGGCAGGCGGGCGCGTGGTCAGGCCGACGGACTCTACCTTGTCGGTCTTGACCTTCTCGTCCTTCTGCACCGGCACCAGACTGGCGTCCTTGTCGTCCTTGCCCTGGGCCTCGCGACCATAGATCACGAGCCAGCCCGGGTTCACCAGCACCTTGCCTTCGGTCTTGAAGTGGTGGCCCGCCACCTCGGTGATGCGGGTGGTCACCTGGAACTCGGCGGCCGGGAAGAACACGGCCAGGAAGCGGCGCACGACCAGGTCGTACAGCTTCTGTTCGGGCTCGGAGAGGTTCTTGGGCGCCTGCAGCGTCGGGATGATGGCGAAGTGATCGCTGATCTTGCTGTTGTCGAAGATCCGCTTGTTCGGCTTGACCCAGCCCTGCGACAGGATCTTCTTCGCGTGCGGCAGGTAATTCGGCGAGCTGTCGGCCAGCATGTCCATGGTCTGCTTGACCGTGTCCAGGTAGTCCTCGGGCAGCGCGCGGGCATCGGTACGCGGGTACGTCAGCACCTTGTGCTTCTCGTACAGCGCCTGGGCCAGGCCCAGCGTGTTCTTGGCCGAGAAGCCGAAGCGCGAGTTGGCTTCGCGCTGCAGCGTGGTCAGGTCGAACAGCGCCGGCGACTGCTGCGTCGACGGCTTCGATTCCTCGCTGACCGTGCCCGGCTTGTCGCGGCAGGCCGCCACGATGCTCTTGGCCTCGGCCTCGCTCCACAGGCGCGAATCGCGCGCTTCGGGATCGAACTCGTTCTTCTTGAACTTCGGGTCGTACCAGCGTCCCTCGTACAGGCCCGCGGCGGCGATGAACTCGGCGCGCACTTCCCAGTAGTCGCGCGGCACGAAGTGCTTGATCTTCTCCTCGCGCTCCACCACGATCGACAGCGTCGGGGTCTGCACCCGGCCCACCGTGGTCAGGAAGAAGCCGCCGCCCTTGCTGTTGAAGGCCGTCATGGCCCGCGTGCCGTTGATGCCGACCAGCCAGTCCGCCTCGGATCGGCAGCGGGCGGCGTCGGCCAGCGGCAGCATTTCGTCGTCTTCGCGCAGCGCGACAAACCCGTCGCGAATGGCCTGCGGCGTCATCGACTGCAGCCACAGCCGGCGCACCGGCTGCTTGGCCTTGGCCTGCTGCGCGATCAGGCGGAAGATCAATTCGCCTTCGCGCCCCGCGTCACACGCGTTGATCAGGCCGGTCACGTCCTTGCGCTTGATCAGCCGGTTCAGCACCTTCAGACGCGATTCCGTCTTGGGGATCGGGCGCAGGTCGAAGTGCGGGGGGATCACCGGCAGATTGGTGAAGCTCCACTTGCCGCGCTTGACCTCGTATTCGTCGGGCGCCGCGATTTCCACCAGATGGCCAACCGCGGAGGACAGCACGTAGTCGTCGCTCTCGTAATACTCGTCGTGCTTGGCAAAGCCCCCGAGGGCGCGCGCGATATCGGCGGCGACCGATGGCTTTTCCGCGATGATGAGGGCTTTAGACATTCAACGGGTCCTTGTGACGCGGCCGCCCCGGATGGGCAGCCAGCGCCTCTTGAAATTCAATGCAAACTATGTAAACAGCACGCCTGGGCTTTGAGGCGCCAATAATAAGCGCTGTTCTGACGGCCGTGCAAGCAAACGCCTCCGGGCCGTGTGACCGCGCTCAAGCACGGCGCCCCAGCTATCCAAGTAGCCAGGGCAGCACTTCCGGGTAGTCCGACGCGGCCGGCATGGCCGCTTTTCGTGTCAGCATCCGGTCCAGCACATCCAGGTGAGGCAGCACCGTTCCATAAAAGTGCGGCGCGCCGCCAGCGATGGGCTGAATCAATACAGTAGGAAAATTTTCGACGTCGATGGCCTCCCCGAGGAAGTCCGAGTGGGTTTCGACGTCGATCCAGACGAAACAATCGGCTGTATGGCGTGCCGCCAGCGCCGCAAAGCCCGGCAGGTACGTCTTGCAGGTGCCACACCACTCGGCGCACAGGCAGGCCACCAGCCGCCCTTGCGGCCGCTCGGCCAGCGCCTGGCGCAGCGCGGCGGGGTCTTGCTCGGGAAAGTAAACGGCCATTGCGATCGAAAGATGAGGCGAATGCGATACCGCGGATCATGCCAGACGTCGGAAACGATTGCCGGGCAGGCGCTCGGCCGCACCCGTCAGCTCCATCTGCAGCAGTGCCGCCGAGACCGCTTCGGCGGCCATGCCGGTGCGCTCGCACAATTCATCGAGCGTGACAGGATCATAGGCGAGCCCGGCGCCCAGTGCGTCCGGTGCGTCCAGGCCGGCCATCGGCGCTGCATCCTCGGCAGGCTTGGCCGGCCGGACCGGGGCCGGCTGCAGGTCAGCGAACTCCTCGAACACGTCCGCCGCGCTTTCCACCAGCTTGGCGCCCTGGCGAATGAGCTTGTGGCAGCCGCGCGATAGCTCGGCGTGGATCGATCCGGGAATGGCAAACACCTCGCGGCCGATTTCCGACGCCAGCCGCGCCGTGATCAGCGACCCCGACCGCTCGGCCGCCTCCACCACCAGCACGCCACGCGCCAGCGCCGCAATGATCCGGTTCCGGCGCGGAAAATGATCCGGCCGGCCGGGGGTACCCAGCGGAAACTCGCTGACGATGGCGCCGCCAGCATCGACGATCTGGTGCGCCAGCTTGTGATGGCGGGCCGGATAGACGATATCGGCACCGGTACCCACCACCGCCACCGTCCCGCCGGGCCCCTCCAGCGCCGCGGCATGCGCCGCCGCATCGATGCCCAGCGCGAGCCCCGACACCACGGTCAGCCCGGCCTGGGAGAACGCGCCGGCAAACGCCTGCGCATTGCGCACGCCCTGCGCCGTGGCATGCCGGGCGCCGACGATGCCGAGGGCGGGATGCCGCAGGCGCTCGGCGTTGCCATTTACATGGAGTACAAGCGGGGGATCTGCAAGGTCCAGCAAGCGGGCCGGATAGGCGGCGTCGGCCATGGTCACCAGATGGTGACCAGGCGCGTCCAACCATTGCAGCGTGGCGTCGATGCGGGCGGCAACCTGGGCATCGGGCGGGCTGGACAGCGCACGCACGACCGCCGGCTCCGCCACCTCGCGCAGCCGGGCGGCGTCCTGGGCCAGTACAGCCTGGGGCAGGCCGAACGCCGCCAGCAGGCGGCGGCCAGCCTTCGCGGAAATGCCGGGCGTTGCCGTGAGGCGCACCCAGGCCGCCACTTCGGCGGGATCGCGAGTTGATTCGGTCATCGGAAACGCGGTGGCGCATGCGGCAAACGCATGCGCGAGGCGGCTACTGGGGTGTCGAAGCCAGGTCGCCCACCTTCATCACGTTGCTGGCATCGGTCACCAGCGCGTAGGCCAGGCCCGGAAACACGCGATACACATAGGCCAGGCCATAGCGGTCGTCGGGCAGGGTGATCACACGGTTGCGGTCCGTGGAATCCTTGACCCGGCCGCCCACGCGCGACAGCGCCAGCACGTGTCCCGGCTCCAGGCCCGCATTGGCCCCGAGGTTCAGCACCACCACCTGGCGGGCGCCGCCATATTGCACGCCGCCATAGACGGCGGCGATGCGCGCCTGCACATCGTTCTCGGGCGCGTGCGGCACGTAGCGCACCAGTTCGCGCGCCGGTTGCGGCAACAGCAGCGTGCCGGCGCCCATTTCCTGCGGCGACTGGGTGGCTTCCACCGTCGTAACCGCATTGGGGCCCTCCGGGCCGCGCGTCACGCGGACGCTGCCCTCGTACTGGGCCTCGAAGCCGATCACGCGATTGGTGACCGGGTCACGTACCGGCTGGGCCGGCCGGAAGGCCTGCCAGTCGCTGCCGATGGCGGCGTCGGCCGGCGCAATGCCACGGACGTAGCCGGTATCGCCACGCCCCATGTAGACGCGCGCATCGGGCAGGGCGACGATCCGGGCCGAGGTGTCCACGGTGCCCTTGTCCACCACCAGCGGACGGGTCAGGAACGGCTCGATGTCGGAGGCCGGAATGGTCAGGATCGCTTCGCCATCGGCGCCTTCGCCACGCACGCGCGGCGAGAGGCGCGAATCGCCATTCACGCCGCCCGGTGCCGTCGTCGACAGGTAGGCGCGGCCATCGCGCTGAACCAGGTACAGGATCTGGCCCGGATAGATCAGGTGCGGATTGCTGACCTGCTGGCGGTTCATGCCCCACAGCGCCGGCCAGCGCCACGGCTGGCGCAGGTACTTGCCAGAAATGTCCCAGAGCGTGTCGCCCGTGCGCACCGTGTACTGGCCCGGCGCGTTGGGCGCCAGTTCGGACACGGGAATGCCCTGCTGCGCGGTGGCGTCGGCCTGGGCAAGTTGTGCGGGTGACACCGCCGGCTCGGCGGCGTGGACGGCCATGGCAGCGCCGGCTGTGATGCCGGAGACACATAGCATGGCGAGGGTGAACGCGTGCAGCCTGCGGCCCGACGCCGCCTGTTCTTTGGTAAGATCGCGCATTTTCCTGAGCCGGTCGGGAGAACGACCGGATTGACCCTAGGTAGAGCGTGCCTGCTGCGGCGCGCCTTGAATTTTTGTACTAGCGCCCCGATTCTGCATGGAAACCCCGCACGCCGCAACGGCGGTCGGGCAGTGGACAGCACCCGGCGTTGCGCCCGAGCATCATGGCCAAACTCGACATCCTGACCTACCCCGATCCCCGCCTGCACAAAGTGGCCAAGCCCGTGGCGGTCGTGGACGATCGCATCCGCACGCTCGCGCGCGACATGGCCGAAACCATGTACGACGCCCCCGGTATCGGCCTGGCGGCCACGCAGGTGGATGTGCACGAACGCGTGATCACCATCGACATCTCCGAGTCGCGCGACCAGCTCATGGTGTTCATCAATCCAGAGATCATCTGGGCCAGCGACAACCGCAAGGTGTGGGAAGAGGGCTGCCTGTCGGTGCCCGAGGTCTACGACCGCGTGGAGCGCCCCGACCGCGTCAAGGTGCGCGCGCTCAATGAAAAGGGCGAGACGTTCGAGCTCGAGGCCGACGATCTGCTGGCTGTATGTATACAGCACGAGATCGACCATCTGGATGGCAAGGTGTTCGTCGAATACCTGTCGCCGCTGAAGCTCAACCGCATCAAGAGCAAGCTGCAGAAGCGCGTACGCTCGCGCATGTAAGGATGTAACAGTGGCATGCCACGCGAGTGGCGTCTGCTATGGTTACACCTTCCAGACCCGCAATACCTACCGGCCGCCATGCGGCCGGTGTCGTTTTCATCGCCGATTTTTCTAGCGGACCTTTGCCATGACTCAAGCCCAGCCACTGCGCGTCGCGTTTGCCGGCACCCCCGAATTCGCGCGCGTTGCCCTTGAGGCCATCCATGCCGCCGGCTTTCCGGTGGTGGCCGTCCTGAGCCAGCCCGATCGTCCCGCCGGACGCGGCATGCAACTGCAGGCCAGCCCGGTCAAGCAGTTCGCCGTGGAAGCCGGGCTGGGCCCGGTGCTGCAGCCGCGCTCGCTGCGGCGCACCGGCAAATATCCCGAGGAAGCCGGCGCGGCGGTAGACACGCTGGCGGAGATCGCTCCCGATGTCATGGTGGTAGCCGCCTACGGCCTGATCCTGCCGGCCGAAGTCCTCGACCTGCCGCGTTTTGGGTGCCTGAACATCCACGCCTCGCTGCTGCCGCGCTGGCGCGGCGCGGCGCCCATCCACCGGGCCATCGAAGCGGGCGACGCCGAAACCGGCATCACGCTGATGCAGATGGACGAGGGGCTGGACACCGGCGCCATGCTGTCGCGCGACGCGGTGCCGATCGGCCCGCACGACAGCACGGGTACCCTGCACGACACGCTGGCGGCGCTGGGCGGCCGCATGATCGTCGACGCCTTGCGCGAACTGGCCACTGGCCGCGCGCTGGCCGCCACGCCGCAGCCCGGGGCCGGCGTGACCTACGCCGAGAAGATCGCCAAGGACGAGGCGCCGCTGGACCTGACCCGCCCGGCCTCGGCGCTGGCCAACCAGGTGCGGGCCTTCAATCCGTTCCCGGGTGCCACCGTGCAGGTGGGCGATACCGTCATCAAGTGCTGGCAGGCGCTGCCGCTGGCTGCCTCCACCAGCCTGCCGCACCCGCCGGGCACGGTGCTGGCAGCCGATGCCGCAGGCGTCATCGTGGCCTGCGGCGAGGGCAGTGCGCTCCAGATCACCGAACTGCAAAAGCCCGGCGGCCGCCGCCAGCCCGCACAGCAATTCCTGCAGGCCATGCCGCTGCCGCCCGGCACGCGCTGCCTGGTGCCCGGCGCCATCGCCTGAGTGCCGGGTGCGGCATTTGCACGCTGACTCCGGCCCGGCGGCCGGCGCTGTAAAAACCCTGCCATCGACATTGAATTTCGGCGGTCCTGGCCCTATCTAACAGGCATCGCGTCCCGCAGGGGCGGGTACGCGCACTGACTGGAGACGGGAGACCAAGCCATGTTCAACTGGGTCAAGACCTTCATGCTGATGGCGGCCATCACGGCGCTGTTCATCGTCATCGGCGGCATGATCGGCGGGCGCAGCGGCATGATGTTCGCGCTGCTGATTGCGCTGGGCATGAACTTCTTTTCTTACTGGTTCTCGGACAAGATGGTCCTGCGCATGTACAACGCGCAGGAGGTGGATGCCGGCACGGCGCCACAGTTCTACAACATGGTGCAGGAGCTGTCGCAACGCGCCGGACTGCCCATGCCGCGCGTGTACCTGATCAACGAGGACGCCCCCAACGCCTTTGCCACGGGGCGCAATCCCGAGCATGCGGCCGTGGCCGCCACCACCGGCATCCTGCGCGTGCTGTCAGACCGCGAGCTGCGCGGCGTGATGGCCCACGAGCTGGCGCACGTGAAGCACCGCGACATCCTCACGTCCACCATTGCCGCCACCATGGCCGGCGCCATTTCCGCGCTGGCCAACATGGCGATGTTCTTTGGCGGCCGCGACGAGAACGGCAACCGCACCAATCCGATTGCTGGCATCGCCGTTGCCATCCTGGCGCCGCTGGCCGCGTCGCTGATCCAGATGGCCATTTCGCGCGCCCGCGAGTTCGAGGCGGACCGTGGCGGCGCCGAGATCAGCGGCGACCCGCAGGCGCTGGCCAGCGCGCTGGACAAGATCCACCGCTACGCCCAGGGCATTCCGTTCCAGGCGGCCGAGGCGCATCCGGCCACGGCGCAGATGATGATCATGAATCCGCTGTCGGGCGGTGGCATTGCGAACCTGTTCTCGACCCACCCGGCCACCGAGGAGCGCATTGCGCGCCTGATGCACATGGCGCAGACGGGCAGCTATCCGGCCTGATGCCGGCTGGCGCCGCAAGCGGCCGCCGGCGGGTTTGCCGATTTGGCGGTTTTGGCCGGCCCGGCCGCGACAACGGGTAAACTGCCCGCTGGGTTCCCCCGGACCCGGCGGGCTTTTTTTATCCGCCACGCCCTGACGCCCCGGCGTCGCTGTCCCGATTTCTGTCCCGATTTCCTTGCCAGTCTGGTTTTACGTATGCGCCTGCCTCACGATTCCCTTGCCTTCCAGATGCTCGGTGCCGCCGCAGCTGTTCGCGCCGTGCACGAAGGCACGGCCCTGCCGCAGGCCCTCGAAGACGCCGCCACGCATCTGCGGCTGGACCGCGTGCGCGACGCCGCCACGCGCGGCGCCATCCAGGACCTGGCCTATCGCTCGGTCCGGCTGTTCGGCACCACGCGCGCGCTGGTCACGCAACTGGTGACGCGCCCGCCCGGCGTACTCGTGGACTCGCTGCTGGCGGTGGCGCTGGCCCTGCTGATCGAAGGGGAGGAGGGCGACGGCAGCAAGGTGGGACGCGGCGGGTACGCGGCGTTCACGGTGGTGGACCAGGCCGTCAGCGCGGCGGCGTCGGAACCCAAGACCGCGCATGCGCGCGGCCTCGTGAACGCGGTGCTGCGCCGCTACCTGCGCGAGCACAAGCCCCTGATGGCCAAGGTGCTGAAGGACGACGAGGCCCGCTGGAATTTGCCCGCCTGGTGGCTGGAACAGCTGCGCGCCGCCTATCCGGACCAGTGGATGGCATTGGCCGAGAGCGTCAACCAGCGCCCGCCGATGACGCTGCGCGTGAACCCGAAGCGGATCTCCGTCGAGCAATACCTGCAGGCGCTGGCTAACGCCGGCCTGGCCGGTACGCGCATCGGCGAGCAGGCCGTCAGGCTGGCTCGGGCGTTTCCGGTTTCGCAGGTGCCGGGCTTTGCCGAAGGCGACGTGTCGGTGCAGGACGCCGGTGCGCAGCTGGCCGCGCCGCTGTGCGAAGTTTCCGACGGCATGCGAGTGCTCGACGCGTGTGCCGCACCGGGTGGCAAGACCGGGCACCTGCTGGAACTGGCGGACATCCACGTCACCGCCGTGGAGAGCGATGCGGCACGCGCCGCGCGCATCCATGACAACCTCGCGCGCCTGGAGCAACGCGCCGACGTCGTGGTGGGCGACGCCAGCCGCCCGAAAGACTGGTGGGACGGCCAGCCGTTCGACCGCATCCTGGCCGACGTGCCGTGCTCCGCATCGGGCATCGTGCGCCGCCATCCCGATATCCGCTGGCTGCGCCGCGAAACGGACATTGCGAAGCTGATGACCGAACAGCGCCGCATCGTCTCGCAGCTGTGGCCGCTGCTGAAGCCGGGCGGCATCCTCGTGTACGTGACCTGTTCGATTTTCCCAACGGAAGGCGAGGAGCAGGCGCGCTGGTTTGGTGCGCAGCTTCCAGATGCGATACGATTGCAGGCGCCGGGCCAACTCCTGCCCGGTATCAAGGCGCCTGAGACGGCCGGCAGCGCCATCGCCGGCCAGGCAAGCCTGCCATCGGATCATGATGGCTTCTACTACGCCCGCTTCCAGAAACGCGCCTGATACTTCCGCCGATGCCGAGCCTGCCGCGCCTGTTTGACCTACGTGCCTCCGACCGCGCGGCGCGCGAATGGCCGGTGGCAGCCCTGGCAGGCGCCGGCGCCCGGCAGGTGTGGCGCAGGTGGTGTGCCACCGCATTGCTGCTGGTGGCATTGCTGGCATGCCTGCCCCAGGCGCACGCGCAACTGATCGAAAACACCGAAGCCCGCATCGAGTACCAGGATGGTGCGTTCGAGCTTGCCGCGGCCTTCGATTTCGACCTCCCGCCCGCGCTCGAAGACGCCCTGCACAAGGGCATCTCGCTCTATTTCGTCGTCGACTTCCAGTTGTCGCGCGCACGCTGGTACTGGTTCGACGAGAAGCCCGTCAACGCCATGCGGTCGGTGCGTTTGTCGTACCAGCCGCTGACGCGTCAATATCGTGTGTCGACCGGCGGCTTGCAGTTGCCGTTCAACCGCCTCAAGGGCGCGCTGCAGTTCATTCAGCAGGTGCGTGGCTGGCGGGTGTTCGAACGCAAGGATGTGAAGGCCGGCGAGACGTATCACGCGGAAACGCGCATGCGGCTCGACCTGTCGCAACTGCCCAAGCCGTTCCAGATCAACGCGGTGAACACGCGCGAATGGAACCTGTCGTCGGAGTGGAAGCGCTTCAACTACACGGTGCCGACCAGTTTCGACGCGCCGCCTCCGCCCGCCGCACCGTCGGCCCCGCCCGCGCCACCCGTGGCACCCCCGGCGCCGCCGGCCATGCCGGGCTCGTCGCCGTCGGCCGCAGCCGCGTCCGCGCCTTCCGCTGACCTGCGCACGCCGTTCGCACAGACCGTGTCCAACGTGCTGTCGCCCGTGCAACTCGTCCAGCCGGCCAGCCAGCCATGAACGGCAATCCGTGGGATAGCAGGTTCCGCCGCGTGCTCTATCGCGTGGTGGTGGGCATCATCGTGTTTCTGGCGCTGGTGCTGGTGGGGCTGCTGGCTGGCGCATCGGCCAATACCGAGTTCTTCGATCGGTATTTCACGCTGCTTTTCAAGGTCAATCTGGTCGTCGGCGTGCTGCTGGTGCTCACCGTGGGCGCGCTCGCGCTGACGCTCTGGGTGCGCTACCGCCGGGGCAAGTTCGGCACGCGGCTGATGACCAAGCTGGCCGTGTTCTTCGGCGTGGTGGGCGTGCTGCCTGGCGTGCTGATCTACCTGGTGTCGCTGCAGTTCGTGTCGCGCAGCATCGAGTCGTGGTTCGACGTGCGCGTGGAAAACGCGCTGGAGGCCGGGCTGAACCTGGGCCGCTCCACCATCGACAGCCAGCTGGCCGACCTGCAGGGCAAGGCGCGCCTGATGGCAGACCAGATCATGAGCGAATCCGGCGTGGCCACGTCGCTGCAACTGAACCGTCTGCGCGAGCAGTACAACGTGCAGGAAGCCGCCATCTTCACCGGCAGCGGCCGCGTGCTGGCCACGGCGTCGAGCAGCTACGCGGCGCTGGTGCCCGACATTCCGTCGGGCGTGCTGGCCGAGCAGGCGCGCATGGCAGGCGGCTACGCGGCGGTGGAGGGCGGCACCGATCCGTCCGCCGGCGAAAAGCAGGTCAATGTCGACAGCAGCCACCTGTACCGCATCCGCGTAATCATTCCGCTCGGGCCCGCGCCGGCCGCCAGTGACGAGCAGGCCAAGGCCTCGGCCAATGCCGCCGCTGCCGCGGCGCGCGCGCGCTCCAGGCTGGCCCCGCCGGGCGGCCGCTGGGCCGGGTCGGGGCTGTCGGTGGAACGTCGCCCCGAGGACGCGCCGGCCACCGGTTTCGGCCTGATGGGCGAGACGGTACGCGAGGAACGTTACCTGCAGGTCCTGCATCCCGTGCCGGCCGTGCTGGCGCGCAATGCCGACGAAGTCCAGCGCGCGTACCAGGAGTATCAGGAGAAGGCGCTGGGCCGCACCGGCCTGCGCAAGATGTATATCGGCACGCTGACGCTGACGCTCTTCCTGGCGGTGTTCATCGCCGTGATGCTGGCGCTGCTGCTCGGCGGCCAGCTGGCGCGCCCGCTGCTGATGCTGCTGCAGGGGACGAAGGAAGTGGCCGAGGGCGATCTCTCGCCCAAGCGCGAGCTGAAGAGCCGCGACGAACTGGGGCAGCTCACGCAGCAGTTCAACCAGATGACGCGCCAGCTTTCCGAGGCCCGTATTGCCGTGGAAGAAAACCGCGTGGCACTGGAGCAGTCCAAGGCGTACCTGGAAAGCGTGCTGCAGAACCTGACCGCCGGCGTGATCGTGTTCGACCGGCGCTTCACGGTGATCACCGCCAATCCCGGTGCGGAGCGCATCTTCCGCCAGCCCTTTGCCGGCGTCATCGGCCAGCCCGTGGCACAGATTCCGGGCATGGGCGACTTCGGCGAGATCGTGCGCCAGGCCTTCTCCGAGCAGACCGCGCGCGAGGTGCTGGGCGGCGCGCAGCACTGGCAGAAGCAGATCGAGCTGCCGCAGGGCGACGAGGAACAGCCGCTCACCTTGCTGGTGCGTGGTGCGCATCTGCCGGGCGGCAGCCGCGACGAGCCCGGCTACGTGGTGGTGTTCGACGATATTTCGGACGTGATCGCAGCCCAGCGCTCGGTGGCCTGGGGCGAGGTGGCGCGCCGGCTGGCGCACGAAATCAAGAACCCGCTGACGCCAATCCAGCTCTCGGCCGAACGGCTGCAGATGAAACTGTCGCCCAAGCTGGAGCATTCCGATGCCGAAGTGCTAAAGCGCGGCGCCACGACGATCGTTAACCAGGTGGCGGCAATGAAACGCATGGTGGACGACTTCCGGGACTATGCGCGGACGCCACCGGCGGTGATGCAGTCACTGGCCCTGAACGGGCTGGTGGCAGAAGTCTTGCATCTGTACGGCATCGACGATCCGGCGGTGCAGGAGCATCCGGTGATTCATGCGTCGCTGAGCGCGAATCTGCCTGAAATAAAGGGCGATCCGACGCAGCTGCGGCAGGTGATCCACAACCTGCTGCAGAATGCCCAGGATGCGGCGGCGGACAACGTGGCGGCCGGTAGGGCGGCGCCCCATATCACTCTGCACACCGAGACTGTAGAATACAAAGATTCTGCCGGCGAAGACCGGCAAGCCGTCAAGTTGTCCATCACGGACAACGGTCCTGGATTCGCACCACGGATTCTGAGCCGTGCGTTCGAACCGTACGTGACCACGAAAGCCAAGGGTACGGGTCTCGGGCTGGCGATGGTAAAAAAGATCATTGACGAACATGGCGCGCGCATTGAGTTGCGAAATCGCATGAACGGTACCGAGATGGCAGGTGCACAGATCTCGATCCTGTTCGTTAAACTGGCTTAGTCAATCTTGCGCGCCGGCGCCTCCGGTTAGCGCTGCGGTGGGGTTAAGAGGGGAAGTATGGCAACGATCCTCGTAGTCGATGACGAAATGGGAATCCGGGAGCTGCTCTCGGAAATTCTCAGTGACGAAGGGCATGTGGTCGAGCTGGCGGAGAACGCGCAGAGGGCACGCGAGTTTCGCGCGCAGTCCACGCCCGACCTGGTGCTGCTCGATATCTGGATGCCGGATACCGACGGCGTGACGCTGCTCAAGGAGTGGTCGGCACAGGGCTACCTGACGATGCCGGTCATCATGATGTCCGGTCACGCCACGATCGACACTGCCGTGGAAGCGACGAAGATCGGCGCGCTCAATTTCCTTGAGAAGCCCATCGCGCTGCAGAAGCTGCTGGCCGCCGTGGAAGCGGGGCTGGCGCGCGGCGTCGAGCGTCCGCGCACCGCGCCCCCGGCCACCGCGCCGCTGGCGTCCACCGGCATGCCCGACACCGTGGCTTCCACCGCAAGCGCGCCCGAAGCGCCGACGGAAGCGGTGACCAATGGCAACCCGTCCCGCGGCGTACCCGAAGGCGAGATGCAGTTCTCGTTCGACATGCCGCTGCGTGAAGCCCGCGACCTGTTCGAACGTGCGTATTTCGAGTACCACCTGGTGCGCGAACACGGCAGCATGACGCGTGTGGCCGAGAAGACGGGCCTGGAGCGCACCCACCTGTACCGCAAGCTCAAGCAACTAGGCGTGGAACTGGGCCGCAACAAGCCGGAACCGACCGAGCAGTAACCGCCGCTCAGAAATCGCTTGACGGGGCCGGTTCTGCCCGTTATAGTTTCGCTTCTTTGGCCCGGTAGCTCAGTCGGTAGAGCAGAGGATTGAAAATCCTTGTGTCGGCGGTTCGATTCCGTCCCAGGCCACCAGATTCAAGAAAACGGACGCTTCGGCGTCCGTTTTTGTTTTTGCGCCGCCTTTTCCGCCGCCCGCCTCCCTGTTTTTCCCGCTTACCGTTCTCCTGGCGACATCCCGCGCAGGCGCACCCCCACGGATTTGCCGTCGCGTTGCACGCCTATCGACTGTGTGGCCGGATCTTCCAGCCGGGCATTCACCTCCGCATCGCTCAGCCCGCCCACGGCTGCGGGTCCGATCGACGCAATGACGTCACCCGTCCGGATACCGCTCTGACCCAGCCGCCCATCGGGCGATACCGCTTCCACCTTGATGGCGCCGTCCACGCGCACCAGCGCGGCGCCCAGCATCGACACGTGACTGTCACGCGCGTCGGCGGCCATGTCGAAGCAGAACTGGCCACGGCGGAAGTCGAGTTCGAAGCGGTCCATGCGCGCCAGCACGCCCATGCCGAGCTGCGGCTGCGCCGTCTCCACGCGGTCCACGGTCAACTTCGGCAAGGTGCGCTGCCCGAATCGCATGCCGGCCAGCAAGCCCTGGCGCACGAAGGCGTAGTCGCCTGACAGCCCGTAGCCCCAGTTCAACCCCACGCGCTCGAAGCCATGCCCCGCGTCGAGCCGGTCGAAGTCTTGCGCGGAAATCGCAATATCGCCATTCGAGCCGGTGTCGATGCCGATGAAGCCGCCGTTGTCACGATCGAGCCAGTACGGGATCACCGGCATCCGCTGCGATGGCTCCAGCGTCATGAAGGTGCATTGCTGCCAGGCGTGGGCCGGCGCCGCATCGGCGTAGGCCGTCAGCCGGCCTGCGGTGTAGTCGGCGCGCCAGACCAATCTGCGCATGGCCTCGATGCCGAGGATGCCGTCGATGCGACGCGCCGTGCGCGCGTTGAAGCGGGTCAGATCGGCGATCACCGCGAGCTCTCCGGCGGGCAACGCCCAACCCTGTATCCGCAGGGCGGGCGTCGTACCCACCTGCATGGTCGAGGCACCCGATAGCGTATCCACCGTCAAGCCCTCACGGTCGACAGGCGCATCGAGCGTGCCCTGCACCAGAAAACGGCGATGCTCTTCCTCGCTCATCGGCCGGGCGGGCAGCCTGCCACCGCGCTCCAGCACGGCGTAGGTGGCGCCGGTATCCAGCGCGAGGCTGAACGTCTGGCCGTCGGCGCCGGTGGCCTGCGCCATCCAGCGCTTGCCGCGTTCGATGGGCACGCTGAGCAGCGGTGCCGGCGCGGGTGCGGATGCCTGCGACGAGCTGGAGAATGGACTGGACGCAGGCTCGGAAAGCGTGCCGCACGCCGGTAGCAGCGTGGCACCGATCAGCACGGCAACAAGAGGGAAGGGACGCATGGTCAGACGCCCTGGAGGGCCTGGAGGGAAAGCGGTGGCGTCCCACTCTAGGCTTCACAACGACCGCCGCAAAGCAATGCAACAGCGCTGTCACGCATTTGGCGGATCGACGAAATGGATAACGACGTAGCACGGCAAGCGGCCAACAAATATCGCCGTGACATCGCCGCGTTGGCCGCCTATACTTAGCTTCATGGCTAAGTATAGTATTGCGATCAGCGACGTCTTCCATGCGCTGGCGGACCCCACCCGATGCGCGATCGTCTGCGCGCTGGTGGGCGGCGCGCAGACGGTCTCGTCGCTGGCGGCGCCATTCGACATGGCACTGCCTTCGTTCATGAAGCACGTGTCGGTACTGGAACGCAGCGGCCTGATCCGCACCACCAAGACCGGACGCACGCGCACCTGCGCGCTGATGCCCGAAGCACTTTCGCAAGCAGAGCAATGGCTGGCCGAACAGCGAGCCCTGTGGGAAGCCCGATCCGACCGCATGGTCGATTTTGTCGAACGTCTACATCGAGAGGAGCAGAACCATGTCACCAAGCCCAAGCGCAGCCGATAGCGTCGTGCTGGACGACCCGAACGACCTCGTCATCTCGCGCCTGCTGCGCGCGCCCCGGTCTGCGCTATGGCGCGCGTGGACCGAGCCCGAGCTGCTCAAGCAATGGTGGTGTCCGAAGCCGTGGACCACGGAAGTGCACGCCTTCGATCTGCGGCCGGGCGGGGCGTTCCACACGTTCATGCAGGGCCCCGATGGCGGCACCAGCGACAATCCCGGCTGTTTCCTCGAGGTGGTGCCGCAGTCGCGGCTGGTCATGACATCGATGCTTACCGGCGGCTGGCGCCCGCAGAAGTCCTGGCTGGGCTTCACGGCCATCATCACGATGGCCGACGAAGGCGAGGGCAGCCGCTACATCGCGCGCGTGATGCACCCCGACGCCGCCACGCGCGAGCAGCACGAAAAGCTCGGCTTCTTCGAGGGCTGGAACACCGTCATCACTCAGCTGGAGGAATTCGCCGGCACGCTGCGCTAGCCGAACAACTCTTCCGCCACGGTCGGGTGCAGCGGCATGGTCGTCTTCAGATGCGAGGTCTTGACGCCCAGCCGCAGCGCCAGGGCCATGGTCTGGATGATCTCGGGCGCGGCGCCGTCCATCAGGTGCACGCCGAGCACGCGGCCGCTGCGGGCGTTGCAGACCAGCTTGAACACTGATTGCAGCGGCAAGCCGCCAAAGCGGTTTTCCAGCGACACGAAGCGGCGGATCTCCGTGCGCACGCGGTCGGCCTTGCCGCCGGCCGCCTCGATGGCCTGCTCCTCGGTCAGGCCCACCGCGCCAATCGCCGGTTCGCAAAACACCGCCGTCGGCACAAAGTCGAAATCGGCCATGTCGCCGCGCTTGCCGAACAGGCGGTCGGCAAGCCAGCGGCCCTGCGCCACGGCTACCGGCGTGAGATGCACGTTGTCGGCCATGCAGTCGCCAATGGCATGGATCGACCTGACGCTGCTGCGGAATTGGCGGTCCACCTCGATGCCGCCCTTCGCGTCCAGCTTCACGCCCACGCCGTCGAGATTCAGAGCCGCCACGTTGGGCCGGCGGCCGATGGCGGCCAGCGCGGCCTGGGCGCGTACCGTCTGCGTGCGTCCCGGATTGTCGGCCTGCGTGTAGCACACCTCGAACGCACCGTTCGACTGCGACACCATCGTGACCTCGGTGCGGAAATGAATGCGGATGCCCTTGCCGGTCAGGGCCTCGGCCAGCGCCGCCGCAATGTCGTGGTCGAACCTCGGCAGCAGGCGGTCTTCGCGCACCAGCAGGTCCACCTTCACGCCGTAGCGCGACAGGATCGACGCCATCTCCACGGCGATGTAGCCGCCGCCGATCACCACGATGGAGGCCGGCACCGTCTGCCACGTGAACAGGTCGTCCGACGAGCTGACCAGTTCGCCGCCGGGCACCGGCAGATCGATCGGGCTGGCGCCGGTGGCGATCAGTGTCTTGCCCGCGTGGATGACCTCGTTGCCCACCACGACGTCGCCGCGCTCGTCGAACTGTGCGGCGCCGTGCCAGATCTCCACACCGGCCTCGTTGAGCCGCTGCTTGTACGAGGCGTTGAGACGCGCCACCTCGGCATTCACGCGCACGATGGCATCGCGCCAGTCTTCCTTGCCGCCGGTATGCGCGAGGCAGGTGGACAGGATCGACGCCCAGCCCGCGCCATACGACAACATCTTCTTCGGTACGCAGCCGCGATTGACGCAGGTGCCGCCAATCGCGTCGCGCTCCACGAGTATCACGCGGGCACCGTGCGAGGCAGCGCGCCTTGCCGCCGCCACGCCGCCCGAGCCGGCACCGATCACCACGAAGTCGGCCTGCCGGGCCTTGGACCGCGCATCGCGCTTGCGCGGCACGCGCTCCACCACGGGTTCCGCGCTGGCCTCGCTGGCGCGACGGCGTGCTTTCACGGCGTTTGCCGGGGCGGTGGTTTCGGTTGATGCCTGACGCTTTGCCATTCCATCCTCCTTGCCTGCGCGGCGCATGGCCGCTTGCCTAACCAATCGACCGGCGCCGCCGTGGGCGCGTTCCGTCATGACGCCGGCAACAGTTCCTGCTGGATAGCGGGCCACTCGCGCAGGAACGCATCCGCGTCGCGCCGGCCCAGGTCGTACGCATGCGTCATCGCCTCGGGCCGGGTGTAGTCCCAGCTCGAGATCGGCACGCGTTGCGACGGTTGCAGATACAGGCGGCGCTGGCCGCCCGTCTCGACGATGAAGCGGCGCGGACGCGGATAGAGCCGCGTCACCAGCACCAGCACATTGCCCGGCGTGGCATCGAGCGCATCCACCGGTACGTTGTCCACCAGCCCGCCGTCCAGCACCGCGCGCCCCTGGCGGCGCAGCACCGGCGTGAACGGCGGCGTAGAGGCCGACTGCAGCAGCAGGTCCGCCAGTTCCTCGGGCGAGCCGCAATCCTGCGCCAGCACGAATTCGGGATGAAAGCCGAGCTTGCGGCCCAGGCGCGGATGCAGCGTCTTCAGCAGGTGCTTGTCGATGTTGTACGCGAGCAGGCCCGCGGCCACGGCCAGGCGCGGACCGCTCCAGCGCGGAATGTGTGCCACGCCGATGCGGATCTCGGGTGCCTGCTGCAGCCGCTGCAGGCGGTTGTCGCCGAACAGCGACAGCAGCGCGTTGCGATAGATGCCGTAGTGCGGAAACACGCGCTCGCGCCGCAGCAGGTTGCCCCAGTACGCGTTGCGCGAATTGTCGGCCAGCACGTTGCGATAGTAGGCCATGGTCTGCTGCGAATCATGCGCGTAGACCATGCACGCGGTGGCCGCGCCGGCCGAGATGCCGGCAATCACGCGCGGGCGCAGCTGCAGCGCGGGCGCAACGGTATCCCACCATCCGGCCTGCCACCAGCAGCGGTTGCCGCCGCCGGCAAAGACGATCTGGTCGAACGGTTGGGAAGAGGAAGCGGACATCGACATCGGGTCTCAGAGCAGCGCGTACGTCGTGGTGGCCTGCACGGCCAGCTTGCCGTCCTGCCCGGTCAGTTCGATCTCGCCGAACACCACCGTCTTGCCCAGCCGCAGCACGTTGGCGCGCACGCGCACGTCGCCGTCGATCACAGGACGCATGAAGTTGGTGGTGAGGCTTACCGTGGTCATGGGCCGGAACTCGCCCAGCGCGGCCGAGATGGCCACGATCATCGCCGTATCGGCCGCCGACATCAGCACCTGGCCGCACACCACGCCACCGGCATGGCGAAAGTCTTCCTGAAACGGCAGCCGCAGGGTGACGCCATTGGCGTCCACGGCTTCGGCATGCAGGCCGAGCTGACGCACCCAGGGGGCCAGCACGCGCTCGAGCGTGGCGTCGATATCGGCAACGGTGAAGGTGTTGGCAGGCACGTCCCGGTCTCCTCGGCGCGCGGTTTTGTTTGCGCCAATGATACAGGGTACGCGGGGGAGGGGCGGTGGTGGGGTGGGGGGCCGGATTCCGTTTGGGCGTTTGTGCTGCTTGCCCTCTCCCCCGGCCCCTCTCCCGCATGCGGGAGTGGGGAGGAAAACCTTGGTGGCTGGCCTGGATTACGCTGCGTTGTCTGCCTCGGCGCGTGCCGACGTGCGGTTCGCGTGCCAGCGCAGCACGCGTGGAATCACCACCACGGCTACCGTCATCGCCAGGATCGTGGCCGAGATCGGCTGCTTCACGAACAGGCTCCAGTCGCCCTGGCCAATCGACAGCGCGTTGCGCAGCTGCTTTTCGGCAATCGGCCCGAGGATCAGGCCGACGATCACCGGCGCCGTCGGGAAGTCGAAGCGGCGCATGGCCATGCCCAGCAGGCCGATCACGAACAGCAGCAGCAGGTCGAACCACGACTGGCGGATGCCGTAGGCACCGAGGCCGGCGAAGATCAGGATGCCGCCATACAGCAGCGGCGTGGGCACGCGCAGCATGCGCACCCACAGGCCGATGGCGGGCAGGTTCAGCACCAGCAGCATCACGTTGCCGATGTACAGCGACGCCAGCAGGCCCCACACCAGGTCGCCCGAGGTCTGGAACAGCATCGGGCCCGGCTGCAGGTTGTAGTTCTGAAACGCGGCCAGCAGGATGGCCGTGGTGTTCGAGGTGGGAATGCCCAGCGTCAGCAGCGGCGCCAGCGTGGCCGTCACGGCGGCGTTGTTGGCGGCCTCCGGGCCTGCCACACCCTCGATGGCGCCGACCTTGCCGAATTCTTCCTTGTGGTTCGACAGCTTCTTCTCGGTGGCGTAAGACAGGAAGGTGGGGATCTCGGCGCCGCCAGCCGGAATCAGGCCGAACGGGAAGCCGATGAACGTGCCGCGGATCCACGCCGGAATCGAGCGCTTCCAGTCGGACTTGTTCATGTGCACCGAGCTGAGCTTGTTGAACGTGCCGTCCGGCTGCGGGAAGAACGCGTTGAACAGCGCCTCGCCCACCGCGAACAGGCCCACCGCCACCACCACGATGTCCACGCCGTCATACAGCTCCTGGATGTTCATCGAGTAGCGGGTCTGGCCCGACAGCGAATCCATGCCGATCAGGCCGATGCCCAGGCCCAGGAACAGGCTGGTCATGCCGCGCAGCAGCGACGAGCCCAGCACGGCCGACACCGTGGTGAACGCCAGCAGCATGATCATGAAGTACTCGCCCGGCCCGAACTGCAGTGCCACGTCGGCGGCCACCGGCGCGAACATCGACAGCAGCACCGTGGCAATCGTGCCGGCCACGAAAGAGCCGATGGCCGCCGTGGCCAGCGCGGGGCCCGCGCGGCCGTTCTTGGCCATCAGGTTGCCTTCCATCGCGGTGACCATCGTCGACGACTCGCCCGGCGTGTTCATCAGGATCGAGGTGGTCGAGCCGCCGTACATCGCACCGTAGTAGATGCCGGCGAACATGATCAGCGCGGCCGTGGGCTCGACCTTGGCGGTCAGCGGCAGCAGCATGGCCACGGTGAGCGCCGGCCCGATGCCGGGCAGCACGCCGATGGCGGTGCCGAGGAAGCAGCCCACCAGGGCCCACAGCAGGTTGATTGGCGTGATGGCCACGGCAAAGCCGTGCATCAGCTGGTTCAGGGTATCCATGTTTCGTTCCTCCCGTTGGGGTGCAGGCTCAGAAGCCGGCTACCGGCAGCAGCGGCAGGTTGATGCCGAGCAGAAATTCGAACAGCGCCCACATCGGCACCGTGATGAGCAGGCCGATGAGCGCATCGCGCGCAATGCGGCGGCTGCCGTAGCCGCGCGCCACGCACACCATCATCAGCGTGGACGACAACACGAAGCCCAGCGTGCCGATCAGCGCCATGTTGGCCACCAGGCCGGCCGACACCCACAGGAAGCCCTTGAAGTTGTGCGGCGCCGAAGGCAGCTCGGCGTCTTCCTCGGGCATGTTCCGGAAACCCCCGCGCAGCCCCTGCCACAGCAGCAGCGCGCCACATACCGCCAGCCCGATGGCCACCAGCGTGGGCATGAAACGCGGCGACAGGCCGGCATACCCCTCGTCGCCCGAAATGCCCGGTATGCCGGCAACGAAGAACGCGGACAGCGCCAGGATGGCGGCGCCGATGCAGACGTGGGATGGTTTCATGATTGGGGCTCTCGGGTGAGGCTGCCGATGCCGCGCGGTCACGGGGCCCGGTGACTTATCGGTATGGTTATCGGTGTCGCGCAGGCGGCACCGGGCCCCGTGCCGTTCCGGCGTGCGCCGATCGAGGATCGGCGGCCGGGCGGCAAACGACAGGTTGAAACGAACGACTTGAAACGTACAGCGTGAAACAGATGGGGGCAGGCCGGTGCCGGGTGCCAGGTGCCCGGATACCAGCCGCGGGGCGGCCAGGCGTTACTTGGCCACGCCCAGTTCGCGCAGCGTGGCGCCCAGGCGGGTGGACTCGGCATCCACGAACTTGCCGAACTCGTCGCCGGTCAGCAGGAACGGCGTCCAGTCGTTCTTCTGCAGCGCGTCCTTCCAGACCTTGTTCTCGGTAGCCTTCACCACGGCGTCGATCATGGCCTTGCGCTGCTCGGCGGTAATGCCAGGCGCGCCATACACGCCGCGCCAGTTGTAGATCTCCACGTTGATGCCTTGCTCCTTCAGCGTCGGGATATCGGCGGTGCGATCCTTCGACGTGACGCCCAGCGCGCGCATCTTGCCGGTCTTGATGAACGGCAGGAACTCCGAGACGCCGGCGATGCCGACGGTGACGTGGCCACCCAGGATCGACGCCGATGCCTCGCCGCCGCCCTGGAACGGCACGTAGTTGATCTTCTTCGGATCCACGCCAATGTCCTTGGCGATCAGGCCGGCCAGGATGTGGTCAATCGAACCCTTGGAGCCGCCGCCCCAGCTCACGCTGCCCGGGTTGGCCTTGAGCTGCGTGGTCAGGTCCTTCATCGACTTGATCGGCGAGCTGGCCGGCACCGTGATGACCATCGTGTCGGCGAACAGGCGCGCGATGGGCGTGGCGTTCTTCAGCGTCACGGGCGGGTGGTTGGTCTCGATGGCACCCACCATCACCGCGCCGGTCACGATCAGCGCGTTGGGGTTGCCCTTGTCGGTGTTCACGAACTGGGTCAGGCCGATGGTGCCGCCGGCACCGCCCTTGTTGTCGTAGGACGCGGTCTTCGCCGTGCCCGCCGCCACCATGGCTGCGCCGATCGAACGGCCGGTCTGGTCGTAGCCGCCGCCAGGGTTGGCGCCGATCATGACCTTGAGGCTGTCGACGGCATAGGCGGGCGCGGCAAGCGCGGCGGCGGCCAGCGCTGCCGAGGCCACGAAGACATGGGTAAAGCGGGCAAGCGTGCGAGGCATCGCGGGTCTCCTGTATTTATTGGAATGTTCGGTTGTGCCGTGAAAGCACTGGCCTGGGCCGCCACGGACACAGCGGTAGCCATGGCCCGGATTCTAGAAGCGCGAAACTGTCAAAACCCTGTCAAAACGACAGCTTCCTGATCGGGGTTTACGTGGGGTTGTCTGCTTTGTGCGCGCGCCCGCCGTGCGGGTGCCTGTCGTTTTTTGGCATCGTTGCGGTGCCCAAATCAGATCTGCACATCTTTGACTTGGCGCACGTCTGACATCTCACTACGATTGGATTCAGTTGCCCGCCGCACCGACATCGCATGCGACGGCGCAGCGCGCAGCAGCTGTCGACATGGACCCGCGCACTACGAGGCGCGGGCCGGTTCGGGAAATGGCAGTGCCAGAAGTCTTTTCGGGTAATCAAAAAACAAGCAGGGTGTCACAGGGGTCAACGATGGATACAACGATCAAGGCGTCGGACGGCTGGCCGCCGGAGCTCGACGCAGGGGCCGACCGCGGCCTGTGGAAAAGCACGGTGGCTGCCGCCAGCCAGGCGCTGGAAGCCGCCAAGGGCATGCAGGCAGCGGTGGGGCAGACGCTCAAGCTGCAACACAAGATCATGGCGCTGCGCGAGGAACTGCACCGCGCCGAAGCCGAACGCGACATGTACCGCGACCTGCATGCGCGGACCGTCGACGAACTTAATCACACCCTCGACCTGAGCCCCGCCGAATGGCAGCGGCTGCGCGCCGACAACGAGACGCTGCAGATCCGGCATCGAGCCTACAAGCTGCTGGTGCAGCACTACGCGCGCAGCGGCATGCCGATCGATCCGGCCACGTTCGCCGACCACCGCAGCCGCGTGCAGCAGCACATCCTGTTCCAGCGTCGCAAGGGCATTCCGGTGTCGGTAATTTCGGCGGACGACATCGCCTTCCTGCTGCGCTGACGCACCACCGAGGAGTTGTCCATGAACTGCCTTATCCCTGGACAGGCGGCGCTACGGCATTGTCGACCGGCGCATCAGCCGCGCACACCCGGTTACGGCCCCCTTGCTTGGCGGCATATAGACGGCGGTCGGCCGTCGCCAGCATGTCATCGAGTGTCGGGGAATCGTCGCTCCCGTCTTCTGCGACGCCAATCGACACAGTGAAGCGGATGCGTCCGTCGCCCCCGTCCAGCATGTCTGGCGGCGGTGCGTCGGACGCGGGGTCCACCGCGATATGCTGCACGGCGGCACGCAGCCGTTCGGCGGTGTCGGTGGCCGCGACCAGCCCCGACCCCGGCAGCAGCACCGCGAACTCCTCGCCGCCCAGGCGCGCGGGCAGGTCGGTGGCGCGCAAGTTGGCACGCAGCACGCCCGAGAGCGCCACCAGCACGTCATCGCCGCTGGCGTGTCCCCAGCGGTCGTTCACGCGCTTGAAGTAATCGATGTCGATCATCAGCAGCGACATCGGCTGGCGATCGCGCAGGTGCCGTGCCGCCTCCCGGTGATATTCCTCGCCGAAGTGTCGCCGGTTGGCCAGCGTCGTCAACGGATCGGTGTCGGCCAGCCGCTGCAGCTTTTCGCCGGCGGCCAGGTAGTGGTTGAACAGCAGCGTCACCACCCGCAGCGTGACGAACATCAGCAGCGGCAGTGCCAGCCAGACCGCCAGCAACGGCACGCTGACGCGCTGCATGACGGCCAGCCACAGGTCGGCATCGCTGAACGTTTCCACCAGCAGCCAGTTGCCGCGGTCGCCAACCGGATGGGCGATCAGGTATTCGCCGCGCAGGTGGTGGCGGGCCATGCCGTCGCGAAACAGGTCTTTCACAGGCACGCTGTGCCAGGCAGTGCCCACGTCGTCTGGCCACTGCATGTCGGTGCGTACGCTGTGGCGGCTCGATGCAATGATGGCGCCGCGATAGTCCATCAGTGACCGTGTGGCGCCGGCATCGTCGGGCACGCCGATCAGTTCCCGCAGCCGTGACAGTTGCAGATCCACCGCCACCACGCCGCGGAAGCGATCCGACACATAGACCGGAATGCTTACCGTGGTGCGTAGCTGCGTGCTTTCGAACTGCGTGTAGACGCGGGTCCACAGGATGTCGTGGTGCGTATCGCGATCGGGCAGCATGTCGCGGTAATACGAGATATTGCTGAAGCGTTCGAACAGGGCCGGCGCCTTGTCGATCGGCAGCGGGGGATAGGTGACGTACAGCCCGTTGTTGGAGATATAGGTGACCGTGCCGTTCGTGTCGTCGGTGTTGCGCAGGCTCACGCCCAGCACGTGGCTCAGCTGGCGCGCGGCGTACAGGTCGGCGCGCAGGTCGGCGTCGCGGCGCTCGAAGCCGTCCAGGCGCGACAGCAGCGCCGGCGAGGTGCCCACGACCGGGGCATCGCCCAGCGGCACCTCCATCTCCCAGACCGGCGCGTTGCGTTGCGCGTACGCACGTTCCACGGCGGGATCGGGTTCCGCCGCGCCGGTTTCGTAGATGGTGATCAGTTGCTGCGCGTAGTCGCGCACGAAGGTCAGTTTGGAGCGTTCCGCCGAGAACACGGTTGCCATGCCCAGCGCGCGCAGGGCCAGTTCGTGCTGGCGCAGCGACAGCACGCGCTCCCGCAGTTGGTACACGTCCCGCGCGCCGACGATGGCCATCAGCAGCATGGCCAGCGCGAAGCCCGTGATCACCACGCGCTGCGGATGCATGAGTGCCACGCGCGGCAGCCAGCGCGGCCCCGGCAGCATTTTGCGCCATGACATCGAACGTCTCCCGGCAGGGCCCGCCACGCTGGCAGGCTTGTGAAACGAATGGACTGCGCGCGCCTGGGCTGTGCGTGCCGCGTGCGGCTGCCTGGCTTCTTCGCCGCCACGCAAAGGCCGGCCGGCACAGTGTAGTGCAGCCGCGCAGCGCGTGCCATCATGGGAATGGAACGACGATCAAGGAGATCAACATGGCAGCACATATCGGCATCGTGGCCTGTTCGGCCGAGGGCGCGGCGCTGTGCTATCGCACGCTGTGCATGGAGGGCGCGAGTTATCTGGGCGCGCATGGCCATCCGGAAATCACGATGCACACGCCGTCGCTGTCGGCCTACGTGGACTGCCTGGAGCGCGGCGACCTGCAAGGCGTGGCAAACCTGATGCTGCGCTCCGCCCACAAGCTGGCGGCGGCCGGGGCCGACTTCCTGATCTGCCCGGACAACACGATCCACGCCGCCATGTCCCTGGTGTTGCCGGTCTCGCCGCTGCCGTGGCTGCATATCGCCGAGGTGGTAGCCGACGCCGCCACGGCGCGCGGCTTTCATCGGCTGGGCATTACGGGAACGCGCTGGCTGGTGGACAGCGAAGTCTATCCCGCCACGCTGGCGGCGCGCGGGCTCGCGTTCGCGCGGCCACCCGAGGCGGACCGCGAGGCGATCGACCACGTCATCATGAACCAGCTGGTGCCGGGCATCGTCACGCCCGAGGGCGTGGCCACGTTCCAGCGGGTTATCGACGGGTTGCGCGAGCAGGGCTGCGATGCGGTGGTGCTGGGCTGCACCGAGATTCCGCTGATCATCGGCGACGCCAATTCGTCATTGCCGACGCTCGATTCCACGCGGCTGCTGGCCCGCGCCGCGTTGCAGCGTTCGGTGCAGGGGTAGGGTGCGGCCGTAGATGCCACGTGCGGGCGAGAGGCCCGGCGAACGCGCGGACGAACGCGAAGCGCCAGGACTTTAGCGCGGCTCCGTACGGAAGTAGAGCAGGGCGATGGCCGGCAGCGCAAACCCGATCCAGCTGGCCAGCGGCCAGCCCGCATGCGCGTAGGCCCACGCACCCACCGACGACCCGATTGCGCCGCCCACGAAGAAGATGGCCATGTAAAGGCCGTTGAGCCGGCCGCGATGTTCGTCGGACAGCGTGAAGATGGCGCGCTGCCCGATCACGAGATTGGTCGATACCGCGAAGTCCAGCAGGATGGCGCCCGCCGTGAGCGACAACAGCGACAGCAGCGACCCCTCCGCTCCCACCCGGCTCAGCAGGAACGACCCGGCGCCGAGCGCCAGGGCCAGCGCCGTCATCTGCCGCGAATGGCCGCGATCCGCGTAGCGGCCCGCCAACGGCGCGGCGATGGCGCCCGCCACGCCCACCAGCGCGAAGATGGCGATGCCGGTCTGCGACATCCGGAAGGCCGGGCCGGCCAGGTACAGCGGCGTGGTGGTCCAGAACAGGCTGAACACGCCAAACATGCTGGCCTGGTACGCGGCACGGCGGCGCAGCACCGGCTGCGTGCGCAGCAGATGGACCATCGAGCCCAGCATCTGGACATAGTTCACACCCGGCGCGGGCCGGCGCTGCGGCAGCTTGCGCGCCAGCACCGCGCCCAGCAGCACCATGGCCACCGCCGAGACCGCGAAGATCGTGTGCCAGCCGAACAGGTCGGAAACCAGGCTCGACACCGGCCGCGCCAGCATGATGCCCATCAGCAGGCCGCCGGTGACATTGCCTACCGCGCGCCCGCGCGCGTGCTCGGGCGCCAGGTGCGCGGCAAACGGCACCAGCACCTGTACCGCCACCGAACACAGGCCGATGGCACAGCCGGCCACCAGAAATACCCCGGCATGCGTGGCCAGCGACGCCGCCACCAGCGCCGCGGCGCAGCCGCCGATCAGCCACAGCACCAGGCGCCGGTTTTCAACGATGTCCGCCAGGGGCACCAGCAGCAGCAGGCCGGCGCAATAGCCGATCTGGATCAGCGTCACGATCAGCCCGGCAATCGCCGGCGACAGGTCCAGCGCATGGGCGATGGGGCCCACCAGCGGCTGCGCGTAGTAGAGGTTGGCAACGATCATGCCGCAGGCCACGGCCAGCAGCGGCGTGACCCAGGCGGCCGGCGCGGCGGCTTGCGGTGCGGTGGCGGACGGGGTGGTCATGGGGAACAGGCGGAAATGGGGGCATGGCTGGTTACCACCAGCACGAAGCCGCCGATTCTACCGGGACATAGATAGGCGCGCTGGCGGCGTGGCGAATGCCAGGGGTGACGTCAGCGGCGCCTGTCGAGGGGCGTCTGCTTTGCAGCCCCGCAAGCTGCTACGCCTGGGAACCAGGGTGCGAGGGCGCGTCGTCGTCGAAGTGAAACTCCTCCTGCACCGGCGCGGGGTCATCGCCCTGCTCGGCCGCCGGCAGCAGCGCGCTCACCCGTACGCCGAGCAGCCGGATGCGCCGTTCCAGCGGAATGCGCTTCAGGCACTCGGTGGCGCCGCGCCGGATGGCCGCGCCGTCGGCGGTGTGCGCCGTCATGGTCAGGTCGCGCGTCACGGTACGGAAATCGTCGAAGCGCAGCTTGATGCCCACCGTGCGGCCGACGTAGCCCTTGCGCCGCAGATCGTCGGCCACGCGCATGCAGAGCTTGGTGAACTGCTCCGACAGCTCAGGGCGGTCCGCACGCGGGTGCAGGTCGCGCTCGAACGTGGTTTCGCGGCTCATGGACTTCGGCTCCGAGCTGACCACCACCTGGCGGTCGTCACGGCCATGCGCCACTTCCACCAGCCAGCCGGCGTAGTTGCGGCCGAAATGCGTCTGCAGCAGCGCCAGATCGGCCTCGGCCAGCTCGCCGACGGTGTTGATGCCAATGGCCTGCAGCTTCTCGGCCGCCTTCGGCCCGATGCCATTGACCTTGCGCGCCGCGAGCGGCCAGATGCGCGTGGGAATGTCGGCCGGCGTCAGGATGGTCAGCCCATCGGGTTTGTCCAGTTCGGATCCGATCTTGGCCAGCAGCTTGTTGGGCGCCACGCAGATCGAGCAGGTGAGGCCCGTGGCTTCGTTGACCGCGGCCTTGATCCGACCCGCCACGTCGCGCGCGTCGCCCGGAATATCAGTGAGATCGATATAGATCTCGTCGATACCGCGATCCTCTATTTGTCCCGTGAATGTTCTAACGGCGGCCTTGAACAAACCCGAGTAGCGGCGGTAGGCATCGAAGTCAGTCGGCAGCAGCACCGCATCGGGTGCCAGCTTCGCCGCCTTCATCATGCCCATGGCCGAGAACACGCCCAGCGCGCGGGCTTCGTAGGTGGAAGTGGTGACCACGCCGCGCCCCACGTAGTTGCGAAGCCTGGCGTAGCGGCGCGAGCCGTCTGGCAGGGTCTCTGGTATTGCGTTGCGGCCACCGCCGATCACCACGGCCTGGCCGCGCAGATCCGGATACCGCAACAGTTCCACCGACGCATAGAACGCGTCCATATCGAGGTGAGCGATACGCCGGGTGGACTGGGACATGGAGAAAGGGCGATGAGATACTGTATAAACGTACAGTATAGTGCGGCGCCCTGAATTGCGGAATGGGGTACCGTCTCGGCTCACTATCTATGCGACAGATGAATTCGTGAGATTTCTACGCCGGATTATTTTTCGCATCGATTGACCGCTTCGAGGTCAGCCGGCTGACCAGCAGGCCCTCGGCCGCGTAGATGGCGAGCGACACCCAGATCAGCGCGTAGCCAATCTGCTTCTGTGCCGGAAACGGCTCGTGGTACAGCCAGATGCCGAGACCGAGCTGGATCGTCGGCCCCGCGTACTGAAGCAGGCCCAGCAGCGACAGCGGAATGCGCCGCGCCCCGGCCGCGAAGAACAGCAGCGGCACCGCCGTTACCGGGCCCGCCAGCAACAGCAGCACCTGCGTACCCGTTGCAGCGGTGCGCGTGGTGTCTTGCCCGGTCAGCACCAGGAAGCCCAGCGCCGCGGCGGCCAGCGGAAACAGGATCAGCGTCTCCAGCGACAACCCTTCCAGCGCGCCAAGCGCGCCGGTCTTGCGCAGCAGCCCGTAGCCGCCGAACGACGCCGCCAGCCCGAGCGCGATCCAAGGCAGTTGCCCGGCCGACCATGTCAGCCAGAACACGCCGGCGGCCGCCATCGCAATCGACAGCCACTGGAGGGGCCGCAACCGCTCATGCAGCAGCAGTACGCCAAGCAGCACACTGAATAGCGGATTGATGAAATACCCCAGGCTGGCATCCACCACGCGGTCCGCCGAGACGGCCCAGATATAGAGGAACCAGTTGCAGCACAGCAGGCCGGCACTGGCCGCGAAGTTCAGGATCAGGCGCGGATTCGCGGCCACCTCGCGCAGCCAGCCGAAATGGCGGCGCCACAGCAGGATCGCGCCCAGGAACACCAGCGACCACACCATGCGGTGCAGCAGGATTTCCAGCGGCGCCACGCCGTGCAGGGATTTGATATAGAGGGGCAGCAGGCCCCAGATGATGTACGCCAGCAGGGCGTAGAAAATGCCGAGTTGCATTGCAGAGGTCCGGGAGCATCCGGTGATGGTGCGGCGGATTCTACCGGCAATGCCTGGTCCGGGTGCGGCGCGCCTCGATCTATCCCGGCTCGTAGGCCGGCGGCCTGGAATAAGCGGTAGCCCGAACCTCCGGCCCCGCAAAGATGCGGGTTGGCAGAACGAAATTCCGCAGCCACAACATCTCCAGAGGGCCCTGTCCGATCTCGGTGCGCATCTGATAGCGAATCGGATCCGTCAGATCCTTCGTGGCCGACAGACGCGGCTTGCGCGATGTGAGGCTGTGCAAATCTTCGGCGATCAGGGCTTCGGCCATCAATCCTTCGGCCATCCCCTGCGCGCTGTTCGGCGTCGTGTCCGGCGCCGCACGCCATGTCAGCTGGAAGGTCGTATGGCTTACCGGTTCGATGTGCGCGCGCTCCAGCATCCGAATCAGCCCCCACCGTCCGCCCAATTCGTAGTTCTTGCTGGTGCCTGCCCGTTCGGTCTGCCATTGCAGCCGGGTACCCACCTCCTGCAGGTCGCGCGCGGGCCATGTCAGCGCCGTCCAGCTCTCGCGCTGGTTGTAATAGCGCAGCTTCTGGCCGTCAATCGTGAGCAGCGTTTCGGTCAGGCCTGCTGTCGGAATGGGTTTGAACTCGAAGCGGTACTGCGGCTGCCCCTGCGGGAGCAGGTGCGCGGCAAGCCGTTGCAGCGTGTTGATGGCTTTGAGAAAGGCCGGATCGAATGCCAGTGCCTGCCGGCCCGTGGCAACCGGCACCCACTGATCGCCCTGCAGTTCCAGCACGCCGGCCAGCTGGGTGGTCAGGAAAGCTTCGATCAGGCCGTTCCGAGGCTGCAGAAAACGGGCCAGTTCGGGCAATGACGCATCGTCGGCACTGTCGACGAACGGATAGCGGCCGGCAAAGGCGCGGTCCCACGTCAGCGCAACACCGTGACGCCAAGCGTCGTTGAGGCTCGCCTGGGCAGGCAGCAACACGCGCTGCGTGGCTTGCGCGATGGGACGCACAAACAGCGCCTCGCCCATACCTGCCCACTGATTGCCCAGGCTGGCTGCGATCAGTTCCCCATACGCCTGCGTATCGGCCAATTCCGACGCCTTGCCCTGGAACATCGCCTGCGTCATCTGCCGCGCCTGCGCGTCAGCCTCGGCGCTGTGACTGACCTGTTGCAGGCGCAAACGCAGCGCCGTGGCGCGGTCGAGGAACCGTTGCAGGCTCAGCTCGCCATTGACACTGCCGACGTTGGCTTGGTTGGCCGGGCTCTGCCCCACCAGCCGCAGCACCGGGCCAAAGGCCGCGCTCAGCGGGCCGGCGAAATCCGGCCTGATGCCACGGCCTGTCATCGGCTGATGCGCCGGCTGCTTGCCCAGCATGTTCTGCGCCTTGGCAACCAGCGTGTCGGTCAGCGAGTCTTGGCGAGCGCCGGCGCCGCCCTGGTATTCCAGCGCTTTCATCAGCGCGATCACCGGCGACTGGCGTACATCGGCCATCAACTTCAGCTGATCGATGGCGGCCGGGAGCGTCGATGCCGCTTCCCACTGCAGGCTGTTCATGAAGCCTTGCCAGTGCTCCGCGTAGTCCGCGAAATACTGCGCGGTGAGCGCCGCCTTCAGGTCTTCGCCATCGAGACCTTGCACATCGCTGGTTGCTGGCTTGCCATCGGTCAGCACCCAATCGTTGGCAATCACGCTGCGCTTTGCGGCGGCTTCGATGGCAGACGCAACATAGCCTTCGTACGCCTCGCGCGTGAACATGCCGGGGACCATTGCCGCAGAGCGCAGCAGTCCGCGCGCGTCGGTACCGGCCGTCAGCGACGCGAGATTCTTGTCCGGATACTTGCCGTTGCCACCGCTGGACGCAAAACCATCGACAAGGCCCTGGTACACGGCGTGCTGCGCGTTGCGCTGCCCGACCACCGCAAGCAGCGTCTGACGCGCGCTGGCCACCAATGCAAGCTGGGGCTCGATTTTCCAGTCTGGGTGCGACTGCAAATGATCGGCAAAGAACTTGAATAGCCGCTCGCCAAGATCTTGCCGCTCTCCTGCCGGCATCCGGCTGTCAGTGGCCCAATGCCGCGCCATCTGTGGCGCAAGGAATGCCGACTCGGCCCGGACAGGCTCGGCCAGCATCAGGTACGCCTTGAGCGCATCTTCACCTGCTTGCGCCAGCCCGCTGGCCGGATCGTCTAGCGCGTCGGCGCGCATCTGTGTCAGATCGGTCAGCGAGGCTTCCAGCGCATGCTGCACCGGCGCCACCAGCAACCGGTGGCTTGCATGTTCGTATGGTTGCCACAGTGCAGCGAGGATCGACGAGTCGCGGTTCAGTCCGAAGCGTGTCAGCAACGGCGCGCCATGCTGGACGCGGTATTCATAGCGCGCAATCTGCTGCTGCAGCGCCAACAATCCACGAACACCGGCGGCGGGATCGTGCGCCGAGCGGATTTCACGCACCACTTGATTGGCCACGCGCAAATCCCGCCCATTCGTTATGCCGGATACCAGCATGCCCGCCATCCACAGGCCAGCCACGCCGAGTGCCGCAATGGAAAGCACGGTTACGGGATGGGCGCCGATCCGATGGCCGGCATGGCGCCGCGAGGCATCGGCCAGATACTGCCAGACCGGCAGATCGACATTGCGCTCCGCATCCGCGCTGGCCGCACCGTTCTTCGGCAACGACGCCAACACAATGCCGGCAACTGGAACGCTCGATGACCGGCGCGCATGCCATCCGCCTATCCAGTTGGCCAACGCCTGTGCGCGGTCATCAAGGTGCTTCGACAACTCGCCCGACGCGCTGTCGCCAAGGTCTCGGCACATCTGTTCAATACCGCGGGCCGCCAGTTGGTCACGCACGGCCAGCAGCGCCTGTTCGATCGTCCCCGCATCCGCTTGCCGCGGAAGCTCGCAACCGGCCCAGCGGGAATCTCCACGGACAGCTACCTTCGCGACGCTGACATCGAAGACAAACACCGGTGCGGACCAGCGCAACAGCTCGCCGATGCGGCCGAGGCTGGCCCTGGTGGGGATCTTGTGCCGACCTTGCGTCGGCAGCGCCGCCTCGCCGTCGACCACCAGCACGATGGCATCCACCGGACGCCTGCGCCGCAACTTGTACAGACGTGCCATCCACGCCATGTCCGGCGGGTTCAGGCACGCATTGCACCACAGCAACAAGGCCTCCGGCGCTTCGTACCGCCCCGCCTCGACCAGTGGCGCCAGGCGTCGCACGATGTCCTCATCGTCGCCCACCACCAGCAAGCGCGGCAATCGACGGATGCGGCGGTCCTTCAAGGCGAACTGGAGGCTGGCATACCGCAACGCCGCCAGATCGGTGTCCGGGGTAGGCGCCTTGCCCACTCGCGCGGCCGGATCACGGCGGTGCCGCGTCCGGTCGCGCGCATAGCGGGCGGCGGTACTCCAGGAGGCTGCGACCGGGCCACGCAACATCAGCACGGTGAGCCCCACCAGCCCTGCGATCTCGGCACGCGTGATCGCCGCCTGACTGCCTTCGCCCATGAAGTACAGCGTGGCCGCCACCGCCGCCGTCACGGCGACTACTGCAATCGCATATCCCCAGCTATTTCGATCGTCCATCACGTCTTTTCCGGTTCACGCCTGTCCGCCACAGGGGCCAGCACCGCCACGCGCAGCCCATGCTCCCGACAAGCCATCAATTGCGCGACGTTGCTGTGCTTCACGTGGTCGATGGCCAGCGCCGCCGCCGACCACGCGGCCGCGTCGCCCTGGCGCCCCAGTGCTGCGTCAATGTCATGCACCCCCGTCAGCCCGTCCGCCTGGACGGCCCCAAGCGCCGCAGCAGATGCGGATTTGAGCAGCGCCACGTTGTCAGCCTTCGACAGCCCGGAATGCCACAGGTGATGAATTTCCTCAGGCTTGCTTCGCCCGAACAGCGTGGCAGTCTCAAGCGCGCCGGCAAGGCCATCTGTCTCGCATGCCACCGGGCGATGCAACATCGCGATCGGCGTCAAGTCTCGCCGCTCGGCCAACGGCGCCCAACCGAGCAGCATCGCCACCGCCACCTCGCCGCTGTCCGGTGGTGGCGAGGCATGCAACTGCACGGCGACGAAGAGCGCGAACTTCTCCAGCGCCTGGCCGCCATACGCGTCCAACCACTCATCCAGCGCCATCAAGCCCGTCTCAGTGGGCGCCAATGCCGCTTCCGTCGGTCGCAGACCAGAATCCCTCCAGCAAGACTTCCACACACCAAGCAGCCGCTCCGGTTCGGCGTCGGCTGGCAGCTGCAATCGCACCTCGCATCGCACATCGATGGGCAGGGCGCGCAACGGTGCCTCAATGGCAGCGAGCAGCGTCTGGAACGCTTGCCGATAGCGGTCGACAGGCTGTTCTGCAGCGAACGCCAACCGTGCGTGGCGAATGGGCGGCATGCGCGGCGTCAGGGTGCGCGCCTGCAACACCGACTCGTGCTTGACGATGCGCGCCGCAGCACCGCTATCGCCCATCGCGGACACATGCACGGCGCCAAGCACCGCCAGCGGTTCGGCGCCAAATGCAATCGCTTCCTGGCGATCGATCTGACGGACCTCGTGCAGGGCCTGTCGACGATTGCCGCGCTCCTCGTGGAAGTGCAGACGAATGCCAAACAGCGCGGCCCAAGCCAGCATCGGATACCCAAGCAGCCTCATCCAGAACCACGGCACACCGGTGGGCTGTCCTTCGGGCCAGGAAAGCAGGGTCCAGCCGGCGCCGACCGCCACAAACAACACAAGCAGTGCTAGCCAGACTGTCGGGCGAGGCGACGAGCGACGCTTGTCGTCCAACAACGCCGAAGGGAATTCAACGGGCATCGGTTCGCTTTAGAGAAGGCTGGAAATCAGCTTGCAATCGCACATCGCTCGATAGCCATGGCGAGCCACGGGTACGCCGCCTTCATCCTTCATCGATGCATCGCCGTCGATGATCAGGTTGGGACGTACCTTCGGATGCCGGGGGCAGGAGACCTCGTCGCCCATGCGGGCGACAGGCCGACCGTCGTAGCGCATGGTGGACGACGCCGTAATGACCTTGCCGCCGTGGTCAGTTGCATCGCCGAGGCGAATCAAATCCGTCATGTCGAAGACCCCGGCTGCAGTTGCGCTATTTCGCCGCCAACTGGTAATGCCTTCACGGCCTCCGTCGCCATCTCCAGCGGAAGGCCCGTGGCGGGGTCGAGTTGCTTCGCCTGGCTCAGGCGATTGATCAGTTCGTCAGAGGCTTTGTTGGCTGGTTCGCATCCCGTTCCTTTTCCCACTGGAACGTTTCATCCCACGGCGGCAATTTGGCCGGCGGCAACGGCACGATCTGGTCGATGTCGGGCACCTTGGGGTTTCGGCCATCGTGCCTGTCGAGGAATTTGCCGATAAGTTCATACCGGCGCACGCGTTCGGGGTCGTGGGAGAGTGCGAGGTAATAGAGCCTTTCGTCTGGTGGCGGCCCTTCAAAGCCGTGCTCCAGAAAGGACGCTGACATAGAGTCGCCGGCCGCGACGCCCTTCTGAAATGCAATGGCCGCTTCAGGAAATTGGTCTCTGCCGGCTAGGTGAATGCCCAATATGGTGGCTGCCGCTCCATGCCCCTGATCGGTTGCGCACCGCCGCATCTGCCTGGCAATCTCCGGGGCCATTTCGCTTGGCGCCAGCAGCTCTCCGAGATAAAACTGGGCCTCTGCGTTGCCCAGGTCCGCCGCCTTGCGGAAGTAGCGCAGCGCCATCTCCTTGTCCTGCTTCAGGCCATATCCAAGGGTCAGGTAATAGCCAATATCGTAGTAGCCAGACGGCACGCCGGCGTCGATCAGCTGGCTGGCCAAATCGATGCTTTCCTTGCTCGGGTGGGGCGAGGATGCCAGGCCACGCGAGACCAGCAGCTGCAGGTTGCTGTTGGCCTTGTAGTGTCCGTGAGCCGCCGCAATGCGGTAGTAGCGCGCAACCTCGTCGAAATCCTTTGGACCACTGCGCGTCTGCAGATAGCGCGCGTATTTGAATAACTGATTGGCCTCGGGGTCGAGCGCCGGCAGGCGGTCGGCCTCGTGGGCACAGGTGAAGGCCAGGTTGGCGCGGACGGAGGCCAGGTCGGGAACGGTGCGCATGGGCAGGGTCTCCTTGGAACAGGCGGCCGCCGTGAAGCCGGCCAGTGACACTGCAGCGGTGCACAGAAGGGCCATCACACAACTGCGCTGTCTCATACCTTGTCCTCATAGGAGACCAGTTCCCACATCACGGCCACCGAGATCCGACGCGTGCCTAACAGGTCATCCATCCACCCGAAGGCGCGCGGGTCGGAGGTCGCCAGCAAGGGCAGGGTGTCGCCTCTTTCGAAAAACCGTACGGAGCCGGGCACGCCAACGCCACCTCGCACACACCAGAGGCCGCGTTGCAGACAAGGCTTGCCCGAAGCCGCCTGCGTGCCGAGTGGCAAGCGGGCCGATTGAGCGACGTTGGCTGCGTCCTCGACTTTCTCGGCCTCTGCGGCCTCCGTCGCCATCTCCAGCGGCAGGCCCGTCGCTGGGTCGAGTTGCTTCGCCTGGCTCAGTCGATTGATCAGTTCGTCAGAGGGCTTTGTTGGCTGGTTCGCATCCCGCTCCTTTTCCCACTGGAACGTTTCATCCCACGGCGGCAATTTGGCCGGCGGCAACGGCACGATCTGGTCGATGTCGGGCACCTTGGGGTTCCGGCCATCGTTCTGCTTCAGGAATTTCTTGATCATCGCGTACCGGCGCGATCTTTCCGGATCGTTGGCGAGTGCGAGGTAATGGAGCTGTTCCTCTGGCGGTGGCCCTTCAAAGCCGTGCTGTAGAAAAGATGCCGACATAGAGTTGCCGGCCGCCACCCCCGTCTGGAACGCCTTAACCGCCTCAGAAAAAAATCCATCAATCTTCAGATCGATCCCAAGTTTGCTGGCTGCCTTTCCATGCCCTTGCTCGGTTGCGCACTGTCGCATCTGTTTGGCGATCTCTGGCGCCTTCGCTATCGGCGCCAGCAGATTGCCGACATACAACTGGGCCTCTGCGTTGCCCAGGTCCGCCGCCTTGCGGAAGTAGCGCAGCGCCATCTCCTTGTCCTGCTTCAGGCCGTATCCAAGGTTCAGGTAATAGCCAATATCGTAGTAGCCAGACGGCACGCCGGCGTCGATCAGCTGGCTGGCCAGATCGATGCTTTCCTTGCTCGGGTGCGGCGAGGATGCCAGGCCACGCGAGACCAGCAGCTGCAGGTTGCTGTTGGCCTTGTAGTGTCCATGTGCCGCCGCAATGCGGTAGTAGCGCGCCACCTCGTCGAAATCTTTCGGGCCACTGCGGGTCTGCAAGTAGCGCGCGTACTTGAACAACTCGTCGGCCTCGGGGTCGAGCGCCGGCAAACGATCGGCCTCGTGGGCACAGGTGAAGGCCAGGTTGGCGCGGACAGAGGCCAGGTCGGGAACGGTGCGCATGGGCAGGGTCTCCTTGGAACAGGCAATCAGGATCAGGGCAGTCAGCGGTACAGCGAGCAGGATGCGCATGGGTCAGTCCAGGTAGGTACGTTTGGGCTCATCGCGTTTGAACTGGATCAGCGAACAAACTGGTGTCATTTCCTTGTCCCGCTTGCTTATGTTTTCATCGATGACCTCGCCCCAAGCATCAAACGCTTCCGCCGGATCATCCTGTCCCCCCTTCTCTTTCGTATGAATACTCCACAGCCGCTGGCGCAATGACTTGGTTACCGCCGCGTTTTCGTGGCAGATATTCAGTTCGCTGTCGGCTTGCATGCTGCGGGTGTTGATATTGGCGGAGCCCAACGTCGTAAAAACGTCATCGACGATCATCAGCTTGGAGTGGATATACACATCCTTCCACGGGCGCCGCGGAGAATCGGGTGCCACCAGCGTGCAGACATGCACCTTCAGCCCTTCGATTTCAGTTGGCTTGATGGTTTCTTCTTTCTTCATCTCGGCCTGGAGTTTTGCCTGCAGCTCCCGCGCCTGTACCAGTTTTTGCCGCGCTTCCGCCAGCCGCTTTTGAACGGTTTCGGAGTTCGCATACCACTGCGCATTTTGCAGGCGCTGAATAGCGAGATTGGCCTGGTTCTGCTGCTCGACAGCCTCCTCGTACTGTTTTTGCCGGGCGTCCTGACGCTCCAGTTTCGCAACGCCTTGAATGGTGTCGGCGCGTCCCAACGCTTCGAGCATCCGGTAGGTGTTGACCGTACCGTGGCCTATGCCTTCGTCGCTAGCGTTCGTCACCACAAACAGGTGAAGCGGCCCATGCTTGCCGGGGTCGCGGCCGCAGCGCAATTGCGCTTTCACCGTTTCCTTGATTTTTTCAGCCAGCGGCGGGAACCGGAAATACTGGTTCTCGATATAGATGAAGCTGGTCGCGTTGTTCACGGCCTGCATATACATCGCTTCGATATCCTGCCTGCGGCACTGCGAGTCGGTCCGGAGCACTTGCGCCATGACCTTCTCGCCAAGCGCAGGCCGAATCTTGAGTCCAGCCTCTGCCCCTTTGCGGGCCTTGCCCAGTCCTGCATCGGTTTCGCGGTCCCACGCTGCACAGAAGCTGTGATTCAGGTCCTTGAGAATGGGCCCGGTCAGCCGACTCGAAATGTCCTGCCTGGGTGATTTGCCGTTGCGCCCCTGGTCGGCGCGCATCTGCAGCACGCTATGCGAATCGACGTCCCAATATTCGTCCAGCATGTTGTGCCCCATGACGTATCCCACCGCTTTTTCCGGGAGTTCATAATCGACCAGCACCATCTTCTGGTGATGCGATGGCGCGACCAGCCCCATCGCCAGCCCACCTTTGGTCTTGTTTCCGGCACTGCGCTCGCTGTCTGTTCCGAAAATGATGGTACGGAACGAAATCTCGAGCCGGTTAGGCAACGGAAAATCCCGCGTCATGAAATCGACGTTTGTCAAGGCAGCCAGCGGCCACAAGAAACGTCTCGGGGCCGAAAGGATGCTCGGATCCATGGCCACGTTGCGAAACGTCAGCCTTCGCGGATCTTTCTTCGAGACACACCAGTACCAGTAGCGATCGAAATCGGCCGGTGCCTTGCGAGGATCCGGTCTCGTGCGCAGGTGAGCGGTGTGCCGGTTTGGCAGATTGGGCTCTTCGCCAAGGTTGGCCGCATGCGGAAGGCCGAGCACCCGTCCACCCCAGCACAGCAAACGAACGCGCACCCCACGTTTTCCGGCCAGTTCGAGCAGTTCGCCAATGCACAACGTGCCGTGTCCATCCGTGCCTCGCCTGAAGTACATCGAGGGCTGAAAGCCCCAGCACATCAGGTCGACGGTTTTCTCGGCCGCCTGAATGGCGTTGTAGACATCGCGAAACGCCTCTTCCCCATTTACCAGTGGATGGAAAGTGCCGGGCGCCGGCTTGTACTCCGCGTCCTGTACGAACCAGGGCAATGTGAAGGTGGCACTTGTCGTCCTGGACAGCGCAATGGGTACGGTAATACACGACTGGCTCATGGCTGCTCTCCTGAATCGAAGAAATCACGATAGATGCGACGATGCTCGGCCCGATCGACCGCGTTCTCGTCACCGTCGGAAGCTTGGTGATAGTGAAAGCCCTGGTTCGCCAGTTCTCCATTTCTCACGTCGCCGCGATAGTCCTCGGCCACGGGCAGGTGAAACGTCACCCCGTTTGCGAGTGCCACCTGGTACGCCTGCGTGGCCACCTCGTGCTCGACGGGAATCTGGCCGTCCGGGTCGGTCACACCCTGGCTGACCAACACGCCGTCCGCGAACAGCTTGTATGGCATGCCGATCGGCAACACGCGCCTGGCGGACGGTGACGCTGCGGCATTGAGCGTCAGCCGTTGCGTGGGCAGGCCACTGTTCAGTGCCGTCGACATTTGCATGGAGGCAGCGCCTTGCTTGTCCCAGGCTGCGCACTTTTCGCGGATATCGCCGGGCGTGCCGTTCTCGATGCCTTCGGCCGCGATGCGGATATAGGAGCCGCCTGCGCCCAGCCAGATCTCCTTGTCTGCGGAAAGGACCAGCTTCCCGTCCACGCTGCTGACCTTGATGTCCTTCAGCGCGGTGAGGTGCATGGCGTCGCTCTGCGCCTGGATCTCGACCTTGCCCTTGGCCGCCAGCAACTTCATACCGAGTTTCTGGACGAACAGCGACAGGCCGTTACCAACCGCCACCGCCATCTGCCTCATCACGCTGACATCGGCATTGCCTGCCGCGGTCGCGATCAGGTTGTTTCCGGCACTGAACTGCAGGTCCTGACCCGACACGAACGCCATGCCGGCGGGTGCACTGGCTAACAGGCCCGCGGCCTTCAACTGCTTCAACGTATCGTCGAGCAGGCTCTTCTGTCGTTCACAGTCGGCAACCATGGCTTGCGAGGCCTTGGCAGCGTCGGCCAGCGCCTCGCTTTGCTGGAGGGCCCTTTCCAGCAATCGCAAGGCCGGCTGCATGTCGAGTTGCTCACCGCCGGCTTTCGGCTGGTCATCGGCGGAGAGGAACAGACCCTTGCCAGCGCGAATGGCGCCCCACGCAGACATGCGCAACTCGAACCCGTCACCACGCTTCTTCTGGCTGTGGTCGACCAGATAGCCCAGGTTCAGCTGCGTCTTGCCGCCGTACTCGGTGGACAGCTTGATGCCTTCCTGCCCCTCGCCGTCCTCGAAGCGCAGCTTGTTGTTGGCCTGCGTACGCAGGACATTGCGCGACAGCCACCGCCCCTGGTTCGTGATGGGGTCTGTGTGCAGGTTGTTGTGCTGTACGTGCGCGATATACGGCTTGTTCGGGTTGCCATCGCGAAAGGCCACGTCCACGTAGGTGCCATCGATCAGCGGGAAGTGAAATCCTGTCTGATGCGATCCCGCGAATGGCTTGGCCAGCCAGAGCGGCACGCTCTCGGCCCCTTTGGGCCACTCGTCGAAATCGAAATCGAAGCGAACGATGTACTGGCCTAGCGCCGTCAGGAAGGCGTACTTGTATTGCCCCGGCGACGTGACGCGCGCGCTGAGCGTGCCGGCAATGCGCGGCCAGTTTGCTTCGTCGAGCGGCAGCCGGAAACGCCGGTCAGACGGAATGGCCTTGAAGGTATTGCGGTACGCGGCATCGCGGGCCCCCGTGTGGGTCACCTCGATTACCGCCTGGCCATTCGGCGCATCGGGCATCGCCGGCTGCACGCGCAGGATGCGCGCCGGACACAGCGCCAGCACATTGCTTTCGCCCGCAAGGATCAACTGTTCGGCGTATTTCGCCTCATGGCGCAATCCCGCTTCCCATTTGGCATCTTCGAAATCGAGGTGATGCGTGCCGTAGATATAGGACTGGCCGTAGGTCGTCGTCTCCTTGCGCGCGACGTTGGCCTGGCCTGTGAGCCTTTCCCAGGCCTTGTCCGGATTGAAGTCCGCCACCCGGAACGATTCGGGAATCGCTTTCGCGTGGATCTTGAGCGTATGGACCGCCTCCTGCCCTGACTCCAGTCCGGCCGTCTCGCGGTACGGCACTGTCAATTGGGGCTGGTAGATGTAGTGGTCGATATCGTCGCCAAAGACAATCAGCTCTCCGAATTTTCCTGGCGCGAAATAGCAGTAGATGCCGTTCTGTTCCATCAGCAACCGGATGTAGTCCCAGTCCGAGAGCTGGTACTGCATGCGGAAGGCGAGTTGCGGGTATTTGCGCCGGAGCCTGAAGGAAAACTGGTGGCCTTCGAGGTCGTGGCGCCGCAGGATCGCCTCGATAATCGCGGGCGCGGTCTTGTGCTGGTAGATGCGGCTGGCCTGCGTGAGCTTCAGCCGCGCAACGAGCGGTTCGACCACCACCTCGTAGCCGAAGAAATCGCGCGTCTGGCGGGTCTGCGAAAAGCGTGTGATGCAGCCGGCAAACTTGCGCGCCTCGGAGCCATCGGCCGGTTCGATCAGGAAAGCCGCCTCGCGGCCGAGATAATCGGCGCGGTCCAGCGCCAGCGGGTGTGTGAGCTGGATGGTCACGGTGTAGGGCTCGCCCAGCCGCTCCACCGCCTGGAATGACACCACCGATAGCGCCGCGGCACTGGCTGCGCCTGGCACCTTCAGCGCGTACGCCTGCTGCCCGGTCAGTCTCTTGCGCAGCGCGGCGCCGTCGCTGTCGCTGTCGCTGTCGCTGTAGCCATAACGCCGTATTTCCGCCATCCAATCCGCCATGCCCTGCGCTCCGATGTCAGCGTGACCCAACCATCCGCGACGGCCATATGCCACGCAACACACGGCGCCACGCGGCGCACGGTAATGGAACTGTTCGAGCGATGGAATGCCCGGAGATCAGAATCTGATCCGTTCACGATGACGCTCAACTTTCCATGCAGATTCGGGGGAATCCGATGGATCAGCGTGAGCAGCATGGTAGCGGTCATCGACGATATCGATCGATGACTGGGTGTGAATCAGGCATTTCCGAAGGTGGGATGAGCGGCCCACGCAAACAAAAACACCCTGCAGGCCATGCGGCCGCAGGGTGTCTGGAATTGCCGCGCCCGCTGCGGGGCGCTGTGTGGCGGGCTTACAGCTTGCGCGTGAAGCTGAACTGCGAGAAGGCCTGCTCGGCCACGTTGAACCAGGCCGCTTCGTTGTTACGGAACACGCGCCAGTCGTCGAAGATTTTCTTGAACGAGGCGTTCTTGGCGCTTTCGTCGGCGTAGGCTTCCTGGGTGGCCTTGAAGCAGGCTTCCATGATCTCCTTCGAGAACGGACGCAGCTTCACGCCGTTTTCCAGCAGGCGAGCCAGGGCCTGCGGGTTCACGGTGTCGTACTTGGCCATCATGTTCGTGTGGGCCTCGATGGTGGCCGTTTCCAGCGCGCGCTTGTACAGCTGCGGCAGCTTGTCGTACTCGGGTTGCGAGGCATAGAACGACAGCTGCGCGCTGCCTTCCCACCAGCCCGGGTAGTAGTAATACGGCGCCACCTTGTAGAAGCCGAGCTTTTCGTCGTCGTACGGACCCACCCATTCGGCCGCATCGATCGTGCCCTTTTCCAGCGCGGGGTAGATGTCGCCGCCGGCAATCTGCTGTGGCACCACGCCCAGGCGCGCCAGCACCACGCCGGCAAAGCCGGCCACGCGATACTTCAGGCCCTGCAGGTCGGCCACGGTCTTGATTTCCTTGCGGAACCAGCCGCCCATCTGCGCGCAGGTGTTGCCGCCCATGAAGTTGACGACGTTGTATTCCTTGAAGAACTCGCGCATCAGCTTCATGCCGTTGCCCTGCATCATCCAGGCGTTCTGCTGGCGGGCGGTCAGGCCGAACGGAATCGTCGTGTCGAAGCACAGCGTCGGATTCTTGCCGAAGTAGTAGTAGCCGGCCGTGTGACCGATCTGCACCGTCTGGTTCTGCACCGCGTCCAGCACCTGCAGGCCCGGCACGATTTCACCGGCGGCAAACACCTTGATGTTGAACTTGCCGTCGGTCAGTTCCTTCACGCGCTGGCTGAGCAGTTCCGCGCCACCGTAGATGGTGTCGAGCGACTTCGGGAAGCTCGACGCCAGGCGCCATTCCACGGCCGGGTTGCTGCCGATGACGGCGGGTGCACCCGGGGCACTGGCCGAGGCGGCCGGCGCGGCGGGTTTTTCTTCCTTGCCGCAGGCTGCCAGCGCACCGGTGGCGGCGACGGCCGAGGCTTTCAACAGGAAGGAACGACGTTCCATGGACATCTCCTCTTTTATAGATATGTATGCAGAACTGCCTTGCACCCGATGATGTATTTCCCGGAAGACAGGTCGGAAGATTATAGCGGTGGCGTTTTGTGCACGGCCCTCCGGCGGGATGGGGGTTTTCGCTAAGCATTCGGCACTTGCGCAACGGTTTTGCAGTCCATTCGTCGCACCACGTGCACCGGGTCGGGGCGGCTTCCGCAATGTGGGAATTCCGACATTTATCCAACGTTTTGTGACGCGGAGGCGGGATTTTGTAACCCGCCTTGCGGTCAAAAAATTCGCCTGTTAAAACCGGAGCCCTCTCTCCGGAGTTCGTTCACCCGGTCCTGTTGTTTCCATGCCGCATTCCGTACTGCCTCCCGCTCGCCCGCATCCCTGCCGCCGCCTGGCCTTTGCCGTCCTGGCCGCATGGGGCGTGGGCGCCTGCGCGCAGACTGGCAACCCGGTGTCGCCGCCGCCGCTGATCGCGGAAAGCGTCGTGCCATCCACCGCGTCGGCTTCGGCGGCGTCCTCTACTACGCCGGTCGCGCCCGCGCCGGCCGTGGAAACTGTGCCGGCCGGCGCCGCATCCACCACCGAACCCACCGCTGCGCCGGATCCGCTGGCTGAGCTGATCCAGTCGACTGGCGCGGCGGAGCCGGCCACCGCCGCCGCTCCCGCGGCCCCGGCCGATGCGCCGCTGGCAGACGCCAATCCCGATTTCATGGGCCCGCCCGACTCTCTGGCGCCGCCGCCGCCTCCGCCGCCGCCGGTGGTGCTGTTCCCGCAGCGGCTTGGCGAGTTTCCGGCGCGCCCCGATCCCCGGCCCGCCACCGTGGCCAGCGAAGACGGCACAACGCCAACCGAGACGCCGCCCGAGACGCCGTCCGATGCCCCGCCGGTGTTGCGCTCGCAGTTGCCCGCCGGGGATCCGGCCGGCGACTCGGTCTGGCGGCTCGGCTACAGCGGCCGCGCCGCCGTGGAAGACAGGGCCGGCACCCAGCGCGCTTGCCCGGGCGGCGGTACGCCATCGGCCTCGTTCGGCCAGGGGCTGGCCTGTACCAGTTCCGGCGAGGTGAAGATCCGCGAATCGGTTGCCGATATCGGCGGCGGCGCGCAGGTGCAGCTGGTGGCTCAGGCCAAGGGCACCAATGCCACGTCGGTCAACGGCAATGCCGCTGCGGTAGATCCGTACGCGCTGGTGCCCAATTTCTATACGTCGGTCAGCGGCCTGTCGGGCTTGTCGGTGCTCGACGGCGCCAGCGTATGGGCCGGCCGGCGCGACAGCAATCCGTTCCTGATGTCGTCGGGGCTGTTGCCGCCCAATTCGTCGTCGATGCGCTTCGGCATCGACAACGCCAAGCTGGGCGATTACGGCTTGAGTTATCAATACACCGCGCGTAACGATCTAAATGGGGCACGGCTTCCCAGCTATCACTCGGTGCTCACGGCGCCGGTGAACACCAATGACCAGGGTTCTGTGCGGGTTGGCTTTACGCGTGTGGAACCGCTCTCCCAAATCGAGGACACCGGCAGCGCGTGGTGGGCATCGGCCATGCACGAGCAAAAGGGCGTGCTGTACGGCACCAACCGCGTGGGCGTGCAATACGGGCAGGGCTCGCGCGTGGCCATGACCGGCTATTCGGGCATGGGCAAGGACCTGTCGCGCGTACGCGTGTCCGAATCGATGGAATGGAAGGGCAAATCGGGGCTGGCCGGCTCGGTGGAATCGAGCCTGCAGCTCGACCGCTCACCGGTGGGCACGCTGCAGTGGGCGGCCACGCGCGTGCGGCCCGCTTTCGTGGCCAGCGACCAGTTCAAGCTGACCTTCGAGGTGGCGCACGACCAGATTTCGTCGGGATTTGGCGTGGGCGGACAGCGCACCGCATTCACCGTGGCGCCCACGCTGACGCTCGGCAAGTCCACCGGCAATGCCAACCTGCGGGCGTTCTACACCTACAGCCGTGCCAACGACGTGGACGGCATCACGTTCGCCACGCCTGCCGACGCCTGGGCGTCGCAGACCAGCGGTTCGATCTTCGGCGTCCAGCTCAATCGGCGCTGGTAAGGCGCGCGAGACCTTTCCAGCGGGCGGGCGGCGTACCGGTTTCGGCGGTGGCAGGCGTCGGACAGAGCCAGTGGAACAGCAACGTTGCATTCATGGCACCAAATATCTGAGCCAGAATGAATGACGGAACATCCATCGCGCGAATACCCGTGAAGGTGTCGGTCAACGCACAGGCCAGCGTCAGTGCCGGGTTGGCGAACGACGTGGAAGACGTGAACCAGTAGCCGGCCGTGATATAGCCGGCCACCACGAAGGGCACCAGCCCAGGCCGGTGCCGGCTGGTGGCCATCGCCAGCCCGATCAGGCCGAACGACGCCAGGCATTCGCTCCACCACATTGGCGCGCCGGTGCGCATCTGCGTCGACATCGTCACTAGCGGCAGGCCGAACATCGCATGTGCGGCCATCACGCCCAGCGCGGCACCCAGCAGTTGCATCAGCACGTAGCCCGCCGTGTCGCGGGCCGACAGCTTGCCATGCACCAGCTGCGAGAGGCTGACCACCGGGTTGAAATGCCCACCGGACACCGGCCCCAGCGACACCAGCAGCGCCATGAGGCCGGCTCCGGTGGCCAGCGCATTGCAGAGCAGGGCCAGCGCGGTATCGCCGGCCGCAAGCCGTTCGGCGCGGATGCCCGAACCCACCACGATGGCGATCAGCAGGGCAGTGCCCAGCCCTTCGGCAACGAGACGTCGGAGAGTGGTGGAAACGGACAGCGGCAGGGCGGTTGCGGCGGCGGACATTGCGCGTGATCGTAAAAAACCGAAGGCGCAGTGTTCCGTGCCGCCGCGGATACCGTCAATGCGGCCCGGCGATGTTGAGAAGCTACCGCCAGTATCGAATGCTGCGCGGGTGAGGCCATGGCAGGTACGCGATGGCCGATCGGCTATTGCAGGTCGTTACGCAGGATCAGCAGCCACGGCATCTGCGAATTCGTGAAACCGTCGAGCTGGCCGGCCTCGTTGAGGTCGATCACATCCATCGACACCGATTGCTGGACGTTGCCGCCAATGGCCTTGACCACGCCGGCGGCACGATCCACGGCCACCACGATGTCGCAATGCATCGGCGTGGTACCGAAGCCGATTTCGGCAGGATCCGTCAGGTATTTGTCGCGGCCGCGGCCCGCGCAGATCATGTCGCCCGGACGCGGCAGCCCCGGCACCGGCTCCACATGGAACGCCGGGCGCGGCAGGATGCCATCGCGCGCATCCACTACATACATCGAATGTGACTGGCCGGTCAGGAACTGGTCGTTGTCGAGCCCGGCCTGGCGCATGACCCACGAGATAAAGACCGCCGACCAGGCCCAGGCGCCCTGGGTGACCTGCCGGCAGTCCGGCGCCTCGCCCACGATGCCCCAATAGCGCTGTGCCATGCGGCAGCCTTGCGGCGTGGCCTCCATGCCCGTGCCATCGGGAAAGCGCAGGCAATCGGCCTCGCCGTCCGCTTCGATCTCGGCATCGGCGGAAGGCTGCAGGGCGGAACCGTTGGCGCCCGCACTGCTGGCCGGCACATCGGGCGCCGGCGCGGGCAGGGGACTATGGGTCACGCAAGCCGAGTCGTCTCGGCCGATGCGCACTTCCTGGCTGCCCCATTTGCGCCACTCCTGCAGCGCGATCTCCACAATGCGCTCGCGCGGCGTGGCGCCCGGCGCGGTCACGGCACGTTCATAGTCGGGCAGCGGCACGGCCTGCGGACGCACCGGCCGCGGTGGCGCCGAGGTGCAACCCGCCAGCACGAGCAGCGTGGCCAGGCCCGCCGCGAGCGCTCTCATGCGCGCACGCGCCTGTGGAGAACGCTGTGGAGCCAGGTGTGGAAAGTTGTGTGAATAACGCTGTGGAAATCTGCGCATCGGCAAGCGGAACGACATGTCAGGCCCGTGATTCCTGATCTCGCGCAAGGCCTTGATCAGCCAAGCATGTATGGCATTTTCCGACAGCGGCCGGCACCTTGTGAAGTGGCGCTGCCGGCTGTGCAATTCTCCGCGCAGAGCTGGCGGATAAACGATGTGGATAACGTCCCCGCGCGCTGCGCACCTGTGCCGCTTTCGGGCTCGGGCGGCGGCACGGCGGGGTCATGCAAGGCGGGCAGTCATGCCCGTCGGCATTACTGGTTGACGGCGTCCTTGAACTTCTGACCAGCCTTGAACTTCACGGTCTTCGCAGCTTCCACCTTGATCTCTTCGCCGGTGCGCGGGTTGCGGGCCATGCGCTCGCCACGTTCGCCCTTGCTGAAGGTACCAAAGCCGATCAGGCTCAGGGTTTCGCCCTTGGCCACGGCATCCATGATGGCGTTCAGGGTCACGTTCAGGGCCTGTTCGGCCTTGGCCTTGGTCAGACCGTCCACGCCTGCTGCGATCGCGTCGATCAGTTCGGTTTTCGTCATGCTTCACTCCGTATCGAGTTGAAAAAACACTGACGTCCAGGCCGGGCACTTCCGCTGGAAGCCGCCCCGGCAAAGACGCCGCGGGCCACATCATACCGTGTCGGACACGCCGCACCGGGAACAGTTTGTTACCGGTGCTCACCGGCAGAGCCGCGTCAGCACGGGCCTGGCGGGTTTTTCACGCGTTTGCCCGATGCGGGACGACCGGTATACGGCGACATTGGGGAAAGGCTGGCCTGCAGGGGTGTGGAGATGCGTATACGTCGAAAAGGGCCCTCAGCGCCCGTATACGCCCTGGAAGGGCCCTGGAGCCCTCCGGACACTCATGCAGCCATCCAGGGCCGTATACGTCCGCAAAACGCTTCCAGAGCGTTTCAGCGGGATGGAGTGACCTGCCAATGCGGTGTCCGTATACGTCCGTTATGTCCGGCGCAGCCGCCGCCCGTGCCTCTCAGCTGTTGCACATTTTTTCATCTCGGCTCAATGCGGCCCCACGCGGCCCGATTTTCCATGGAGCGAGGTATACGGACCCGATGACGCTTCTCCTGCGTATGGTTTACATCTTTCTTTCATGTATACAGATAGTGGTAATAGATAAACCACGCCGGTTTCTGTGGATAACTGCGTATACGTCAATCGGATCAGACGTTTACGTATACCTGAACTGGCGGGATGAAATGCCGGAGCACGTGGATGACTCATCCGTTCGGATGGGATGAGGGACGTATACCGCCTGACTTGTTCGTATACGTTCCCCATGCCAACCCCAGGCAGCCCACATCAAACCCGCGTTCTTATCCACAGAAACGGGCCCGGTTATCCACAAAAGCGCCACAAAAGCGCCACAAAAGCGGGCGGCCGGGGAGCGTATACCTGACATGCGCGCGCAGGTATCATCGCGTTCGCGCCGGACTGGACCGGCCGATTCACCGCACACGGGGAACATCAGCACATGTCGGACAAGGCCAAGGACGCCCTGGAGAAGAAGGCAGGCAAGAAAAAGACCGCCAGCGACCGCATCGAAGTGCGCCAGTCGGGCGTACATGGCAAGGGGGTCTATGCCATTGGCGATATTGCCGAAGGCGAGCGCGTGATCGAGTACAAGGGCGAGCACATTTCCTGGAAGGAGGCGCTCAAGCGCCATCCGCACGATCCAGTCGACCCGAACCACACGTTCTATTTCAGCCTGGACGACGGCAACGTGATCGACGCCAAGTTCGGCGGCAACCGCGCGCGCTGGATCAACCACGCCTGCGAGCCGAACTGCGAGGCCCGCGAGAAGAAGGGCCGCGTCTTCATCCACGCGCTGCGCGACATCGCGGCCGGCGAAGAGCTGTTCTATGACTACGGCCTGGTCATCGATGCGCGGTATACCAAGAAGCTGAAGAAGGAATACGAGTGCCGTTGCGGCAGCCCGAAGTGCCGCGGCACGATGCTGGCGCCGAAAGACAAGGCCTGAGCGGCCTGGCAGCGTCTGAACCCCGGATCAGGCCGCGGCCGGGGTGCCCGGCGCCTCGCACGGAATCCGGATCACGAAGCGCATCGACGCCCGGCGCGCCTGGTCTTCGGATCCAGCCGTTTCGTCCGCCCCCAGCCCGGAGGCGGCATGCGCGGTGGCCAGCACGTCCGCTGGCGTGGCGGCCGCCGGCGCGGGCACATCCTCGATGCGGATCGTGCCCTGATGCAGCGTCACGATCTCATGCACGATGGCCAGCCCCAGGCCAGCGCCGCCGGGCGCCCCCTGCACGGGCTGCGTGCCAGGCGTATGGTCGCCCCGGAAGAACCGCTTGAACACTTCCTCGCGGCGCGCGGGCGCGATGCCCGGTCCGTTGTCTTCCACCATCACCACCGCCATGCCGCGGTGACCCATCGTTTCGCCGCCCGCCCGCACGGTGATGCGGCCGCCGGCCGGCACGTACTTCACGGCGTTGTCGATCAGGTTGGACAGCGCCTCGCGCATCAGCAGGCGGTTGCCGCGCACCATGGCCGGCGCGCCGCCCGTGAAGGTAGGGCCGGGCAGCACTTCGAAGCCCAGGTCCACGCGCCGCGCCAGTGCCTGCGGCACCCATTCCGCGCCAATCTCGAAGGCCAGCGAGGCAAGGTCGAAATGCTCGACGGGCCCGAGCCGTTCCAGCGACAGCCCCGGCTCGGCGCGCGCCAGCGACAGCAACTGGTTCGACAGCCGCACGGCGCGGTCCGCGGCGGTCTGCACCTCGCGCAGCGCGTGCCGGGCCACGTCGAGCGAATCGGCCTCCACGGCGCGGTCGGCATGCAGCTTCACCGCGGTCAGCGGGGTGCGCAGCTGGTGGGCGGCATCTGCAATGAACTTGCGCTGAGCGTCCAGTGCGTCGCGCAGCCGCGAGAGCAGCGCGTTGAGCGCCCGGATCAGCGGCTCCACCTCGGCCGGCACCTGGGTTTCATCCAGCGCGGCCAGCGAGCGCGCGGTCTGGCGATTCAGCTTGTCCGTCAGTATCTGCAGCGGTACCAGCTCTTCCTTGAGCACGTGCGACAGGATCAGGCTACCCACCAGCAGCAGCAGGATCAGCGGCACCGACACCGACAGCAGGATTTCGTTGGCGGCCGTCTCGCGGCGGTCCAGCAGCTCGGCCACCTCGACCACGATCGGTCCGCGCGACACCTGCGCCTCGGCCGGCGTGGTACCCAGTTCATCGGCGGCCGGGCTCGGCAGGTTCACCGGCAGCCGCACCGCGCGCACCTGGCGGCCGCTGAACCACGCGTAGAACAGCCGCGCGTCGTGCAGCGACGTCTGGCCCGTGCCATAGCCCAGCCAGGTATCCATGCCGCCGATCAGGCCGTCGGGGCCGTGGATGCGCCAGTAGATGCGGTCCGATCCCTCGGCCTCCACCAGCGTCTGGGCGATGGCCGGAATGTCCTCTTCCAGGCGCGGGCCGGCAATGCGGATCTGCTGGGCGATGTTGTTGGCCACGCCATAGAGCGCGCGGTCGAACACCTGGGTGGTGTAGTGCGCCGCCAGCCAGTACGACAGCGAGCCGCTGGTGAGCACCAGCGCGAACAGCGGCGTGGCCAGTGCACGCAGCAGGTGGATGCGCAGGCTCTGGGTCGAGCTGCCGCGCGCACGCCTGCCGGTGGCGACGGTGTCGCCAGACTGGGCAGGGGAGGAATGCGAACGCGGCCACATGGCGGTGGGGGCTGGCGCTAGGAGAGCGATAGGGGTTGAGGGGGCCGCCGTGGCCAGGGCGTCGGGCTCAGTGACCGGCGCGAATCTGCAGCAGGTAGCCGAAGCCGCGCACGGTGACGATTTCCACGTCGGCGTCTTCGAGTTTCTTGCGTACCCGGTGTACGTACACCTCGATGGCGGTGTCGCCAACCGTGTCGCCGCCTTCGCCGGCCGGATGCGCAAACGTGGCCAGGTGATCCTGCAGCTGTGCCTTGCTCACCACGCGGCCCTGCCGCTGCAGCAGCAGTTCCAGCACGGCGAACTCGCGCGGCGACAGTTCCAGCGGCCGGCCATCGACGAACATGCGGCGGTCATTGCCCGACAGGCGCAGGCGGCCCAGGCGCACGTCGCGCTCGGGGGCGGCCTCGCCGTGCTGGCTGCGGCGCAGCAGCACGCGCACGCGCGCTTCCAGTTCGGGCAGCGCGAACGGTTTGACCAGGTAGTCGTCGGCACCGGCGTTCAGGCCCGAGAGCTTGTCTTCGAGTTCGTCGCGCGCGGTCAGGATCAGTACGGGGGTGGTGCGGTTGCGGGCGCGGTAGCGGGCCAGCAGGGTCATGCCGTCGATACCGGGCAGGCCCAGGTCAAGAATGACCAGGTCGTGCTGCTCCTTGAGCAGGTGGTCGGTGGCATACACGCCGTCGTGCACCACGCGCACCTGGTGGCCGGCGCGGGACAACCCGGCTTCAACGCCGCTGGCGATTTGGCGGTCGTCCTCGATCAGCAGAATACGCATGGCGGTACGGGTGACATGGGAGCGGAACAATGTCGCCGATTGTATAGGGAAGGCTCCCCGCCTGCCTTTCAGTTGGCCTACAGCCGCGCCGCGCCAGCCCGGTCAGCAGTCAGCGGGCCAGCCCTGCGGCGGCCTGCTCGATGAACGTGGCCAGGTCGATGTCGCGCTGGGTGAGCCCGTTGGCATCATGCGTGGACAGCGTGATGTCCACGCGGTTGTACACGTTGAACCACTCGGGGTGATGATCCACCTTGTCGGCTTTCAGCGCCACGCGCGTCATGAAGCCGAACGCGGCGTTGAAGTCGGCGAACTTGAACGATTTCTGAATGGCGTCGCGGTCCTGGACGGGCGTCCAGCCGGGCAGCGCGGCCAGCAGGGGCTTGCGGGCGTCTTGCGAAAGCGGGGTCATGTTGGGCTCGATCTGAAGGGTGGTCTCTGGGGTTGCGACACATGCCGGCCCGCCCGGACCGCGCGCATTCTGGCTGCGGCCCGGGCATGGCGGCATTGTTTCACAAAGCGGGGGTGGCCGGCGGGCGGGTCAGCCCTGGCCGGGCCGGGTCAGATGTCGTCGCTGTCGGCCCAGCCTTCGCGCGTGCCGGCGTGGATCACGCGGTCGCCCTCGGCGATATCGCCGGCGCCCAGCGTGGGCAGCGCGCGCAGTTCCGGGTACAGCGCCGTGAAGTCGGGCCGCGTGGCGTCGAACAGCTGTTCGAAGCTGTCGATCACGAAATACGTCTTCTGGAACGTGTCGATGCGGTAGCGGGTGCGCATGATGCGGTGCAGGTCGAACCCGATGCGGTTCGGGCTGGCCGAATCGAGGCTGTAGATCGACTCGCCCTGGCTCGACAGGATGCCGGCGCCAAAGATGCGCAGCCCGGCCGTGGTGCGGATCAGGCCAAATTCCACCGTGTACCAGTACAGGCGCGCAAGCATGTCCAGCGCGCCGAGCCTGGCCGCCTTCAGGCCACCCTTGCCATACGCCTCCATGTAGTCGGCGAAGATCGGGTTGATCAGCAGCGGCACATGGCCGAACACGTCGTGAAAGCAGTCGGGTTCCTGCAGGTAATCGAGCTGCTCGGGCTTGCGCATCCACCAGCTGGCCGGAAAGCGGCGATTGGCCAGGTGCTCGAAGAACACTTCGTCCGGCACCAGGCCCGGCACGGCCACCACCTGCCAGCCGGTGGCGCGCATCAGCGTCTCGTTGAGCTGGTCGAATTCGGGCACGCGGTCGCGCTCCATGCCCAGCGTGACCAGGCCCTGCAGGAATTCGTCGCAGACGCGGCCCTGCAGCATCTCGGCCTGGCGGTCGTAGAGCTTGCGCCAGATGGCGTGGTCGGTGTCGGTGTACCGGTGCACTGGCTGGGCGATGGTGAAGTCCGGGCGCAGCGTCTGGCCAGACAGCAGGCCTGCGTCGAACTGTTCCTTGAGCTTGGCGGTCAGGGTGCCGGCAAAGTTGTCGGTATCGAGCGTGGCGGCCGAGGGCGTCATATCTGTGTCTCCAACTGCTTTGTGGTGATGTCCGTTCCGATGCGGAATTCATGCATAGTCTAGCGATTCGATGCTGCAATCAGTCCGCAAAAACGCCATTCTTCGGCGTTGCGGTGCATATAATCCGCGTCATATGAACCGGAAATGCGGGATATCTGCAGAAATGACTCAGACCGACCTGGACCCCTATGACCTGGCGCTGCTGGCCGCCCTGCAGGCCGATGGCCGTTCTACCCACCAGCAACTGGCCGAGCGCGTGCATCTGTCGCCCAGCCAGGTGGGCCGGCGCCTGGCCAAGCTCGAAGCGGACGGCGTGATCACCGGCTACCGCGTGAACCTGTCGCCGCAGGCCCTGGGGCTGGGCGTGCTGGTGTTCATCAGCGTCAAGCTGGCGCATCACGGCGACACCATCATCGAGCGCTTTGGCGAGGAGATCCTGCTGCTGGAAGAAGTGCAGGAGTGCTACTCGGTGGCTGGCGAGGCCGACTACCTGATCCGCGTGATGGTGCCGGACCTGCCCACGCTGGCCGACTTCACGATGAAGCGGCTGATGCGGGTGCCCGGGGTGGAAAGCATCCGTTCGAATATCGTGTTGACCGCCCTCAAGCGCGAGGGGCCGCTGCCGCTCTCCCATTTGCGCTGAACCTGCCGGCACTTCTGCCGAAATGTGCAGAGGCTTGCGCTTGGCATCCGCGCATGTCACGCTCGCGCGGAGCCAATTCCGGAGAAGGCAGCATGATCGGGAGGATCGCCACGACGGCCACGGCCGTCGCCGCAGGTCTCGTACTGGGCGCGTTGACATGGACGTCGGCCGCCTCGGCCGCGCAGATCACACGTTTCTCACCTGAAGGGGTGAATCCGCAGGTTCGCCAGGTAGCCATCCGCTTCGACGAGCCGATGGTGCCGATGGGCGAACTCAAGGCGGCGGCGCCGGCCTCGGTGTCGTGCACGGGCGGCGGCGTGGGCGGCAGTGGCCGCTGGGTCAACGCCACCAACTGGGTCTACGACTTCGAACGCGACCTGCCTCCCGGCGTGCGCTGCGCGGTACAGATTGCGGGCGGCCTGAAGAGCGTGGCGGGCAAGGCCTACACCGGCAAATCCGAATACCGGTTCGAAACGGGCGGCCCGATCGTGGTGTCGGCGCGTCCCTCGGGCGGCGAGGTCGAGGAAGACCAGGTCTTCGCCCTGCGCTTCAATGGCGCGGCCACGGCCGGCTCGATCCGCGCGCACGCGTGGTGCCAGGCCGAAGGGCTGGGCGAGCGCATTCCGGTGCGCGTGCTGGCCGGCAAGGAACGCGATGCCGTAATCGAGGCGCTGCACTGGAAGGAAGTGGTCAAGCGCGACACCGACGCCGTGCACCTGCTGGCCTGCCAGCAACGGCTGCCCGCCGGCGCGCGCATGCAACTGGTACTGGACGCCGGCATTGCCACGCCGTCGGGCCTGGCCACCACCACGGCGCGGCGTTTCGACTTCCAGGTACGCGAGCCGTTCACCGCCGGCTTCACGTGCGAACGCGAGCGCGCCGAGGCGCCGTGCACGCCGCTGCGGCCGATGACGGTCACGTTCACCGCGCCCATCGCGCGCAAGGCCGCCGAGCAGATCGTGCTGAAGACGCCAACGGGCAAGCTGGCGCCCGCGTTCGATCCCGACGAAGCCGCCGACGCGCCGGTCTCGTCGGTCACCTTCAAGGGGCCGTTCCCGGAAAAGGCGAGCCTGACGATCGAGGCCCCGAAGGACCTCAAGGACGAGAGCGGACGCGCGCTCGGCAATGCCGACCTGTTTCCGATCAAGCTGACCACCGCAACGCTGCCGCCGCTGGCCAAGTTCGCCGCCGCGCCGTTCGGCGTGGTCGAGCGTTTCGCCGACCTGCCGCGCGGCAAGTCGCCGGACGACTTTCCGCCCCTGCTGCCGGTGACGCTGCGCAACGTCGAGGCCGACCTGCCGGCGCTGGCGGTACGGGCCCAGGCCGGCACCGTGGCGCGGCTCAGGGTCGATGACGACGGTGCCATCCTGCGCTGGTTCGGCATGGTCAAGCGCATGCACGAGAACAGCTGGACAAAGGAGCAGATCGCCGCAATCCGCGCCGGCCGGCCGCCGTACGACGTGCAGAGCCCGCGCAATGCGCCGTCGATCGAAACGCGCTCGGTCTCGCTGCTCGACGGCGTGAACGGTGCGAAGACACTCCAGATTCCGAAATCGACCGACGCCACGCCGCGTCCGTTCGAAGTGGTGGGCATTCCGCTGCCCGAGCCGGGCTTTCACGTGGTGGAGATTGCCTCGCCGATGCTCGGCGAAGCGCTGCTGGGCAAGAAGGCGCCGATGTACGTGCGCACCGCCGCGCTGGTGACCAACCTCGGCGTGCACTTCAAGCTCGCGCGCGGCGAGGCCGAAGGCGACATGAGCGGCCTGGCGTGGGTCACCGCGCTGGACGACGGCAAGCCCGTGGCCAATGCCAAGGTGGCGGTACGCAGTTGCGATGGCGAACTGCTGGGGCAGGGCACCACCGATGCCACCGGCGTGGCGCGTTTCGCCAAGCTGGCCGATCGGCGCTACAAGAACTGCGCCAACGGCCTGGACGGCTATTTCGTGTCGGCCCGCATCGGTGCCGATCACGCCCAGGCGCGCGGCAAGGCCGACATGGCCTTCGTGATGTCGGACTGGAATCGCGGCATCGAGACGTGGCGCTTCAACGTGCCCACGGACCTGAGCCCGCAGCAGACGGTGCGCGCGCATACCGTGTTCGACCGCACGCTGCTGCGCGCTGGCGAGACGGTGTCGATGAAGCACCTGATCCGCAATGAAACGTCGCAGGGCTTTGCGCTGCCGGCGGCCATGCCGGCCAGGCTGGTCATCACGCACGAAGGCAGCGGCCAGAAGTACGAAATGCCGCTGGCCTGGCGCACCACCGCCACGGGCGGCCGTAGCGCCGAGAACACCTTCCAGGTGCCGCAGGCGGCCAAGCTTGGCGTCTACGATGTGGCGCTGGTCTACGACAACGACCGCACGCTCGACAGCGGCAGCTTCCGTGTGGAAGCGTTCCGGCTGCCCGTGCTGTCCGGCACGCTGTCGGTGACCAGGGATCCGAAGGTCAAGGGCAATGCGCTGGTGGCACCGGCCGAAGTGCCGGTGGGTGTGGAAATCCACTACCTGAACGGCGGCGGCGCAGCCGGCCTTCCCGTGCGGCTGTCCGCGCTGATGCGCGGCAAGGCCGTGAACTTTGCCGACTACGACGCGTTCTCGTTCAGCCCGCCGCGCGCGCAGGAATCGCGTAGCGGTGGCGACGAGGAGGAAGACCAGGATGGCACGCGCGACGAATCGGAAAAGCTTGTCGCCGACAAGCTGCCGCTGACGCTGGACAAGGACGGCAACGGCAAGCTCACGGTCAAGAACCTGCCGAAGGTGGATGCGCCGCGCGACCTGATCCTCGAAGCCGGCTTCGCCGACCCCAATGGCGAGATCCAGACGCTGCGCCAGACCGTGCCGCTGTGGCCGTCGGCCGTGGTGGTCGGCATTCGCGCCGCCAACTGGGTATCGGTGAGCCAGAAGCTGGCCGTGCAGGCCGTGGTGCTCGACACGCAGGGCAAGCCCGTGGCCGATTCGCCCGTGCAGGTCAAGGCGCGGGCGCGCATCACCACGTCGGCCCGCAAGCGCGTGGTCGGCGGCTTCTATCGCTACGACAACCGCAGCGAGACCAAGGATCTGGGCGTGGTGTGCGAAGCGCGCACCGATGCGCAGGGCCGTGCGCGTTGCGAGGTGGCGCTGTCGCAGGCGGGCGAAGTGGAACTGGTGGCCAACGCGCGCGATGCCGACGGCCGCGTGGCGGTGGCGGCCACGAGCGTCTGGGTGACGCGCCAGGGCGAACTCTGGTTCGGCGGCGAGAACCACGACCGCATGGACGTGCTGCCCGAGAAACGCGCCTATGCGGCCGGCGATACGGCCGTGTTCCAGGTGCGCATGCCGTTCCGTCGTGCCACGGCACTGGTCGCCGTCGAGCGCGAAGGCATCCTCGACACGCAGGTGGTGGAGCTGAACGGCAGCAATCCGACAATCAAGCTCAAGGTGAAGCCCGAGTGGGGGCCGAACGTCTATGTGTCGGTGCTGAGCCTGCGGGGCCGCCTGCGCGAGGTGCCGTGGTATTCGTTCTTCCAGTGGGGCTGGCGCCAGCCGCTCGACTGGTGGCACGCCTTCCGCAGCGAAGGGCGCGAGTACGTGGCGCCGTCGCCGCTGGTGGACTTGTCGAAGCCGGCGTTCCGGCTTGGCCTGGCGCAGATCCGCGTGGGCAACGACGCGTACCGCCTGGACGTGAGCGTGACCCCCGACAAGGCCAGCTACCCGGTACGCGGCAAGGCACGCGTGACGGTGCAGGTGAAGCTGCCCGACGGCAAGCCCGCGGCCAATGGCGAGGTGGCGCTGGCCGCCGTGGACCAGGCGCTGCTGGAGCTGATGCCGAACCAGAGCTGGAACCTGCTCGACGCCATGGTGCAGCAACGCAGCTACGGCGTGGAAACCTCCACCGCGCAGATGGAAATCATCGGCCGTCGCCACTATGGCCGCAAGGCGGTGCCGGCGGGCGGTGGCGGTGGCAAGAGCCCCACGCGCGAGCTGTTCGACACGCTGCTGCTGTGGAATCCGCGCGTGCAGCTCGATGGCGAAGGCAAGGCCACGCTGGAGGTGCCGCTCAACGATTCGCTCACCAGCTTCCGCATCGTCGCCGTGGCGGACCTGGGCGTGAACCGCTTCGGCAGCGGCAGCGCGACCATCGCCGCCACGCAGGACCTGCAGATGATTTCCGGGCTGCCGCTGCTGGTGCGCGAGGACGACAAGTACCGCGCGATGTTCACGCTGCGCAATACCACGCAGCGCGCGATGACCGTGGAAGCCACGGCGCGCGCCACGCTGGTGGACGCCCAGACGCTGCCCGCGCAGACCGTGCAGATTCCCGCCGGCGAAGCGCGCGAGATCGGCTGGGACATCGTCGCCCCGGCGCTGCTGGCCTACAGCCGCAGCGGCACGATCCTGTGGGAAGTGTCCGCCGCCGAAAAGGGTACGGGCGCCGCCAGCGACCGGCTCAAGGTGTCGCAGCAGATCGTGCCGGCGGTGCCCGTCACCGTGCAGCAGGCGATGCTGGCGCAGTTGACGCCGAACATGTCGGTGCCCGTGCAGGCCCCGGCCGGCGCGCTGGCCGATCCGTCGGGCAAGCTGCGTGGCGGCATGCAGGTGTCGCTGCAGTCGTCGCTGGCCGGCGGCATGCCCGGCGTGGGCGAATGGTTCCGCAACTATCCGTTCAGCTGCCTCGAGCAGCGCTCGTCGAAATCGCTCGGCCTGGGCGACGCCGCTGCATGGGACGCATTGATGGCGCAGCTGCCGTCGTATCTCGATACGAACGGCCTGGCGGCGTACTTCCCGCTGCGTAGCGACAGCCAGTCTGGCAGCGAGGTGCTGACGGCCTATCTGCTGGCAATCGCGGACGAGGCCTCGCGCGCGGGCCTGCCGATGCGCATTCCCGATGCGCAGCGCGAGCAGATGGAACGTGGCCTGGTGGCCTTCGTCGAGGGCCGCATCTCGCCGCCGCGCTGGGCCCCGTCGTCGGCAACGATGGACCTCGACGTGCGCAAGCTGGCGGCCATCGAGGCGCTGTCGCGCAACGGGCGCGCGCAGGCGCGCATGCTCGGCTCGATCCAGATCCTGCCCGACCAGTGGCCGACCTCGGCGCTGATCGACTGGCTGGGCATCCTGTCGCGCGTGCAGGACATTCCCGAGCGCGACAAGCGCATGGCCGAGGCCACGCAGTTGCTGCGCAGCCGGCTGACCGTGCAGGGCACGCGGCTGGTGTTCTCGACCGAGCGCAACGACAACTGGTGGTGGCTGATGGCCGGCGGCGACGTGAATGCCGCCAAGTTGCTGGCGCTGGCGTCGCAGTTGCCGGCCTGGAAGGACGATGTGCCGCAACTGGTGACCGGCCTGCTGGGCCGCCAGACGCGCGGCGCGTGGTCGACCACCACGTCGAACGCCTGGGGCGTGATGGCGATCCGCCGCTACGCGCAGGTGTACGAGAAGACCCCGGTGGCCGGCACTGCGCGCGCCACGCTGGGCGAGGTGTCGCGCACCTTCGACTGGGCACGTGCCACGCAGAAGGAAGGCGTGGCCAGCGGCATGGTGGATCTGCCGTGGCCGTCGGGTGCCGGCGGCGCGCCGGCCACGCTGCAGGTGGAGCAGCAGGGCACGGGCCGGCCGTGGGCCACGGTGCGCGCGCTGGCTGCGGTGCCGTTGCGCGAACCGGTGGCGGCGGGGTATCGCATCCGCCGTACCGTGACGCCGGTGGATCAGGCGGTGGCCGGCAAGTGGTCGCGTGGCGACTCGTACCGCGTGAAGCTCGACATCGATGCCCAGGCGGACATGACGTGGGTGGTGGTGAGCGACCCCGTACCCACTGGCGCGACGATCCTTGGCAGCGGCCTGGGCCGTGATTCGGTAATCGCCACGCGCGACCAGAAGTCGGCGTGGTCGGAGTTCACCGAGCGCACGCCGGAGGCCTATCGCGAGTACTTCGGCTATGTGCCGAAGGGCAGCGTGTCCGTGGAGTACACGGTGCGCCTGAACAACGCGGGCGAGTTCGCCTTGCCGCCCACGCGGGTGGAGGCGATGTACGCGCCCGACGTGTTCGGCGAAGCGCCCAACGCCAAACTTGCCGTGGGAGCCGCCAAGTGAGCTGGATCGCCATGCGGATGCCCCCACGCGTGCGCGAATGGTGGATGGCCGGCGCGCTTGCCGGCATTACCTACGGTGTGCTGCTGTTCCAGGTATCGCTGGAGGTGCCGGCCGGCACGCCGCTGACCGGCCAGATTGCCTACCAGCCCGTGTGGAAGACGGCCATGGCGCTGCTGCTGGCGCGCGCGGCCTGGTTCCACCGGCCGAAGATCGAGCGACGCTGGCTGGTGATCGCGCTCGTGTTCTCCGCGCTGGGCGACTTCCTGCTGGCGCTGCCCGGGCTCAGGATCTCGTTCATCGGCGGGCTTGGCGCGTTCCTGCTGGCGCATCTGGCCTATCTGCGCCTGTTCGTGCCGCTGGGCCCCGATATGCGCGCGCATCGGCTGATCGGCTGCGGCCTGGTGCTCGGTGCGGCCGGCGCGTTGCTGGGGCGCTTCTGGCCCAACCTCGGGCCGTTGATGTGGCCGGTTGCCGCCTACATCGGCGTGCTGGCGGCCATGGCCTGCGCGGCCATCCTGGCGCGGCTGCCCACGCCGCTGGCGGCGCTGGGCGCGCTGTGTTTTGTGATGTCGGACGCGATGATCGGCATGGCGAAATTCCTGTCGCCGTTCGACACCTATCAGCTTGGCATCTGGTGGACCTATGCCATCGCCCAGGTACTGCTGGTGGCCGGCGTGGTGGCGGGGCGCGGCGAGTGACGCGCGCACCCGGCGGAGTATGAAATGAAACGAAGTGCATGGGTGCTGGCAGGCGTGCTGGTGCTGATGACAGCCGAGGCGCAGGCGGTGCCCACGTTCCGCGAGGTGCGCGACGACTGGCGCAGCGCGGACATCGTGGTCACCGATCGCCATGGCGAAACGGTGGCGCGCGTGCGCGACGATTTCAAGGCGCGGCGCGGCGACTGGGTCACGCTTGCCGATACGTCGCCGGCGCTGCGGACCGCGATCGTGTTGTCCGAGGACAAGCGCTTCTATGCGCACAGCGGCGTCGACTGGCAGGGCGTGGCGGCCGCCGCATGGGCGAACCTGTGGAACACGCGTACGCGCGGGGCATCGACGCTGACCATGCAACTGGCGGGCCTGCTCGACGACGACCTGCGTGCCGGGCGCGGACGCAGCTTCGGACAGAAGGTGGGGCAGGCCGTGAGCGCCTCGTCGCTGGAGCGCGGCTGGAGCAAGGACCAGATTCTGGAGGCGTACCTGAACCTGGTGCCATTCCGGGGCGAACTGGTGGGGCTGTCGGCGATGTCGCAGACGCTGTTCGGCAAGGTGCCGAGCGGACTCGATGCGCGCGAGTCGGCGTTGGCCGTGGCGCTGGTGCGCAGCCCCAATGCCTCGGCGTTGCAGGTAGCCAGGCGTGCCTGCGGCATCCTGCGCGATATGCGCCAGCCGCGCGAATGCGACGGGCTCGACGGCTTTGCCACGCTGGTGCTGGCGAAGACGGCCAGCGTGGGGGGCGAAGGTGTAATGGCACGTGGCACGGCAAACCTGGCGCCCCATCTGGCGCGCGCGCTGGTCAGCCAGGCGCGGGCCGCGGTGCCTGCCGGCAAGCCCGTGCCGGCGCGCATCGTCTCCACGCTCGATGCCAACGTGCAGCGCGTGGCGGTGGGCAGCCTGGACCGGCAGCTGCGCGAGCTGGCCGGCCGCAATGTCGAGGATGGCGCGGTCGTCGTCATCGACAACGCGAGCGGCGATGTGCTGGCCTATGTGGGCTCGTCGGGTGCGCTGTCGTCGGCGGCGCAAGTCGATCACGCGGCCGCGCTGCGCCAGGCCGGCTCCACGCTCAAGCCCTTCCTGTACGCGCAGGCCATCGAGGAGCGCCGGCTCACGGCCGCATCGCTGCTCGACGATCGGCCCGTCAACCTGCCCACTGGCGGCGGCCTCTATATTCCGCAGAATTACGATCACCGCTATGCCGGCTGGGTCAGCCTGCGCGCGGCGCTGGGTGCGTCGCTGAATGTGCCCGCCGTGCGCACGCTGGTGATGGTGACGCCGCATCGGTTTCATCGGCGCCTGGTCTCGCTCGGTCTGCCGCTGACGCAGTCGGGCGACTACTACGGCTACAGCCTCGCGCTGGGCAGTGCCGATGTCTCGCTGCTGTCGCTGACCAATGCGTATCGTAGTTTCGCTAACGGTGGCGCCTATGCACCGGCGCGCTTGTCGCCCGGCAGCGTGCTGCCGCCTAAGCAGGCGGTGATGACCGCCGCATCGGCGTATGTGATTGGCGATGTGTTGTCGGATCGCCATGCGCGCGCCCGCACGTTCGGTCTGGACAGCCCGCTGACCACGCGCTTCTGGACGGCCGTGAAGACCGGCACCAGCAAGGACATGCGCGACAACTGGTGCGTGGGCTGGTCGCAGCGCTACACGGTGGGTGTGTGGGTGGGCAATGCCAGTGGCGCGAGCATGCACGATGTGTCGGGCGTCTCGGGCGCGGCGCCAATCTGGCACGAGGTGATGGCGGCCCTGCACAGCGGCGTGCGCAGCGAGCCGCCGGCCATGCCGGCTGGGGTGGAACGCGTGGCGCTGACATTCGACGACAACCTTGAACCGGCGCGCGACGAAGTGTTTCTGGCGGGCACGGCGATGCGCCGCATCAGCGTCGGCACGCCGGGCAAGACGCAGGGTACGCCAGCCATCGCCACGCCGGCGGATGGCACGATCTTCGCGCTCGATCCCGATATTCCGCCGTCGGCGCAGCGCGTGTGGTTCCATGCCGATGGCCTGACCGGTCAGACGGCCAACGCGGTGAGCTGGCGCATCGACGGCAAGCCGCTGGGCAAGGGTGGACAGGTGGCGTGGCTGCCGTGGCCGGGCAAGCATCGCGTGCAGCTGCTCGATGCCGCCGGCAGGGCGGTGCACGAAATCGGCATCGAGGTGCGCGGCGCCAGCGTGCGCGAGGGGCGGGCGCAGAAGGTGTCGGTGTCGCGGTGAAGGTGTCGCGGTGAAGGCGGCCGATAGCCGCGGTCAGCGCGGCGATTGCGGGAGCTGCCGCGCCTTGAGAAAGTCCACGAACACGCGCAGCTTGTGCGGCATCAGCGCGCGGCTTGGGTAGTAGAGATAGAAGCCCGAGAACGGCGGGGTCCACGCGTCGAGCACGGTGACCAGCGCCCCCGAGGCAAGCGCCTCGGCCACGTGCTGCGGAAACTCGTAGATCAATCCCAGCCCGGCCAGCGCGGCCTGGTGCAGCATGGTCTTGTCGTTGGCGATCAACGCGGCGCGCGTTTCGACGGTGAAGGGCCGGCCGCCGGCGTGCGCAAACTCCCACCGGTAGACCGATCCCATCGGCCCGAAGCGATATTGCAGGCAGGCGTGCCGATGCAGGTCATGCGGGGTATCCGGCGTGCCATGGCGGGCCAGATAGTCGGGCGAGGCGGCCACCACCAGGCGCAGCGCGCCGGTCACCGGGATGGCAACCATGTCCTGCTGCAACGCTTCGCCCAGGCGCAGGCCGGCATCGAACCCTTCGGCGATCAGGTCGATAAAGCGGTCGTCGGTGACGAGGTCCACGCAGATCGACGGATAGGCGCGCATGAACTCGGTCAGGATCGGCCGCAAGGCGATGACCACGGCCGAGTGCGAACTGGTCAGCCGCAGCGTACCCACCGGCACATCGCGCTGCTGGCGCACATCGTCGGTGGCGGCATGAATCTCGGCGAAGGCCGGGGCCACGCGTGCCAGCAGCGCGGCGCCGGCCTCGGTCAAGCCCACGTGGCGCGTCGTGCGTTGCAGCAGGCGCACGCCGAGCCGGTCTTCCAGCTGGCGGATGGTTTGCGAGATGGCCGACGGGCTCACACCCAGCGCCTTGGCCGCAGCGGTGAATCCGCCCAGTTGCGCCACGCGCGTGAAGGCCGCCAGCGCGGGCAGCGAATCGGGATCGATTGTGAAGTCAGGCTTCATGATGCGTGCAGCGTAGCACGCTGTTTCTGGCGTGGGCGGATCGCGATACTGGCGTTCATCCGGTGGCGGCCGTCCTGGCCGGCCGGGGTGTGAACCTGCAAGGAGTGACCCGATGACCGTAATGCGCAAACTGGGCCTGAACGGCCCCGAAGTGTTTCCCCTGGGCCTGGGCTGCATGGGCATGAGCGAGTTCTATGGCGCTCACGACGACGGCGAATCCATTCGCACGATAAATTACGCGATCGATAGAGGCGTGAATTTTATCGATACGGCGGATATCTACGGACCGCATACCAACGAACAGCTGGTAGGCCGGGCGCTGGCCGGGCGGCGTGACAAGGTGGTGCTGGCAACCAAGTTCGGCATCGTGCGCGACGCGACGAACCCTTCGGCACGGGGCGCCGATGGCCGCCCGGAGTACGTGCGGGCCGCCTGCGATGCCAGCCTGAAGCGGCTAGGCGTGGACCATATCGACCTGTACTACCAGCATCGCGTGGACCCCGACACGCCGATCGAGGAAACCGTGGGGGCCATGGCGGAGCTGGTCAAGGCCGGCAAGGTGCGCTGGCTCGGGCTGTCCGAGGCGGGCGCGAGCACCATCGAGCGTGCTCATGCCGTGCACCCGATCACCGCGTTGCAGACCGAATACTCGCTCTGGACCCGCGACGTGGACGAAAGCGGCATCCTGGCCACGTGCGAGCGCCTGGGCATCGGCTTCGTGCCCTATAGCCCGCTGGGACGCGGCTTTCTGACGGGTGCCATCCGTACGCCCGACGATTTTGCGGCGGACGACTACCGGCGCACCAATCCGCGCTTCATGGGCGACAACTTCGCGCGCAACCTGAAACTGGTAGAGGCAGTACGCGAGCTGGCCAGCGCGAAGGGCTGCACGCCGGCGCAGCTGGCGCTGGCCTGGGTGCTGGCGCGGGGCGAGCACGTGGTGCCGATTCCGGGCACGCGGCGGATTGCCAACCTCGACGACAACCTCGGCGCGCTCGACATCGAGCTGTCCGCGCGGGACATGGCCGACATCGATGCGGTGTTCCCGCTGGGCGCAGCGGCGGGTACGCGCTACGCCGGGCCGATGATGCACCTGCTGTCGCGCTGAGCGGGCCGTCATTGCGGCCGGCGAGGGGAGGCGCCAGGCGCGTCCTGCGCGACAATGGCGGCTTCCGTCCGACTTGCGCCCGCTTCCTCCCGCTTCCTCCCGATACCGATGACTGCTCCGCTGCCTGCCCTCGACGCCGCCGCCACCGCGGCCCGCCTGCCGTATCCGGCGCTTGCCGAAGCCATTGCCGACATGCTCGGCGAACTGCGCGCCGGCACGGCCATGGCGCCGCCGCGCATCGCGCTGCCCGTGGGCGACGCCGAGCGCGGGCAGGGCACGCTGCTGGTGATGCCGGCCCGCAACCGCGACATCGTGATGACCAAGAACATCACGGTGCATCCCGACAATCCGCAACGCGGGCTGCCCAACATCCTCGGTGAAGTGCTGGTGGCCAACGCCCACACCGGCGAGCGCCTGGCCATGCTGGACGGCCCGACCGTCACGGGCCGCCGCACGGCCGCCGTCTCGCTGCTGGCGGCGCAATCGTTCGCACCGATAATTGACGGCGAGCTGCTGATCGTCGGGGCGGGCGTGCAGGCGCAAACGCACCTGGAAGCGTTCGCCGCGGGGCTGCCGCTGCGCAAGGTCTGGCTGCAATCGCGCACGCGCGACAAGGCCGAGGCGCTGGCGGCGCACGCGCAAACCCTGGGCGTGGCGGCGGAGGTGATCGACGACGTTGCGGCGGTGCTGCCGCGCGTCTCGATGGTGGTCACGGTGACGTCCAGCCGCGTACCGGTGCTGCCCGACCTCGACAGCGGGCTGTGGACCGACCGGCACTTCGTGGCCGCCGTCGGCGCGTTCCGGCCGGACATGTGCGAATTGCCGCCCGAACTCTGCCGTATTGCTTCGGCGCGGGGCCGGCTCCTGGCCGACACGCTGTTCGGCATTGAGGACGAGGCGGGCGACCTGCTCCAGGCCGGCATTGACTGGCACACGGTGCAACCGTTCGAGACGGCCATCCTGCAAGCGCCGGCGCTGCGCTCACGTACCGGCAGTCCGCTGGTGTTCAAGAGCGTGGGATATGCGCTCTGGGACCTCGCCGCCTGCGTGCTGGCGAGCCGCAAGTAGGGGCGGCGGCACACGCCGCGGCGCTTCCGAACAACCGTTTGCCTGCGCGCTATGCAGCAATAAAACCACTCACTGCGAGTGGTTTTTCATTTATGAAACTGAACCGTTGCGCTGGCGCATCGTTTTGGATGCAAAAACGGGAAAATTGCTGCGCATCTTTTGGGTTAACCCTGTCTTTAGGGCGTTTCTTCTATCATCCCGTCCCGTGTTTGAAACAGTCCGCGCAGGCGGCACAGGATAATTGCCGCCAGCAGTGGCTGTATTCGAATGAGGATGGAGTAAGAGGAACAATGAACAAGATCTATAAGAAGATGCTCATGGCGGGTGCCGCCATGGCACTGGCTGGCGCCGCACAGGCCCAGTCCGCGGGCAGCAACATCGTTAGCGCTGGCTGGATGCGTGTCATGCCCACCGGCGATTCGCAATTCCTGACGATCGATTCGATCGCCGGCCGTCCGGTTGGCACGCAGCGCCCCAACACCGGCGCTTCGATCGACACGGCCGACACGGCAGGCCTGACCTTCGCGCATTTCTTTACCGACAATATCTCGGCGGAATTCGTGGTCGGCATTCCGCCGAAGCACGACGTGAGCGGCGATCGCAGCTATGCCCAGTATGGCAAGCTCGGCGAAGTGCGCCAGTGGAGCCCGGCCATCGTGGCCAAGTGGCACTTCTTCGACGCCAAGACCAAGTTCCGCCCGTACGTGGGCGTTGGCGTCAACTACACCTGGTTCACTGGCGAATCGGTCACCAACCAGACCTTCGTGCAGCGCGAGTTCGGCCCGGGCTCGACGATGACGGCCACCGCCAGCTCGTCGTGGAACCCCGTGTTCAACGTGGGCGCCAACTACGCCATCAACGAGAAGTGGTTCGTTGGCTTCTCGGTGTCGTATGTGCCGATTTCGAGCACCGCGCACTTCACGACCACGCTGGCCAACGGCGCGAAGGTCGAGTCGCACACCAAGATCAAGATCGATCCGGTGGTCACGTTCCTGAACGTCGGCTACAAGTTCTGACCGGCCTCCCGTTCCTGCAGGCGGATCGGACATGACAAAGGGCACCCGCGGGTGCCCTTTTTATTTGGCCTGCGTGGCTTCAGCCGGTCTGCTTCACCGGATAGCCGGCGGCCTCGATGGCCTGGCGCAGCGCGGCGCTGTCGGCGCCGGACTGAACCTTCACCGACTGGGTGGGCACATCGGCCGACACCTGCGCGGCGGGATCGACGGCCTGCACCGCGCGGGTGATGGCGCCGACACAGTGGTTGCAGGACATGCCTTCGACCTGGAACTGGATCATGGTGATGACTCCTTTTTCGATGAGGGAAGTACGACTTCGGACTGGAGTATGAACCTTCCCACCGTGGGAAGCGCAAGGGCGCTGCGCCAGGGTGGGAAGACCTTGACCTTCCAATGGTGGTAAGGTCCACAGTGACCTTGTCGCGCACCGTGCGCATTGCCGGCCTCCCTCGCCCACCCTCGCCATGTCCACCCCAGCTCCAGCCCTGAACCCCGCCGAATGGCGCCTGCCCGTCGAGGGCATGACGTGTGCCTCTTGCGTGCGCCGCGTGGAAAACGCGCTCGCCAAGGTGCCCGGCGTGCGCGATGTGGCTGTCAACCTGGCCACCGAACAGGCCACGCTGCAGGCCGATGATGGCGCGGCGCTCTCCGCTGCCGCCCAGGCCGTGGCCGACGCCGGCTATGACGTGCCGCGCGACGAGATCGAACTCGATATCGCCGACATGACTTGCGCGTCGTGCGTGGGCCGCGTGGAGCGTGCGCTGCGCGCTGTGCCCGGCGTGCTGAACGCCCAGGTGAACCTGGCCACCGAACGCGCCAGCGTGACCGTGCTGCGCGGCACCGCCGACGCCGCCATGCTGGCCGATGCCGTGGGCCGTGCCGGTTACGGCGCAAAGCCGGTGGTCGAGGCCACTGCCGCAGCAACGGGTGCGGGTGCGGCAGACCGGCATGACTTCTGGCAGGGCCCCTGGCCCGTGGTGATCTCGGCGGCGTTGTCGCTGCCGCTGGTGGCGCCGATGGTGCTCGCATGGTTCGGCATCCATGCCATGGTGCCGGGCTGGCTGCAATGGCTGCTGGCTACGCCGGTGCAGTTCGTGTTCGGCTGGCGCTTCTACAAGGCCGGCTACAAGGCCGTACGCGCGCGCGCCGGCAACATGGACCTGCTGGTGGCGCTGGGCACGTCCGCGGCCTATGGCCTGTCGATCTGGCAGATGTTCACGGCGTCCGACGCCATGCCGCACCTGTATTTCGAAAGTGCCGCAGTCGTCATCACGCTGGTGCGGCTGGGCAAGTGGCTCGAAGTGCGCGCCAAGCGCCAGACCGCCAATGCCATTCGCGCCCTGGCCGCGCTGCGCCCCGAGACCGCGCACGTGCGGCGGCAGGGGGTGGAACAAGAGGTGCCGCTGGCCGAGGTGCGCGTGGGCGATCGTGTCGTGGTGCGTCCCGGCGAGCGGATTCCGGTCGACGCCGAGGTGATCGAAGGCAACAGCCATGCCGATGAATCGATGCTGACCGGGGAGCCCGTGCCCGTGCCGAAGCAGCCGGGGGACCGGCTGACCGGCGGCGCCATCAACTTCGAAGGCTTGCTGGTGGCGCGTACGGTGGCTGTGGGCGCCGAGACCACGCTGGCCCGGATCATCCGCATGGTCGAGCACGCGCAGGCCGCAAAGGCGCCGATCCAGCGCATGGTGGACCAAGTCAGCGCGGTGTTCGTGCCCGTGGTGCTGGGTATCGCGCTGGTCACGCTGCTGGGCTGGGGCCTGGTAGCGGGCGACTGGAGCCAGGCGCTGCTCAATGCGGTGGCCGTGCTGGTCATTGCCTGCCCGTGCGCGCTGGGCCTGGCCACGCCCACCGCGATCATGGCCGGCACCGGTGCGGGAGCGCGGGCGGGCATCCTGATCAAGGACGCGGAGGCGCTGGAAGTGGCGCATCGCGTATCGATCGTCGCCTTCGACAAGACCGGCACGCTGACCGTGGGCAAGCCCGAGGTGGTGGCGCTGCACGCGGCGGACGGTGACGAGGCGGCGCTGCTGGCGCGTCTGGCCGCGCTGCAGGCCGGCAGCGAGCATCCGCTGGCACGTGCCGTGACCGCGCTGGCCCAGGCCCGCCAGGTGGCAGTGCCCGCCGCCACGGACGTGCGCGCGTTGCCCGGGCGGGGCATTGCCGGTGTGGTGGCTGGGCAGCCGCTGCAGCTGGGCAGCGAGGGTCTGCGCGCCTCGCTGAACGCCGATGCCGGCGCGCTGCAGACCGATGCCGAACGGCTGCGCCAGGAAGGCCGCACCGTGTCATGGCTGATCGATCCCGCCCAGGCCACGGTGCTGGGGCTGGTGGCCTTCGGCGACGCGCTGAAGCCGGGCGCCGCCGCCGCCATTGCCCGCCTGCGCGAAGCCGGTATCCGCACCGTGATGCTGACCGGCGACAACGCCGGTGCCGCCGCGCGCGTGGGCCAGGCGCTGGGCATCGACGATGTGCAGGCCGAGGTGCTGCCCGAGGACAAGGCCGCGCGCGTAACGGCGCTGCGTGCCGATGGCCAGGCCGTGGTGGCCATGGTGGGCGACGGCATCAACGACGCGCCGGCGCTGGCGGCGGCCGATGTCGGCATCGCCATGTCCACCGGCACCGACGTGGCCATGCATGCCGCCGGCATCACGCTGATGCGCGGTGACCCGGCGCTGGTGGCCGATGCGCTGTCCGTATCACACCGTACCGTGCGCAAGATCCGCCAGAACCTGTTCTGGGCGTTCATCTATAACGTCATCGGTATCCCGCTGGCCGTGGCGGGCCTGCTGAACCCGGTGGTGGCTGGCGCGGCGATGGCGTTCTCGAGCGTCAGCGTGGTGAGCAACGCATTGCTGCTGCGCCGCTGGCATCCGCTGGCCGGAAAGGAGACCTCATGAATATTGGTGAAGCCGCGGAAGCCTCGGGGGTTTCCGCGAAGATGATCCGCCACTACGAATCGATCGGCCTGGTGGAGGCGCCGCCGCGCAGCGAAGGGGGCTATCGCCGCTACGACGAACGCGCGGTGCACACCTTGCGCTTCGTGCGGCGCGCCCGTAATCTCGGCTTCTCGCTCGACGAGATCCGCAACCTGTTGTCGCTCTGGCATGATCGCGGCCGGGCCAGCGCCGATGTGAAGGCGTTGACGCTCAAGCATGTGGCCGACCTGGAAGTGCGGATTGCCGAATTGGCCGCAATGCGCGACACGCTGCGCACCCTGGCCGAAGCCTGCAGTGGCGACGACCGGCCCGACTGCCCGATCCTCTCGGACATGGCGGCCGATTGTCCGGCGTGCCACGGGTAGCCGCGACGCGTCTTCCCGGCTGCGCGTCGTCGGCGGCATGGCGCAGCACCCAGCATCACCCTCGCATCACCCTCGCATCACGACAAGTGCAGGTCCCGACAAGGAGACGAGTGGGATGGACCAACCTGTGATGGCCGCCGGCATGCCGGACACCGGCGCAACCCGTACGCCCGCCACCGAATCGCGCCAACGCATGCGCGATGGCACCGAGCTGCTGCTGCGCACCTGGCTGCCCGACCCGCGCCACTTTCCCGAGCCCACCGGCACCGTGCTGCTGGTGCATGGCCTGGCCGAGCACAGTGGACGCTATCCGCACGTGGCCGCCGCGCTGTGCGCGCTGGGGCTGCGCGTGCGCGCCTATGACCATCGCGGACACGGCGCCAGCGGCGGCCCGCGCATGGTGGTGCCCGATGCCGACCGCTATCTCGACGATCTTTCCGAAATCTACGATGCCGCAGTGCGGCAATGGCACGAACTGCCAATCGTGCTGGGCCACAGCATGGGCGGGCTGGTTGCCGCACGATTCGCCACGGCGCGCGTGCGGCCGATACGCGCGCTGATCCTGTCGTCGCCAGCGCTGGCGCTTCGGCTCTCGGGCAGTATGCTCACGCTGCATCGTGTGCTGCTGGCACTGGCGCCCCGTATGCGCGTGCCGAATCCCATCGAGGCGCGGCTGCTTTCGCACGACGCAGAAGTGGCGCGTGCCTATCGCACCGACCCGCTCGTGCAGGGCACGATCAGCGCCAGCGTGCTGGAGTCATTCATGCGCGGCATGGCGCAGGCGCAGGCCGACGCGCCCCGGCTGGAGGCGCCGATGCTGATGCTGGTGGCCGGAGCCGACCGCATCGTCGATCCGCAGGGCAGCCGCACCTTCTTCGACAACGCGCCCGAGGATCTGCGCGAGCTGCGCTGGTTCGACAACGGGTATCACGAAATCTTCAACGAGGCCGAACCGCTGCGCGGCGAGGTGCTGGACGCGCTGGCGGAATGGCTGCGGCGTCATCTGGAAAGTCCGGCAAAGCCCTGACGACGGCGGCACGCAAGTCGTGCGATGATCTCCGCCATTCCGACAATAAAAAACCGATGCCCTCAGGGCAGGCAAGGATGCAAGGAATGGAGACGTACGACTACATCATCGTGGGCGGCGGTTCGGCTGGCTGCGTGCTGGCCAACCGCCTGACACAGGACGCCGATGTCAACGTGCTGCTGCTGGAAGCGGGCGGCAAGGACGACTACCACTGGATCCATATCCCCGTTGGCTACCTGTACTGCATTGGCAATCCGCGTACCGACTGGCTCTACCGCACCGCCGAGGAAGCCGGGCTGAACGGCCGCTCCCTCGGCTATCCGCGCGGCCGCGTGCTCGGCGGCTGCTCGTCGATCAACGGCATGATCTACATGCGCGGCCAGCGCGAGGACTACGACGACTGGGCGCGCATTACCGGTGACGATGGCTGGCGCTGGGACAACGTGCTGCCGCTGTTCAAGCGCAGCGAAGACCATCACCGCGGTGCCAACGCGTTCCATGGTGCCGGCGGCGAATGGCGTGTGGAGGCACAGCGGCTGCACTGGGACATCCTGGAGCGCTTTATCGAGGCTGCCGAGCAGGCCGGCATTCCACGTACCGACGACTTCAACCGCGGCGACAACTTCGGGGTGGGCTACTTCGAGGTGAACCAGCGTCGCGGCATTCGCTGGAATACGGCCAAGGCGTTCCTGCGCAAGGCTGCCGAGCGGCCCAACCTGACCATCGTGACCGGCGCGCAGGTCAGTGGCCTGACCTTCGACGCGCCCGATGGCCGCCGTTGCACCGGCGTGCAGTACGTGGGCGGTGGCCAGCCGCTGGAAGCGCGCGCCATCGAGGAGGTGATTCTCGCGGCCGGCGCGGTGAACTCGCCGCAGTTGCTGGAGCTGTCCGGCATCGGCCAGCCCGAGCGGCTGCAGGCGCTTGGCATTCGCGTGCGCCATGGCCTGCGCGGCGTGGGCGAGAACCTGCAAGACCACCTGCAGCTGCGTACCGTGATCAAGGTGCAGGGCGTGCGCACGCTCAACACCCGTGCGTCGAAATGGTGGGGCAAGCTCGGCATCGGGCTGCAGTACGCGTTCAACCAGAGCGGGCCGATGAGCATGGCGCCGTCGCAGCTGGGCGCCTTTGCGCGCAGCGACGCAGGGCAGGCGCGGCCCAACGTCGAGTATCACGTGCAGCCGTTGTCGCTGGACAAGTTCGGCGATCCGCTGCACGCCTTCAACGCGTTCACGGCGAGCGTTTGCAACCTGCGGCCCACGTCGCGCGGCAGCGTGCATATCGAGGATGCGGACTTCCGCCGCGCGCCGCGCATCGCGCCGAACTATCTCTCCACGGACGCCGACCGCAAGGTGGCCGCCGACTCGATCCGCCTGACGCGGCGCATTGTGAGTTCACCCGCCCTGGCGCCGTACCAGCCCACCGAATGGTTGCCCGGCGCCGCGTTCCAGACCGACGAGCAGCTGGCCGAAGCGGCCGGCGCGATCGGCACCACGATCTTTCATCCGGTGGGTACGTGCCGCATGGGCGGCGCCGACGATGCCGACGCCGTGGTGGACAACCGCCTGCGCGTGCGCGGCATCGCGGGGTTGCGCGTGGTGGATGCCTCCGTGATGCCGCTGATCACATCGGGCAACACGAACTCGCCCACCATCATGATTGCCGAGCGGGCCAGCGAGATGATTCGCGCGGATCGCAAGGCGCGTGCGAGCGGTGCAGCAAATGCACCGGAAATCGTCACCCCGGTCTCGGCCTAAGGGTCTTCCACGAGACATGGCGAAGCCGGCCGCCGCCGACGTCGGTGCGGCTTCGCACATCGGATTGCCGGCCCGTCGGTAATGTATTACGCCTAGTGCAAACCCCGATGTTTTGCGACGCAGCAGGCGCACACAATAGTCGCCGGTATACGGTGCCGCTACCTTCACTTGGCGCACCGATCCACACACGGCAGCCGCACCGTTCCCCTATATATAAAAGCGGCAAACATGGCGACAAACGCCGGAGTTCGAACCATTGTCATTTGCCGGGCACAAGCCGGCAAACGTAGCAAGAGGGCGGGCAGGAGACTATGACTCAGGAAATCATCCTGGAAACGAAGAACCTCACGAAGGAATTCAAGGGGTTCACGGCGGTGAGCGACGTCAACCTGCGCGTGCGTCGCGGCTCGATCCATGCCTTGATCGGACCGAACGGCGCGGGCAAGACCACCTGCTTCAACCTGCTGACCAAGTTCCTGGAGCCCACCACGGGCACCATCCTTTTCAACGGCATCGACATCACGCGCGAGAAGCCGGCGCAGATTGCGCGGCGAGGCGTGATTCGCTCGTTCCAGATTTCCGCCGTGTTCCCGCACCTGACCGTGCGCGAGAACGTGCGCATCGGCCTGCAGCGCCAGCTTGGCACCGCGTTTCAGTTCTGGCGCAGCGAGCGGTCGCTCG
>Ga0102591_1000246_pt1 | contig 122042 bp, 111 predicted proteins | sample AraplaCol_mCL_r2_2_FD_76860 | JGI IMG/M metagenome (GOLD analysis project Ga0102591, IMG submission 76860) | Arabidopsis root microbial communities from North Carolina, USA - plate scrape MF_Col_mCL_r2 (SPADES assembly) (version 2) | ecosystem: Host-associated > Plants > Roots > Endosphere...
TCAATCCGCTGCAGATCGCGCTCGCTCATCGCAATCAATCCCATCCGCAATCTCCCAGGTCATCAAAACCCGGGGAGAGTGACATTCCAACTTTGCAGGATCAGGACACTTTAACTTTGCGGCTACATGCAAAGATCACATAAGATAGATTATGGAACTAACGTATATGCCGGAAAGCATGGATTGCGGCTGAACGTTGCCTTGGCGAGCTTGACCCGGCCTTTCCAGCCTGCTTAGCGTTCCCGAACCAAACACCTCATTTTCAAGGCCAGATGTGATGAGCGAATTGCGCGTTCTTTCAGATGCTTTCATTCCGGAACTGCCAAACCGCTACAAAGGCAAAGTTCGCGAAAACTACGACCTGCCCGATGGCAACCGCATCATAATCGCGACGGACCGCCTCAGCGCCTTCGACGTCATTCTGACGTCGATCCCGAACAAGGGTCACGTGCTGACGCAGACGGCGCGCTACTGGTTTGAGGAAACCGCCGACATCTGCCCGAACCATGTGGTCAGCTATCCAGACCCCAATGTCGTCATCGGCAAGCGGCTCGACATCCTGCCGGTCGAGGTCGTCGTGCGCGGTTATCTTGCCGGAACGACCAGCACCTCGATCCTGACGAAATACCGCAACGGCGAGCGCGAGATGTATGGCATCACCCTGCCGGACGGAATGCGCGACAATGAGAAGCTTCCCCAGGCAATTATCACGCCCACCAGCAAGGCTTTCGACGGCGGCCATGACGAGCCGCTTTCGGTCGAAGCGATCCTCGAGCAAGGACTGCTGACGAAGGAACAGCTCGATACCGTCTGGCAATATGCGCTTGCGCTGTTTGCCCGCGGTCAAGAGCGCGCCGCCGAGCGCGGCCTGATCCTCGTCGACACCAAATACGAGTTTGGAACCGACGAAAACGGCACGATCATTCTCGCCGACGAGATCCACACGCCCGACAGCAGCCGCTACTGGATCGCCGACAGCTACCAGGAAAGCTTCGAGCGCGGCGAACGTCCCAGGAGTTTCGACAAGGATTTCGTCCGTGCCTGGGTCACTGCGCGCTGCGATCCCTACAAGGATCCGATCCCGGAAATTCCACTTGATCTCATCGAGCAGACCTCGGCAGTCTATATCGAAGCCTTCGAAAAGATCACCGGCCAGCGCTTCGTTCCGGATCTGTCGGGTGCGACGGTTCTGGATCGCATTCGCGCCAATCTGACGCCATATTTCTCGAAATAAATCAGTATATTAGAGATTTATTCTGATCTGATTTAGGCGCTGAGCGTAGGATCATCGACATCGAATTCGAGCCGCATCAGGTCGTATGCCGGCTCGATATGATCAGGCGTCTCGCCTTGCACCGTGTCGTAATCCAGCGGCACGTGCATGTGTGTCAGCACCGCCCGCTTCGGCTTGAGGCGCTCGATCCAGCCGAGCGATTGCACCAGTGACAGATGGCTCGGGTGGAACTTGTACTGCAGCGTATCGATCACCAGCAGATCGAGGTCGCCGAGCTTGGCAATGGTCTCGGCCGGAAAATCGCTGACATCGCTGCAATAGGCAAAGTCGCCGATGCGGAAGCCCAGAGAATGAATATTGCCGTGAAACTGCATCAGCGGCCGGAACGCGATCGGCCCGCCGGCGCCTGATATCACCACCGGCGACAGATCATCGGCAATGATGTGCGGCTCGACGATCGGTGGATAGCCGCTGCCTGGCGGTGATTCCAGGCAATAGCCAAACCCCTCGCGAATACGGCCCATCGTATAGGCATCGGCCCAGATCGGCACCCGCCTGCGGTTTTCGATGACGTAACCGCGCAAGTCGTCGATCCCGTGCAGATGGTCGGCATGGGAATGGGTATAGATCACCGCATCGATGTGGCGCACGTCCGTTGCGACCATCTGCGCACGAAAATCCGGCCCGGTGTCGATGACGACGGTCGTCTTGCCGCCGTCGGGCGCGATTTGCTCGACGAGCAAGGCCGCGCGCATGCGCCGGTTTTTCGGATTGTCAGGATTGCAGGCGCCCCAGTCCCCGGTAATGCGCGGCACGCCTGGTGACGAGCCGCAGCCGAGGATGGTGAACGTGCGCCGGAACGCCACGTCAGAGCCTCGGCATCTTGGAGAAGACGCGGAAGGCATTCTCCGTGGTGATCCTTGCAATCTCCTCAGTGGTCACGCCGATCGTCTCGGCAAGCACGGCTGCCGTATGGGCAACGTAAGCCGGCTCGTTGCGCTTGCCGCGGAACGGCTTCGGCGCGAGGTACGGCGCGTCGGTTTCGACGATCATCCGGTCATGCGGCACGGTCTTGGCGATTTCACGCAGCTCTTCGGATTTCGGGAAAGTCAGGATGCCCGAAAAGGACACGTAGCCGCCGAGCTCCACGCCGACACGGGCGAGCTCCGGACCGGAAGAGAAGCAGTGCAGAAGGAAAGGGAAGGCCCCCTTCCCGGTTTCCTCGGTCAGGATCGCCGCCATGTCCTCATCGGCCGAGCGGCTGTGAATGACGAGCGGCAGGCCGGTCTCGCGGGCAGCCGCAATGTGACGACGCAGGCCCTCGACCTGGGCCCCGCGCGGCGCATTGTCATAGAAGTAATCAAGACCCGCCTCGCCGATCGCCACCACCTTCGGATGGGCCGAAAGCCGCACGAGATCCTCGGTGGTGATATCAAGCTCCTCGTCCGCATTGTGCGGATGAGTGCCGACGGAACAGAAGACGTTCGGATAGGCCTCGGCGATCGCAAGGATCGTCTCGAACCGCTTCACGCGGGTCGAGATCGTGATCATCTGCTCGACACCGGCCTCGCGCGCCCGCGCGACGATTGCGTCGCGCTCGGCTTCGAAATCGGGGAAGTCCAGATGGCAATGGGTATCGATCAGCATGCTCGACGCCTTACTGCGCTTCCGGTGCCACGTAGCGCGGGAACACCGGCTTCGGCGCTTCGAGGGGCGTGCCAGAAACGAGGCGTCCCGCCTCGCCCAGTGCCGCAAAGTCGCGCTTGTCGGCCGGTGCTGCCACCAGGTCGAGCAGCTTGGCCGAGGATTCCGGCATGAACGGCTGCAAGAGGATGGCGATCTGGCGCACGACTTCGGCCGTCACGTAAAGCACCGTGCCCATGCGGGCCGGATCGGTCTTCTTCAGCGCCCATGGCTCCTGGCCGGCGAAGTAACGGTCGGTCTCGGAGACCACGGCGATGATGGCTGCCAGCGCCCGGTGGATCATCTGCTTGCCCATCTCGTCGCGGGTGATTTCAAGCAGTGCGTCGGCCGCAGCCAGCATCGCCTTGTCCTCGTCGGTCAGGGGGCCGCACACGGGCACCTGGCCGTCGCAGTTCTTGACGATCATCGACAGCGAGCGGCTCGCCAGGTTGCCGATGCCGTTGGCAAGGTCGGAATTGATGCGGGTCGCGATCCCTTCCTCGCTATAGCTGCCGTCCTGGCCGAACGACACCTCGCGCAGGAAGAAATAGCGGATCTGGTCGAGACCGAAATGTTCGACGAGGTTGAACGGGTCGACGACGTTGCCGAGCGACTTCGACATCTTCTCGCCCTTGTTGAGCAGGAAGCCGTGCGCGAAGACGCGCTTGGGCAGCGGCAGGCCGGCCGACATCAGGAACGCCGGCCAATAGACCGCGTGGAAGCGGATAATGTCCTTGCCGATCACATGGATGTTCGCTGGCCAGAACTTCGCGCGCGGGCCCTTGGGATCGTCGAGATAACCGGTCGCGGTGATGTAGTTCGTCAGCGCGTCGACCCAGACATACATGACATGCGCCGGATCGTTCGGCACCTTGATGCCCCAGTCGAAGGTGGTGCGCGAAACCGAGAGGTCCTTGAGGCCGGACTTCACGAAGGAGATCACTTCGTTGCGGCGCTCGGCCGGGCCGATGAAATCCGGATTCTCTTCGTAGTGCTTCAGCAGCTTGTCCTGGTATTCGGACAGCTTGAAGAAGTAGCTCTGCTCCTCGACCCACTCGACCGGCGTCCCCTGCGGGCCGTAGCGCACGCCGTCGGCGCGCAGCTCGGTCTCGTTCTCCTGATAATAGGCTTCGTCGCGCACCGAATACCAGCCGGCGTAGGAGTCCTTGTAGAGGTCGCCCGCCTCGCCCATGCGGATCCAGATGTCCTGCGACGCCTGATGGTGGCGCGGCTCGGTCGTGCGGATGAAATCGTCGTTGGACGCGTTCAGGGCCACGGCCATCTTCTGGAACTCGGCCGAATTGCGGTCGGCAAGTTCCTGCGGCGTCACGCCTTCCTTGCGCGCCGTCTGCTGCATCTTCTGCCCGTGCTCGTCCGTGCCGGTCAGGAAGAAAACCTCACGTCCGTCGAGGCGCTGGTAGCGCGCCATGGCATCCGTCGCGATCAGTTCATAGGCATGACCGATGTGCGGCTTGCCGTTCGGGTAGGAAATCGCTGTCGTGATGTAGAAGGGGGACGTGTCTCTCATAGGCGGATTCGATCTATCTCGGATTAAGCTACGCACGCTCTTAGCGCATACGCTGTTAGGAAGAAACATGCGATCCATGAAAAGCCCGGCCGAAGCGGCCGCCGCCACCGCCCTCCTCCTTGCGCGCCCCGCGTGCAAGATTTAGAACAAACGGGAAACAAATGAGGGGGTGAGTCGTGCTGGATCAACTTGGCAGCCAATTTGAAACCGCGTCGGCCGGCTATGCCGCCGCGCACGGGATCGAGCGCGATCCCGACTGGTTCATCTTGAAGATGCAGGAGGAAATGGGGGAACTGACCCAGGCCTGGAACAAGCTGAGCGGTCGCGGGCGGTCCCAGGGGAAATCGCCGGACGACCTCCGGACACAGATGGCCGACGAGACCGCAGACCTTCTTGGGCACGTCCTGCTCTTCGCGCAGCACCACAAGCTGGACCTCCAGGCGGCGATCGAGCGAAAATGGCGTTTTCAACCGGCGCTATAGCGCCGCTTTCATATCGTCGAGCAGCGACAGAATGGTCTGCTTTCGGTCGAGATTATAGGCATCGCTGACCGTCAGTCGCTCGGTCACGGAGGCTGACAGCCGGGCGAAGCGGTCGGCGCGCATGATATCGCCCGAAACGGCCGCCTCCCGCGCCTCCCGCATGATGCGATCGCTGGCAAGGGCCTGGAAGAAATCGAAGATCGTTTCGCTGTCCTTGCCGGCGAGTGCATCGGCGAGCTTGTGCATGTCTTTCCGGACAGACGGTCCCTGCCCTGTAAGGATGCCCTCGAAGGTTGCCGCGATTTCCAGTCCGCCATAGTTGATCAGCTTCAGCGCCTCGGCGACGCTGCCGCTGGCGGCTGCGATGATGCGCCCGGCATTCTCGCCCTCGAGATCGAAACCGAGATGCGCCAATGCCTGGCCGAGCGGTGCTGCGTCGAGCGGCTTCAGTCGCAGCGGCAGGCAGCGCGAGCGGATCGTCGGCAGCAGTTTTCCGGGTGCATGCGTCAGCACCAGGAACAGCGAGCGGCGCGGCGGTTCCTCGAGGATCTTCAGGATGGCGTTGGCCGCATTGCGATTGAGATCGTCGGCCGGATCGATGATGACGATGCGCCAATTGCCTGTGCCGGAGGTCTGGCTGAAGAACTTGCCCGCGCGCCGGACCTCGTCGACGGTGATCGCCCCCTTCGCCCTTCCCGTCTTTTCATCGATCGGGCGGGCCAGGTGCAGGAGATTGTGTGAGGCGCCGGAGGCAAGCTGCCTGCCGATCGCAGAGGTCGGGTCCGGGTCGGCAAGCGTTTCAGGCGCATCGGCCGGTTCAGGATTTTTTAGGATGTGATGGGCAAAGCGGAAGGCAAGCGTCGCCTTGCCGATCCCTTCCGGCCCTTCGATCAGGATCGCGTGGTGCCCCTTGCCGGAGCGATAGCTCTGCGCCAGGAAGGCTTCCGCCTGCTCATGGCCGAACAGGCGATTGTTCTCCGTGGGCGCAATGGCGCCATCAAGGACCCCGGCTCTTTCGCTCATGACACGGCTTCCTTGGCGGACGTGTCCGTGCCGTCGCCATGCGGCAGAAGCGCTTCGACAAGCGAAAGCACCTCGGCGGCGATGGCCTCAACCGGCTGCGTCGCATCCACCACCCGGCACCGCTCGGAATCGCGTCTGGCAATGTCGAGAAAGGCGTCGCGCCGCTTCTCGTGGGTCTCTAGCTGTTCCTTTTCGAAACGATCGGGATTGTCGTCGCCGGCGCGGCGTTGCGCCCGCTCGAGGCCGACGCTGGCGGGCAGGTCGAAGATCACGGTGCGGTCCGGCACGACACCGTTGATTGCTACGCGCTCCAGGCTTTCGACGAAGCTTTGTTCGAGATTGCCGGTGATGCCCTGGTAGACGCGCGAAGAATCCATGAAGCGATCGCAAAGCACGATGATGCCCTTGTCGAGCGATGGCCGGATGACCTCCTCGACATGGTCGCTGCGCGCTGCGGCAAAGAGAATCGCCTCCATCCGCACTCCGAAGGATTCCGCAGCCCCCGAAAGCAGCACGTGACGCACCGCCTCGGCGCCGGGAGAACCACCCGGCTCGCGCGTCGTCAGCACCTCGTAGCCGCGGGCGCGCAGGGAATCGGCTAGCAGGCGGAGCTGCGTCGACTTGCCGGCACCTTCCCCGCCTTCGAATGTTACGAATAGACCTTTTTTCAGCGACACCATGCTTTCCCGTATCGGCATGCGATTTGGCCCTGTTTAGCCGATTGGTCCTCCGGGCGAAACCGTCAGGTGACGATTTGAAGAGGCATTCCAGTGAGCGCGGCTCAGAGCCAGAAGAAAAGCAGTTCCTGCAGGGCGTCGACCGCGCGGCTCGTCAGGGTTCCCTGCCCCACCGCGCCGGCCGTCTTGACCGGGACCTCGCGCAACAGTTTCTCGCCGTTCCACAGCTTGACGACGCCGACTTCCGTGCCGGCCGTCACCGGCGCCCGCAAGGGCCACTTGTAGACGATGCGCGCCGTCAGCCGCTCGGGATTGTTGACCGGCAGCAGCACGTCGACCGGACCGCCGGCCACCAACGCGACGTGAGACGCGTCGCCGCCATAGACGGCTGCCTCGCCGATCGCTTCTCCATCGGCGAAGATCCGCTTCTTCTCGAAGGCGGTCATCGCCCAGTCGAGAACCTTGCGGCTTTCTTCGATACGTTCCTTGTCGGTTTCAAGGCCGCCCATCGCGAGATAAACGCGGCGGTCACCGCGTTGCAGCGACGCGGCGAGCGAAAAGCCGAAACCTTCGGCAAAGCCCGTTGCCAGGCCGTCCACGCCGATATTGGCGGAGATCAGCGGGTTCTTGTTGCGTTGGAGGATCTTGTTCCATTCGAATTCCGGCTGCGAATAGAGCCGGTAGAGATCGGGATGCGCTTCGTGCAGGTGGCGGACGAGCGTCACGAGCTCGCTCATCGTGATCTTGTTGCCGGGATCGGGCAGACCGGTGGCGTTGCGGAAGGTCACGACCGGCATGCCGAGTTCGCGCGCGCGCGCCGTCATGCGCTCGGCAAACGCACCTTCGCTGCCGGTCATGCCCTCGGCGAGAATGATGCAGGCGTCGTTGGCCAGCTGAACGGCTAGGCCCTGCAGGAGATCGGCGACCCGGATGCGCGACTTCAGAGCGGCAAACATCGTCGAGGTGCCGGCCGGCGCGCCGCCGGTCCGCCACGCATGCTCCGATACGTCGTAGAGGGTTTCGGGCGAGATTTCGCCCTTGCCGAGCGCCTCGGCGACGACCTCCATGGTCATCAGCTTGGCAAGCGAAGCGGGTGGGATCGGGTCGTTTTCGGCACGCGAGAAAAGCACCGTGCCGGTTTCTGCATCGACCAGCAGGATCTGCTTTGCCTTGGTGTCGAAGGCGGGTGCCGACGTTTGCGCGAATGCGGCGCCGGCAAACAACGCAAGGCCCAGGAAAGCGGCCGAAAGCATCTTCATGCGCATGGGAAACTCCGGTTTCCCCTCGGGCATAGCAGCGTGGTCATTTTGGCACAACGCCGAGAACTGTTAACGGGCCGAACCGTTTGTTTTCTGGCGCTTGGCGTAGTCGACGATGACTTGCGGCGTTAGCTGCTTCTTGTCGACCATGATCGCTTCGAAGGGCGATTCGGCGTCGCTGACGCGAACTTCGTAATAGGCAGCCGCATAGGCCATGTTGCCGTCGGGCACCGGAATGTACTCCGGCCGCTCGCGCGGGATCGGGCCGATTTCCGGCAGCATGACGAATTCGTTGAACGACGCCGGCTGCTGGGCAAACTGCGGCACGGGCGCGGCCATCGCGGTGACCGGTTCGCCGACGTCGAGCGACGCCTTGGCCGGCACGGTTATGGTGCCGAGGCTTTGCTTGCGGAACGGTTCGTTCGAGGCAACCATCACGCCGGTTGCGATCTGCCCTTCGGGCATGATGCTCGGGCCGCGCTGGCCCTTCTCGACATAGGACGCCATGAGGTAAGGCATGTCGTTACCTTCGAGCGGTGCGCGGCCGACATATTGCACCTTCACCTGCGCGCTGCCCTTGCGCTTGATGTCGAGCAGGTCTGCTGTTTTCGAGGAAACGTCGATGATGCGGCCGTATTCGTAGGGGCCGCGATCGTTGACGCGCACGATGACCGAGGTGCCGTTTTCCATGTTGGTGACGCGGGCGTAGCTCGGCAGCGGAAACGTCGGATGGGCGGCCGACAGATGCGCCTTGTCGTAGACTTCGCCGTTGGCGGTCAGGCGTCCGTGGAAGGCGGAGCCGTACCAGGATGCCATACCCGTCTTGTTATAGCCGAAGTCTTCCTTGGGCTGGTACCACTTGCCCTTGACCTGATAGGCCTTGCCGACCTGAAAGCGTCCGCCGCCCTTCGGGATGTTGTTGCCGGTGGCAACGCGCGGGCTCGCCTTTACGCCATAGACGGATTCAGGAAAGTACTCCTTGCTCCGCGCAGTTTTCTTGACATTCGACGTGGAGCCGCAGGCGGCAAGCGTTACGCACAGTGCCGGGATCGCCGCAAGGCGCAGTCCCTTGACCAGATATGCCGCATTTTTATTGGAGGTCATCTGTCCCACAACATCGATCGATAAAGCCGTACTCGAAACCTTCCGCTTACCCCCAGCGGAAATCTCGACGTCCCGAAACGGAACAGGTGTGTATTCATGACATCATCAAGGCAAAAATGCGAACTCATCCACAGGCCGGCTCCGCATTTCGCGCGTTATGGTTTACGGCTGGTTAACGTGATCGGGCCCGGCGCCTGCTCTTCAAAGCGGTCGAGAAAATCTTGCAGCGACGCATGTTAATTCTTGCAAAGCGCCAAGGCTTCGCGCAATAACGCCGTGCCCGGCACGCAGTCGCGCGGTGCTTCAGGCAAGGACAGGTGGCCGAGTGGTTTAAGGCTCTGGTCTTGAAAACCAGCGTACGGGAAACCGTACCGTGGGTTCGAATCCCACCCTGTCCGCCATTTCTCTTTTCTCCACCCATTAGTTGTCGAACCGACGAGATGGGACTACCTTACGAAGCGTAATGACGGTGCCAAGTCCTTTGGGGAGCGGGATCGACATGCGCGTTAAAGATGTGATGACGACGTCGGTCGTCAAGCTGTCCCCTGACAACAGCGTCAGGCAGGCAGCCCGGATTATGCTCGACAACCATGTAAGTGGCCTTCCCGTGGTCGACGGTGATGGAGCCCTGGTGGGCGTCATCAGCGAAGGCGACCTCATTCGCCGGAGCGAGCTTGGCGGCGGCATTCCGGTCGCCGACCCGGCCGGGGCCGCGGACGAGCGGGCGAGCGCCTATGTGCGCCGATCCTCCTGGAGGGTCGGTGATGCCATGACGGCCAATCCCGTGACCATCGATGAGGATGCCTCAGTCGCGCGCGTCGCGTCTCTGATGCGGGAGCGCGGCATCAAGCGTGTACCGGTGCTTAGAAACGGCCTTGTTGTCGGTATCGTCAGTCGCGCCGATCTGCTGCAGGCGATCTTGTCTGCAAAGCAGGACGAGACGGCGGCCGGCGACGAAGCCATCCGGCGCAGTATCCTGGTGCGCATCGGCGAAAATACCGGTCTTGAAGGCCTGGACATAAAGGTCGCCGTGACCGACGGCATCGTGCACCTCTGGGGCAACGTGGATACCGCCGATTGCCGTAAGGCGGCCCGCATCCTCGCTGAGAACGTGCGCGGCGTTCGCGGCGTGGTCGAGCACTACGCCGAGCCCTATCCGCAATAAGATATGCGTCGAGACCGCCGCGGCCTGTGTCCGCGGCGCTGCAAGCGTATTCCTGCTGCTGTCGTTCGAACTTCAAGCGTTCCACCATCCTGCCCGCCGCAGAAAAAACAGCAACGACCGTAGCGAATTCGAGAGACTGCGATGGCTTGCGCGACGGCAAGCTGGAGGGAATTTCAGCATAGGTCCTTTTGACCGGGAGGCTCAGATGGTTTCGCCTGAAACAGCATCGATGAAAGAGACGGCATCCGGAAAATCAGCAGCACCGTTATCGGCCGACGAACTCCGCCTGATGGACGCCTATTGGCGCGCTTCGAACTATCTGTCGGTCGGGCAGATCTACCTGCTCGACAATCCGCTTCTGCGCGAGCCGCTGAAGCGCGAGCACATCAAGCCGCGCCTGCTCGGCCATTGGGGCACGTCGCCGGGCCTCAACATGCTCTACGTGCATCTCAATCGCGTCATCAAACGCGACGACCTCGACATGATCTATATCATCGGTCCCGGCCATGGCGGGCCGTCTCTTGTGGCGCATGCCTATCTGGAAGGGACCTATACGGAGTTTTATCCGAACATCGCCGAAGACGCCGAAGGCATGCAGCGGCTGTTCAAGCAGTTCAGCTTTCCCGGCGGCATCCCGAGCCATGTGGCGCCGGAAACGCCCGGCAGCATCCATGAGGGCGGCGAGCTTGGTTATGCGCTCAGCCACGCCTATGGCGCCGCCTTCGACAATCCCAATCTGGTCGTTGCTTGCATCGTCGGCGATGGCGAGGCCGAGACCGGGCCGCTTGCGACGGGCTGGCAGAGCAACAAGTTCCTCAACCCTGCCCGCGACGGCTGTGTTCTGCCGATCCTGCACCTGAACGGCTACAAGATCGCCAATCCCTGCTTCCTCGCCCGCATTCCGCACGACGAGTTGAAGAAGTTCTTCGAGGGCATGGGCTACAAACCCTATTTCGTCGAAGGGCATGATCCGGCAAAGGTCCACCAGCAACTGGCAGACGTGCTCGATACGGCGACGGCCGAAATCCGGCAGATTTGGGACGATGCCCGCATCAGGGGCAATCTGAAGCGCCCGGCCTGGCCGATGATCATCTTCCGCACGCCAAAGGGCTGGACCTGCCCGCCGGAAATCGACGGCAAGAAATGCGAGGACTACTGGCGCGCGCACCAGGTGCCGATGGGCGAGATGGACAAGGCCGAGCACATCCGCATCCTCGAACAATGGATGAAGAGCTATCGCCCGGAAGAACTCTTCACTGACGAGGGCCGGCTGAAGCCCGAGATCGCGGCGCTCGCCCCATCGGGACATCGCCGCATGAGCGACAATCCGCATGCAAACGGCGGCCTGCTGTTGCGCGACCTGAAGATGCCGGGCTTCCGGGACTACGCCGTCGACGTTCCGAGCCCGGGTGCCACGACCGTGGAAGCGGCGCGCGTGATGGGCAAGTTCCTGCGCGACGTGATGAAGAACAACATGGACGCGAAGAACTTCCGGCTGTTCAGCCCGGACGAAAACAACTCCAACCGATGGCAGGATGTGCTCGAGGTCACCGACCGCTGCTACATGGCCGAGATCTATCCCGAGGACGATCACCTCTCACCGGATGGCCGCATCATGGAAGTCTTGAGCGAGCATCAATGCCAGGGTTGGCTTGAAGGCTATCTCTTGACCGGGCGCCACGGCTTCTTCTCCTGCTACGAAGCCTTCATCCACATCATCGATTCCATGTTCAACCAGCACGCCAAGTGGCTTAAGGTCTGCAATGAGATCCCCTGGCGCCGGCCGGTCGCGTCGCTCAATTATTTCCTGAGCTCCCATGTCTGGCGGCAGGATCACAACGGTTTCAGCCATCAGGATCCGGGCTTCATTGATCATGTCGTCAACAAGAAGGCTGAGGTCGTCCGCGTCTACCTGCCGCCGGATGCCAATACGCTGCTGTCGGTCACCGACCATTGCCTGCGCAGCCGCAACTACGTCAACGTCGTCGTCGCCGGCAAGCAGCCGGGCCCACAATGGCTGACGATGGAACAGGCCGTGCGCCATTGCAGCATGGGTGTGAGCATCTGGGACTGGGCCAGCAACGACGCCAACAGTGAGCCGGACGTCGTCATGGCCTGCTGCGGCGACACTCCGACGCTGGAAACCCTCGCCGCCGTCCAGCTGCTGCGCGAGCATCTGCCTGAAGTGAAGGTCCGGGTCGTCAACGTCGTCAACCTGATGAAACTGCAACCGGCGGAAGAACATCCGCATGGCCTTTCGGACAGCGACTTTGATGGCATCTTCACCAGGGACAAGCCGATCATCTTTGCGTTCCACGGCTACCCGTGGCTGATCCATCGCCTCACCTATCGCCGCACCAATCACGGCAACCTGCATGTTCGCGGCTACAAGGAAGAAGGCACGACCACGACACCGTTTGACATGGTGGTGCTGAACGAACTCGACCGCTTCCACCTGGCCGGCGATGCCATCGATCGCCTGCCGCAGCTCGGCGCGCGGGCGGCCTACTTCAAGCAGGCGATCCAGGCCAAGCTGATCGAGCATCGGGAGTATATCGAGAAGCATGGCGACGACATGCCCTCGATCAGCGGCTGGAAATGGGGCGTTAACGGGGTGCAGCCTGCCAAGGCTGGGACATCGACCGAAGGGGACAATGTCTAAGGCCCGCGCATGGCTGGATTGACGATCACCCTGCCCGGCTTGCCTGAGCTTGCGAGCCGCTCCGCAAGGAGCGTCTCGCGCACACGACACGAACGAACCCCCATCGTCATTGCGGCTGGCTGCCATGTCGGAATTGCTGTCGACAGATCCCGAACTGAACCGCATGCCGACCGAGCAGGATCTTGCCCGGTTGCAGTTCACGACGCTGCTCTACTATCTCCACTGCACCAACCCGGACAACGGCCTGGTCCGTGACAAGACGCAGGAAGACGCGCCTGCAAGCATCGCGGCGGTCGGCATGGCGCTCGCGACGATCCCGGTGTTGGTCGAGCGCGGCATCGTCATCCGCAAGTTTGCCGCAAAGATCGCGCGTCGGCGCTTGCAGTTTCTCCTGGAGTGCCCGCAGGGACCGGAACCCGACGCCTCCGGCTACAAGGGCTTCTTCTACCACTTCCTCGATATCGAGACCGGAAGGCGCGTTTGGGAGTGCGAGCTTTCGACGATCGACTCCGCCTTTCTTTTCGCGGGCGCTCTGACAGTGGCCGCGTATTTCGACGGCGATGGCGCCGAAGAAGTTGAAATCCGCAGGGTGGCAAACGCGCTCTATGAACGGGCCGACTGGAACTGGGCCTGCGATCACGGGCTGACGCTCACCCACGGCTGGCGGCCGGAAAACGGCTTCATCCCCTATCGCTGGCGCGGCTACGACGAGGGCCTGCTCCTCTACATCCTCGGCCTCGGCTCACCGACCCACCCGCTCCCGCCGGAAGCCTATGCGGCCTACACCGCAAGCTACGACTGGCGGAACCTTTACGGGCGCGAATTGCTCTATTCGGGACCGCTCTTCACCCACCAACTCTCGCATATGTGGGTCGATTTCCGCGGCATCCGCGACGAATTCATGCGCGAGCACAACAGCGACTATTTCCAGAACAGTCGCCACGCGACCTTCGTCCAGCAGGAATATGCCATCCGCAACCCGCTGAATTTCGTCGGCTACGGCGAGCATTGCTGGGGCTTCACCGCAAGCGACGGTCCCGGCTGGACCAAGCGCACGGTGAACGGTGTCGAGCGGGAGTTCTTCGACTACATCGCCCGCGGCGCCCCCTTCGGTCCTGACGATGGGACCGTGTCGCCCTGGGCAGTCGTCGCCTCCCTGCCCTTCGCGCCGGAAATCGTCATTCCGACGGTCTGGAATTGTGCCCGTATGAATCTCGGCATGACCAGGCTTTACGGCTTCAGGCCCTCCTTCAACCGCAGCTTTCCGGCGGAAGGAACCGAATCCGGCTGGTGGGTCAGCCCCTATCATTTCGGCATCGACCAAGGCCCCGTGGTGCTGATGATCGAGAACTACAGGACCGGCCTGCTGTGGAACATCATGCGCCGCTGCGAGCCGCTGGTGGTGGGATTGCGACGGGCAGGCTTCTCCGGCGGCTGGCTCTGACGGCCAAAGCAACAAAGGTACTCTGATGGACAGCCAGCCAGTGCCGATCAGAACAACCGCACTTCGCTTCGCACGGGCGGTCCGGATGCTGCTGACCTCCGAGGTCGGAGGCCGTGCCAAGTTGATGTTTGCCGGGCTTATTGCGCTGCTTTTCGGTCTGAACAGCCTCAACGTCGTCAACAACTACGTCGGCCGAAACTTTATGACGGCGATCGCCGAGCGCCAGATGAACGAGTTCATTCGGCAAGCGGTTTTCTACGTCTGCGTCTTTGCCGTTCTCACCGTCACCGGTGTTATCGCACGTTTTGTCGAAGAACGGCTGGCGCTGCTGTGGCGTGAATTCATGACGAGACGCGCCGTCGATCTCTATTTGGAGGAGGAGACCTATTATCGCGTGGAAGTCTCGGGGACGCTAAGCAATCCCGACCAGCGGATATCGGAGGACATCCAGGCGTTCACCGTCACCACGCTTTCCTACATCATCATGCTGTTCAGCAGCACGCTGACGGTGGTGACGTTCTCAGGCGTGCTCTGGTCGATCAGCCCGCTGCTGTTTGTCGTCGCTGTTTTCTATGCCGCCTGCGGCTCGTATATGACGATCGTGCTCGGTCGGCCGCTGATCGGCCTGAACTATGAGCGGCTCGACAGGGAGGCGAACTTGAGGTCGAGCCTCATGCACCTGCGCGAAAACGCAGAAGCGGTGATGGTGACCAGCGTCGAGGGGCAGCAGAAGACGCGATTGCTAGATCGCCTCGATGCCTTGGTCGTCAACATCCTGACGATTACCGCCGTCAATCGCAACCTGGCCTTTTTTACCAGCGGCTACAACTGGATGATCCAGATCATCCCGGATTTGATCATCGCTCCGGCTTTCATGCGCGGCGAAATCGAGTTTGGGGTGATTACCCAATCAGGTGCAGCCTTCGCCATGCTTGTCGGCGCATTCTCGCTGATCGTCAGGCAGTTCAACTCGATCTCGAATTTCGCCGTCGTCGTTTCTCGACTGAGCGCCTTGCTGGAGGCGATCGAGGAAAGCCGAAAAAGCAGCGTCTCGAGCATCGAACTGGTGAAGCAAGACGGCGATCTGGCCTTTGACCAGGTAACGCTGGGATCGGCAGTCACCCACCCATTGCTTCGCGATCTGTCGCTGTCGATCCCAATGGGAACGCCTGTGCTGATCTCAGGGCCGCATGCGGCCGCGGGGGCTGCGCTCTTCCGGGCCACCGCGGGAATTCCGACCCCCGGCACCGGGCGGATCGAGCGCCCGGAAAGTCTGATGTTTCTGCCGCAACGACCCTATCTGCCGCCGGGTCCTCTTCGGCAATATCTTCTGCCGCCTGGAAGTTCCGAAGGCATCTCCGATAGCCAGGTGCTTAATGTCTTGCGCAGCCTCGGTCTCGATGGGCTCGCCGATGGCGCCGAGGGGCTGGAGAAGGAACAGGATCGGGATATGTCCTTGGGCGACCAGCAGCTCCTGGCCCTCGCCAAGGTGCTTCTCGCCAGGCCACGGTATGTGTTTCTCGACCGGATCGAGGCAACGCTTGGTCGTGAGGCCTTGCGCAACACCCTGAGCCTTCTCCGCCAGAGTTCGATCACCTGCATCAACAACGGCGAGGAAGGCGATACACGCGACCTTTACGGCGCCTTCCTGGATTGCCGGGAGGATGGCAGCTGGACGTGGAAAGCCGAACGGACCTGATCAGCCCCAGCCCGGCACGCACTCAAGGCCGAGACCTGACCGGCATGCCCCGCCTGAGCGATCGCCCGATGACCGATTCTGACGCCGGCACTTACCGCGGCGCGACGATGCCCTGGTAGTAGTCGCCATCACCGCCGACGACCCGCGGCGGACCATTGTAGGTTTGTGAACAGGCGGCCAGCGTGGTGAGCGCAAGCAACAATACGATCGTTCTCATGAAGTCCCCTTCTGGCCTGCATGCCGGCTATGTCCTTGAGACTTGGGAGAATCTGAGGCGGAGCCGGTTAGAAAACAAGTACTAAAATGGTGGTATAACAAAATCTGTGATCGTTGAAGATGCAATCTTCAACGACCGCCGCCCGCTATGGGGCGGCAATCCGGACACGGTCAACAATGGATGAATAGCCCGCCTAGATCGGGCGCTGCCGGTTGGTCTGTTCGCGCTCTCTCCAGTACTGCAGCCGAAGTCGCGGCGCCATGATCCAGGCGATGAACGGCGTGACGAGGAAACAGCTGACGACCACGATCGGGATCGCATATTTGGCGTTGGCCGTGAGGGCCGGTACCGAAAGAACGATCAGGATCCCGATGGCGAACAGGATGGCGTTGATCATCAGGCCGACCATGATCGCGAGTTGCAGGCGGACGGACATTTCGACCTCCCGAAGCTTCGGGGCGCTACGCCCCTTAAGCGTGCATTTGCGCGGCGGATTGTAGCAGACCGCTCTCATTCGCGAAATGGTGGAGTTCGCGCGGCGTCTCGCCCCTGTCGCGGGCGCAAATCTGCTCTATGCTTTTAGGCGAGCGATTGAAGACGCACGCGCCGGCCCGGCAAGGCTCGGGGAACGTGGTCGATCCGCGCTCGCCCAAAGGAGATCGCATGACGAGCCCATACGAAACGCTCGGTGTCAGCCGCGACGCGACGCAAAAGGACATCCAGAGCGCCTATCGCAAGCTTGCCAAGAAGCTGCACCCGGATCTCAATCCGGGAGACAAGGGCGCGGAGGACCGCTTCAAGGCGGTTTCAGCGGCCTATTCCTTGCTTGGAGACGAAGACAAACGCGGAAAATACGACCGCGGAGAGATCGACGAGACCGGAGCGGAAACGCCGCCCCGGCACTACTACCGCGACTATGCCCAATCAGGCGATGCGGGGGCACGTTACGAAAGCGCGCATGGCTTTTCTGATTTCGCCGAAGCGGACGATATCTTTTCGAGCTTCTTTTCACGGCGCGCGGGCGGGCAGCAGCAGCGCCAGCGCGGTCGCGATACCCATTTCTCGATGGAGATCGCATTTCTCGACGCGGCCAACGGCACCAAGACCCAGATCACCCTGCCCGGCGGCGGACCGGCGCTCGACCTGACCATTCCGCCCGGCACGCGCGATGGCCAGACGCTGAGGCTGCGCGGCAAGGGAGAACCGGGTCGCGACGGCGCACCGGCCGGCGACGCGCTGATCGACATTCGCGTCCGCCCGCATCCGCTCTTTGCCACGGATGGTGACGACGTGCGCTACGAGGTGCCGATATCGCTGAGCGAGGCCGTGCTCGGCGGCAAAATCCGCGTTCCGACGATCGATGGTGCCGTGAACGTTTCGATCGCTCCGCACACCAACACGGGAAAGACGCTGCGGCTGAAGGGCAAGGGACTGCACAAGCCCGGCGGTGGCCATGGCGATGCCTATGTCAGCCTGAAGATCGTGCTGCCGCAGGCCCCCGACCCGGCGCTTTCCGCCTTCGTCGAAGGCTGGGCCGCCGGCAAGACGGAAGATCCGCGCAAGGGCATGGGAGGATGACCTATGAACGACCGTGAATTCTGCGAACATCTCGATATCGAGGTCAAGGTTCTGCGCATCTGGGTCGAGCAGCGCTGGCTGATGCCCCAGGAGGCTGACGCCGGCTGGCTGTTCGAGGATGCCGACCTTGCGCGCGCGCGTCTGATCCAGGATCTGACGGGCCCCATGGGGGTCAATGACAACGGCGTCGACGTGGCCATGCAACTGCTCGACCAGGTCCACAGCCTACGGGGTCGCCTAGCGGTGTTGATGAACGCCATTCGCTCCCAGGAGCCGGCGGTTCAAAAGCTCATCTTATCGAGCGCCGAGGAGGATTAGGCAACGGCCGCCTCGTTCAGCAGCCCGATCGTTTCGGCGACAAACAGGGTATCGACGAACTCCGTAAGGTCGACGATCCGATCGTCCCGGAACGTGAACTTGTCGATGATTTCGGTTCGCTCGCGGGTCTGCGACGGGATGAAGCGAACAAAGCCGGCGCGGTGGACGATGACGGTATCGCCATCGGCATAACAGCCGACCATCTCCATCTCGCTCAGGTCCCAGTTCTTGACGAGCGTCGTGAAACTGTCGCGCACTGTTTCCGGCGTGTTGACGGCCAGTGCCATCGTGCCGAGCCTGCCGCTTCCCACGATGCGGAAGCTGAAGTCCGGATCGAGTTGCGCCATCATGGTGTCGAGGTCGTTGACATCGCGGGCGAGATAAAGGGCCCGCACCCTGAATTCCAGCATGCTTCGCTCAGTCATGACAGCCTCCCCGTTTCTATTAGAACGAGTGTGTTTTAACTTTAGCGATCGCGCAAGTATTAGTGGTGTTCCGGCCCGCTTCGCACCGGTCGCAGTGACCATCGTTAGAGTTTTCCTAAAATGCAACCACCAGTTTTTACCCGCCTTCAGGTGAAACTGAGCGACAAGAATGGATTGCTAACGGGAAGGCAGAGAAAACGTGACACAGGTCGTCACAGTATCCGCAACGACGGCGGCTTATGCGGCAGAAGCGCTGAAGCCGTCTGCACGTGTGCGTGGCGACGGTCCGACCGATGAAGCGATCACGTTGCTCTCGGCGCGGCGCACCGAAGAGCCCAAGTTGACGCCGGTCTCGATCCCGAAGACCAAAGGCGCCCTGCCCCTCTCCTTCATGCTGGCCACGGCCGACGGCCGTCTGCCGGAGCGCTCGGAAGCCGAAGCCCTGCGCCGCTATCTCGAATTCATGCGCGATGACGACGGTGGTTCCGAGAAGCAGGAAAACGAGGGCCGGCAGGATGAGCCCGCCGGCCAGGAGGATGAAAGCGACGCCGCCTGAGGCGGTATCGCAATTTCTCGGGTCAATGATGCTTTTGGCCGCCGGCTGCCTCACCGCCCTTGGCCGAGCCGACCGGGAACGTCGCATCGACCTTGCCGGCCTTTTCGAAGACGAGCGTGACGGGAACCGTATCGCCTTCCTTGAAGGGCGTCTTCACGTCCATGAACATCAGGTGCAGGCCGCCGGCCTTTAGCTCCACCGTTTCGCCGGCCGGCAATGCCACGCCGTCGTCGAGCTTGCGCATCCGCATCACGTCGTTTTCCATCTTCATCTCGTGGATCTCGACACGCGCGGCCGCAGGGCTCTCGACAGCAACGAGCCGGTCTTCACCTGCCCCACCGTTCTTGATTGTCAGGAAGCCGCCGCCGACCTTGGCGCCCGGCAGCATGGCCTTCACCGAGCCACCGGAGATATCGAGATCGCCGACCTTCGCCGAGCCGCCGGCCGCAGCCATATGTCCGCCATGGCCGGCGTGCGGATCGGCGGCATCGGCCATCGTCACCGTTACGGTCGGTGCCGGGCTTTTCAGGTCATGTGCGTTCTGGCCCTCGGCAGCCACCTGGTCCCAGACGACCTTGCCTTCGGTGCCGCAAAGCTGCGTGGTCGGGAAGGCCAGCACAGTCTCCTTGTCGAAGCCCGAGACTTTACCGCGCACGACAAAGGTGTCGTAGTATTCGTTGGGAAGATTGCCGCCCTTCCACCGGATCTCCAGTGGGCCGGACGAGACCTTCTTGCCGTGATTGTCATAGGTCTTCTGGTAATCGCCCTTGATGATCTCGATTTCCCAGCCGGGCTTCGGCTGCGGTTGGGCGAAAACGAAGCCTTCCGGCAGCTTGATCTGTACTTCCGTCGTCGGCTTGCCGTCGCAGCCATGCGGAACCTGCAGCACCGCCTTGAAGGTGGTCTCCACCGGCGCCGTGTCTTTCTCGAAGGTGGCATGGGCGTGGGCGATGCCGCTTGCGGCAAGGGTAAGGCCGAGCGAAAGCGAAACGATCCTGGTCTTTGTCATGTCGTAATCTCCTGACCACGCGCCGGGCTTTGCCCGATGTCCGGTGGTCCAAGCCGCTTGAACGCGGCAAATTGTATTGGGATGCGAGAGGAGAATTACGAACGCGCCGGAGGCCCGCGCGAAGGCGGCAGCAACCGCAGATGCTGATGGGGCGTCGCGTATTCAGCGACAGCTGTCGAAACCTGCCACGCGCCCGTTTCGGCGCGAATGCTCTCGGTTGGCGGAGCCGGCAGCAAAATAGAGCCCGAAAGACGGCAGGCCTCGCAGACCGGGGCCATCGCCTGGCCCTTGCCGCTTTCATGGTCGACGCCATCCATGCCGAAGCAGATTTCGGCGATCGTTCCGTCAGGCAGCTGGTAGGCGGAAATTTCGGCCGGGCTGAGGCTCTTGGCGCTGAGCGGCTTGTGGGCAAAGGTCAGGAAAACGAGCGCAAAGACGGCGATCAGCCGCACTGCTATCCCGAATTTTCCGTCGCGCCCTGTCATGGTTATCCCCGGTATCTGTCTTGGGTTATCCTCAACCGGAGAAGAATGCAAAGGCAGAATTGCCGCACCCTGCCCGGCTGCGTCTTTTGGTCATGCGACAAAAATGTGTTTCAGCGCGACACCGCCCCCTTGCCAAGCTCTGGCCTTCGCCGTTATCTGGAGACGATCTTGTTGGGAGAAGCCGGTTCGCTCCGGTGCCGAAGGAGCAACCGCCCCGGAAACTCTCAGGCCAAAGGACCAGCAAGGTGCCGGTAGGACTCTGGAGAGAAGCGTTTTTACGCTCGCCGAAGGGATAACAATCTCAGGCAAAGGGACAGAGGGGGCTCGAATCGACGGCGATTGACGCCGGAAGTGTGAGCCGGCGCGGGAGCGCCAGACCTGGAGGCCGGATTTGGAAAACAATCCTCATTTGAAACAGACGCCGCTGCATGCGCTGCACCTTTCGCTGGGCGCGCGCATGGTACCCTTTGCCGGTTACGACATGCCGGTGCAGTACCCCGATGGCGTGATGAAGGAACACCAGCACACCCGTGTTGCTGCCGGTCTCTTCGATGTATCGCATATGGGCCAGGTCATCGTTCGGCCGAAGTCCGGCAAGATCGAGGACGCGGCCCTGGCGCTCGAAAAGCTGGTGCCGGTCGATGTGCTCGGCCTCGCCGAGGGCCGCCAGCGTTATGGCCTCTTCACCAACGCCGAAGGCGGCATCCTCGACGACCTGATGATCACCAACCGCGGCGACCATCTCTTCCTCGTCGTCAACGCCGCCTGCAAGGACGCCGACTTCGAGCTCCTGAAGGCCGGTCTCTCCGATACCTGCGACGTGACGATGCTCGACGATCGCGCGCTGATCGCGCTTCAGGGCCCGCACGCCGAAGCCGTGCTCGGAGAACTCTGGGCTGATGTCTCCGCCATGCGCTTCATGGACGTCGCCGAAGCCGACCTGCATGACGTCACCTGCATCATTTCCCGCTCGGGCTATACCGGCGAAGACGGTTTCGAGATCTCCATTCCCGTTGCCTCCGCCGTCGATGTTACCCAGCGCCTGCTCGAACATCCCGATGTGAAGCCGATCGGCCTTGGCGCCCGCGATTCGCTGCGCCTTGAAGCCGGTCTTTGTCTCTATGGCAACGACATCGACACCACCACGACCCCGGTCGAAGGGGCGCTCGAATGGGCACTGCAGAAGGCGCGCCGCGCCGGTGGCGCCCGCGAAGGTGGTTTCCCCGGTGCCGATCGTATCCTCGGCCAGTTCGCCGCTGGCGCCTCGCGCCGTCGCGTCGGCCTGAAGCCCGAGGGACGCGCGCCGGTTCGCGGCGGCGCTAACCTCTTTGCCGATGCCGATGGCAAGACCCCGGTCGGCCAGGTGACCTCGGGTGGCTTCGGCCCCTCGGTCGATGGCCCGGTCGCCATGGGCTATGTCGATGCCGGCCATATCGAGAACGGCACCACCCTTTTTGCGGAAGTGCGCGGCAAGTACCTGCCGGTGGCGGTCGCCGCCCTTCCCTTCGTCAAACAAACCTACAAACGCTGATCAGGAGAGAGCGCACATGTTGAAGTTCACTGAGGAACACGAGTGGCTGAAGATCGAAGCTGGTGTCGCAACCGTCGGCATCACCGAGCATGCCGCCGGCCAGCTCGGCGATCTCGTCTTCGTTGAACTGCCGGAAACCGGCTCGAACTTTGCCAAGGGCGATAGCGCCGCCACCGTCGAATCCGTCAAGGCAGCTTCCGACGTCTATTGTCCGCTTGACGGCGAAATCGTCGAAGTGAACCAGGCGATCGTCGACGACCCGTCGCTCGTCAACAGCGACCCGCAGGGTGCTGCCTGGTTCTTCAAGCTGAAGCTTGCCAACCCCAGCGATGCCGATGCCCTCCTTGAGGAAGCGGCCTACAAGGAGCTCGTCGCCTGATGAGCATGCCCAAGGATTTCACGTTTACGGACTACAAGCCGTATGACTTCGCCAATCGGCGTCATATCGGTCCGTCGCCGGCCGAAATGGACGAGATGCTGAAGGTCGTCGGTTACCCGACGCTCGATGCGCTGATCGACGACACCGTGCCGCCGTCGATCCGCCAGAAAACGCCGCTTGCCTGGGGCGCGCCGATGACCGAGCGCGAGGCGCTCGACAAGATGCGCGAAACGGCCAACCGCAACCAGAAGCTCGTGTCGCTGATCGGCCAGGGCTACTACGGCACGATCACGCCGCCAGTCATCCAGCGCAACATCCTGGAAAACCCGGCCTGGTACACGGCCTATACGCCCTACCAGCCGGAAATCAGCCAGGGCCGCCTCGAAGCGCTGCTCAACTACCAGACCATGGTCTGCGACCTGACTGGCCTCGACGTTGCCAACGCGTCGCTTCTCGATGAAGCGACCGCAGCCGCTGAAGCGATGGCGATGGCCGAGCGCGTTTCGAAGTCGAAGGCCAAGACCTTCTTCGTCGACGAAAACTGCCATCCGCAGACGATCGCGCTTCTGAAGACCCGCGCCGAGCCGCTCGGCTGGCAGATCGTCATCGGCAATCCCTTCGCCGATCTCGATCCGGTCGACGTCTTCGGCGCGATCTTCCAGTATCCGGGCACCTACGGCCATGTGAACGACTTCACGGGCCTGATTGCCCGCCTGCACCAGACTGGCGCGATCGCGACCGTTGCCGCCGATCCGCTGGCGCTGGCGCTTCTGAAGTCGCCTGGCGAAATGGGCGCCGATATCGCCATCGGCTGCACCCAGCGCTTCGGCGTTCCGGTCGGCTATGGGGGTCCGCATGCGGCCTATATGGCCGTCAAGGATGCACACAAGCGCTCGATGCCCGGCCGTCTCGTCGGCGTCTCGGTCGATGCGCGCGGCAACCGCGCCTATCGCCTGTCGCTGCAGACCCGCGAACAGCACATCCGCCGCGAAAAGGCGACGTCGAACATCTGCACCGCGCAGGTTCTGCTCGCCGTCATGGCCTCGATGTATGCCGTCTTCCATGGACCGAAGGGCATCAAGGCGATCGCCCAGAGCGTTCACCAGAAGACCGTTCGTCTCGCCATGGGCCTCGAAAAGCTCGGCTACACGGTCGAGCCCGATGTGTTTTTCGACACGATCACCGTCGAAGTCGGCAAGCTGCAGGGCATCATCCTCAAGACCGCGGTCGCCGAGGAAGTGAACCTGCGCAAGATCGGCGAGACCAAGATCGGCATCAGCCTCGACGAGCGCTCGCGCCCCGTCACGCTCGAAGCCGTCTGGCGCGCCTTCGGTGGCGACTTCAAGGTGGAAGAGTTCGAGCCGGGTTACCGCCTGCCGCAGCCGCTGCTGCGCACCAGCGAATACCTGATGCACCCGATCTTCCACATGAACCGCGCCGAAAGTGAGATGACGCGCTACATCCGCCGTCTGTCGGACCGCGACCTGGCGCTCGATCGGGCGATGATCCCGCTCGGCTCGTGCACGATGAAGCTGAACGCGACCGCCGAGATGCTGCCGATCACCTGGCCGGAATTCTCGGAGATCCATCCCTTCGTGCCGAAGGATCAGGCGGCTGGCTACCAGCACATGATCGAGGACCTGTCGGAGAAGCTCTGCGCCGTCACCGGCTATGATGCGATCTCCATGCAGCCGAACTCCGGTGCACAGGGCGAATATGCCGGTCTCCTGACGATCCGTGCATACCACCTTGCGCAGGGCAACGCCCATCGCGACGTCTGCCTGATCCCGACCTCGGCGCACGGCACCAACCCTGCGTCGGCCCAGATGGCCGGCATGAAGGTCGTCGTCATCAAGGTCAGCGAGAACGGCGACATCGACATGGAAGATTTCCGTGCGAAAGCCGAGCAGTATGCCGAAAATCTCTCGTGCTGCATGATCACCTATCCTTCGACGCACGGCGTGTTCGAGGAGAATGTGCGTGAGGTCTGCGAGATCGTGCACAAGCACGGTGGCCAGGTCTACATGGACGGCGCCAACATGAACGCCATGGTCGGCCTTGCCCGCCCCGGCGACATCGGTTCCGACGTCAGCCATCTCAACCTGCACAAGACCTTCTGCATTCCGCACGGCGGCGGCGGTCCCGGCATGGGCCCGATCGGCGTCAAGGCGCATTTGGCGCCATACCTGCCCGGCCACCCGGAAACGGACGGCCAGGACGGCGCGGTTTCGGCTGCTCCCTTCGGTTCGGCCTCGATCCTGCCGATCTCCTGGAGCTACTGCCTGATGATGGGCGGCGAAGGCCTGACCCAGGCGACGAAGGTGGCGATCCTCAACGCCAACTACATCGCAGCAAGGCTCAAGGGCGCCTACGAAGTGCTCTACAAGTCGTCGAAGGGGCGTGTCGCGCATGAATGCATCATCGACACCCGTCCGCTGGTCGAAAGCGCCGGCGTCACCGTTGACGACGTCGCCAAGCGCCTGATCGACTGCGGTTTTCACGCCCCGACCATGAGCTGGCCGGTTGCCGGAACTCTGATGATCGAGCCGACCGAATCGGAAACCAAGGCCGAGATCGACCGATTCTGCGAGGCGATGCTTGCCATCCGCGAGGAAGCCCGTGCGATCGAGGAAGGTCGCATGGACAAGACCAATAACCCGCTGAAGAACGCTCCGCACACGGTCGAAGACCTGGTCGGCGAATGGGATCGCCCCTATTCGCGCGAGCAGGCCTGCTACCCGCCGGGCGCCTTCCGGGTCGACAAGTACTGGTCGCCGGTCAATCGTGTCGACAACGTCTTCGGTGACCGCAACCTCGTCTGCACCTGCCCGCCGCTCGAAAGCTACGCGGAAGCCGCAGAGTAACGACATCGACCGGCGGAGCAGCAATGCTCCGCCGGTTGTTTTCTCCGGCGTGGCCGCGCCCGGACGGATGCGCGCCTGTGCGCTCGACCCCATTCCCCAAAAAAAGTGGCGTGTAATACCGATCGCGTGAAGACAGCTGGCCTATCGGCGCGCGCTCATGCCCGGTGGCAGGATTGTGCTTTCGACCCAGAAGCGAATGAACGCTTCGGCGAAGCGACGATATTCGATGACCGAAGACGGCTTTGCCGCATAGGCATTGGCGCCGGCACCGTAGCAGTGAAGCACGTCGGCCGGATTGATCGAGGACGTCAGCACGATGATCGGGATGAGCGCAGTGGCACGGCTCTTGCGCACGCGCCTTAGGAGCTCGATCCCATCGCTGCCGGGCAGCTTGATATCCATCAGCACGTAGTCGAAGTGCCCGCTGGAGAGCTGTTCCACGGCCTCGTCCGCGTCGGTCACCAGGACGAGTTCGATCGATTTGTCGATCTGGGCAAAGGCGCGCATCACGAAACGCGCATCGTGCGCGTCGTCTTCCACCAAGAGCAATCGCTTTGGCGTCGAGGTCACCTTGTTCCGCCCTACTTCGCCTTCCTCAGCCACCTCGGAAGCAACACGATGAAACGTGCGCCTTCTCGGAAGCTCGTGTCAAGGCAGATCGAACCGCCATGGCTTTCGGCGATGCGTTTGGCGAGCGACAAGCCGATTCCCGTGCCGCCATAGACCGTCTCATCCTTGTGCAGCCGCTGGAACACTTCGAAGATGCGCGTCGCAAACCGCGGATCGATGCCGATGCCGTTGTCCTCTACGACCAGTTCCACCGTTTGGTGCAAAACGCTGCCGTGGATGCGGATGACCGGGGGGCGGTCGGCGTGCCGGTACTTGATCGCATTGCCGACGAGGTTCTGGACCAGGCGGCGCAGCAGCTCGGGATCCCCTTCCAGTTCCGGCAGTGGGCCTACCTCGAAGGTTGCGTTTGCGTCGTTTGCGTCACCGGCGAGAATCGTCAGCGTCTCCGAGACGACGTCGCTCAGCCGCACCTGGGTCCAGTCGGTGATGCGATGCGCGATCTGCGCATAGTCGAGCAGGCTGTCGACCACGCGGTTCATGCGCCGGACGCTGTCGCGCAGGTGCCGGGCATTTTCCGCAAGTTCGGTCTGATTGCCTGCCTTGAGGTCGTCTTCGATCATCTCGGAGAACATCGAGATGTGCCGAAGCGGCGCCTTGAGATCGTGGGAGACGGTGGCGGTGAACTGATCGAGCGCCTCGTTCTTGTGTTCCAGTTCCTGCCGTTGCCGCTCGAGCGCGAGCTCGGCGCGCTTCAGATCCGTGACATCGACACGCGCGACGACCGTGTTGCCATCCTTGGCCTTGATGTTCTCCACCCTCAGCCAGCGGTCGTCGGCATAGCGGTGGATCTTCGGCTTTCCGTCCGGATAGCGGAAATCGCGCAGACGCGAGGCGATCCATTCGTTGCCTTCGCGCGTGCCCGGCAAGGCGTCCGGGTAGTGACCGCCCTGGCGCGCCAAGAGCAGGATTTCCTCGGCGGTGATGCCGGGCTTGAGTGCCGGACCGGCAGGCCCGCAGATCGCCTGATAGGCCCTGTTATAGACGACCAGCCGTTCCTCCCTGTCGAAGATGGCAAAGCCTTCAGGCATTGCTTCGAGGGCTGCATTCAGCATCTCGGAAGCCTTCTGCCGTTCGCTCACCGCTTCGGTCAGGTCCGAAACGTCTCTGATGATACCGATAAGCGCCAGTTCCTCGCCTTGGTCGTTGATCAGGGGCGTGGTGCGCAGATGCCCGGAAAATGTCGATCCGTCACGCCTGATATAAAGATAGTTCGAAGTCCGGGGGGCGGTTTCGTCCACGCGCGCCGCCCGGTTCTGCAGGCGCTTGGCATATTCCGCATCGGTCGCGTAGATCAGGCGCACGGATCTGTCGATGAACTCCGCGGCCGGATAACCGAACTGGCGAAGTGCTGCATTGTTCGCGGAACGGATGATACGCTCGGCGTCGATGATGATCACGGGATCGGGAAACGTTTCGTAGAGCGCCTTGAAGACGAGATCTTCGTTCAACGCCGCCATGTCCCTCTCCCTATTCCATAGATGTGTATCTCAGCAGAAAAAAGGCCCGGCGAAAACCGGGCCGACCTATTCAATTGAAGGAATGGTAAAACTCAGTTGGCGCGCACTACAGCGTCACCCTGTGCCGCAAGTGCGGCCAGATCGGCCGGCTTCAGCTCGACCGATTCGCCACATCCGCAGGCGGATGTCTGGTTGGGATTGTGGAAGGTGAATCCGGAGCGCAGCGTCGTCACTTCGAAATCCATCTGCGTGCCGAGCAGATAGAGCACGGCTTCCGGCGCAATCCAGACGTTGGCGCCCTGATGCTCGATCAGGTCGTCCTTGGGGTTCGGCTCGGTCACGAGATCGACGGCATATTCCATGCCGGCGCAGCCACCCTTCTTGATGCCGACGCGAATGCCCTTGGCATCGGCGCCGGAATTCTCGACGATCGCGCGCACGCGGCCGGCAGCGGCATCGGTCAGGCTCATCACGGCAAAGCCCATGGGCTCATTCTCCTTGTCGTCACCGGGGTAAAGGCCCGGCGCCTTACAGAATCAAATGTAGTATCCGTGCCTTAACGGATCAATACGCGAGGCTCAGTACCACCCGACGGCGACCTGTGCTTCCTCGGACATCCGGTCCGGCGTCCACGGCGGATCGAAGGTCATTTTGACCTCCACACCCGAGACGCCCTCGACGGCGCCGACGGCGTTCTCGACCCAGCCCGGCATCTCGCCCGCCACCGGGCAGCCGGGTGCTGTCAGCGTCATGTCGATCTTGACCATGCGGTCGTCTTCGATGTCGATCTTGTAGATGAGACCGAGTTCGAAGATGTCGGCCGGGATTTCCGGGTCGTAGACGGTCTTCAGCGCCGCGATGATGTCGTCGCTGAGGCGCGCAATCTCTTCGGTTGGGATCGCCGAATGCACAATGCCCTCGCGGACGTCGACCTTTTCTTCCGTTGCATCAAGGCTCATGTCGGCCTCCTGGACTTTCTCTAGTGGTTCAGCAGATTGGGATAAATCCCTGAACCTTTTACAAATTTCTTAGGCGAAGAACTTTCGTGCATGCTCCAGCGCGTCGACCAGCGCATCGACCTCGGCCCGTGTGTTGTAGAGCCCGAAGGATGCACGGCATGTGGAGGTCACGCCGAAACGTTTCAAGAGCGGCTGGGCGCAATGGGTACCGGCGCGAACAGCGACACCGGCACGGTCGATTACCATCGACACATCGTGCGAATGAATGCCGGCAAGCTCGAAGGCGAAAATGCTACCCTTGTCGGGCGTGTTGCCGAAGACCCGCAGCGAATTGACCGACGAGAGGCGCTCGCGCGCATAGGCCGTCAGATCGGCTTCATGCGCCTGGATCGCTGCACGACCAAGCTTGTCCATGTAATCGAGCGCATAGCCAAGGCCGATTGCCTGCACGATCGGGGGCGTGCCGGCCTCGAAGCGGTGCGGCGGATCGTTGTAGGTAACATAATCCTCGGTCACCACCTCGATCATCTCACCGCCGCCGAGGAACGGTCGCATCTCCTTCAGCCGGTCCGTCTTGCCGTAGAGCACACCGACACCGGAGGGGCCGTAGAGCTTGTGGCCGGTCATCACGTACCAGTCGCAATCGATGTCCTGGACGTCGACCGGCATGTGCACGGCGCCCTGGCTGCCGTCGACGAGTACAGGGATGCCGCGCTCGCGGGCGATGCGGCAGATTTCCTTGACCGGAACAACGGTTCCGAGCGCATTCGACATATGGGTGATGGCGATGAGCTTGGTCTTGTCCGTCAGGCACTTGACGAAATCTTCGACGTGCAACGCGCCGTCGTCATCGACCGGGATCCAGACGAGCTTGGCGCCCTGGCGTTCGCGGATGAAATGCCAGGGAACGATGTTGGAGTGGTGCTCCATGATCGACAGCACGATCTCGTCGCCCTCGCCGAGCTTCGGCATGCCGTAGCCATAGGCGACCGTGTTGATCGCCTCGGTCGAAGACTTGGTGAAGATGACGTTGTCGACCGACGGGGCATTGAGGAAGCGGCGCACCTTTTCGCGTGCCGCCTCATAGGCTTCCGTCGCGGCATTCGACAGGAAATGCAGGCCGCGATGGACGTTGGCGTATTCGTTGGAATAGGCATGGGAGATCGCATCGATCACGACCTGTGGCTTCTGTGCCGATGCGCCGTTGTCGAGATAGACGAGCGGCTTGCCGTAGACGGTTTTCGACAGGATCGGAAAATCCTTGCGGATCGTTTCGACGTCGTAGGCGGGCACCGGTACAGAGTGTTCCATGTCTTCAATCCAATTTCGCCACGTCGCCGCGCGTCCCTGAGGACGCGCTAAGCGCACTGCAACATGTTGAAGTCCTGCGCAATTTTACCCCAAATCGACGCCGATTTAAGGAATTACGCAGACAGCCCGTCAGGCGTGCCTGTCGAGCCAGGTCGAGATGACCTCTTCCAGCGCCTCGACCAGCGCCTCGTCATCTTCCAGCTCTTCGACGATCTCGGCAACAAAGGCATTGACGAGCATGGCCCGAGCCTTGTTTTCCGGAACACCGCGCGCCATCAGGTAGAAGAGCTGCGTGTGGTCGATATCGGCAACCGTCGCACCGTGGCCGCACTGCACGTCGTCGGCGAAGATCTCCAGCTCAGGCTTCGCCGAGAGATCGGCGTCGTCGGACAGAAGCAGCGTGTTGCATGCCATCTTCGCGTCGGTCTTCTGCGCGTCCTTGGCAACCAGGATCTTGCCCTGGAACACGCCCTTGGCACGATCGAACACGACGTTGCGGATGATCTCCGTCGACGTGGTGTGCGGTACGTTGTGGCCGAGCGTGAAGGTCACGTCCGTGTGGCTCTCGCCGCCGAGCAGGTTGATGCCGCGCAATTTGAAATCCGCACCCTCGCCGCTCGTCTTGCCATGGATCTCCTGGCGCACCAGCTTGCCGCCGGCGTTGATCACGAAGAGATGCAGCTTGGCATTCTTGCCGAGGTCGAAGCGGATCTGGCCGAGATGGGTATCGGCAGCGCCCTGCTGCTGCAGGATGATCCAGATGACATCGGCACCGTCGGCGAGCGTAATGTCGCTAACGGAGGAGACGAAGCTCTCGCCGTCTTTGGTCGACAGATGCCGCTCGATCACGGTTGCCTTGGCGTTGGCGCCGAACGTCACCGGGAAGCGCGTATGCGCCTGGCCGACACTCTGTACCAGCTGAATTTCCAGCGGATTTTCGACCGTTGCATCATCGCCGACGGCGATTTCGAGACCGCCGCGCACGAGACCGCCGTTGATGCGGCCGATCGCGTCGTCAAAGCCGAGCACAGCGAGGCCAGCCGTGGCCGAACCGTCGAGCAGGCTGTCGACATAGGAGCGGACCGTCACGCCCTCGGGAAGGTTGCCCTTGATCTCGGCCTGGCCGTTTCGGACCGAAAACACCGTAGAGCCCGGAACCAGCGCGTCGACGCGATCGGCAAAAGCCGTCGGATCGGCAGCCGGCACCGCGCGCAGCAGCGTGCGCAGGTCGGTGTAGTGCCAGGATTCGACACGGCGGGTCGGCAGACCCGCAGTCCTCAGTTCGTGCACCAGCGTGTCACGAACCGAAAGCACCGAACCGTCACCCGGCAGATCGCCGATCTGCGCGGTATAGGCGTCGACGAGCGCCGTCTCGGCCGCCGTCATCTTGATTGCCTGTTGCATATTCATTCGAACACTCCTTCAACAGGCTCTAAGCTGCGGCCTCGATGATATCCGCGTAGCCGTTGGCTTCGAGTTCGTGCGCCAGCGTCTTGTCGCCCGACTTGATCACCTGGCCCTTGTAGAGGACGTGCACCGTGTCGGGCACGATGTAGTCGAGCAGGCGCTGGTAGTGGGTGATGACGACGACGGCGCGATCCGGCGAACGCAGGGCGTTGACGCCGTCGGCGACGATCTTCAGCGCATCGATGTCGAGGCCGGAGTCGGTTTCGTCGAGCACGCAAAGCTTCGGCTGGAGCAGCGACATCTGCAGGATTTCGGCGCGCTTCTTCTCACCGCCGGAAAAGCCGACGTTGAGCGGGCGACGCAGCATTTCCGGTGCGATCTTCAGCTCGGCAGCGGCTTCCTTGACGCGGCGCATGAATTCCGGCGTCGTCAGCTCGTCTTCACCGCGATACTTGCGCTGTTCGTTCATCGCCACCTTCAGGAACTGCATGGTGGCAACGCCCGGGATTTCGACCGGGTACTGGAAGGCAAGGAAGATGCCCTTGGCCGCACGCTCGGACGCGTCGAGTTCCAGGATGCTTTCGCCGTTGTAGAGGATGTCGCCTTCGGTGACTTCGTAATCTTCGCGGCCCGACAGGATGTAGGAGAGCGTCGACTTGCCGGAGCCGTTCGGGCCCATGATGGCGGCAACTTCGCCGGCCTTCACGGTCAGGTTCAGGCCACGGATGATCTCGGTGCCGTCTTCGGCGATGCGGGCGTGCAGGTTCTTGATTTCAAGCATTTCTATCGTCCTCTTGGGAAACGAACGTTCGTTCGCGCGCAAACTCTCGGTGCGCGCCATTCAATTTTCAGTCCAGGGCCTTAGCCCACCGAGCCTTCAAGCGAGATGCCGATCAGCTTCTGCGCTTCGACGGCGAATTCCATCGGCAGTTCCTGGATGACTTCCTTGACGAAGCCGTTGACGATCAGCGCGATCGCCGCTTCGGTCGGGATGCCGCGCTGCAGGCAGTAGAACAGCTGGTCCTCGGAAATCTTCGACGTCGTGGCTTCGTGCTCGAACTGTGCCGTCGAGTTCTTCGCCTCGATGTAAGGAACGGTATGCGCGCCGCACTTGTCGCCGATCAGCAGCGAATCGCACTGGGTGAAGTTGCGGGCATTCTCGGCCTTGCGGTGGGCCGAAACCTGGCCGCGATAGGTGTTTTCCGAGACGCCGGCAGCAATACCCTTGGAGACGATGCGGCTCGACGTGTTCTTGCCGAGGTGGATCATCTTGGTGCCACTGTCGATCTGCTGGTGACCGTTGGACACCGCGATCGAGTAGAACTCGCCGCGCGAACCGTCGCCGCGCAGGATGCAGGACGGATACTTCCAGGTGATCGCCGAACCGGTTTCGACCTGCGTCCAGGAGATCTTGGAGTTCTTGCCACGGCAATCGCCACGCTTGGTGACAAAGTTGTAGATGCCGCCCTTGCCTTCCTTGTCGCCCGGATACCAGTTCTGGACCGTCGAGTACTTGATCTCTGCGTCATCGAGCGCAACGAGTTCGACGACGGCGGCATGAAGCTGGTTCTCGTCGCGCTGCGGTGCGGTGCAGCCTTCGAGATAGGACACGTAGGCGCCCTCTTCGCAGATGATCAGCGTGCGCTCGAACTGGCCGGTGTTCTTCTCGTTGATACGGAAGTAGGTGGACAGTTCCATCGGGCAACGAACGCCCTTCGGCACGTAGACGAAGGAGCCGTCGGTGAAGACTGCGGAGTTCAGCGTCGCATAGTAGTTGTCGGTCGTCGGAACGACGGAACCGAGATACTTCTTGACGAGATCAGGGTGCTCGCGGATCGCCTCGGAGATCGACATGAAGATCACGCCGGCCTTCTTCAACTCTTCCTTGAAGGTGGTGACGACCGAGACGCTGTCGAAGACGGCGTCGACGGCGATCTTCGACTTCTGTACGCCGGCGAGGATTTCCTGTTCCTTCAGCGGAATGCCGAGCTTTTCGTAGACCTTGAGGATCTCGGGATCGACTTCGTCGAGCGACTTCGGGCCCGTCACGCCCTTGGGAGCGGCGTAATAGTAGATCTCGTTGAAGTCGATCTTCGGATAGCTGACGCGTGCCCAGGTCGGCTCGTCGAGCGTCAGCCAGCGGCGATAGGCCTCAAGACGCCATTCCAGCATCCATTCCGGCTCGTTTTTCTTCTCGGAGATGAAGCGAATGATGTCTTCCGAGAGACCCTTCGGGGCCTTCTCGACTTCGATGGTCGTCTCAAAACCGTATTTGTACTGGTCAACGTCGATCTGACGGACCTGATCAATGGTCTCCTGCACGGCAGGCATGTCGTTCTCCAATCTTGCCGGATCCAAGGTCCGGCAGCTTGTCAACACGATGCGCTTGGCACACCGCTTATGTAATGGCTAAAAGGCGCTTTTCACCCTGTTTGCCAAGCGGAAAATTGCTTTTCCGCAATTTCGTCCGGTCGTTCCGCTCAGGCTGCTTGCCCGGGCGCTCGTCTTCTTGCTGCTACCTTTGCAAAGACCGTGGCGCAACGGTCGATATCAGCCTGTGTCGTGCCCTCGCCGATCGAGATTCGAAGTGCGCCCTGGCGCGGATCGTAACCCATCGCCGTCAGCACGTGGCTCTGCCCGACCTTGCCGGAGGAGCAGGCGGAACCCGCCGACAACGCCACACCTTCGAGATCGAAGGCAATCTGCCCGGTCTCGGCCTTGAGGCCAGGAAGCGTGAAGAAGATCGTGTTGCCAACGCGCGAAACGTCGCGGCCGTGAATAACCACGTCGGTTGCCGCGGCCAGCATCTCGCCTTCGAGCTTGTCGCGCAACGCGGTGACCACGCCCATTCGTTGGCCGACATCTTCGCCGACCTTCCGGGCGGCTGCTGCAAAGCCGGCAATCGCCACCGGATTTTCAGTCCCGGAACGGTGCCCCTTTTCCTGTCCGCCGCCGCGGATCAGCGGTGCGGGCATCATAACCTCGCCGCGCGCCACCAGCGCGCCGGCGCCCTTCGGGCCGCCGATCTTGTGCGAGGAGACGATCAGGAAGTCGGCGCCGAGGTCTTCAATCGAAAGCGGCACGCGGCCGGCGGCCTGCACCGCGTCGACGACGAGAATGCCGCCATTGGCGCGAACGATCTCGGCGATCGCGGCGATCGGCTGGATGATGCCCGTCTCGTTGTTGACCAGCATGACGGCAACCATCGGCAAGCCGAGCTGGCGATCATGCGCGGATAACAGCTCCCTCAGCACCGGGAGATCGACGACGCCGTCTGAAATCACCGGGATTTCGCTGAGGGCTTCGCGCGGAAAGCGTCCGCCTTCGCGCACAGCCGGGTGCTCGATCGCCGAGGCATAGAGCCGGCCGATCTTCAGCGGCGTGCGGCCCATGCGGAAATCGGGCGTAAGCACCAGGTTGGCCGCTTCCGTGGCGCCGCTGGTAAAGATGACGCTGCCAGGCTTGGCGCCGCAGAGCGCTGCCACGTCGCGACGGGCGTTTTCGATCAACGTGCGCAACGCGCGGCCCTCTCCGTGAACGGAAGAAGGGTTGCCAAGGAGGTCGAGCGCCGACAGGCAAGCCTCGCGCGCTTCGGGCAGAAGCGGCGCCGTGGCGTTCCAGTCCATATAGATGCGCGAACTCGACATGATTTCCTTCGCTAGATCAACAGGACACAGGCCCGCAACCTCTGGCGATGCATTTTCCTTGAATTTTCCGCGCCGCTTGCCTTATGAGACGAAGCACAAGGCGGAATGCCCGCACAGAAGTTTTGAACGGTTCTAAACTAGGTTTTAGAAAAGCTGACTGCTTTCGTCAAGACTCATCGCGATCTGAACCCAAGATTCGAACCAGGAACACTCCCGGAGAGCCAATGCCCGAAATCATCTTCAACGGACCCGCCGGCCGCCTCGAAGGCCGTTATCAGCCTTCGAAGCAGAAGAGCGCGCCGATCGCCATCATCCTGCACCCGCACCCGCAGTTCGGCGGCACGATGAACAACCAGATCGTCTACCAGCTCTTCTATATGTTCCAGAAGCGCGGCTTCACCACGCTCCGGTTCAACTTCCGCGGCATCGGTCGCAGCCAGGGCGAATTCGACCACGGCGCCGGCGAGCTTTCGGATGCGGCATCGGCGCTCGACTGGGTGCAGAGCCTGCATCCGGATTCGAAGAGCTGCTGGGTTGCCGGCTATTCCTTCGGTGCCTGGATCGGTATGCAGCTCCTGATGCGCCGCCCGGAAATCGAAGGCTTCATGGCCGTCGCGCCACAGCCGAACATCTACGACTTCTCGTTCCTGGCGCCCTGCCCGTCTTCGGGCCTGATCATCAATGGTGATTCCGACAAGGTTGCGCCGGAAAAGGACGTCAACGGTCTCGTCGAGAAGCTGAAGGCGCAGAAGGGCATTCTCATCACCCACAAGACGGTGCCCGGCGCCAACCACTTCTTCAACGGCCAGGTCGAAGGCCTGATGACGGAATGCGAGGACTACCTCGACCGTCGCCTCAACGGCGAACTGACACCGGAGCCGGCCGCCAAGCGTATTCGCTGAAAACCCGGGCCACGTACAGGAGCGCCGCGTACCCCTTCGGGTGCGCGGCGTTTTTTATGGACAAATGCGCCCCATGGTCGTGCGCCCGAAGGCTGCAACAACTCTCACCCGATAGGATGAGTTTCAGCGCCGTGTGATCGGCGTATAGTGCAAGTCTAGGCTGTCTGGGTGGGGCAGAGCCGAGCAGCATTCACGGGAGGGAGCCATGTCGCAGGTGTCGAATGTGTCGGCGTGCGAGCCGAGGTGGCTAACCCTGCCAGCCACTCCGCAGCTTCCGGCTGGCGGACGAGAGGGTGTTGTCGAGCGCGCGGACGCCAGGATCTGGCACGCGGTGTATGGTTCAGGTGCTCCCGTCATTTTGCTACATGGCGGGCTCGGCAATTCCGACTATTGGGGGCTTCAGGTCACGGAGCTCGCCAAAACCTGTCAGGTCATCGTGATGGACAGCCGGGGTCACGGACGCAGCTCCCGAGGTAGTGGGAGCATGAGCTATGATCTCATGGCAGGCGATGTCATGGCACTGATGGCTCACCTGAGGTTGCCAAAGGCGGTTATCATCGGCTGGAGCGACGGCGCGATTATCGGGCTCCTGCTGGCGATGCGGCATCCCGATCTCATAGCCGGTGTCTTTTCCTTCGGGGCAAACAGCAATCCATCCGGAACACACGATTTTACCAAGAGCGTCGTCTTCAACGCCTATATCGCGCGAACGGGCGAAGAGTACGCCCTGCTGTCGTCGACGCCAGGCGGATTTAAGCGCTTCTTCGACGAGATGATGGCGATGTGGACTTCGCAGCCGAACATCACGGCCGACGACCTTCAGAAAATCCGGGTCCCTGTCTGGGTGGTGGATGGCGACCATGAGGAAGCCATCAAACGGGACGACACGCTGTTCATCGCCGACAACATTCCGGGGGCCGGCCTGTTGATCCAGCCTGAGGTCAGCCATTTTTCGATACTGCAGAACCCGCACCAGTTCACAGAAGACATCCTCCGGTTTCTCCGAGAGAAAAGCATTGTCTAGACGCCGGTCGTCTATGACCGCCCGATCCAGTGTGGAACGCTTGGGTTGACGACCGTGGTCGGTGCTTCGGCACATTCGACACGGTTGCGACCGTTGGCCTTGGCTGTATAGAGCGCCTCGTCGGCGCGCTGTATCACCGGATCGAGCGCCTCGCCGATGCCGACGGCCGTGACGCCGAAGCTCGCCGTCACCCTTGCTGCTTCCGGAAGTCCGCCGATCTGCTGGGACATGATCGCCGCACGCATGCCGTGGGCGACGACGCGCGCTTCGGATAGATCCGTGCAGGGCAGAAACACCGCGAACTCTTCGCCGCCGAGACGGCCGGCGACGGCGCGGTTGGGCATCACGTCCATCAGCACCCGGGCGAATCGGCGAATGACTTCGTCGCCCGTGAGGTGGCCATAGGTGTCGTTGACCAACTTGAAGCGATCGAGGTCGGCGAGAATGACTGTTCCCGGCGTCTGGGTGGTGCGGGCGTGCAGGAGCGGCATGACCCGTTCGATGAAGCCACGGCGATTGCAGAGGCCGGAGAGCAGGTCGATTTCCGAGCGCGCCTGCGCGTCGTCGACAATCTCCTTGACCATCACGCCGAGCATGGCAAGGCCGGCGCCGACGATGAGGATCGCACCGAGCGCCTGCGAGATGAGCGCAAACGGGCTGGAAACATAGTCCTGGGCCGTTACGCCCGAGCCTGCGACGACCGCGGCATAGATCTTTACGAGGTAGTAGGCGGCCGAGAGCGCCAGCAGGCCGAACAACAGCCAGTCAAAGAAGGTGCGACGGCCGGAGCGAAGGACGACCGATGCCGTCCACGCCTGGATCACGACAAAGGGCGCCTGGTACGGGATCGCATGCTCCCAGGTGCCTCTCGGCAGGTCGTAGATCGCCAAGTCCAGGGAAACGCCGGCGACGAAGAAGGCGCCGAGCAACGGCACGCGCACCGGCACTTGATAGAAAAGGCCGAGGCCAAAACGCAGAAGACAGAAGCCGCCGAGCACGCAGGCAAAGGCGCTGACGGCAAAGAGCCGCGGGGTCGAGGAAAAGGGAACGATCGTTTCGCAGACGGCTGCAAGCGAGGCGACGGCAAATCCGGCAGCGCACCAGAGCGCCGCACGCCGCTGCCGGCTCTTTGCGGCAATGATGAGAAATGCGGCCGTGAAGATCTGCGCGATGATGAAATTCACGGCCAGCAGAGAAATCGCACCACCCATCGACGAACCCGAAACCCTCATGCGGCACCAAGCCGCTCCTCACCACCTCCAGTGGCAGCGGCTGAGATCCTAATTCGCTGTTGCGAAAATTTGATTAATCCGTTGGGATGACGGACTTATGGCGAAACGCGAGATCAACTTCAAGTTCTTGCCGCGCGCCGGCCGCCGCTGACCGGTTGCCGCACGCCCGTCGTTCCCGGATAGGTAAGCGGCAGGCCTCGCAAGGCACGCACGGCGAGGTAGGCCCAGGCCTCGGCCTCCATCGAATCGCCGTTGAAGCCCACCGCCTCCGCCGCAAGCACTGTCGCGCCCTCTACTTCGGCAAGCGAAGCGAGGTCACGCATGATCACCGGATTGAGCCGGCCGCCGCCGCAGACGACATAGGTGACTGGCCGCTGTGGCAAGTGCCCCGCCGATTTGATGATCGCTGCCGCCGTGACATGGGCAAGCGTACGTGCGCCGTCGGCAAGGCTGGCATCGCTTCCGGCCGGTGGTGCAAAATCGTTCCGGTCCAGCGAGCGGCGCGTGGCCGCGGTGAAGAAGGCATTGGTGAGATAGCGTTCGGCAAGCGCCGGCAGCACCGTTCCCTCGCTGGCGATCATGCCGCCCTGGTCGAAGGGAATGCCGGCATGCGCTTCGACCCACTGGTCGATCAGCGTGTTGCCGGGACCGCTGTCATAGGCAATGAGCGTCTCGCCTTCGCCAATGAAGGTCAGGTTGGAAATGCCGCCGATGTTGACGAAGACAACCGGTGCCGGAAGGCCGGCCGCGCCTCGCGCCAGTGCCGCGTGGTAGGCGGGGATCAGCGGCGCGCCCTGCCCTCCATGTTCCATGTCGTTGGCGCGCATGTCGTAGACGACATCGATGCCCGTTTCTCCGGCAAGGAGCGCGCCGTCGCCGATCTGCACCGTCAGGGCCTCGTCCGGGCGGTGCAGCACGGTCTGTCCGTGAAAGCCGAGCACGTCGATATCAGCCGCCGACAGGTTGTTCTGTTTGAGGAAGGTCCTAACCGCTTCTGCGTGTCGCAGCGTCAGGTCGCGCTCAAGCGCATCAAGGGCGCCCGGCCTTTGGTCACGTTGCGTGATCGCCTTCGCTTCAACCAGTCCCTGCTTCAAGCGATCCCGAAATCGCGCGTCATAGGGAAAGCTGGCGGATGGTCCGCGCTCGACGACGGTCTCCCCGTCGGTTCGCAACAGGGCCACGTCGATGCCGTCCATGCTCGTGCCACTCATCAGGCCGATTGCGGTTCTTGTCTGTGTCATGCGGGTCAATATTTCCAGAATCACTTTTGAAGTGATTATGCGCAAAAACAGTGCTAAACGCCCGTTCGTTCAAAAACTCCCCCCGCAAGAGAGACAGATCATGTCCGGTTTCAAGTCCGATTTCCTTCACACCCTCAGCGAGCGTGGCTTCATCCACCAGATCTCCGACGAGACTGGCCTGGACGAACTGTTCCGGAAGGAAACCGTGACGGCCTATATCGGCTTCGACCCGACGGCGCCGAGCCTGCATGCCGGCGGCCTGATCCAGATCATGATGCTGCACTGGATGCAGGCGACCGGCCACCGGCCGATCTCGCTGATGGGCGGCGGCACCGGCATGGTCGGCGACCCGTCCTTCAAGGACGAGGCTCGCCAGCTGATGACGCCGGCGACGATCGACGCCAACATCGCCAGCATCAAGACGGTGTTCTCCAACTACCTCAGCTATGGCGAAGGCCCCAAGGACGCGTTGATGATCAACAACGCCGACTGGCTGCTCGGCATCAACTACCTCGAATTCCTGCGCGACGTCGGCCGTCATTTCTCGGTCAACCGCATGCTGTCCTTCGACAGCGTCAAGACGCGGCTTGATCGCGAGCAGTCGCTGTCCTTCCTCGAATTCAACTACATGATCCTGCAGGCCTACGACTTCGTCGAGCTGCACAAGCGCACCGGCTGCCGCCTGCAGATGGGCGGCTCGGACCAGTGGGGCAACATCATCAACGGCATCGACCTCGGCCACCGCATGGGCACCGAGCAGCTCTATGCCCTGACCTCGCCGCTTCTGACCACCTCGTCGGGCGCAAAGATGGGCAAGTCGGTCAACGGCGCCATCTGGCTGAACCCGGACATGCTGTCGGCCTATGACTTCTGGCAGTACTGGCGCAACACCGAGGATGCGGACGTCACCCGCTTCCTGAAGCTCTACACGACCCTGCCTATGGCCGAGATCGATCGGCTCTCCGAGCTTGGCGGCTCTGAGATCAACGAGGTCAAGAAGATCCTGGCAACCGAGATCACCGCCATGCTGCACGGCCGACCGGCCGCCGAGCAGGCGGCGGAGACCGCTCGGAAGACTTTCGAGGAAGGCGCGCTCGCCGCCGACCTGCCTTCGGTGGAGATCCCGACGGCTGAGCTTGAAGCCGGCCTCGGCCTGCTGACGCTGATCGTACGCGCCGGTCTTGCCGCTTCCAACGGCGAGGCTCGTCGCCATGTCCAGGGCGGTGCCGTCAGGATCAACGACGAGGCCGTCAGCGACGAGCGTCGGATCATCGGCACCGGCGACGTGACCGCCGACAATGTCGTCAAGCTGTCGCTCGGCAAGAAGAAGCACATTCTGGTGCGCCCGGCCTGAACCGGAGCGCCACTCAAGAATTTGAAGGGCCGGCCATACAGCGCCGCGTGTCTGTTAAGACGCGCAAAGGTCGCTGTGGAACTTTGAAGTGCTGCATGTTTTGTCCTTAAATCGGCGACGATTTAAGGACATGCAGTGCGTCGGCCTTCTTCATTGGAACTCGAAGATGCTGCGGAAGACGCCCGGCGCGATGATCGACAAAGGATTGATCGTCAGCTTCGGCTGGTTGAACGGGCCGTTGAGCTTGAAGGTGATGCCGAGCAGGCCGCGGTCGCGGCCGTTGCCGAGCAGTACGCCGATCAGCGGCAGTTCGCCGAAGATGCGGTTCAGCCCATAGGCCGGCATGAAAGTGCCAGTCATGTCCATGATGCCATTGTTGTCGCGCACCGTTCCCTGGAAGGTCGCGCCGACATCGGTGCCGCGCAGTACACCGCCTTCGACGCGAATCGCGCCGCGATCGAGCGCCAGTTGCGCGAAGCCGCGTTCGAAGCGGGCCGAGCTGACGTCGATGTCACGGCGCACGGCCTGGTTCAGGCTTCGGCCGTCGGCACCGGTGGGCGTCGACACCATCGATTGCAGGCGCTGCTCGCCGACCAGCTGGAACTTTCGGATATCGACGCTGCCGCGCCAGGAGCGTCCGCCACGGTCACGCAGTTTGAGATTGAGCAGGCCGCCGCGCATGTTCTGGTAGATGTCGGCAAACCGCGCCAGCGCGCCGGCATCGCCCGTGGTCAGCTCTAGCGTGTTGTCGGCACCGGCCTTGGCGAGCCGGGCAACCAGCGCCTGACCGCTGCTCGTCACGGCCGAGAGGTTGACGTCCTCGATCTGACGTCCGCGCTCGCCGTAGACCAGATTGACGTTCGAGAGCGATTCGCCATTGAAACCGGTGACGCGATCGAGCTGGGCCTTGATGGCAATGTCGTCGCCACCACCCTGGTTCTGGTCGCTTCCGGTCTTCAATTGCGCCAGGATCGGCCTGATATCGGCTGCAGCGCCGCTGAGCGACGCCGTGTAGCCGCCCCTGGTGCGGTCGATGGAGACCTTGAAGTCGTCGCCCTGCGCCAGGCGGACATTGTCGAGATCCGCCGAGAGCAGACCGCCATCGTCGATCTGCAGCTTGCCGCGCGCACCAAAGCCGTCGCCGGCAACCGCGAAATTGCTGATTGTTGCGATCTTGCCGTCCATCGAGGACGTGAACTGCGCCTCGGCCGGAATCCCGACGCCCTTGCTCCAGCCGATCCAGGGAAGCGAGAGCTGGGCTTTCGTGAGGTCGATCTCTGCCGTCTGCCGGCTCGCCTCGTCGATTGCAACGTCGATCGTGATCGGTCCGGAAACGATCCGAGAAAGCCCAGGTATCAGTTTCTGCCAGACACCCTGCTCCAGCGAGCCCGAAATCTCGCGCGAGCGCTTGACGGTCGAACCGGAATCGACCGGTTCCGTCAGCGCGACCTTGACCTTCGCGCCTTCGATACGGGCATCCGCATCGAGGACCGCCTGCTGATTGTCGACCCGAAATGTGCCGACGAGATCCTCTACGGCGCGCCCGAACATGGCCTTCTGGACGGTGACCTTGTCGAGCTGCATCTGTACCTGATAGAGCGGTTTCGGCGGCTTCTGATCCGAGATCAGGCCGAAACGGGCGCCCACGACGGCGGTCAGAGGACCGCTGAAATCTTCCGGCAGCAGCGGGGTCTTTTGTAGCGCCTGAATCGGCTTGTAGCTCACGAGCTCGGCGATCGCATCGGCATCGCCGCCAACCTCGATCTTCATCTCCGCCATCAGTGGTTTCGTGTAGACGTCGGGAAGGATGAAGTCGCCGCCGTTGAGCGCGACCGCGCGTCCAGACGGGAAGAAGGCTGTCCCCTTCTCGATCTCGGCTGTCATGCGCTGGCCGCTCAGCTTGAACTTGCCGGAGGTGTCGCGCAGCGGGGGTATCTCGCCGGTGATGTTGATGCGCGTGTCGTCGATATCGAAGTTGATATTGAGCTCCTGCTCGTTGAGCTTGAGCTCGCCTTCGTTGGTGGCGATCCGCCCCTCGGCGACCGATACTTCGATGCGGGCATTGGTGACCGTGCCGCCGAAGAGGTTGGCGATCGCCCAGCGCCGCGCGCCCTTGGCCAACCACCATGGCCACAATTGCTTGACGGCGGTCGCCTCCATGCGATCGCTGACCGAGGCGAAGCTGATCTGCGGTGATGTCTTGCCGAAGGCGACGGAAAGCGATCCGAACATCGAACCGAGCGGGGTCGACACGGCGAGCTGGTCGAAGATCAGTTGGCGCTTGTCCGACACAAACCGGCCATTTGCCTTGGCATCGAAGATCAGTGGCGCGTCGGCGACGTCTTCCGGGGCGGAGCTTGCGTTCTTGAGCAGGAGGTCGATGGCAAACCCCTTCTCCGTTGCGCCGGCAATCTTGTCGAGGTCGATAATCGCCCCGGTAAACGGAAAGGTCGAACGGCCGATCTTGACGGCCGACGGCAGAATTTCGACGGACGAGCGCTCGAAGTCATAGGCGACGTCCATTTGCGAGGCATTGAGCGTCGAGACGAGGTTGCCTGCGTGGAACTCGCCCTTGGACGTGCGCACTGTCACGCGCAGATCCGGTTTCGCATTGCCCGCGGCCCGCGTCGCCTTCAGCGACAGCCCGGCCGATGCGACGACGCCGAAGGGCGGCTCCGAGCCGACTTTACCGTGGTAGAAGAACGGTGCGAGCGGCAGATTGGTGATCGACGCTTCGAAGCCGGTCATGTGCCCCTTGTCGCCAAGGGCGTCGGCGCTGAGATTGACGTCCACCCCGTCGACGGTGACGCTGCCCTTGACGCTCATCGAGCCGCCGGCGTCACGGTTGAACTCGAGCGCGTTGGCGACGACGGGCACGACGCGATCGCGGGAGCCGATGACGGAGAAGCTGAAATCCGACAGCGTGACCTTCTGGCTGCCGCGGCCGGCCGCCATCTGCGATATGCGGTCGACGTGGGAGAAGATTGCCTCCAGCGTATCGCCAACGTCGGCAATGCGGATCTTGGTGAGATCGAGCGGTTCGCCGCGCGGCAGCAACCCGGAATCGAAATCGCCGCCTTCCGCTTCGAGGTTGGAGACGGCGATGCGTCCGGTCATCAACGCCAGCGGGTCGAGCGCGATCGAGATCGCGCGGAGCTTGGCGACCGGCTGGCCTGAGGACGCTTCGCTGAGCGCCACTTCGCGGGCTCTGAGCGCAATCGCGCCGCCCGCGGTCATGCGCACCACAGTGCTGCCGACCTCTACGCGGTAGGCATCGCCGAGCGCTGCATTGAGTGCGGTGCGGGCGCGCGCGTTAAGCGTGCTGTCCATCACCCCGCTTTCGATGACGACAATGAGGATCGCCGCGATGGAAAGCGCGAGCAGCGATGTCAGCAGTGCGATCTTGGCACAGAAGCGCGCGGCTTTGTTCTTGCGCGGCGCGTGCACGATCATGGGTTCGTGCGCCTGCGCCGAAGGCAACGCATGCAACGCGACGATGTCTTTCTTGCGAAAGCCGACTTTTTCGCCGCGGATCTCACTCATCAGCGCGGGCGTCCTCCATACGATACGAGCTTCGTCGTCGCCCTCCGTCTCTGTCATTTCGGGGCGACCACTTCTCGCTTCTTGTAGACCACATGTCATCGTGCCGAGTCACCAAGGGACGCGGGACCATGCTGTGGAAAGCGACCACCTGCGATGGAATTCGCGCGCGCAGGCGACTGCAACGTTTCGTAGCGGCCCATGCCGTCCGAAACCTGTCGAATCTAGCACAAATGCGCTGGACGGCAGTCGACGATTTTCGCTATGCCCAAGAGCGCCGCGTGCCTTGTGGCGCGCAAATGTCGCTCGACTAGCTTGAGCACTGCACGTTTTGCCCTCTGGTCGGCAAAGACCAATGAAAACATGCAGTAGCGCCCGATTGTCTGCAAAACTTGGCGGAAGGAAGGTTTAATCATGGCAAGACCCGGTCCCGGAGATGTCGCTCCCGACTTCACCCTGCCGCGTGACGGCGGCGGTACGATTTCGCTCTCGGCCCTGCGCGGCCGCCCGGTTGTTCTGTTCTTCTATCCGAAGGACGATACGCAGGCCTGCACGCTTGAGGCGATCTCGTTTTCGGAATTTGCCGACGACTTCGCCGCAGCCGGCATCGCCCTGATCGGGCTTTCGCCCGACTCGGTGAAGAAGCACGACCGCTTCGCCAAGAAGCACAACCTGACGGTGCCGCTCGCTGCCGACGAGGAGAAGTCGGTCGTCGAAGCCTATGGCGTCTGGGTCGAGAAGATGATGTACGGGCGCAAGTACATGGGTGTCGAGCGCAGTACCTTCCTGATCGGCGCCGACGGTGTCGTCGTCAGAGTTTGGGAAAAGGTGAAGGTGGACGGCCACGCCCGCGAGGTCCTTGACGCCGCAAAGGCGATCTGAGGGCGCCGATGACCGAGTTGCCCGTGTTCCACAGCCTGCGGGGCGGTGCCATCGAAGCGATCCGCGCCGCCGACCTCGAGGTCAAGACGGCGCTCGCGCAGGAAGCCGCCCGGCGCTGGCAGCGCCGCACGCTGTCGCTGCGCTCGCCGCTCGACCGGCCGGTGCCGGTGCGCCCGGGCCGACCGGACAAGCCGGTGCTGACGCCACCGACGCAGGTCAAGCGCCGGTCTCTCGGTTCGCTGAAGGGCCGAATCGCACTTCTGCACTCCATCGCCCATATCGAATTGAACGCCGTCGATCTCGCCCTTGATATCGTCGCCCGCTTTGCAACCGAGCCGGTGCCCAATTCCTTCTTCGACGGCTGGATGCGTGTCGCCTTCGAAGAGGCGAAGCACTTCCGCATGGTCCGCCAGCGCCTGAACGACCTCGGCGCCGACTATGGCGACCTGCCTGCCCATGACGGCCTCTGGCAGGCGGCGCACGATACGCGCAACGACCTGACGGCGCGGCTCGCCGTCGTGCCGCTCATTCTCGAAGCGCGCGGTCTCGACGTGACGCCAGCGCTTCAGGCCAAGATGCGCGAAACCGGCGACTTCGAGAGTGCGGCCGTGCTCGACGTCATCTACGAGGACGAGAAGGGCCACGTCGCCGTTGGCGCCAAATGGTTCCGCTTTCTCTGCGCCCGCGAGAAGAAGGACCCGGCAGCGACCTTCCAGCAGCTGGTGCGCGCCAATTTCCGCGGTCCCCTGAAGGCGCCGTTCAACGATATCGCCCGCGCCGAGGCCGGCCTGACGCCGTCGTTCTACCGCTCGATGACCGCTTCGACCAATCGATAGCGGACATCACCTTCCCGCAATCTTGCTTACCGATTGTTAACCCTAACAAAGTGTAATGATCCCCAGGTGATGCGAGGCAACGCGCACATGGCGGGAGAGAACGGGTGTCTGGACATCAGGCAAATCGTACCTTTGGAAAACGCAAGCAGAATCACGTCCTGATCCTGGCCAGCGGCGACAAGGTCCGGCACATGACCGTGCGCCCGTGGATGGCGGCGATCGCTGTCTCCTTTGCAGGCGTCTGCAGCATCGGCTATCTCGCGGCCACTTCCTATCTGGTTTTGCGCGACGACCTGATCGGCGGCACGATTGCCCGCCAGGCCCGCATGCAGCATGAATACGAGGATCGGATCACAGCGCTGCGGGCGCAGGTCGATCGGGTCACCAGCCGGCAACTGCTCGACCAGCAAGTGGTCGATGAAAAGGTCGAGAAGCTGCTGCGCCAGCAGATGGCGCTGACCTCGCGCAACGGAAAGCTCGGCGCCCTGGTCGAAAGGGCCGAAAATTCCGGCGTCACGACCGCAACCGATGCGCCTGCGGCCGTCGAGCCGCTTGCCTATGAAAAACGCGCCGATGCGAGCAGCAGCGGCAGTGTCAAGGCAATTGAGAAGCTGATGGGACTGAACGTTGCGCCTGTCAGTGCTGCAGCTGTCCCCGCCCTCGCCTATGCAGCACCCGATGCCGGCGAATCAAGTTCCGACCGCGCCGACCGGATTTTTTCGAAAGTGACGCTCTCGCTGAAAGATGTCGAGCGCGAGCAGATGACGCGGGTCCAGCGACTGACGGACGGCGCGGCGAAGACGTCGGATGCGATTCGCTCGATCGTCGGGCGCACCGGTGTCGACCTGCCCGTTGACGATGTCGCCGAGTTGATTCCGGCCAACGACATATCCGGCTCCGCCGAGACGGCGATCGGCGGCCCCTTCGTCGAGCCTGTGAACGATGACGATTTTGGCCGTTCGCTTGCCGCACTCGATACCGCACTCCTGGAGCTCGACCGCACGCGCGCCGAGGTCCGCAAGCTGCCCTTCGGCAACCCCTCGCCGGCCAGCGACATCACCAGCGATTTCGGCAACCGGCTTGATCCGTTTCTCGGGCGTCTGGCGCTGCATGCCGGCATCGACTTTCGCGCAACGGTCGGCACGCGCATCCGCTCGGCAGCGCCTGGAACGGTGACCAATGCAGGGTTGACGGGCGGCTATGGAAACATGGTCGAGATCGACCACGGCAACGGTGTCGCGACGCGCTACGCCCACCTTTCCACCGTGCTGGTGAAAGCCGGCGACCGGGTGAAGGCTGGCGAAGTCATTGCCAAGTCCGGCAACACCGGGCGCTCCACCGGACCGCACCTGCACTATGAAATCCGGCTGAACGGCAATGCCGTGGATCCCATGCGGTTTCTGGATGCGAGCACCAAGCTTGCAAGCTATATGAACTGACGCTACCGCGCGGTTCCGCTTGACAAGAAATGCGACAGATTCGCCACTATTTACCTTTTACTGCTTCAACGTGCTGGATTTCTTGACTTTCGGCGGCGTTCAGCTTAAGAGCGCGGCCACGTGCTCGTGCGTTTTCCATCGATCGATCAGTGTTCTATTGAACCGGAACGGAAACAGATTTCCCTTTGACCAATTTTGCTGACCTTGGCCTGAGCCAAAAAGTTCTCTCCGCTGTCACCGATGCGGGCTACACAATCCCGACCCCGATCCAGACAGGCGCTATCCCGCCGGCGCTGCAGCGTCGTGATATTCTGGGCATCGCCCAGACGGGCACGGGCAAGACCGCTTCGTTCGTGCTGCCGATGCTGACGCTGCTCGAAAAGGGCCGCGCCCGCGCGCGCATGCCGCGTACGCTCATTCTGGAGCCGACGCGCGAACTCGCCGCACAGGTCGCAGAGAACTTCGACAAGTACGGCAAGAACCACAAACTCAACATCGCGCTTCTGATCGGCGGCGTGTCCTTCGACGAGCAGGACCGCAAGCTTGAGCGTGGCGCTGATGTGCTGATCTGCACGCCCGGCCGCCTGCTCGACCACTTCGAGCGCGGCAAGCTGCTGATGAGCGGCGTGGAAATCCTGGTCATCGACGAGGCCGACCGTATGCTCGACATGGGCTTCATTCCCGATATCGAGCGCATCGCCAAGCTGATCCCGTTCACGCGCCAGACGTTGTTCTTCTCGGCGACGATGCCGCCGGAAATCCAGAAGCTTGCCGACCGCTTCCTGCAGAACCCGGAGCGCGTCGAAGTCGCCCGCCCGGCTTCCACGGCTCAGACGGTGACGCAGCGCTTCGTTGCAGCGCATGCCAAGGATTACGAGAAGCGCGCGGTACTGCGTGATCTGATTCGCGCCCAGGACGAACTGAAGAACGCGATCATCTTCTGCAATCGCAAGAAGGATGTCGCCGACCTCTTCCGTTCGCTCGACCGCCACGGCTTCTCCGTCGGTGCGCTCCATGGCGACATGGACCAGCGGTCGCGCATGACGATGCTGGCCAACTTCAAGGACGGCAACATCAAGCTGCTCGTCGCCTCCGACGTTGCGGCCCGCGGCCTCGATATCCCTGATGTCAGCCACGTCTTCAACTTCGACGTTCCGATCCATGCGGAAGACTACGTCCACCGCATCGGCCGTACCGGCCGTGCCGGCCGCTCGGGCGCGTCCTTCACGCTGGTGACCAAGCGCGACACGAAATTCTCCGACGCCATCGAAAAGCTGATCGGCCAGAAGGTCGAATGGCTGAACGGCGACCTTTCCAATCTGCCTGAGCCGATGGAAAGCCACGATACCGGCCGCCGTGAACGCGGTCGTGATGGCCGCAAGGACCGGAAAAAAGATGGGGATCGCGGCTCCAAGGCCCGTTCCGATCATAAATCCGATACCGTGCGCGCCGATAGTGAGGCCGAAATTGAAACAGTCGTGGAAAGGGCGGAATCGGTGAAACCGGCACGCAGCGCAGAGAACAAGCAGGCACAGAACAACCGTGGCGATCGTCCGGTGCGTGCATCGAACCCTGCCAACGACGACAATCGCGACCGCCGCAACCGTCACCGCCGCGACTATGACGACGGCCCGACGCCCGTCGGCTTCGGCGACGAAATCCCTGCCTTCATGCTGATTGCCGGCAAGGCCTGATCCGAAAGGATGGGCCAGCCGGGCATCGATTTTCCGGGCTTCGGCTGCGGACTTGTCATCGTGCGCGATGGCAAGATTCTGCTCTACAGGCGCGTCAATGCGCCTGAGGCCGGGCATTGGAACATCGTCGGCGGCAAGGTCGATCACATGGAGCGTTCGCAGGCTGCGGCCTGCCGCGAGGCCGAAGAAGAATCCGGCCTCAAGATTGGCTCGACCGAATTCCTCTGCCTCAGCGAACAGGTGATCGACGCCGACCGCCAGCACTGGATCTCTATGATCTATGTGACCCGGGATTTCTCAGGTGAACCTCAACTCACCGAACCGGACAAGCTTTCCGAATTCGGCTGGTTTAGCCTCGACGCCCTGCCCCAACCGCTATCCCGCTTTACCGCCGATGCCGCCGAAGCCTTGCGCAGGCATGAACAGGGCGTCGCCGCATAGCAGCCGCCCACCGGGGGCCGGTGTTCTTCGTACGTCCCTCGTTCTGTGCATTGCTGGTGCCGCTGTCGGCGGCGTTCCGCGGGCACCAACGGATCCGGCCGATGTCACTTAGGCGCGCCGATGGGAAACGTGGTGATCGTGTCAATATTTTCATCTGAGGCGCAGCTGCCGCGCATAGGCTGGACGGCCTACTTCCTGGAGCGTAGCGCCGCCTCATAGGCAAGCCGCACCCACCGCGCCATCTCGTCGGGATCGTCGAATGCGTCGTCCGGAATGCTCCAATAGGGCATCTTCACCGGCTTGCCCTTGCCGTCATAGGCCCATTGCCGCGAACCGGCCGCCTCCAGCGCAGGCGCTGTTTGCTCGTCGCCCTTCAGCAGAATTTCGCCATCGACCTCAAGGGCGAAGATCACACCCTGGCAATAAATGCCCTTGCCGCCGAACATCCGCTTGATGGTCACCGGCCCGAGGACCGCGAACATGTCTTCGATTGCGGCATTATCCACGCGTCTGTTCCTCCAAGATACCGCCGGCGGCGACGATCTGTTCCGGCGTGTCGAGATCGAGGCGCGCCGCCGCGCCGAGTTCGACATCGATGACCGGCAGCCCGCTCTTTTCGATAATGTGCCTTGCACCAACGTCTCCGACCAGTTGCTTGATCGCCGAAAATGTCTGTCGCGGCAGGATCACCGGATTGCCGCGCTGTCCGCCTGCGGTCGCGCGGATGATGGAGCGGCCACCTTCGGCGACGAAACGTTCGATGAGCCGGCGCAGATCGTCGCCGGTTATCCCGGGCATGTCTGCAAGCATCACCAGCATGCCCGGCGCCCGCGCCCCGACTGCCGAAAGCCCGGCCGTCAGCGAAGAGGCCATGCCCGAAATGTAGTCGGGGTTGGAAACGAACGTCACCGGCAGCCCTTGCAGCGCGTGGCGGATATCGGCCTCGCGGTGGCCGGTCACGACGCTGACCTTGCCCGGAGCGGCCTTAAGCGCGGCTTCGACGCTGCGGCGCACGAGCGGCACGCCATCGAAAGTTGCGAGAAGTTTGTGCCCGCCGTCAGCGCCCATACGGCTGGCCCGGCCAGCGGCCAGAACGACGACTGAAACCGAGCCGGATGACAACTCCGTTGCATGTTCGCGTGGCTGCGGCCGGGTCGGGATCTCACTCAACAAGCCGCCGACGCCAAGGCCGGTAATATCGTCGAAACTCGGCCACTCGCCGGCAAGGATACGGTCGAGGATCCAGTCGAAACCATTCTCGCGCGGGCTGCGGGCGCAGCCGGGTGCACCGATGACCGGCGTTTCGCCGACGCGGCCGAGAACGAGAAGATTGCCGGGGTCAACAGGCATTCCCACATGATCGACCACGCCGCCGGCCCGCCGGATCGCCGCCGGAATGACGTCTTCGGGATCGGCGACCGCCGAAGCGCCGAAGACGATCAGCAGGTCGTGCGTTGATCGCATTTCGGCGATCGCCGCCGCCACGGCGTCTTCGCTATGCGCGACGCGCCGTTCGGTGGAGAGTTCGCTTCCGGCCTGTCGCAGCCGCGCCGCGAGGATGGCATGGGTCTTGTCCATGACCTGGGATTTGAGGTTCGGCAACTCCGTTGCTATCAAGGCCGCGCGGCGCGGCGCGAACGGCTTGACCTCGAAGGCGCGATGGTCGCGCAGAAGCCTCTCCGCCTGCTCGACGAAGGCGCCGGCGACCGCAAGCGGGATGATCTTGATCGTTGCGACCATATCGCCGGGCTGCACCGGCATATGGTCGTCGAGACAGGCGAAGGTGATGGAGGGATCTAGGCGGTTCAAGCGATCGACAATTTCGCGGCTCGCAACGAAGAGGCCGGCGACCTCGGAATAGACGTTGACGCGGCCGGTCGCTGCCCGCGAAAACCGGAGATGATCGGGGGCCACGGCCGCGGCAATGCGCGTGGCCGCCTCGTCTTCCGGGAGGTCGCCGGCATCAAGGCGGGCGGCCACCACCTCCACGACACCTGAAGCGGTCAAAGCGACGATGTCGGCGGATGTGACCCGGTGCCCCTTCGGCAGCCTGGCATCACCGACCTTCACCGCATGTGCGAGCATCGCGCCCTCTGCTTCTGCGACCTTGATCGGGCCGAACCTCATGCTTCACTCCCTGCGGAAGCAACGTCACGCCGTCGCAGCGCCTCGATGATTTCGGCGAGGATCGCAACCGCGATTTCGGCGGGACTTGCCGCGCCGATATCGAGACCGATCGGCGCACGGATGCGGGCCATGTCGGCATCGGCGACACCCGCACGCCGCAGTCTTTCGATCCGTGTGGCATGTGTCTTGCGGCTGCCGAGTGCACCGACATAGAAACAACCGGCCGACAGTGCCGCCCGGATCGGTTCGTCGTCGATCTTCGGGTCATGCGTCACGGCTGCAAGTGCCGTGAAGCGGTCGAGCGGTCTGAGTTTCAGGGCGTCCTCCGGCCAATCGGCGATGAGGTCGACGCCGGCAAAACGTTCCGGCGTGGCAAAGGCCGTACGCGGATCGATGATGGTCATGTCGAAGCCGGCAACGGGCGCAAGCTGCGCCAGGGCCTGTGAAATATGCACCGCGCCGATGACGAGGATGCGCGGCGGCGGCAGGTAGACATTGAGGAAGAAGGAGCCCTGCCCGGTTTCGACGATCCCGGCCCGGCCGGACCGCAAGGCACGGGCAACGGCTTCGCGCCAGGGTTCTGGACAGTCGTCGCCTTCGAGGTAGACGCGGACACCACCGGTAAGATCGCTGACGGTGACGGCGGCGCGGCGGGCCGCGCGTGCAAGATTGAGTGTTTCCAGGATCGCCTGTTCCATCGTCAGCCGTTAACCCGTTCCACGAGGACCCGGATCCGGCCGCCGCAGGAAAGCCCGACGCGCCAAGCGGTCTCGTCCGCGACGCCGAAGTCGAGAACGCGCGAGGTGCCAGAGGCGATCACGTCGGCCGCTTCGGTGATGACCGCGCCCTCGACGCATCCTCCCGAAACAGAGCCCTGAAAATTGCCCTCACTATCGATCACCAGATGGCTGCCGACCGGCCGTGGCGCCGAGCCCCAGGTCTCGATCACCGTTGCGATCGCCACCCGGCGTCCTTCCTTCAGCCAGGCTTCGGCGATGTCGAGCGGATCGAGAACATTGACTGCCTGCCTCATGCCTGCCACCTCCCATGCGCGCCGGTCACCGTGGCCCGGCCAGGATCAAGGAACCGCCGCGGGTCCGCCTGGCGGGAGCGCTGCCCGGACAGCGCCTTCACCAGTTCGCCAATCGATTCAAGATTGTGCACGGCCCGGAATTCGTCAACATGCGGCAGCATCGCCCGCACACCGCGCGCCCGCGCCTCGAAGCCGTCGAAGCGCAGCAGCGGGTTCAGCCAGATCAGCCGCCGACAGGATCGGTGCAGGCGGTCGATTTCGATTTCGAGATCGGCGACGTCATCGCGCTCCAGACCGTCGGTGATCAGAAGCACGATCGCGCCCTGCCCGAGCACGCGCCGCGACCAGCGCCGGTTGAACTCATGCAAGGTCTCGCCGATGCGCGTGCCGCCGGACCAGTCCTTGACCGTAGCCACGCAGTCGTCGATCGCCGCATCGGGATCACGATTGCGCAATTGGCGCGAGACATTGGTCAGCCTGGTTCCGAAGAGGAAGGTATGAACGCGCCGCCGTTCCTCGGTCAGCGCATGCAGAAAGTGCAGAAAGATGCGGGTGTACTGGCTCATCGAGCCGGAGATGTCGGCGAGGACGACAAGCGGCGGATGGACGACGCGCCGCTCCCGAAACCTCGGAAGGATCAGTTCGCCGCCAAAGCGCATGGCGTCGCGCATGGTGGCGCGCGGGTCGATGCGGATCTGACGCTTCGAGGGGCGGAAGCGGCGCGTGACGACGCGGTCCATCGGTAGCGTCAATGCCGAAAGCGCGCGCTTGGCCTCGGCAAGCTCGGCAGCGCTCATCTGCGCGAAGTCGGCCCGGCGCAAAAGCTCGCGACCGGAGACCGTGAAACGTGCATCGACTTCGATCTCCGGCTCGTCGCGCGGCGGTCGATCGGCCTCGTGGCCAGAAAGCAGCGCGTCGCTGACGCGGGTCTCGCCTGCCCGGCGCTGCTGCCGTTCGCTCTCGCGTTCCGGCGCCAGCGGCGACATCATCGCGATCATTTTTTCGACGAGACCGCGCGACCGCCAGAACAAGCGAAACGCCTCGTCGAAGACCGGCTGGTCCTCGTGACGTTTGACGAAGACGCATTGCAGCGCGGCGTAGAACGCGTCCCGTCCACCGATCCCGATCAGCGCCACCGCATCGATGGCGTCGGCGATGGCGCCTGGCCCGATCTTGATGCCGGCGCGCCGGAGCGCGCGCGCGAAGAAGACAATATTGTCGGCAAGCCGTCCGTCGCCTGTCGCGATTTGCGGGGGAACATCGTCCCTGTGCTGTTCCCGCGCCTCCGTCATCAGCTTGCCGCCAGCAATTCCGCCTTGACCTCGGAGAGCAGCTTTCGCCCCTCTGCCCCCTCTATCCTGGCGATGTCGTCCTGGTATTTGAGTAGGGTGCCAAGCGTGTCGGCGATCGTCTCTGGATCGAGCGCCAGCCGGTCGAGTTCCGTCAGCGCCGTTGCCCAGTCGATGGTTTCGGCAACGCCCGGGTTCTTGAAGAGGTCGATCGTGCGCAGCCGCTGCACATAGGCGATGACTTCCCGTGACAAGGTGGCATTGCAGCCGGGAACCTTGCGGCGAATGATCTCCAGTTCCTGCGCCGCCTTGGGATAATCGACCCAATGATAGAGGCAGCGGCGCTTCAGTGCGTCATGGATCTCGCGGGTGCGATTGGTGGTGATGATGACAACAGGCGGTTCGTCCGCCCGGATCGTACCAAGTTCCGGAATTGTCACCTGGAAATCGGACAAAACTTCCAGCAGGAACGCCTCGAAGGCTTCATCTGTCCGGTCGAGCTCGTCGATCAGGAAAATGGGCGCACGTCCCGAATTGGAGGAAATGGCCTGCAGAACCGGGCGGCGGATCAGGAAACGTTCGGAGAAGATGTCGCTTTCGACCCGCTTGCGGTCGACCTTGCCGGATGCTTCCGACAGGCGGATTTCGAGCATCTGCGCCGGATAGTTCCACTCGTAGACGGCCGAGGCGACGTCGAGACCTTCGTAGCATTGCAGCCGGATCAACGGCCGGTCGAGCGCCTTGGCCAGAACCTTGGCGATCTCCGTCTTGCCGACGCCGGCTTCGCCCTCAAGAAAAAGCGGGCGCTTCATCCGGAGTGCAAGAAACAGCACCGTCGCCAGCGCCGTGCCGGCGAGATAATCATGTGCCTCCAGCAGTGCCATCGTCTCTTCGATGGACTGTGGCAGGCCCGTTGCCGCCTGTGTCGCCATGTCTCCTCCACCGCGGCCCGAATCGATCGCTGGATGCTGGAAGGGGGCAAAATCCACCGGCCAACTCAACGACTTAGAGCGATCCTCTCATGTTGCGATGAGCAGTCGACCGCTGAGCAAAAAACTTATAGCGAGTGGTATCCGCGGTCCACATAAATAAGCGGCGGGCGGGACGGCCCGATCGCGACGTCGACGACCTCGCCAAATAGTACCAGATGCGTGGCGATCGTCTTCACCTCGACCAGACGGCAATCGAAAGCGGCGGTGGCATTGACGAGGATTGGCGCACCGGTTGTAAGCCGCGTCCACTGTCCGAGCGCAAAACGCAGATCCATGTCGAGCTGGTCGCGACCGGAGAAGCCATGGGCAAGCGCCCGGTGCTCGTCGCCGAGCAGGTTGAGTGCAAAGCTGTCGCTGCGCGTGAAGATATCGTTGCGCGGATTGGCGCCGTTCAGGCAGACGAGAACCGTCGGCGGGCTATCGGAAACCGAGCAGGCCGCAGTCACAGTGACGCCGCGCCGCTCGCTGCCGTCAGCGGCGGTGATGATCTGCACGTGACCGGCCAGGCGGCTCATCGCGTCGCGATAACTGATAGGGTCCAGCCGGGTCTTCTCCAACACATCTTTCTCCGGGCGATGTCAGGCACATACATAGACGCTGGCGGAAAATATGAAACCCGCCGGAGGGAGAATCTTGCACATCTGCGACGTGACCGTGACGCAGATTGAACCTTCTTCGCCAGCAGCGGCATCTTTTCCTTTGACGCCGGGAGGCACATCCTTAAAACATGCGGCAACGACCGTGCCTCGCGTCTGACGCGAGCGGCAACGGAACAGGAAGCTGTGGTGGCTCGCCGTAGGACTTTGCCCCGGATCGGTTCGGTCGGGAAAGCTTGCGGCGGCGGAGTAAGTGAATGCGTCGATCCATTGTCAGCAGCCTTATCCTTGCCGGACTGGTACAGGCAACGCCGGCTTTGGCCGCCGGCATCAAGGTGGCGGTCGTGGCGCCTGTGGAAGGTCCGTTCGCGCCGCTCGGCAAGCAGATTGTCGACGGCGCCGGCTTCAAGGCCGGTGATCGTGGCAGCGAGATCGTCGTCATTCCCGAGACCTGCGATACCGCCGGCAGCGAGGCACTGGCCAAAGCGCTGCTTGCCGCAGGTGCCGAGGCCGCAGTCGGCTTTCTCTGCACCGAAAGCCTGGATGCGGCGCTTCCGGCACTGACCGAGGCGGGCTTGCCGGCGATCACGCTCAGCGTGCGCTCCGATATCCTGATGGAAGACGCGCTCAAGAACAAATGGCCGCTCTTCCGCCTCGCACCGAGCGGCAATGCCGAGGCTACGGCGATCGTCGATGCCATCGTCAACCGCTGGAAGGACAAGCCCATCGCGCTCGTCGACGATGGGACAATCCACAGCCGGGAACTGGTCGAGGCGGTGCGCGCAGCACTCGCCGAAATCGGCATGACGCCGGTCTTCAGCGACACCTACCGGCCGGCGCAGGAGCAGCAGATCAACCTCGTGCGGCGCCTGGTGAAAAGCGGTGCAACCCACGTCTTCACCGGCGGCGACCGGCAGGATACCGCCGTGATCGCCCGCGATGCCATTGGCGAAGGCGCGAGCCTTACCTTGCTAGGCGGCGATGCCTTGAATGCGGCCGATCTCACTGTCCCGCTTGCCGATGGCGTGCTTGCGGTAACGCTGCCGGATGCGGCGCAGTCGCCGGAGGGCAAGCCCTTTGCCGACGAAATGCGCGCCGCCGGCATCGAGCCGGAAGGCTATGTGATGCCGGCTTTCGCCGTGATGGCTTTGCTGGAGGAAGCCAAGGACCGGGCAGCACAGGACGACAAGTCGCTGATCGAAGCGATCGCCGGCAAGGGGCCCTACCCGACCGTTCTCGGCCTCACCGCCTTCAACGCTGGGCACGAGCGCGCCGACAACCCCTACCGTTTGATGCAGTGGCAAGGCGGCCATTTCGCGCCCGCGGCCGCTGAAGGAGCCGCCCCATGATGCGTCCCGGACCGCTGAACCTGATCACCGATGTCAAAGGTCTGACGGTCGGCAACGCCGAGGACCATCGCCTGAAATCGGGCGTCACCGCGATCGTCTGCGACCCCCCCGCGACGGCTGCGGTCCAGGTCCTGGGCGGTGCGCCGGGAACCCGGGAGACCGACCTGCTCGATCCGCACAATACGGTACAGACGGTCGATGCGCTCGTTCTTTCCGGCGGTTCGGCCTTCGGGCTCGATGCCGCGTCCGGTGCTCAGGCGGCGCTCAGGGAAATGGGTCGCGGCTTCGCCGTCGGCCCACACCGGATACCGATCGTACCGACGGCGATCCTCTTCGACCTCATCAACGGTGGCGACAAGGATTGGGGCCGCTTCCCGCCCTATCGCGAACTCGGCTTCGAGGCCGTCGGGCGGGCCGGCGCGACATTTTCGACCGGTTCGGCAGGCGCCGGCACAGGCGCGCTGACCGCGAGCCTGAAGGGCGGTCTCGGTTCGGCATCCACGGTTCTGCCGAACGGTATCACCATCGGCGCCCTCGTCGCCGTCAATGCGCTTGGATCCGCCACCGTCGGCAACACCGGGCATTTCTGGTCTGCGCCCTTCGAACTGGAGAGCGAGTTCGGCGGACTTGGCCTGCCCCACCCGATGCCGGCCGATGCGGCCGACATCCGCATCAAGTTCCGCGACCGCCAGGCCGCCGTCGCCAACACGACGATCGCGGTCATAGCGACGGATGCGGTGCTGACGAAGGCCGAAGCCAAGCGCCTGGCGATTGCCGCCCATGACGGCTTCGCCCGCGGGCTCTGGCCGGCGCACACGCCGCTCGACGGCGATCTGATCTTCGCGCTTGCGACCGGCGCCAGCGGCAAGACGCCGACAACAGAGGATTTCATCGATCTCGGCGCCGTTGCAGCCTCGACCATGGCGCGCGCGATCGCCCGCGGCGTCCACGACGCAACGCCGGCGGAAAACGATCTCATGCCCTGCTGGTCAGAGCGTAGCTGACGCAGCTTTGATCGCAGGCATGTTGTTTGCGGGGCTCGGCGGTGCTATTCCCGCGGAAAACACGCTGGAGTGCGCCATGACCCACCCTATCCGCATTGCCCCGTCGATCCTGGCGGCCGATTTCTCCAAGCTCGGCCAGGAGGTTCGCGATGTCGTCGATGCCGGCGCGGACTGGATCCATCTCGATGTCATGGACGGTCATTTCGTGCCGAACATCACCTTCGGTCCGGATGTCATCAAGTCTCTGCGTCGCTACACCGATGCGACGTTCGACTGCCACCTGATGATTTCGCCGGCCGACCCGTTCCTCGAAGCCTTCGCCAAGGCCGGCTGCGATATCCTGACGGTGCACGCGGAAGCCGGTCCGCACCTGCACCGCTCGCTGCAGACGGTCCGTTCGCTCGGCAAGAAGGCCGGCGTGTCGCTCAATCCGGCAACGCCAGAAAGCGCGATCGAATACGTGCTCGATCAGCTTGACCTGATCCTCGTCATGACCGTCAATCCGGGCTTCGGTGGGCAGAAGTTCATCGACGCCACAGCGGAAAAGATCCGTCGCATCAAGGCGATGATCGGCGATCGACCGATCGAGATCGAAGTCGACGGCGGTATTGCGCCTGAAACGGCAGCCATTGCCACCGGCGCCGGCGCCAATGTTCTCGTTGCCGGCTCGGCGATCTTCAAGGGCGGCTCGGTCGAGGCCTATCGCTCGGCGATCGAAGCGATCCGTGCGCCAGCCGAGAAGGCTTATCGATGACGACACGCGCGGCAATTTCCGGCCTTTGTTGCCTGGCCGCGGCCGCCACTGCGTCGCCGGCGCTTGCTGGCGACTATGCCGCGCTTCAGCCGATCGGCTTTTCCGCTGATGGCAATGTATTTGCCTTCGAGGAATATGGCGTTCAGGACGGCTCCGGCTTTCCCTATTCGACCATCTATGTGATCGACACGCGCAATGACAGCTTCCTGCCGGGTGCACCGGTGCGCGCTGTCAGTCGCGAAGATGGCAGCCCGCTGTCGAAGGCGCGCCATGAAGCCCGCCGTCGGGCTGCGCCCCTGATCGATGCCTATCGCCTGGCCGATGCGCCCGGGCTGCTCGCAGCCTTCAACCCGATCACGGAAGCCAACGCCAAGCCGCACTCGCTGACCTACGATGCCTTTGCAGCCGATGAGGCGTTCCGCGAGACCTATACGGTAACGCTCGAGGAAAAGACCTTCGAGCCGGACGGCATCTGCAAAGACTTCCTGAAGGAAGCCAAGGGTTTCCGTCTGTCGATGACGATGAAGGCGGGCGCACCGGCAAGCGACATGCTTCAGGACGACAGTCGCATACCGGAAAGCCGCCGTTGCCCCACCGGCTACCAGGTGGGTGGCGCCATCACCCACCGCAACGACGACGGTTCGGAAACCCATGTGATCATGGTGCTTGTGAAGTCGCTCGGCTTTGAAGGCACGACGGACGGGCGCTGGATCGCGGTCCCGACGCGGATCGCGAAATGAACGAAGCGGCCGCCAGCGTCGAAGCGAAAGCAGGGCGTGCGGCGGTCGGTGCCCGGAAGCGGACCCGCCTTGCCCGGTCCGTGCCGAGCGTTCCGTTGCTGCTCCTTGGCGCACCCTTGTGGAGCGCGTCAATGACGCTATCGGCGTGGTTTGCGCTGTGGCTGCGGGAACGGGACGTGACCTTTCATCTGGCCGAACTTCTTTGGGTCTTCGGGGCCGGCGCTTTGCTCGCCTGGCCGCCGGCGCTGTTTCTCGCCCGCTTCGCGGCGATCGGACGCGGAGTAGAAACGCGTTTCGCCGCCTATCTCTTCTTCCTTTCGCTCGGCACGATCGGGATGACGGCATTGCTCTTTGCGCTCGACTACCGCGAGTTCTATGCGCAGTGGCACGCCCCGATCGGAACCACGACCTGGCTCTTCCAGTTCGCCTTTACGACGCTGATCGCCTTCTACCAGTTTCTCGTCATGGGCCTTCGCCTCTATTTGCCGATCGGCGGTGTTATACTGTTCGCCGTCTGCCTGTGGCTGGCAAGCGGTCGCCGTGCGCAACGGCGTTGAGCTTCGCGGCTATCTTTGCTAGAGGCACGACCATCCCTCCACTGACGACGAAAGCTTAAGCCCATGATCCCCCGTTACTCCCGACCGGAAATGGTGGCCATCTGGTCGCCGGAAACGAAATTCCGCATCTGGTTCGAGATCGAGGCCCACGCCTGCGATGCGCTTGCCGAAATCGGCGTGATCCCGAAGGATGCTGCGCGCACGATCTGGGAAAAAGGCGGCGCTGCCACTTTCGACGTCGCCCGCATCGACGAGATCGAGGCCGTCACCAAGCATGACGTCATTGCCTTCCTGACGCATCTCGCCGAATTCGTCGGCCCGGACAGCCGCTTCATCCACCAGGGCATGACCTCGTCCGACGTTCTGGATACCTGCTTCAACGTGCAGCTGGTCCGCGCGACCGACCTGCTGCTGGCCGACCTCGACAAGCTGCTCGAAGCGCTGAAACGCCGCGCTTTTGAACACAAGGATACTGTGACGATCGGCCGTTCGCATGGCATCCATGCCGAGCCGACCACCTTCGGCGTCAAGCTGGCGCTCGCCTATGCCGAGTTCGACCGCTGCAAGCAGCGCCTGCTGGCCGCACGCGAAGAAGTCGCCACCTGCGCGATCTCCGGCGCCGTCGGCACTTTCGCCAACATCGACCCGCGCGTTGAAGAACACGTAGCCGAGGCGCTCGGGCTGAAGCCGGAACCGGTTTCGACCCAGGTCATCCCGCGCGACCGCCATGCCATGTACTTCGCCACCCTCGGCGTCATTGCCTCGTCGATCGAGCGCCTGGCGACGGAAGTCCGTCACCTGCAGCGCACCGAAGTGCTCGAAGCGGAGGAGTATTTCTCGCCGGGCCAGAAGGGCTCGTCGGCGATGCCGCACAAGCGGAACCCGGTTCTGACCGAAAACCTCACGGGTCTCGCCCGTATGGTTCGCGCCTTCTCGATCCCGGCCATGGAAAACGTTGCGCTTTGGCATGAGCGCGACATCTCGCACTCCTCGGTCGAGCGCATGATCGGCCCGGATGCGACGGTGACGCTCGACTTCGCGCTCGCTCGTCTGACCAGCGTCATCGACAAGCTGCTCGTCTACCCCGAGAACATGATCAACAACATGAACAAGTTCCGTGGGCTCGTGCATTCGCAGCGCGTGCTGCTGGCACTGACGCAGGCCGGCGTGTCGCGTGAGGACGCCTACCGCCTCGTGCAGCGCAACGCCATGAAGGTCTGGGAACAGGGCAAGGACTTCCTCGAAGAACTGCTCGCCGACGCGGAAGTTCGCGCGGCCCTTTCCGAGGAAGATATCCGCGAAAAGTTCGATCTCGGCTATCACACCAAGCACGTCGACACGATCTTCAAGCGCGTCTTCGGCTGAGGTTCCGCGCTGAGCGGACGGCCGTAGGCCTTTGGTTTTGTTGCCATGCCCGCATTTGGAGCACCTCGCTCAAATGCGGGCATTTGCGTTAGCAGGAAATTCACGCATTGCGTGCAAAGCTCAGGGTCTGTCAATCCAGGTTCTGAGGATCACATGGCCTACAAGGACAGTGTCGAGCGGGCGACGCAGCGCACGCAAACGAAAATTACAGGTACGGTGACCGTCAAGTCCGGCTCCAGCAGCGGCATCGTCAAGGACCTTTCAGCCGAGGGCATCTGCTTTCAGCTGCTCTTCGACATCGGCGCCAAGACGGGACAGGAAGTGACGATCAGAAGCGAGGAACTCGGCTTCCTGACCGGCATGGTGCGCTGGTATCGCGGCGACAAGATCGGCATCAAGCTCAACCTGTCGTCCAACACCGCGGCGCAGATCTCATCTTACTACAAGCATTTTCGCTAGGCCGAACTTCTCGGCGACACGCCACAAGCGCCGCAGGTCGATCGACATGCGGCGCTTTTTCGTTGAGCGGTTACATCCGCCTTCGGCTGTCGGCGATCAGTGTGAACGCGCGCGCGGACCGGGCTCCACCATCTTGCGATAAAGGTGCCAGGTGGCGTGTCCGAAGATCGGCATGATGACGGCGAGGCCGACGAAGACCGGAATCGAGCCGATAACCAGACCGGCGGCGATAATGAAGCCCCAGACGGCGACGGGCACCGGGTTGACGAGCGTTGCGCGAATGGAGGTCTCGACCGCCGACACAGCGCCGACGTCCCGATCGATCAGCAACGGAAACGACACGACGGATGTCGCCAGAACGATGACGGCGAAGACGAAGCCGACGGCGTTGCCGACGAGGATCAGGTTCCAGCCCTGGTCAGTGCCGATGATACCGTTCCAGAAGGCTGCAATTGAATCCGGCGGTTCCGCCCCGAAGATCTGCACATAGAGCGCCTGGGCGACCAGCAGCCAGATGATGAAGACAACGAACAGCATGGCGGCGACAGCCATTATCGACGGCAGCGCCGGAGAGCGGTGCAGGCGAAGGGCGTGCGGCCAGGAGTAGTCCATGCCGAGTTCTCGCCGTCGGCTGATTTCATAAAGCCCGATCGCAGCGACTGGGCCGATCAGAGCGAAGCCGGAGACAAGAGGATAAAGCAGCGGCAGCATGTTGGCGCCCGCGCTCCAGGTGATCAGAACGACACCGGCGATCGGGTAGATCAGGCAAAGAAAGACGTAGTGCGATGGTTTCTCGCGAAAATCGTCAAAGCCCAAGCGTAAGGCGTCGAATACATCCGCGACGCCAATCTTTTTTATTCCGGGATGGGCGACACTCGCGTCCGCTCCCGACAGGACATGGAATGTTGTCATGGCTCACACTCCTCAACGAACCAGAGCGGCCACGGAACAAAGATGCGACGAACCAAGCCGCACCATCCGCGACCGTCCCTTCGATTATACAGAAAATGCGACCGCTGTCGCCTGCCGCCTCTCGCCACGTTAAGCGGCCTATTGGAACGCGAACATCGGGCTCGTCGGGCAGGCTCCCATGGGTGGCTTCGAGGCCCTGACGCACGGGTAATGCTGAAGGTCTTGACTTCCGCGCCTTTCAGCGCCACATCGCGGCCACCATGAAAGTATCCGACGCTCATATCCTCATCGTTCCAGGCTACACCAACTCCGGACCGGAGCACTGGCAGACCCGCTGGGAGCGCAAGATGTCGACCGCACGCCGCGTCGAGCAGGCGGAGTGGGCAAAGCCTGTCCGCGAGGATTGGGTGGCGCGCATGATCGAAGAGGTCAATGCGGCGGAAAAGCCTGTGGTCATCGTCGCCCATTCGCTTGGCGTCGCAACCGCCGTGCACGCCCTACCCCATTTCACCAAGCCGATCGCCGGCGCCTTCCTGGTGGCACCTCCGGATGTTGCCAACCCGGCGATCCGTCCGAAGCATCTGATGACCTTCGGTCCTTACCCGCGCGATCCGCTTCCCTTCCCGTCGCTGATGGTCGCCAGCCGCAACGATCCGTTCGGTTCCTACGAGCATGCGGACGACATCGCCAACGCCTGGGGTTCGCTGCTCGTCGATGCCGGAGAGTCCGGCCATATCAACACCGAGTCCGGCCACGGGCCGTGGCCGGAGGGAACGATGGTGTTCGCCCAGTTCTTGAGCCGGCTTAAACCCTGACGCGCCCGATCAACCTGTCGACGCCGTATTAATCCGACGTTCATTGTCCGCGGTCATCATCGCCGGCACGACGCGACTCGTCTCATGATGGTGCCGAGCGCTGTCGAACCTTGATCTGCGCCGGCATTGACCGGATCGTTCCGCTTGGTTGCCCGGCCGCAGATACTGGACATGGGAAGTGGCCGTAAACGAACGTCTCACCAAAGGTGCGCAAGGCGCACCGGCGCATCCGGATGCTCTGACGCAGGCCACCCTGGAACGGTTGCCGGCAGGCGCTGTCGTTGTCGATGCGCACGGACGGATCCTGGCCGCTAACGTCTTTGCCGGCGAAGTGTTCGGCCGCACGCTTGTACAATCGCGACACGCCTTTCTGAATGACTTCGTGGCGGAAGAGGACCGGTCGCGCGTGCCGCCGCGCGCCACATCGACGGTCGCTGAGACGATCCATTTCCTTGGTCCCGACCGCTCCGTGCCGATGCTCGTTGCCTGTTCGCCGGTACGGTTCGCGGATGAAGCCGCCTCGCTGCTGCTGATGTTGCCGGCCGATGACTTCGTCAACGAGATCGCCGGATTGCGCAACGACGAGACCCGTTGGAAATATGCCCTGGACGGCGCGCTTGAGGGTGTCTGGGATCACGACTTCGAAACCGGAGACCTGTTTTACTCGGCCACCTGGAGGCGGCTTCGTGGGTTGTCCGAAGACGCCCAGGTGGATGGTACCCTTGAAAACTGGATCCAGAACGTTCACCCCGACGATCATGCGCATGTGCGCGCCGCGATCGAGCGGCAGGATTCCGGCGAGGCGATCTTCAACACTTTCGAGTATCGAGAGCGTCACGCCGACGGTCACTGGATCTGGATCGAAAGCCGCGGCGCCTCGGTTGCCTACTGGCCGGATGGCAGGCCGAGCCGCATCATCGGGACCGATACCGACATCACCGCCCGCAAGGAGGCGGAGGCCCGGCTCGAGGAGGTCTCCCGCCGACTGAGGCTGGCGCTCGGCGTCTCGAAGATCGGCGTGTTCGACTTCAATCTCGATGCACTGCGCGACGACTGGGACGAGCGCATGTTCGAGATTTATGGTCTCGACCCCGCCGATGGCGCACCAAGCTCTGAGACCTGGGAAAACTCCCTTCACCCCGACGATCGCGATGCCGTGGTTCTCAGAACCAACGAAGGCATCGCCTCGGGTAAACCCTACAGCAATGCTTTCCGTATCGTGCGCCCGGACGGTTCCGTCCGCCACATCCGCTCCAATGCCGCGACCTATGTCGATCATCTCGGAACGCGCAAGCTCATCGGCGCCAACTGGGACGTTACCGAGGACATCGCGCTGCAGGAAGAACTGCGCCAGGCGAAAGCCTCGGCCGAAGCGCGCAACCGTGAACTCGAGCAGGCGCGGATCAGGATCGAGTACAACGCGCTGCACGATTACCTGACCGACCTGCCCAACCGTCGCTACCTGGATCAGATGCTGACGGAGAATGTCGCAGTCAACGCGATCCTGCATATCGATCTCGACCGCTTCAAGCAGATTAACGATACGCTTGGACACCAGGCCGGAGACGCGATGTTGACGCATGCAGCCGCGATCCTGCGTGCCCACGCCCGCCACGACGATTTTATCGCCCGCATCGGCGGCGACGAGTTCGTCATCCTCTGCCGCCGGGACCGCGACCTGCCGCAGCTGACCGAGCTTGCCGAGCGCATCGTTCATGCCTTCCGCCGCCCCATTCCCTATGACGGTCAGCTCTGCCGCCTGGGCGCAAGCATCGGCATCGCCTTCAAGGGGGGCGAAGACATCGACGCCAAACAGCTGCTGATGAATGCCGACATCGCCCTCTATCGGGCAAAGAGCGTCGGGCGCGATCGCGTCGAGGTGTTCTCCGAGCTCATTCAAACCCAGATCCTCAACGCCAAGCGCATCGGCGACGATATTCGCCAGGCGATCGAGGAAGGGCAGTTCACCGTCTATTACCAGCCCCAGTTCCATGCGCGCTCGCTGGAGATATCCGGCGTCGAGGCGTTGGTGCGGTGGAACCACCCGGAGCGCGGCATCCTCACCCCCTTCCATTTCCTGAAGGTGGCCGAAGAGATCAACGTCCTGCCGGCGATCGACAGGAAGGTGGTCGAGCTCGCCTATCGCGACTTTCAGTCCTGGCAAAACGAAGGGCTCGGCGTTCCCAAGATCTCGGTCAACATGTCGTCGCCGCGGCTGCGCGATCCAGGATTGATCGCCGATCTGCGCGACATGCGGATCCCGCCGGGCATCCTTTCCTTCGAGCTGCTCGAGTCCATCTTCCTCGATGACCCGGAAGACGAAATCGCCGGGACCATTTCAGCACTCGGTGACCTCGGCATCGAAATCGAGATTGACGATTTCGGCACCGGGCATGCCTCGATCATCGGCCTGCTCAACCTCAATCCGGCCCGGCTCAAGATAGACCGGGCGCTCGTTGGACCGATGACCGAAGGTGCCAAGCAGGCGAAGCTGGTGCGCGCGATCGTCGACATCGGCCACTCGCTCAACATCGCTGTCGTCGGCGAAGGCGTGGAGACTTGGGAGCACGCGGCGATGCTGCGGGACCTCGGCTGCGACGTGCTGCAGGGCTATGCGCTTGCGAGGCCGATGGATCGGCTGGAGCTGGAGCAGCGTTTGCGTCGCGGCTGGAAGCCGGTGTTCGGCGGTCCGGACAAATAAAAACCGCCCGGCCAGAAGGACGGGCGGCGCTTCAATGAATGCGGCAACAGCCTTTCGGCTTACTTGCTCTGGAGCTGCTGGACGGCTTCGCCGAGCAGTTCGAGCATCCGCACGCGGATCTGCTCTTCGGTCTGGGCAACGCCTGCCGCGTCGAAATCCGCCTTGATCTTGCGAACGACGTCTTCATGGCCGGCTTCTTCGAAATCGGCAGCCACCACTTCGCTGGCATAGGCGTCGGCGTCGGCCTTGCCGAGCAGGCCGGCGGCCCACAGACCGAGCAGCTTGTTGCGACGCGCTTCAGCCTTGAACCTAAGCTCTTCGTCCATCGCAAACTTTGCTTCGAAGGCCTTTTCGCGATCCTGCATCGACGTCATCAATCAATCTCCCTGAGAATTCCATGTCTGAAATCAGTTTATCGCCATAAATCAAAACGCGGGTCAAACTGCAATGTGAACTTTTCCGGTTTGATGACTTTCATGTTACCCTTTGTGCGGTTCCTCAGATCGCATTTGATCAAGGATCAGGACATCGCCGCTTCGTGAGGCGGCAGCAACCTTGGCGCACTTTGAGAAGGCGCGCGGCGCCCCATGCAAATCAGGGGAACGGGAAGATACGCCGATTGTGAAATCGGTTCTTTTCGGCTATGGACCCCGAGAGATGTTCCACGCGCGTCCCGAGAGCGCCAACAACTACAGAGACAAAATCCATGAATCGTCGCCGCCGTATCTACGAGGGCAAGGCCAAGATCCTCTATGAGGGTCCAGAGCCGGGCACGCTCATCCAGTTCTTCAAGGACGACGCGACCGCCTTCAACAAGAAAAAGCACGACGTCATTGACGGCAAGGGTGTGCTGAACAACCGGATTTCCGAGTACATCTTCACGCACCTCAACAAGATTGGCATCCCCACGCACTTCATCCGCCGCCTCAACATGCGCGAGCAGTTGATCAAGGAAGTCGAGATCATCCCGCTTGAGATCGTCGTGCGCAACGTCGCCGCCGGCTCGCTGGCCAAGCGTCTCGGCATCGAGGAAGGCACGGTCCTTCCCCGCTCGATCATCGAGTTCTACTACAAGGCCGATGCGCTCGAAGACCCGATGGTCTCCGAAGAGCACATCACCGCGTTCGGCTGGGCAAGCCCGCAGGAACTCGACGACATCATGGCGCTCGCCATCCGCATCAACGACTTCCTCTCGGGCCTGTTCCTCGGCGTCGGCATCCAGCTCGTCGATTTCAAGATCGAGTGCGGCCGGCTGTTCGAAGGCGACATGATGCGCATCGTGCTTGCCGACGAGATTTCGCCGGACAGCTGCCGTCTCTGGGACATCGAGACGCGCGAGAAGCTCGACAAGGATCGTTTCCGCCGCGACCTCGGCGGCCTCGTCGAGGCCTACCAGGAAGTCGCCCGCCGTCTCGGCATCATGAATGAGAACGAACCCGTGCGCGGCACCGGTCCGGTTCTCGTGAAGTAACTTCGGGGAAAATCAAAGTGATAAAGGCACGTGTAACCGTGACGCTGAAGAACGGCGTTCTCGATCCGCAGGGCAAGGCAATCGAAGGTGCGCTCGGCGCACTCGGCTTCGACGGCATCGGCCAGGTTCGCCAGGGCAAGGTCTTCGACCTGCAGATCGAATCCGCAGACAAGGCCAAGGCCGAGGAAGACCTCAAGGCCATGTGCGAAAAGCTGCTCGCCAACACGGTGATCGAGAACTACAGCATCTCCTTCGCCTGATCCTGCAGGCGACGGAATCGTTCCGCGTCTTCGGGCGCGGAACCAGACGTTACGAAATGCCGGAGCAGCCGCTGGTCCCCTCGGGAACGCCGCTGCCATAGTCGCAGCAGATGCCAGCTCTTCGGAGCGCGCCATCAAGATTGATCTCGCCGTATCGGAGACAGAGATATGAAGTCAGCCGTCGTCCAGCTTCCGGGCCTCAACCGCGACCGCGACATGATCGCGGCCCTCACCAAGATCTCCGGCAAGGCGCCTGTCACCGTCTGGCAGACCGAGACCGAGATTCCGGATGTCGACCTGATCGTCATTCCCGGCGGTTTCTCCTATGGCGACTACCTTCGCTGCGGCGCGATCGCTGCACGCATGCCGGTCATGCAGGCGATCAAGGCCAAGGCGGAAAAGGGCGTGAAGGTTCTCGGCGTCTGCAACGGCTTCCAGATCCTCGTCGAGGCCGGCCTCCTGCCCGGCGCGCTGATGCGCAATGCCTCGCTGAAATTCGTCTGCCGCGAGATCAAGCTCGAAGTTGTCAACGCCGACACCGACTTTACCCGCGCCTATTCCAAGGGCCAGGTCATCCGTTCGCCGGTCGCCCATCACGACGGCAACTACTTTGCCGATGCCGAGACGCTGAAGACGATCGAAGGCAATGGCCAGGTGGTCTTCCGTTACGCCGAAGGCACCAATCCGAACGGTTCGATGAACGATATCGCCGGCGTCATGAACGCTGCGGGCAACGTTCTCGGCATGATGCCGCATCCGGAAAACCTGATCGAAGCCGCCCATGGCGGTTCCGACGGCCGCGGCCTCTTCGCGTCTGCGCTCGAAGTAATCGCCGCTTAACCATCCGGCTGTAGAAGGCATCCGACCCATCCCCATTTGCGAGCGAGACCGTCGATGCCTTCATTTGCCCCTGCACGCCTGACCGGCCTTGCCTGCACGGCCTTCGGTCTAATGCTTCTGGCCTCGTGCCAATCGCCGAAGCCGCCGGCCCCGAGCCCGAACACGGCGGCGCTGCCGACCATGGAGCGCGTGGCGCTCGGCGCCAACAGCTGCTGGTTCAAGTCGGGCGATGCTGAATTCAAGTCTTATCGCCTGGCGCCCGAGCTCAACTCCTTCTCCGGCCGTCCGCGCATCTTGATCGTGCCGCGCAAGTCGCCGGAGGCACGCCCCCTCGCCGTCGTTCAGGCCGAGGGCAATCCGGCCCGCCTGCAGGCCTTCGGGCCGCTGATGAGCGAGCCGACGGGAACGCGCATGGCCGCAGACATCAAGCGCTGGGCCGCTGGCGGACAGGGCTGCAAATAGCCCCAAGCTGAACTTGTCGAATTGATTAAAGGGCCGGTTGACCTCAAGGTTGCCGGCCTTTTTGCATTTCGGACAGTCGGTCCTATCCGATCGGTTAACGCCAGAACGGGACAGTCGATTCCTGACGCGCGTCCTTTTCCGAAACGCCGATATCCTTGAGCTGCCACTCGCTCATCTCCTCGAGCGCCAACCGGCCGCGTCGCTTCGCCGCCAGCTCGCAATAGCGGGTCCAAAGCCGCTTCAGCAGACCCTCACGTTCGTCCGAATAGTCGCCGCCCAGTAATGTGCCGGTGCAGCCCACGGGCGTCGCTTCCGAGCGGGACAAACAAATTGTATCTATTGTACTCATTGACAACCCCAATGCAGCGATTGCTATCGTTGTCTTGGTGATAATTGACATATTTTCCGCTGTAATCTAAAGAATTGTCACTATGACAAATTGGCTCCCCGACATTCAGCAGGGTCACGGTCCGCTCTACGCACGGATCGCCGATCAAATCGAACTGGCAATTGGCAACGGGGCCTTGCCCGTCGGTGCCAAATTGCCACCGCAACGCAACCTCGCCTACGATATCGGGGTGACAATCGGTACGATCGGGCGCGCCTACAATATTGTCCGCGAGCGCGGGCTTGTGAGCGGCGAAGTCGGGCGCGGCACCTATGTGCTCGACCATCCCGAAAGCCGGCCGCCGGAGCAGGCGGACCCGCTGACGACGTCCCTTGCCGGCACCCGGCCCCTGGTCGCGCCCGTTGGCAAGCTCAGGTTCGACAGCACCGCCGCGCCGGATATCGGCCAGGGAACGGTGTTGAGCGAAGTGTTGAGCGAAATCAGTCACGAGCATCACGCCGATATTGCCAGCTACGCGCGGAACTTCCCGGATCATTGGTTCGAGGCAGGCTGCCAATGGCTGGCGCGCGGAGGGTTTCGTCCTAAGCCCGAAAACATCGTGCCGACGCTCGGCGCGCATGCGGCCGTCGTTGCCGTAATCGCGGCGGTGACGGCCCCAGGCGACCGCATCGCCTTCGAGACGCTCACCTATTCGCAGGTCAGCCGCAGCGCCGGCCTGATTGGTCGCCGCACGACGCTGGTCGAATCCGACGCCTTCGGCATGATCCCCGACGACTTCGAGCGCGTCTGCGCGCAGCAACATCCGAAGCTCGCCTTCCTGATGCCGAGCGCGCAGAACCCGACAGTGGCCGTCATGCCGCTCGCCCGCCGCCAGGCGATCGCCGATATCGCCCGCAAATACGGCGTCTGGCTGGTGGAGGATGATCTCTACGGCGCTATGACCGGCGATCAAACGCCGCTGCTCGCCGAGCTTGCGCCCGAACGTACCTTCCTCGTCGGCGGTCTTTCAAAGTCCGTTGCCGCAGGCGTTCGCGGTGGCTGGGTCGCCTGCCCTCCGCATTTCGGCCAGCGCATCCGCATCGCCCACAAGATGGTCAGCGGCGGCCTGCCGTTCATCCTGGCGGAACTCTGCGCCCGGCTGGTGCTCTCCGGCTCGGCTGCAGCCTTGCGCAGCCAGGGCATCGAGGAGGTTCGCGCCCGCGAAGCAATGGCGCGCGAGGTCTTTGAGGGTATCGAGTTCGCGTCCCATCCCTGCATTCCGTTCCTCTGGATGAAGTTGCCTGACCCCTGGCTGTCAGGAACCTTCAAGCAGGCGGCTCTTCAGGAAGGCGTGCTCGTCGACGACGAGGACGAGTTCAAGGCCGGCCGTACCGATCGCGTCTTCCATCGGATCCGCATCGGCTTTTCCTCGCCGCCGCAGCGCGCCGAGGTGAGAGCCGGATTCCAGACGCTGAAGCGGCTGCTCGACAGCGGCCGAGCCGGCTACGACAGTTTCGAGTGACTATCGAAATCGACGGGGTGACTTTCGCGCAAGCTTCCGCATCATACTGTTTTAGCAGTCTTGCGTAGATGATTCGCCCTCAAGGATTTCGCATGCCGCTATCGCTTCGCCCGGTTCCGTCCCGCCTGATTGCATCCCTTCTTTTCGTCACGACCACCTCCGTCATCGCCGCGCCGGCGGCGGCTCAAGATGGTGTCTTTGACGAAATGCGCTTCGGCGTGACGACATCGATCGCCAGCGGCGGCAAACAGGAAGACGGCGTGTTTCCGTCGTTCACGCTCTACTTCGATCCGTTCAATGCGGACGGCGCCGCGGATCTCGGCGAAAAGCTGCTGCGTCCACGCGTCTATACCGGTGCTGCCGTGGCCACGTCGTCGAACGGCGTCAACCAGGCCTATGCCGGCCTGAGCTGGACCTTCGACATGACGCAACGCCTCTTCGTGGAGTTCGGCGCGGGCGGCACGGTTCACGACGGCGATCTCGACGATCCCAACGGTTCCGGTCCGCAACTCGGCTGCCGCGTCCTCTTCCGCGAATACGCCGCCGCGGGCGTGCGCCTCGACGAACACTGGAACGTCTCGGCGACCGTTGAACATGCGTCGCATGCCAATCTCTGCGACGGTCCCAACAACGGCCTGACACGCGCAGGCCTCGCCCTCGGCTACAAGTTCTGACGCAGGCCTGCGCAGTCGCGCTCAACAAAGCTTCATACGGGCATCAACCGCTGTTGATCGCCCGTATTTTTCTGTCGCGCCGCGCCGCAGCATAGGTTAAAGAAGCCGCAAAGCGCCCCCTGTTTCTGTTGCGGTTCGCACGCGCCATATTCCTCATTAGTGGATTGCGCGCCGCCCGAAGGATTTGACGGTCGACGATGACGATTTCCAACACCCGCCCCATCACCCCGGACCTCATCGCATCGCACGGGCTGAAGCCTGACGAATACGAGCGCATCCTCGGCCTGATCGGGCGCGAGCCGACCTTCACCGAGCTCGGCATCTTCTCGGCCATGTGGAACGAGCACTGCTCCTACAAGTCTTCCAAGAAGTGGCTGCGCACGCTGCCGACCAAGGGGCCGCGCGTCATTCAGGGCCCGGGCGAAAACGCCGGCGTGGTCGATATCGATGACGGCGACTGCGTCGTCTTCAAGATGGAAAGCCACAACCACCCGTCCTATATCGAGCCCTACCAGGGCGCGGCAACGGGCGTCGGCGGCATCCTGCGCGACGTCTTCACCATGGGCGCCCGTCCCGTCGCAGCGATGAACGCGCTGCGCTTCGGTTCGCCCGACCACCCGAAGACCCGCCACCTCGTTTCCGGCGTCGTTGCCGGTGTCGGCGGCTACGGCAATTCCTTCGGCGTTCCGACAGTCGGCGGAGAAGTCGAGTTTGATGCCCGCTACAACGGCAACATCCTCGTCAACGCCTTTGCCGCCGGCCTCGCCAAGAGCGATGCCATCTTCTACTCCAAGGCCGAAGGCGTCGGCCTTCCCGTCGTTTATCTCGGTGCGAAGACCGGCCGCGACGGCGTCGGTGGCGCGACCATGGCGTCTGCCGAGTTCGACGAGTCGATCGAAGAAAAGCGCCCGACCGTTCAGGTCGGCGACCCCTTCACCGAAAAGTGCCTGCTCGAAGCCTGCCTCGAGCTGATGACGACTGGCGCCGTCATCGCCATCCAGGACATGGGTGCAGCCGGCCTCACCTGCTCGGCCGTCGAAATGGGCGCCAAGGGCGACCTCGGCATCGAGCTCGACCTCGACACCGTGCCGGTGCGCGAAGAGCGCATGACCGCCTATGAAATGATGCTGTCGGAAAGCCAGGAGCGCATGCTCATGGTGCTCGAGCCCGCCAAGGAAGAGGTCGCCAAAGCGATCTTCGTCAAGTGGGGCCTCGATTTCGCAATCGTCGGCAAGACCACCGACGACCTGCGCTTCCGTATCCTGCACCAGGGCGAAGAGGTCGCGAACCTGCCGATCAAGGAACTGGGCGACGAAGCGCCGGAATATGATCGTCCCTGGACCCCGGCCAAGACCGCGGCACCGCTCGCAACCAACGACATTCCGGCAGCCGACGTCGCCGACGCGCTCGTCAAGCTCGTCGGTTCGGCCAACAATTCGTCGCGCCGCTGGGTCTATGAGCAGTACGACACGCTGATCCAGGGCAACTCGCTGCAGCTGCCGGGCGGCGACGCCGGTGTCGTGCGCGTCGAAGGTCATGCCTCCAAGGCGCTTGCCTTCTCCTCCGACGTGACGCCGCGCTACGTCGAAGCCGATCCTTACGAAGGCGGCAAGCAGGCGGTCGCCGAATGCTGGCGGAACCTGACGGCAACCGGATCGCTGCCGCTGGCAGCCACCGACAACCTCAACTTCGGCAACCCGGAACGCCCTGAGATCATGAGCCAGCTGGTTCATGCCATCAAGGGCATCGGAGAAGCCTGCACCGCACTCGACTTCCCGATCGTGTCGGGCAACGTCTCGCTCTACAACGAGACCAACGGCCAGGCGATCCTGCCGACCCCGACCATCGGCGGTGTCGGCCTGATCAAGGACTGGTCGAAGATGGCGCGCATCCGCTTTGCCGCTGAAGGCGAAACGATCCTCGTCGCCGGCGCGCCGGCCGGTCTCGGCTCGCACATCGCCCAGTCGGTCTATATGCGCGACGTTCACGGCCGCACCGATGGCCCGGCGCCCCATGTCGATCTGGCGCATGAGCGCAAGGTTGGTGACTTCGTCCGCGGCCTGATCGTCGACGGTCTTGTAACCGCCGTGCACGATTGCTCGTCGGGCGGCCTGGCACTTGCCGTTGCCGAAATGGCGATGGCTTCGGGCATCGGCGCCTCGGTCGACGCTGTTGCCGGCCATGATCCGATCGCTACCTTCTACGGCGAAGACCAGGGTCGCTACGTCGTGACGGTTGCCGCCGGCGCGCTCGACGCGGTTGCCGCTCGTGCCAAGGCTGCCGGCGTCTCGCTCCCCGTCATCGGCAAGACCGGCGGCGACGCCGTCAAGCTTGGCGACGCCAGGGCCGTCTCGGTTGCGGATCTCCGCGCCGTCCATGAAGGCTGGTTCCCGGACTTCATGCAGGGCGACCTCGCGCCTGAAAACTGAGAGATCGATGACGGGAGCCGCACTTTCTGCGGCTCCCGTCACCCCTATTGCGTGCCTGCTTGCAGGCGCTGCCGAGGGCGATCATTTGATCGTGTCGGCGCTGGCAACTGCCCTCCCTCACCCAATTCAGCAATTGCGTTCCGCCCCTGAATCGTGGTTCCCTTGTTTCATGGACAACGTCGGCAGGCTGCTGACGTTGCAGAATAAAAAGGGAGTTGGCGTATCATGCCCATGACACCAGGCGACATCGAAGACATGATCAAGGCGGGGATTCCCGGAGCCAAGGTCACGATCCGCGATCTGGCCGGTGACGGCGACCACTATGCCGCCGAAGTCGTGGCCGAGGCGTTTCGTGGCAAAAGCCGCGTGCAGCAGCACCAGATGGTCTACAACGCACTGAAGGGCAATATGGGCGGCGTGCTACATGCCCTGGCACTTCAGACGAGCGCGCCGGAGTAAGCTGGCGTGGCTGACCTGATCAAGGAACTCGTCAGCGGCGTCGTTGACAGCGCGCTCAAGGAAATTCTGAGGAAGACCGGCGTCAAGCGCACGGCCACCAAGCGGACGAAGCGCCGGACGCGGCCGGCGGCCTCTGGCGGCGGCATCCTCGCGGATATCCTTGAAGCCGCCATCCGCAAGCCGGCGAAGAAACAGGTCAGCCGGCGGAAAACCTCGGCGGCGCGCAGCAAGACGCGGCGCCGCACGGCTTGAGTGGTATTAAAACCACATCTTGAGGCCCATCAATATTTGTTGCGATTGGGTGGTGAAAATCACCAATATGCATGCTATCTAAGACCCAATCGATATCCGGCCCTTGAAGCCGGCGCAGGAAGGAAGACAGGATGAGCGGAATTCACGAATTCATCGACAACGAAGTCAAGACGAACGATGTGGTGCTCTTCATGAAGGGTACGCCGCAGTTCCCGCAGTGTGGCTTCTCCGGTCAGGTGGTCCAGATTCTCGACTACATCGGCGTCGACTACAAGGGCATCAACGTGCTCGCCGACGCGGACCTGCGCCAGGGCATCAAGGACTATTCCAACTGGCCGACGATCCCGCAGCTCTACGTCAAGGGCGAATTCGTCGGCGGTTGCGACATCGTGCGTGAGATGTTCCAGGCCGGCGAACTTCAGTCCCACCTTTCGGAGCAGGGTATCGCCGTCAAGGGCGCTGTCGCCTGATCTAAGGACGCCTTGTCCCGATCCATCGGAGAAGGCGGGCAACCGCCTTTTTTGATTCGGACGTTCCGTCCGGATCTCGATTTTCGTTGTCTTCCCAAAGGCTTTGCGCGCTTGGTTCGCGCAATGACCGTTTGAATGTTTGTGAAAGCAGGCTTCCTTCCTGAAACGTTTCCGGCGTTCTGCAGCGAGGCCTGGGGCCGCATTTTCGGCCTGTCATGAAGCAGTCGCGATCGTTCGGCATAAGCAGCAGCGGTTCCCGCTCCGGCCTCCCGGCACGGAAATCACCCCGTCGCTGCCGATCGATGCTCCCGCCGCTTCCTGCAGGCCCGGTCCATGTGGTGCGGCTTCCCGGTCGCTCCCGCCTGACATCCCTGTGCCGACCGGCATTTAGCCAGCCGACATCCTTCTTTTTCCGGAGCGGTCCGGACCCAGACCTGTTTCGCTTGGCGCCCACCGCGCCGCTAGGACTTTTGAAATGACAAGCACGACCAACGACGATGCCCTGCCCGGCCTTACGAAATTCCAGTTCATCGCGCTGATGGCCACACTGATGGCGACGAACGCGATTTCGATCGACATCATGCTGCCGGGCCTCCAGGAAATCGGGGCCAGCCTGGGCGTGGCGTCGGAAAACGAGCGGCAATACATCATCACCGCCTACCTGCTCGGCATGGGCGTGGCGCAGCTGTTCTTCGGCCCACTGTCGGACCGGTTCGGGCGCAAGCCGCCGCTTCTGGCGGGCCTTGCCCTTTATGCCGTCTGTGCGGTGGCAATTGCCATGGTGCCGACCTTCGGCCTCATGCTCGCCCTTCGCTTCATGCAGGGCGCGGGTGCGGCTGCCACGCGCGTCATCACCATCTCGATCGTCCGCGACGTCTATGGCGGCCGGCAGATGGCCGAGGTGATGTCGCTGGTCATGATGGTGTTCATGATCGTGCCTGTGATCGCCCCGTCGATCGGCCAGCTCATCATCAGCTTTGCCGAATGGCATATGATCTTTGTCATCGTCGCGCTTTATGCGGTTATGAACATCGCGATCGTGCTGTCGAAGCTCGGCGAAACGCTTGATCCGGCCCACCGCCGCGCCTTCACGCCGTCGGTAATCCTCAGCGGTTTCCGCATCGTGCTGACCAACCGGCTGTCGCTGCTTTATACGCTCGCGACCTCGGTTATCCTTGGCGCGCTGTTCGGCTTCATCAACTCGGCGCAGCAGGTGCTGGTCGGTGTCTACGATCTGGGCGTGTGGTTTCCGCTTGTCTTTGCGGCTTTCGCGAGTATGATGGCGGTCGCTTCCTTTACCAACTCCCGCCTCGTCCGCCGCTTCGGCATGCGGCCGTTATCCCATGCGGCCCTCTGCGGCTTTACGCTCGCAAGCTTCATCTGGATGTCGGCCTCGCTCTATGCGCCGCTGCCCTTCCCGGTCTTCGTGGTCCTCTATTGCGCCACGATGTTCCAGTTCGGGCTGATCGCGCCAAACTTCAACGCCATGGCCATGGAGCCGCTCGGCCATGTCGCCGGTACCGCCTCTTCGGTTCTCGGCTTCATGCAGACGATCGGCGGGAGCGTGATCGGAGCCTTCATCGGCCAGTCCTTCGACGGAACGGCCACCCCGCTTGCCACCGGCTACTTCACCGTCGCGGCCATCGGCCTCGTCTTCGTGCTCATCGCCGAACGCGGCAAGCTGTTCAAACCGCACCATCAGCCGGCCGGCTGATCTCTAAAGCGCCAACTGTCGCTGTCGCGCTCTAAACGGCCGGCCAGCCTTTTCCAAAGATTGAATTTACGGGTTTTCCCAATGTCCACCATCACCAATCAATCCGAACATGTCGACGGGGTCTCGGGGGCCGAGCGCCTCAACATGGGCATCGTCGAATTCATCATCACCATCGCCGTCATGACGGCGAGCGTCGCCATCGCCATCGACAGCATGCTGCCGGCTCTGCCGGCAATCGGCCAGTCGCTGAACGTCGCCAACACCAACGACAGCCAGCTGGTGATCGGCGTCTTCTTCCTCGGCTTCGGCATCTCGCAGATCTTCTTCGGCAGCCTGTCTGATGCCTTCGGCCGCCGCAAGGTGCTGCTCGGCGGCCTCGCCTTCTTCACCGTGTCGATGTTTGCCGCCGCCCTCACCCAGAGCTTCGAGACGCTGCTGATCCTGCGCTTCATCCAGGGCATCGGTGCTGCGGCCATCCGCATCACCACCATGGCGATCGTGCGCGACTGCTTCGGCGGCCGCGAAATGGCGCGCGTCATGTCCTATGTGATGATCGTCTTCATGATCGTGCCGATCGTCGCCCCCTCCATCGGCCAGCTCGTCATCCTCTATGCCAACTGGCACTGGATCTTCATCCTGATCGGCGTCATCGGCGCGATCCTCTTCGTCTGGGCCTTTTCCCGCATGAAGGAGTCCCTGCCGCGCGAAGAGCGCATGCCGCTCTCCGTCGGTGCGGTCGCGTCGGGTTTCAAGACCGTTCTCACCAACCGCATCACTTGCGGCTACATGATCGGCATGACGATGTTTACCGCCGTCATCTGCGCTTACATCGTCACGGTCCAGCAGATCTTCGGCGAGGTCTACGGCCTCGGTGACTGGCTGCCGATCGCCTTTGCAGGTACGGCCGGCGGCATTGCTGTCGCCAACTTCGCCAACGGCTTCTTCGTCCGCAGCTTCGGCATGCGCCGCATCTCGCATGTCTCGATGATCCTGTTTACGCTGATCTCGGTCGCGGGCTTCGTGATGTCGCTCTCCGGCACGCCGGCCTTCGTCGTCAGCTATCTGATGTTCTCGGTGCTCCTGATGTTCTTCGCCGTCATCGCGACGAACTTCACCGCGATCAGCCTGGAGCCGATGGGCCACCTTGCCGGCACCGCTACGGCGATCACCGGCTTCGTCTCGACGACCGGTGGCGCGCTGATCGGCGGCGCAGTCGGCCAGCTCTTCAACGGCACGCTGCAGCCGCTGTTCGGCGGCTTCGCCCTCTTCGGGGCCCTGACCATCCTGGCAACGCTCTGGGCCGAGAAGGGCAAGCTCTTCACCCATCCCGGCGACAAGGACGTCAGCATGGATCACGGCGGCGGCCATATGTAACCGGCCGCCGTAAGGCAAACAAAAAGCCCGCCCGGAGCAATCCGGGCGGGCTTTGTATTTTGGGCTGCTTCGAACGGCTTAGACCGTGAAGACCTCGCGGCGCAGCGTCTCCCAGCTCTCCTTGTCGGTGGCAAGCAGCAGGCCGCCATTGAGATGGGACGGCAGATAGGGCGAGCCGTCGAAGCGGGCGGCATAGGCGCCGGCTTCCTGCGAAATCAGCGTGCCGGCCAGGTGGTCCCACGGCATCAGCTTCTGGTACATCAGGAAGTGGATGTGACCGCCGGCAAGCATGCGATATTCATGCGCGGCGCAGCGGTAGCTGGTGGCGATGCGAACCTTGGCCATGTTGGCCATGACTTCGCGGCGTGCTTCCTGCTTGTAAAAACCGGTCGAGGCACCGCCGACCATGGCCTCGAGCGGCACGCCTGCGGTGACCGACAGGCGCTCCTGCGATCCATTGGCGCGGCACATCCAGGCGCCGGAGCCCTTCTCGGCGATCACCCAGTCGTTGCCGAGCGGATCGTAGATGATGCCGGCAACCGTCTCGCCCTTGGCGACGACGCTTGCCATAACCCCGAAGAGCGGCACGCCGGCGGCGAAATTGAAGGTGCCGTCGATCGGGTCGACGACGACGGCGAGATCGGCATCGGCGAGCTTGTCGAGCAGCGCCGGGTCGGCCGCAACCGATTCTTCGCCGAGGAAAAGTGCGCCCGGCGCGACGTCTTCGATGCGTGCCTTGATCAGCCGTTCGGCCGCCTCGTCGCCTTCGGTCACGAGGTCGATCGCTTCCGATTTCACCCTGACGTCGCCGGCTTCAAGATTGCGGAACCGCGGCAGGATCTCTTTGATCGCCGCTTCCTGCAGCAGATTGGCAAGGCCGGCAATGTCGACGGAATGGCTCATTCTTTGGGCTCCGGTGTGAGGGACTGGAAATCGAACAGCTTGGGATCGAGCAGGTGCGACGGGTTCACGTGGCCAAGCGCCCGCAGCATCGTGTCCTTGCGGCCCGGCATGCGTCGCTCAATATCGGCCAGCATCGCCTTCATCGCATTGCGCTCGAGGCCGTCCTGCGAGCCGCAGAGGTCGCACGGGATGATCGGAAACTCCATGGCCGCCGCGAACTTGGCGAGATCGTCCTCGGCCGCATAGGCGAGTGGCCGAAGCAGCATCAGGTCGCCCTCGTCGTTCAAGAGCTTTGCCGGCATCGAAGCCAGCCGGCCGCCGTGGAAGAAGTTCATGAAGAAGGTTTCGAGAATGTCCTCGCGGTGGTGGCCGAGCACCAGCGCGTCGCAACCCTCTTCACGGGCGATGCGATAGAGGTTGCCGCGGCGCAGCCGCGAACAGAGCGAACAGTAGGTCGCCCCCGTCGGCACCTTCTCCTTCACGATCGAGTAGGTGTCGCGATACTCGATGCGATGCTTGACGCCGATCGATGCAAGGTATTCCGGCAGGATGTGCTTGGGGAAGTTCGGCTGGCCCTGGTCGAGGTTGCAGGCAATGAGCTCCACCGGCAGCAGCCCGCGCCATTGCAGGTCCATGAGCAGCGCCAGCAGGCTGTAGCTGTCCTTGCCGCCGGAAAGGCCGATCAGCCAGCGCTTGGCGCCCTTCAGCATGCCGAAGTCGTCGAGCGCCTGGCGGGTCTGGCGAAGAAGGCGCTTGCGCAGCTTGTTAAACGAGACGGAGGACGGCATGCGGCTGAACAGCGGATGCGCGCCGGCGTCGATTTCGGTCTCAAAAATGGTTTCGGCCTGGTCTTGCGACGCGTTGAGCGAAAGGTCCATCGCGGGGATCCTGTGCGGCAGGCAGGCGCAACCGGCGCCCGGCTAATCTTGGGCCAGCACTTGCCCGCTCCAGCCGTCAAGATCAAGGGAAATCGGCCGCACAGTGCAGATCGCCCTTGTCGGAGGAGTTCAGGGACCGAAGACCGACCAGCCAGTGCGCGCCGCGAGCATTTCGAGCGCCAGCGATCCGAGCAGCGAATTGCCGTTTTCGTTGAGGCCAGGCGACCAGACGGCAACCGACGCCTTGCCAGGCGCCACCGCCAGAATGCCGCCGCCGACGCCGCTCTTTCCCGGCAGGCCGACGCGATAGGCAAAATCGCCTGAGCCGTCATAGTGGCCGCAGGTCAGCATCAGTGCGTTGATGCGCCGCGCCCGCTGGCGCGAGACGACGTTATGGCCGGTCAGCGGATTGCTGCCGCCGGCGGCCAGAAACAGCCCGGCTTTCGCAAGCTGGCTGCAGGTCATGGAAAGCGCGCAGTGATGGAAATAGACGCCGAGCACGTGGTCGACGGGGTGGTCGAGCTTGCCGAAGGAGCGCATGAAATTGGCAAGCGCGAAGTTCCGGTAACCGGTGGCCGTCTCCGAACGCGCGACCTCATGGTCGATGACGATCTGGTCGTCGTCGGCGAGATAGCGGACGAACTGCACGATCTCGCCGATCAGTTCCCGCGGCGTATGGCCGGCAAGGATCAGGTCGCTGATGGTGATGGCGCCGGCATTGATGAAGGGGTTGCGCGGCTTTCCGCCCTCTTGCTCGAGCTGGACGATCGAGTTGAAGGCGGAGCCTGAGGGCTCGCGGCCGACACGGTGCCAGATGTTCTCGCCGTGCTTGCCGAGCGCCAGCGTCAGCGTGAAGACCTTGGAGACGCTCTGGATCGAGAACGGTACCTCGGCATCGCCGACGCGATAGATCTGGCCGCCTGTGGTCACGATCGCCATGCCGAAATGCTTGGCATCGACGCGCGCGAGCTGTGGAATGTAGTCGGCGACCTTGCCCTGGCCGAACCGCGGGCTCAGCTCCCGATGAATGTCGTCGATGATCGCCTGCAGATCCTGCGGCTTCTGCTCTTCGGGCATCGGGCTTCCCTCTTGGTCATCGCCTTCGGATCGAGGCGACGATAAGGCGCTTATTCGCTGGGATCCGCGGTAGCGCGGATGCTGCTCGGTACTGACAAAAAAGCCGCCCGTTTCCGGGCGGCTTTCGAAACGTCACAAGGCGAGAGCCTCGGATTAACGCGAATAGAATTCGACGACCAGGTGCGGTTCCATGACGACGGCGTAAGGCACGTCGGAGAGAACCGGTACGCGGACGAAGGTCGCGACCATCTTGTTGTGATCAGCTTCGATGTAATCCGGAACGTCGCGTTCAGCGAGCGAAACCGATTCGAGAACGGTTACGAGCTGCTTGGACTTTTCCTTGACTTCGATGACGTCGCCCGGCTTGCAACGGTAGGAACCGATGTTGACGCGGACGCCGTTGACCTTGACGTGGCCGTGGTTGACGAACTGACGGGCAGCAAAGACCGTCGGAACGAACTTGGCGCGGTAGACGATCGCGTCGAGGCGCGATTCGAGCAGGCCGATCAGGTTTTCCGGGGTGTCACCCTTGCGGCGGTCAGCTTCGGCGAAGATCGCGCGGAACTGCTTCTCGCGGATGTCGCCGTAGTAGCCCTTGAGCTTCTGCTTGGCGCGCAGCTGTACACCGAAGTCCGAGAGCTTGGACTTGCGGCGCTGGCCGTGCTGGCCCGGGCCGTATTCGCGGCGGTTTACCGGGGACTTCGGACGGCCCCAGATGTTTTCGCCCATACGGCGGTCAATTTTGTACTTGGACGATTCGCGCTTGCTCATCGCATTTCCTTTCAAATAGTTACACCGGCCTGTTTCCAAACCGGATCAAGGAAACACGCCCTCCTCTGAACCCATTTTCGGGGCTCTGACAGGTTTCTCACGATCACGCAGACGGAGAAGCCACGGGACATGTCAAATGAAACACCGGACATTTCTGCCCGGCGTTGGGGCGGCTTTAGTGGGTCCAGCCCCTGTTGTCAAACGAAATCGTGACAAACAGCCGTTGATCAGGCCGGATCACTCGGTGACGCTTGCTCCAACGAAATCAGCAGTTTCCTGAGGAGCGCCGCCAGCGCCGTGCGGTCTTGCTTGCTCAGCACCTCGAGGTAGCGCGACTCGCTCGCCATGTCGGCGCGAAAGGCGGTTTCCGCAATGGCTATTCCCTTTTCCGTCAGCCCGACGACGTTGCTGCGGCCGTCGGACGCCGAGCGTTCCCGCTGGATCAATCCTGCCTTCTGCAGCCGATCGAGCCGGTGCGTCAGTCCACCGGACGAAATCATCAGCAGCGTATAGAGATCCGTCGGCGTCAGCCGGTAAGGCGGGCCGGATCGCCGCAGCGTCGAGATCACGTCGAACTCGCCGCGGTCGATGCCGAAAGAGGCGAAGGTCTCCTCGATGGAGGGGCGCACCAGATTGGAAAGCCGGTATGCGCGCCCGAGGATGGCCATAGGCTCGGTATTCAGGTCGGGCAGTTCGGCCGCCCACTGCGCTTGCAGACGGTCCACATGGTCCCTTCCCTCATTCTCATTCTGCATCGTTCACCTCGGCATCGGTCAATATATCTTGACGAGAAGATAGTTTCGGGTAATATCTTCTCGTGAAGATAATTCATTCCCATTGGGAAGCCAACCCGGACGACGATGGAGGCCAGCATGTTTCATGTCATTCCCCTTACAGAACAGAAGCAGAGCCCAAACCGCACGATCCTGTTTGAAGGTGGGCAATTCGGCACGCCGATCTCGCTGTTCCTGATGGATGCCGAGCCTGGCCAGGGGCCTGCCCTTCACGTTCATCCCTATCCGGAAACATGGATCGTGCACTCGGGCGAAGCGGAGTTCACCGTCGGAGAGCAGAAGATCATGGGTAAGGCCGGCGATATCATCGTCGTCGATCCGGAGACGCCGCACCGCTTCGTCAATACCGGCACCGGCCGCCTGCAGATGACCTGCATCCACGCGTCCGATCACGTCATCCAGGAATGGGTCTGACGCCACGACACCGTAACGCGCCAGCGCCGTCTGAGCTTGGTCGGAATAGCTGATGCCTTTACGCGAAAGGTCGAGGTTCACTCAGCCGCAGCGGCAGCCGCAGCCGTCACATCCGGCCCGTTGGCGTCGCCTGGAGCGGTCTCGCTGCCAAGGTCCGGGAACGCGACGATGCGCTTTCCAGCAAAATCCGCATGGATGACGATCAACCCATGCTCCTCGAAGTAGCCGAGCAGACGGCGGGCCCGCCTTGCGGAGTGCGTGCCATAGGCGCGCGCGATCATCGCGTCGGAAGGGCACGGCAGGCCGCGGACGGCCGCCTGCGCCATCATCAGGAACACGGCCTGCAAGTCCTCGGTAACGCGATCGGCAAGCTGCAAGGCCTGCGCCCAGGATTCTGTTCCCGCCGTCTCCGCGTCGATGCCGGAGCGCGCGACGGCCATCTTGCGGCGGAAGGCGCTCAGCGACAGGGCTGCACCGGATGGCAGCCGACGAATGCGGCATCGCACCAGAAAATCCTGGAACAGTTCTGCATCGGGGCGGAAGGCTGCTTCCGGATTGCTGAGGATTTCGACAAAGACGCTGTCGAGCAGGCTCTCTTTTTCCTCGGCGGAAAGTTCCGGCTGCGCCTGCCTTGCCTCGACCGGCGCGGCAGGCTCGGGCCGCGGGCGGGAGAGCTCGGCCAGGATGTCGGTCGTCGGGCGCGGCGGCGCAACGGCGCGGCGCATGATCGGCCGCGTCAGCTCCTCCGGATCCGGCGTGAAGATCAGATCCTCGACGTCCTGCGGCGCCTCGGGCAGCGGCATCAGCTTCGGGCTCGTCGAGCGCGCCGAGGTCTCGACCGCGCCGATCGTCACCTTGAGCGGCCGGCGCGACAGCGCCGGGCCAAGCGCGACGAAGGAACCGCGCTTGAGGTCGCGGAACATTTCCGCCGTGCGCCGGTCCATACCGAGCAGATCGGCGGCGCGCAGCATATCGATGTCGAGGAAGGTGCGGCCCATCAGGAAGTTCGAGGCTTCCGCCGCCACGTTCTTGGCGAGCTTCGCCAGGCGCTGCGTGGCGATCACTCCGGCAAGGCCGCGTTTACGGCCGCGGCACATCAGGTTGGTCATGGCGCCGAGCGAAATCTTGCGCACCTCTTCGGTGACGTCGCCGGCAACCGACGGCGCAAACATCTGCGCCTCGTCGACGACGACCAGCACCGGATACCAGAACTCGCGATCCGCATCGAACATGGCGTTCAGGAACACGCCGGCATTGCGCATCTGCTGCTCGATATCGAGACCTTCAAGCGAGAGCACGCAGGAAACACGATGCTGGCGAATGCGGTTGGCAATGCCGATCAGCTCGGCGTCGGTGCGTTCACCCTCGACCACCACATGGCCGAACTTGTCGGCGAGCGTGACGAAATCACCCTCGGGATCGATGATGCACTGCTGCACCCATGGCGCGGACTGTTCCAGCAGCCGGCGCAACAGATGCGACTTGCCCGAACCGGAATTGCCCTGCACCAAGAGACGGGTGGCCAGAAGCTCCTCGATATCGAGCGAGGCCGATGTCCCTTCGGACGTCGCTCCCATGTCGATGCCGACCTTCATTTCCACCTCGTCATGTTAAATCTTACGCAGGTCCGGATGCGATACCGTTGCGCACTGTGCCTGAATACTCTTGATTGATTCGCGATCACGCGGAGACCGCCTATCGGGCGACACCTAGCACGGATTTCCCGGAAATCCTGCCGTCGGCGCACATAACCCACAGGGAATACGCTTAGGAAAGTCTCCTCGGAAAAGAACCAGATGTAGACTCTGGCGGTCACAATATAAAGTTGAATGTCGTACTTTTGCGAGAAGGCACGGACGCCCATATGCGATTTGGTCGAAGCGATTTGCCGGGGCAGGAATGCAGCACCACGAAACAGCGCAGCAGATGGAACTGAACAATCTCGATCGCCGTATGCGCGATGCTTACAAGGACACGCAACGGGTCGCCTCGAAAGACGACGCCGAACGCGCCAGCCGCATGCGCTTTCGCGCCGCCTGCGTGCTAGCTGTGCTGATCGGCCTGTTGCTGGCGATCTTCTTTTAAAGCACCGTGCCGGCCATAGGAACGCATGAACGGGGCACTACCCGATCGCTTCGGCATGCCCTGCTCGCTTTTCCCCGATGGCATCAAGTGCCACCGTCAGGCCAAAGCCCTGCATCAGCCGCCGCGTGGCGAAATCCGGTTTGCCGGAGGTGAAGATCGCCGGGTCCTGGCCGTTGAGCGGTTCGAAGCCGTTCGGTTGCGGCACGAGCGAACGCGCCCGTCTGGCAATCGCTTCGGCCGGATCCAGCCAGTCGACCGGCCAGGGTGCCAGCCTGCGGAAGACGTTCGCCATGAAGGGATAGTGCGTGCAGGCAAGCACGACGATATCGGTCTTCCTGCCGTCCATCTCGACGAAACACGGTGCGATCTCGGCTAGTACCGTTTCGTCGTCCAGTTTCTCGCCGCGGATATAGGCCTCCGCCATCTTGGCGAGGTTTTCGGAGCCGACGAGCCGCACATGGCATTGGCTGGCGAAGGACTGGATGAGATCGCGCGTATAGGCCCGCTTGACGGTACCCGGGGTCGCCAGCACCGAAACGAGGCCGGAGCGTGTGCGCTCTGCCGCCGGCTTGATCGCGGGCACCGTGCCCACAAAGGTCATTTGAGGAAAGGCCGCGCGCAGATCGGCGCCGACCAGCGTGAAGGCGGTGTTGCAGGCGATCACGCAAATTTCCGGATCATGCTCGGAAAGCAGCCGGCCGAAGAGCGCGATCACGCGCTCTTTCAGCGCCGCCTCTTCCCAGCCGCCATAGGGAAAGCCGGCATCGTCGGCGACATAGATGAAATGCCGCTCGGGCATCAGCACCCTCGCCTCACGCAGCACGGTCAAGCCACCGATGCCGCTGTCGAAGACGAGGATGGGTTTCAGTTCACTCGCTGTCACCTTTGTCTCGCGCTTTCCTGCTGTGTTCGCCCGGAGCGCCGGAGCCGCGCGGGTTTTCCCGCGTGAACCGGTCGAGCGAAGAAATGACGCCGCGCAGCACCTGGATTTCGGATTCGGTAAAGGACGGCCTGGTCAGAACCGCGCGCAGGTTCTCGACCAATTTCGGCTTTTTGTCGGCGGAACGGAAGTAGTTGCGCGCCTCAAGCGCTTCCTCGACATGCTCGAACAGACCCTGCAGGTGTTCCTTGGTCGCCGGCCGCTGCTCGATCGCCTGGAACGAGGTCTGGTCCTCAGACTCCATGCCGGTCTTCAGCCACTCATAGGACATCAGAAGCACGGCCTGGGCGAGATTGAGCGAGGCGAAAGCGGGATTGACCGGAAAGGTCACGATCTCGTCGGCCAGAGCCACCTCTTCGTTGGTGAGGCCCGTGCGCTCGCGTCCGAACAGGATGCCGGTTTTCTCTCCGGTCTGGAAGCGCTGGCGGAGTGTGCGCGCCGCGACGATCGGCGAACGCACCGGCTTGTAGCCATCGCGGTCGCGGGCGGTCGTGGCATAGACGAAGTTGAGATCGGCGATCGCCTCTTCGACCGAACCATAGAGCTTGGCAGCGTCGATCACGTGGTCGGCACGGCTTGCGGCTGATCGTGCCTTTTCGCTCGGCCAGCCGTCGCGCGGATTGACGAGCCGAAGCTCCGCTAGGCCGAAATTCGCCATCGCGCGGGCGACCATACCAATGTTTTCGCCGAGCTGCGGATAGGCGAGAATGATCGCCGGTCCTTCCGCCAGAAGTTCGCGCTCGCTGTTCGTTCCTGCCATTTCCTTAGCCTTCGCCTTTCGTTCGGCGTTTCCCTTGCACAAATGCGGGCGAAATTAAAGTCCACTACAAATGAAGCCGGTTGAGAGACACCCCGATCATTTCCAGACCAAGCTCCGCATCGTCCTTTGAAATCGGCAGGTGGCGATCGACCGGCGCACCGATCCGGCCGACCTGGTAGAAATAGGCCGAGGCCTTGTCGCGCACCGTCTGGACGAGCGCGAGATTGGCGTCGATGTCCGCCTTGAAATCGGTTCCTTCCAGCTCCGCATCCGTGCCGACACGCCGCGCGAAAACCCGTGCCCAGTAGGTGCAGGCCATGAAGATCGCCAGCGTCTGGCGCACATGACCGGGACGCGTCACCAACTGCCAGGGAAGCCCGAGCGGCTTTGCGGCGGCGGCCAGGTCACGATAGGCGCGGTCGAGCGCCTGCGAGCGGGTAATGAGCACCAGACCCGATGCCCCGTCCCGCGCCGCCTGCAGCAGGCCCTTGAGTTCGTCGCACCAGGTTGCGACGGCGGCATCGAGCGTCGTGCGGGTGCGCGTCGGAAACACGACGAAGGCGACCGCCGCACCGGCGATCGAGCCGATCATGGTTTCCTCCAGGCGCAGTTGCAGCAGATGCGGGCTCAGCACGCCCATCAGGCTATAGACCAGCGACAGAACGACGGAGATGAAGAAGGTCATCGTCGCATAGGAGACGGCGAGGAAATAGAAGGCGAGAAAGACGCAAAGTGCGCTGAGCGGCAGCACCAGGTAGATATTGCCGGCTACCAGCGTGCCGACGATGATGCCGACCACAATGCCAAACAGGGTGCCGGCCGAGCGCTGCAGCGCCTTGACCGCCGTATCGCCGCGCGAGCGCGTGTTGGTGAAGACGAGAAACGCCGCAAGCACCGCCCAGAACCAACGTTCCCGCGACAGCATCAACCCGAACACCATGGCGATACCCGAAGCGAGCGTGATCTGGATCGCCGCCTTCAAGGCGGGATCGTTCAGCGACGGCCTCCAGCGGGCGGCAACGCCGCTCAAGTGCAGTGGCGGCTCTTCCAGATCGGCCGGCGTCAGCTTTGCAAGGCTTCGGGCGAGCCTTTGCCGGACGTTGCGCAGCCACAGCAGCGCCTTCACCGTTTCTTCGCGGCGCGGAGCGGCATCGCCGAGCCGCGCGATCTCCGCGTCGATCCGCCCGCCGTCGCGCGCCACCATCGCCTCCACCAGTGCCGGCGGCGGCATCGATTGGAAGCTGACGACCATCACGCTTTCGGCCGCAAGATGCAGGTCGAAGAGGTTGATGACGAGGTCGGAGGTCGTAAGGCCGGGCTGCGGTTCCGGCCGCCGGTTTTCCGTCGGAATGAAGCTTTCGGCCATCAGCACCGCTTCCTTCAGACGCTCTTCGGCCGCATGCAGCTGACGACGATCGGCCGGTGACAGAACGGGCTTGCGGGCGATCTCCGCCAGTTGCAGCAGCATCTGGTCGACGCGACGCTGCACGCTTGCGGTGGCGCGCAGGAGGTCGCGATAGCGATCATCCGGCAACAGCCGCGTGCGGACGAGATGCGCGACGGTGGCCGAGACGGCCGCTCCGAAGAACAGGGCTGGCAACTGGTCGAGCGTTGGCCTCAGATAGGCGCCGGTGAAATAGGACATGAAGGCGAACATGCCGACGGCAAAACCTCGGGGGCCGAAGGAGCGGCCATAGACCGCGAGAAAGATGATCAGCAGGAAGACGACGTCGGAAACGTAGCGGTGATTCTCGAGAACCGACGCAAGCCCGACCATCGAAACGCCGACGAGGACGGCGATGATGCGGGTGAGCCGCTGGCCGGCAATGGTGCGATCGCGCACCGCCAGTCCCCCTTCGATCGACAGCGACGCCGCAAGCCCGAAGGCGGCCGGCGGCAGCGGTGCGACGAGGTAATGAAACGCCATCAGCAGCAGGATGGAAACGACGATCGTCGCGGTGATGCGCGAGGCCTGCCGGAGGCGGGAGAAGGCCGGATCGTTGGCAAGAAGCCAATCGCGCATACGGGAACGAAGTGCCATCGGAAGCCTTTGCCTGTCCCGCGGCCGCCTGTGGACGCGCGCCGCCTTCGCCGGTTCTTCCTGCATAGCGGCAGATGCGATCTTTGCAAGGCCGGCGCGACGAAAGCAGGCGTCGAAAAGCGGTGGCGAAGAGCTGTCCGAGGTCCGTCTCCACCTCCATCCAAAGTTTCAGCCAAGCATGCTTTGCCTTGTCGGTTCTGAGTGCTATAGGGCACAGGATTTTTCAGAGAGGAAGGGACATCGCTCCCGCTGTCCCGCATAAGCTACGAGGCATATTCATGGCAAAGATCAAGGTCGCCAATCCGGTCGTCGAACTCGACGGCGATGAGATGACCCGCATCATCTGGCAGTTCATCAAGGACAAGCTGATCCATCCCTACCTCGACGTCGATCTGGAATATTACGACCTCAGCGTCGAAAACCGCGATGCTACTGAAGACCAGGTAACGATCGACGCCGCCAACGCGATTAAGAAGCACGGCGTCGGCGTCAAGTGCGCCACGATCACGCCGGATGAAGCCCGCGTCGAGGAGTTCAAGCTGAAGAAGATGTGGAAGTCGCCGAACGGCACGATCCGCAACATCCTCGGCGGCGTCATCTTCCGCGAGCCGATCATCTGCAAGAACGTTCCGCGCCTGGTTCCGGGCTGGACCAAGCCGATCATCGTCGGCCGTCACGCCTTCGGCGACCAGTACCGCGCCACCGACTTCAAGTTCCCGGGCAAGGGCAAGCTGACGATGAAGTTCGTCGGTGAAGACGGCAAGGAAATCGAATACGACGTCTTCGACGCACCGTCGGCCGGCGTTGCCATGGGTATGTACAACCTGGACGATTCGATCACCGAATTCGCGCGCGCTTCGTTCAACTACGGTATCCAGCGCAAGGTTCCGGTGTACCTTTCGACCAAGAACACCATCCTCAAGGTCTATGACGGTCGCTTCAAGGACATCTTCCAGCAGGTGTTCGACGCCGAGTTCGCCGAGAAGTTCAAGGAACTGAAGATCTGGTACGAACACCGCCTGATCGACGACATGGTCGCCTCGGCCCTGAAGTGGTCCGGCGGCTACGTCTGGGCGTGCAAGAACTACGACGGCGACGTGCAGTCGGACATCGTCGCCCAGGGCTTCGGCTCGCTCGGCCTGATGACCTCGGTCCTGATGACGCCGGATGGCAAGACGGTCGAAGCCGAAGCCGCGCACGGCACGGTTACCCGCCACTACCGCCAGCACCAGAAGGGCGAAGAAACCTCGACCAACTCGATCGCCTCGATCTTTGCCTGGACCCGTGGTCTCGCTCATCGCGCCAAGCTCGACGGCAATGCCGAACTCGCAAAGTTCTCCGAAACGCTTGAGAAGGTCTGCGTCGACACCGTCGAAGCCGGCTTCATGACCAAGGACCTGGCGCTCCTCATCGGTCCCGATCAGCCGTGGCTCTCGACCACCGGCTTCCTCGACAAGATCGACGAGAACCTGCAGAAGGCCATGGCTGCCTGATAGGCTCCAGTCCCAGAGACAACGAAACCCGGCCTCGCGCCGGGTTTCTTTTTTGGACCAATGAAAATTCCGGAACGCGGATCGGCGCCGGACTGCAGCCGGTAGTCGCACGACCTCAAGGCGAGCGCGGCCATGCTACCGGCAGCGACTGCTAGAACATGTCGCGGCTGCTGCTGCGCGGATCGTCGCTGACGATATGCGGGTCGTAGATCCCGCCTCTCGCGCTCCGGCGCCATGGCCGGGCCGGATCGACGGGGTCCCTGCCGATATCCGCCACGACGATCGATGGTCCATCCCCGCTGCATCGGACCGCCCATTGCCCGTCGGGCGAAACAATCCCTGAAGGAGCCGTCAGGCCGGGCTGCGCGAGAACCGCAAAACTCGCCCAATAGCGATTGATTGAAGCATGCCCCTGCACCTCGGCGGCAAAGGCAATGTCGTTCGCCAGAGCGCCGCCGGAGGTCGAAAACAGCACGCAATCGACATTCAGCTGTTCGTATTCGCCGAAAATCTCGGGAAAGTGGCACTCGATGCCGAGCGCGCAGCCGAAGCGGACGCCGTCGACCTCGAACGTCAAAGGGATCGTTCCGGGCGTGTACATGAACGAGACCTTGGTGTTCGACAGCATGCGCTCATCGTAGCGTGTCGCGACCGCCCCCTTATCCGAGATCACATAGAGGCTGTTGTGTGGGCGATGCGGTTCGGTGAGCTTGTGAACGGATCCAAGGACCGTCCATAGGCCGAGGTCCCGCGCCAACGTCCGTATGGCATCAAGCTCTTTGCGCAGAACCGTCCACTCGAAACGGCGCCAATCGGACTGGCCTATTTCGCGCGGACCGATCGTCGACATGATGCGCTTGTTCGGAAAGCACGTTGCGCCCTCGGGGAAATGCAGCACCCGCGCCCCTGCCCGATGCGCCTCCCGCATCAGGTGTCGGATCCCTTCGCCGGCGTGGTGAAGGGCCGCCGCATCGCGGGGATCGTCGAAATAGCCGGATTGCGCCACGGCCAGGCGCAGCAATCTTGGTTGCGCCACCAAGTCTTCCGCCGACGCCTGGCGAAGATGCATGAGTGCAGTTGTATAGGATTCGCCGGTCTTGGCGGCACGGGCGCGAACGCGCCGTTTGAAATTTCGGTTTTCAGTCATCACAGGGCCTTTCGCGTCTCGGGCAAGTTCCCCAGCAACCGGACCCGAAACGGTGGGACCGAGATTGCGACCCGAGACTGAAGTCCCTTTGCCTCCGTGAAAGGATCGTGCTGGGGACGATCTTTGGAGGTTCGGCGCAGGCCACGCCGAACCAAAAGGTGCCGCTCGGACACTGATTCGTCAATTGCGGGTGTGTGCTCGGGTTTCTGTCACTTCAAAGGCAGATAGATCTCGCTCAAGAGTTCGGTCGGCGCAACTTCGCGGGGATTGTTGAGATATTTCTCGAACATCAGGCTGTCGCGGATATCGCGGCCGGACTGCGGCAGCCATGTGCCGTAGAGCCATTGGTAGGCCTTCGGCATATCCGCGTAAGGGCCTTTGTGGCGAAGCACCGCATAGCGGCCGCCGTCGAGATGCTGCGGGGTCAACGGCGCCTCCCCCGGCATCGGTCCGCGCGCGCTGACGCAGGCAAAGGAGCGCAGTTTTTCCGCCGGCACCAGTTCCGGATCGTCGAGGTAGATGCCGATCATCTCCATGTCCGGCCGGAACAATTGCCGTGAAAAGAGGGTGCCATAGAGCGTCTCGAACGCCTTGCCGATCTCCATATAGGAGCCGGTGTGGGCGACGCCGACGAGGTCGAAGGCTTCGACGTCCTTCAGGGTGACTTCATACATGTCTGGAATTCCTTCCGTTGAAGCGGTTTCAAACGCGACATGGCTCCCCTCCTTGCGGTATCGCGCCGGCGGCAGCCCATAGGCGGCCTTGAAGGTGCGGTTGAAGGATTGCAGATTGGGATAGCCAGAGCGCTGCGCGATCGTTTCGACAGGAAGATCGGTCTGGGCGAGATCGGCCGCTGCCCGCTGCAGCCGCAGCCGCTTCACCGTTCCTGCCAGCGTCTCGCCGTGAACGGCCCGGTAGATCCGGTGCCAATGGTGCGGCGACAGACAGGCAATCTCGGAAAGGCGATCGAGGTCGAGATCGCCGTCGAGATGACCGTAGATGTAGTCGCTGACCCGGTGCAGACGCCGTTCATAGGTCGCCCACGCTACCCGCTCTTCCATGTCCAACCTTTCGCGCTTTGCTCACGGATGGGTAGACCATAGATCAATTTGACAAATCCTGCGGAGTTGCGGGCGTGCTTCGACAGAGATTTGTACGAGCCTTCCGCGATATAGGACCCCAGAACGGTGCCTTGGCCAGCAATCACGTTTCGGTTTGACCGTCCGAGGCGCCGAGGCTCTGTTCGTGTGGGCTGGTGATCCGGCGGGGTATGACACGCACGGCCGGAGGGGGCTCGCGGGACCGCGAGCGTGAAGCTACACAAGCCCTGCCCGATGCAAACAAAAAGGGCGCCGCAACGGACGCCCCTTTTCCTATTCTGCTGCGGGTACCAATCAGCCGGCGAGTGCGACGGCCACCGCTTCGATCGCTTCGGCCGCCTTGTCGCCATCCGGACCGCCGGCCTGGGCCATGTCGGGACGGCCGCCGCCGCCCTTGCCGCCGAGAGCGGCGGATGCGACGCGAACCAGGTCAACGGCGCTGAGCTTCGAGGTCAAGTCGTCGGTCACGGCAACGACCGCGCTTGCCTTGCCATCGCCGGAAACGCCGACGAAGGCAACGACGCCGGAGCCGAGGCTCTTCTTGCCGTCATCGGCCAGGCTCTTCAGATCCTTGGGCTCGACGCCCGAAACGACCTTGCCGAGGAAGCGAACGCCGGCGATTTCGCGGGCGGCATCGGCCGAACCCGCTTCGCCGCCACCACCGAGTGCCAGCTTCTTCTTGGCCTCAGTCAGCTCGCGTTCCAGCTTGCGGCGCTCGTCGAGCAGCGCCTCGACGCGGCCGAGCACGTCGCCCGGCTGAACCTTCAGGGTGTTGGCGAGCGTCTTCACGCGCTCGTCCTGCTCGTTCAGATAAGCGCGTGCCGCTTCACCGGTCAGCGCCTCGAGGCGACGAACGCCGGCGCCGACGGCGCTTTCCGAGACGACGCGCACCAGGCCGATGTCACCGGTGGCAGACACGTGCGTGCCGCCGCAGAGTTCGACGGAATAAGCGCGGTTGGCCTTGGAGCCGTGAATGCCGCGGCCCATCGAGACGACGCGAACCTCGTCGCCGTACTTCTCGCCGAAGAGCGCCATCGCACCTTCGGCAATCGCATCATCGACGCTCATCAGGCGCGTGGTCACCGGCGTGTTCTGGACGATGATCTCGTTGGCCATCTCTTCAACGACCTTCAGCTCCTCGGCCGTCATCGGCTTCGGATGAGAAACATCAAAGCGCAGGCGTTCCGGCGCTACCAGCGAGCCCTTCTGGGCCACGTGGGTGCCAAGCACTTCGCGAAGCGCCTCGTGCAGTAGGTGCGTTGCCGAATGGTTGGCGCGCAGGCGCGAGCGGCGGGCGTGATCGACGTCGAGCTGGGCGGCTTCGCCGGTCTTGACCGTGCCTTCGGCAACGGTCGCGAAGTGGACGAAGAGCCCCTCGCCGCGCTTCTGCGTGTCGGTGACGGTGAGCTTGCCGCTTTCCGTCGTGATCGTGCCGGTATCGCCCATCTGGCCGCCCGACTCGCCGTAGAACGGCGTCTGGTTGAGCACCACCTGGACGGTGTCGCCCTTGGCGGCGGTTGCTACGACAGCGCCATCGCGCACGATCGCCTGGATCACGCCCTCGGCGGTCTCGGTGTCATAGCCGAGGAAATCGGTCGCGCCGTGCTTTTCCTTGAGCTCGAACCAGATGGTCTCGGTCGCAGCTTCACCGGAACCGGCCCAGTTGGCGCGGGCTTCGGCCTTCTGGCGCTCCATGGCAACCGAGAAGGCGTCGGTATCGACGGTGATGCCCTTGGCGCGCAGCGCGTCCTGGGTCAGGTCGAGCGGGAAGCCGTAGGTGTCGTAGAGCTTGAAGGCGGTTTCACCGTTGAACTGGTCGCCTTCAGACAGATCGGCAGATGCGTCGGACAGCAGATTGAGACCGCGCTCCAGCGTCTTGCGGAAACGGGTTTCCTCAAGCTTCAGCGTCTCGGAGATCAGCGCTTCGGCGCGCACCAGTTCCGGATAGGCGCGGCCCATCTGGCCGACGAGTGCCGGCAGCAGCTTCCACATCAACGGATCCTGGGCGCCGAGCAGCTGCGCGTGACGCATCGCACGACGCATGATGCGGCGAAGCACGTAGCCGCGGCCTTCGTTCGACGGCAGCACGCCGTCGGCGATCAGGAAGGCAGACGAACGCAGGTGGTCGGCAATGACGCGATGGCTGGCGCGACGGTCGCCCTCGGCCTTGACACCGGTCGCTTCTTCCGAAGCCGCGATGAGCGCGCGGAAGAGGTCGATGTCGTAGTTGTCGTGTTCGCCCTGCAGCACGGCTGCGAGACGCTCGAGGCCCATGCCGGTGTCGATCGACGGACGCGGCAGGTTGACCCGCTCTTCCTTGGTGATCTGCTCGTACTGCATGAAGACGAGGTTCCAGATCTCGATGAAGCGGTCGCCGTCTTCATCGGCCGAGCCCGGAGGTCCGCCCCAGATATGGTCGCCGTGGTCGTAGAAGATTTCCGAGCACGGGCCGCAGGGGCCGGTATCGCCCATGGCCCAGAAGTTGTCACTGGTCGGGATGCGGATGATGCGGTCGTCGGAGAAACCGGCGATCTTCTTCCAGAGATCGAAGGCCTCGTCATCGGTGTGGTAAACCGTGACCAGCAGGCGCTTGGCGTCGAGGCCATACTCCTTGGTGATCAGGTTCCAGGCGAGCTCGATCGCGTTCTCCTTGAAGTAATCGCCGAAGGAGAAGTTGCCGAGCATTTCGAAGAAGGTGTGGTGACGCGCGGTGTAGCCCACATTGTCGAGGTCGTTGTGCTTGCCGCCGGCGCGAACGCACTTCTGCGCCGTAACGGCCGTCGAATAGGGGCGCTGCTCCAGGCCGGTGAAGACGTTCTTGAACTGCACCATGCCGGCATTGGTGAACATCAATGTCGGGTCATTGCGCGGCACCAACGGGCTCGACGACACGACCTCGTGACCGTTCCTGCGGAAATAGTCGAGAAAGGTCGACCGGATTTCATTCACGCCGCTCATCTTGCGTCCTATTCTTAAGCACCGATTCCGGCCCGGGTACGGCCCACGCCGCGCCACTAAGCCATCGTCCCTAAACCCTGCGGCCACCCGTGGTGACCGCACCCTCCAACGCGCTGGGTCGCCGGAACCAAAGGCTTTTATCGCTCACATATCCGACTGTCCAGACGCCAGCAAAAAACCGGCCGCCCACGGGACGACCGGTTTTCTGGTAACCTCAGTGGGCCGAGCGGCTTATGCTTCCGGCGGCTCGTCACCGTCGTCCGCTTCCGGACCGCCATTCTCGAGGAACCGATCAGCGATCAGGCCGGCGTTCTGGCGCAGCGCCGTTTCGATTTCGCGCGCGAGATCCGGATTGTCGCGCAGGAACGTCTTGGCGTTCTCGCGGCCCTGGCCGAGACGCTGGCTGTTGTAGGAGAACCAGGCGCCCGACTTTTCGACGATGCCGGCCTTGACGCCGAGGTCGACCAGTTCGCCGGTCTTCGATACGCCCTCGCCATACATGATGTCGAATTCGACCTGCTTGAAGGGAGGGGCCATCTTGTTCTTGACGACCTTGACGCGGGTCTGGTTGCCGACGACCTCTTCGCGCTCCTTGACCGAGCCGATGCGGCGGATGTCGAGGCGAACCGAGGCGTAGAACTTCAGCGCGTTGCCTCCGGTGGTGGTTTCGGGCGAACCGAACATCACGCCGATCTTCATGCGGATCTGGTTGATGAAGATGACCATGCAGTTCGACTTGGAGATCGACGCCGTCAGCTTGCGCAGCGCCTGGCTCATCAGGCGGGCCTGCATGCCCGGCAGGCTGTCGCCCATTTCGCCTTCGATTTCGGCGCGCGGCACGAGCGCGGCGACCGAGTCGACGACCAGCACGTCGATCGCGCCGGAACGCACCAGCGTGTCGGTAATCTCAAGCGCCTGTTCGCCGGTGTCGGGCTGCGAGATCAGGAGGTTTTCGAGGTCGACGCCGAGCTTGCGGGCATAGACCGGATCGAGCGCGTGTTCGGCGTCGACGAAGGCGCAGATGCCGCCCTTCTTCTGTGCTTCGGCGACGGTCTGCAGCGCCAGCGTCGTCTTACCCGAGCTTTCCGGGCCGTAAATTTCAACAATGCGGCCCTTCGGCAGGCCGCCAATGCCGAGCGCGATGTCGAGGCTGAGAGAGCCGGTCGAAACCGTCTCGATCTCAATGATGCTGTCCTTCCCACCGAGCTTCATGATCGATCCCTTACCGAACGAACGTTCGATCTGGGAAAGTGCCGCTTCAAGTGCCTTGCTTTTATCCACCGATTTGTCCTCTACGAGCCGCAAAGAGTTTTGTGCCATTTGGTCCACCTTTAGGTTATTGAAGCTACCGAGGCAATGAAGCCGCCGCAGGAGTTTTTGTACATGTTTTGTTCCGTATTTGCAAGAGCGCGACAACACATTGAAAAACAATAGCTTTCAACGATACGTTCGATTCTTGTTCACGGAACGAAACCAGAGTTTTCGAATGTTGGCGCAAGCCCTTCGAACCTGCCCGGCAAGGCTCGGCCGATTCGCCTGCGCATGAGACTTTGAGCAGGTCGGGCGCGTGGCGCTTTGCGACGCGGCATTGCAGGATGCCAACAGATATTCGGCCGATCGGCCAAGCAGAGGAACATTCATGACGCAAGCTGACATCGCCGTTTTCGGTGGCGCGCATATCGACAGGCGCGGCCGTATATCGGGAACGACAGCGCCCGGGTCGAGCAATCCGGGAAGCTGGTTCGAAGAAGCGGGCGGCGGTGGTTTCAATGCCGCGCGCAACCTGGCGCGGCTTGGCCACAGCGTGCGCATGATCAGCACCCGCGGCGGTGATGCGGCCGGCGAGATGGTGACCGCAGCCGCGGCCGCCGCTGGCGTCATCGACAGTCCCCTGACCTTTCTTGACCGCCAAACGCCGAGCTATACGGCGATCCTCGAAAACGACGGCAATCTGGTGATTGCGCTTGCCGACATGGAACTCTACCGGCTGTTCTCGCCACGGCAGTTGCAGCGGCGGGCGCTCCGCGAGGTCATCGCCGCGAGCAAGCTGGTGCTGACCGACGCCAACCTGCCGGAAGAAACGATCGCCGCACTTGCCCAGTCGGCTGCCGGCAACCGCCGCATCGTCGCCGGGATCGCTGTTTCGCCGGCCAAGGTCATCCGCTACCGGCCGTGCCTCTCGCATCTCTCGTTCCTGTTCATGAACGAATCCGAGGCGCGGGCGCTGACCGGCAAGGAGGCCGCCGAGGCGGAAGAATGGCCGGCCCTGTTGCGCGGTCTCGGCATCAACGGAGGCGTCGTGACCCGGGGCGGCCGTGCGGTCGTTGCCTTCGAGGGCGACAGCACCTGCATCGTCGTGCCGCCGGCCCTGCCCGCCCTTGCCGACGTCACCGGCGCTGGCGACGCGCTCGCCTCCGGCTTCCTTTCCGCCCGCCTTGCCGGCCGCGATATCGCCGATTGCCTGCGGCACGGCATCGCAGCCGCCGGTTTAACGTTGCGTTCTCCCTTGGCCGCATCCGAAGAGATGTCCGCGGCCAATCTCGAACAGGCGCTGGCCCTTGTGCCCGCGCCCCAAATGCTGTCATGACATTTGCCAGCAGAACTCCCAAGGAAAGACCATGACCAAACCCGCTTCCCCCTTCCTGCCGATGGAATATTCCGACGAGGTCGCAGCCGCCAAGGCGCGTGGCGCGCCGATCGTGGCGCTGGAATCGACCATCATCACCCATGGCATGCCCTACCCGGGCAACCTGAACATGGCCCGCAGCGTTGAAGCGATCATCCGCGAACAGGGTGCCGTGCCGGCGACCATCGCCGTCATTCATGGCGTACTGCATATCGGCCTTGACGATGCCAAGCTCGAAGAACTGGCCAAGACCCAGGGCGCGATGAAGGTCTCGCGCGCCGATCTCGCCTTCGCGATCGCCGAGCGCCGCACCGGCGCGACCACCGTCGCCGCGACGATGATCGCAGCTGCCCGCGCCGGCATCCGCGTCTTTGCGACCGGCGGCATCGGCGGCGTGCACCGTGGCGCCGAGCTCTCCTTTGACATCTCCGCCGACCTCGATGAACTCGCCCGCACGGGTGTCATCGTCGTCTGCGCCGGCGCGAAGGCGATCCTCGACATTCCGAAGACGCTCGAAGTGCTCGAGACCCGCGGCGTTCCGGTCGTCACCTATGACAGCGAAATCTTCCCGGCCTTCTGGTCGCGCGACAGCGGCCTCAAGAGCCCGCTGATGCTGAACAGCCCGGCCGCGATCGCCAACTTCCAGACCATGCGCGAGCTGCTCGGCGTCGAAGGCGGCATGCTGGTTGCCAATCCGGTTCCGGAAGCTGCCGAGATCCCGCGCGAAGAGATGGAAATCTATATCGCCCGCGCGCTCGACAATGCCGAGAACGACGAGATCACCGGCAAGGCGGTCACGCCCTATCTGCTCAGCAACCTCTTTGAAATGACCGAGGGCCGCAGCCTCGAGACCAACATCGCGCTGGTCGAGAACAATGCCCGGCTTGCCGGCGAGATCGCCGTCGCGCTGAACGTGAAGTAATCCGGTAAGAAACGGCGAGAAATAGAGAAGCCCGGCCCGCAAGCGCCGGGCTTTTTACATTGGCGAAGGCTGACGATGCGTTGGAAGTTTGATCAAGCACCTGATGTTGCCTGCGTAACCTGCCGCTCGGTGCTCGCGGGGCACACGGTTCTCGTCGCAACACATCATGAAGACGATCATTCATGGGCGTTTACAGATGGCGCACCGATCGACATGGCGAAAGTGCTGGTGGTCGCGATGGCGGAGGTCGTCGAGCGCCACACCGACCTTGACGAGATCGCCGATCTTCCTCCCGGCTGGTCGGCAACGCGCGCCTCGGCCAATGGGCCTTGGTCAAGGCAGCAGAACGACTAGGGGCGGAAGCCTAACGTACCCAGCGCCGGACCCCGGTCGATATTCCCTTGCGTTCAACGGCCCTAGGAATCGAGCATTTCGCGCACGGAAACCGCCAGCTGCTTCAGCGAGAACGGTTTGGGCAGGAAGCCGAACTTGGCATCCGCCGGCAGGTTGCGGGCAAAGGCGTCTTCGGCATAGCCCGAGACGAAGATGAACTTCAGGTCCGGGTACTTCTTGCGCAGTTCGGTCAGGAGCGTCGGTCCGTCCATTTCCGGCATCACCACGTCGGATACGACGATATCGACGGCGCCGTTGAGCTCGTCCATGATGTCGAGCGCCTCGACGCCGGAGCCCGCTTCGTAGACGGTGTAGCCGCGCGTTTCCAGCATGCGCTTGCCGCCGCGACGAACAGCCTCCTCGTCCTCGACGAGCAGCACGACTGCCGAATCGCCGGTCAGATCGGTCGGCTCCTCGGTCTTGACCACGGGAGCCGCTATCGTCTGCACCACCGGCGCAGCAACGGTTCCGGTGCCTGCCTGCGCGGGCTCCTCGGGCGCAACCGGCACCTCGATATGGCGCGGCAAGAGGATGCGGAAGGTCGTGCCCTTGCCCACTTCCGATTCCGGATAGATGTAGCCGCCCGACTGCTTGACGATGCCGTAGACCATCGACAGGCCGAGACCGGTGCCCTTGCCCACTTCCTTGGTCGTGAAAAACGGCTCGAAGATTTTGTCGAGGATTTCGGGCGCAATACCTGTTCCCTGGTCGGAAACTTCCACCATCACGAAGTCTTCGTCCGGCAGCTCACGGCGCCCGAAGGCCGAAACCTCCGCCGCCGGCAGATTGCGGGTGCGAAGTGTAATGATGCCGCCTTGGGGCATGGCGTCGCGGGCGTTGACCGCGAGGTTCAAAAGCACCTGTTCGAACTGGCCGAGATCGGTCCGGACCGGCCAGAGATCGCGACCATAGTCGACCTCGACCTTGACGTTCGTTCCGGTCATGCGGTCGACCAGCATGCGCAGGTCGCCGATCACGTCGGTCATGTTGAGCACCGTCGGCCGCATCGTCTGCTTGCGCGAGAAAGCAAGCAGCTGCCGCACGAGAACAGCGGCACGGTTGGCGTTGCGCTTGATCTCCATCAGGTCGGCGAAGCTCGGGTCGGCCGGCCGGGCAGACAGAAGCAGGTGGTCGGACGACAGCAGGATCGCCGTCAGCACGTTGTTGAAGTCGTGCGCGATGCCGCCGGCAAGCGTGCCCACGGCGTTCATCTTCTGCGTCTGCGCCATCTGGTTTTCGAGCGCTTTCTGCTCGGTAATCTCCAGCGCATAGATGATCGCCGCTTCCTCCGGCGCCTGATCGGTCTGGTCGATCACGGCATTGACGTAGAAGCGGAAATGGCGCTCGCCATCGGTCGGGTGCAGCGCGTCGATCGGCGCGATGTCGCCCTGCCGGTCCTTGGCGGCCGCCAGCGCGTCGTGCAGGCGAAGCTTCTCGGTTTCGTGCACCACGGCATCGATCAGCGCGCCGCGCTCGACGTCGTCCTGCGAGACGAGACCGGAAAACAGCTTCAGGAACGGCGCGTTGGTGCGCAGGATCCGGCCATTGCCATCGACCGAGGCGATCGCCATCGGCGTATTGTTGAAGAAGCGGGTAAAACGCATCGCTGCGCTCGACGCCGACTGGTCGCTGTCCTCGCCGCCCTCGCGCGACATGACGATGGTGCGGCTTTCGCCGGGCGCGCCGTCGCGGGTCGAGGAGACACGGTGGATCATGCGCACCGGCAGGCTCTGGCCGTTCAACTTGCGCAGGTCGAGGTCGAGCATCTTGGTCTTCTTCAGACCCGGTTCGGCCTGCACCGCCTGGACGAGCGTCAGCCCCTCGCCTGCCACCAGATCGCCAATACTTATCGAGCCCGGCTGGAACTTGGTGAGATCGATGCCGAGCCAGTCGGCAAGCGTGGCGTTGATATAGAAGATCTCGCCCTTGCGGCCGGCGGAGAAGAAGCCGGCGGGTGCGTGATCAAGATAATCAATCGCGTTCTGCAATTCCTTGAAGAAGCGCTCCTGGTCGTCGCGTTCGGCGGTGATGTCGGCGATCTGCCAGAGATAGAGCGGATTGCGCTCGCTGTCTTCGAGCGGCAGCACGCGTGCCTTCAGCCGGAACCAATGGGCGCCGGAGCCGGTGGCCGCACCGGTCGCAAGCGGCTTCAGCAGGCGGAATTCCTCATGCCCCTGCTTGCCCTCGTGCAGGCCGTTGGTCAGCCGGTAGATTGCTTCCGTCGCCTCGCGATTGCGCGACAGGATCGTTTCGAGCGATTGGATGCCGGCAGCGTTCCTCGCGCCCGTGAGCGCGCCATAGGCGGCGTTGGCGTAGATGATCCGGCCCTTCCGGTCCGTGACGATCGTGCCGTCCTCATGCGCATCGAGAAAGGCGCGCGCCAGCTCGTCCGGGCGCGATTGCGGCATCACCTCGATGAAGCCGATGACCGAGGACACGAGAAAGAAGATGCCGACCATGGCGAGAACGCCGAGGATGCCGAGCACGATCTCGTTTTCCATCTGGTTCCGGAAGATCACGAAGGCGATGGCCGAGACGGTGAGGACGATCGCGAGCAGCACGATCCGCAGCACGGTTCCGGGCCTGACGCCACGGTCAACAACCGGCATCTGGTAGTCGCCTGACTGCCGCAATTTCGTCATCGGGTCCTCTTACGCGGCCGGCGCCGCGCGCGGCGCGGCCCAGCCCTTCCGGCCGGCATCCGCTCAAACCGCCGGGCAAAATCGGCCATAGCCGACACGCCCTCGATCATTCGGACAAGAATCATCTTTAACAATCAGAGATAACAGCAAAAAGCACCTGTGCGGAAGCATTCGAGCCAATTCACAGGGAATGTCGGCGAAGTGCTTGTCCGAGCCCGAAAAAAGCCGTCAAATACTGCCACTCGAAAGGCAGAAGGAGTTCACCCTATGATGGAAACGATCATCGCCGACAACGGCAGCCGGTTCGTCGTCGCCGCTGCAGCGGTCGCGATTGGACTTTTGTGCCTCGTGGCTGTGCTCTGGATCATGCGCAACCGTCCTTCCTCGCCATTCATCCGTGGCGGCAAGAACCGCCAGCCGCGCCTGGCCGTGCTCGATGCTGCCGCTGTGGACACCCGGCGCCGTCTCGTGCTCGTGCGCCGCGACGATGTCGAGCACCTGATCATGATCGGCGGGCCGACGGATATCGTCATCGAAAGCCGGATCGTCGCCGGCGGCGACGAGCGCCCGGCCGTCAGCGAACGCTCTGCTGTCATCGAACGCAAGGTGACCGAACCAGTGGGTGAAAGCCGTCCGGCAGTCAGGGAACCCGTTCAGCAGCCCGCGCCGACGATGCAGGCCGAACCCGTCGTGGCGACGCCGGTTCGCCCCATCACCCGGACAGAGGAACAGCCGGTCGCTCGCGTCGAGCCGGTGGCGCCCATGCGCGTTACGGCCGAACAGCGCCCGGTGGCAGCACCTGCCCTTGCTGCAGAGCAGCGCCCTCTCGCTCGCCCTGTCGCCCAGCCCGCACCCGAGAGCCCGTCTATCACCTCCGTCGCAGCACCCGCGGTCAACGTCGATGCAGCCATGAACCGCCCTGTGGCAATGGCGCAGGCTGTACAGCCGCAACCCATTCAGATGCAGCCGGCCCAGCAGCTTCAGCGCCCCGCAGCGATCATCCAGTCGCAGCCTCAGCTACAGCCGCAGCCGGCTCCTGCGACCGCCCTTTCTGATTTCGAGCGCCTTCTCGACGCGGAGATCACCGGCGACCTGCAGCGCCTGGGTCCGGCAACATCGGTCACTCCGGAAAACCGTGCGCCGGCCCATTCCGGCCGTCAGGAGCCGACGCTTGGCGCGCCTGTCGCCGACGGCGGTCATAAAGAGCCGACAATCGAAGAAGAGATGAACCGCATGCTGGCCGACATCTCCGCCGGGCGGAAGCCCTGATTGCCGCATTGGCCTGACGGCGACGTCAGGCATCGCGACGGCAGCGAGATACTTGTCTGAGCCCAGGCATCGAAGCGAAGAGCCGCTTCGTTGCTTCGGAAGAAATTCGGGACAACGGAAAAAGGCGCGGTTTGACCCGCGCCTTTTTTCAGATTGTTACGAAAGCCCGAAAGCTTATTCGTCCCGGTAGACCTTTTCCCGCCGCTCGTGGCGCTCCTGCGCCTCGATCGAGAGGGTCGCGATCGGACGGGCGTCCAGTCGCTTCAGGCCGATCGGCTCGCCTGTTTCTTCGCAGTAGCCGTAGGTACCTTCGTCGAGACGCTGCAACGCCGCATCGATCTTGGAGATCAGCTTGCGCTGGCGGTCCCTGGCTCTGAGCTCGATTGCCCGATCAGTTTCGGAAGAAGCCCTGTCTGCGAGATCCGGATGATTGGCGCTCTCCTCTGCCAAGTGATCCAGTGTCTCGCGTGCCTCGCGAAGGATGTCGTTTTTCCAAGCGTTCAACTTGGCCCGGAAGTACGCCCGGTGGTTGGCATTCATGAATTCATCGTCCTCGGAAAGGACGAAGGTACTAAGATCGATCTTCTCACTCAACGCGATTCTCCTGAAGAACATCTCATTGCGGCGGTGTATAGACCTATGGAAGCTGTGATTCAAGCCTCGCAACAGACACTCAACCGTATTTTAATGTTGCTAGCGTTTCAGGCTAACTGACGAATATTTCATCAAAATTACACATCGGATCTTGATTTCCAACTTGCGCCCACCGAAGCCGCCGCCTCTGCTCGCTGAAAAGTGACAATGACGTGTTTGCGCCATTTTACCGTCCATTCACGACCGCGGCAAAGCGCAGCACCGGCAGTCCCCGAAAAAATCACGGCGGCCAGCTTGATCTTTATGGTGCGTGCGGGGAAAGGTGACGGTCTGCCGGCCGACATGAAAGCCGGCAAAATTCTACCCTGTCGCTGCAACCGGCAGGCAACGCCGGAACCGATCGATGCAAGACAGCGCCCCCAAGGCTCTCCGCCTCTACCTCCTGCGGCACGCCCGTTCCGGCTGGGCCCTGCCGGGCCAGCGCGATTTCGATCGGTCGCTGGACGAGGTCGGCTACATCGATGCGGAGCGGCTTGCCCAGACGGCCGCAGACCAGGGCATCCGCCCCGACCGCATCCTCTGTTCGACGGCGGTGCGCTGCCGCGAAACGGCCGAGCCGTTCTTCCGCGCGGTCAGCGAAGAGCTTGATATCCGCTACATCGATGCGCTCTACTCCGGTCCGACGAGCGTCTATCTCGACCTCATCGATGCGCACCGGCATGTAAACGCGCTGATGCTCGTCGGCCACAATCCGATGATCGAACAATTGCTCTGCAGCCTGGTGGGCGACGAGGCCGCCCGCGAGGCGCTTCCCGATGGATATCCGCCGGCTGGCCTGGCCATTCTGGATCTGCCGTCTGACGGTGCCTCCGCCCGCCTGGTATCGCTGCTGTTGCCGACGCCATGAAGGCGCACCGTAAGAAGAATTGACACGTGCGCGTTGCGGCGCCGCAATTAGTGCCTATATCGCGGAGGCAGCCCGCAGCCGATCGTCGTTCGCGGGCCTGACGATGCGAACGACCCCGGGAAACACGCCGCAAGAAAGACCAAGACTTGGCGCCTAACCTGACCAGCTTCAAAGACGACGCGCTGATCGCGCTCGACAACCTCACCGACCGCGCCTCCGGCCTCGTCAATCCCTCGATCCGGCTCGGCGTCACCGGCCTGTCCCGTTCGGGAAAGACCGTCTTCATCTCGTCCCTGGTGCACAATCTGCTGAACGGCGGGCGCCTGCCGGTGTTCGAGGCGGTGCGTTCGGGCCGGGTCTCGAAGGTCAGGCTCGAGCCGCAGCCCGACGATGCCGTGCCGCGTTTCCAGTATGAGGATCATATCGCAGCCCTGGTGCGCGATCGCATCTGGCCAGACTCCACGCGCGCCATCTCGCAGTTGCGCATCACCCTTGAATATGAGAGCGCGAGCGGCTGGAACCGGCTGTTCTCGCCGGGCCGGCTGTCGCTCGACATCGTCGACTATCCCGGCGAATGGCTGCTCGACCTGCCCCTGCTCGCGCAGGACTTCCGCGAGTTCAGCAACAATTCGGTGGCGCGCGCCCGTGCACCTGGCCGTGCGAAGTTGTCGGCCGAATGGCTGACGCTTGCGTCGTCGGCTGGCTCGACGGCGACCGCCGACGAAAGCAGCGCCCGCCGGCTCGCCGAGAGCTTCACCGGCTATCTCAGGGCCTGCAAGGCGGACGAACGCTCGCCCTCGACCCTGCCGCCTGGACGTTTCCTGATGCCGGGCGATCTCGAAGGTTCGCCGGCGCTCACCTTCTCGCCGCTTCCGGACCTACCCGAGGGCCGTGCACCAAAGGGTTCGCTCTGGGCCATGATGGAGCGGCGCTACGAAGCCTATAAGAAACATGTCGTCAGCCCGTTCTTTCGCGAGCATTTCGCGCGCCTGGACCGGCAGATCGTGCTCGTCGATGCCCTGCAGGCGATCAACAACGGCCCGGAGGCGCTGCTCGATCTCGAGCAGGCGTTGGCCGACGTGCTTGCCTGCTTCCGTCCGGGGACCAACAGCTGGCTCTCGTCCTTGTTGACGCGACGGATCGACAAGGTGCTGATCGCAGCAACCAAGGCGGATCACCTGCATCACGAAAGCCACGACCGGCTGGAGCGCATCGCCGCGCGCCTCGTCGATCGCGCCGCCGAAAGCATCGGATTGAGCGGCGCCGGCCTCGAGGTCATGGCGCTCGCATCGGTCCGGGCCACCCGCGAAGCGACCGTCAACCACGACGGCCATGCGCTGCCGGTCATCGTCGGCACCCCGATTGCCGGCGAGAAGATCAACGGCGAAATCTTCGATGGAGAAAGGAAAACAGCGATATTTCCCGGTGACTTGCCGGAAGATCCTGAAGTTCTTTTCAAGACGATGGGGACCCGGTCCGGCGCGAGGACCTATCTCGAAAGCGCTCATCCGCTGCCGGAACTCAGCTTTGTTCGCTTCCGCCCGCCACATCTTGAGGAAACCGGCGGCGGCTTGAAACTGTCGGTGCCGCATATCCGCCTCGACCGGGCCATGCAATTCCTGTTCGGAGACCGGCTCGCATGAGTGACGACAGCAACGGTCGCAGCCGCCGTCCCGGCGCCTTTTCAGTTGGCGAAGACAAGCCCGCCGAGGCCCGTCCGCAGCTGCGCGCGCGGCGCGCGCCCGCAAGTTTCGACGACAATGTGGTGCTGACACCCGATGCGGAAGACCCTTTCCGTGAGACCACGCTTGCGGTGGAGGCCCTCGCCTTGCCCGAAGCAAGTCCTCGCAAGCGCCGCCTGTCAGTTGGCAAGATCGCGACCGGCGCACTCGGCATCATCCTGTCACTGGCTGCCGGCCTCTGGGTCGACCGCCTGCTTCGCGATCTCTTCGCGCGTGCCGATTGGCTCGGTTACGCCGCACTTGCCGTCGTCGCGATCGGACTGCTGGCGCTGCTGATCGTCGTTGGCCGCGAATTTTCGGGGCTAATGCAGCTCACGGCGATCCAGAAGCTGAAAGCGGAAACGGAAGCGGCGGCCGCTTCGGCCAGTGCGAAACCCGCGCGCGCGGCGCAGGCAAAGCTCGTCCATCTGCTGGCCAGCAATCCGCGGACGGCGCGCGGGCGCACACGGCTGAAGGAAAGCGAAGGCGAGATCATCGACGGTCCGCACGTGATCGAACTCACCGAGCGCGAGCTGCTCAGCCCACTCGACCGCGAGGCGCGGCGCCTCATTCTCGCGGCTTCCAAGCGCGTGTCGATCGTCACGGCGGTCAGCCCGCGGGCGCTCGTCGACCTCGGCTACGTCCTCTACGAATCCGCCCGTCTGATCCGCGCCATGGCCGAACTTTACGGCGGTCGCCCCGGCACGCTCGGTCTGCTGCGGCTGATGCGTGACGTCATCGCTCATCTGGCCGTCACCGGCTCGATTGCCGCCGGCGACAGCCTGATCCAGCAGGTGCTCGGCCACGGGCTGGCTTCGAAGCTCTCGGCGCGCCTGGGCGAAGGCGTCATCAATGGCCTGATGACCGCACGCATCGGCATCGCCGCGATGGACCTTTGCCGCCCGATGCCGTTTCGCGCGCTGAAGCGTCCCGGGATCGGTGATTTTCTCGCCGACCTCAGCCCCGGCGCCGGACGCGTGATTGGCGAAAGCGGCGAGAAATAGCGCGGTCGCGAAACTAGATCCCCGCATACCAGTCGTAGCCGAGATCCTCCCAATAGCCGCCGCGCCCTCGACCGAAGGGCGCGAGATCGGCAACGACTTCGATCGCCTTGATGTACTTCGCCATCTTGTAACCCAGCTGGCGTTCGACCCGGACGCGCAGTGGAGCGCCGTTGGCAACCGGCAAAGCCGCACCGTTCAGGCCATAAGCGAGGATCGTTTGCGGGTGTCGCGCATCGAGCATATCGATCGATTCGTAATAGGCGACGGAGCCGCCAAGGCCGAGCGGCATGCTGTCGAAGCAATGAAAGACCACGTAACGCGCCTCGGGCTTCACCCGGGCTTCATCGAGGACGCGAGTAAGGGCAACGCCGCTCCACTTGGCGATGCAGCTCCAGCCCTCGACACAGTCGTGTCGGGTGATCTGGGTGCGCGACGGCATGTTGCGCAACTCTGCAAGCGTCAGGTGAAGCGGTCGCTCGACCAGGCCGGAAACGCGAAGCCGGTATCCGGCAAAGCCGTCCTGCTTCAGCGCGAGATAGGTCGCATCACCCGGGTCGGTGGAGCCGTTCGGTCGTTGCCCCTGCCGGATCTCGCTCTCGGCAAATTCCGGCGCCAGCCGCTCAGCCGGCACCAGCAGCCGCTGTGCTCGGTAAGTAAGGCTGTTGGCGGATGCGAGAAAGTCGCGCACGCGACTGCCGCCGCCAACGAAGCCGTCGAGCGCGTCGCACCCGGCAAGCGGCAACGACGAGACCGTAGCCCCCGCCGCCGCCAGGAAGCGCCGGCGACTGAGGAGGAACGTGCTCATGTTCTTCCTCCCCGGTCCATCGAACGCCTGATGCGATAACGCCCAGTAATCATCGACCGCATCTCGTTGATCGGACCGGCGGCAAAAACCATGGCGATGTGCACAGTGAAGAAGCCGACGAGCAGAAGCATCATGACGAAATGGATCGTGCGGGCCGACTGCCTGCCGCCAAAGAGTTGAACCAGCCAGGGCCAGCCGGCGTCCATGCCCGGCGACATCGTCAGCCCTGTCGCGATCATGAGAGGAAAAAAGACCAGGAGAACAATGCCGTAGGAGAGTTTCTGCAAGCTATTGTAACGCCCGTGATGTTCGAAGCGAAACTGCAGATGCGCGATGAAGGTCGCGGGCAAGGCGCGGATGTCGGCCAAAGCGGGAAGAATGTCCCGCCGCAGGTGACCGTTGATCGCGCTTGCGACCAGCCAGATGGAATAGACGACGGCAAACATCCAGGCGAAGAAGAAGTGCACGACGCGGCCGGTGGCGAGGTCCTGGTAGGACGGCAAGGTCAACCAGGCCGGAAAAGCCCGATAGGCCCGCTCCTGTTCCGGCCCGCTGACGCCCAGGACACCAGTGGTGTCAACGCTCAGCCCCAAGACTGTCGTCAGGCCGCGAACCTCGCCGCTTCGTTCACGCACAGGCCCAATCGACAGGATGCTGATGTCGAAGGCAAAACCCGACTGCTGCCCGACATAGAGTGCCGGGTGCGCGTTGAAGATCTGCAGGCCGCTGAGAAACAGAAAGAACAGCGCGCCGGCCCATCCCCAATGGGTAAGCCGGGTTGTCAGCCGGTGCCGCGATATCACCAGGCTCTGCTGTGCGTCTGACGCGGTCGATTCGGAATCATGTTCTGCTGTAACCATGGGAAATCTCCCGTTTCCCATGGTTATACGTAGCGCGATTGGGGCAAGTTTCATGTCCCCGCACAATGCTCGCCGAAATCCGCCAACCCACTGTATTTCCTAAGCCAAAAATGCTGTGGTCAATCCGCTTTTCGGCCACAAAGAAGCCGCGCCGCGCACCGCGCAGAAACTGTCCGTTAACCATTTGCGCGCAAATGTGGCTTTCAGTTTCGGACGTTGACCCATCAAGGATCGTTTATGTTCTCGCGCCCTTCTTTGATCGCTCGCGGCGCTGCCGCCTTCGCGCTTGCAGCCACCGTCGGCCTTGCGACACCGGCTTTTTCCGGCGCCAAGGACAAGGTCTTTTTCGAGAAGGTCGCGGGCCAGTGGAAGGGCCCGGGCGAGATCGTCGCGGGCAAGTACAAGGGCACCAAGTTCACCTGCGATCTCTCGGGCGAACCGGTTGCTGGCGATGACACCGGCATCAAGCTCGACGGCTTCTGCCGCGTCGGCGTGTTCAAGCAGCCGATGTCGGCGCTGATCACACAGAAGGGCAACACCTATACCGGCAAGTTTCTCGACGGCGCCGAGGGCAAGGGCCTGGATATCATTTCCGGCAACGTCGCCAAGGACAAAGTCGTCGTCGGCATCAATCGCAAGAAGCTGAATGGCGCCATGATCGCCCGTCTGCAGGACGACCAGACGATGAACATCACCATTTCGGTCAAGGTCGAAGAAACGATGGTGCCGGTCATCGGCGTCAGCCTCAACCGCCAGATCGACGCGATCGCTGTCGGCTCGATCAAGTAACGTTCAACACCCGAATAAACGACGAAGCCCCGGCATCGACCGGGGCTTTGTCGTTTGTGGATTATGTTGCGGTCCTGTTCAGGCGCCTGCGCGCCACCAGCTCATGTCACCATCCGCAACCTCGATGCCTGCGACGTCAGCCTGCTGCAGCCAGTCGCCGACCGGACGGCCGCCAACAGCCATGTCGGCGGCGAAATCGGCAAGCGGCATCAGTACGAAACCGCGCTCGGTCATCCTCGGATGCGGCAACTCCAGCCGCCCGCCCGCTTGCGCCACGCCCTCGAAGGTCAGCACATCGATGTCGAGCGTGCGCGGCCCCCAGCGCTCGTCGCGAACCCTCTTCATCGACCGTTCGATATCAAGGCAGGCGTCGAGCAGGGCTTCGGGCTCGAGCGTCGTGTCGACCTTGGCGCAGGCATTGTAGAACCAGGCCTGGTCCGTCTTGCCCCAAGGCGGCGTGCGATAAAGGCGCGAGACGGCCTTGACCACGCAGTCGTCGCGAGCATCGAGCAGGCGAAGCGCTTCGGCCATCGCCTTGCGGGGATCGCCGAGATTGCCGCCAAGCCCGAGTGTCGCTGCCCGCCAGCTCACCTCAGACGACATGCTCGACCGTCACTTCGACATAATCGAGCACACCCGGAACCGGCGCATTCGGCTTACGGATCGACACCTTGGCGCGCTTGATCTGTGGGAAGCGCACGCAGAGCGTCTTGGCCACTTCCAGCGCCAGCGCCTCGATCAGATAGCGGCGGCGGCCGGTGACGATGCGCTCGATCTCCTGGAAGGCGATGCCGTAATGCACGGTGTCTTCGATCGAGTCGTCGACCAGCGCCGTTCCCTGTTCGACTTCGAGCTCGGCGTCGACGAAGAAGCGCTGACCAAGAAGCTCCTCCTCGTCGAAGACGCCGTGGCGCGCGAAGAAGGCGCAGTTCTTGAGGGTGATGATATAGGTCGCGCTCATGCTTCTCAGTCCCATCGGCTTTCTTGGATCGCCATGATTGCGCGGTCGAGCCGCTCAGCAGTCATGCGCGTGATTGGTAGTCACAGGTTCAGGCGGAATGCGGACGAGAAAATCTCACCTCGCTCTGGCGTGCAGCATAGCATCCGCCATCGCCAGTGCATCCTTGCTGTTTGCGACATCGTGTACGCGGAAAATTGAGGCGCCGGCAACGCGCAAAAGCGCCGTTGTCGCGGCCGTCGCCATGTCGCGATCGGCCGCCTCTCGGCCGCTGACCGCGCCGATGAAGCGCTTGCGCGACGTTCCGACCAGGAATGGCAGCTCGAAACGGTGCAACTCTGCGAAGCGCGCCATCAATTCCAGGTTCTCATCCGTGTCCTTGGCGAAGCCGAAGCCCGGATCGAGAATGATGCGATCCCGCTCCACGCCGGCAGCTGCCGCGATCTCGAGCGACCGGTCGAGAAAATGAAACTGATCGGCGATCACGTCTGCGAGTTTTTCACGGCCCCGGCCCGTATGCATGACGCAGATGCCAGCGCCGCTCTTGGCGGCGACAGTGGCAATGTCGGGTTCGCGCTGAAGGCCGTGCACATCGTTGACGATATGCGCGCCGGCGTCGACCGCAAGCTGGGCGGTCGAGGCTCTGTAAGTGTCGACGGAAATCAGCGCATCGGTATCACGGGCAAGCGCTGCGATGACAGGCAGGATCCGCGCCTGTTCTTCCTCGGCGCTGACGGGCGCGGCATCGGGGCGTGTGGATTCACCGCCGATATCGAGGATCAAGGCGCCCTCCTCCAGGCAGCGCATCCCTTGCGCCACCGCGGCAACGGCATCGATAAAACGGCCGCCATCGGAAAAAGAATCCGGGGTAACATTGACAATCGCCATCAAAACGCCACGCGGCCCCAGTTCGAGGCTGCGTCCATGCGCCAGCTTCCAGCTAAATTTCTGAAATGGATTGTAAGTCATTTTCCCTCACCATCCGCATACGGCCGGGAGCCATCGTTTTGCTGTTGCGCCGGCGCTGGCTATGCCCCAAGCTTGATCGAAGTTCAACCGAAGAGAACCACGCATTGATGTCCCGAGTACGCGTCCCGTTCAAAGTCGCCCTTCTTGCTCTCCTGGTTGCCGCCCCGCTTGGCACGGCCTCGGGCGAAACCGTGGTGAACAAGAGCTTCTCCTATTTTTCGATCGGCGGCCGGACTGCGGAAGAACTGGACAAGGCACTCTCGGCCAGCGGCCCGATGATGAAATCGACCGGCGCACGGCATCCGGGCGCGACCCGCATCAAGTTCGGCGGCTCGATCACCTATGTCAGCCGCAACGGACGCTGCGCCGTCGGCTCGGCCCGCGTCACTCTCAACACGCGCATCATTCTGCCCAAATGGAAGTACCGCCGCCAGGCCGGACGTGACCTCGCCCTCGTGTGGGACACTCTGTCGAGTGACATCAAACGCCACGAGGAGCGCCACGCGGAAATCGCCCGCAATCACGCTCGGCGGATGGAGAAGATGTTCCTGGCGTTGAAGCCGCAGGACACGTGCGAAGAGATGCAGGAAAGCGTTGCCCGCGTCAGCGCAACCGCGATAGAGGCGCATGACAAGGATCAGGCTCGCTTCGACCGCACCGAAGCCGCCAACTTCGACAAGCGCATGATCCGTCTTCTGCAATACAGGCTGGAGACGCTGAAGAAAGCGCAACAGTAGATAGCAAAGCCGGAACCCCGAAGAAGAGCCTGACTATAGTCACGGCTCGGGCCATTTCAGCGGCAATACCCACAGTATTTTATTGGTGAAATATAACGATGGCTGCCGGCCGGCGACTCATCTATATTCAAACCAATGAGAGTGGGGCCGGGACAAAGACTAGCCCCACAAATTGAATAGGTTATGCGCGACGCGATTGCGGCGCGAAAAGCTTAGATGTTGCCTTTACTTTGAATTGCGCAACGTTGTTCACTTGAAAAGAAAAAGAAGAAATCGAACAGCGGAGCCGGAACGGGTTCTCCTGGCGTGTCTTGGTGCAGCAGATGTTCCCTCCCTCATCTGTATGCGATGCGCCCTCCTCGCCTCGCTTGTCCAACGACCGGCGAGGCGCTTTTTTTGTGCGGAGGTCTGAAAGAAGGGGCGTGGGACGCAGGCGTTAGGCCTGGCGCTCCGGCACGTGCACGACGAGACCGTCGAGCGCATCGCTCATCTTGATCTGACAGGAAAGCCGCGACGTCGGGCGGACGTCGTAGGCAAAGTCCAGCATGTCTTCTTCCATGGCTTCCGGAGCGCCGACGGTCTGAGCCCAGGCATCGTCGACATAGACATGACAGGTCGCACAGGCGCAGGCTCCGCCGCATTCCGCTTCGATGCCGGGAACCGAATTGCGAACGGCGTTTTCCATGACCGTCGAGCCGTTCTCGACATCAAGTTCGTGGCGCGCGCCATCAAAGGCAACGATCGTAAGTTTTGTCATGTCTCTTTCCGGAATGAACTGGTGGATTGGCCGGGCGCAAGGCCTGTTGAGAAAAGAACCCCGCGGGCGCAAATTCAGGGAAAGTTCTTCCAACAAATCGGCCGGCCAGTCAACAACGGCCGTCATTCTGTGCGTCGCCGCAGATCGTGCCGGTAGCAATGGCTGCCGGCACGGCGCCCTCTATGCGAGGCGCGGGCATCGTGCGGCAGACAGGGGTCGGTTAGGCCCCCTGCCTGCTCGGGAGCCGCTAGCGGCAGAGCTTCAGAATGAAGAGCTCGGCTTCGAGCACGGCCGATGCGAGCTGGTCGCAGAGCGAGGCTTCGGCCGGATTGTGTTCGATCGCGCCGGCAACGCTTGCAACGTCGACGGCACCAACCGCAAGGGCTGCGCCCTTTAGCCGGTGGGCTGCCTGGGCACGGGGCGTGCCCTCGCCTTCGGCGATTTCCTTCAAGACCTGGCGCGCCTGGCGCGCAAAGAGTTGCAGCACTTCGATTTCGAGCGCCTTGTCACCCATCGTCTGGACGGCGAGGTGAGCAAAGTCGATCGGCTTTTTGCCTGACGCAGAAGAGTTTCCCGGACTATCCGGGGCTTCAAAGGCAATCCTGAGGGCCGCCATGAGCCAATTTCCCTATTGTTTGTTTGATGTTGGCCTGTTTCCGGCATCGCTTCATCGGGAGCGGTGCCACCGCCCGCACTGTTCAGACTTCCATCTTCGGCGGGCTCCGGCACCTATTGGCTCAAATCCGGGCGCAATATAGGCAGTATTTTGGGAAAATGGTTAACGTCCGTTAAACTCTCTGATTTCCTTATCTTTTCCGGCTTTTAGACCTGCATCGCATTAAGATTTCATTAGGATTTTAATCAACCCCAAGCGCTCTTAATTGTAAGAACCCAGCTAATGTGTCACTACGATACGCTTAGGAACGGACCCGCGTACGAAAATGGCAACCGTTCCGGTGGATAAGCTCGACGCGTGGTCCCATTCGGCCACAAATGCGACTATCCGTCGAGGCAATGCAGTGGGTGATCAGTAGGGTATTGCGTAGATCCGATGCGCGTATCTTGCCGTCACCGCCCATGAGGAAGAGACCCTGCCCGCTAACGGGCCAGAGGCGCTTTCCGTTCTGGGCAAAAGGTAATGAGGCGTATCCCTATGGCGACGAAAAAGAGCAATGAGTCGATCGACGAAAAGGCGTTCCAGGCTCTGGAAGCTGCCCTGAAGATTGATTTCGACGAGCTTGCATCGAGCCCGAATGACAAGACTTCCTTGGATGATCCGGAGGAAAATGTGTCTCAGCCCACCAATCAGGCGGCGACGCCCGATCAGAATAAGAAAGCACGGCCTCAGCCGGAACAGTCCCGCGGGGCACGTGCTGCAGAAGCGGCCAAGACGCTCGCTCCGGAACCTGCGCCCAAGTCCCCGTCCCTTTCCGCCGCCAACGACGATGGTCGCCGTTCGCCGGCTGCGATGCTGCGTGCGCTCGACGTGCGCTCCAATCGCGCCGCGATCCGCGTTGCTGCGCTGGTGTCCGTCATCTGGGCGGTTGCCGGCCTCGGTGTCGCCAACCTTCTTTACGGGCCGCAGATCTGGCAGATCCGTTCGCTGAGCGACCTTGCCGCCACCCCAGGCGCCGTCGGCGTCGCGATCGGCATCGTGCTGCCGATCATGCTCTTCTTCTCCTTTGCCATCATGATCGCCCGCGCGCAGGAACTGCGCAACGCAGCGCGCTCGATGGCGGAAGTCGCCCTGCGCCTTGCCGAGCCGGAAACGGCTGCTGCCGATCGCGTCATGACGGTCGGCCAGGCCGTCCGTCGCGAAGTCTCGGCGATGAACGAAGGCATCGAACGCACGATTGCCCGCGCCACCGAACTCGAAACGCTGGTTCATTCCGAGGTCAACGCGCTCGAACGCAGCTACAGCGAAAACGAACTGCGCGTGCGCACGCTGGTGCAGGAACTCGGGCTTGAGCGCGAAGCCATCATCGGCCATTCGGAGCGTATCCGTTCGGCCATCTCCGGTGCGCATGGCAAGCTGAAGGACGACCTGGAACAGGCGAGCGAAGACATCGCTTCGCGCATTGCAATTTCGGGCGAAGCCTTTGCCTCGCTGATCGACACCCGCGCGGCTGCCCTCAGCGAGAAATCGGACGGCGCCTTGCAGTCGATCGGCAGCATGCTGACGACCCGCACCGATGCGCTGCTTTCGGGCCTGACCGCTGCCGGCCTCGGTCTCAGCACTGAATTTGACACCCGGCTTGACCAGCTCAGCGACACGCTGACGAAGCGCGGCGAAGACCTGCTCAGCCAGTTCGAAACGCGCGCCTCCTCGCTTGACGCCAGCACCGAGAAGCTGAATGCGGCGCTCAACGAACGCGCCCGCCAGCTCAACGAAACACTGATCGCCCGCACCCGCGACCTCAACGAAAGCCTGAGTGTCGGCCAGCACGCCATCACCGGTGGCCTCGACCACGTGCTCGCCTCGCTCAACGCCACGCTCGACGAAAAGGGCGCGAGCTTCCGCCAGAGCCTGCGCTCCAGCGCCGACGACGCGATCATGGACCTCGACCTTCGCGGCGGTTTCTTTGAAGAGAAGCTGCAGACGACCGTCGGCCAGCTCGCAACCGCCTTCGACGAGCGGTTCCACGAGTTTGCCTCCGCCTTCGACAAGCGTGCGAGCCTGCTCGACACCAAGCTCATGGAAAGCCTGCACCGCATCAACGAGACCGTCTCCGGCGGTTCGGAGGCTATCGGCGGCGCGCTCGACAGCAGCATCGAGAAGATCGGCTCGGCCCTTTCCGACCAGTCGCTGACGCTTGCGACCACGCTCGGCGCGACCCAGGACTTCATCGAAGAGACGATTGCGAGCCGTACCACGGAACTCGGCAACATGATCGGCGATGCGCACACCCGCATCGACAGCGTGCTCTCCGAAAAGACCAGCGGCCTCATGGGTGCCCTCACCCAGGCACAGGACCGCATCGAAAACGGCTTCGGCCAGCGTGCGGACGCACTTTCGAGCGCACTGACGACGAGCGAACAGCGCCTGACCGAAGGTCTTGACAGCCGTACCGCTGCCTTCGTCGACGGCCTGCAGGCCGCGCACGCCCGCATCGAGCAGACCCTGCACGGCTCGACCGACGAGATCACCAGCGCGATCGCTGCCAGCCAGCACCGCCTCGACAACACCCTGTCGGAACGCACGCTCGCGCTTTCGACGATCCTCTCCATGGGCGCGGACTCGATCGACACCGCCGTCAGCGGCACGGCCGACCGGCTGGAGCGCGTTCTTTCCGAACGCGGCGAAGCGATCTCCGACGCGCTCACCAACCAGACGACGGCGCTTGACGGCGTACTCGCCGAGCGCGCCGCCGCCATCACCTCGACGATGTCGTCGCGTGCCAACGAGATGGCCAATACGCTGAGCCGTCACGCCGAAGACGTGGCCGACAGCCTGACCTTCCGGGCAACCGCCGTCGCCGAAACCATGACCGACCGTGTCGGTGATATCGAGCAGAAGCTCTCCGAGAGCGTCAACACGATCGCCGAAAACCTCGGCGGCCGCGTCAGCCTGATCTCCGATACGCTCACCCAGACGAGTGCCCGCATCGCCGAGGATCTGAGCGGCCGTGTCAGCAAGATCTCCGATACGCTGACCGAGACCAGCGCGCACATCGCCGATGCGCTGACGGCGCGCACCACCGAAGCGACCGCGTCGCTTGCCGGCAAGGCAGCGGAAATCGAGGAGACGCTGAGCGGCCGCGCCGAGCACCTGCGCGATACGCTCTCGTCCACGCACGAACAGATCCGCGTCACGCTCGACGACCGCATCAACGCCATCAACCTTGCCGTCGGCCAGGGCCGCGAGCAGCTCGAAGGCATGCTTGCCGATCAGTCGACCGCGATCGCCACGACGCTCGCCACCAGCGCCGGCATGCTGGAAATGTCGCTCGAAGAGCGCCAGTCGGCACTCGCCGGCGCAATCGACCGCAGCGGCGAAGTGCTCGACAGCCGTATGCGCTCGACCACGGGCCATATTGCCGAGCGCCTGGCCGAAACCGCCAACCAGATCAGCCTGGCGGCCGACAGCCTCACCAACCGCGTTGACCTGTCGATCAACGGCCTCAACGATCGCCTTGACGATACCGGCATGCGCGTCGAAACCAGCCTCGGCGCACTCGAAGAGCGCATGCGCGAGAGCGCCGGCAACATCAGCTCGATCGTCGACGAAACCGGCATGCATCTCGAGACCCGCGTTGGTGTCCTCGAAGACCGTATTCGTGGCACCGTCGGCAATGTCGGCGCCGTGGTCGACGACACCGGCGCACGGATCGAGAGCAATCTCGGTGCCCTCGAAAACCGCATTCGCGGCAGCGTCACCAATGTCGGCTCCGTCGTTGATGATGCGGCGGCCCGTGTCGAAGGTGGCCTCAGCGCGCTCGAAGACCGTATCCGTGGCAGCGTCAGCGGCGTCAACGCGATCGTCGGCGAGACCGGTGCACTGATCGAAAACAGCCTCGGCGTCCTTCAGGACCGCATCCGCGGCAGCGTCAACGACGTCAACACCCTGGTCGACGATACCGGCCTGCGCCTGGAAGTCAGCCTCAGCTCGCTGGAAGATCGGGTCCGCGACAGCGTCGGCAGCGTCAACCAGATCGTCGACGGCGCCGGACAGCGCATCGCCGACAGCCTTGGTGACCGCGCTGGCGACATCGACCGCATGAGCGAAGTTGCGGCAACCCGGATCACCGGCGCCATCGAGTCCGGTGCGGAACGCATCGCCGAACGCCTCGGCACCATGGATCGTGCCCTCAACATCGGCCTTGATAACGTCAACCGCACGATCGAGGGCAAGGCGGCCGTTCTGGTCACCAGCCTGCGCGGCGCCGTTCACGAGGCAACGCAGGATATCGACGCTGAAGCCAATCGCCTGGAAGGCAAGACGTCCGACATCGTCGCCAATCTGCGCAGCGCAGTCGGCGGCGTGGCTGAGGACTTCGATGCCGAAGCCGTGCGCCTGGAAGACAAGGCAGCCGGTCTCGCAAACACGCTCCGCAGCGCCGTTGGCGATGTCGCGCAGGAACTCGACGCAGAAACGCTGCGCATGGAAGACAAGGCTGCCGGCCTCGTCAACACGCTTCGTAGCGCCGTTGGCGACGTCGCCCAGGAACTCGACGCAGAGGCACTGCGCATGGAAGACAAGGCCGCCGGCCTTGTGAACAGCCTGCGCGGCGCCATCAGCGGTGCAGCTCAGGAAATCGACGCGGAAGCTGTCCGCTCGGCCGGGCTGCTGTCGAAGGCAGGCGACGATTTCGCCTCCGCACTTGCTGCTCGCCAGGCAGACTTCGCCAACACGATCGACCAGACGGCAGCCGCTACCGCCGCGCGCCACGCCGAGCTTGCCAACTCGATCGAGCAGAAGGCGGCAGCGACCGCTGCACGTCATGCCGAGCTTGCCCGCTCGATCGCCGACGCGGCCGACACCGCAAGCGCGCGGCTGGCCGCAACGCACAGCCAGATCGCCAACCACGCCGACAACATCCACCAGGGCCTCAGCAATACGGAGAAGGCGCTGGAAGCCCGTGGCGAAGCAATCCGCACCACGCTCGACGAGCGCACCCGCGAACTCAACTCGATGCTCGCCGGCCGCTCGATGGAGCTGTCGCGCCTGATCGACGAGCAGGCACGCCCGGTCATCGACCAGTATGCCGCCACCGGCCGCGAGGCAGCCGAGCGCATCGCTGCCGTGACCCAGGAAAGCGCCGACCGCCTGCGTGCGGAAAACGCCGCCCTGGTCAACGCCATCGCCGAGCGCACGGGCGAGACGCTGAACGCGATCTCCTACCGCGCCGAAGAGACGGCAAAGGCGATGAAGATGGTCGAAAACCGTCTGCAGTCGACCGCCCTTGGCCTGATCGACCAGCTCGCCAACAACAATACGGCCATCGCCACGGTCATCGACCAGGCGAGCAGCAACCTCGGCGAAATGGACCAGCGTCTGGAATCGACGATCGCCCGCGTGTCGGAATCGACCCGTCAGGCCTCCGACATGCTGTCGACCTCCACCCGCCTCATCGAAGGCAAGGTCGACAAGCTCTCCGATATCTCCGCCTCGACCCTGTCGCAGATCGGCGGCATTGTCGGCCGGTTCGAAGACCACTCGCGCGTTCTCGGCCAGGCCTCCGACCTGCTCGGCGCGGCCCAGTCGAACCTCGTCAGCACGCTCGAGGAACGCCAAGATGCGCTTCGCACCCTGTCGGTCGGCCTCGTGCAGCGCTCGGAAGAGATCGAACGCACGATGCGTGCGCTCGAAGGCTTCGTCGACGGCGCCTTCCAGCGGGCCGAAGAACGCTCGGGCCACGTTGCCGGCAACCTGCGCAGCGGCATCCAGCAGTCCTTCGCCGATGTCGGTCGCCTGCTGACGAGCGCCGAACAGCGTGCGGCGGAAGCTGCTGAATCGATGCGCAACACGCTCGCCCAGGCCGGTGACGAAGCCGGCGCCTCGGTCGAGCAGGTCTTCAGCCGTGCCGAAGAGCGTTCGCGCCAGATCGCCAACACGCTTCGCTCTGGCGTCGAGACCTCGTTTGCCGACGTCAACAAGACGCTCTCCTCCGTCGAAGGCCGTGCGCTCGGCGCATCGGAAGCCCTTCGCCAGGCGATCGCCAAGGTCGGTGAAGATGCCGGTGCCTCGATCGAAGGTGCCTTTGCTAATGCCGAGGAGCGCTCCAAGGAAGTCGCCTCGCGTCTGCGCGGCAGCGTTGCGGCCTCGGTGTCCGACATCGAGCGCATGCTTGCCGAAAGCGGCAAGAAATCCGATGGCGTAGCAGACCAGCTGCGTGACGCCGTTCGCGTCGCGATCGACGAAGCGATCGGCCGCTTCAGCGGCGCGACTGACGAAATCCGTCGCTCGGCTGGCGAGATCCGCAAGGAACTCGACATGACCCGCGAAGAGCTGAAGCGCGGCGCCTTCGACCTGCCGGAAGAAGCCAAGGAAAATGCGGCCGTCATGCGTCGTGCCGTCGGCGAGCAGATCAAGGCGCTGCAGGAACTGTCCGACATCATCGGCAAGTCCTCGACGCAGCTCGAAGTGGCCCAGCCGCTGCGCCAGCAGCCGGCCGCCGCTCCGGTCGCCCGTCCGGTGCAGCAGCAGGCAGCCCCGCAGCCGCAACCGGTCGCACAGCCGCAGCCCCAGCCAGTGGCACAGCAGCCGGTGGCACAGCAGCCTGTAGCGCAGCAGCCCGTCATCGAGCAGCCGCGCCGTCAGGAACCGGCGCCGGCGCTGCGCGGCAGCCTCGGTATCGAGCCGCCCGCCGTTCGTCAGCCGGCGCCGACGCAGGCTGTGAGCAACGAGGTCGCCGAAGGTGGTGGCTGGATGCGTGACCTGCTCCGTGCGGCGTCGCGCGAAGAGGCACCCTCGCCCGCGCCGCAGCGTCCGGCCGAGGCTCAGCCAACGGCACGGGCCGGCGACAGCCGCAACCCGCGCCACGTGGTTGAATCGCTGAACTCGCTTTCGGTCGATATCGCCCGCGCCATCGATCATGATGCGTCGGTCGATCTGTGGCGCCGCTACCAGCGCGGCGAGCGCGACGTCTTTACGCGTCGCCTCTACACGCTGAAGGGCCAGCAGACCTTCGACGAGATCAAGCGCAAGTACGACCGCGAGCCGGAATTCCGCACCGCCGTCGACCGCTACATCGCCGATTTCGAAAAGCTGCTCGCCGACGTCGCCCGCAACGACCCGGACAAGCGCATCACCCAGACCTACCTGACGTCGGATACCGGCAAGGTCTACACGATGCTCGCCCACGCCGCCGGCCGCTTCAGCTAAGCGAGCCCGGATACGAAAAAACGAAAACGGCCCCACCTCGCGATGGGGCCGTTTTCGTTTTCAAAGAAACCAAGCGAGCGGGGTATCGCCTCGGAACCAAACCGGCTCAGCGTAGCGGCGCGCAACCACCAACGTCAGCCGCCTTGACGCGACCGGCCTGCAGATCCTTCAGGTAGGGCTTGTTCGGATCCGGTCCCCCGATCGTCGCGTCATAGGTGGCGCGATTAGTCTTGAGCATCTGTCCGCTCGCCGTAAAGCTCACCATTTCCTTCTTGTTGACGTAAGCCGAGGCGACTTTCATCCGGCAGAAGAATTTCTTCTCGCCATTCGCGACGACCCAGCCCCAGGCGCCGGACTTGCCCCTCGTGAGCTTGCCGGTCGTGTAACCCTGCTTTGCGAGCGCAGAATAGGTCTCTGCATGGGCGATGCCGGGAAGAACGGCAAAGCCAACCGCTGCGGCGACCGCTAGATGTTTGAATGAAATAGGCACTGGGATCCAACCTCTTGAGCTGCGGATTCCGACCTGAAGCCGGTCACCGTTCCGATCAAAATCCGGCCACCGTTCCGATTTGAAGCCGGCCACGATTCCAATCAAAGACCGTCCGGTTTCCGGCTCTGAAGATACCCCTTGGGTCAG